>OLNU01000012.1_pt1 | contig 222436 bp, 204 predicted proteins | sample 1672241 | NCBI WGS metagenome assembly OLNU01 (sample SAMEA3136663, study PRJEB25190) | human gut metagenome | biome: human gut; feature: human-associated habitat; material: faeces | place: Austria | collected 2013 | reverse complement strand
CATCATGCCAGTACGGATGACCGTGAAGCCCTTCGCATTGTACAGGGTTACGGAATCCCACAATGCACCCTTCGGGGTGAACATGCGTACCGGCGTGCCGACCGTGATGCCGTCCAATGGGATACGCCACAACGGCATGTACGCGTCGACCGCGCCGGACAGTATCTTCCCTGACGGGATGGTCGGGTCAGCGGCAGTCGTCGCGTTCGGCGTGCCCTTCAACACGGTCAATTCCACCAGCTCATTACCGGTCTTGGAATCTCGATGGTAATGCGCGCAGATGATGTCATTACGTTTCATGCCTTGCGACCCGTTGGAGATCGTCACGGATTCCGCCGCCGTGATATGCCAGTCCAAGCCTTGAATCGACGCGCAGCCGGTGCCGATCGTCGCCCTGTTGGGCGAACTCATTGAACACTTGAACGCGTCGCCCCAGTCGAACACCACGTCGGACTTCGAAAACTTGGCCTGATGGATGATCGCCTTGTCCTCGCTCGAAATATGAGCCGTACCGGCCTTGCCGTCAACAAGTTCGATGGTCACCGTTCACCCTCCTTCAACCATGCTTCAAAAGAAGCGTCGTCCTTCTGCATGAACGTCAGGAAAGACGCATTGCATTGGGAGCACAATTCGTAGATGTCAGGCGTCACATCATCCGCGATGCGGGTCGCCTTGCCAGCGGAATACCGGCGAACCATGAACCATTCGCGCGCTTCCGTATCGCCAGCGGCGACATACGCGGTCTTGCCGCACTTGTCGCACACGTACCTCGAGTAACCATCAGTTTTCACTAGCCTATCCTTTCGAAAGTGAAACAGCCAAGCGAAGGCAACTGCCTCCACGTGCCGCCGAAATCAGAGGAAGGGTCAACGCCGGTCGTGTTCTGGACCACATAGCCGATCGGGAACACGACCCTTCCGGAAGAGCCGCCGCCGACGTGGGCGCTGATGACACCGTCAACGGAGACTATCGTGGAACCGTCCACCCTCACGCCGCCCAACACGTCCGTGGACGCCTTCGGCAGCGTGTAGGCGTTCGCGCCACGTTCGACCGAAGCGAGCTTCGACCGCTCGGAATCGGTCATCATGCCCGACTTCGCACTGTCGGCCACACTCTTCGCCGCATCCGCAACGGTCTTCGCATCTTCGGCGGTCTTGTTCGCCGCTCCAATCTGCGCCGCGTAATCGGAAGCCGTCTTGTTCGCCGACTCGGCAACCTGCCTGACGGAATCCAAATCCTCGGAAGCGACCTCCGCGTTTATCGTGCCGCCTGAAATCGACAGGCCACGGCCAGCCGTCAAAGACACGCCGCCATCAGTCGTGCCACTGGAAGACGAAGAGGAAGAGCCGGAATAGTTCGCATCCGCCGACTGCACCGGCAGTCCGATCTCGAACGTCGAAGTCAAAATCCCGGAATCGATTTTCACGATCCGCTTCGTCACCACGGCGGTGACGTTGACACCGGAAGCCTGATCCGTCGCGACGATCTTGTCATCCACGTGCAGACCATCGCCGACCTCATCGGACAACGTCACCTCGACCGAACCACCGGTCTGCAGCTCCTGCAGATGTTTCTGCGTCTCGGATTGCAGCGTGGACAAATCAGCGTTGGAATAGTCGTATGTGGCGCATACCTCATCGGCGCCAACGAGTGTCTGCGTCTGGCTCACCGCACCGCGTTGGTCGGCGAAATAATTGACCACCAGACGATCCTTGAGCTCCTGAGAGCCAAGGCCGATAAGATGATTCACCGCGCGACGGTTGGTTTCGGCCTTGAAATCCACCAAGTCGGAATCGATCGTGTTGTCGATGATGCCGACCGGCGTGATGCCAAGCAGAATGTGATTGTCCTTGGCTTGGAAGTCGAGGCGTCTGCCGCAGGATGCGAGCAGATTGCGGAATCCTGTGTAGGCGTCCACGTAGCGTGGATTCTCGAAACGCCAATTGGTGACAGTCGAGGAATCATCCGATTGGACGGTGAACACACCATCCAAGCCAATACGCTTCACCAGCCCGGTCAGTATGTCCGGCAGTTTGCCTGACACCGTGAGATAATCCTGTCCCGAATCAGGTTGGAGGATCTTCGCCGCCAGCATTCCGGTCCACGATTGACCTATCCAGGTTGTCGTAGACGTTCCTCCGACGACAGACACGCGACGATCGAATATTCGTCCTCCCACATCGCTTCCATCAATCCAAAAATACCAGCCTTGCGAAACGTTCGGCGCGAGTGCGTCATCGACGGTCAATTCGAAGTCGTTTTCGTCTGTGCCGCAAGCCCAATCCAACGTCACCTGCGATATGCTCGCATGTGGCGTCAGCTTGCCGTCGGCGAGGATAACGTCAGCCAAGGCACACCTCCAGAAACGTCGAACATGGTCAAATCGATGCCATAATTGCCGGAAACCGTCAACAGCGATTCTCCGGCCGGTATCGGCTCGAAAACGTATGAGCCGCTTCCGCTGCCGTTGCCACGAACGCCCTTGTCGAAGACATCCGAAACGTCGCCGTTTTCGGCTGTCAACGTTATCGTCTTCCGCAATCCAGTGGCCGACAGCGACACATGACCGCCTTCCGGCACCGTCACGTCAACCGCGTATGTGTTGTCGCCGATGCGAAAAGACGGGTTGACGCAAGGGCCGAAAATGACCGCAGTGAACTCGGCGGCCTTGCCGGTCGGATTATTCACCGTCAAAGCGATTTTCGACGGAGCCAAATCGGTCGGCAAATCCAGGGGGAGGTCAATCTGCGAACCGGTGCCTGCCGCCGTCGGGAAGAAATGCTGCACCGGCAGCGCGCGACGCCAGACGCCATCGCAAAGGACAATCGTGTAATCGACTTGCGCGTATTCCGGCCATGGCACGAGACCGAGCGATGAGCCGACGACATACGCCCGCTGGAACCATTCGCCATCGACAATCAACGTGCCTGGCGTAACAGCCTGCACGTCCGAATCGAAAGCCGTCTGCACCACGTCCAATCTTGACGGATCCGTGGTGCGGACGGTCATTTTCGCCGTCGAAGCGTTGCGGCTCGCCGATTTGATGCCGCGGGTCGCCAAAGTGTAGGTCCATGCGTATCCGCGCATTTCCTGCAGATCAGCGACCCAGAGAGTATCCGTGTTGAGATCGATGACAGTGCCGTCATGAGCGGTGTATTTAAGTTCTCGCATACTTGCGAATCAACCTCCCCAAGTCACGGTCGCTCATTGTCGGATCTCCTGCAGCGGTGGATATGATCGCGCCAAGATCATTGTGCAGACTTGTTATCGCGGCAACGACAGCACGTGTATCCACCTGCACGGAAACGTCCGGCAGGCTTCGGCTCGTCGAGAACGCTTCGCGGGGGATTTTCCGCTCGTTGAGCAGGCGCATGTTCTCCACGCCGTAATAGGCCGTGGCTGCGGCGTTCTCGACGAATTCGCCGGAGGATATGGCGGCGTTCAGAAGTTGAACCGAATCGCTCTGACTGTTTCCGGCTGCCCATGTCGGACTGACGTAGCCGTCGAAGATGCCGCCTCCGGCAAACTTTTCGAAGTGCCCGTCAGTGAACAGACCGCCGGTGTATGCGCCCTCCTTCTTCGTCTTCTCCGTGACGGTGAAGGTCTTGTCCTGGATCTTGAAGTTGTTGATGGAGCGGAGCACCGGCGTGGCCTGATCGTTGACCGAGGCTGTGCTTTTCTTGTCACGAAGCCTCTTGGCATTGACGGCGTCGACCTTCGGTCCGGCCTTGTCGGTCGAATTCAAGGTGTTCTTCTTGTTCGCCAGCTTCTGCGAATTCGCACGCCTAACTATCTGCGACGCGATGTCGGTCGAGTTCAAGGTGTTGCGCTTGTTGGTCAGCTTCTTGGCGTTGGCCTTGTTGACCTTCGGTGTCGCGTTGTCCTTGGCGTCGAGCTTGGCGGTGGCCTTCTTGCCGTTGAGCTTGTTGACATTCGATGATGCTGTCTTGGCTTTCTTGGAGGCGTTGTCCTTCGCGTCCAGGGTGCCTTTGACGTGCTTCTTGCCGAAGTCGTCCATCATCTTCTGCGCCTTCTTGGCGCTGGCGGTGGCCTTCTTCGCGTCGGCTTCGAGCTTGGCCTTCTTGATCGTCTGGCCGAAGCGGTCGAGGTTCGTTTTGGCGTCCTTGGTCTTCTTCTTGGCCTTGGAATCGTCGACGTCGAGCTTCGCCTTCTTGCCTTCCGCGGTTTCCTTGATGTTTTCGAGCGACGCTTTGATGCTGTCGGAACTCAGACCCCACCGGTCCGCCAAAGCGTTAGCGGCCTGTTCGCCCATGCCCGAAGCTTCGGCCTGCCTTATGAGGGCTTCGCGCGCATCCTGCAGGACGCCGTTGGCGCGTTCGATCTCACCTCCGGTGAAGTTGGTGTTCTCACCCTGCTTGAGTATCTTCTCCGCAGCGTTCTGCGCGCTGCTGGCGATATCCTCCAAGGCCTGCTTGGTCTTGGTGCCCTTCTCCGAAAAGCGATCCAAAAGGTCGCCATTCTCGTTGAAGACGACGCCGTTGTCCTTGCAGGTGTCAGACAGCTGGCCGATTTTTTGGTTGAGCTGGTCCACGGCCTCGTCGGCGGTCAAGTTGTTGGATTCGAGGCCGAAGAGGGATTTGACGAGCCCATCGATCTCCTCGGCCGCATCCTTGGCGCTGGAGCCGAGATCCTTGTTCGCACTGGAGGTGTCCTTGGCGGCCTTCGCTGCCTTGCCGTCGGCATCCACGGCGTTCTTGGTGGCTGCGGCCTTCTGCTTGGTCTGTTCCTTGGCTTCGCTGTATGCTTTGGCTTCGTCCTTGATGCTGTCGCGCATCTTCTGCGCGACAGCCATCTGCGAATGGCCCTGCTTGCCGTATTCCTTCAACGCGGCGTTGACCTTGTCGGTCGCGGCCTTGTTGCCCATGGCGGCGCTGGTCATGTCGGTCAGGCTGACCTTCGCCTCGCCCATCCAATGCGTCATGTCGGCTCCGGCGAAGTTCATCTTCTGGTAGGAGTCGGCGATGGTGCTACGGACGTCACTGCCTGATTCAAGCGCGGACTGGAGCTGTTCGGTGGCCTCCTTGGCCTTCTGCTGGCGCTCAATAAATGAGGTGAGCGCCACTCCGGCGACGGTGAGGGCGATGCCCCACGGTCCGCCGAGCAGACTCATGACGCTGCTGCCGACGGCTTTGAATCCGGCGGTTTTCAGTTCGGCTCTGCTGGCGCTCGTGCCGAACGCCTCCATCTGCTCCTGCGCGCTCATGCCGCTCGCACGGAACATCTGGAAGGCGGTCTGCGCGGAGGCCAGAGCGCTTTTCATGCGCTGGATCGGGTCGATGGCCAGACCAATGTTGTTGGCCATCGTGCTGGTGCTGCCGTTGAGATTGCTTGCGGCCTTGTGGACGCCGCCGAGCACACCGCCGAGAGCGGCCATGACGATGATGGTCTGCTGCGCGCCGGCCGGAAGGCTGGCGAAGGAGTCCACGAGGGTGTCAAGCCCCTGGACGAGTTTGCGGAGCGGCCCTTGCGCGCCTTCGCCGATGGAGATCATGAGCGATTCCATGCTGCCGGAGAGGTTTTCGAGGTCGCCTTTGAGGTTGTTGTTCTTTGCCGCTGCCTGTTCGGCTGCGTATCCGCTTTCGGATACCGCCTTGGTCCAGTTCCTGACGCCTTTCTCTCCGGCGTCGTAGAGGTAGTTGGCGGCCTTGATGGCGTAGCTGCCGAAAATTGTCGCATTCGCCTGGTTGCGCTGTTCCTGCGTGAGGTTTTTCTCGGCTTTTTGCAGCTGTCCGGCGAAGTTGGCCATGCCGACGAAGTTGCCGGAAGCGTCGTATGCGCTGATGCCGAGCTCCTTCATGGTGGCTGCCGCGTCGTTGGATGGCGCGGCGAGCTTCATGAGCATGCTGTTCAATTGTGTGCCGGCTTCGGCGCCGATGGTGCCGTTCTGGGCGAAGAGGCTGAGGACGCCGGTGGTCTCCTGGATGCTCATGCCGAAGCTGTTGGCCTGCGCGCCGCAGTTGTTGAGCGCTTCTCCGAAGTCGCTGACGTTGCCGACTGCCTTGCCAGCGCCGGCGGCGAGCGTGTCGGCGACCTGCGAAGCCTGGCTGCCGGACAGGTGGAACATCGACAATGCGTTGGCCATGTATTCCGCGGCGTCGCCCACGGCCATGCCGTCCGAGGCGGCGAGGTTGAGGGCTCCTGTCAGGCCGCCGGAGAGTATGTCGGTGACGCTCATGCCGGCCTTGCCGAGGTCGTTGATCGCGTCGGCAGAATCCGTGGCGGAATAAACCGTGGAAGCTCCGGCTTCGATGGCAGCGGCACGCAGCTGGTCCATTTGGGCGCTGGTCGCTCCGGTGTTGGCCCGCACGGTGCTCATCTGCTGGTCGAAGTCGGCTGCCATCTTGATGGATGCGACGCCGAAAGCGGCGGCGGCGAGTCCGGCGGCGGTGAGGCCGCTGGTGATGAGCGCGCTCTTGCGGCCGGTGTTCTCCATGCCGGACGCGACGCTTCGCGCGGTCGATCCGGCACGGGTCATAGCCGCCTCATACGACGCGGTGTCGGCCATCAGCCGGATGACGATGTTCTTGTTCTCGGCCACAGCATCCTCCAAAATGTCAGGTCAAATGCGCCACCAAAGCGTTCGCGGCCGGATTGTCCCTGCCATTCGCATCAGTCCACCGTTTCATGGTCTGCTGCATGTGCGCCGTGGCCCAGCAGACGCTGGTTTCGGCGTGCAATGTCAGTTCGGCCTTCGGGTCTTGGCAGATCGAGCGCGGCAACCCGCATAGTGGGCACAATGATCGTTCGTATTCCGCCAACGAGCGCATCCACTCACGCTCCGTCTCATCCCACTCGACATCATCGCCCTCGCTCGGCGTCCAACCCATGAATCGCTTGTAGCTGATGCCGAGCTGGCGGCAGATCTTAAGATCCTCGACTAGTTGCGGAGAACCTGCGAGGCGAGGTCGAATGCCGCTTTTGGGTCCGCTGCGGTGCCGTTCAGTTCCGCGATGGCCTGCCAGATCGGCGTGAACTGGCCATCGGTGAGTTCGTCGAACAGATTACGCCACGCCTGTTCGGTCTTGTCATCGTCGGCCACCGGCTTGCCGCCGATGGTCGCGGAATCAAGCATGAGCGGCAATGCCGCGGCTGCGGTGCCGAACATGTCGTTCGTGCCGTTCTCATTGCGGTGCGCGGCCAATGCCTGCGCCCACTTACTGACCGGCAATGCCCGCAACGTGAGCTTCAATGTCTCCGCATCCGCCTGTTCGCGTAGCTGTTCGATGCGTTTGGCGGTGGCCTTAGCCTGCCGGTTCGTCCCGGCCTCCGTAATCTGTTCGCGCGTGGTCTCCTCGGCCAGCGTATCACCCAATCTGGCGATGTCCTCGGCGATCTGCTGGTTGAGGATGATGTCGACCTCGCGCGTGCGCCTGGTGACTTTAAGCATTGTTGTTCCTTCGCTCTAAGATTTCGTGTTCCTTTACCGGGAAAGAGAAAAAAGGTTCCCGCACCGGCGAAAGGGGTGAAAGTCCGATGCGGGAAGAATCAATCAGGCGACCTTCACGTTCTCCGCCCAGCCTGGAGCCCGGACGGAGAAATTGACCTTGCTGCGCAGGACGCTGTTCGCGGCGATCGCCACCTTGGCGCTCATGCCGACGCGGACCGCGTACACGTTCACGATGTCGCCGGCGACAAAAGTCGAATCCGTCTGCTTGCCATAGCGGCGCACGAAGTAGCCTTCCGCGCCCTCGGTCAACGTCTCCATTGCCATGTTCTGCGCGGAATGCGACGTGTTGGTGTTGTCGACGACCTCGACGCTCGAGCCACTGATCTTCTTGCGTCCGGGATTCTCGTAATCCTGCGCGCTGTTCTCGCGCTGGTCGGAGATGGAATCCTGCGACGGCGAGCACGACCAGCCGCCCAGGGTGACGTAGTTGCTCAGGTCGGTGCCGGCGCCGATCTCCGCAGCGGTCGGCTTCTGAATGTTTTTGATGGACGGCACCCAGATCGTGTTGACCAGACCGTCCGCCGGTGTGGAAGGAACTTCAGTTCCAAGAGTCAAAACCATGACTCCTCCTTATAAATATTGGGTCACATGCGTGACCAGTTGAATTTGAAAGTCAATAGGCGCACCTGATAGAGCAGGCTTGTGTCCTCTGCGGTGAGTCCGGCCGCATATGCGCCGGAATCGGAGAACAGGGTGAGACAGCCGGTGTCGAAGCCCTTGGCGACGAACCGTTTCCCGGTCAATGCGGGGACCATGAGGTCGTCGGCGATCACGTTGACGGAATCGGCCGTGGTGCTCACGATGCGCACCTGCAACGTGCCGATGCCGCCCTGCAGGCGTTGCGTCTCGCCTACCACGTGGCCGGACGTGGTCACCGTCTCGATAATCCACGGCGGCTTGTCGGTAGGCTTCGGAGCGGTCTGCCGGTACACCGTCCACCCGGCGGCGGGCTGTGGGATGTGTTCGAGGATCGTGTCGGTCAGCGTCATGATCGATGCCATCTCAGACCACCTCCACGGCCGCCTTGGCCACGTGTTCGGCGAGCGCCGGCAGTTCCTTTTCGCCGTGCTCGTAGAATTCGTGCGTTCCGCCGCCTTTCGCGGTGCCGAAGAAGGCGATGTTGGCGAGACTGCCGGCGACGCCCTTCGACGGGCCGATCTCGGCCGTGATGCGTCCGGGCGTCGCCTTCACCTCGTAGGTGATGGGTATGCGCCGGAACGCCTTGTTGCCGGAACCGGAGAGGTCTTCGCGCAGATCGTTCTTGACGTTCTGCGCGCCCTTCTTCACGGCCATGGTGATGGCCGCGCGTCTGGCCACGCCTTTGGCGAGCAGTCGGTCTCCGAAGGCTGTCAGTTCGGACGCGTCGAACAGACTTGCGACGCTCATGCGTCCTCCTTCGCGTTCCATCGGCAGGCGGTGGCGTGCGTCTTCTCGGATTGCGGTGAGACGAGGCGGAGCCGTCTTCCTTTGAGCAGTGGGTTCGTGGATTCGGTGACCTCCACCACGTCCCCGGCACGCAGTCCAGCGGTACCGTATGGGAAATGCACATACAGGCTCCAGACGAGGCTCACGGCGCCCATAGCCTGGGCGGCGCTTCCCTCGGTCTGCTCGCTGGCGAGTCCGCCGGACGTCTGCACCTTGCACTTGCCCGCGTACACCGGTGTGGTGCCGGTGGTCGGCAGTCCGGTGTCCGGATCGGTGGTGGTATCGCCGGGGCGGGTGACGACGCACTGGTCGGTCATGAGGTCTTCCGCGTTGGCTCTGGCCTTGGCGAGGAAGGATGCGCTGAGTCTCATCGGAACACTCCTATAGAGGTGACGTTGGCGCCGAAGCGGTTGCGCAGGCTGCGCTTGGTCGATTCGGGCAGTTCGGTCACGTCGATCTGCGTCTCGTCGGATTGCGCGTAGCCGACCTGCGCGTCGTCGACGCGCTCGTAGCTGACGCCGACGTGGGCGCCGGGGCCGCCGTCCTCGAGCTGGTGAAGTCCGGCCGCGGTGTACGAGCAGACGAGTCTGACGATGTCGGCGGGTATCGGCTTCCAGCCGCCGGTGAAGGTGACTGTCACGACCGACGGGATGCGTCCGAATGGGCTCCACGGTTCTTCGCGGTAGAGCGAGGATCCGAGGAGCCTCCAATCGTCTACGGGCTTGCCGTCAACGAGCACCTTGGACACGCTTCTGACGGCCCTGCAGGGCAGGTCGAGTTTCCTGGACTGCTCTCCGGGGATGTCGACGGTCCACTCGCCGAAAGTAATCGGACAGCCGGCGGCCGAGCGGACGGCGTCGGAGACCGAGTCGAGCAGGCTTGACGCGGCCTGTTCGTCGGTCACGTCGATTCCGTAGCTCTCTAGATCGGCCAGTGTGGCCAGTGCGGTCATTTCAGCCTCCGATCATCGATGGCTCAGGCTGCGTCGCCGAGGGTCAGCACGACCTTGGTCAGGCATTCGGGGCGGACCACTAGGCCGCCGTACAGGTCAAGTCCGCGGACCATGTCCGCGAAGTCGTCCTGCATGCGCATTGCCTCTACCTTGTTGACCTGCTGGGCGAAGGTGGTGGCCGCGTTGGTGCCGGCGATGATGGACTGCTTGGACGGCTTGCCGGACACGGTCGGAACATTGTTGGATTCCACGACCGTGAAACCGCTGACGGAGCCGACCACGCCATTGAGCAGCGTGTTGTGGCCAGCCTCGGTGCCTTCGATGAAGCGGGAATCCTGCAGCAGGAGCGCGTAGAAGTCGGGGCTGACGACGATCCAGCGTCCCTCGGTCGGCACGTTCTGCTTGTCGAGCTGCTTACGTGCTTCGACGACCGCAAGATACGCGTCGGACGGAGTGGTGACAGAAATGGTCTTCGCCGGAGCCGTGGCCGCCTTGTCCATCAGGCCGGAAATGTACTTCTCGACGTTCAAGGCCATGTTGTAGGCGGCGGAGTTCGTGAAGTTGCCGGTCAGGTCAGCCTTCGCCTGCACCTTGTCGAGGTCGTTGACCTTGAAGGCGAAGTAGTCGGACTGGTCGATGGTGAGCGTGCCCTTGTTCGCATCGGTTACTGCGTCGACGGTGATGTTGGTGCCGCGGGTGTACTTCTTCACGGTCACGTCGTCGTATCCGGTGATGTGGACGGTGTCGCCGGCCTCGCGGATGTCGCCCTCATAATCGCGGTTGCACAGGCTCGGGAAGACGAGCTTCGCGCGCAGGGCTTCGAGGATGCTGGCGGACCAGACCTCGGGAATGAAATTGGTGATTGCCATTGCTGGCCTCCTTACTTGTTCTGGCGGCCTGCGAGCAGGTCATCCAGGCGGCCCTTGCGGCGCGCCTCCTCGATCTGCCTTGAGGTCATGTTCTTCAGGTCGTCCCTGGTGAGCTGTCCCGCGGAATGATCTCCATCGCGGGCGCCTGACGGCGGGATGATTCCGTTCAGGCCAGCCTTGTTCCCGCCTTGCGCGAGATACGGGTGTGCCGAGACCAGGGCGTCGATCTTGTCGCTGATGGCCTGCTGGTCGTATCCGCCCTGATCGTCTGCGGTCAGGTCGGAGAAGTCGATGAGTTTCAGGGCGTCGCCGGGGTCGATGAGCCTGCCGGTGGCGGCTGCGGTGACGTTGGCCTGGAGGACGCGTTTCTGCAGTCCGGCGATGGTGGCCTGGGCGGCGTCGAATTCCTCGCCGCGCTTCTGCCATTCGGCGACCTGCTTCTCGAGGTCGTCGACGCGGTCGGCCTTCTCGTAGGCGGCCTTGAGCTTCGCCTCGAGATCACCGTTGACCTTCTTCTGGCCGAGGAACTTGTCGTGCCAGTCGACGGGCGGCTCCTGCGTGTTCGGATCGCCGGTGTTCGGATCCTGCTGTTGTCCTTCGGACATGGTGTTTCCTTTCATTTGGTGTGGACCTCGCCGTTGCTGGCGAGCCATCTGCGGTACGAGTTCTCCGCCTTGGCCAGCACGTCCGGCGTGACAGGCGCGCCCGGCTGGTACGGGTTGCGGCCGTCCAATGCGGCCTCGTATCGGAGTCTCGCGTTCTCCAGGCGTTTCTGTGCGGCGGTCAGCTCCTCGTGGCGTCCCTGCCTCCATTCGTTGTTGTGGAGCCATTGGCCGCGGCGCAGGTCGGGCACCCGTCCCCGCCAGTTGTCGGGGAGGATGTAGCCTTCACGCTTCAAAAGTTCGATGGTCTGTTCGCGGGGCAGGTTGAAGCTGTAGATGCCTTCTGGTGTGAGTCTGCGGTGTTGTTGCTGGCCGTATTGGTATTGGCGGATCATGCGGCTCCAGCCGTATCGGCTGGTGCCTTCGCTGGTGGTCATGCTGATACGGCCGCGCCCGACGGGGCGCATGCCTCGGTGGGCGTTGACGACCTGATAGATGTCGGCGCCGTCTCTGATTGCCTGTGCGTCGGCGTGGCCGAAGATCCGGTCCTGCTCCTCCTCGCCCATGGCATTGAATCGGTCCATGGGGTTGGTGATCCATCCTTGTTTGGCGGCTTTGTCCTTGCCTTTGCAGGGGATGTTGCGTCCGTGGCATTTCGGGTGGCGGAGGAAGCCTTGGTTGTGCCGGTAGTATTTTCCGGCGAGGATGGCGCATCTGGGACAGCAGTCGGGTGATTCGACGCGCACGTAGCCGACGCCTGCGCGTTGGGTGATGCTGACGCCCATGGCGCTGACTGACGTGTCCTCGAGGGCCTGCATGGCCATCTGGCGGAGGGTGCGGCGTCCGGCCTGCATGGCGTCGTACGTGTCCATGCCGTTTTTGATGGCGGTCAGGGTGTGGGTGGCGGGGATGTCGAAGTAGGAGTCGAGGTCTATGCCGCTTGGGGCGTATCCGGCGCTGTAGGCGTTGGGGTTGGCGATGCCGTCCGGCGTGATGTAGTCGCCTTGTTCGGCGAGCATCAGTGTGGACGCGTCCATGGCGTCCGATGCGGCTCGGGCCTGCAGTGCGGCGAAGAGCATGAGGAAGTCGGCGTTGGATTGATGCCAGCTGTCACGCACCCGCCGCGGATCCACGCCCTTCCAGGTCTTGTCCGCTGCCCTCATGGCCAGCAGGCAGAGTCTGGCCAGTGTGTTCCGGCTGTCCGACAGGCTCTCCAGCGTCTCCATCGTCTACACCTCCGACCTTCAGGCTTCTCGCGATCTCGGTCATTTCGGGGTCGCGGCTCTCGTCGTCGACCATTCGCATGATGCGTTTGATGTCCTCTGGGCTTTGGCCCATCTGTTCGGCGATCCACTGCAGCGGGTAGCCGAGCTGCTTGTATTTGAGCATCGCGTCGGCCATGAGCGCCTCGCTGCGGTATTGCGGGGTCGCGAACACGACTTTGGAGTCCTCGAGGATCCGTGCGGATTCCATGTCGTCCTCGAGCGTCATGGCCATCTCGCAGAGTTCGCGGACAGGCTGGCGCATGAAGCTGATGCGCTCCAGGGTCTTGCTGACCAATCCGGCTTCTGCGACCTCGTATCCGGTGGCGGGCACTTCCGCGTTGGTCAGCAGGTAGTGGCCGGGCGTGCGGGTTTCGGCGGCGATGTGCTCGACGGCCTTCTGGATGATCGGAAGGAAGGCCTGCAGGTTGCTTGCCGTCCATTCGCCGATCGACACGTTGTCGCCGGTGATCTGCATGATGCGCTCCATGACCTGCTTGTCGAGGTTCACGGGGCGTTCGCCTACCTGTTCTCCGGTGTTCCTGTCGAAGACCGGTTCGGACAGGCTGTCGCCGCCGAGGATGACCCTCGCGGGCATGGACGCGAAGTCCAACGCGTTGAGCGTGTAGGCCCAGCAGACGTTGACGGCGTCCTGCATGGATTCGACCTGTTCGACGTCGCTGATCGGCAGGTTGTCCAGGAGCATCTGGTTGCGGAATTCGACCAACGGGACACGGCCGAGCGGATTCGGGCGGGCGGATTCCGGCAGGAACATCCACCCCTCGACTCCCGGCGGGAGCCTATCGCGTTCGTCGTCGCCGCCCGCGCGGACTCGGACCACGTCGAAGACCACGTCCGGCAGCAGCAGCGTGCCGAATTCGTGCTCCTCGTCGTAGCGGACCAGGAGGCCTGCGTCGACCTCGCCGGTGAGCGGGTCGTAGTGGACGGCCGCGCTGTCGGGGTGTTCGAAGCTGATGCGCGCCCTGCCGTCGGGCATCGAGGTGACCAGGCCGAACGCGCGGCCGGTGGTGGTCATCATCAGGGCGGTCTCCTGCAGTTTGCGGTCACAGTCGTTGCGTTCCCACACGCGCATGACGTGCGAGTCGAGTTCGACGTCGCCGTATGGGATGAAGCCTCTGAAGTGTATGCGTTCGACGGGCGCCTGCGCGACCGGGAGGCACCAGTTGTCGGCGAACCCGCTGAAACGGTCCGACATGTAGCGCTTGAACTCGTCGGACGCGAATTTCAGGGTGCCGCGTTTGCCGCGCACGTAGTCCGTGTGCTCCCTGATGTCCGGCCGGCGTTGCTCGATCTTCATGGCGAGCAGGTTCGCCATGCGGTTCACGTCGTCGGCGGTGCGGATCATTCAGAGCCCCCTTGTTGTCGAGCCGGTCAGCAGGTACGCCTTGCGTTTCCTGCCCCAGCCGGCGGCGCGCGCGTCGCATGCCGCCTCGTGGGCGAGCACGCTGGTGACGGCCGCGTCGATTTTCCTTGTCTGTTTCGGTTTGCCGAGCCCGTACCGTTCGCCGGATTTGGCGAAGCGGCGGGCGTTGCGCATGTGGGTGATGGTGATCGGGCAGCCGTCCTGCGTGATGGCGTGGTGTTCGAGGTCCGATTCGAAGCGTTTCAATGCCTCCCAGACGGCGGTGATGCGGCTGGAGCCGCTCATCGCCCAGGGAATGTATTTCTTCGGCCCGTATTTCGAGTCCCATGCCTCGATCTGCGACTCCCACGACACCTCGTCGCGGAATCCGGGGTCGCAGTAGGCGCGCACGATCTTGTACCGGTCGTTGAGCTCGTCCATGGCGGCGTTGACCTCGCTTCTCGGAATGCGTCCTCCCCACGTCTTCGGGTTCCAAATGGTGGGGCGCCGGTCCTCGCCGTAGCGTGGCGTGAAGATGAAGCCTTCGCGGGTTTCGGCCTTGATGCATGTCCAGTCGTCGTTCTCGGAGCCGTCGAAGCCGAGGCACACCTCGGTGCCCTTCGGTGGGTTCTCAAGCCAAAGCTCATGCTCGGACACGCTAATATCCCATGTTCCTCAAGACCGATTTTGACAAACTCTTCTGCGAGCGCTGGTAGTTCTGGTTTGTGATCTCCCTTGTCGTCGCTTCGCCGAAGGAATTGACGAATGCGCGGCTTGTGCCGCTTGATTTTGGTTGGCGTCGGATCTGTTCGTCGGAGATTCTGTCGCGCTGTGCCCTGGCGGTGCGGAATGCCTTGGAGGCTGCCTGGTATTTGTCGTAGTTCGCCTTGGTTGCCTCTGGAAAGACGCTTTCCGGCATGCGCTGGTTGTATTGCGTGGCTCCGTGCGCGGTTCTCTGCATGATTTCCGATGCGGCGTCCATGCGGTTTCCCGCGTCGCGCATCATCTTGGTGAGATCCGTGTCGCTTACGGATGAAAGGTCAGAGGAAGAGCCTCCCCCTCCGCCGCCATGTCCGCCACGTCCTGCGCCTGAGCTTGATCCTCTTCCGCCCATTTTTTCATCCTTTCCGCATTGCTGTTTTTGTATGTGATCACTTCGATGCCACTGAAGTCGAAAAACGGAATGGCATCTCCGTAGAGGAGAATCTTTTCCGGTGCGAGCCTGTCGATCGCATATCGCATGCCGAGCCGCCAATAGAGTTCTGCCGTCGGATTGTCGTTCACTCCGACCGTGCTTACCGCGACGGTGGAGTTGTTTGGAATGCCTGAAAAGCAGTACGGGAATGACTCTGGGCCCGCCCATTGAAGTGTTGGGATGACTTTCAGTCCGCAGGCCTGCCAGTATGCTCCGATCAGACGGCTTCGGAAGACGTTCCAGATCTTCATCGCTTCCGGCATGTCCATGTATGTGCTGAAATCGGGTGCCAGCACGCATTTGAAGCGTTTGAGCGGTGCGATGTATCTGTCCGGCTGGTTCCAGACTCGCTGGAATTGGTAGTCGTCGATGAAGAAATGGATTCCGCAATGCTTGACTGTCTTTTTGCCGGTCGCGTAATTGAAGCCCATCAACGTGTCAGGGGGGGTGACGTCCTGTTTTGCAAGCATTGGCATGTCGTATCGGCCAACCGTCCGCACCTTTTGCAGCAGCGGAAGATTGTATTGCCTCATCGTCCGCATCCTTGATTTGTTGAGTGGTCTATTGTCCCGCATAGCAGCTCTCCCATAGTCCGTCCTCGAGCCATGCGCCGCCTCCCTGCACCATTCGGTTGCCGAAAAAGCGCTCGGCCTGTGCCGGGTCCTTCTCCATGAGGGCCTCGGCCTCCGCCTCGACGGAGTCCAATGGCACCCAGGGGCTGCCGGCGTAGACCCATTCGAGGATCTTGCGGCGTTCGCGCCGGTTGTTGAAGCTGTATGGTGTGCCGTCCTTGTGGCGCAAATCGGGGTTCAGGTCGGGGTTGCGGTAGAAGATCCACACATCCGATGCCGATGTCTCGAATTGCTGTTGGGCGTACGAGTTCTCGCCGGGGTCGTAGGCGTTGGTCCAGAAGTGCGTTCGGCCGCCCATGCCGGCGGCGCCGCGGCGTTGGGTGTCGGCCACGTCGAGCATGCCGTTCGACTTGGTGTACAAGCCGGCCTCGTCCTGTTCGGCGTCCGAGATCGGATTGCCCAGACGGCTGGTTGCCGAGGCGGTCACCACGTCGATGCGGTCAAGGTCGAGATCGTCATCGTCCAAGTTGATTCCGGGGCGCAGGATGCGGATGAAGCCCTCGCGCACCTTGAGCAGCTGCTTCAACGGACCAAGCCTGATCATGGCGACCAATGGACGGTAGGCGTTGCGCACCTGGTCCTCGGAGTTCGCGGTCAGCTGGATGAGTGGCGAAGGGTGGCGCATGCCTTTCGGTTCGCCCGGATTGTAGTGGTAGACCCATCCGCAGGGGCAGCCGTTGTCGGAGCATCGGTACACGTCGCCGGGCTTCGCCCAACCGGCGAACACGACGGGCCCGCAGGCCTCGAGTATCGCGCATGAGGCCTCGGTCGGCCCCTTGCCGGTCTTCTGCGGGCCAATGCAGCCGGTCAGACGATATTGGAAGGCCTGGTTGAGGACGAGCGGATTGTCCACCGTGACCTCTTCGGGCGGGATGAATTCCGCGTCCTCGCGCACCCTCCAGCGGTGCGCGGCGTACCAGAATTGCCAATCGGACCAGCAGAATGGCTTGCCGCGGAGGATGCCGTCGGGCTGGCGCACATGCCGCCGAACCCACGCATCCTGCAGGTCTGCGAGCGTCGGGAAGTCGATGATCCAATCGTCGGCCATGTCACGCCCTCAGGCGTCGTGGGAACTGGACGATCTTGGTGTCCATGCCGCTCTCGGCGGCCTCCGCGTCCGTGGCGGGCACCTCGTGGGCGGCCATGTCGACGTTGTCTTCGGAGATCTTCCAGCCGAGCGCCTGCAATCCGGCCTCGGACAGGCCGATGCGGTCCTCGAGCCTGATCTTCACGGCCACGTCGGCCGCCTTCGCCGACGGGCTCTCGCACACCACGCATTCGCGGACATACGAGGCAATCTGGTAGTGCAGGTACTTCAGCTGCGGCTGTTTCCATGCGCGCGCCTGCGGCAGACGCCACAATTGCTTCCACAGTTCGGCCTCCCGATTGTTCCAGGACTCCGAACCGGCCCTGTCCTCGACCCATTCCTGCGACTCCTTGTCGAAATCACGGAGCACATAAGGCGGTAGCGGGAATTTCGGCGGCCTGCCTTTGTATTCGGTGTTCGGCAGGCTGCGCAGGGTGTATCCCCTGCGTTCGCTCGCTCCGCTCGACGGATCGGGCATCGGACCGGATCTGACGCGTTTTCCTCCTCTTGGCATGGCTCCTCCATCGTCGGACGGCCTTGCGCCGTTCCTTCGCTGCGGGCGGCCGGGCCTTTCGCCCGCCCCCTCTGAAACTTTTGAACCCTCCGCACCTCGGAGACAGCTCTCCGGCGGTTCCGGCCGCCAATCCGTTAGGGGGTACCCCCGTGGGTGTTTCGCCGGTTTGTTTTCGTTGATTTTCCAACGTTTTCCAATACCGCGCGTTCGTCTTCGCGGCGGGCCGCGAACCGAATTGAAAAAGACTTGATCGCTTTTCGTTTTCCGCTTCGCCTCACGCTTGCGGCGCGCGCCGGACGTCGTCGGCTTGGCTCGACGTACCGCATGCGCGCAGCAGATGAGATGAATCAGCGAAGGCTTCGACCGTTGAAGCCTGAAGGTTTCGTCCTTGCCGTCTTGCTGTCGTGGCAACGCTTGCACAGGCCGCGCATGCGCGCCGGATCGTTGGGGTCCAGTCCGGCTTCGACGAGTTCGACGCGTTCGAGCGGCCAATGGTCGGCGATGGTGCTGGGGGCGCCGCACAGGCCATGGTGCCTGCCGCATCCGTCGGGTCCGTCACCAGGGCAGACGCATCGCGGGTCCCTCGCCAGCACACGGGCTCGTGCGAGACGATGCGCCTTCGAGGTGTATGGATTGCGGCCGCGCGAGCGGCGCTTGTCCTTGGCTTTCCTGCACTCGTCACACAGGGAGCCGGAGGATACCAGGTGCGGGCAGCCGGAGGTGGAGCATACCTTGTACATCAAATCCCCCATCGGAGGCCCGGCATGTCTGGGGTACGTCTCCCGCGAAGGTCCCCCAGCTGGCCACCCCCGATTCATGGGCCACCGACGCGACGGGTGTCGCCGCCATGGTCGACGTCCTTCGGTGCGACGGCTCCAAGGGTTGCTAGTGGCTCCACGCCGGACAGCAACGATTATAAGCATTGGTAAAAGAAAAGCACCAGACCCTTCGGGCATGGTGCATCTTTTACAGATTACATGGACTCACCCTCTTGCGCAAGTCGCGTGTCGACCAGCTCGGCTTGATTGAATTCCCACATGCCACGGCCGATCCGCCGTGCCTTCGACAGCCTGCCACGAGTCAGCCAGTTGGACACCTGCTTGCGCGTGGTGCGCAGTCCGGCACGGTCGGTCAGCCAGTCGGCCGCCTCGGCGGGCGAACACGTCATAACCGCCTGTCCAGCCTCCCCCAGTCTGCCGGCCACCAGCATGTCCAAGTCCAAACGCTCGCCACACTCAGGACACCAGCCATCACGCATGCCCTGCGGCACGGCCAGCGACGTCGAACAGTCCGGGCATTGCACGACAGTCACCCTGCCGTCCGAAGGCGTGGAAAGCCGGTCGACGCGCCTGAGCATCCTGTCCAGCCGATCGGCCAGCTCGCCGGCCGACGGCGAACACACCACACGCGACCACGACCTGCACACCGCCCGATACGCCGGCCGCCACCCCTCGACCGGCAACAGCATCCACTTGAGATCCACGCAACCCGCCAGCCGAAGCATCAAGCGGGCCGCCTCCTCATACACCTCCAGCCAATGCACACTCACCGGCAACCCAGGCTCACCACCACGAACGCCACCACCGCGCTCGCCGATGTGCGCCTTGCGTTCGGCGAGCGCGCGGAGTTCCGGAATGGTTTTGGCGAGGCTGGCGATTTGTCGGCGCATGTGTTTGGCGCAGGTTTTGCAGAGGGTGGTTTGTGCTGGTTCGCCGCATTGTTGGCATTTGTTCATGAGTGATCCCGCTTCCGGCTAGAATGGTGGTTGGTTTCTTGGAGGTTCCGTCCGGCTTGGCGGGGCCTCTCTTTTTATTCGCCTTGCCGGGCAATCTTGCTGATGAGCATGCGGCTGATGTTGTTCTCCTCGTCTCGCTGGTCGGCCTGATCGAGCATGTCGGCCGAGTCCTGCATCAGGTGCGCCTGTTTGAGTGCCTTGGATGCTTGGACGGTGGCCATGGTGAGCGCGTGGCTGATCTGGATGTCCTCGCTGCCGCTGAGGGTTTGGATGCCGGCGAGCGCCTCGCTGATGTGTTTCTGCAGTGCGATGGCCTGGCGGCGGATGGTTTCGGCCGCGTTGAGACGGTTCACGCTTTTGTCGATGTCGTTGCTCATTGCTTATTCTCCTTTGTTGGTTCGTTCGTGGGGTCGGCTGGCAGGCTGCCGATTTGGGCGAGGGCTTGGTCAAGCTGGCGCATTGGTTGGGCGAGCGCGTCCGGCAGGCCCGTGATGCCTTGGACGGCGGCGCGGATACGGCCGGCCGTGTCGCTCATCGGGCGTCCCTGGTGGCCGTGTCGATGCGCTGCTCGCCGAGGCTGATGTGCTCGATGTTGGCCCGACGGCGGAGGATGAGCGCGTATTCGTCCATGACGTCAAGCTGCCTGCTCAACAGGCTGATCGGGCAGGTGGGCTCGAAATCGAGCGTGCCATCCGCATACCTTTGCAGCATGTCCCTGAGCCTGCCGGCGCGGGCGGTCAAATCGCGGTATTCGACACGCATGCGGTCCTGGTAGCCGGAGGCCTTGGCGCTCGCTGGTTCCGCTTGGTCGGCGGCGGCGAGCACTTCGATGGCTTGGCGCAGGTATCCGTCGCGGATCCATTCGGATGCGGTATTCCATTCCTCGTGGATGATTTCGGTGGAGTCCTTGCGGAGTGCCCATTTGAGTCCGAACAGACGTTCGGCGACGGCTTCGGTGCGCGCGTCGATCGGCGGCAGTGGCGGGGCGAGTGTTTCCTTACTCATGGTTTCCTCTTTCCTGGGTGGGATGATTTTCGGCCGATTCCCAGATGTTGTGCCAAAGCATCCGGATAACCCAATCGGGCATTTCGGTCCAGATGGTCAAGTGCGTCGAGACGGCTGAGGCTTTCCACCACCTGCCGCAGACGACGCAGTGCTGCAGACGGTGGCGAGGGAAGGTGCAACGCCCTGGTCCGATGCCGTTGCTGGCGCAGATGGCAGTGCCGAGAGCGTTCCGGCACAGATGCGGGGTCCGGTCTTTCATTCACCGGCCTCCGATTGGGACAGGCGCCACTGCTCGAAAAGACGGTAGACATCCAACGAGATGGCCCGGACCGGACTGGACACCCGCCTGCCACACAAATCGCACGTGTGCATATCCTGCGTGACCAACTCATCACGCTGACACTGGAACGGGTTCCGAGCATCCCGCTCCTCCACGGCATCGGCGAGCGCCTCCCGAATCTTGTCCCTGGCATTGATGTAGGCGTGGTATCGAATCGACGCACTTTCCTCGAGGGATCGATTGCCAAAACGCATTCCGGCGCTCGCGGCTTCGAGTTCCTGGGCGATGAGTTTGTTGAGCACGTCGATGGCGATGTCTGCGTCGCTGTTTTTCTCATTTTGTTTCCTTCTTGGTTTTGGCACATTCCGGGCAAAGGCTGGCGTTGGGGTCGATGGAATTGACTTGCCATCCCTCGTATTCGAGCCGATGCAGAGGTCCGACATCCCACTTGCGGCATTCGCGGCATGAGAGATGACGGTGGTTCGGACAGAGGCTGTCGCATGGATAATCTCGGTCGATGTGCCATCCCGCGGCTTCCAGTTCGTCCGGCGCTCCACTGTCGGTGATGTCGCAGTCATGGCATTCGACGTGCCAGTGGAGCGGGCAGTAGTGCCTGCCTTGGAGCTCGTCGTATTGCCAGCCGTGGTCGACGGCCTCGTTGTCGGCGTCCTCGTAGGTCGCGTCATCGACGGAAAGGCTTGTATGGCACTCGTCGCAGACGACGAACAGCTCATGGATTTCCCGGTAGCTCATCGGTCCGGCTCCTTGTCCGCTCCGCTCACATGGCTCCAGTCGCAGGACAGGCCGCCTTGCTTTCCCCATGCGTAGACGATGCAGTCCACCTTTCGTGTATCGGACAACGTGATGGCGCACTCGTGGAAACCATGGGCGGTGCCTCCATCGGTGCATTGCGAGTCGATGGGTTTGGCCGAATGCGCCTGCGTGGATGCTTTGGCCGAGCTGCCGCATCCGGCGAGCGCGACGCAGAGCGCGAGGGTGATGGTGGTGAGGGTGGCGCAGATGGTGTTTCTCATTGTTCGTTCCTTTGATGGTGGCTGGCGTGGTGGTTCCAGAGGCGGATGGCTTTGTTGAGGCTTATGCCGTCGATGTGGAGGATGCATTTGTGCCGGCAGTTGGGGCAGATGCAGCCGTAGATGGTGTTGACCGGTTGGCGGGTTCGGAGGTTGTAGATGGTGACGAGGGTCAGGATGAGCGGCCGTGACTGGCGGCATGCCGGGCAGGGTGCGGGTCTGCGCCATTTGCGTGGGTTGGTGGCGATTCTGACGGTGTGCATTTCATTCCTTTCCGTAGATGGCGAGGCTTCGTATGCCGTCGCTCATGCTGTTGGAACATGTGTTCGGATCGTGGTCGATGATGTCGTTTCCGATGCCTTGGAATCGGAGGGTGGCGGTGCCGTCCGGCCGGCGGATGAGTTCGAGTCGGCCGTCGATGACGACGTCGTCGTTGGTGCGGGCGATGCAGCGGCGGCCGATCAGGATGGCCGGGTCGGCCGACCGCCATTTATGCAGCGGGACGTTGACGCTCACCGCGGCTCCTCGCCTTCGTTTTCGCCCCTGGTGTCCTTTCCGGCCGCCTCGTAGCCTTCGTCGTACACGTCGTCGAGCAGGTTCTGGAATTCGGGAGAGGCGAAGAACGTTCTGATGGCGTCCTTGGCAACGCGCCTCCATGGCTCCTTGTCCTCCATGGGCATCTCGTTCCATGGGCGTGGATGGCGGTGGCCGTTGCGATGCCAGCGCAGGTAGATGGCTTCGGCCACCTTGTTCTGCGTCTCCAGACCGATCGTGATGGTCTCCTGGTCTGCCATGATGGCTCCTTTCAGTATGTTTCCGGCGGTTCCGGCGCGGTACGGTCCGCAATGATGTAGGCGGCGAGCGCGACGCATAGGGTGAGGATGATGAGCATGGCGTGCAGTGCGAGCCATTGGATGGGGATCCAGTGGTGGAGGCTGTAGCCGATGACCGGCCGGATGATGGCGTGCGGCACGAGCAGCAGCGCGGTGAGGGTGAACAGCGTGGCGAACCAGTCGCCGACGCGGTTGGAGATACGGTTGATGGTCTGTTTCATTCAGGTTCCTTTCAGTGTGTGGCGGTTTCACGGCCGGTTGGCCATCCAGCCGATCAGGATGGCGGCGATGAGGAGGATCACGGCTGCGACGTCCATCACCTTGCTTCTTTCGTGGCGACGTATCGGACCGGATGGGCGGCGAGTTGGCGGATGATGCGCGCGTATTGGCGGATGTCGCGGTCGAGGCATGTGCCGGTGCGGTGGGCGCTGGCTGCGGGCGTCTCCTCTTCCGGCCTCACGTCCCAGCCGGCGGCTTCGAGACTGTCGCGGAGGGTGGCCATGTCGATGCGGTGGTAGTGCAGCGGGAGGTTCGGGCAGAGTCGGGTGATGAAGTCGATGTCGAACTGCGGGTTGCTGCCTGCCGGATGGAGGGTGAACGATTGCGCGAGGCCGTCGACGTATTCCTCGAGCGCGTTCGCCGTCGCCTCCTCTGTATATCCGCCGTCGAGAGCGTCTTCGAGTAGTCCGTTGGCGCAGTGCATGCGCCACGCCTTGATGTTCCCGTCCGCAATGAATGCCTTGCGGCCTTGCAGTCCGATGACGCGGCGGAAACCTCCGACGCACCGCACGCCTCTCATGTCGGTGCAACGCATTTCCACCTCGAGGATCCTGTCATGGTCCGGGTCGAGACCCGTGGTCTCCACGTCCACCCACAGCAGCATGTCCTCTTTGGCTTTTTCCTCGCTTATCATTGGTTTCCTTTCGTTTGTAGGAGAATGATTTCGGTCTGCGTGAGCGGTGTCGCGGTACCGTCCATGTTCAGCAGCATCCACCGGCCTTCCCAGTCGAACACCGGCACATCACGCGGATCCGCGCCGAACGGCACGATTAATCCCAGTCGCTCCGCCTCGGCCACATGCTGGTGGACCCAACCATGGCATCCTGTGTCACCGCTGCCGCACAGCTCGATGATGTTGACTGGGCTGTGCCTCACATCCGGATCCGCCGCCCGCCGCAGCTGACGGTGATGGCCGGAGCGTCCGGGCCAGCATGACGGGTCATGGATGTTCGTCCCGCAGCGCAGGCAATGCCAACCCTGCCGCTCCAAGGCGGCACGCTTCGAATCGGCAAACTCACTCACAACGCACCCCCTCCTGCATCAGGCCGTCGACCAGCACCAAACACGAAGTGCAATTGGTCCTCAACCCGGCCGCCATCGCCACGATGCCGTCATCCGCCCTGCCACCGGCGAGCGCTCGCAGTTCGATGGTGCTGGCGGTCTGGGCGGTGTCGGTGAGGAGTTGGGCGAGTCTTTCGAGTTGTTTCCTGGTCATTCGTCGTCCTCCTCGTTTTCGTCGGAGTCGGCTTCGCTGATGGCGGCGATGAGCTGGTCGAGGTGGCTGGTTTCGTCGTCGGCGGGCGTGTAGCCGAGGTCTTGGAGGATCTGGTAGTAGCCGGGGATGCGTCTGCTGGTGTCGTTGACGGTGGTCCAGTCTTCGGGGTCGATGAACCATTCGATGCGGGCGGCGAGGATTTGCACCGCCCAGACCGCCCAGTCGGGTTCGTCGAGGTGGTAGCGGAGTTCGGCGAGCGCCCGTTCTGGTTCGATGCCGCTGATGGTGGTGAATTGTTCGCCGCCGCATGCGGCGTCGTTCCATGTGCTCAGCGCCAGCGTGTAGCCCTGCGGGTCCGGGTCGATGATCTGCAGGAGTCCGAGCCGGGCCGTGGTTTCGACGAGCTTGTCGCGTTTGATGCCGTGGAGGTTGGCGTGGAGCCATGCCATGCGCTTGTCTGCTGATGCGGCGGCGTATTCCTCGAGCGCGTGCCGGCGGGCGTCGCGTTCGGCTTGTTCGGCGGCTCGTCGGGCTTCCTTTTCGGCGTCGGCGGTCTTGTCGCGGCGGGTCCAGAGGTAGACCTGCTCCATGTGGATGGATACGGCTGCGGGGTTCTGTTCGCGGATCTTCTCGATGGCTTCTTCGGGGGTGCCGGTGGACGGGAACATGCAGCCGAGGTAGCGCCACTCCGGGTCGTTGAACGGCTTTTCGGGGTCGGGGATGAGGTTGATGCCGCTGTCGGGCTCCCCGAGGAGCGCGGCGACCGATTCGATCCATTGCCGGTCGTTCTCATCGCGTTCGATGCGGCTGAGGGTGTAGTCGAAGTTCGAGGTGCCGGCCGCCTGCGCGAGCTTCTTCTGCAGATCCGGACGGCCGTCGTATCGCGCTATGGCCACGAGCTGGCCGATGGTGAGCTGGCTGAAATCGTCGCGGGTCGCTCTGACCTCGTTGTCGATGCTGGCGGCCTTGGCGCGGTCACGCACGTAGTCGCTGCTTCGGCCGAGCTGGTGGGCGACGCTGGCGGTGGTGGCTCCGAGGTCGAGCATTCCCTGGATGGCGTCGGCCTCCTCCAACGCGGTGAGCTGTTCTCGCTGGCAGTTCTCGGTGACCATGGCCTCGAGCTGCTGCAATGGGTCGAGGTCAAGCACGAAGCATGGGACGGCTCCGGTTCCGGCCTGTTTGCATGCGGCGAGCCTGCGATGGCCGGCGATGACACGATAACGCTGGCCGTGGGGCACGACGCTGAGGGGCGAGAGGAGCCCGTTGGCTCTGATGCTGGCCGCGAGGTCGGTCACGTCGCCGATCTGCTTGCGTGGATTGTCCGGGTGTGGGTCGATGAGGCTCGTGTTGATGAGCTTGATCTGGTTGGTTTGGTAGTTGCTCATTGCTTCTCCTTGCTGGTTTCTTGTTGGTTGTTGAGTTCGTCGGCACATGCCTGGCATGCGAGATACCACTTGGACGGTTTGCCTTCCCGGAGGCTGCCGGTGTGGTCGTATTCGTCCTCATGTGAATCCATGAGCTGGTGGACGTGTTCGCAGTTCCAGGTGTGCTTGTGCTGGCGCGTGGGTGTGATGGGTTCGGGCGCCCATGTCTCCCACTGGTCGCGGAGCCATGTGTTGAGCCGCGGGATCTGCCGGCGCGGCACCTGGCCGTCGTTGACGGCGCGACGGTATCGGCGGACGGCCGATTGGAGCCGGGCGAGCTGGGCCGGGTTCTCGGCGATGGCCGAGACCAGGCCTCGCGCCTCGAGGTCGGTCTTGCGGCCCTTGGCGCCGGCGGAGCCGGGGTAGGCTTCGGCGATGGCCGCGTAGGCGTCCGGCGTGGCGGTTTGCTTCGGTTTGCCGGCGGGAGGGGTCGGAGAGGGTATATCGGTATAGGTATCGGTTTTATGCCATGTTTTTGCTTGGCTGTCCTCTAGCAAGTTGCTAGACGTTTCGCTACCTGTCTCGCTACTGTTTTGCTCTCCGTTCGCTTGGCTGTTTGCTAGCAAGTTGCTAGACGGTTGCTTGGCTTTTTGGTTGGCGGCCTTGCGGCGGCCTCCCTTGCTTCCGGCTTTGCGGCGGGCCTCGCGCTGTTCCTCGGTGAGCGTCCTGGGCTCCTTGCATATGCCTTCGGCGTAGACGGGACGCCAGCCTCCGTCGTGCTCTTCCATGAGGCCGGAGTCGATGAGCTGCTGGAGCTGTTTCATGGTGCCTCCGGCGTCCTTGAGGTCGAGCTTGTCGAAGTGGCCGGGGTATGCGGCCGGGTCCTTGGCCTGCATCGAGACGCCTTTGGAATGGATGACGCACAGCTTGACCCACAATCCCACGGTGGCGAGCGGCAGGCGGCGGATGCGCCTGTCGTCGGCCATCTGGTCGTCGACAATGAACCACATCTCTTCTTCTCCTTCCGGTGGTTCAGGCGATCTCGCCGGTGTCAGGATCGACGGTCGCCTCCACGTCGCCGTCGTCCATGTCGAGACTGCGGCGCAGGTCGTCGATGAGGATCATCTGCCGTGACGTGGCCAGTTTCGCGCACATGTTCTCCATGGCCAGGCCGGCGTCGAGGATGCGCTGCGCGAGGTCGGCGCAGTCGTACACGGCTTCGGTGATGGCATGGATGCCGCCCCACTTCTCCACGTGCTCCTTCTTGGTGTTGGTGTCCATGACGCTCCGGCACGCCTTGAGCACGACGGCCGCGGCCTTGGTGACCTGCTGCGTCTTGCCGATGAGGTCGATGAGCGTGTCGGGCGTGGCTTCCTGCGGGATGAGCGCCTGTTGTTCGCTGGCTTTCATTGCTGCTCCTTAGTCTTTAAAATTCCGGTTCGTCCGCTGCCTTGCCGAAGTCTCCGAATGATGATTGGTCGGCCGCCGGCGCGCCCCACGGATCATCGGCCGGCGGCGCGGCGGGTTGCTGTGTCTGCGCCGACTGTTGCGGCCGTTGGCTCCAGCCACCGACGCCGGTGTTGACGGTCGTCGGCTGTGGAGAGGCGGGATTGCCGTAGACGGGGCCGCCCTGGCGGGTGATGCGGGTGACCTGCGCGGTGGCGTAGCGCAGGCTTGGCCCGATCTCGTCCAGTTGCATTTCGATGACGGTGTGGTTGGCTCCCTGCTCGTCCTGCCATGAGCGTTGCGTGAGTCTGCCTTGTGCTATGACGCGCATGCCTTTTGACATGGATGAGGCGATGTGCGTGGCGAAATCCCCCCACGCGGTGCAGCGCAGGAAGAGCGCCTGCCCGTCGGTCCACTGGTTCGTCTGCCTGTCGAAGATGCGTGGCGTGGACGCGACGGTCACGTTGCACACCTGCTTGCCGGACTGGGTGGTGCGCAGTTCGGGATCCGCGGTGAGGTTGCCGACGATGGTGATGACGGTCTCGCCTATGGCCATGTCACTCTCCCCTCACGTATCCGGCGGGCGCCGGGCCGAGCTGGCTGGGATCCTTGGCCTTCCACGCGCATTTCGCGCGGAGGCATCCGGCCTCGCGGTCGATGATGATGTCTCCGAAACGTGCCGGAGCGACCAGCGTGAGATTCCAGCTGCGGTCATGGTTGAGCGCGGTGACGGTCTCATACAATTCACTGATAAGTTCGGCCGCCGTCATGCCGATGCTGGTCGGCGTGAGCGGCCATTCGAACCACCGCTCGCCTTCCGGCCTGGCTGTCTTGCTTGGCATCGTGTGCCTCCTTTGGGATTGGATTGGATGTCGTGCCGGAGCGCGGAATCGAACCGCGCATCCATCCGCCGGCGTTATCGGAGCGCCGATCTATGGCGACCGCATCCTGTCGCGGGCTCCGGCGGGGCGGACGGGAGGAGAAGAAGAAGATGACCCGTCCGGCCGGTTTTAGCGTCTTTTCCTTGACGGTTGGATGGCTCCCGCATGGACGCGCATGACGAACCACGTCCATGCCGCAATGTGAGCGGAGCCATCCAAGTCCTTCACTTCTGCTCCAGCCATCGCATGACGCGGGGATCCGAGCAGATGCGGCACGTGACGACGGCCGCGGGGATGAGCACCGCGATCGGCGCGGCGATGAGGTGTTCGATGGGATGCGTGCAGGCCGGTGTGCAATACAGCACCCAGATGGCGGCGATCCAGATGGCGGCGACGAGCTGGCAGAGGATGACATGTGCGAGCTTGGTCATGATTCCTCCTCGTCCATCTCGCGCAGCAGACGGCCGATGCTGGCCTGCAGCGATTCAAGCGCCGCACGGCTGACTGTCACGCCGGCGAGGTGATTTTCGTCGGTGATGATGCTGATTCGCGCGGCCTTGACGTCGGCTCCGCACTTGTGGTCGCGGATGACCATGACGGCGGAGTGGTCTTTCGGCTTGGATTCCTTGCGCATGTTTGCCTCCTTAGCGCCGGCGCGTCCCGGCGTTGGCATCGAATTCTTCAATGGATGCGACGGACACCATGACCTTGCCGTGGTATCCGCTTGGCTGGCGCATCTTGATCCGTCCCGCTCTCGCCCACTTACGGAGAGTCTTCTTGTCGACGCCGCCGAGCATCGCGCTGGCCTGTTTGAGACTGACCCAGCGTGGCGCGTATGCCGTCTGCCGGACGGCTTCCTTCGCGATTTCATGGGCGAGCGCGACGGGGTCGAGGAGTGGCTGGTCGATGGTGGTTGATTCCTGCATGGCGCGTCCCTTCTCAGGCGACGTCGGCGAGCGCCGGCATCTTGATTTCGAATCGGTCGGCGAGGAAGTCGATTGGTTTGTAGCCGGTGTTGGCGGCGAAGGCGTCGATTTCGCCGAGTTTGAGTTCGACGGTGCCGTTGATGCGGCGGCTGGCCATGTCGACTGATTGGTGCCAGACTTCAGCCACTTTGGCGACCGGGATGTTCTGAGCGGCCATGACCGCACGAATCCTCGCCGATGCCATGTCGTTGATGTTTCCGTATGTCATGTTTCCTCCTTGACAGACCACATTATGCGCGCAATTGCGCGCACTGTCAAATCAAAACACGCGCATTTCGTTTCACTCGCGCGCATGTCCGCGTAATTGCGCGCTATAATGAAAGATGTGGGTAGCAAAAAACTAGAAGTAAGCCCATTCGGTCTGCAGGTGAGCAAGGCCATAAGATCCGAAATGGGAATCCACAGAATGTCGGGTAGGGAACTTGCGAAAACAATAGGAAGAGGTGAGACATATGTGAGGCAGCGAGTCGCAGATGAAAAGGAATGGGCGCTCAGCGACATTTCGAAGATCTGCGAAGCGTGGGATATGAGCCCGGAAGAGCTCATATCGAAAGCCGCGCAGTAAATGACACGCCCCTGCCGCGTCATTGCGGCAGGGGTTCTTCTTTCCTTGACGCTTCAGTGAGTGCGCGCCGGAGGAGGCGTAGACTTTCATGAAAAAGAAGGAGAAGAAGATGAGAATCACTCGAAAAGCAATCGTCGCCACACTCGCCGTCATGCTGCCGGTCGCGTTGACGGGAGGATGCGGCAATCAAGACGCGTCCAGCCAATCGGCGAGCGCTGACAGTCAGACGGAATCACAGGATACGGAAACCGATTCGCAGGATTCCGATAGTGGTGACGACGGTACTCCGCTTGCGGATGGATTGTCTGGATCGTGCGAAGGTGACGATCCGCGATTGCCGAACGTGAAGCTCGACACTAACGCCGGGTATCTCGGTGTGGAGATACCGGGAAACGACCAGATCAAGCCGGATGGATTTTATTCATATGATCTGATGCTCACCAATGAAAACGGCGACTCCTGGATGGTGCAGCTATCCGATTACGTGTCGTCCGGTGAAACGAACCGCAGCGTCTTCAACATGCAGACGAACAAGAATCTGAATTATCCAGGCTGGAGCAATTCGGATGATGAGTCTACATTCTCCACGTCCATCCCAGACACGGCGATGCGCGGAACGTCGATGGACTGGCAGATGACGCTCAATATTGACGGCAACGACGTGGCCAAGTGCCCAACGGACGGCACAACGTCGCTTGAGTGATCGCGAATCATTCCGCTTCCAGCTCGGCTAGGCGTGCGCGAAGCTTGGCGATTTCCCTGTCCTTGTCGCTCTCGGCCGAGACTGTGGCGTCACTCTGAGGTGTGGCGATGCTGGCGGCCACCTTGTCGGCGAGCGCGCGCTGTCGGTCTTCGCTGAGTCGCTGGTAGTGCATGGCCATGATGGCGGTGCTGTGTCCGGCTGCGGCCATGAGTTCGCGGACGGTGGCGCCCTGTTGGGCGAGCATGGTGAGTGCCGTGGAGCGGAGGTCGTGGAATCGGAGGTCTTCGCGTCCGGCTGCGCGTCTCGCCTTGACGTAGGCGTCGCGCATGGCGTCCGTGCTGATCGGCCTGTCATGGTCCAGCGGGCTGGGGAATATCCATGCGTCCGGCTGGTCGGCCACATATTCGGCGAGGTGCGCGCGGATTTCGGGGATGACGGCTTCGGGGATTGGTTCGGTGCGTTTGCTTCTGGCGGTCTTCGGCGGCCCGGCGATGACGCGGGCGCGGGTGAGTCTGGTGCGGCGGATGTGGATGAGACGGTTGTCGAGGTCGATGTCGCCGCGTTGGAGGGCGCAGACCTCGCCGATGCGCAGGCCTCCGCAGGAGATGGCGAGGGTGATGGCGAGCCGGAATTTGCGTGGCATGGCGTCGTGGATCCGCCGGAGCTGCTGTGGTGTGGCGGCGGGTGTCTCCTCCCTGGGCGCGGGCTTGCGCACCGGCATGACGAATGGTGATTTGCCGATGACGGCGAAGCCGTCCTGGTCTGGGGTCGCGGCGGCGTCGAGGATCTGGCGGAGCTTGGACAGCAGCTCTCGACCGACGTATGGGTGGTCCTTCGGCAGTGTGGCCGCATAGCGCTCGATGTCGGCCGAGGTGATCTTGCCGATCGGCATGCCGCCGAATGCATCGATGAGCCGTTTGACCGTGCATCGGATCCCGTAGATGGTGTTGACGTGCAGTCCTTCGCCCTCCCGCGTCTTCAGCCATTTCGCGGCATACTCGCCGAATGTCAGGGCGGTGTCCTTGGCCTTGCGCTTGGCGATGCGCTCCGGCTCCCACACGTCAGCCTCGATGCGCCGTCTCGCCCTGGTCAGCCATGCCGCGGCCTCGTCCCTGCCGTCCTGGGTGCAGGGGAAGGTGGCGGTCTGCCTGTTCGGCAGGTCCGGCCATTCCGAAAAGGCGGACACTGGCGTAAGATAGGAGGCCTCTATCCATTTCGGATTGGCCTTGCTTGGCTTGACGACGATCTTGCCGAACTTCCTGACCATGACACATCCCCCGGTTGAGGTGGTGGAGCTTTACCACTCGAATTACCACTCCAATTGTGGCGTATGAGTCTATTTTTGGTCAAAAATTCCCGCGTTTCAAAATGGCGTATCGATGATATGTACGCTGGAAACGGCTTGATTCCAACGTTTTTGTGGAGCGCGCGTCGGCGAGCGCTATTTGTTCCAGTTTTCCCAGCAGACATACCGGGTGGTCATGATGCGCATGCTGCTTGAGGGGCGGACCTACGACAAACTTCCCGTGAGCCGTTTTCTCTACCCGATCACCACGCGCAAATGGTTGTCGATGGCGAAGGTGATGCTGCTCGAGAACGTGTTCCTGTTCCTGTGGACGTTCACCATCATCGGCGCGTTCATCAAACCGTATTCCTACCGTATGGTGCCCTACATCGTCGCCGAAAATCCGAATATCGGGGCACGGGAGGCCATCAGCCTGTCCAGGCGCATGATGAAGGGTCACAAGTGGGAGTGTTTCGTGGCCGACCTGTCGTTCCTTGGCTGGTGGCTGCTCAATCTGTTCACGCTCGGCTTGAGCGGCATCTTCTATTCCAACGGCTATAACGCGGCGTTTTTCGTCGAATATTACGTGCATGTGCGCGGATTGTCCAAGGATTCGGGATTGGAGGGAAGCGAGCTGCTCAGCGACGAATACCTGTACAGCAAGGCCTCCGCTGAGACATTGCATGCCGCGTATGGTGATGTTGCCGAAACGGTGGAGCAGTTGTCCAGCAATCTTGTTCCAGTGGACAAGCCAAACGGTTTCGTCGGGTTCCTGTCCGAATGGTTGGGCGTGCGTATCCTGCATGCGCGGTCGGTGACCAAGTATGAGGAGTATCGCGAGCAACTGCACCAGATCGATACCGGCAGGGAGATTCTGGACGGCGCTATCTATCCTGGTCGTCTGGCTCCGGCGCCGATGGCGTTCCGGTTCCGCGAATCCCGCACCGTCAGCTCCGATCGCAGCTATTCGTTGGTCAATCTGGTCATGATGTTCTTCATCTTCTGTTTCGTGGGATGGGTATGGGAGGTGAGCCTCGCCTTCATTTCCGAAGGAACGTTCGTGAATCGTGGCACGCTGCATGGGCCATGGCTGCCGATCTATGGCACCGGCGGAGTGATTATCCTTATTCTGCTGAAGAAGTTGAGGAAGAAGCCCTTGTTCGAGTTCCTGGCCGCCATGGTCTTGTGTGGCGGGTTGGAGTACTTCTCGTCCTGGTATCTGGAGAAGACCCACGGAGGACAACGCTGGTGGGATTACACCGGTTATTTTCTCAATCTCAATGGTCGTATCTGTGCCGAGGGTCTGCTGACGTTTGGTTTGGGCGGTTTGGCGATTGTGTATCTGCTGGCTCCTGCATTGGACAACTTGCTGAGTCGTATCGATACAAGAAAGCTCACCGTTGTGGCCGTCGTGCTTCTGGCGTTCTACTGTGTGGACCAGGCGTATTCGGCGCAGCATCCGAACATTGGTGCCGGCATCACCGATTACAAGGGGTCGGCCACATCGCAAGTGTCGTAGCCCCTATCCGATGTGATGCATAAAGGGATTTTGCCCGTCAGCGTGCGCAACGCAGGTTGGCGGGGCAAATCGTTTTTGGACACATGCTATACGACACGTGTGGCCGGTGGAAACTTACTTTCGGCGCAGCATCTCACGCACGGTTTCCATGATCTTGCTGTATTTGGTGGAGTCCGTGGAACGCATGCGTGGGAAGGAGCGGATCATACGACGTTGCTGCCAATTCAACGCGGAAGAGACAAGCTGACGCATATTGGCGACACGTTCCTGCGACGATTCCGACAAATCATGCATCTTTTCCCGGAACTCCTCTTTGCCCCACTGCCAGGAGTCTCCGGCCTTCTCCGCACGATCCTGCACCGCTTCGCTGAATTTGGCGAGACGCTCGGACAGGCCGACGATGCCCACCACGGTGACGATGGTGTCGATGATAACGACGATGGCGGCGACCGCGCATATCACGTGCACGGCAAGCAGCGGAATCATGGCGGTGAGCCGTTCGACCTGCGGCTGGACCACATCGATGATCAATACTCCGCCGAATCCGAATACGATTGCGCCGAGCAGACAGATGCGGCCTTGGATGTTGAATCGGTAATGGCTGTAATCCCACCATCTGGCGTGGAACAGCTTTTCCATGCCCCAAGAGGTGATGTACTCGAGTATGCTCGCGCCAAATGAGGAGATAAGGAAAATCTCGATGGGATTCGTGAAGTCATGCAACAGCACGATCGCAAGCACCGCGCCGCATCCGTAAATTGGGCACAACGGCCCGTTAAGGAAACCACGGTTGACCCATCGACGTTCCGAAACGGACACGAGAACCGACTCGTACACCCATCCGATAAAGGCGTACAACAGGAACCAAAGGAACAAATATTCGAGTGTGAGCGCCACAGCCATCAGCTCCTGTCCATCGGTTGTCCGGATGCGGGTTTGTCGAAACGATCGAAAGAGAGCGTTTCCTTCGTGGCGCTGATTTTGTCGGCCGCGGTGACAAGGTATCCTTCGATGTACTTCGGCGGATAGGGAGTCAATGGGAACATGTGATGTTCGATGCTGTCCCGTTCGATCTGGTTGAGTTTGAAATCCCGTATGGCGTTGCGCATGGCCGTTTCACCATGTGTGAATCCGTGTAGCCGATGGGTGCCGTTGTCCCAGTCATGCCAATCGTAAAGGAAGTAATCATGGAGCAAAGCGGCGCGAATCAACGAATGTAGATCAACCCTATTCCACAGGTGCAGTCTGTCTGCCAGCCAGACGGACAGACAAGCCACACGAATGGAATGGGCGAATGTGGTGACCACGCCATGCTGGTAGCAGACCCTTTCGATGGCCATGTGGTCATGTTCCAGAATCTCCCGGCCGTGCGCGTAGACCAGCCGTCGTATCTGCGTGCGCGTCAACAGCACCGCTTTTTGCTCCTTGCTTGATAGGGATTACTTGAGCAGGGATTCGGGCGACTTGTATGCGGAACCGTCGGACACGGAGTTGGCGAAGGCGCGTAGCTGCTCGATGGTGGTCTTGGCGGAAACGATCTGTTCGCGCACGCGCAGCGGGGAGGTGCCTCCCTTGCCGTTGCGGGCGGAGACGGAGCCTTCGGTGGACAGCACTTCACGCACCTGCGGGGCCTTGTCCGCCGGCAGGAAGTCCTTGAACACGTTGATGAAGTCCTCGTCGGTCAAATCCCACAGCTCCTGGCCGAGGTCTTCGGCAATCTTGACGCATGCGCCGGAAAGCTCGTGCGCGTGACGGAACGGCACACCGTTCTTGACGAGCCATTCGGCGATGTCGGTGGCGAGGGCGAAACCGGTCGGGGCTTCGGCTTCGAGGCGTTCCTTGTCGAAGACCATGGTGGCGACCATGCCGGTGAATGCCGGCAGCAGCACTTCAAGCGTGTCCACTTGGTCGAATACGGCTTCCTTGTCTTCCTGCAGGTCGCGCGCGTAGGCTGTCGGCAGGCCTTTCAAGGTGGCGAGCAGGCCAGTCAGGTCGCCGATGAGTCGTCCGGACTTGCCGCGAGTGAGTTCGGCGATGTCCGGATTCTTCTTCTGCGGCATGATGGACGAGCCGGTGGAGTAGGCGTCATCAAGACGCACGAACGCGAATTCCTGGGTGTTCCAGATGATGATCTCTTCGGACAGGCGGCTCAGATCGACACCGGTCATGGCGGCGATGAAGGCGAATTCGGCGACCAGATCACGGCTGGCGGTGCCGTCGATGGAGTTGGCGGTCACCTTGGAGAAGCCCAGCTCACGGGCCACAGCCACCGGTTCGAGGCCAAGGGTGTTGCCGGCGAGGGCACCGGAGCCGTACGGGCTGGCGTCGATGCGCTTATCCCAATCGGCGAGACGTTCCACGTCACGCAGCAGCGGCCACACGTGGGCCATGAGCTGGTGGGCAAGCAGAACTGGCTGGGCGTGCTGCATATGCGTACGTCCCGGCATGACGGTGCGACCGGCTTTTTCGGACTGCTCGATCAGTGTTGCGGCGAGACCGAGCAGCATTTTGGCGATGATGCGGCTGTGGCGGCGCAGCCACATGCGGATGAGCGCGGCGATCTGATCGTTGCGGGAACGGCCAGCGCGGAGCTTGCCGCCGAGTTCGTCACCTGCGATCTGGAGTAGACCGCGTTCGAGTGCAGTGGCCTCGTCCTCGTCATCCTCGATCGGAGCGAACGCTCCGGAATCCACGCGGCGCTGCAGCTCGTCAAGGGCGTCTTCCATGCGCTGCAGCTCATCGGCGGTCAGCAGTCCGGCGCGGCCCAATGCACGGGCATGGGCACGCGAACCGGCGATATCGTCATCGGCGAGTCGCCAGTCGAATTGGGTGGACTTGCTCAGCCGTGCGAGTTCCGGCGACGGACCAGACTTGAAACGGCCGCCCCACAGGGCAAGATGCTCACCATTAGTAGTGCTCTCGGTCATTGTTTTTCCAAATCTCCTTGCAGATATGACTGAGGGAGAGCTTACCAGTCAGGATGGTCCCGACGGTACGCTCTCCCCCATTATCAAGACGATTCACAACGTGAATCCGGATGATGCTTACTCGACGCTGTTCTCCGGAACCTCGATGCCGTTGCCGAACTTGACGTCGCGGGCTGCGGCCACACGGCTCGGCAGACCATAGATGTCGATGAAGCCGTTGGAGGACTTCTGGTCGAAGCTGTCGCCGGAATCGTAGGTGGCCAGGTTGTAGTCGTACAGCGAGCTGTCGGAGCGACGGCCGGTCACGACGGCGCGGCCACCGTGCAGAACCATGCGAATCTCGCCGGAAACGTACTTCTGGGTGTCTTCGATGAAGGCGTTCAGGGACTGGGTTGCCGGGGAGAACCACTGCGCGTCGTAGACCAGTTCCGCCCAACGCTTGTCGATGTCGCGCTTGATGCGGTGCTGCTCGCGTTCGAGGCAGCAGTTCTCGAGCTCCTGGTGGGCGGTGATCAGCGCCACTGCGCCCGGAGCCTCGTACAGCTCGCGGGACTTGATGCCTACCAGACGATCCTCGATCAGATCGATGCGGCCGATGCCCTGCGCGCCTGCACGACGGTTCATCTCTTCGATGGCCTGCAGCGGAGTGACGTCATGGCCGTCGATCTTGACCGGGACGCCCTGCTTGAATTCGATGACGACCTCATCCTCGACCGGTGGGAACGCCGGATCGTCGGTGTAGGAATAGCAGTCCTTGGTCGGACCGTTCCACGGATCCTCAAGGAAACCGGTCTCGATGGCACGGCCCCACACGTTCTGGTCGATGGAGAACGGGCTCTTCTCGGTCTGCACGATCGGCAGCTTGTGTTCCTTGGCGAAGGCGATCTCGACGTCGCGGGTCAGAGACAGGTCGCGAATCGGGCTGATGGCCTTCAGCGTCGGGTCGATGGAGGCGATGGAGACCTCGAAACGAACCTGGTCGTTGCCCTTGCCGGTGCAGCCGTGGGAAATGGTGTCAGCGCCGAACTGGTGGGCGGCTCGCACAAGATGCTTGGAAATCAGCGGACGGGAGATGGCGGAGACCAGCGGGTACACGCCTTCGTACATGGCGTTGGCCTTCAGGGCCTTCATGCAGTATTCGTTGGCGAATTCATCACGGGCATCGACCACGTAGGCTTCGACCGCACCGCATGCCAGCGCGCGCTGCTTGATGGTTTCGAGGCTTTCGCCGCCCTGGCCGACGTCGAGGGACACGGCCACAACATCCTTGCCGGTGCGTTCCTTCAGATACGAAATGGCGACGGAGGTGTCAAGACCACCGGAGTACGCCAGGACGAGACGATTCTGATCGCTCATGGTTTCCCTTTCTAACATCCAACGTTATTCATCAGTATATGCACAGCTCTGTATATTTATGCATATTTGGTGCGTCGTGTCCACTATATGGCTATTCACGCTTTGGAAGCGACATCAAGCAGCCATTGCGCACGCCGTTTGGCGACATCATCCTCGGAGCAGATAACCATGACCGTGTCATCTCCGGCGATGGTGCCAAGCACGCCTTCGATGGGCTGCTTATCGATGACGCTGGCCACATATTGCGCGGCGCCGGATGGCGTGTGCACGACCACGAGATTACGTGCCGCGGCCACGGATGTGACCAGTCCGGACAGTACCCGGCTAATCTGCTGCTCGGTTTTGGCGTCCGGGTTAGAAACCGGATGTTCATCAATGTTCTGTTTGCCGACGGCGTAGGCCACGGTTCCGTCGGCAAGACGGGTCTTCGTGGCGTGAATCTCATCGAGATCACGGCTCAGCGTGGCCTGCGTCACCTCGATGCCCTGGTCGGCGAGAATCTGCGACAGTTGCGATTGCGAGGTGACGATGCGCGTCAGCAGCGCCTGCTCAATGGCGCTCAGTCGAGCGGTTCGTGTGGCAGGACGCTGCAACGCGGGAGTGTGGTCAGTCATCAGACCAGCAGGCTTTCATCGCCACGGGCCTTGCCGGCCAACCAGGTCAGCAACGCCTTCTGGGCGTGCAGACGGTTGCCTGCCTCATCCCAAACCACGGACTGAGGACCATCGATAACCTCGGCGGTGACCTCCTTGCCGCGATATGCAGGCAGGCAGTGCTGGAAGATGGCGTCGTCCTTGGCCTTGGCCATGAGTTCGGCGTTCACCTGGTAATCCCAGAACGGCTTGGAACGGACAGCGTATTCCGCTTCCTCGCCCATGGAGACCCACGTGTCGGTGAAGACGCAATCGGCTCCGGCAACAGCCTCATTCGGATCAGTAGTGACGAGGATGGAGCCGCCGGTCTCAGAGGCAATCGCTTCGGCATCGGCAACGATCTGCGGATCCGGCAGGTATCCGTACGGTCCTGCCACACGCACGTTCATGCCCGCCACAGCGCCGCCGAGCAGGTAGGAGTTGGACATGTTGTTGGCCGCGTCGCCAAGATAGGCGATGGTCTGGTTCTTGAGGTTGTCTACACCGCCGCGATGTTCCGAGATGGTCTGGAAGTCAGCAAGAATCTGGCACGGATGGAATTCGTCGGTCAGTGCGTTCACCACCGGATGGGTGGAGTACTTGGCCATTTCCTCAACACGGTCCTGACCAAAGGTGCGCCACACCACGCCGTAGGCCATACGGTCAAGCACGCGAGCCGTGTCGGCCACCGGTTCGCCACGGCCCAGCTGGGAGCCGGACTTGTCAATGACCAGCGGATAGCCACCGAGTTCGGCCACGCCAATGGAGAAGCTGGAGCGGGTACGGGTACTGGGCTTGTCGAAAATCACGGCGATGCCCTGCGGGCCAGCGAACGGCTGGTGATAGAAACGGTTCTTGTGGAACTTGATGGCCAGTTCCAGCACCTGCTTCTGTTCTTCGTGGTTCAGATCGTCATCGCGCAGCATATGGCGCAGTTCAGGGGTTGCCATTGGTATAGAGGCTCCTTTCAAATTCTTCGGGTTCGTCCGAGATCAGTCGTTAGGCAGGTCGGACGGAATCTTGGCGAGGATGGACACCGCTTGATCGACGTCCTGAGCAGTGATGACCAGCGGCGGGGCGAGACGCAACGCATTCGGAGCCACCGCATTGACGATGAGACCGTGTTCCAAAGCCCAGTTCATGGCCGCATGCGAGCAGGGGTGGGCAAGTTCGATGGCGTCGAGCAGGCCACGGCCACGCACGGAGACGAACAGCGGATTACCGCAGGAGGCGATACCGTCGCGCAGCTGCTTGCCGCGTTCTTCGGCGTTGTCCACGAGGTTGTCCTCTTCGATGACTCCCAGCGTTGCCAATGCCGCCGAAGCGCCCAATGGATTGCCTGCGAAAGTGGAGCCGTGGGAACCCGGGGTGAACAGCGCGGACAGTTCGGCGCCGAAGGAAATCATGCCGCCCATCGGGAAACCACCGCCAACGCCCTTGGCGAAAGTGACGATGTCCGGGGTCACACCGCCGGAAAGATCCTCACGCTGGAAGGCGAACCATGCTCCGGTGCGTCCGATGCCGGTCTGCACTTCGTCGATGATGAGGAGCGCCTTATGTTCGTCGCATAGTTTGCGGGCGGCCTTCACATAGTCCGCTCCGAGCGGCATCACACCGGCCTCGCCCTGGATAAGCTCCATGATGACGGCCGCGACCGGCCCTTTGCCGTACTTGCCTTGGCCGGTTTCGGCGAAAGCGTCGTGCAAGGCTTCGACGTTGCCGGCTTCGACGAATTCGATGTTCGGTACCAGCGGCTCGAATTTCTCACGGATGGCGGGCTTCCACGTTGCGGACAGCGCGCCCATGGTGCGGCCGTGGAAGCCGTGGGTCATGGAGATGATGCGTGCCGGTTTGCCGCCGATCTCAGGCAACGCGCCCGGCAGGGTGCGCCCGTAGAGCTTGGCGAGCTTCAGCGCCGCCTCGTTACCTTCCGCGCCGGAATTGCCGAAGTAGACGCGGGAACCTTCCGGAGCGCCCGCGAGCTTGACGAGTTTGGCGGCGAGCTTGATCTGCGGTTCGGTGGCGAAGTAGTTGCTCACATGCGCGGCCTTGGCGGCCTGTTCGCTGACGGCCTTCACCCACTTCGGATGGGCGTATCCGAGCGCGTTGACGGCGATGCCTGCAAGGAAATCGAGATATTCATTGCCGTCGACATCCCAGATGTGGGCGCCCTCACCGTGGTCCATCACGCGCAGGGGCGTGCCAAACACGTTCATATGCACCTGGGAGTACTCTCCCAGCCACTTGGCATCTTCAGTGCCGAGTGTTTCCAGTTGTTCAGTTGCCATAGGAACTCCTCATTTCAATACCGTCCTCGGGCACGACCATGGTGCCGATGCCGTCGGTGGTGAAGATCTCGTTCAGGATGGAATGCGGTTTGCGACCGTCGATGATATGGGCCCGCGGAACGCCTCCGTCGATGGCGCGCACGCAGGCTTCCATCTTCGGACGCATGCCGCTTTCCAGGTCGGGGAGCATATCGCGCAGATTCTCCACGCCGATGCGGCCAATCAGGGAGTCACGGTCCGGCCAATCGGCATACAGACCGTCGACGTCGGTCAACACGACCAGCTTGCTGGCTCCAAGGGCCGCGGCAAGGGCGGCCGCGGCGGAGTCGGCGTTCACGTTGAGCACTTCAGTGGCATCGTCTTCATTCGGAGCCACGGAGGAAACCACCGGAATACGTCCGGCGTTGATTAGATCCTCCACGGCGGACGCGTCGACGCTCACCACGTCGCCGACCAAGCCGATATCGGTGGGCTTGCCGTCAATGACCGGTTTGCGCTGCATGGCCGAGAACAGGGCGCCGTCCTCGCCGGACAGGCCGACCGCGAATGGACCGTGCGCGTTGATCAGGCCAACGAGTTCACGGGACACCTTGCCGGTCAGCACCATGCGGACCACATCCATGGCTTCCGGAGTGGTGACACGCAATCCGCCCTTGAATTCGGACTTGATACCCAGGGCCTTAAGCATTTGGGATATCTGCGGACCGCCACCGTGCACCACGACCGGGTGCAGTCCCACCTGGCGCAGGAACACCATGTCTTCGGCGAAGCAGGCTTTCAGATGATCGTCGATCATCGCGTTGCCGCCATATTTGATGACGATGCGTTGTCCGGCGAATTCCTCCAGCCACGGCAGCGCTTCGATAAGCACTTCCGCCTTCTGGTCGGCGCGCAGGTCGGTGTGCACGTCGAAGTGGAATCCAGGTCCTTTGAGTTCTTTGGCCATTCCTATTCGATCAGCTTTCGTAGTCAGCGTTGATGTGTACGTATTCGTGGGTCAGATCGTCGGTCCAGACGGTCGCTTCCGCTTCTCCGGCGTTCAGGTCGATGTCGATGTGCACCTCGCGTGGGGTCATGTCCACTTCGGAGCGGTCGCGTCCGGCTCCGCCGTTTTCGCAGATGCGTACGCCGTTGACGTCCACCGTGACCTTTTCGGAATCGTATGGTGCGACGTCGGGCGGCACGGTGCCGAGGGAGCTGACGATGCGGCCCCAGTTCGGATCGTTGCCGGAGATGGCGCATTTGAGCAGATTGGACGCTGCGACCGCGCGGCCGCATGCCAGAGCGGCTTCTTCGGTGGTCGCGCCGGTAACTTTGACACGGATGTCATGGCTTGCGCCTTCGCCGTCGCCGATGATCTGGCGGGCGAGCGAGGCGGTGGCCTTGGCCACAAGCTCGTTGAACTCGTCCGGGTCCGGTTCGATGCCGGACGCGCCGGAAGCCAGCAGCAGCACGGTGTCGTTGGTGGACATGCAGCCGTCCACGTCGATGCGGTTGAACGACATTTCGACTCCGGCGTTCAAGGCGGCTTGAAGCTGTCCGGCGGTCACGACGGCATCGGTGGTGATGACGCACAGCATGGTGGCCAGCTGCGGGGCGATCATGCCGGAACCCTTGACCATGCCACCGATACGGAAGCCGTTGGAACCTTCCAGCTCGACGGTTTTCGGCTTGGTGTCGGTGGTCATGATGGCGTGCGACGCATCGGCTCCGGCTTCGGCGGTATCGGCAAGGGTTTCAAATGCCTTGTCCGCGCCGGACAGCACGTTGTCGAGCGGCAGCAATTCGCCGATGAGACCAGTGGAACATACGGCCACGTCTTCGGCTTTGGCGCCGATGAGGCCGGCGACCTTTTCAGCGGTGGCCTTGGACTGCTCGTATCCTGGCTTGCCGGTGCATGCGTTGGCGCCGCCGGAGTTCAGAATCACGGCCTTCACATGGCCGTCGGATACGATGTTCCTCGACCACTGCACAGGGGCCGCGCAGAAACGGTTCGAGGTGAACACGCCGGCAGCGGCGTCAAGCGGTCCATTGTTGACCACGAGAGCCAGATCCTTCTTGCCTTCGACCGCGGAAATGCCAGCTGCCACGCCAGCTGCGGAAAAACCTTGTGCGAACGTTACGCTCACGGTGCCACTCCAATCTTCGTCAATCCTGCATCCTCAGGAAGTCCCAATGCCACATTCAGCGACTGCACGGCCTGCCCGGCGGTGCCTCGGTTGAGGTTGTCGATGGCCGCGAATGCCAGCAGGCGGCCGGCATGATGGTCGACGACCACTTGAATGTGGGCCGCGTTAGAACCGATGATGTTGGCGGTGGCCGGCATTACGCCTTCAGGCAGCACGACCATGAAATCCTGGCCTTCGTATGCGTCCAGCCAGACCTGGCGGATCTCGGCATCCGTCATGCCAAGCGCCTTATCGGTGAGTTTGGCGGAAACGGTGGCGAGAATGCCGCGCGCCATCGGCGCGAGAATCGGCGTGAAGGCGAGGGTGTAATCGTCTGCCTCCGCAGCACTCTTGCCGGCCGCGTGCGCGAAGTTCTGCAGGATCTCCGGAATGTGGCGGTGCGTACCGCCTACCGAATACGGCAGTGCGGAACCAAACGCCTCAGCCGCAAGCAGATTGGTGCGCTTGAGGTTCTTGCCGGCGCCGGAATAACCGACCACCAAATCAGCCACGATGTCTTTCGATTCGACAAGACCCTGCGCAATGCCCGGTTGCAAAGCCAGCGTGGTCGCAGTGACGTTGCAGCCCGGTCCCGCAATGCGCTTGGTGCCGGGAAGCGCTTCACGCTGACGGCTGTAGGAGCCGTCAGCCGCGACGCCGGTGATGAGTTCCGGCATGCCGTAGGTCCAATGCTGGTAGAAGTCACCGCCGTAGAACGCGTCCCACGCGCTCTTTTCCTCAAGACGGTGGTCTGCGCCCAAATCCACCACCACGGCATTCGGGTCAAGCTGGGAGGCCAATGCTCCGGAAGCGCCATGAGGCAATGCCAGGATGATCACGTCATGGCCGTTGAGCACTTCCGGCGTGGTGTCCTCGACCACGAGGTCCGCCAACTGCGGAATGTGCGGCATATGCTTGCCAAGCTTGTCCCCCACCGAAGAATGTCCGGCGACGCAGGTCACTTCGAAATTCGGGTGTGCCGCGAGTATGCGCAACGCCTCACCACCCGCGTATCCAGTCGCGCCGGCCACGACTACCGTGTATTTGGCCATGTCACGTCTCTTTTCCTTGACTCGTTGAAACACATTCAGCATACACTTTATGCACTACATTGCATAATTATGCAGTTCAATCGTGTCGGATAGTGGTCACCGCCCATAACGGGACCGTTCAGACGAACATAAAAAGATTGGTTTCAGGCGGAAATCGAGCTGGAATCACCACTTTGGCCACTGCCACCGAACATGTACTGCATCATCTGGTTATACAAATCGGCTGTGGAAATGCCGTGAACCGTCATCCAAATCACCGCAATGGTGTACAGCACGTTGATAATCAGCGCTGCCACGCCAAGCGCGTAGCCTTTCATATGCAGTTTTTTGGTACGCCACATGGCGATGGCGCCCATCACCGCAGGGATGACCGGTACCGGCAGGAATAGTGCGAACACGAACGAGATGATCGCATAGCTATCCCAATGGCCGTACAGGGGGTTCTGGCTGGGATCATTCGGGTTGATGGGATATATGCCGGGCTGTTGGTATGGATTCGGCCCATACTGGTTTGGCCCGTATTGATTTGGTCCATACTGATAGCCATTGGGCTGGCCTGATTGCTGCCGTCCCGATGCATCATATGGATTCGCCGGATACCCGTTCTGCATATACGGATTCGTCTGCGGCCGCTGCGCCGTTTGTTGTGCATCGTCCTCCGGCTTGGGCTGTTCGGGAGCCCCATACATGTATGGATTGTAGTTCGCCGGATACTGGTTGGACATCGCGCCATATTCAGGCTGGTTGTACTGTCCGAATTCCGGCTGTGCCGACTGGTCCGACGGCGAAGACGACGAAACCGGAGCAGCCCCGGCCGCCTCCTGCCCTTCGTCGGGGTTAATCGGCTGGTTCTGCTCCGGTTCGTTCATGTCGTCCTCTTTATCTTTTTGGTTACTTCGATGGACTTGACGTGTCAGGCACGCAGTTGCGCGCCCAGCTTCGCGGCCGCATCCACGATGCGCTTGCGAATGGCTTCGCTGTCCTCGGAGGTCAGCGTCTTGTCCTCAGCGCGGAACGTGACGGCGTATGCGAGGGACTTCAATCCCTCACCCAGCTGGTCGCCGGTGTACACGTCGAACAGGTCGATGCTTTCCAAGCTGTTGCCGGCGGCTTCGACGATGGTCTTCTCGAGTTCGGCGGCGGTGACGTCCGTCGACACGGTGAAGGCCAGATCCTGCTTGACCGGCGGGAAGGTGGAAATCGGCTTGGCCTGCACCGGCTTGCCGCTCAAGGTGGCAAACAGCGCGGTCAGGTTCAGTTCGAACGCGGCGGAATGGGCCGGGAAGCCCAACGCCTCGTTGACATGCGGGTGAAGCTCGCCGACCATGCCGACGAACGTGTCACCTGCCATCACACGTGCCGCACGGCCCGGATGCCACTGCGCGGGTACGTCCTCAGCCTTCGGCTGGTCCAACGTGAGCTTTGCGCCGATGCGGTCGGAAATACGCTGCACGGCTTCAACTGCGTCGGACCAGTCCACGGCACGGCGATCGCCCATCCAGCCGGAGTCGACGGCGTTGCCGGTCAGAATGCCGGCGACGTGCATCGGCTGGTCCGGCAGGCCTGCGTCAAGCGCGGCCAACTGCTCGTCGGTTGGCTTGACGGCACCCGGCAATGCCGGAATGGCCGGAGCGTTCGGATCCCACAGGTAGACGTGTCCGATTTCGTACAGCGACACGTTTTCCACGCCACGGCGCAGGTTACGCTGCACGGTCTGCGCGAGGGTCGGGATGATGTCGCGACGCAGGAACGGGCGATCGCCGGCCAGTGGGTTGGCGATTTCGACGCTGACCTTCTTGGTGGCGTCGGCGTCAAGTGTGAAGTTCTTGTAGTCTTCGTCGCCCACGAACGGATAGCTCAGGGTCTCCACCATGCCGTATTCGGCGAGTTCGTCGGCCACCTGGCGCTTGCGCAGCTGCTCTGCGGTCAGTCCGACCTTGCCTTCGACCGGTGCCGGCGGCACGGTGACCGGAATCTCATCGTAGCCGACCAGACGGGCCACTTCCTCCACCAGATCGCACGGTTCGTTGAGGTCCGGACGCCAGCTCGGCGGAGTCACGGAGAACTCACCGTTGCCACCGCCGGCCACAGTGCAGCCGATATCGGTGAGAATGTCGCTGATGGTGTTCACGTCAGTGTCCAGTCCCGCCACGCGGGCCACTTCGGACGCCTTGAACAGAATCGGACGACGATTGCAGACGGTGTTGTAATCAGTCGGGTGCTCGCTCGGCTCGCCGTTGCCATACTTGACCAGAAGCTCGGCGGCCATCTGGGCGGCAGCCGGCTGCAGCTGATCATCCACGCCACGCTCGAAACGACGGGACGCTTCGGACGGAATCTTGTGACGACGTGCAGAACGCGCGATCGATACTTGGTCGAAATGAGCGGATTCCAGCAGGATGTTCTTAGTTTCAGCAGTGACCTCGCCATACAGGCCGCCCATCACGCCGGCGATGCCAAGCACACGGGAGCCACGCTCGCCGTTCGGCGAGTCGGTGATCAGCAGGTCTTCGACGCTCAGGTCATGATCCTTGCCGTCCAATGTGGTGAGCTTCTCACCTTCGTTGGCGCGGCGCACGACGATCGGTCCTTCAATCTTGTCCAGATCGTAGGCGTGCATCGGCTGGCCAAGATCAAGCATCACGTAATTGGTGACGTCCACCGCCAAAGAGATGGAGCGCATGCCTGCGCGGATTAGGCGGCGGCGCATCCAGTTCGGCGTGTGGCTTGCCGGGTCGAAACCACGCACGGCGCGCGCGTAGTAGCGATCGCAGCCGACCACACCGTGAATCGGATTCTTGTCGTCGACGATCACTTCGATGTCGCTCTTGACACCTTCCGGCAGACCCTGAGTGACGGGCGCCTTCTTGCCGAGGGCGGTTGCCGGATCAGTGTAGACGGCGCCAGTGGAATGGTGGTATTCGCGGGCCACGCCACGGTAGGAGAACGCGTAGCCGCGATCCGGGGTGATGTTGATTTCCAGCAGCGGCTGGTCCAGGTGCAGCAGATGCATGGCGTCATCGCCCGGCTGGAGCTTTTCGTATTCCTCCGGGGTGAAGCCGTACTTGCGTAGCAGGATGATGCCGTCGTGGTTATCACCCAGACCAAGCTCGCGCTCGGAGGCGCACATGCCGTTGGAGATGTGGCCGTAGGTCTTGCGCGGTTCGATCTTGAAATCGCCTGGCAGCACGGCGCCCGGCAGGGTCACGACAACCTTCTCGCCGGCTGCCATGTTCGGAGCTCCGCAGATGATGCCGCGTGGCACCTTGTTGCCGTTTTCATCGGTCTCGTTGTATTCGTCGCCGACGTCCACATGGCACCAGTTGATGATCTTGCCGTTCTTCTGCGGTTCCGGAGTGGCGTCGACCACATAGCCGACGACAATCGGGCCGGTGACCTGGGAGGTGTGGATCTCTTCCTCTTCGAGGCCGACCTTCACCAGATCCTTGGCAAGCTGTTCATACGTAAGGCCTTCCGGAACCTCGACATGGTCCTTGAGCCAATCAATGTCAACCATTGGCATGGGTCAATCACTCCCCCATCACAAACTGTTCGCTGAATCGCACGTCGCCTTCCACCAGGTCGTGCATGTCGTTGATGTCGTGGCGCAGCAGCAGGGTACGTTCCACGCCGACGCCGAAGGCGAAGCCGGTGTAGACCTCAGGATCGAGGCCCGCAGACTTCAGCACGTTCGGGTTGACCATGCCGCAGCCGCCCCATTCAAGCCAACCGGCGCCGCCCTTCTTATCGGGGAACCACAGGTCGAGCTCGGCGCTCGGCTCGGTGAACGGGAAGTAGCTCGGACGCAGACGGGTTTTGGCTTCCGGGCCGAACATGGCCACGGCAAGCTTGTCGAGCACGCCCTTCAAATCGGCCATGGTCAGATGCTTGTCCACGGCGAGGGCCTCCACCTGATGGAACACCGGAGTGTGGGTGGCGTCAAGTTCGTCGGTACGGAACACACGGCCCGGGCAGGCGATGTACAGCGGCACGCCACGGGTGATGAGTCCACGGACCTGATCGGACGAAGTCTGGGTGCGCAGCACCATGTTGGAGCCGACGAAGCCCGCGGCGTCCTTGGCCTGATTGCCCTTGACGTAGAAGGTGTCCTGCATCTGGCGGGCCGGATGGTCCGGACCGAAGTTCAGCGCGTCGAAGTCATACCATTCGGTTTCCACTTCCGGACCGTCGGAAATCTGCCAGCCCATGGAGATAAAGAAGTCCTCGACATCCTCCATCAGCTTCGGCAGCGGATGGCGGGCGCCAAGCGGCTTGCGGTTGACCGGCAAGGTCATATCCACGGTTTCGGCAGCAAGCTCGCGGGCCTCTTCTTCGGCCTTGACTTGCTTTTCCTTGGTGCCGAACGCACGACCGAAGTCGGCGCGAAGCTTGCCCATGAGCTTACCGGCGTCTTTCTTCTGGTCCTTCGGCAACGCGCCGATGGCCTTGCTGGCCTGCGTCATCGCGGATTCCGCTCCGGCGTACTGCGTCTTGATGGCTTTCAATTCCTCCATTGTGGAGGCGTTTTCGATTTTCGCGATGCCCTCGGCAACCGCATCGGTTACCGCTTGGGCGTCGAATACCGCACCCTCTGCCACGAGATACCTTTCTTATCAACCGTTTGTTTTACGCATAAAACGCGCAATTCCAACGTTTTTACGACTTCACATTCTTTCAACATGACTCGACATAGCCAAGCTCAGCAGCATCACCGCCGCGCTGGTGCCGAGATTGAGCGATTCCGCCTTGCCGTAGATGGGAATCGACACGATTCTGTCGACGCGTTCCAACACATCCTGGGTCAGCCCGCGCGCCTCGTTGCCGAACAGCACCGTCTTGGCTTGCGCAAGTGATTGCGGTACGGCAAGCACGTCCGTAAGCGGTTCCGGCGGCCGTGCGTCGGTACCATACACGTCGGCGGCGTACACGGCGAGTCCACGTTCCGCACACCAATCGAAATACTCGTCCGTGCCCATGGAGACGACCGGCAGATGGAACAGCGAGCCGGCAGTGGAACGAATCACCTTCGGGTTGAAGATGTCCACGCAGTCGTCCACCAGCACCACGCCCGCGCAACCGGCCGCATCCGCGGAACGAATCACGGTGCCGGCGTTGCCCGGATCGCGCACCTGCCAGAACGCGGCGACCATCGTGCGTTCGTCGAAATCGCCATCAATGACGGCGGAATCGAGGAAAGCGCGCATGTCGGCGACGGCGAGCACTCCCTGCGCGTCGGAGCTCATGTGCTGCATGACGGCATGCGTCACCTTATGCACGTAAGCACCGGTCTGCATGGCCTTGCCGGCCATCTGCGCCACGGTAGGCGTGATGAAAGCCGCGTCCGGCTCGGCAGAGACGACCTCCACATACAGATCCTCGACGATGTCGGGATGCCAGGAGAGCAGTTCACGTACCGACTGCGGTCCTTCCACCATGAACCTGCCGGACCGCTTGCGGCCTTTCCTGTCGGCAAGTTCGGAGACCCTGCGGACGCGTTCGGCCCTTGGGTTTGCAATGACTTCGGATTTCATAGGCATACGCGTTAGCCTAACACCTTCGAAGCGGTTGGCGACGCGGCCATGTCATGTTTCGAGGCGTCCAGAAAACATCCAGCCACATCCCAGCGCGAACAAAGCGTCTTTCTGTTGTATGCCAGATACAACTTTTACCATCAGCATAAACGCCGATCGCGAGCGGCGCGGAACCATCAATCGCTCATATCTATCGAAACACATAAGGAAACAGCCATGTTCGTCGTCAAAAACGCATGGAAAAGCGTCACCCGCAACAAGGGACGCAATATGCTCATCATCGTCATCGTGACCATCATCGCCGCTGCCGCCACAATCGGCCTATCCATCCGGCAGGCGGCCGCCACCGCAAGAAGCAGCGGATTAGATAACACCACCGCCACCGCGCAGATCAGCCTTGATCGCGGCAAACTCATTTCCGAATCGCGCGAGCAGTCCAAGTCGGATTCCGATTCGTCCGATGCTTCCGCCAAACCTGACTTCGACGCCATGCGTTCCGCTTTGGCCGACAAGCAGTTTTCGCTTGCCGACTATCAGAAGTACGCGAAGGCTTCATCCGCGGTGAAATCCACTATTATATGGAGACCACGGGGTTGGCGGCGACCGACGATTTCCAGCCGGTCACCGATTCGTCCGGTTCGGATTCCTCCAGCTCGTCCGGCTCGTCCAATATGAAGGATTCGTCTGATACCGCCGGTACGGATAACGGCACCCGTCAGGATGAACAGTCCGGTGGCCCCGACGGACAAATGGGCGACGTCGCGGGCAGCAAAGACGGCGCGGGCATGGTCAGCGGCGATTTCTCCCTAATCGGCTTCTCCAGCGACGAGGCCGTCGCCAACGCCTCCAATGGCAGCTTCACGATGGTGAAGGGCAAGGTGTTCGGCTATGACGCGAGCAGTGATGGCGATGCCATCATCTCCAAATCGCTCGCCGACCGTTCCTGACAATCCAATCGCACGTTTTTCCTGGAAAGGACCTCCCATGACAACGAATTCCGCGAATACCGCCAATACGGCAATCGCAAAAGAAGCCGTCGAGACCAACGGCGCACAATCGCAGCAGACCGACCCGCCTACGCTGCAGCTGGATAACGTCAGTTATGCCTACACCAAAGGCGGCAAACGCGTGCTGAAAAACATCAGCCACGATTTCCAAGCCGGCAAAGTGCATGCCATCACCGGACCGTCCGGAGCAGGCAAAACCACGCTGCTATCACTGATCTCGGGACTGGCGAATCCCACGGAAGGGATGGTGCTGGTCGACGGCACCGACCTGTCGGAACGAGACCGATACCGTTTTCGCAGCCATGATATCGGCGTGATCTTCCAAAGCTTCAACCTGCTGCCGAACCTTACGGTGGCGGAGAACATCATCCTGTCGATGGACGCGTCCGGCAAATCGTTCGACAAGCCGAAGAAAGCAATCGTCGAAGAATTGCTCAAACAGGTGCATCTGCCGAAGGAATACGCGAACGAGCGGATTCTGCACCTGTCCGGCGGCGAACAGCAGCGTGTGGCGATCGCCCGCGCGTTAAGCTATGGTCCTTCCATCATCGTCGCGGACGAGCCGACCGGCAATCTCGATCCGGCCACGCAGGACGACATCATGGGCATCTTCCGTATGTTGGCGCATGACGAGCACCGTTGCGTCATCATTGTGACGCACAGTCCGGAAGTGGCCAAGACGTCCGACGAAGTGTTCGAATTGGCCCCCATCAAACGACGGAAACGTTGACGTTTTCAGCCAATCCGTATTTTGCGCTCCCCCGTTGTTCGTCATGTGGTCCGGTAGACTGATGACGAACAACGGGGCGCGAAACGCTCCGGCACATGGATGCAGGAAGAATGCAATATGAACATCACCGTATATCTCGGCGCGCATGAAGGCAACGATCCGTCGTACAGAAAGGCCGTCGAGGAATTGGGCGCGTGGATCGCAGGCAACGGCAACCGTCTGGTATATGGCGGCTCCGATGAAGGATTGATGGCCGTGATAGCGGATGCCGTGCTGTCACATGGCGGTGAGGTGACCGGCATCGAAGCGCAGATGTTCGCCGACCAAGGCGTGGCGCATCAGGGACTAACCGAACTGGTCATCGTGCCGGACATCACGGAACGCCGTACCCGCATGATCGAACTGGGCGACGTGTTCATCGCCTTCCCCGGCGGCACGGGCACATTGGAGGAAGTCAGCGAAGTGGTGTCGAAGATCTGCCTGAATCAGCTGTCCCAACCGTGCATCTTCTATAACCTCAACGGTTTCTACGATGATATGAAGGCGTTCCTGCAGCGGATGATCAACGTGGGCTTCTCCACGTCCGAACGTCAGCACGGCATCTATTTCGCGTCGAATCTGACCGAAATCGAACACATCATCGCCACACATCAGGCCTAACGGACGGCATGCACGCCCGCAAGTCTAAGTCAGGCGACCGGCAGAACGGCGTGCAGAATCGTCATAATCGTCAATCCGATGACCGCGGTAACGGTCAATGAGAAGCCGGCAAGCTTGGCATTGCCCGTCAGCGAGTCGGTGAATTTCGTAGAGAAAATCGTCACCGGGGCGAATGCGGCCAAGACCACGATTTCGCGGACACGTTCGTCCAACGGCAACAGGAACCATGCGGCCAATGCGATGAGGACGCTGAACAGGAAACGCCATGCGATGACCTTGCCCAGTTCCGAACGGTCCTTGTGATTGTCGGGAATCTCCATCATCAGGCCGATCATGGCCATTGCAGCGAACGCGTTGGCATTGGCGAACGGCGTGATGAGCGTGACGATCCAATGTGGGACGCTCCACCCGGCAAACATGAATACCAGCATAAGCATGTAGCAGTCAAACGAGATGGACGAGTAGAAATCGTGCGCGATGTTCTTGATCTTAAGGCTCAACGGCAGGTCCTTGGCTGGGCTTCCCAAGTGCAGCAGCGAACGGGTGATGGTCAGGGATGCGGCGGTGGCGATGATGGCGTTGCCGATATCAAGCATGATGACCGGCAGGCCGGCGCTTGGCCCCATGAAGGTCTGCACCACAGGCAGGCAGAAAGCGCCGATGTTCAGTCCCGACGCGTTGAGCATCTGATAGGCACGGTAGCGTGGCTCGTCACCGCGCGATCCGAAATACACGACGAACAACGGAATCAGGCAGGCAAATAAGCCGAATACGACAAGCCACAGCAGGTTCATCGGATGCTTGTTCGTGGCGAAGCTCATGATGATGGCGCATGGCAGAGTGAGGTTGAATACCAGTCCCTGAACCACTTTATAGGATTTGTCGGAGAAGATATGGATGCGTTTGAGCAGGTAGACGCTGATGATGACGAGTAGCAAAGATCCGGCTTGGAACAACATACGGCCGAGTATAGGAGCGTAAACGACGCATTGCGGGATCAGCAGACACAATGTGACCGTTGCCGAAGAAAGAACGACGCTACTTTGTCAGGGGTCATGTCCCTGACCATGCGCGAAAAAGCGTCATCCGTAAGGAAGAAAATGACAACGCCGGATCACCCGGGAAAGCAGTGCGTACGGCCATCAAGCACGACAACCTCATCGCCCGGTGCATTCGTCGACCGAGCGTATCCGGCGGCGCGACCTGGATGACTGGATCGCCGGCCTGTCCGAACGGCAGCGGTAAACGGAAAAGACACGACCCCCGCATGGCTCTTGCGAGTCGTGCGGGGGTCGTGTTTTCGGAATACAACTAGACCATAACTAGACCTGAGCTATACTGACAGGGTAAAAACCCAGTCGCCAGTAGGGCTCAGGGGTTATGCCCGTCAGATGTGGAAGTACAGCTCGTACTCCAGCGGGGTCGGGGCCAGACGAGCCTGGTCAATCTCGCCACGCTTGATGCTGATCCAGGTGTCAATCAGGTCGTCGGTGAAGACGTCGCCTGCGGTGAGGAAGTCGTGATCTTCCTCAAGTGCGTCCATGGCCTCAGCCAGGGAGCTCGGAACCTGCTTGATGCCAGCATGCTCTTCCGGCGGCAGTTCGTACAGATCCTTGTCGACCGGTGCCGGAGGCTCGATGTGGTTCAGGATGCCGTCCAAGCCTGCCATCAGCTGTGCGGAGAAGGCGAGGAACGGGTTGCAGGACGGATCCGGAGCGCGGAACTCGATACGCTTCGCAGCCGGGGAGGTGCCGGCCAGCGGAATACGGATGGCGGCGGAACGGTTACGAGCGGAGTACACCAGGTTGACCGGAGCCTCGAAGCCCGGGACCAGACGGTGGTAGGAGTTCAGGGATGGGTTGGTGAAGGCCAGCACGGAGGAGGAGTGCTTGATCAGACCGCCGATGTACCAGCGAGCCAGATCGGACAGACCAGCGTAGCCCTTCTCGTCGTAGAACAGCGGCTTGCCGTCCTTCCACAGGGACTGGTGGCAGTGCATACCAGTGCCGTTGTCGCCTGCAATCGGCTTCGGCATGAAGGTAGCGGCCTTGCCAGCGAGGGCAGCGGTCTCGTGGACGACGTACTTGTACTTCATCAGGTCATCGCCTGCATGCTGCAGGGAGTTGAAGCGGTAGTTGATCTCCTGCTGGCCAGCGCCTGCCACCTCGTGGTGGGAACGCTCGAGAATCAGGCCGACCTTCTGCAGGTTGGCGACCATGTCGTCGCGCAGGTCCTGGGTGTGGTCAATCGGCGGAACCGGGAAGTAGCCCTTCTTGACGCGGTTCTTGAAGGCGATGTTCGGGGTGCCGTCATCTTCGGTGTCAATGCCGGAGTTCCACGGAGCCTCGATGGAGTCCACCTCGTAGAAGGAGCGCTGCATGCTGTTCTCGAAACGCACCTTGTCGAAGATGAAGAACTCGGCTTCCGGAGCGAAGGAAGCGGTATCGGCGATGCCGGTGGACTTCAGGTAAGCCTCGGCCTTGCCGGCAACCTGACGCGGGTCGCGGGAGTACGGCTCGTCGGTCAGCGGGTCGACGATGGAGAATGCCACGTCGAGGGTCTTGTGCTTGCGGAACGGATCGATGAATGCGGTGGAAACGTCCGGCACCAGCTTCATATCGGACTCGTTGATGGCCTGGAAGCCTTCCACGGAGGAGCCATCGAACGGCATGCCGTCGGTGAAGGCGTCCTTCAGGAATTCGCTTGCCGGCACGGTGAAGTGCTGCTGAACACCGATCAGATCGGTGAAGCGAACGGAGACATACTCAATGCCTTCCTTGTTGATAAGGGCCTCAGCATCAGCCTTGGTTTCAAGTGCAGTCACGGGACCGCTCCTTTCGAATAAGTTACTTACAGGCTATTAGTCTATGGTCGCGAGTTTCGCTCACTCGCCATTTGGGTTACGAGAATGTTTCGTAATGACATATTCGAAGTGCGATTTCGCGAAAAATGGGGATTCAAGTGTTACGAACGGTCGCGTCACGCCCTTCAGCGGCGTGTCAATTAATGGACACGTATGGCTTCGAATATAGGAAAAGCTCCAATCGCACGACGCGATTGGAGCTTTTTCAACGGAATAATGCGATTCCACCGTCAGCGGCCGCGCATGGCGCGACGGCTCACGCGCTGCGGATGCATCGGGTCGACGCCCTTCGGCACGCTCATGCCGTTCTTCAGCTGCAGGGTACGCAGACGCTCGTTGAGCACCGTGAGCTCGGTCTTGGTGAGCACGAAACGAGTCCTCGGATGGATGGCGGCCATCAGCTTGTTCTTGTGATGGGTCGGCTGGTAGCTCTTGAACTTGAGCAGCGTCTTGCGCACGTCCTTGAGGCGGGTCTGGTTTGCGCCGGTGCCGACGTACATACGGTAGACCGGGATTTCAGAGCCGGCGGTCACGCCCTTGATGCGCTGCTCCTGACGATCCATGGCTCGCTTGACGCGATTGTAATCGCCTTCGCCCAGCAGATAGATGCCGTTGTAACCGGTACCGCGCCAGATGGCGTCCTTGGTCTTCGGGTCAATCCACACCGGTTCCTGGGGGAAGTTGAAGCCGGCCTTGCTGATGTTGCCGAGCACGCTTACTGCGGCACCGGGACGACCTTCGATCTTGGCGTAGCCGACCTTGTCGGCACGCTTGGTGAGCATCATGGTGGCGAACAGCACGCCCAGCATGACGGCAAGAATCATGAACAGGATCCAGCTGAACACATGCCACTTGAATATGACGCCCAGTACGACGAACACGATAATCGGTGCCACGAACACGCCACCGCACAGCCACGGAAGCGCCTTATCCTCAGCTTGGGTGTATTTGAAGATCTGGATGATCTGGTTGATGGTGCCTTGCTTCTTCTGCTTCTTTTTCTCTGCTTTATCTGCCATCGACTTCCTCGCTTGACGGTTCGGTTACACACACTGGGACGATAGTCTATCAGGAACCATGCCATTTATGGTGCGACTGCGCTATTCTACTCCGCCTATCTCGTATGCAGCGGGCGTCCGTCCGCTTTCAGCAACGCCTCACCGAGCGTCTCGCTGAACGTGGGATGCGGGTGGATGAGCCGTGCCGCATCGGCAAGCGGGACACGGTTGCCGACCAACTGTTCGGCTTCCGCTATCAAATCACTGGCGATTGGGCTGACGATGTGCACGCCCAACACCACCTGCATATCAGGATTGTTCGCAAACGCACCGCTGACGACGGTCATCGATCCGCCTTCCCCGCTCATCAGCATGCGCGCGTTGGACAGCATCGGGTATGCCGTCTCCTTCGGCTCGACCACGTCTTCGCGCGCTTTTGCCTGGTCGAGCGTCAATCCGACGCTTGCTGCTTCGGGGAAAGAGAACACCACCTGTGGCACGGTGTCGTCAATCACGGGTTTTGGATCGGCTCCGGCGATTTTCTCAGCGATGGTGATGCCTTGTTCAAAGGCGCGGTGGGCCAGCGCATGACCTGGAGTGATGTCTCCCAGCGCCCACACGCCATCAAGGTTCGTCCGTCCGTATCCGTCGACGGTCACGTATCCTCGTTCGTCGAGCTTCAGGCCGCTGGAGCGGAACCAGTCGGCGTCGGTATTGGGCACACGTCCGATGGCGGCAAGCACCACTTCGCCGTAAGCGGTGCGGTCCTCATCGGAATCGCCCTGCCGATAGTGCACAGTGGCCCCTAGGTTCGCGCCAGTGTCGACACGGTCCACCGCGGTGCGTGCGATCACGTTCACTCCCCTGCGTTTCAGCTCACGTGTCAGCGTCATCGAAGCACGGCGTTCCCATGTGGACAGCACGCGGTCCTTACGAATCAGCAGTGTCACTTCGCAACCGGCGGCATTCCACAGCGACGCGAATTCCAATGCCACCGCACCCGCACCGATAATCACCGCGCTGGAGGGCAAGGTATTCAGCTCCAACGCCTGGGTGGAATCGATCAGCGCGCCGGCGAACGGATTTCCAGGCAACGCAAGCGGACGCGATCCGGTTGCCAACACGATGTCGTCGGCATCGATCGCAAGTTCCGTTTCAACCGGTTCGAACACGCCGGCTTCCACGGACCGCGATACCTGCGTCTCCCCCTCAGCCGGCGTGACACGTACTGTATGCGCGTTCTGCAATGCCGCGCAACCGCGGAATACGGTGACGCCGCGATGCGCCAGCAGGCCCGTCAGCCCTTTCGTCATCGTTTCCACGGTGGAGACGCGGAAATCACGTAATCTGCCGAAATCGATGCTCTGCAGCGTGGCGTTGATGCCCATGCGTTCGGCGTTATGGATGGTTTCGACGCTATGCACGGCGGTCAACAATGCCTTCGATGGGATGCATCCGCGGTTGAGGCATGTGCCACCGAGCGTACCGTCACGTTCGATCAACGCCACCGATTTGCCGAGTTCCGCGGCACGCAGTGCCGTAGAGTAACCGCCGGGGCCGGCTCCGATGATAGCGATGTCGAAATGCTGTTGAACCATATTGAATCCCAATTCGTTCCTCATTGATTCGTTTGCACGCACGTGAAGTGAGCTTTTGTTCGATGCGAGCAATCGTTTTCCATGGTAATGGAAAAGCCGTCAGTTGTTCGCTGACGGCTTGAAAAATCACCGGCGGTTCTCGATACCGATCACTCCGGCCAGTGTCCACGCTTCGGGTAACGAGGCTTCGGAAGCCTCCAACGGCGAATCTGGATGGCACGGCTCCACGCATAGGAACCGGAACGCATGCCCTTGGCCACGGACTGCTCACCGAATTTCTCGATGAGCTTCTTCTTGAGCTTGTGCCACATGACCGCCACGTCGATAATCACGGCAAACAAGTAGACATACATGATCAGCATGAGCGGCAACGCCAATGCAGGCCACTTGTAGGTGACGACCATGGATCCGATCAGGATTATGAACGCGACCGGGATGAAGAACTCGCCCAGATTGAAGCGGGCATCGACGTAGTCACGGATGTAGATGCGCCACGGCAGACGTTCCGACTTCGGCATGTGGTTGATGTCGCCACTTTGCATGGCATCGTATTCGGCGTTCTCACGTTCGCGGATGCGGGCCTTGGCCGCCTTACGGCTGGCGTCGCGATCCTTGGGGACCAGCGGACGGAGATTCTGCGCCTGGGCGTCCTTGCGCTTCGGGGTCGGACGGCCCTTGCCGGAGGTCGGCTGTGCAGCCTTGCTCTCGACGTTCTCCTGCGCCGGTTCTTCCTTCTTGGTAAACAAACTCATGCCTATAGAGCGTAAGGTGACGTATCGACGCTCGATGCCGCCCGCGGTGCCGTCTGCGTTGCGGTTCAAGCTGCGATTCAAGCTGCGGTCGGACGGTCTGCAAAGAACGGATACAATGGACATTCGTCACACGATATTCAATCCGCGTAATACACACGCATATATAGGGAGCATCAAGGATTATGACAGCTTTAGGAGCCGAAGAGATTCGCACGCGCGTCGAGTCGGATTTCAGCCGCATCGTCGACGTGTTGAACCAGAAGATCGCCTTGCAGTCGATTTCCGCGAAGGGCATCACCGCGGACCATATGAAGCGTTCCGCGCAATTCGTGGCGGACCTGCTGCGCGAGGTTGGTGTCGATACGAAGGTGGTGCAGTCGCACAATCCCGACGGCACGCCGGGCGCTTGGGAGGTCATCGGTTCCAAAAACGTCAGCGAGGACGCGCCGACGGTGCTGCTGTACGCGCACCATGACGTGCAGCCGGTGCCGGATCCGAGCGTATGGAACACCGACCCGTTCGTCGGCACTGAAATCGACACGCGTCTGTACGGCCGCGGAGCCGCGGACGACGGCGGTGGAATCGCCATTCATTCCGGTGCGCTGAAAGCGCTTGGAGACGATCTGAAGGTGAACATCAAGGTGTTCATCGAAGGCGAGGAGGAGATGGGTTCTCCGAGCTTCATTCCGTTCATCGAAGAGCACCGGGACGAGTTCGCTTCCGATGCGATCATTGTGGCCGATTCGGGCAACTGGTCCGCTGAGATTCCGTCGCTGACCACGTCGCTGCGTGGCAACACCGATATTGATGTGCATGTCAAGGCGTTGGAACATCCGGTGCATTCCGGCCAGTATGGCGGCCCGATTCTTGACGCGAACACGCTGGCTGCGATGTTGATTTCCTCCATGTACGACGCCAATGGCGATTTGGCCGTGCCGGGCGTTGCGTCCGAGGAACCGGTTGGCGGCCTGCAGCGTGATATGGACGAGGCGACTGTGCGTGCCGACGCGGGCATCGTCGAATCGTATCGTCTTGCCGGCACCGGTTCGCTCGCCGCGCGTCTGTGGACGAAGCCCAGCGTCACCGTCATCGGGTTCGACGCGCATCCGGTGGAAGGATCCTTCAACGTCATCTCTCCTGAAACCACGTTCCGTCTGAGCTTGCGCACCGCGCCGAACCAGCGCCCGGAAGAGGCCCAGGAGGCGTTGGCCAAGTTCATGGTGGAGCATGCGCCGTTCGGTGCCGAAGTGTGGGTCGACAAGCTCGACAACGGCATGGGCTGGGCCATGGATCCGAACGCTGAGGCCACCAAGGACGCCATGGACGCCATGGAGGAAGCGTTCGGTGTGGCTCCGGTCAACAAGGGCGAGGGTGGCTCCATCCCGTTCATTCCGGAATTGCAGCGCATCTTCCCGAAGGCGCAGGTGCTGGTCACCGGTCCGGAGGATCCGAAGGCCAACGCGCATAGCCCGAACGAGTCCATCAGTCTGCCGGCGTTGAAGAACAACGTCATCACCGAAGCGTTGCTGCTGGATAAGCTCGCCAAGTAAGAAGCCGTGTAAGGCTTGCCGAAATAGGATAAAGCTCTCTGTCATACGATTCCGATTGGAACGTATGACAGAGAGCTTTTTCATTTAGCTGCCGATTGGGGAATCATCATCCATTAGTTGGACACGTTGCTGAACGCCCAATGCCAGTAGCCGGTGTAGTATGCGGTGGCCAACGCGATTGCCGGCACCGCGATGCAGATGGCGTAGAACAGCCAGTCGACCGCATGCAGTTTCGATTCGCGCGCTTGGCTTCGTGGCGCGTCGGATCCGAATCCGCGCGCTTCCATGGCGGTGGCGAGTTTCGTTCCACGTCGGATGGATACGACGAGCAGGCTGAATGCTTGCGAGAAGACGCGTTTGATGGTGCTGCCGTCGCCGAGGCCACGCGAGCGGCGTGACTGGCCGAGTGCACGCCAATCGTCCTGCAGCAGCGTGAACATGCGCATGCCGGCAAGGCCGCCGTATACGAAACGTTGCGGCAGGCGCAGAATCTGCACGAGTCCGTCGGCCAGATCGGTCGGGTCGAGTCCCAAAGCCAGAATCACACCCGGCACGGCGATTGCGGCGACACGTAGGAATGTGGCCAACGCCAGATAGAGCGATCCTTGGGAGATGACGATGATGCCGCCCAGATTGGCCAGCACCGTGCCGGATGTCTTGCCATACAACGCCACGGAAACGAAGCTGCCTGTGGCCGCTATCCATACCGGCCATGTCTTGCGCAAGACCGTCCAGGGAGCCACTCCGCCGATCCATAACAATAGCATTTCCAAACCAAACGCCACGGATGCCGAAACGACATCGAGGGTGAAGAACATCGGAATGCACAGGATCAACGCACCGATGAAACGGCTTACCGGGTTGATTTTCGCCACGAACCATGACGGTGACGCCGGCTTCGTTTCGTTACGACGTTCCTTGTGTGGCACCACGGTAATGGTTTCGAGCTTTTCATTGCCGTCACGCCCACTGTTTTTGTTGGTTTCGAGCATGTCACTCCCCCTCTCTGACCAAAATACGGCGTGCGCCCAGCGCTTCGATGAGCGGCTCATCGTGCGTAATCATGATGACCGCGCAACCTTGGTCGCGCGCACCGGCGATCAATTGGACCATGCTGGTCCACGTGGTGAAATCCTGTCCGAATGTCGGCTCGTCCATGACCAGCACTTTTGGCGCGGCAGCCAGCATGGACGCCACGGACAGTCTTCTTTTCTCACCGCCCGATAGGGTGAATGGATTCGCTTTGGCGAAGCGGGAAAGATTCAGGCGTTCCAACAGCCTGTCGGCGATGGAATACGCCTCCTCGTCGGTTTTGCCCATGGATTTGGGGCCGATGGCCACCTCGTCTCGCACGGTGGATGCGGCGAACTGGTGTTCCGGCTCTTGGAACACCATGCCGATACGTCCCAGCAAGTCGCGGCTTTTCCATGTGATCACATTGTTTTCGCGATGGTGAGGTACCAGATCGTCCGCCATGCATACACGTCCTGCTATCGGTTTGAGCAGTCCTGCGAGAGTGAGTCCGAGTGTGGATTTGCCCACGCCGTTTCTGCCGGTCAACGCGGTCACCTCACCGGAATGGAATTCGAGGTCGATATGCTCGCCGAGCGGGAAATCATAGCCGAAGCTCAGATCCCGCGTGTAAAGCACGACGTCCTGCGGTTGCCGGATTTGTTCCGGTTTGGGCGCGTGGCTTTCGATGGTGCGGCCCGGCACCCACGCACCGCCGTCGGCAAGCACCTGACCCATGTGGCCGAACACTTCGTCTGGAGTGCCGTCGGCGATTACGCCGCCGACGTTCGAATCGGCTTCGGGTTTGCCCAGCACGATGACGCGGTCAACCAGGTCGAGCCACACGTCGATATGATGTTCCACCACAACCAGCGTCTCATGGGTTTGTTCGAGGACGTGGCGGACAGCGTCGTGCACTTCCTTGACACCGTCCGGGTCAAGGTTGGCGGTCGGTTCGTCAAGCAGCAGCAGGCCAGGGTGCATGGCCAGCACGCCCGCCAAGGCGAGGCGCTGACGTTGCCCGCCGGAAAGTCCTCGTGTGGAGCGGTCGAACGCCATGTAGTCGAGCCCGACGATGTCAAGGGCGGCTCGTGCCCGGTTCCAGATTTCATCTTTCGGCAGGTTCAGGTTCTCGCAGCCGAATGCGGTGTCGTCTCCGGCACGTTCGAGAATCGTCTGCGAGTCCGGGTCCTGAAGCACCAGCCCACAACGTCCGCGCGCTTGTCTGGCGTCGACGCCGTCGATGAGCAGCTCGCCTTCCTGCTCGCCTTCGTCATCTCCACCGAGCACGCCGGCCAAACCGGACATCAGGGTTGATTTGCCTGCGCCGGACGCGCCAAGCAACAGTACCCGCTCCCCCGGTTTGATGTCGAAGTCGACGTGTCGTAGCGCGAAATCCTTACGTGAGGCGTGTCTCCATCCCCAATCATGTGCGGTCACGCCGGCCGCTGTTGTGTTCTGAACGTCAGTGGTCATTCGTCGTTCTTTCTTCTGATTGTCATGCTGTTGTTTCGTATGCCGTTGTCATGCGATGCGCCATCACAAGAAAATCCCGCACCACCTTGATGTGATGCGGGATTTGCTTGCATCGGACAATCAGACCAGTTCCTGCGTACGACCGGATTCGAAGCGGTCGAGCACGCCGGTCTTGGCGATGGCCACCTGCAGGAGGTACATCACCGCGCCGGCGAGCACCGCGCCGGAAATGGCGGAGGCGATCAGGTAGATGCTGACGCGTAGCGCGCTCCAAGCCGGATTGGTAAGCCAGTAGTACAGGCCGCAGCCGACGCCTGCAAGTGCGCCGGAGATCGTGGTGGACAGCAGATCCCACTTCTTATAGGCGAAGATGGCAAGACCGATTTCGGCGCCGAGGCCCTGCACGATGCCGACGATCAGCGAGCCGCCGACGCCCCACTGGTTGCCCATGGTGAGTTCGAGCGCGGCCGCGAGGGTTTCCGCGAACAGTGCGGCTCCAGGCTTGCGCACGATGATGGCGGCCAGAGGGCCTGCGAACAGCCAGAAAGCGTTAAGCAGGCCTTCGAAGCCTGGAGTCACCGCCTCGAAGAGGGCCAGCGGCGCGGTGCAGACGATGTCCCAGCCCCAGAAGATCACGCCGGATGCGACGGCGATGATGGCTGCGACGACGATATCGACCACGCGCCACTTGTTGTTGTGTTTGCGAACTGCGGAAGACTGGTTTTCTTCAGTCATGGGATATGTGCCTTTCTCTTTTCGTCAAGGCACGGGAAATAGAGAGACGTCCGTGCGCCGGCATTACCCGGTATACGTTCATACGGTTGAAGCGGTTGCTTCCTCTCAGCCATTCGGCCCCCGTGTCTGCGCCTGATATTACACAGGACCCACGATTTACGTCGGTTTTGTCTCATAACGGATTCCGTATTCCGTGGCTGAGTCGCATTCCGATGTGTTGTTTTGGAGGAACGCTCCAACCGTATGGTGATTTTATTGAGGCAGTCTCATCAGCGATTCGGCAAGATTCTTGAATGTTTCTCCGATACCGTCCGACCGCAACGCGCCCTCTTTGGTTAGGACTGCGGGCCGGCCTGCTTCGCCGGTTTCGCGCAGTTCAGGCTCCAATGGGAGTTGTGCGAGCAGTGGCACTTCATAGCCGAGGCTGTGGGTCAGCTGTTCGGATACGCGTGCGCCGCCACCTTCGCCGAAGATACGTAGCTTCTCGCCTTTGTGCTCGTAGTAGCTCATGTTCTCCACGACGCCGCGAACTTTCATCGGCACCTGCAATGCCACCAGGCCGGATCGTACCGCGATGTCGGAGGCGGATGGCTGCGGTGTGGTGACCACCACCAGTTCGGCGTTCGGCAGTGCCTGTGCCACGGAAATCGCCATGTCGCCGGTGCCGGGCGCCAGGTCGAGCAGCAATACGTCCGGCTCGCCCCACCATACGTCGGATAGGAATTGTTCCAAGGAGCGTTGCAGTCTTGGACCACGCCATAGGATGGCTCTGTCCGCGCCGGCGAACATGCCGATGGAGATCAGTTTCACACCCCATGCGGTGACGGGCATGAGCATGCCGTTGAGGTTCGTGGGCTGTGATTGCACGCCGAATAGCCTAGGCAGCGAGAAACCGTAGATGTCGGCGTCGATGGCGGCGGTATCGTAGCCGAGCGCCGCGAATGTGGCTGCCAGATTGGCGGTGACAGACGATTTGCCCACGCCGCCTTTGCCGGAGGCGATGGCGAAGATGCGGGTTTTGATGCCGGGTTTGTTGAACGGGTTCTGTTTACGTTCCGCTTTGAGACCGGCCACCAGCTGGGTGAGTTTGTCTTGGCTCATGGAGCCGACTTCGATGCTGGGAATCAACGTGGCATCGGGATAGGAGGCGACCGCGCCGTTGATCTGGTTGGTGATGGTCTGCGACAGCGGACAGCCTTCCACGGTCAGTTCGACCCGCACCCGTACGTCGTACGTGTTGGTTTCGCCTGCCACTGGCGTGGCGTCAATGGCTGCGATCATGCCCAAGTCGGTGACGGACCTGCCCAGTTCGGGGTCAATCACTTTGCTTAGCCGTTCGTAGATGCGCGCTTCGATGGTGCGCTCGTCGCTCATGCTTCCTCCTTATGCCGCGTACCACAGTAGCGGTTCGCGGCACGGCTTGCCAGATGGTGTGGCGATTATTCAACTGTTCCTGTGTCGAGCAGCTGTTTGAATTGGTCTTCGTTGAGCATGGGGATGCCCAGTTCCTCGGCTTTTGCGGCTTTTGAGCCGGCATTCTCGCCTACGACGACCCAATCGGTTTTCTTGCTGACGGATCCTGCGGCTTTGCCTCCGCGCAGAACGATGGCCTCTTTGGCGGAATCGCGGGAGAATCCTTCCAACGAGCCGGTGACCACGACCGTTTTGCCTGCCAATGTCTGTGGTAGTCCGCTGGCTTGGGCTTGTCCGACTCCTACGCCGGCGGCCTTCCATGCGTCAAGCACGGCACCGCGCCAATTGCCCGGCTCACGGGCCGCGGTGAACCATGTGACTACGGATTCCGCAATTTCCGGACCAATACCGTCGATTTGGGACAATTCGTCCACGCTGGCATGTTCGATGGCATCCAACGTACCGAACGCGCTGGCGATGGTGCGTGCGGTGGGCGGTCCGAGCCTGCGGATGGACAGGGCCACCAGAACGCGCCACAGGTCGGCATGGCGGGCTTTGTCCATTTCGTCGAGCATCTTGCGGGTGTTTTCCGCCGGACGAATGTACACCGGCTGCACGCTGGACGTGCCTCCACGGGATACCTTGATTTCCTCGCGGATCACCACGGCGTCATCCGGCACCACGTATTGCGGATATTCCGCGGTCTCGTCGATGTCGGCTTCCTTGCGTTTGCGGGCGGCGGTAGGCGCGGTCCAGAATGCGGGCACCTGATGCCATAATCCGGATCCGCCCACGCGTTTGCGCACTTTCTTGATCTTGCCGTTTGACCCGACGGTCTCGTGGATTTCGATGATTGGGGCCTCGCGCCAGACGCGCACATCCTTGAGGTCTGCGGACGTCAACGAGAACAGCCCGGCCTCGCTGGACAGCACAGGTGTCTGCATGGGCGGCAGTTCCAGTCCCGCCACCGGCTCGTACGGTTCAGGCTCCTCACCGGGTTTCACCACGATTTCGGTGATGTTCGGCGCATACGTGTCGATGGAATCGGGCCTGTCCTCTTCGGGATTCGTCAGCGCAATGGCTGATTGGTCGCCCAGATGTTCGATATCGAACGCCTTGCGGGACGCCAGATTGATGATCCGCTCGGTCAGCTGCGCCGGGCAGGATTCCACGTTCGGGCAGCGTATATCTTTGTCTCCCTCTTTGGCGGGAGCGAGTTCCGCGCCGCAACTCGGGCAACGCGTGGGCATCACGAACCGGCGGAGCTGGCCCTCACGTCCCTTGCGCCGCTCCAGCACCGGACCAACGAGCTCGGGAATCACGTCTCCCGCCTTGCGCACCACCACGGTGTCGCCGATGAGCACGCCTTTGCGTTCCACTTCAAAGGGGTTGTGCAGCGTAGTACGGGATACTGTGGAACCGGCCACGTACACGGGTTTCAACACCGCCACCGGAGTCACACGTCCGGTGCGCCCCACCTGCACAGTGATGTCAAGCAGCTCGGTATTGACCTCTTCCGGTGGATATTTGTAGGCGATGGCCCAGCGCGGCGCCCGCGATGTAGCGCCAAGGGAACGCTGCAATCCCAAATCGTCGACCTTCACGACGATGCCGTCAAGCGCGTGTTCGATGTCACCTCGGTGTTCGCCGTAATAGTCGATCATGTCGAGGATTTCCTTGAACGACGTGACCTCACGGTTGTGCGGAGAGACGGGCACACCCCATTTCTTATACAATTCGTAGGCTTCGGATTGGTCGTTGACCACATCATGGCCGTTGCCGGCGTGCCCCGCACCCCAACGCAGCGATCCGATGCCGTGCGCGTAGAAGCTCAGGCGACGGGTTGCGGTGATACGCGGATCCTTCTGTCTCAGACTACCTGCGGCCGCGTTGCGGGGATTGGCGAATGGCGCGCGACCGGCGTCCTCGTTCTCGGCGTTCAGCTTGTTGAAATCGTCCCATCGCATGAACACTTCGCCGCGAATCTCCACGAATTCGGGAATGTCTTCCTCCGGCCCGGCAAGGTTCTGCGGAATGGTGGAGATGGTGCGCACGTTGAGAGTGATGTCCTCGCCGGTCACGCCATCGCCTCTGGTCAGACCCTGTTCAAGCACGCCGTTGCGGTAGATGAGGTTCAGCGCAAGACCGTCGATTTTCACCTCGCAGGTCATGGGCAGTGGCTTCGATTCGGGCCAATCCAATCCCCTGAGCACGCCGTCGTACCATTCGCGCAGCTCCTCGATGGAGAACACGTCATCGAGGCTCATCATGCGCGATGGATGACGTACGGAAGCGAAGTCGTTGGAGAACGTGCCGCCCACACGATGGGTCGGTGACTGCGGTGAGTCAAGTGATGGGAACTGCGCCTCAAGCGATTGCAGGCAGCGCAATCTTGCGTCATATGCCGCGTCGGATGAGACGGGGGCATCGTCGATATAGTATGCGATCTGGTCTGATTCCACCCATGCGGCCACGCGCGCCCACAGCCTGGCCGCGGCTTCGGCGCTCATCGAAGCCACATCAACCTTGTCGAGGCGCATGGCGTCGGCATCGGTCGGCTGCAACGCGGCAATCCAACGTTCGCTGCCCGGAGTCAGCGAAGCCAGCCCCTCATCGGCCACGACGGCCGCGGAACTACCGTCGCTCTCCGGCGCGTCGAAATCCCATGCCAACTGTTCGGAATCATCACGATTCGTCATTGTCACCGCTTTCCCATCATTTCCGCCATGCCGCGCGGATGTCCACGCCAGCACCGATTATCGCACAAATGTTCGACCGTTTTGTTAGTTGTTCAGAGAGCGCAGGAACTGCACCTGCACCACGTCGGCACCGTCATGGTCTTCGTAATCCATGCGCATCGCGGCCACCGACAGGGTGCGTGCGGGCACGAACATGCCTTTGTCCACGCAGACGCGGGCCGCTTGGTGCATCAGGGGCGCGACCGGCGTGTTCGGCCATACCGGCAGTCCGGCGTCGGCGAGCACGTGGATGGCTTCCTGCACGTTGGTCGGCACCGGAATGCACTGCGATTGCGCTCTTCCGATCAGTTCCTGCAGTTCGCTTTCGAGCATGGCGATACGTCCGGGGGCGATCTCCTCGCTCATGATGTATGAGGCGGCGGCAAGGTCGAAGTGGTCGCACATCCATTCCGCATAGGCGAGGCGATAGTAGGCGAATGAGGCGTCTTCCCGGTCAAGCGCGACGTTCAGCGCGTTGAGGCATGCCGCACGTGCCGGATCCCAGTCCTCGGCACGCCCCAGCTGCACGGCGAGCTTGAGGTGCGACAGCGGGTATGCGGGGGCGTAACGCACCATGGCGTTCAGATGCGGCAGCGCGGCATCGACGCCTTTGACTTGGGCGAGCAGGTCGGCAAGCTCCATATGCATGTAGAACAGGTTGTCGGGAATGAGCACCGTTCTTTCGCCTTCGGTGGCGAACATGCGGTTGTAGATGACGCGTTCCGCATATGAATTGAAGTACCGCGGCACGCCCGGATTTTCAGCGAAGATCCGGTCCATGCGTTCGAGTGTGGACTGGGCGGATTCGATGGCCCGCTCGACGTCTCCGGAGAACAGCATGTCTCGTGCCTTCAGACGTTCGTCATCGAGGGATTGTGCCAGTTCGAATGAGAAGTCGGGCGTGTCTTCGCCGTCGATCAGCGCGCTGGTGACCTGCGGTGCCAATTCGGTCAATTCCGGATCGGATATGGAATTGATGATGTCCATGGCCTGTTTGGCTTTGGCCACCGATTCGAGTCCGTCGCTTTGCGCAAGACGATGGAACTCCCCCACGGCGCGCTGCAACAGGTCGACACGCTGGATGGACAGGCCCATCATGTTCTCACAGCCGAACAACTGCGCCGTGCCGTCATCAAAACGAATGTCGGACAATTCGGGTTCTTCTTGGCTTCCCGCCGGTGAGAATCGGCTGTCACGAAGGTCGAAGGCCGCATCGATGGGTTTGAGCGCGCCTTTGCCGTCCACGTCCATTTCGGCGTCGAACATGCGGTATGTGGCGATTGGATGGGCCAATCCGTCAGTGTCGAGCCGCTTCAGGAACTCGTCGCGGGTGAAGGTGACGGTCACCAAGTTGCGTACGGTCGGGTTTTTGCGCAGCTGCGCCATCGGATCGTCGTCATCATCATCAAGGTAGGTGTCGTACTCCGTTTTGTCGCTGGCGTCGTCCCGCATGGAGGCGTCGTCATCGTCGGCGCGTCCGTCCGGTACCGCGAACGCCATTTCGTCGAAGTCGATGTTTTTCATCAGGTCTTCGAACTGGCCGTCCACCGTATCGTCTCCAGTGCCAACGCTATCCGAGCCAGCCGAATCGTCGGAATCGATTGATTCGGATGAGATATCGGTGGTTCTCGGAGTGACGGGCCGAGCCGGATCGCCATGGTAGTCGCCGTCCTTTGGAGCGGCTTTGGATCCGGATGGCCTCATGTCTCCGGTACGGATGCGTTCGAAGGCGCTTAACGCCTCGCTCATCAACTCGCTGATGGCGGAATCCTGTTCGGCTACGGCCTCTTCCAGACCAATCGAATCGATGTGCATCGACACGCGTTTGACATTCGGATCGGCTCCGAAGCTCAGCGCGGCCATCATGAGTCCGACGCGCAGATTGTAATCGACGCTCATACGCGTGCGTTCGACGTCGGTCAGGTCGATCCACGCGCGGCGCGATACGTCGTATCGGGTGAACGGCATCATGGACACTCCAGCAGAAGTGAAGCCGATTGCGACTTCGCCGTCGCTGAGGTCGCACCGGAAGTCAACGTCGAAACGGTATGGCAGGCGCAGGCTGCGCAGCAGACGGGACATGGTCTGCCGGTACACCCATTCGGAACCTCCGTCGGCGCCGGAATCGCCTTCCAACACGTTGTCCTTGGTTGATTCGGCGACTTCACGCCGGAAGTCGGCCGCGATATCCGCCAGTCGGCTGGCGGCCTGGATGCCGTCTTCCCGGTTCGGGTCGAGGATCGCGCCGAACCGGTCGTCCGGTTTCAACGCGATCAGCGCCGGATTCTCCAGCAGGGCGAAGTCGATCTGCGCGGCTTCGGCACGCGTCACCGTGTTCTCCGTGGGGAGAGCGCCGATGCGTGCATTACGTTCCAGCCATGAGCTGACGGCGGCGAAGCGGTTGAGGTTGCCCTCGATGTTGAGGGCGCACAGCACTGCCGAGAACGGCAGGGAGGAATCCCATGCGAAGAAGTAGCATCCGGAATAGCTGGATGTGTACAGGCGCAGCGGTTCCGCTCCGTGCACAGCTTCGAGCCCTTGATCGGTATCGAGCGCGTGGGCTTCGCGCATCAGATCGGCGAAGTAGTCTTCCAGGCCGGAGGCGCGCATGCCATGCGACCGGGCGCTCATGGTGTCTCTGATGGACCGTCGGATGGCGCCTATGGGCGCTTCGCGGTTGAGCCTGCGGAAAATGTTGCCGGAACCGAAACCGACGAGCAGGCCGTTCATCTGTGGCAGCATGTAGGCGGCGAAGAACGCGATGGTGATGGCGTCCCGATATTCGAGGTCGAACCGCATATTCGCTGGCAGGTTGGCGCGCATTTGCTCAAGCGTGTAACGGCTGCCGGTTTTGAGCCATGAGGCGAGCCACATCATGCGACCGCCCGGCATGCGTCCCACGACGCCGCCTTGCGTGGCGCGCACCGTTTTCGGATTGCGGCTGGCCGCATGGCCGAGTCTTGGACCGTCCGCCAACGTAAGGGTTTCCTCTTTGACGAAGACGAACCGCGGTTCGAGTTCCTGCGTGTCCATGTCCGGATCGGTGCCGGCGAAGACACGCGCTTTGCCGTCCGCGAGCGCGATTTGGGCGAAGTGGTCGCTGTCGGTGAACAATCCGATGGAGAAGGCATGGCCGTGGGTCTGCGGCAGTTGGGCCCATCCGAGGCGGAATCCTCCGGGCACGCCTTCGAATCCGTCGATGACGTGTCGTTTGATGAGCGGATTAAGCCGGATGGCGTTGCGGGTCAGTTCGTCGACGATGTCGTCGGGCTTGTCAAGCGCCTTGCCGAAGGGGTTGGCGTGGATGTGGCGCGGCGTGGCCTGGTTGACGAGTCGCCGCACATTTTGCCTGACGCGTTCGAGCATGGTCCGGTTATGTTCCGGTTGGCTGGTCGGGTCTGATGGTGTGCGGTGAGACATGTGTGCCATTCTTTCAATCCAACGCGACATGAAGCTATTAGAATAATGACGTGACTTTTTCGAAGCAGCGTTTTCAGGCACGTCGTCGTATGTGCGCAGCCATTGTAGTCGCTTTCGCGGTGATGGTGGCGGTCGAGTGCGTGTTGTGCAATATGCCGTTTTGGCGTTCCTTGGCCGCATCGGGTGATTCCGCCGCCGCGTACAACATGCTGGGCCCTGGGCTCGAACGTACTGACGAGGGGTTGTTGAAGGTCACCGATCCGACGCAGGCATATATGCAGGTCGATGCGGATGGCTCGTCGGAATATGTTCGTATGGACCCGGTGTCTTCGAAGGCGTTGGATAAGGCAGCCAGACAATCGGAGCAGATGTTGCGCACGGTTCGTGTCCGTCCTGATGTCAATCGCAGGGCCGGTACGGTCAGTTCGGTGTCGGTGTCTTCGCCGCGTTCGCTGTATGTGCATGCGGCGGCTGCAGGTGGTTCGGTGTGCGTGCGGATTGTCGAGCCGAAGGGTTCGCTGATTCCGTTTGATGCGGTGCGTGCGAATGTGCGTGTACCGTTCGCGTTGAATCCGTTGCGTATCGGCGTGATGGTGGCCGTGTTGGCGATGGTACTGGTGTGGAGGCCTGGTTCGCGGTTGTGGCGGATGCCGTTGGATACGACGAGTGTGAGGCAGCGTGCGTGGCTGGGGGCGCTGCTGGCGGTGCCTGCTGTGGTCACTTGTGCCGTTGTGGTGTGGCAGCTGGTGGAGGCGGCTCCGTTGAGCTTCCATACGAAAGGCACGTACACGTATGATTTCGACCAGTACGATTACGTGGCAAGGGCGCTGCTTGATGGTCACGCGTGGTTGGATTTGGATGTGCCGGATGCGTTGCGTGACGCGGCGGATCCGTATGATGTGGCCACCCGGCAGCGGTTGCTTGCCGATGGCGTAAGCCCAGTGTATTGGGATTACGCGTTCTATCAGGGGCACTGGTATTCGTATTTCGGTGTGGTTCCCGCGTTGTTGTTGTTCCTGCCGTATCGGGCGGTCACATCGTTGTTCGTCGATGGCGGGCTGATGATGCCCTGCGGTGCGGCCGTGCCGCTGCTGATGCTTGGTTTTCTGGTATTCGGATGTCTGCTGGTGATTCGTGTGATATCCCGAATTCGTCCGAATGCGCCGTTGGCTGCGGTCAGTATGCTGTGCATGTTCATGCTGTTGGCTTCCAATGGTTTGTATCTGTGGTATCGGACGAATTTCTATTCGGTGCCGATCGCCGCCTCCCTGTTTCTGAGCGTGTTGGGATTGTGGCTGTGGTTGGGCGCCGCCAAGCGGGTGCCGGTGTCAGGCGATCGGATTCGTGAGGTTGATGGCACGCAGTCGTTGTCGTTGCCCCATCTGGCTGCAGGCTCGATGTGCATTGCGGCCAATCTGGGGTGCCGTCCGCAGTTCATTCTCGTGGCGTTGCTGGCTTTCGTAATATTCTGGCCGCAGATTCAGTCGATTTTCCGTCACGCCTCCAATGATTCCTCCATTCCCCATATGTCGGTCTGGCGTCTGATGCGCACGCCGTTGGCCGCATTGCTTCCCGCGTTGATTGTGATCGTTCCTCTGCTGGCGTACAACGTGGTCCGGTTCGGATCACCGCTCGACTTCGGCACCTCATATCAGATGACGGTCACGGATATGACCAGTTATCGGCAGCCATTGTCGAATCTTGCGCTGACCGTCTCATATTACCTGTTCCTGCCGTTGCGGTTCACGGATGCGTTTCCGTTCCTCGCCGTCAGTCCGGCGCCTCTTCCCACTTGGGGATTTACCGAGGCAATGCCTGGCGGCTTATTCACGATAGCTCCGTTGACGTTGGCCGCGCTGGCCTGCCCGTTCCTCTACCGGCGTATGCGCAAGGCCGGGCGCACGAACACATGGCTGTTGTTGACATCTAGCCTGGCATTGGGATTGCTGCTTGTGGTGCTTGACTCCCGCATGGCCGGTTTGGGATGGCGGTACATCGCCGATTTCGGATGGCTGTTTGCCTTGGCCGCGTTGCCTTCGTTGCTGATCGTGCTTGATTGCGGCAAGCCGCGTCTGCGTTGGGTATGTCGTGCCGGATTCCTCGCGCTGCTGCTGTTCACGCTGGTTGTCGCGCTGATGTCGTTGTTCCTGCCCGGGCGTGACGATGAGATGTTGCGCAACAATCCCGCCCTCTATCTCGACGTGCAGTCCTGGTTCATGTTGGGTTGACGTCCGACATAAGCTACATCCAGTAAAAATTCAGGTTTCTTTCCTGATTCATATAGCAGTTTTTCCGGTTTGCTCTGAGTTTCATCGGCAATCATAGTGATTGTCATCATTGTTGCTTTGAGTTATGTTCCGGGGGTCGCCGACCATGAAACCGCTTTCGCCGCCACGCAACCATCCTCGGGCCGCACGTCGGATGCCAAAGGCGACATCGTACTGCTCACCACCGAACTGGGACGCGACGACAACGCCGTGCAGGACCAGGTCGTCAAACTCGATGCCGAAACCAGCAGTGTGGCGCGACTGTTGGATTTCGGCAGCCTGTTAGCCGATTACAAGGCGTCCGCCACGCATGCGGGCACGGACGATTCGGATGAACTGCCGGTGGACCTGCGCGCGGTTGCGCCTGCGGTTCGTTACAATCGGCGGTATGGGTTTCTTCGATTCGCTGTTCGCCGGTAAACATTCCACACCGGCTTCGTCCGTCACGTTCCATCTCGACCAGGCCGCCCACATGTACGAGGACGGCAATATCGGCTTGGAGGCCACCACGCTTGATATCACACCTGACAGCAAGCGTGTGGCGATAATCGGCTTGAACGGCGCAGGCAAGACCACGCTGCTGAAGTTGCTGGACGGAGCGTTGGCCGCCACGTCCGGAACGGTCCGCATCGAAGCGGACGGTACCGCATACGACCCCGCCGTGAAACGCGATCTGAAGCATGTCGAGGATCTGGTCGGCCGCGTGCGGCGCGAAGAGATTCCGAACGCCTACTACAAGGCGGCTTCGATTCGTGAGGCGATCGACCTGCCGTTGAAGAAGCACAAGGTGCCGGAAAGCGAACGTCAGGCGATCATCGGCAATCTGTTCGCGCATTTCGATCTGGCTTCCGTGGCCCGCGAGCCGGCCTCCGCTTTGGATAGCGAGAAGCGGCATCTGCTGGCGATCGCGGCCGCGTTGAGCTTCTCCCCCGCTGCGATCGTCGCCGACGAGCCGACCAAGGGATTGGACGAGGTGGCGTCGGCGCGCGTGGCGAAGGCCCTGTTCAGCTATGACAAGCAGGTGGTGTTCGCCACGCATGACACGGATCTGATCGTCCGTCCGGAATATGCGATCGGCCGCGTGCTCGTTGTCGACGACCATCGTGTGGTGTTCGACGGCGCGCCTCGTGAGGCGGTCGATTTTTACACGGATTTGGTTCGTTCGAAGTATGAGGCGGCGAAGGGCGACAGGGCGTAGAAGAGATTTCGGACTCGGCAGTCCGTTCAGCCGATCAGTTCGTTGACGGTGTCGATCACCACGTGCACGTTATGCCGGAAATCGTCCGGTTCGGGCAGTAGTGAGATGGCCAGATAGCCGTTGGAGGTCATGTCGAAGAAGTAGCCGGGCTGTCCGGATACGCCGTGGCGTTCGATCATGTGCAGCACCAGCTCGTTCTCGTCGAGCACGCTGGGCACGCGCAGCAGTACGTTCCATCCGCCTTCGGCACGCAATACGCTGACAAGACCTTGCTCATCCGCGTCGAGCATGGCATGCAGTGCTTTGAGATTGCCGCGCACACGTTCCTGCACGCGCGCGGTCTGCGATGGCGCCGCTTCAAGCAGTGCGGGAATTTGTTTTGCGACGATCTCGCTCATGGGCAGATAGTCGTCGGCGATCACGTCGAGACGACGCTTGGCTTCCGCCACGTCTTCGGCGGGACCTGATACCTGGATCCAGCCGACTTTGGCATGCGGTGCGGCGAGCATTTTCGAAAAACCGTCCAACGCGAATGTGAGCGCGCCACGCTCCCCCGCGAGTCGTGCGTTGCCTTCGAATGGTTCCAAATCGTAATCGTAGAACACTTCGTCGGCGATGATGGCCACGTCGTGGTCCCGGCACAGGCGGACGATCGCCTCGCGTTCCGACGGTTTGACGTACGAACCGGTCGGATTGTTGGGGTTGATGAGCACCAGCGCGCGGATGCGATTGCCGTCCGGGCCTTCCAGCGCGGTTTTCAGTTCGGCCACGTCGATGTACCAGGAGCCGTCGAATCGTTGTTGGTATTCGATCATGTCGACGCATTCGAGGCGTGCGATCGATTCGATGAGCGGATAGCCGGGTTTCGGTGCGAGCACGGCGTCACCGGCATCACACAGCAGTTTGATAAGCCACGAGTAGGCTTCGGAAGTTGAACTGAGGATGTACAGGTCGTCCGGCGAGCAATGGCCGATTTCCTGCATGTCAAGGAACGCGGCCAGCGCCTCACGCGCGTAGCGTTGGCCGCGCGGGTCGGCGGAGTAGATGTCCGGCACAAGATCCGGAGCCAGCGCGTGCCGTGTCGGATTGGAGTCGTTGAGCTTGCCGAGCGGTCTGCCGGCTGTTTTGGCGGTGGCTTCCGCCTTGGCGATGGGATTGAGCTCACTGATGTCGACTCTTGAGGAAAAACGCATGCTCTCCACCCTACTCCATGGACTGCCGTCTTCCATCTGCGGCACATGGAACAACGAAAAAGGCCGTCCGATTCGTCGGACGGCCTTGTGACAACCTAATCGGTCAACACATCACTTCTGCTTGGTGCTCGCGTAGTATGCGGCGCCGATGATGCCGGCCTCGTTGTGCAGCTTGGCTGCGACGATCGGGGTCTTGATGTCGATGTACGGCAGGAACTTCTCGGAGACGCGGGACACGCCACCGCCGACGACGAACAGCTGCGGGTCGAAGTAGAACTCCATGAGGGAGTAGTACTTGGTCAGGCGCTTCGCCCACTTCTTGTAGCCCATGTCGAGCTTCTCGCGGATGGAGGATGCGGCGTACTTCTCCGCGTCGCCCTTGCCCTTGAGCAGTTCCAGATGGCCGAGCTCGGTGTTCGGAATGAGCTCGCCGTTGAAAATCAGTGCGGTGCCGATGCCAGTGCCCAGCGTGGTGGCGATGACGAGGCCATCCTGGCCCTTCGCGGCGCCGAACTGCTGCTCGGCAAGACCGGCGGCGTCAGCGTCGTTCACCACGGTGACCGGACGACCGCAAGCTTCGGAGAACACTTCGGTGACGTCCACGCCGACCCAGGACTGGTCCAGGTTGGCCATGTAGCCAAGCTTCTCGCCCACATGAATCGGAGCCGGGAAGGCGATGCCGACCGGAGCGGACTCCGGAACCTCGAAATGCTCGAGCTGCTGGCGAACGATTTCGCCGACGGCCTTCGGAGTGGACACCTCCGGGGTGAGGATCTTCAGACGCGGTTCGGCGAACTCGCCCTTCTCGAGGTTAACCGGGGCGGCCTTAATGCCGGAGCCACCAATGTCAACGCCGAATGCCTGTGCAGTCTCAATCATCTTCAACCTCTCTATCAAGGTATGTTATGGGTGTATTCGAACCGGTACGTATTATGGTAACTCGCAACATGCCCAAAATCGCGCGCGACATGCACAAATGGTGAGAACGATTGCACAAATTGTAATACTTAACCGAGTAAATATTTCATCGTCTGTTTTGCAAACGATTCGTCCCACGTCGGTAGAGGCTCCGACGTGGGACGAATCGTCAATCGCGTGATCGCCGCGCGTTGGGAAACGCGTGGGCCACGGTGTTACTTCAGCGGCGGCATCGGCTGCCATTCCGGATCATGCAGCAGCTTGCGCGAATCCCACCATCCCTTGGCGATCTGAACGATGCCGGTCTTGAAATGCTCGCGGTCCACCATCGTCAGTCGAATCACTTCCTTGACCGCGGTCAGCACCGTACCCAGGCCGAACAACAGCGGACGGTAATCGCCGTACGTCATGAAGTATCGGGCCATGTAGCCGCGGTTGCGCATGATGTGGTAGCGGTTCATGTCGGAAGTGGAGTTGAGCTGGCGCACGCCGGCGATGTCCCAATTGCCGATCTCGCGCGTACGGCGCAGCACCACGTCGGGCACGACGATCGGATTGGTGACCTTGCTGGCACGATAGCCGTACATCGTGTCGTCCCAATAGATGAAGAAACGCGGGTCGGGCAGACCGATCTTCTCGACGATGTTGCGGCGGAACAGGCCGCCTTCGAAGCACAACGTGTCCATCACGCGATAGCCAGCCGGGCCGAACGCAGCCGGTGCGATCGGGTTCGGAATGCCGAGCGGGACGATGAAATCGTACTGCCAGTAGAACGGACCGCCATCATAGTCGTAGCGGCTTCCCTGAATCACGTCGTGCCGATCGGTCCACTTGGCCAAGCGCTCGATGCCTTCCGGCATGACGGCGACGTCGTCGTCCATGACCCAGAACCATTCGGCACCCAGCTCGTACGCCTTCTTCACGCCTGCGGAGAAACCGCCCGCACCACCGAGGTTGTCGGTCTGCGGCGCGTAGACCACGCGGTTCTCGTTGCCGGACAGGTCGGCCACGGTGGTGCCCCACTGCGCGGTGAGTTTGGCGCTGAATTCTTCGACCATGCCATGGGTCTTGTCGCTGTGCTCGTTGTCCACGACGATGATGCGCCACGGGGCGACGGTAAGCTTCTCGATGGATTCGAACAGGGTGGCGAGCAGCTGCTGGCGCTTGTAGGTCACCACGACGATAGCCAGCTTTTCGATGGTCTTCTTCGCAACTTGCTTTTCAGTCATACGTTCCATTCTTGCACCGGCCCTCAACCACACATCGGCCATGTTCGATATGGAGCCGAGCACGGGCATAATCCGCGACAAATATGGACAGAACCTTGCACGGCACGAACTTGTTTGCCATAATGAACCGCGTATGCAGGGGAATCCGTATGACGGATTGAGATGGGCGTGGACGTCCGAACCCTTTGAACCTGATGGTTGACACCAGCGTAGGGAGGCATGGCCATATGGCTGATGTGATTTCCGTAACCAATTCCGATTCCGCGTTCGACGCTTCGAAGGGCGTCACGCGAACCAATCTTCCCCCATTCGCGCAGCGGCTGCGCAAAGCCGCCGACCTCGTATGGGAGGAAGGCTACAGGCAGCCGTTCATCCGCGAACTGGGCGAAGGCACTCTGCCGCGCGAGAAGTTCGCGTTCTATCTGCTGCAGGATTTCCGTTATCTTAACGACTACGCCAGAGTGCATGCTTTGGGACTGGCCAAAACAGACGATCCGGAGATCATGGCGTTCATGCTCAACGTGCAGAACGGCGCGTTGAATGTGGAGTCGACCGTGCACCGCACGTATCTGGCCAGCTACGGCATCACCGACGAGCAGATGAACAACGTGCGCCAGTCGGCGTTCGCCCGCGCGTACACGTCGAACATCCTTTCCATCGCCTATGGCAAGGGTATCCTCGACATTCTCGTGGCCGTGCTCCCCTGCGCTTGGGTGTACGCGGATTACGGATATCGTCTTGCCCATGAATTCGCAGACACGCTCGATGTGAACCAGTACAAGAGCTGGGTGGACATGTACAAGACCGACGAGTTCTGGCAGGGTTCGGCTTGGCTGATCGAGCATATCGAGAAACTCGCCGCCGAGGTGAGCGAGGAACGTAAGCAGGAGCTGGTCGATATTTTTGTGACCGGCGTTGAGAACGAGTACATGTTCTGGTCCAGCGCGTACGACATGCAGTACACGTGGAAGCCCGAATGGGATCAGGAGAGCTGATTCTCCGGCACGCTCTCTTCCGATTGTTTATTTCCATATGAAGCGGCCCGCCTTCCGATTGGTTTCGGAGGGCGGGCCGCTTCATATAACGTTCGGATCGCTATTCGCGCACGAGACGAATGTGCTCCACGTCGTCACGCTGGGAACGACGGTAGAGCACGAAACGGTTGCCGATGACCTGCACGAGTTCCGCGCCAAGCTGTTCGGCGAGACCTTCGCCGGCCTCCTTGGCGGTCAGACCGGAACCGTCGAGCACGGAGCATTTGATGAGCTCGCGCTTCTCGATGGTCTCGTCCGCCTGTTTGACGGCGTTTTCGCTCAGATCGTTCTTGCCGACCTGGATGAGCGGATTGAGTTTGGTGGCCAGGCCGCGCAGCTGCTTGACCTGCTTTTTGGTAAGTGCCATATGTGTTCCATTCCTATCTACAAATACCCGCTCAAGCCTAGCGTGAGGACGGTATTTGCCCATCCGCCCGCAACGCACCGGTCATAACAGCACGCCCGGCACGACCAGTGCGACGAGATAGACGAGCACCACGATCGCCACGGCCACGTCCATGCCGGTGACGCGCATGACACGCCAATGCGTGCGCGTCGCACCTTCCTCATAGCAGCGCGCGTCCAAGGCGAGGCTCAGGTTGTCGGCGTGGCGGATGGCTGCGGCGAAGACCGGCACGACGACCGCCACCATCGCTTTGATGCGTACTACGAACGAACCTGTTTCGACGCTGCCGCCGCGCGCCGACTGCGCGTCGATGATTGCTTTCGTTTCCACACCAAGCGTCGGTAGGAAACGCAGGGCGAGGCTCATCACCAATGCCGTCTCCTGCGTGTGCAGACCGAATCTGGCGAACGGTGACAGCAGCGATTCGAACGCGTCGGTCATGGCGGTCGGTGTGGTGGAGGCAAGGAACATCGCTCCGATGACGATGACCACGGCGAACCGACATGCGTAGAGTATGGCGATGCGGATGCCGTCATCGGTGATGGGAATCGGCCCGAGGCTCGCCACCGTGGTGCCGGTGCGCACGAAGAAGATGTTCAGCAGGCCGCAGAAAACGAACAATGCCAGGAACACACGCACGGAAGCGGCCAATCGGCCTACATTGATGCGTCCGGCCGCGGCGATCACGCCGGCGAACACCACGGCAAGCAGCAATTGCCAGAATGAGCCGATGGCGAACGCGGAGAACATGAGCGCCAATGCGGACAGCATGCCCACGCGCGGATCGAGGCGTTCCAACAGGGTCCGCCGCTCCCCCACGGTCGCGGTGTCCGAGCCGGCGGCGTCCACGGATGATTCCGCATCCGGCCCCTCTTCGCAGGTGGCTTTCACTGTGGATTCCGTGGATTCCTTAGAGTCCGCACGTTTCGCCGGCTTGCCCAATATGATGGTACGGTCGGCAAGCTCGTCCACTTCATCCTGCGAATGCGAGATGAGCAGTATGGTCACGCCGCGTGATTTGAGCTCGTGGATGAGCCCGTGCACGCGTGCGGCGGCCTCCTCGTCAAGACCTGCGGTCGGCTCGTCCAGAATCAACGCTTTCGGCTCGCATGCGATCACGCCGGCGATCGCCACCAGTCGCTGCTGGCCGCCCGACAGGTCGAACGGCGAACGGTCTCGCAGATGTTCGATATGCAGCAGCCGCATGGCCTGCATGGCGCGTTCCATCGCCTCGGACGTATCCAATCCCAGGTTGGAAGGCCCGTATGCGACGTCTTCGGCCACGGTGTCGGCGAACAGCTGCCGTTCCGGATGCTGCATGACGTAGCCGACCGTACGGCGCAGCCTCGCACGGTTTTTGCGATTGAGGGGCTTCGTTCCGCCGTTCGCCTTCGCAGTGGCCACGGCGATGCCGTCGATGACGATCGAGCCTGTCGTGGGTTTCTCCAACGCGCACAGCATGCGCGCCAATGTGGTTTTGCCGGCGCCATTGCGTCCCATCAACGCCACTGTCTCGCCTTTGCCGATGCTGAACGACAGGTGGTTGAACACGTCACGTTCGGCGTCCACGTAACGATACGATATGTCGCGTGCTTCGATGAGCGTTTCGGCGGGCTCATCATCAATGCGTTTCGGCAGGCCCACCGATTGAACCGGCATCCGAAGCCGCTCGTCGGCGGGGCCATCGCCTACGATGTGGCCTGCTTCCAGCTGAATCACACGGTCGGCATGTTCCAACTCGTCCGCATGGTGCGTGACGAGAATGATGGTGGTGCCGCGGTCCTGGAGTTCGTCCAGCACCCGCATGATGTCGGCGCGCCCTTGCGGGTCGAGCATGGCGGTCGGCTCGTCGAGCACGAGCACATCGGAATCCATCGCCAGCATGCCGGCGATGGCGATGCGTTGTTGTTGGCCGCCGCTCATGCGCGTCGGATCGGAAGCGCGATAGTCGCTCATATCCACGGCGTCCAGCGAACCGGAGATGCGCAGGCCGATCTCATCATGCTCAATCGCAAGATTCTCCGGTCCGAACGCCACGTCGTCTTCGGTGACGGTGGTGACGATTTGGTCTTCGGGATGCTGGAACACCGCGCCTATGCCGCAACGGGCGGTTCGATACTCGTCGGCGTGCGCGCCGGACTCGTCGAACACCACATTGCCTGACAATACGACATATCCCTCATCGGGAGCCACCAGTCCGGCGATGACACGTGACAGCGTGGATTTGCCCGAACCGTTCGGTCCGGTCAGACAGATGCGTTCGCCACGGCGGATGTCAAGGCTCACACCGTCAAGCGCCCATGTCGCGCCGCCATCATAGGTGAATCGCACATCGCGTAACGTTATGATCGGCGCATTGGTCGTAACCATAAAATCTTCCTTCACCAGCACTGTATGGAATTCTCGGGGAAAACAAGACGGAGGAACCCTCCAGCGGATACGGACGGTCCCTCCATGTTCATTTCAATGGGAACAAACGAAGCTCAACGGTTCAGCAGGTTGGAGATCGGCTTGTAAATCAGGAACGTGACCACGCCGTGGATGGTGAACTTCAACGCGTTGAACGGCAGGAGCGCCGGCACGATAAGCGCCACGACCTGCGCGGTGGTCATGTGCGCGTAGAACGGCGTGACGATGATGTTGCCGACGATGGCGACGGCGAGCGCCACGACAGCGCCGACGATGATGCCGATCAGCGCGCCCTTGCGCGTCTTGTTCTTTTTGTAGATGAGCGATGCCGGCACGGACAGGGCCAATGCCACGAGCACGGCCATCAGGGTGCCCCATGGGTTGGTGAACAGGTGCGGCACGAAGCCGAGCACGCTGACGATGACGGCCGCGGCCGGTCCGAACGCGAAGCCCGCGACGAGGCAGACGATGCCGGATGGGTCGTATTTGAGCCACTGCACGCCTGGGATGATCGGGAATTCGATGAAGCTGACGGCCATGGACAGCGCCACGAACAGCGCGTACATGGCGATGCGTTTGGTGGACCAGCGGCCGGAGTCGGCGACGCCTGTGGAGTGCGCGTTGTCCGGACGGGTCATCGGCTTGTCTGCGGCCTGATCAGCTGCGGTATTGGAGGTATTGCTAGGAGAGGATACACTCATGTTGAGCTCCGTTTCTTCCATCCGGACTGTAACCGTTGGCCCCGGATTCTCACCGGATCAGCCGCTTTCGCGGGTCGCGGGCTTCGGTATGGGGCCGTTATGAATGCCGGTCGTGCCGTTACCGCCAGTAAGGATTTTCACCTTCCCTGAAACTTGCTTGTCCATATATACGCCCGCCATGCGATATGCGCAACCTGCGTTCCGTTTTCGTCTTGCGATTCGGAACGCAGTCTGCGCACGCCGCGACAGCGGGCATGTTATGACAGCAGGCCGAGCAGATCGTCCTTGCTGAGCGTGCCGACGCCGCCGGATGCGGTGCCGTCGGTGAATTGGCGCGCCAGCTCGTTTTTCTTTTCCTGCAGTTTCAGGATGCGTTCCTCGATGGTGTCTTTGGCCACGATCTGGTATACGTTCACGTCCTGGGTTTGGCCGATACGGTGCGCGCGGTCGGTTGCCTGGTTCTGCGCGGCGGCGTTCCACCATGGGTCGGCGTGCACCACCACGGATGCGCCCACGAGGTTCAGGCCCGTGTTGCCGGCTTTGAGCGAGATGAGGAATACGGGCACGTCATTGCCGTTGAATTCGTCGACCAGTTCCACACGGCGTTTCTTCGGCGTCTCGCCGGTGATGGTGTAGTATTCCACGCCTTGTTCGGCGAGTCTGGCGCCGATGAGTTCGAGGAACGAGGTGAATTGCGAGAACACGAGGACCTTTTTGCCTTCGCCCATGCATGTGGCCACGAGTTCGGCGATGGCGTCGAGTTTGGCGGAGGCGTTCTTCGCGTCGGCGTATACGAGTCTTGGATCGCAGCAGATTTCGCGCAGCAAGGTGAATTCGGCGAGGATGCGGATCTTCTTGGTGTTGAAGTCGGCGTCCGACGCCTTGGTGAGCGTGGCGCGTAGCCGCTGTTCGTGTGCGGCGTACAGTTTGCGCTGCTCTCCTTCCAGTTTGACGGTGAGCACGTTCTCGAATTTGTCGGGCAGGTCGGTGAGCACGTCTTTTTTCAGACGGCGTTTGATGAACAGTCCCACCAATGCCTGCAGTTTGTCGGCCATGACGGAATGTTCCGGACCGGGAGCCATGATCGGCTGCTCGTATTTTTCGCGGAATTTCGTATAGGTGCCGAGCAGTCCGGGCATGAGGAAGTCGAAAATGCTCCACAGTTCGCTCAACCGGTTTTCGATTGGCGTGCCGGTCAGAGCGAAGCGATGGTCGGCCGTGACCTGTTTGACCGATTTGGCCACCTTTGTGGCATGGTTTTTGATGTATTGCGCCTCGTCGAGCGCCATCAGCGCGAAATGGCAGGCTGCGTAATCGTCCACGTCGCGACGCAGCAGATCGTAGGAGGTGATCACCACGTCGGTGCCGTCGTACGTCGTGGCGCCATTCGTCGTAGCACCGTCGTTCTCCTGCGATTGCGCGGCCACCGTCGCGATGGCCTTGCGTCGCTGCGCTTTCGTACCGGCGACGACCTCCACCGTCAGATCGCCCGCGAATTTCTCGCATTCCGCGGCCCAGTTGTAGACGAGCGATGCCGGGCAGACGATGAGTGACGGACCGTTTCCTTTGCGCGCTTCGATGAGCGAGAGCAGCTGCACGGATTTGCCGAGGCCCATCTCGTCGGCGAGGATGCCGCCGAAGCCCTTGTCCCACAGGGTGGACAGCCATTGGAAGCCCTCCACCTGGTATGGGCGGAGCACGGTTTTGAGCCGTTCGGGCACCTCATAACGTTTCGGATCGACGATCTTCACATCGTTGACATAGTCCACGAACGAGGCGCTCTTGTCCTCGTCATCGACCTGCGCGTCCAGCAGGAACGCTTGGTATCCGGGGATTTTGATGATGCCGGAGTCAAGCTGTTTTTCACTCAGGTCGAGGTCCGTGGACACTTGGTCGAGCTCATGCAGGTCGGCTTCCTTCAAATCCACGAACGTGCCGTTTTTGAGCCGATGGTAGCGGCGTTTTCTGCGGTAGGAGTCAAGCAGCGCGCCGACTTCGTTCATCGGCACCTCGTCGGCGATCGGTGAGATTTCAACGAGGTTCGAGTCGATGGACAAGCCGACCTTCACCGATGGCGGGTTGGGCTGCATCATGCCATCGAATGCCGCCGTGGAGAAGACCTGGCCCACCGATTTGAGGATCTGCACGCCGTCGGTGAGCATGAGCAGGATAGCCTGCTCGTCCTCTTCTTTGACGCGCGCCACGTCGATGGAGCTCCATGTAGGGCACAGCTGGCGTACCACCTGCACGGCGAACGATTCCCGTGACAGGTCGCGTTTGACCAGCGAGGCCTTCGAACGTGAATCGGGGTTGATCACGCCGCGCAGTTCTTTGGCGGTGGGCACCAGTTGGAAGGTGAAGTCGCCGTATTTCGCCACCGCTTCGCAGGTGATGCCGTACAAATCGCGGTCCAGATAGAATTCGATCCGGCATTCGGTTCCCACCGCTTCGGTCACTTCCTGCGGAATGTCGAATCCGATGCCCGCTTCGGTGAGTTTCGGCACGATGGTTCGGGCGAACATGGGCCAGTCGTTTTCGGCGATGAACACGCCGTCCGGATCGTCGGAACACAGGTCAGGCAGCACCTGTAATGCCGGGCGCAGTTTATCGGTGCAGCGGAAGAGCCCGTCGATGCCTATCCTGTCCGTCTCCGTGGAATCGTCGGGACGTTCGCGGCTGAAAATGTAGAAGCCGTTGCGTCCGTTGATGACATCGGAGATGCTTTGGTTCGATGTGATGCGCACGCCCGACGCGGTGCCCTCATGCACGTAGGACGCCTTGAACGTGAAGGTGGGGTCGCCTTCGACAATGTCAAGGCCGAACGGCTCGCCTCCTTCGTTGGCCATGTGGATGCGGCTTGGCCCGGATTTCTTGGTGCGTTGGAAATCCTCGATAAGCAATCGTCTCAGCCCGTCACCGTCCGACGTGCGCAGGAAACCGCGGGCCTTCGACTCGTGTTCCTTGTATTCGTCCTGTGTCACGGCGTGGAACAGGTCGAGCAGGTCGCATGCCTCCCAATCGGTGAGGACGAGTTCACGGTCGACGCGTACCGCTTCGCCGTAATAGTATCCGTTTTGCAGTTGGGCCGCCGTTCTGGATGCGATCACCTGCTGCAGGAAGCGGTATAGCTTCAGCGAGAAGGGGTCGAGCATGTCCGGAGTGTGGGTGAACGCGAGTTTTTTGCCATATGACTCGTATGTTCCCGTCCGCATGTCGGCCACGAATCTTGAGATGTTTTTGAGCGCATAGTCGGCGTCGCCGCATCCGATGCGCAGGGACAGGCGCAGGGCGTCATGGCCGTTGATCAGCGTGGGCTCGAGGTACACGCTTCCCGGTTTGACGTCGACCGGCGCGCTTGATTTGCGTTTCGGTCTGGCGGCTCCCTGTCCGGAGGCGCCACGTTGTTCCTCGATCAATCGGCTTTTCGCGTTGATGATTCGTTTCAGCACGTCGAGTTGGGCGTTCTCGCCGGCGTTGTTGCTTTTCGCATCGAGGGAGCGCATGTAGTCGGCGAGGGCCCGGGGTGTTGCGGCTGCGGCGTGGAATCCCCGGAATCGTTCCGGCTGCTGCAGGAACAGCAGCAGCATGGCGGCTACGTGCTTGCACATGCCGGTATACCGGCGGCTGGTGGAGGAAGCCGAGTCGTCATCATCGTTGACGTGGCCGTACGTGCTGCCGGAGCCGAAATCGTCGTAGTCGTCGACGTAATCGTAGTCGTCGTCATCGTCGAAGCTGCGGTATTTCGGACTGTTGTGGTAGTCGAAGGTCCGGTAGGAACCGTAGCCGCGCTGCGAACCGCTGAATGCCGGGCAGGAGCAGTAGCGTGCCAGAAACAGCTCGTCGGCGAAATCAAGCGTGGCTTGCACTTCGTAACGGCTGGAGGGTGAGGTGGTGCCCCGTATGGTGGCATACAGGGTGATGCGGTTGGATGCGGTGTCGTTCAGGCAATGCAGGTCCTCCATTTTGGAACGCCATTGGTTGGCGATGCCGCGGGCGCGCTGCAGTACCGGCTGGCTGCATTCGCTGCGCAGCTCGTCGGAAAGCCATGCCAGAGTGTCCGCCACCTGAACCCCCATCGTTCGTACGTTTGTTCTCATGCAACCATACCAGCGCGATGGAACAGCAAAAGCCGCGGCCCGATCCGGACCGCGGCATGTTATCGCCCGTGTTGCGTCAGCGGCAGCGTTTGGTCAGCGGCTGCCATGGGTCGAGTTCCACCGGCTCGGTTTCGAGCAGCGCTCGGGTGGCGTCGTCGAGATATTCCTTGCGGATGATGATTTCGGTCACATAGCGGTCGAACCACTTGTCGGAGGCCACGTAGTAGCCGTCTTCGCCGTTGTCTTTGCCCCAGCTGTTCTCCACTTTCCAGCGGTTCGGCTTGCCTTGCTCGTCAAGGTTCACGCCGGTGAGGGTCATGGCATGGTTGCTTGGACTGTCGCCGTATTCGAGGCCGTGCGCCTTGTCGAAGTCGAAATCGGTGCCGAACAGCTGGTCCACGCGCACGCTGTCGCAGTCGAAATAGCCAGCCGCACGCAGCGAGAACTGGGTGCAGTCGCAGGCGAACCAGATCGGGTGTCCGGCGCTAATCTGGTCGACCGTGGCCTTTTTGAACACGTCGAGCGGCACGTTGACGAATTCCATATCCCCCGCTTCGACCACATTGGCGGTGTAGCGGATGCGGTAACGCTTGTTGAACGGACGGGACGCCATCGGCACGTTGCACAACGTCACCAAATCGTCGACGTCCACCGGCACGTACTTCTTGTAGAATTCCATCGGCGTGATGCCGGTTTCGCGGATCTGTCTGCGCTCGTCCTTGCCGGTTTTCGGCTTGTCGGCCTCGTCTTCGCCGCTTTTCTTATCGTCCTTCTTGTCATCGTCGCTCACGCGGGCCAGGAAGTCGAACTTCTCCGGCGGCTCGCCCAACGAGATGGCGCACATGCGGTACACGGTGGACATGTCGTCGTCCTTGACCGCGCGCAGTTCATCGACCGTGGCGCCGGCTGCGTAACGTTCGCGCAGGTCGGCGGCGAACTGGCGCAGCCTGCTGTTGAGGTATTGTTTGAACGCGTCGGAGTCCTTGGAATTGGCGGATTCCGGGTAGGCGCTCTTCGGCACGAGACCATACTTGTCTACAAGGGCGGCGAACATCTGCCACCAACCGCCGTCATCGGCCGGCCCGTAGTTGATCTCCTGGAACAGGCGGCTGTCGGTCGGCTCGTCGAGCGTGGCGAACACGTTTTCGAGATACGTGTTGGATTTTTCCATCGCATCCCAGAAGAACAGGTAGGTTTCGGAGAATTCGAAATCGTCGAGTCCCCACTGGTGCATGAGCTCGTAACGCAGGGTGTTGAGGGATGCGAACATCCAGCAGCGGCCGGATCGGCGCTGGTTGGTGATGGACCCCTGTTTCAGTTCGATGGAGAAGTCGCGTGGCAGCGCGCGCTGGCCTTTGTAGTCGGTGGCGGCTTCGAGCACGCCCGAGGACACCGCGGCGTTGGCGGCCACAAGGTTGGCCCGGTCGGCGTTGAAGTCTTTGGCGTATTGTGCGAGACGTTCCGGTTTGATTGCTGTGATGCTGTTGGTCATACGGCCGATTCTTGCCATACGTCTTGACGGATGCGAAATACTGGTTTCGGCATGCCGAAAAATCTGCCGTAAATAAGCGATTCGAATTCGTTCCGGGGATATTCTTGTACTACTTGAGGGGTTTTAGGGTGAGGAGCGTATCATGCGTCGCCATGGTTCGATGATGGTTGTTTTGTCCGGATTGCTGGCTGCAAGTCTGGCCATCGGACTGCCGGTCGGTTCGGCGTATGCGGACGAGCCGACGGATGGCACCGGGGCCGGCACGTCCGCCACGGAGGTGTTGGATTCGTTGGAGGTCAAGGGCCGCGCGCCGAAAACCGGGTACAAGCGCACTCAATTCGGCAAGGCGTGGGCCGACGTGGACCACAACGGCTGCGACACCCGCAATGATATCCTCAACCGCGATCTGACCGGCGTGAGGCACAAGTGGCGTACGCACAATTGCGTGGTGAAGTCCGGAAAACTGCATGATCCATACACTGGCAAGGACATCAAGTTCAAGAAGGGCAAGAAGACTTCCACCGCGGTGCAGATCGACCATGTGGTGGCGTTGAGCGATGCGTGGCAGAAGGGCGCGCAGAAGCTCAGCGAGGAGCGCCGCACCGCATTGGCGAACGATCCGTACAATCTGCTGGCCGTGCAGGGGCGTGCCAACCAGAAGAAGTCCGATGGCGATGCGGCCACGTGGCTGCCGTCCAACAAGGGGTTCCGTTGCGAATATGTGGCACGTCAGATTGGTGTGAAGCACAAATATTCGCTGTGGATCACGCAGGCCGAGAAAGAGGCCATATCCAAGGTATTGTCCTCCTGCCCGACGCAGACCGTGCCCGATTACACGGGAGTCAAGGATTCTACAGTCGAGAAGACCACCGAATCCGAGCAGACAGAACAGACGCAGACCGAACAGCAGACCGAACAATCAGCTGAGCAGGCCCAGCAGAATCAGCAAACGACACAGGCACCTGCGCCCGAACCCGCTCCGGCTCCAGCTCCCGCGCCCCAGCCAGCGCCACAGCAGGATGTCTACTACCAGAACTGCACCGCGGCACGAGCCGCTGGCGCCGCGCCTATCTACCAGGGCCAGCCGGGCTACCGTTCACAACTGGATCGCGACCATGACGGAGTCGCCTGCGAATAAATCCAATGCAGTGTCTCCACCTTCCGGTTGCGAGACGTATGGTGCTGAGGCATAGGAAAAGCGCCAGATGATAATCTGGCGCTTTTCCTATGCCTCAGCATTTTCCGTATTTCCGCAGTGCAGTCATGAGAACCGCTATAACCTGCGCAGCTGTGCGATATCATCGCGCAGCTGGTTGACGGTGTCCGTCAGTTCCCGCACATTGTGGCGCAACTGTTCCGTTTCCGATTCCGCCTCATCCGCACGCTTGTCGGTCTCGTCACGAACACGGTCGACGATCCATGAAGCCAGCGTCGCGGTGACGATGCCAATCAGGGCCACGCCGGTTATCATCAGCCCGATGGCGATGCATCTTCCCTGCCATGTCACCGGAGACAAATCGCCATAGCCGACTGTGGTGACGGTCACGAACGACCACCATATCGCCTCGCCGAAATCGGTGATGGAAGCGCCTGGAACCCCACGTTCCACATCCAATTCGGCAAGGGCGCCGATATACATCAGTAATGTCACGCTGCAGCATGTGTACAGTGTGATGCGCCCACGCACCGCCATGCCACCGGTACGGTTGAGCACGTTGAGCACCGCCACCAATCGCAGCAGCCTCAATGGTCTGAAGATGGGCAAGGCGATGGACACCAGCATCAGCAGATTCTCTTTGAACCAGGCTTTCTTGTCCTTCGCCAGCAGAATCGAAACGACGTAGTCGACGATGAACGCCATCCAGATGATGTTGATCACCGTTTCGCACAATACGATATGCGTTCTCGCCAGCACTTCCCACGAATACGCGAACAGGAACACCAACGCCAATGCGGTCATGAACCACTCGGTCATCCGCTGCCATTTGTCCAATGTCATATCTCCCGCCTTTCTCCCCATGGCTGCCATCATACGGGTTTGCCCGTTTTTGTGACGTATTCCGGGCGCGGTGCATGTGCCTTCAGACCAGATAGACCTCCTCATGTGGTTCGTTTCAGAGTTCATCTCGGAGGCCGTCCGATTCGGACCATTCAGCCGACGACCGAAGGAGCGGATACCCACTTTTAATGAACGTCAGCCCTTGAGAGGCATGCGGTTGTCGAGCGATTGTCCGTTGGCGTAGCAGCGCACGTTGCCCAATGCGATGGCGATGATGCGCCGTTCGGTGGACTCCAAGTGGTTGCCGCCCGCCACATGCGGGGTGATCAGGCATTTCGGCTCGCTCCATAATGGCGATGCCGCCGGCAGCGGCTCCGGTTCGGTCACGTCGAGGCCAGCGCCGCGGATCATGCCGTTGGCGAGCGCGTCGGCGAGCGCCTGCGTGTCTATGGCGTCACCGCGGCCCGCGTTGATGACGATGGCGTCGGTTTTGAGTTTTGCGATGCGTTCCGCGTTGAGCAGGTGGTGTGTGGATGGCGTGGATGGCACGCACATGGCGATCACGTCGGCGTATTGCAGCACGTCGTCGAGCGATTCGAATCCGACCATGTGGTCGATGCCCGGCGCTTCGACGGTGGGGTTGCGGCGGATGCCGATGGTCGACATGCCGACGCTCTTGCATAGGCGTGCGAAATGCGATCCGATGTCGCCGGTGCCGATGATGAGCGCGGTTTTGCCGTCGGGGCTGATGACGCGGCCGGCGTCCTGCCATGCGGCGTTCGGGTTGCCGACGGCGTAGATGTGCAGGTTTTTCATGATGGACCACATCATGGCGAACATGTGTTCGGACACGCTTTGTCCGTAGGCTCCGGTGGCGTTGGTGAGCATGGAGCCGGGGTGGAGCACGCCAGGCCGCTGGTATTTGTCGACGCCGGCGCTCCAGGTCTGCAGCCATTCGAGTCTGGGGCATTGCGCGCATGTTTCGGGCGTGATGTTGCCGATGACCGCGGTTGCATACGCTTTGAGTTCGTCCGGTATTTCGGCGGTCCAGTTCATGCTTCCCCGTTGGGTCGAATCGCCGACGAATTCCTGCGGCATGCCTTTTGCGGCACGTATGAACTGCGCGCGTTCGGCCTCGGTCAACGGCAGGCAGTTAACGATCAGTTTGCGGTCATTCTCTATTCCCATGCGCCCAACCCTATGTCAACCCATCAGATATGCGGCGCGGTTCAGATGCCGAGCTCGTCGGTGTCGAAAATGATGGTGACCGGACCATCGTTGGTAAGGCTTACGCGCATGTGGGCGCCGAATCTGCCTTCTTTGACGTCGAGTCCCTGCGCGCGCAACGCGTCGTTGAACGCATGCCATACCTGTTCGGCATGGTCGGGCGCGCCTGCTTTCACGAAGCTTGGCCGGTTGCCTTTGCGTACGTCCGCATACAGCGTGAACTGGGATATCGACAGCACGCTGCCGTCCACGTCGTGGATGGAACGGTTCATTTTGCCGTTCTCGTCTTCGAAAACGCGCAGGTTGGCGATTTTACGGGCGAGCCAGTCCACCTGTTTCGTCCCGTCCTCGTCTTCCACGCCGACAAGCAGCACATAGCCGACGCCGATACGCTGCGGTTCGAACGTGGCATCGACTTCCCCACTCACCTCGTCGACCACGTCGACAAGCCCCTCACTGACCTTCTGCAATACGATGCGCATAAGCTGCCCTTCTCCCCTCTCGTCTTCCCGTCCGATTCAGCCGGCGTAGTCGACGATGGCTTGCGTGACCTGTTTCAGATAGTCGAGCGACGTACGCCAATCGTCCGGCACTTCGATGGAATGGTTGGCACCGGCGAACGTGCGCACATGGTCGGTGAGCAGATGCGCCTTGGCGTCATCGAAATACGGGTCGGCGTCGCCGGCGCAGATCAACGGCATCGGACTGCCGACCGCACCCGGCAGCGGCGCGGGGATGATCGACTTGTGCTTGTCGAAGGGCGGCGGATTCAATACCGGAGTGAGCAGCACCACACGCAAGCCCAGCTTCGCCGAATGCGGGTAGGAAAGCGTGGACAGTGACTTGGTGACAACCAGCAGCCGCGCTTCCTCACCGGATTCTGCAGCATGTTCAAGCGCCTCGGCCCGCCATTGGTCGACCACACGTTCCATGCAGGCGATCATTTCCGGAAACTCGACATCCTCCGTCAGCTTCAAATCAAGCCGATCCACAAACCATCCGTCAGCGGCGAGCGCCTGCGCGGCCCAATACAGCAATGGCCGATCCACGGTGTAGCCTATGCCCGGCATGATAAGCACATGCTTGCCGGTTTCAGTGTTCTTCACGCGGTTCTTACCCCATGGGGTGACCGCTGGTGTGACGTTTTTCGTTGTTGGTTGCGTGCCGTTCTTGCCCATGCTGTGTTTGATTCGCCTTTTCGTGTGTTCCGTCCGTCTTGGCCGGTCGTTGTGGCCGGCGTCGTTTCCCATATTGCATGCTAGGCGGCGCCAGCTACAATCGTTTCCGTCAGTTCATCATGCATTGGTTGCCGAACTACGGACCGACCTATTACGCCGCTTTCGTGCACGATCCGGAAGGCAACAACATCGAGGCCATGCTCGCCTGAGTGTCCGACAGCTCAACAGCGACAAAACCAGATCCCGTCATACGTAATGTTCTCATGGCGAGACCTGTCATATTCCCAGAGAATAAACATCTCAGCAGCCGTATGGAAACGCGGGCCGTTCTCCGCTGAATATTCATGGACTTCCCGCAAGGCAGAAAACGTATCAGTAGGAACGGCGCTCTGTTGAGGAAGGTCTAATGAAAGTCGGAACTCGTACGTGTCTGAATTGGAACACATGTGATTTCCCCTTTAGCCCTAGCTACTTGAACAGGTCGAACAGGCTGAACGTGGTCTTCTTGTAGACGGTGTTGTACAGTTTGCGCTTGGGGTGCAGCCATCCCATGCCCTTCTTGCCGTAGCCGGGGATCAACGCCCGCTTGACCGCACGAGTGGCGCGGCCCTTCGTACGCGCGGACAGGCTTTTCTTCCAACTGGGTTTCCTCATTCCGCACTTCATGACAGCCTCTTTTCGGACGGTTATGTATCGCTCAACATTGCATACGCATCGGCTGGATAAACTCAAAGATGAACATCAAGTACAGTCAAGCAATTACTTACTGGCAGCTTCTTTGAGAGCGGCCTGCAGTTCAGGATCAACGGCGAATAAATATAATCCATGCACACCGCGTTTGAGCAGAACATTCAGTTCATTACGCAGATTGGATTGCGCGTAACTGATTGAGCCGTTCCTCTTACTCACTGCACGTTTATTACAACTTGCCTTTTCGTTAAAAACGATTTTCCCTTCGCGATAGGTAACCGACGGTCCAATGATGACACCTACATAATTAAGATCAAACCCCTGAATAGAGAACGTTGATCCCACTTCATTAAGCGTATGCGGACTTTCTGCCCAGACAGCATCTAGGGAAAGACCCTTATCCCCTACCTTGATTTCGTAATTCCATGGATGACAGAAATAATCAGCTCTTCCATCAGGATTAAACGCATCGTATCCTCTCGGCATTCCCTGAGCCGCTCCCATGCGCCATACTCCCTGTGCATCGCGATGCATCTCAACATTCCAGAGACCATCGGGACTGAAATCGTTAATTTTGCCGCCCTTATACCCCCAATCATACGTAGCAACCACACGAGAAAGCCCGCATCCGTCAACGCCTGAAGCCTTTAGATATGCCTTCTCCTTTATGGCTTTAAACAGTTCAACCGGCGAATCGAATACTCTGATTTCAAATGGCTCGCGGACATATTCGCCTGTTTCTCTATCCTTCTCCCCAATGTCTTGGGGAATACGACCTATTCTCTTACCATCAGCGAAATCATCAATCCATCGAATCGTCGCATCATCCGCAGCAATGCGAAATTGCCTATGCAAGCATATGCGACTTAGCAAATAGTGATCACCCCACATATTCAATGGCACAAATCGCTCCAACTGCCCGCTATAGCCAGCAGCAGTTTTTTGCACGTCGCTTTCTGCTTGCTGCGGAAAGAGCATGTCCTGATCCTCTTCGCTCCAACGCTGCGAAGTTTGCAAAATCTGATTCGGGTCGAATACCGCAATAACCACTTTCGCACGACGCAATAAATCGTGCAGCATGTTCTTGCCCGAGTATCCTTGGTCACCCTGCGTCAACAGCAGATGAGCTTCATCAACAAGCACTACATCGGCTTTGCCTCGGGGCTTGTCCGCAATAGCTCGATTACTTGCTGTTTTCTCACTAAATCGATTGATGAATTGACTCGGTTTAAGAGCCACCTCGCCAAAATGTTTCTGCAAACCTAATTTGCTTGCAATTTGGTTATAGACGTGCATTTGCTGGTTATGGTTGACAAGAATATATGCTTTTCTGCGATCTTCCTTACTGATTTTTAGTGATGAATCGGTTTCCAGAATATCTTCATCATCTTCGTCATTGATGCGCCCATTGATATCCATTTCTGTTGCTATGCGATAAAACAGGTGACTTAGCAAAACCGTCTTTCCAGTACCCGCAACGCCTTGCACGAAAATCAGTCTCGATAAACCGGAATCGGCTGAATCACCAGAGCCGGTAAGAGCTTCAGAAAGCGCGTCCATAATCGATTCCTCCGCAGCTATCTGATCATCACTCAATTGGTGAAAAGGCGATGCTTTAAAAAGTGCAGAATCGCGAATAATCTCCTCAGCCGGAAATAGTTCCGGATCCTGTCGGTTCAGTTCCAGCCAGATGTCCGAGAAAATCTGGCTGAATTCATCCTGCGTATAGTAGTCGCCTTGCGCGTTGGTGCGACGATTGTTCAAATTCTTGACTGCATCAGAGCCAAGAAGATAATGCATCAGCCGGTTCTCCACGTCCAAAGTCAGAGATTTGTTGAAATGCGGATTACCAATGACATACTGCCACACAGAACGAGTGTCGCTCTGCAAATTTTCTTGAAATTTCTTCCAATCAACTCTCGTTTTGGGATCTTCCCTCAGATGCTGCATTGTTCGACTGCGAATATTATTCGTCTCTCCCACATACACCGTATATTCGGGACGTAAAGTATGCTGATTCCTCTTCTTTGAATGAACCACATACACCGTTGGATAATCAAAAATATAGTGCAAAGTCTCACGCTCAACAGCAGATAATGTCTCGTATCCTAATTGCTCGACAAAGGCTTTCTCTATTTCTGCTTTGTCATCAATGCTCTGATACGGCAAATCTATAATGATTGGCTTTGGAAGCGCGCTCTTCGTCATATGCTCATTATGCACCCGAGAGAGGCCTTCAGAAAAGATTCGACATACACTTACGTATTATGATTTCCGATTCAAGCATCAACGCGATCCGTAAATTCGTAGCAGAGCGGGACTGGTCTCAATTCCACACTCCCGGCAATCTTGCCAAATCTATCAGCATTGAGGCCGCAGAACTTCTGGAATGTTTTCAATGGAATGACGAGCCACAAGACAGCAATATCGAACATATTCATGAGGAAATAGCAGACGTACTCATATATTGCATCATGCTATCTGACAAATTGGGATTTGACCTTGACGAGATAATCCTCGATAAGCTTGCGAAGAATGCTCAGAGATATCCGGCTGAATTTGCCTACGGCAATAGTAATAAAGCCAATTGACGCTGTGCATATGCCATAAATAGCGTCCGAATAGTTGTACGCTGTTTACCGCACTCACCATGAACCATGCTTTCTCCGCGAGCGCGATGGGACTCCAGTAGTAACAGCAGTCTCCAAGCCTCTTAGCAATGCTCAAATCCAGGGTCTCTTCCTTTTGCCAAGCCGCATAGGCATGTATAAATCAACCAATACCCGCCTTTTCTGAACTACACTGTTCCTAGAAGAATTTCCGTGTTGAAAGGGGTAACCGATGACGCGCAAAGGTGGGTTTCTGAAGGGGATCGTCACATCGGCGGCGACCTATGCCGTCAAAACGGCGGTCGATATCGCAGTCAACCCGGAGAACATGCAGAAGGTGGCGCAGCTTGTCAGCGAGCAACAGGTAGGCAGCAAACTCAAGCAGGCCGCCGCGAACATGCATCTGCCTGCCGCGCTTAGCCCATCAGCAAGAGTCACCAAGCAACTTGACACCATCGAGGAGACACTGGAGCAATATGCCGACCAATTTCCCGTAAACGCACCAGTCGAACGATGGAAGAGCACCCTGCAAAGCCTTTGTCTTATGGACACCATGAACAGATCCACAACCGGCAGCGAGCATAAGATCCGCTTGGAAAAGCTCCAGGCACAAACCGAGGCCCTGTTCAACGAGATCTTCCATTCCCTTGACTCGGGCGATGCCCAGATCGAAGACTGATCACTTCCCCACCGCTTTTATACCTGTTCCCCGCCACTCCCAAGCGCACCGACGCGTCTGCCGGTCGTATACTGCTGCCAAGTGGATTTGAAGGGAATAACCATGATCGACGACGATTCCAACGAACTCATCCCATTCGAAGGCGGAGACGGTGATGCCGATGCCAACACCGGGAACAACAATCCAGACGACACGCAAAGCGTCACCATCATCCAAGACGAACAAGGCATCGTCTTCCTCGGCGACGCCGGTACCATAGATCTCTGGCTCAAGGATGAGGGCTTCGATTCCAAAGCATTCACAGCCAAAGCCGTGCAGACCATCTCATCAGCCAGCAAAGGCGCACAGGCAGCCGGCAATGCCATGGCCGAAAGCGGGCGATGGGTAAAACTCACCAAGGAATCGGCCGAACTGGTCGCCAAATACGGCAAGAACTGTAAGAAAGGACCGTTCCAAGCCGGTGTTGTACGGCAACCGAACGGGCGCATCATCAAACATCTGCAATTCACCCAACCTGGGCAGCTCAACCCCGCTATGCTCACCGGTGTCAGCGGCGTCATGGCACAGATGGCACTGAAACAGGCCGTCTCCGAAATCACCGATTATCTGAAGGAGATTGATGCGAAGCTCGATGATCTGCTACGCGATCAGAAGGATCAGACCGTCAGCAAGCTCGCCGGGATATCCCACATGATCGACGAGACCATGTTCATCTACCAACAGGTCGGTTCGATCAGCGCAACCACATGGTCCAAGATGGCAGGCTGCCCGCAAGACATTGCCACCATCCAAGCGTACGCGATCGCCAAAATCAAGAGCCTCACCGAGAAGGCTGAACGCGAGCAGGATCCCAAGCAGGTTCGCCCGCTGACCCAGCAGATTCGTCAGGAGATTCACCAGTGGCTGGGTATGCTCGCATCCGCAGTCAAGATGCAGGATCAGGTCTCCTGTATCGAGCTCGCGCGCGTATGCCAAGAGGAGCCTGAATAGCTCGAAGCATACAAGAAGGGCATCGTGCTTGCCAGGAAGAAGCGTCTTGCGGAAATCGAGCAGTCACTCAACGCATTGGGCAGGCAACTGGAAACGAAGGCTGGAATCGTAGGTGGGAAGGTGCTGCTGAACCCATACAGTTCACCTCATGCCATTGCCAACATCGAAAGCATCACCAGTGATCTCAATGCATTCGCCAGCACATTGCAACTTGAGCACATTCATCTGCACGTCGAAGACGGTCCCACCTGGATCGAAGCCGCGGGCAAGGCCGTAGACGACACCGGCAAGGCCTTGCAGAATGCCAGGCAGCAGACCGCACACGCCGTCCAAGACGTCGGCAATGCGATAGCGAATGGCGCTCAGAGCACCGGTGCCGCCGTTGCCAAGGGAATGCAGGACGCCGGAAACCAGGCCGTGCACATCGCGCAGGATGCGGGCGACGCCATTGCGAAAGGTGCTCAGGACGCAGGCGCCGGGATAGCCGACGGAGTGCAGCAGCTTGGCAAAGGAATAGCAGACGGATTGAAACAGCTCCCGGAGATCAAACTGCCCAAGTTCGGGTGGGGCAAGAAATAGGTTGGAGAATCACGGCGTGAGCTGGGAGTATGTCCGACTTAAGGGGCATACTCCCAGCTCACTTTTTAACGTTCTACATGTCCTCCAGTCAGCGATCTCATTCTTCGATATCCGTAGTCACCCTCATCGACGGAGCATTGGTAAAATCCGATGATTCGCACTCATTTTCAAACAGCCCTGCACCTCAGTGCGCCACTCGCCATCGCGCGTTTTCACTTGTTCAATGCGATAATCTCCAAGAAAACGTCCACAACCCCAATGCTCAGTAGTGGTCGCGCACGGACAGGATGCACAAGTCACCACCATCGACCATGTACACCAAACGGCTCGCGGAATCGATGCGCCGGCTCCACGCGCCCTGCAATTCCCATTTGAGCGGCTCAGGCTTACCGAGGCCCGCGAACGGGGAACGCATCGTATCACGTATCAACGCGTTGACGCGTCTGAGCGTCCTCCTGCCCTGGGTCTGCCAATACAGATAGTCGTCCCACGCATCCTCGGTCCAACGCAGCACCGCTCACTCCTCGACCAGATCGTGCGTGGCGGTACCGCCGGAACGCACCTGGGCCATTCCACGGCGGACCTTGTCGAACAATCCGGGATTCTGATAGACGCGCAGCGTTTCCATGAGCGACTCGTAATCGTCGGCGCTCATCACCACCACGTTGTCGTGTGAGTCCTTGTTGGTGACCAGAAGCATGTCTGCATCATCATTCACGCGACGTAGATACGATTTCAGATCCTTACGGAAATTGGTGTACGCAACCGCCATGACCATGGCAATCTCCTCTTCAATCCGACATCATATGTACAGAAAGCGGTACAGCAAAAGCCGAGGAGACTCAATCCCAAGATTCGCCACGGTAGGCGTTCGCCATCCCTTCACAGCCCCACGTGTGCCGCATGATCGCGAACCGTGCCCTCCTCATCCAGACTGACAGACGGGAAACCACTCGAATCATCAAGAAAGTCACAGATCAGCCGCCACTGGCGCCGGCTTATGCCAATACGCTCGTCCGGCCTCACCATGAGCACCGGTGCCGCAGGCTCCAGCGACTCGATCTGCGTTTTCGACGTGGAATAACACTCCTCGTCATCAATCCAGACAATCGGCAACGGCTCCTCCTGCCGTCGTTCGAACCGAACGCGCGACATAATCTCCGCAAGCTTGCCCGTCAACCTTCTCTCATTGGTGACCGGATCATACCAGATAACAGTCCGTTCAACCCCGGGATCCCAGCCAAGCATGGGGTCAAGCACCCTTGAGCAATACGGCTGCCATGTGGTCAGCCAGTTCAATTCGGCACTGCCGGAAAGGGCCAGTTCATGCATCATGCCGGCAAGCTCGCGTGACCAGTGCACGCGGAACCGCCCGCGCCCTGTACGCACCTGCTCGTTACCGGTCAGCGGAAACGCACGCGCGGAATCGTACAGTTCCTTACGTGGGTCGCCTTCCTTCAGCCATTGCGTATGGCCGACCCCTCCCCGCCGAAGCGCCTTGTCATCGGGGAACGCGTTCAGCACACCGTCAAAATCCGTGTAGATCACCGCCCGAACCATTACGCCTCCTGGTAAGCCCTAATCCTGCAGCGTCCTGTAATTATTCACTACTATCTACCGGACAAATCAAGCCGGCCTATTTTCGCTAGTTGCTTTATTCGTGGCAGCCGAACGCCGAAACCCGAAGTATGAGCGTTGGAATTCCAACGCTCATACTCGCCATAATCGCCAAACAGTGCCACAAACAAGCCAACAAGCATTTTGGGGAAGGCTTTTCGCGTAATGTTCGCTCTATCATTGATAAAGGCATCCAGCAATCGCATACCGTAAGGAACCACATGCGCTATTTCACTTCGGACACGCATTTCGGCCACCCTCTGGTCACCGCACTGCGCGGATTCCTGAACAATGGCGGGCTCCGCGCCGAATACCGTGATGTCTGGCAGGCGCAGGGGCGTGCCGCCGCGCACACGTGGATCAAACAATATGTGCGCGACAATCAGACGTCGTTCAAAGCAATCTGCGACATCACACGCCATGAGAACACCATCATCGGCAACATCAACGAGACCGTCGGGCGTGATGACGAGCTATGGATTCTCGGCGATCTCTCCTACCGTTGCACCGTCGAGCACACGCTCGACTGTCTACGCCGCATCAACTGCCGCCATCTGCACCTGATCATCGGCAACCACGACCGCAACTTCCGTCTCCGCTCCAATGACGCGCTATACGAGAACGTGTTCGAGACCATCGACGACTACCGTGAGATCGACATGGAGCTTCCCGTTCTCGACGGAACCGGCAAGCCGACGGCCGCAACCACACGGCAGACCATAGGCATGAGCCACTTTCCCAGACTCTCGGCATTGACCGAAGAACACGGCAACTGGCCGGAAAACTGGAACAAGTTCGCCGATGTGGCACCGACCACCGAAGGTTGGCTGCTCTATGGTCACACGCATCAAGGCATTCCAGACGGCACCGATCCGCTCAGCGTGAACGTGGGGCTCGACGCATGGGATTTCAAGCCAGTCAGCGAGCAACAGATCCTCGCCTGGTTCACATTCCGGCACGCCGACCAATCAAAGTAAATTCCCCCGAGCATGCGTCATCGTCCGGAGACAAAGCGGGTGAGGACTCCCGACTTGGCCAAGGCTCGGTAGAGGATCCACGAGCCGAACCCGGCGAATACGGCCGCGCTCAGCAGCTCGCATGCCGTGCCGATAAGGCCGCGCGGGCTGAAGAACGAAAACGCCTGGTAGTAGAAGAACAACAGGTAGAAGTTGTATACGATGCCGATCGCCACGGATGACAGCAATGTGACGCCAAGCGTCCAACGGCGGTAGCGGAACACCGCGAACACCGTTTCGGCGGCGAGCGCCTGCACGAGCGCGATCACTACCAGACTCACACTGTATTTCGTGCCGAGCACCACTTCCACGAACGAGGCGACTAACAGCACGTAGGCCGACGCGCCCGGTTTGCGTACGATCAGCAAGCCCAGTGTGGCGGGGAAATAGAACAATGCGTGCAGCAGTGCCGCGGAGCCTGGAAGTATCAGAGTCAGTAAAGGAAACAAGCCATAGGACATGCCATCGAACACCCAGAACATCACGCCGGACATTACGCCGACGGCCGCTCCGACGGCGATGTCGACGACACGCCATTTCAGGGATCTGCGTGTTTCCTCCGTTGTTTGCGGAGCATGCTTCAGCATCGGGATGTGTGGTTTTTGGGTAATCGTTTCAGAGGATGGCTCTGCCATGATGAATCCTTGCCTTGGTTGACGCCGCGCACCGTGAGTTGGAGATCGCGGCGGTCGCCGTGGGCCGTTCCTCGACCTGCGCGGCCCGGGCAGGAACGACGCGCGCCATTATACGGCCTATTGTTGCCGAAAATGTTCCATGCTCCGAGTTCCGGCCGTTTTCGCTCCTCAACGCATAGGAAATTCGCCGCTCGCTGGCATGCATGATGCCATGTGGGAAAGCCAAGAAGCCGCGCATCCAGTCCAAAATGCGTGGCTTCTTGCTTGAGCAAGCACTGTTTCAGTGGGGAATGACTTCAGCAACGTCCTTCGTACAGGAAGTAAGACATGGGCTCGTCATCCGCCAACAGGCTTGTCGTGCCGACCGTCAACCCGCTGGACGAGCTGTCTGTCGGATTCGGCCGCGAGGAACCATCGTTCCGGTCATCACGTTCGGCTTTGCGGATTAGTCCGCGATGGTCGTAGAAGCCGACATCGCATGTGCTGTCGGTGAACAGGAAGTATTCGCGCAGGCCGGCGTCATGGAATACGCCAAGCATATGGTTGAACAGTCTGCGCCCCACTCCCATGCCTCGTGCGGCCGGGGAAACGACGAACAGCACCACTTCGGCCTCGTACTCCTTGCCCGCGTCATGTTTCAACGCCTCGTCGGCCTGCAGAATGGCCAGCTGCGCAAGCAGACCGTGACGTCCCTCGTGGCTTGCCAGCAACGGCAACGTGAGGCAATGTCGGCGCAGCATATGGCGTGTCCGCTGCCGACCGGTGATATCCGAACGCAGCGATCCGAGAATCACGCCGAGCACCTGCCCATTAAGTTCGGCCACATATGCTTTGGTGGTGCGGGCCAGGCAATCCTGCATGTCGATTGCGGCAAGCCGATGCATGTTGCGCAGACGGGTCGCCTTGCGTAGTTCGGCGCGATGCTTGTCTGGGCCTGACGTCTGTCCGACCTCGTCATGCGTGTTGTGTGAATCGTTGCCATCGTCGTACCATGCGAGCCGTATCAGCTCTTCCAAAGCGGGAAAATCGGTGCGACGCAACGGACGGATGGTAGGTGTTTCACAAGTCATGCAACCATCCTATACCTCGCCCCTATCGAAGATGCGCTCAGGGCAAATGCGAAAGAATCGTTCGCATTCGGGCACGGTACGGCACTCTGCGGGAACGATTTCATTACGCTGATACACGGTATGAAGTGATGTAGGACGATGACGACACGAGGCTTGCGATGAAGATGATGCTGCGACGGCTGGCGATTGTGGTGTGCGTTACGCTGGCGTTGCTGTCGGCGGCCTACGCGTTCGCCGTGTTGAGGACGCATTCGGGCACGGGATTTTGGAAGGTCTGGCTGGTTCTCGCCGTTGTTTTCGCATTGCTGGCGATTGGCATCGCATGTCACTGGTGGGCGGCGCTTCCCCGGATCATCAGGGGCGCCATCATCGCTGTGGTGGCCATCGGCATTGTCGCGTTTTGCACAATAGAGGGTTGCATCATCGGCAATATGAACGCTCAGGGCGAACCGGATCTTGATTATGTGATTGTGCTGGGCGCGCAGGTGCGCGAGTCAGGCCCCAGCAAAGCGTTGCGCTATCGGCTGGACAGAACCATCGATTATCTGGAGGAGAATCCGGATACCATCTGCATCGTTTCCGGCGGTCAGGGCCATAACGAGCCGTTCGCCGAAGCGCAGGGCATGGCCGATTATCTGCAGAAGCATGGGATTGCGGAAAACCGCATCATCCAGGAGTCCAAGTCGGAATCCACTATGGAGAACATCGTCAACAGCAAGAAGCTTATGCGGCAGGAGAACGCTTCGGTCGGTATCGTCACCAATGATTTCCACATGTTCCGTGCCTTGCAGATCGCACATGCCAATGGTCTGAAGCAGGCGCAGGGCATCGCGGCAAGTTCCCCGAAGGACATGCTGGTCAACAATATGGTCCGTGAGTTCTTCGCCGAAATCAAATTCCTGTTCTCATAGCCGCCAATCAGCGTTTCAGTGCCCGTCGTCACTACGCAAGATGCGTGCCGCGCGGCAGCCATTCCTTCTTCGGCAGGGTTGCGAATGTGGGCCATTGTTCCGCAGCGGCACCGGCCGCGTCCAGCCGACGTTGGAAGCCGGGCCATTTCGGGTCGGCTTCCAACAGTCGTCCGAGCAGTATGGCGGTGGCGTGAGCGTCGCTTAACGCGCTATGCGCATCCTCGTTGGCAATGCCGAAATACTCGCAGCAGTCGGCGAGCTTGCCCCGTCCGATCAGGGAACGCGACAGTTTCATCGTGCACAGCATGGTGCTTTGATCGACCGGAATGGAAGCTCCCATACGCGAGTATTCCGCAAGTAGGAACCGTGAATCGAACGACACGTTGCGTGCCACGAACACGCGTCCGGCGAGCAGGTCGCGCAGCTCATGCGCGATACCTTCGAAATCGGGAGCATGCAGCAGTTCGCGTGCGGTAATGTGATGCACCCATGAGGCGCCGACACTGCGATCGACATGAATCAGCGTCTCATGCTCGTCTTCGAGCGTACCGTCCGGAGCCACATGCACCAGGCCGATTTCGATGGCCCGGTCGCCTTTTGCGGGACTTAAACCCGTGGTTTCGAAGTCGACTACCGCATATCCTTGAGAATTCATCACACCTGCCAGTATATAGGTCCGGTTAAGGTCCGGTTAGCTATCTCTGCTGCTCGTCAGACGTTCGCCGAAGCGGCATGCGCTATGGTTCGGATATCGTCTGGAGTCGTTCGGCAGCATCCTCCAATGAGTCGGGCTCCCGCGTCGATCCATTGCGGTACCAGATGGGCGAAGGCCGGTTCGGAACCGGTGGGATTAGGCGACCAGGTTTTGGTTTTCGGATCGTAGATGTCACCGTTGTTCGGATACACGATGATCGGCTTGTCCGTAACCTGTCGGATGGCCCGAATTGCTGGAAGCACACGGTCCATCGGCACGCAGTTGACGCCGACGGCTTCGATTTGCGGCACGTTCTGGATGTAGGAGACGGCTTCGGCCAGGTCCGTGCCATCCGCCATATCGCCATTTTCGGACAGGCTGAACGACAGCCATGCTGTCATGTTCGGGAATTCGTCCCGTAGGAGACCGGTCAAGGCCTTCACTTCGCCAATGTTCGGCATGGTTTCGAATGCGAACAGGTCCACGCCGGATTCGGCCATGACCTGCATGCGAACGCGATGGAAGTCCTGGTATTGTTGCCCGCTCAACGCGTAGTCGCCGGTGTATTCGCTGCCGTCCGCCAGAAACGCGCCATACGGGCCGACGCTTCCGGCCACCAACGGCGTGCGACGGGAGGGGTGCCGCTGCGACCAATCCGCGCACGCGCGTTTGGCTTCTTGCACTGCCTGCGCGATCAGCGTCCGTGATTCGCTTTCGCTCAGTCCGATGTTGGCGAATGCCTCGGGATTCGCCTGATAGGTGTTGGTGGTGGCGAAGTCGGCGCCCGCTTCAAGATAGCTCATATGCACGTCGTATATGGCTTGCCGCTGATGCAGCAACGCCGCGGCCGACCACAGTTCGCCGCTGGTGTCCACGCCATGTTTTTCCAATTCGGTCGCCATGGCTCCATCTACGATCGCAACATGCCTGTTATGCAATAATTGCCGAATCGAACCGTTTTCCATCATGCCTTCTCCTTCTGTGCCGTGCGCTTATGCAGGAATTCCTTGCCGTAATACACGGCATAGCAAGCCGCGATGAACGGGACCATCCACAACAAGGCGCTTCGCCGAGATGGGTCGAACACGATCAGCACGCATGACAGCAAGCTGGTGATGAAGGCGGCCCACGGAACAATCGGATATCCTGGCGTGCGGTAGGTGAGTTCGTCCACGGTATGTCCGGAAGCGATCCACTGCTTGCGGAACCGAATCTGGCAGATTGCGATGGCCATCCACACGATCACGACGGCCAAACCGGACACGGACACCAATACCAGATAAACCGTGGAAGCGGCCACGACGCTGGACAGCAATGCCAGCAGACCGCCGATCATGCTCAGGCGAAGCGCGGTCATCGGCACTCCCCTGCTATTGGTTTTGGCGATGTTGTGTGGGATCATGTCTTCGTTCGCCAAGGACCACAGCATGCGTGTGGAGGCGTACAACCCGGAGTTCGCAGCCGAAAGAATCGCGGTGAGCACAACGAAGTTCATCACGTCGCCGGCGAAAGGCAGACCAATGGAGTTGAACACCAGCACGAAGGGGCTTTCGTCCACACCGGCGTCCTGCCAAGGAATCAGCGAAGCCATGACCACGATGGAACCGATGAAGAAGATGACGAGACGGAACAGGGTGGTGTGGCTCGCCTTCGGGATGGCTTTGTCAGGATCTTTGGTCTCGCCGGCCGTTACGCCGATCAGCTCGGTGCCGGAGAAGGCGAAGTTCACCGTCAGCATGGTGGTGAACACCGGCATCCACCCGTTGGGGAACAATCCGTCCTTCACGAAGTTCTCGAATAGCGGCGCATGGTCATACCCTTGAATCGGCAGCACGCCGAACACCGCGCAACCGCCTATGAGGATGAACAGCACGATGGCCGCCACTTTGATGAAAGAGAACCAGAATTCGGTTTCCGCGAAGAAGCGCACGGAAAGCACGTTCGAGGTGAAGATCACCACGATGAACAGGGCACTCCAAATCCATACCGGCGTGCCGGGGAACCATTTGCGCAGATAAGTCCGGCAGCGGTGAATTCGGACCCCAATGCGACCGTTCAGGTCAGCCAATACAGGATCGCGACGGTGAAGCCTGTTCCAGGACCGATGAATTTGGTCGTATACACATGGAATGAGCCGGTTTCCGGCATGGCGACGGAAAGCTCGCCGAGGCTGAGCATGACCAGATACACAATCACCGCGCCGATAGCGTAGGCGATGACCGTACCCAATGGGTCCGCCTGGTTGATGGTGTAGCCGGAGCTGAGGAACAGTCCCGTACCTATCACGCCTCCCAGTGAAATCATGCGGAGGTGGCGTACCTCCATCTTGCGTTTCAAATCGGTATGCGTGGTCTTCGCAGGGTTCTCCCGCGTAGCGTCCTTCATTTGATTCTCCCCTCTATCGTCGGCGGAACATGTCGCCGACGCCTGATTCATAATATTGGTTGCATCATTGAGGAGAGTCGAACCTCCAGTATTTGAGAGAAAAACGAAGAAGGCTGGAATCATCAAAGGATTCCAGCCTTCTTTACGCGTTTGTCAGCGCTTTAGCCTATCGGCGGCAGCGATTCACTCGGCGTCCTTGTCGGCGGCGAGCTCGTCGGCCACAGCGGCGGCTGCGGAAGCGGCTTCAACGCTCTCGGACTCTTCGTCTTCAGCGGCTTCGCCGAGGAAGGCGCTCAGGTCCAGGGTCTCGCCCTCGGACTTGAAGGTCACGGCGCGCATGCCGGAGAGCAGGCCCTTGGAACGGCCGACTTCCTGCACAGCGGAACCGATCTGGCCGTTGCGGATGATGGCCTGGATGAAGGCGTTCGGATCCATGCCATACTGCTGGGCGATGGAGGCGAGGAAGTTGAAGACCTCACCCTGGGAGACCTTGACGTCCATGGTCTCGGCGAGCACGTCGAGCACCATCTGGTCGCGCAGTTCCTTCTCCACGGTTTCTTCGGCTTCGGCCTTCTGCTCCTTGGTGGCCTTGGACGGATCCGCGGTCACGTTCTTGAGCTGCTGCTCGACCATTTCGGCCTTGACGCCCTTCGGCACCGGAATCTCGAGGCCATCCTCGAGCTTGGCGATGAACGCGTCACGAGCGGCGGTGGCCTGACGGCCTTCGGCGTCCTGAGCGGCGACCTTCTTCAGGTCTTCCTTCAGCTCGTCGAGGGTGTCGAACTCGGATGCTTCGGAAGCGAAGTCGTCATCGAGTTCCGGCAGTTCCTCGGCCTTGACGGAATTGACCTTGACCTTGATCAGGGCCTTCTCGCCTTCGTGCTTACCGGCCTCGAGAGTGCCTTCGAAGCTGGTTTCCTCACCGGCGGACAGGCCTTCGAGGGCCTCATCCAGGCCGTCGAGCATGGTGGCGGAGCCGAGCTCGTAGCTCACGCCCTCCTGGGAGTCGACGGTTTCGCCGTCGATTTCGGCGTTGAGGTCGATGTTGGCGTAGTCACCCTTGGCGGCCGGACGGTCAACGCTCACGAGGGTGCCGAAACGCTGACGCAGGGCTTCCAGACGGTTGTTGATGTCCTCATCGGTGACCTCGGCCTTGGCGACCTCGATCTCCATGCCGTCAAGAGCCGGCAGTTCGATGTCCGGGCGACGCTCGACGGTGGCGACGAACTTCAGCTTGGTCTCATCCTTGGCGGATTCCGGCACGTCCTGAACGTCGATCTCCGGCTGAGCCATCGGGTGAATCTTCTTGGTTTCGAGAGCCTTGGAATACAGCTCCGGCACGCCGTTGTTCACAGCTTCGCCGGCGACGGCACCGAAGCCGATACGCTGGTCGATGATCTTGCCGGGCACGTGGCCCTTACGGAAGCCAGGCACGTTGACCTGCTTTGCGATTTCCTTGCGAGCCTCGTCGAGATACGGGTTGAACTCCTCCGGGTCGACGGTGACGGTGAGCTTCACCTTGGTCGGCTCAAGATTCCTGACGCTGATTTTCACGCTTGCGCTCCTGAAAAATACGGTTCTTCATATTTCTGCCGTTAGGCAACCTCTACATAATAGCGCGACTTACGGACTCTGCAACTAGGGAGACCTGCCAATCGCGTGCGCCCTGTTCGCCGAGGAATCGCGCGACGTCACGCTTACGAGGTTCGTCCGTCCAGCACAGGTTACGCAAATACTGCGGTTTGATGACGATTTCCACAGGCGTGCGCGTGTCCTCCGCTATCTGGGAGACCGCCTTGCGCACCCTGTTGAGCACTTGCAGACGTTCCGGATACCGTTCCTTCCACACGCGAATCGATTTGGGAGCCGAAGCGGACTGCGATTCATGACGCCGCGCGGCGCCGCCGTCCACGTCCGGCCATTCGCTTGGCGGCAGGGCGAGCGCGTCCTGGATGATGTTCTTCCACATGCTCGGTTTGATTTTGCGTTGAATCGGCGCGTACCGTTCGAACATCTTGTCCTGTTCGGAATCGGTATGGATGCGCACGCGTTCGTTGATGGAGCGAATCGAACGGAATTGCGCAGCGTTGTGTGGTTTGCGTTTCGCCACTTCGATGATGGAGCTGTCGGACAATAGCAGGGTCGGCGCGATGTCGTATTCGCGCGCGAGTTCGTCACGGCGGGTCCATAGCGCGCGGACGATGGCCAGCGCCTGCCGGTCACGCATGACTTCAGTGATGTGTGAGACATGCATCCAGGGAATCGGATGCTCCTTGCGTGGTCCCAGACCTTCTTTGAGCGCGTAATCGAACTCTTCCTGGGCCCATTCCATCTTGCCTTGGCGTTTGAGTTCGGCGCGCATCTTCGTTTCAAGCTCGATGAGCAGTTCGACGTCCAACGCCGCGTAATTTCGCCAGTCACGGGGCAACGGACGATACGACCAGTCAGCCGCGGAATGTTCTTTGGCAAGGGTCAGTCCAAGAAAGTGCTCGGTGACGGCGGCAAGTCCGAATCGTTTCAATCCCAGCAGACGCGCGGCGATTTCCGTGTCGAACAGCCGTTGCGGTTCCATGCCGAGTTCGTCGAATCCCGGAAGATCCTGCAGGGAATCATGCAGAATCCATACCGCATCTCCGACGGCACGGTTGAAATCGTTCCAATCCGCCCCGGCCGCGGCGAGCGCCTGCGGATCGAGCAGGCCGATGCCGGCTCCGTCGCGTTTGAACTGCACCAACCAGTCCTCATGCCCATACCGGAAGCCGGATGCGCGTTCCGCGTCCGCGGCAAGGGAGCCATGTGAGGAAGCCAGCTCACTGCAATAGTCACGGAATGCCGGCAACGTGTCGATCACGTTGGGCACGCCTTCGCGCGGTTCCGCCAGCAGCTTCGGCTCGTCAGTCAACGGGGTTTTCCTCCTCGGATTGCGTCATGGACCGGAGGAACGACGCCCACTGTCCGACTTGGGAGCCGGCGTCAAGGCCTCCATCGGCATAGTCTAGTGGAGTCCAAGACACCCGGATCTCGCAGCCCACCCTGGGCACATCGGGGTCATGGCCGAATGCTGTGTTTTGGGTGACTGTGACGGTGCCGGATACATGTTCGGAATCGTTTGGATTGAGACGTTCCATCATCATGTCCCAGTACATGCCCGGAGTCAGGCAGTCGTCCTCCTTGTCGGGCAGTGGCAGGGATGCGAAAGCCACGCAACGCCAGTGGGAGTGCCAGTCCTCTCGGAATTTGAGCGAGTACAGGATCATGATCCAGCCGGATGCGTATGTTTCATCGCATTCCAACGCGACGCCGATGCCGAAGTTCGCCATGGAATTGGGCACCGGAATCTCACGGTATGTCATGCCTTTCAAACGCCGCATACAGTCCACGGAAAGCACCGCGTTCCAGACTTGGTCGGGAACGCCCTGCGGTCGCATAAGCATGGTCTGTGGGGCTTCGCCGCCCATATCCGCTCCCTTGCCATCGGCGCGCGCCACGTTGCGCGCATCTCGTGGAAAATCAAAGATGTCTGCCATAGTTCAAGGCTACGACAGAGAAGGGCATTTCGTAGTATTTCGAACCATTTTGCCACGCGTCGAATGTGAAGATTTTTCAGCGTATGAATAAATTGGTCCATGCCATCGATTCAGTCGGCGGCATGGACCAATATGAGGCGTTCCGCATATCCAGCGAATATGGGGAAGCCATTGAGAGGACGGGCGTTTAGTACACGGTGAAGCCGTGCGACTGGAACTGCTCGACCACACGTTGTTTCATTGCCGCGGACGGGCCTTTCTGGTCCTCCAACGGGTATGGGATGTTCAGCATGTGCCACTTCGGACGGCCAAGCTGGTGGAAGGGCAATACGTCGATATGTTCCAACGCGTCGCCGAAGGTCTCGCAGATCTTCGCCACGTTCTCGACGTTTTCTTCGGAGGATGTGAGGCCCGGCACGAGCACGAAACGCACCCAGATCTTCTTGCCTGCCTTGGCCAGACGCTGTCCGAAGTCGATGGTCGGCTGCAGGATGCCGCCGGTCACCTTATGGTAGGTCTCCTCATCGCCGGATTTGACGTCAAGCAGGCACAGGTCGATGTCATCCACCATGTCATCGGTGTAGCTCGCACCGAGGAATCCGGACGTGTCGAGGCAGGTATGCACTCCCATCTGCTTGGCGGCATGGAACACGCGGGACACGAAAGCCGGCTGCATCATGGATTCGCCGCCGGAGAAAGTGATGCCGCCGCCAGTGGCCTTGAATAAATCGGCATACCGCTCGATTTTCTTGACCATGGCTTCGTAGTAGACGGGCTTGCCGTCGCGCATCTTCCAAGTATCCGGATTCTGGCAGTACTGGCAGCGCAGAGGGCATCCGCTCATGAACACGGTCATTCTGGTGCCAGGACCATCCACGGAAGTGTTGATGTCCCACGAGTGCACGAAACCGATATCGCCGCTTTTCAACGCCTTGATGCGGTCGAGACGGTCCAAGCCGATTGGCGATTCGAATCCGGACAGGCCTCCCATCAGCGTCTGGTTGACGTAGTCCTTGGAATCCCTCAGCATGTGTCTGGTCGTGGAACGGAAAATATGTTCAGACATCAATGTCCCCTTTCATCTGCCATCCCAATCATATGGGAAAACGATATGGGAAAAGCGAAAGGGACGAAGCCACGAGCTCCGTCCCTTCGCATTACCGTCGTTTCATGCGACGGCTTTCATTTGGCTGATTGTGCCGTTCAGTCGACGACAGCGCCCTGGTGGAACGTACGGGAGATCACGTCGAGCTGCTGTTCCTTGGTGAGCTTGACGAAGTTCACCGCGTAGCCGGAGACGCGCACGGTCAGGTGCGGGTACTTCTCCGGATGCTCGACGGCATCCTCGAGCTGCTCCTTGCGCAGCACGTTGATGTTGGCGTGGTACAGGCCGTGGCCATTGCCGGCGTCCAGGATGCCAACGAGGTTGCCGATACGCTCTTCCTCGTCGCGGCCCAGACCATCAGGGGTGATGGTGTTGGTCAGCGAGATGCCGTCAAGAGCGTCGTTGTAGTCGATCTTGCCGACGGAGAACATGGACGGCAGCATGCCGTGGGAGTCCATGCCGTTCTCCGGGTTGGCGCCCGGAGCGTACGGGGTGCCCTTCTTGTGGCCGGACGGGAAGGCGCCGGTGGCCTTGCCGTATTCCACGTTGGAGGTGATGGTCAGGATGGACTGGGTCGGGACGGCGTCGCGGTACACCGGCAGACGCTTGACCTGGCCCATGACGGTGGAGACGACCCACTTGGCGATGTCGTCGGCACGGTCATCATCGTTGCCGTACAGCGGGAAGTCGCCTTCGGTGCGGTAGCCGACGATCAGATCGTCATCGGCGCCTTCGACGTACTCGTTCTCGTGGCCCGGCGTGGTCTTGGCGTCCTTGTTGTAGATCGGGTAGACCTTGGCGTACTTGCATGCGGACAGGGAGTCGGCCGCGATCGACAGGCCGGACATGCCGCAGCCGAGGGTGCGGTACACTTCCTTGTCGTGCAGAGCCATCTCGATGGACTCGTAAGCGTACTTATCATGCATGTAATGGATGATGTTCAGAGCCATCACATAGGTCTCGGACAGCCATTCGAGGGCCTTCTCGTAGTTGGCCTTGACCTTCTCGTAATCCAGCGTGCCATCGGCTTCCGGCTTGATCGGGTCGATGACGCCCTTGTCGATGACCTGCATGCCGGTCATCTCGTCACGTCCGCCGTTGATGGCGTACAGCAGGGCCTTGGCGGAGTTCACACGAGCGGCGAAGAACTGCATCTGCTTGCCCACGCGCATCGGGGAGACGCAGCATGCGATGGCGGCGTCGTCGCCCCAGTGGGAGCGGATTTCCTTATCGGACTCGTACTGGATGGCCGAGGTGTCGATGGAGATTCGGGCGCAGAAGCGCTTGTAGGCTTCCGGCAGCTTCGGATCCCAGAAGATGGTGATGTTCGGCTCCGGGCCAGGTCCGAGGTGCTCGAGGGTCAGGGTGTTGAGCAGACGGAACGAGGTCTTGGTGACCATGGTACGGCCGTCGTCGCCGAAGCCGGCGTCGGACCAAGTCGCCCAGTACGGATCGCCGGAGAAGATCGCGTCGTAATCCTTGGTACGCAGGAAGCGCACGATGCGCAGCTTCATGACCAGGTTATCGATGATCTCCTGTGCGTCGGTCTCGGTGATCTTGCCGGCCTTCAGGTCGCGCTCGAAGTAGACGTCGAAGAAGGTGGAGACACGGCCGAAGGACATGGCGGCGCCGTCCTGGCTCTTGACGGAGGCGAGGTAGCCCATGTAGGTCCACTGCACGGCTTCCTGTGCGGTCTGTGCCGGGCGGGACAGGTCGAGGCCGTACTCGTTGCCGAGGTTGATCAGCTGCTTCAGGGCCTTGATCTGCTCGTCATGCTCTTCGCGGAAGCGGATCCAGTGCTCGATCTCCGGCTCGGTGAAGTCGTTGCGGTACGGGATGGAGTCCTTGTCGCGCTGCTTGAACTTGATCAGCGTGTTCACGCCATACAGGGCCACACGACGGTAATCGCCGATGATGCGGCCGCGGCCGTAGGCATCCGGCAGACCGGTGAGGATCTTGTTGTGGCGAGCTACCTTGATCTGCTTGGTGTAGACGCCGAAGACGCCGTCGTTGTGGGTCTTGCGGTACTTGGTGAAGATCTTCTTGATCTCCGGATCGGGCTCCTTGCCGGCTTCCTTGATGGCCTGCTCGACCATACGCCAGCCGCCGTTCGGCATCATGGCGCGCTTGCACGGCACATCGGTCTGCAGACCGACAATCACATTGTCGACTTCCGGGGAATCGATGTAGCCGGCCGGGAAGGCGTCGATGCCCGCCGGGGTGTGGGTGTCCACGTCGTAGACGCGCTGCTTGCGCTCCACGGACAGATAGTTGTCGTCCAGATACTTCCACAGGTGCTTGGTCTTGTCGGTGGCGTCAGCCAGGAAGGACTCGTCGCCCTCATATGGCGTGTAGTTCTTCTGGATGAAGTCGCGGACATCAATGTCCTTCTGCCAGTTGCCCTCGGTGAAGCCTTCCCAAGCCTTAGCCTCAAGTTCCTCCTGGGAGACCGCCGTTGCATCAACTGCTGCCATTTCCACTCCTTACTGGGTGTCGGTTGGCGACGCATCGTTACGCCGTCGCTACTTCACGATTGTAACGGCAATCATCTGCGAAAAGCCTGAAAACCACGCCCGAAATTAGTGACATAAATCACAATCGGGCGTGGTTTTTCATATGGAATTCACTTTTCGGAAGATGCCGAGCCGTCCGCTGACCAGCGTTTCCATTCGCGGTCCTGTTCCTCCCATTTGAGATTGCGTTCCTGCACGATCTTCCACGCGTCGAGCGCGTCCTCACGGGTTCTGTACGGCCCCATGCGGTGGCTTGCCGGAGAGATCATGCCCAATTCCGGCTGCTCGGTGACGGTGTTGAAATACCACTGCTTTTCCATATCGGCTTCCTTCGGCTCTCGATGTTCTACTTGCGATCGCCGATTATTCGCGGAATGCGTTGGTGACCGGCAGACGGCGATCACGTCCAAACGCCAGCGCCGTCACCTTCGGTCCCAGCGGATACTGGCGACGCTTCCATTCGGCGCGGTCGACCAATCGCATGACCGTGTCGACGGTCGCCTCGTCGAAGCCGTCGGCCAGCAGGTCGGCGCGGCCATGAGCATGCTCGATGTACATCGCCAATACTTGATCGAGCAGCGCGTATTCCGGCAGCGAATCGGAATCCTTCTGCCCTGGGCGCAATTCGGCGGACGGCGCCTTCTCGATCGAGTTGACGGGGATCATCACACCATCCGGCAGCGCAGTGCCCGCGCTCCCCTGCTCGTTGCCGACGACATGCAGACCGCCGATGCCCATGCCGGCGGCGGCAGCCTTGTTGCGCCAGCGGGAGATCTCCCACACGCGGGTCTTGAGCAGGTCCTTGATCGGCGCATAGCCGCCGACCGCATCGCCGTAGATTGTGGAATAGCCGCATGCCAGTTCGGACTTGTTGCCAGTGGCCACGGCCAGCAGTCCTTTGGAGTTCGAGTAGGCCATGACGATGACGCCGCGGATGCGCGCCTGCAGGTTCTCGGCGGCGACGCCTTCCAGTTCCAGCTGGTTTTGGAAGGAGACGAACAGCGGCTCGATGGGCTGAATGTCATAATGCGCGCCGATATTGCGCGCCAGATCAGCTGCATCGTCCTTGGATCCGTCGGACGAATACATGCTCGGCATGGAGATGCCGTACACGTTCTCGCCGCCCACCGCGTCGGCCGCCATGGCAGCCACGAGCGCGGAATCGATGCCGCCGGACAGGCCCAGGCACACGCCCTTGAAATGGTTCTTGGCCATGTAATCCTTCAGACCCAGCACGCAGGCGGTGTACACTTCCTCGTCCGGATCGGGCTTGGCTGCGATCGTACCGACCTTCTGATGCTCCGCGGACGTGTCCAAGTCGAAGAAGCTCAGATCCTCCATGAACATCGGCGAGCACTCAAGCAGGGTGCCGTCGGTGTCCACAACGAAGCTGCCGCCGTCGAAGACGAGGTCGTCCTGGCCGCCCACTTGGTTCAGGTAGATCATCGGGGCGTTCACTTCGGCCGCGCGGCGCACCGCGAGGTCGAGACGGGTGTCGGTTTTGCCTTCCTCGTATGGCGAACCGTTCATGGTCAGCAGCAGGTCGATGTTCTCCTTGGCGAGTTCGGCCACAGGGCCGCCGTCCTGCCAGATGTCCTCGCAGATGGCCACGCCGATGCGCGCGCCGTTCACGTCGAGCACCATGGATTTGTTGCCGGGGCTGAAGATGCGGAATTCGTCGAACACGCCGTAATTGGGCAGGAAATGCTTGTCGTAGCCGGCCCAGACCACGCCGTCGTGCAGGACGACGAGTCGGTTGCGCGGTTTGGAGGTTTCACGGTCGGTGCCTACAGTGCCGACCACCACATATAGTTCGCCGAGACTGTCGGATGCCAGTTCGGTGGCGAGCCAGTTGGCTTTGTTCCATGCGGCTTTGCGGAAGGTGGCACGCAGGGCGAGGTCTTCGATGGGGTATCCGGTCAATGTCATTTCCGGGAACACGACGACCTGCGCGCCCTGCTGAGCGGCGAGATGCGCGTACCGCATGACCTTGTCGGCGTTGGAATCAAGGTCTCCGACGCAGGTGTCGATTTGGGCGAGTGCGAAGCGAATGTCTGTCATAGCTGCCTAACTTACCGTTGATTTGTTGGATATGTTGTGTTTTTTACGATTATGAAAATTACGATTACGGCGTTCCGCACGTGGCGTCACGACAGTTCGTTGAGCACCGTCAGCGCCGCGTTGGCGTAGAATTCCACGCCGGCTTGCAGCGATTCGTCAAGACCGACGAAATGCGGGCTGTGCCAATCCGGGCAGCCTTCCTCGCCGTTGGAACCGATGAAGGCGAACACCGGCATGGTGACGGGCATGAAATCGCAGAAGTCCTCCCCCGCCATCGACGGGTGGATGGGTTCGAGCTGGGCGTAATCACGCACGTTGTCGGCGACTATCTTGGATAGTTCCGTATCGGAGACGAGCGGGTTCTGGAAATCGTCCCAATCGATGTCGGCGGTGATGCCGTAACCGGCCGCAATGGACTGGACCTGTTGCTTGAAGCGTTTCTCCACCAGTTCACCGTCGGACTTGTGGAAGTATCGTACGGTGCCTTGGAAGCTCGCCTTGTCGGGTACGACGTTCCACACGTGGCCGCCGTGCATTTCGGTGATGGACAGCACGAGCGGATGGAACGGCGATACGTTACGGCTCACGATGGTCTGCAATGCGAGGACCATCGTGGCGAGCGCCTCGATCGGGCCGGTGCCCTTGTGCGGATAGCCGGCGTGTGTGCCGGTGGCGTGCAGGGTTACATGGAATTTCACGCAGCCGGCCATCATCGGTTCGGGGCCGACGGCGATCTGTCCGGGCGCGTAGTTCGGGTTGTTGTGCGCGCCGATGGCGGCTGATACGTCGGCGAGCAGTCCCGCGTCGACCATGGCCTTCGCGCCGAGGCCAAGTTCCTCGGCGGGCTGGAACAGCAGTTTGATGGAGCCCTTGATGTGTTTGCGGCGCTTGGCGAGCCAGAACGCGGCACCGAGCATGTACGACATGTGCAGGTCGTGGCCGCAGCCGTGCATCACGCCGTCGTTGACGGATGAGAACGGCAGACCGGTGTCTTCCTGGATGGGCAGACCATCGATGTCGGCGCGCAATGCGATGCGTGGTCCCGGCTGGTCGCCGCGGATCAGTCCGACCACGCCGGTTTCGAGCGGATTGTTGAGCACTTCGATGTCGTGTGCGCGCAGCAGCTTCTCAATGTAGGCGCTGGTCTCGTATTCCTTGAAGCTGCGTTCGGGGTGCGCATGCAGATAGTGCCTGATTTCGATGATCTCCGGCGTGATTTCGATATGTTCGCTCATGGTTGACGATTGTAGGCACATCCGGCCGTTTTTCCTATTTTCGTGGTCGTGTTCCGTGCCGTGCACGACGTTTTCGCACATATCCTCGTAAGCTGGATACCGGGTTTGACATGGTTTTTCATGGAGGCAGCATGGCTCAGGACATCAAGACGGCGTTTTTCGACATCGACGGCACGTTGACAAGTTTCGTCACGCATGTGGTGCCGCAGTCCACCGTCGACGCGTTGCATGCATTGCAGCGCAATGGCGTGAAGGTGTTCATCTGTTCGGGCCGCGCACCCTCCTACATGGGCGTGGTGCTTGATACCATTCCCGTCACGTTCGACGGCATCGTGGGACTTAACGGCCAGTATTGCACCACGCGCGACGGTCTCGACTACCGGCATCCAATCGACCAGGCCGACGTGAAGCTGATCACCGACTGGCTTGAAACGCATGCCGACGTGGTCGCCAACTATGCGGAAAGCGACTATGGGTATTTCAATCGCACGAACGCCGCATTGGAACGCACGTGGAACAGTCTCGGCAAGACCGCGCCGAAAATCGACGTGCATGATCCGCGCGAACGCATCGCAAACCATTCCACGTTCCAAATCAGCCCGTATGTGGACGAGACGATGGAAGCCGAAATCGCCAGCATGTGCAGCAACGTGCGCGGCGTCAGATGGCATCCCGCTTTCACCGATCTGATTCCCGCCGATGGAGGCAAGGCAGTTGGTATGCAGGTGATGCTGGAGCATTTCGGTTGGACGAAAGACAACGCGATCGCATTCGGCGACGGCGGCAACGATGTGGACATGCTACGATTCGCGGGAATCGGCGTGGCAATGGGCAACGCCACCGACGAGCCGAAAGCGGCGGCCGATTACGTCACCGACAGCGTCGACGACGCCGGCATAGCCAACGCGCTTAAGCATTTCGGCGTTATATGACGGTGTTTCCGCAAGATTATTTACGATTCACAAGTCTGTTTTTCGCATATTCCTGCGGTTTTTGCGCCCTTTATAAATAATTCCGATAAGCGCGCGACGTGTTGCCGTCACAGGTTCCTCTATATTGGTCAATCGTTGGCCCGCAACCGCAGTAAGCGTCCGGGCCGTGTAGCGAAATTGAGAGAGGAACTCAACCATGCGTAACAAGAAGATTCTCGGCGCACTGCTCGCCGTCACCACGCTCGCGACCTTCGGCCTGGCAGGCTGCGGCAATTCCGGTTCCAACGGTGCCGCCTCCAAGGAGGACGACAAGACCATCACCGTGGCCGCCTCCCCGACCCCGCACGCGGAGATCCTGAACAAGGCGGTCAAACCGCTCGTCGAGAAGGACGGCTACAAGCTGGTCGTCAAGGAGTTCACCGACTACGTGCAGCCGAACACCGCCACCGAGGATGGCGAGGTTGACGCCAACTACTTCCAGCACAAGCCGTACCTCGACAACTTCAACAAGGAGAAGGGCACGCATCTGGTGTCCGTGGAGGGCATCCACTTCGAGCCGTTCGGCCTGTACCCGGGCAAGACCAAGGAGCTGAAGGATCTTCAGGACGGCGCCACCGTGGCCGTGCCGAATGATGCCACCAACGAGGCCCGCGCGCTCCTGCTGCTGCAGGATGCCGGCCTGATCAAGCTGAAGGATCCGAAGGACATCAACGCCACGCCGAAGGACATCACCTCCAATCCGAAGAACCTGAAGTTCAAGGAGCTTGAGGCCGCCGTCGTGCCGACCGTCATCAAGGATATCGACATCGCGGCCCTGAACGGCAACTACGCCATCCAGGCCGGCTTCGACCCGACCAAGGACACGCTAGCCACCGAGAAGGCCGACGGTCTGGCCGCGAAGACCTACCAGAACATCCTCGTGGTGAAGGAAGGCAATGAGAACACCGCCAAGACCAAGGAGCTCAAGAAGGCTTTGAAGTCCGACGAGGTGCGTGACTACATCAACAAGAACTACAAGGGCGCTGTCGTTCCGGTCTTCTAAGACCCGTTTCGGCAGTAGGAGTTCAATGCCGCAGGTATACTACCCTGCGGCATTCTTGTTATGGAACACGATTAGGAACAGGACATTATGACGATTCAGATCGACCATCTGCACAAAAGCTACGGCAGTGGCGCCGAAGCGCATGAGGTGCTGCACGACATTAACCTGACCATCGATTCGGGTGAGGTCTTCGGCATTCTCGGCTCGTCCGGCGCGGGCAAATCGACATTGGTGCGTTGCATCAACCTGCTGGAACGCCCCACTTCCGGCAAGGTGCTCATCGACGGACGAGACATCACCGGCGTGAAAGGCAAGGAGCTGGCGGACGTGCGCGCCGGAATCGGCATGATCTTCCAGAACTTCAGCCTGTTTCAACAGCGCACCGTGCTACGCAACGTGACCTTCCCGCTGGAACTCAACCACACGCCGAAAGCCAAGCGTGAGGAACGTGCGCGGTATCTGCTCGATCTGGTCGGTCTGGCTGATCTGGCCGACCGCTACCCCAGCCAGCTGTCCGGCGGCCAGCAGCAGCGCGTGGCCATCGCAAGGGCGTTGGCCAACAATCCGTCCATCATGCTGTGCGATGAGGCCACCAGCGCGCTCGACTCCACCACGACGGCGCAGATCCTCGACCTGCTGCGTTGCATCAACCGTGAACTTAATGTGACGCTGGTCGTCATCACGCATTCGCTGTCCGTGGCACGCAACATCTGCGACCGTGTGGCCATGATAGACGGAGGCCGCATTGTGGAAATGGGCGATACGGAAGCGCTGTTCGCCGATCCGCACAGTGACATTCTGAAGACTTTGATCGCCGACGCGAAGGTGACGAACCATCGGCATACGCACGAAACGGCAGATGGCGCGAAGAATGGGGCGGCCGATGATTCCGCCCAGAAAGAGGTGAAGTGAGATGGGACAGGTGGTTTCGCAATTCATCGCCGATTATGGCGAACTGCTGGTCGAAGGCGTGCGTGACACGATCATCATGACTGCTGTGGCGACGCTGCTGGCATATGTGATCGGCCTGCCGGTCGGCGTGCTGCTCATCACGTCCGCGAAAAAGGGCATCCGTCCGAACGCACCGCTCAACACCGTGCTCGGCTGGATCGTGAACATCGTGCGTTCCGTGCCGTTCATCATTCTGCTGGTGGCCATCATCCCGCTGACCCGACTGATTGTCGGCACCTCGCTCGGCGTGCCGGGCGCCATCGTGCCGCTGGTCATCACCGCGGCTCCGTTCGTGGCGCGCGTGGTGGAACAGTCGCTCGCCGAAGTGGACGGCAGTCTGGTGGAGGCCGCGCAAAGCTTCGGTGCCAGCAACCTGCAGATCGTGTTCAAGGTGCTGCTGTTCGAAAGCCTGCCATCGCTGGTGCGCGGTGCGGCACTGACGTTCATCACCCTGTTCGGCTTCTCCGCCATGGCCGGTACCGTCGGCGCGGGCGGCCTGGGCGATATCGCCATCCGTTACGGCTACCAGCGTTACCAGTACGACGTGATGACCGTTGCCGTGATCCTGTGCGTCATTCTCGTGCAGATCGTGCAGACCATCGGCGACGTGGTGTCCGACCATATCGACCATCACGAGCGTTGAGCCAGCACATTCGCGTTCCTTATGAAAAGCGGGTCCAAACGTTTGTTGTTTGGACCCGCTTTTCGTACGCGGAAAGAGACGCTGCTCGTAGACGATTACTTGTTGAGCTCGGCCTTGACCAGACCAGCCAGCTTGCCGCCATCGATGGTTTTGCCGGCAAGCGCGGCACGAGCGGCTTTGACGACGCGACCCATGTCCTTGGGGCCGGCCGGGTTCACTTCTGCCACGGCGTCGGCGACGGCTTTGGCGTAGTCCTCGTCGCTGGCGGCCGCCGGCAGGAAGGTTTCCAGGAAATCGGCCTCGGCGGTTTCGGGAGCGGCCTTGTCCGCCAGTCCCTTGTCTTCGTACAGTTTGGCGGTCTCACGACGGGTCTTGACGCCCTTCTGGATGACCTTGAGCACTTCCTCGTCGGTCGCTTCGTGACCGTTGGCGATCTCCAGGTTCTGGATGTCCGCCAACGTCAGGTTGATCGGGTTGAGCTTGGCCTTGTCCTTGGCTTTCATCGCCGCGATCTTGGCTTTCTTCAGCGTGTCCTTCATCGACATGTTCGTTCCTCTTTTCTTGACCGTTCGAACACCGTCTTAATACTACGCGTCTACCAATCCGCCGTCCTGTATCCGTGCCGTCGGCATCCACGCCGGTCTCAAGCCCATGAGACACTTGGAGCCATGACTACAGTTATCATGCGCACCTCTGATGATAATCACATGTGGTCATTTTTGGCTCTATTCCAAGGTTTTCCGATCTTGGGAAACCTGCCGATTACCCTCGTTTTCCACGAGGCACCTACAGGCACCCGAAAAATAATACGGTGACATTCCACCGTCCCACCGAAGCCCAACATCCCGCACCGGCCAAGGCCGCCTGAACCCGCATTCCAGGCAATCACGCCCATGACAACACGATAAAGTCCTGCCGCCCATACACGAGCGTTTTCTTTTAAACAGATAAATGGCCGTCCCTTACCGTAGAGATGCTTGAGTTCTTCATTTTTCTCCTTTTTAGTAGGAGAAAAACAGTTTCGACAGCGCCAGCAGCGATAAGGAAGGGAACCGCTCGTAAAAAATAAAGGTATGAAGGAAAGCTGGACACGTATTCCGGATGCAGGTAGTCAAAAATAAAGCCGCTTGCTGTACATAGGAGCCCAATACACACTAGGAGAGCTGTAAGGACGTGGCAGATTCTGATCATACTGGCTCGATTCTCGAACGGCGGAGAATGAGTCTCATTGTAGCAGGGCTTGCCGGAGAGGCCAGACCCAATTCAAGGAGCGGAAGGCTCGCGTCGTTCCTGCGACGGCAACGAGTAATATTCCAGTCTCCTGATGAAAAACCACGAGCACACTGCTTGGGAACCCAACATTATTGTGTCTGTTCAATAGAAGTTAGGACGGTAGGGCCGGTAACGTTTTGTTGGACTTGTGGCATAATCAAACCATAGAAACAAAGAAATCCAATAAAGCGACACCGTATCCCGACACGCAGATTTATTTGACGAAAGACATCAGATACGGGTCGGGAGCACGCACCATCGTCACTCCAATCCGTAACGACGACAGGTGCGGGAAAGAAGCTCGGCGCTGCCTATGGTCCCCCGCGTGTACTCTCCGGCATCGTGCATGAACACTTTCGTCACGTCGCCGCCCTCCAACCGCACTGACTGCACCGACAGTCCGACGTTCTCCGTACGGCGGCGCATCTCGGATTCAGATATCGCTCCAGCCATCACACCTTCCCTTCTTCTTGAATCCTAACAAAAGAACCAACGTCCCGCCGTACCCACCAAAAGCCGCTACAGAATCAGTCATAATCATCCTTTGCAAAGGACAAATCCCCTGACCGTCTTCTCAATCGTCACATCAACCGTTTCCATGGCAATCAGGATTTCGGCTTCACTGTCACCGGAAACATGGGATTATGGTCAGAGTCCTTCTTCCTCCCCCACGGATAACGAAGTGACGCGTCATTCTCGACCATGCGGCTTTCTCCTGCTGACGGAGAATGAAACTCCACAGGACACGCTGCTCTAGACAGGGGGATATAGAATATGCCTCTTAGGCCCTAAAGGGGTTCTATTAGTTCGGCAAGTCCGTATATCGCTTTATTTCTTGGCGTGTCGGACAATACAGTAAATCAACCACTCTATGGCTAAGACACCCAAGTAAAAAAGCGCCCATACAGCAAAACTAATCAGCTTTACTTCTAGTGTCTGTACAGTTCCATGCCCGTCCACTGTTCTTATAAATAGGAATGCACTAATGCATAAAAACAATATGAATTGAATGATTTGGAAAGTTCTCCAACCTTTGTTTTCCACAATCACCCTCCTGTAACCCCAATCTTTATATGCTGATTCCACCAGTCTACGCCGCCCTTGGTGAAACGTCAGGCACTTACTGCGGCACGAACTGGATCCACAGGGCCAACGTGACACAGATTATCGAGGAACACGGCATCGCAGTCACGGCCCAAAGGAATATCCAGTCCCCCGGTCTCAAGCCCATGAGACACTAGGAACCATGACTACAGTTATCATGCGCACCTCCGAAGGTGACATCAAAATCAACCTGTTCGACGACGAAACCCCGGAAACCGTGGCCAATTTCCTCGGCCTTGCCACCGGCGAGAAGGAATGGATCGATCCGATGACCGGCCAGCCTTCCCATGAGCCGTTCTACAACGGTCTAACCTTCCACCGCATCATCAAGGATTTCATGATTCAGGGTGGCTGCCCGCTGGGCAACGGCACCGGCGGCCCGGGCTACGACTTCGACGATGAAATTGTTCCTGATCTGAAGTTCGACCACCCGTACCTGCTGGCCATGGCGAACGCCGGCCTGCGTCGTGGCATGGACGGCAAGATCCACGGCACCAACGGTTCCCAGTTCTTCATCACCACCGTGCCGACCCCGTGGCTCGACGGCCACCACACCATCTTCGGCGAGGTTGCGGATGACGATTCCAAGGCAGTGGTCGACAAGCTCGAAGCCGTGAACACCGATCGCATGGACCGTCCGACCGAGCCGGTCGGCATCGTGTCCGTGGAAGTGCTCAAGTAAGCGTTTCCCGCACAGCCGTACAATATAGGGAAGCCCCTCGATTGAGGGGCTTTCTTCATTTTATTTATAGAGGCGTTTGCTTGCAATCACCGGCTTATGTGATTCGTCAACATCACATTTTGCGCAGTCGCGGCTCCGCGGAATCCTTCGCGCCGGTGATGCGGTACACGTCGAACACGCCTTCGATTTTACGCACGGCGGCGAGCAGAGTGTTCAGATGCTGCGGATCGGCCATTTCGAAGCTGAATTGGCTGGTGGCCACGCGGTCGGTGCCGGTGGAAATCGAGCCGGAGATAATGTTCACGCCGTGATCGGACAGCACGCGTGTCACATCGCTCAGCAGATGCGGACGGTCAAGCGCCTCGACCTGGATCTTGACCATGAACACGCCCTTGGTGCTGGTCCACTGCACATCCACGACCCGTTCGGGCTGGCGCTTCTCCAGTTCGAGCATGTTCTGGCAGTCCACGCGATGCACGGACACGCCTTGGTTGCGGGTGATGAAGCCGATGATCTTGTCTCCCGGAACCGGCATGCAGCATCGGGCCAGCTTGACCCAGATGTCCCCCACGCCCTTGACGGAGATACCCAACGAGCTGGTGGTCTTCTTGGTACGCTCCACCTGCTTGAGCGGCAACGCCTCCTGCTCGACTTCCTCATCCACCTCGTCGCTGCCCGCGTCACGGACCAGATGCGAGATGACGTTCTGCGTGGAGATCTGGCCATCACCAATCGCCACGAACACGGCTTCCGCGTTGGCAAGGTTCAACTCGTCGGCGACACCCACCAATGCTTCCGGAGTCAGCAGCGTGGTGATTGGCAGGTTGCGCTTGCGCATGGCGCGCGTCAGCTCGTCACGGCCTTCCTCGACGGCTTCGGTACGGCGTTCCTTGCTGAACCATTGACGAATCTTGTTGCGTGCCTTCGGGCTCTTGGCGAAGCTCAGCCAATCACGCGACGGACCTGCGGATTCGGACTTGGATGTCAATATTTCAACGGTATCGCCATTCTCGAGCTTGGTATCAAGCGGCACCAATCGTCCGTTCACGCGCGCACCCATGGTACGGTGACCGACTTCGGTGTGCACCGCATAAGCGAAATCAATCGGAGTGGCTTCGGCGGGAAGCGAGACGATCTTGCCTTTCGGCGTGAACACGTAGACCTCTGCCGCGCCCAAATCCTCTTTGAGAGAGCCAAGGAATTCGTCGGAATCCGGCGTTTCGCTCGTCCAGTCGGCAAGTTGCTGAATCCATTTGAGGTTGTCGGCCTCGCTCAGCTCCTGGTTTTCGCCACGCTTGCGGTCGGACTTGTCAGGCGAGCTCAACGCGCGTCCGGCTTGGCCGTTCTCCTTGTACTTCCAATGCGCAGCGATGCCGAATTCCGCGCGGCGGTGCATGTCCCACGTGCGGATCTGAATCTCCACCGGCTTGCCGCCGGGGCCGACCACCGTGGTGTGCAGGCTCTGGTACATGTTGAGCTTCGGCATGGCGATATAGTCTTTGAAACGGCCGGGAACAGGGTTCCACCGCGCATGCACGGCGCCCAACGCCGCATAGCAGTCCTGAATCGTGTCGACGATGATACGCACGCCCACCAAATCATAAATGTTGGCGAAATCGTGCCCGCGCACGATCATCTTCTGGTAAATGGAGAAGTAGTCCTTCGGACGGCCCGTCACATAGGCTTTGATGTGCTGTTCGTCGAGATCCTCATTGATTTCGGCGAGAATCTGCTTCAGGTACACGTCGCGTTGTCCGGCGCGACGGGCCACCAATACCACAATCTCGTTGTAGATCTTCGGATACAGAACCTTGAAGCTGAGTTCTTCCAACTCGGTTTTGATGGCGTTCATACCAAGACGGTTGGCGAGCGGCGCATACACATCCAGCGTTTCACGTGCCTTTTTCTGCGCGTTCGACTGCTTGACGTAACGCCATGTGCGGGCGTTGTGCACACGGTCAGCGAGCTTGACCACCAGCACGCGCACGTCGCGGCTCATCGCCACCACCATTTTGCGGATGGTCTCGGCCTGGGCGGAATCGCCGTATTCCATTTTGGAAAGCTTCGTGACGCCGTCCACCAGGCCGGTCACCGTGTCGCCGAATTCGGCGCGGCATTCGTCGAGCGTGTAGTCAGTGTCCTCCACCGTGTCGTGCAGAAGGCCCGCTGCCACAACCAGCGGCCCCATGCCAAGATCGGCGAGGATCTGCGCCACTGCAAGCGGATGGATGATGTACGGCTCGCCGGATTTACGCCGTTGCGACGAATGCTGGTTGACGGCGCGCCGGTAGGCTCTCGCGAGAATGCTCATGTCCTCGTCGGGATGGTGGTATTCGCACATCTTGAGGATTGGTTCAAGCGGGTCAAGCGGATTCGTGCTGATCTCGCAGCCCAACATTCTGGCCGAACGAACCTCATGATCCATGTCGCTCATTTCGCTCCTCCTCGCTTGGAATGTACCCTATAGTACCCGCGCATCACCATATGACGGATGTATCCGGCCGCGTGTTGCACGGCCGGATACATCCTCGATCTTTGTGTATTGCAGTCCCGTCAGGACGCAACGCCGGTTGATCCGAAGCCACGTTCCGCGCGGTCGGATCCGGGCAGGGTCTGCGCCTCGATGAATTTTGCCTCGACGTAGCGTTGGATGACCAGCTGTGCGATGCGGTCGCCCGGATGGAACGTCACGGCGCGTTCCGGATCGAGGTTGATCAACGGCACCTTGATTTCGCCACGGTACCCAGCGTCGATGGTTCCCGGCGCGTTAAGCACCGTGACGCCCTGCTTGACGGCGAGTCCCGAACGCGGATGCACCAGCGCCACATAGCCGGCAGGCAATGCGATTGCCACTCCCGTGGGCACCAGCGCCCGCTGGAACGGCTTCAACGTCACTTCTTCGGTGGTGCGCAGATCGGCACCGGCGTCTCCGGCATGGGCGTAATGCAGCTGAGCCGGCTGCCCGGGATCCAGCGACTTTACCAGAACCTCGACGTTTTCCGGCTCGTTGTATGCCTCGTCGAACGCCATCAGGCCGCACACTCCTTGCATACCGGCTGTCCGTCGTCGGTAGTGTAGGCAAGCTGGCTGCGATGCTTCACCAGGAAGCATTCGGAGCAGATGAACTCGTCGCCCTGCATCGGAATGACGGTCACCGAAGCGTCCTCATTGCTCAAATCGGCGCCCGGCAGCTCGTAGTCTTCGGCAATGGCGTTCTCGTCATCGTCCATATCGTTGGAATTGTTCTGAGAACCCTTGCTCAAAGCCTGGAGCGACTCCTCGTCCTCGTCTTTGTTGCGCGGGGAATCATAATCCTGTGCCATCGAGATTCCTTTCGTCATCTATGGTGCTTATGCGCCATAGAATACATGACTTTTCCCCCGCTAGGATACACGAATTGAAATACTCGTAAAATCCGACACGTGGGGCACAATAGAATTAATAGAAAAATCTAAGGGAAAGTGGTGTGTTGTGCCTGAGAATGCGCTCGAAGATGCACGGTTCGATCATGTGAGTGAAACCGGTGAGCTCGTCTTTGTTTCAGGTGCCGGCAAATTCGCCGTCAAGGTCGATGAAGCGCTTGAAAGAGCCATTTTGGAGGCAAAGCAGATTCGCACCGAAACCCAAGAGGAGCGTCAGCAGCAAGCGCCTTCCACGCTGCCGATCTCCCAAATCCAATCCTTGATTCGAGCCGGAGCCAATCCGACCCGCGTGGCGGAGCGATATTCGTTGAGCGAAGCGCTTGTTCGGCGTTTCTCGGCGGCGGTGGAAACCGAAAAGCAATATGCGATCGAACAGTTCCTGGCGGTTCCCGCGCCGAAGGAAAGCCGTGTGCGCACGCTTTCCGAACTGATCGAACGCACTTTCGCCGCAGCCCACGTACGGTTGGAGGATGTGCGGTGGAAGGCCACCAGACGCGGTTTGGAACCGTGGAAGATTACCGCGGAGTTCGATTCCGCAGGTCATGCCGCCCGTGCGGAATGGTCTTGGAACATGCATGACAACGCGGTCAACTGTCTGAACGCAATGGCACGCAAGCTCATCGGCGAACAAGACACGCCGGCGGAAGGACACGCCGAGAAGCAGGTCGACCAGAATTTTCTCGCATCATTGAATTTGCCGGGCGATTCCGCACGTTCCGCACGTATCGAACAGACGGTGTCCGCTTGGAATGCTCCGGAACCGGTTGCACCACAAGCCACGAATATCAAGACCACCGTTGAGACTCAGCCATCGGCGACCGTTCCGCTGCCGAACCGTCCGGAAATCGCGACGACGCAGTACCCCGCCCCTTCAACGACGGAACCTGCCCAAAACTCGCAAAACACGCAATCCGCCGGCGAGCAGCAGTCCGATAAGTCCAAGATGGCATCATCCGATCCTCATAGTCAGAGCACCACCAAATCGAAGCGCCGTGCAGGACGCTCCGCAGTGCCGAGTTGGGATGAAATTCTGTTCGGTGACTGATTAACGTTCCCTAACATCCCACGGCAACATCCGTTCAGACGTTCGGATCATTCGATCAAGCCACGTCAATCAGGCATGGAATATCAGATTCCATGTAGGTCAGCGACCCGTGCACGCTGGGCAGATGCATCGCCTTCTCCGCCTGTGTGCGGGAATCGACAATGGTGGTAGAGCCCGCAGCGGAGACGACCACATCGCCGATCATCGACTTGACGCGTTCATCGACTGGTCCGTAGACGCCTTCCTCGATTGCCTGCCGGCGGGTGCGCACCTGGGCGCGCTCCCCCAGCACGTCACGCCAACGAGCGGCGATGTCCTCCGGATTCTCGCCATCCTCGCCATAAAGCATGACACAGCGTGGTTCGCCGCCGACATTCGCGACGCCCCGCATCAGCTGGGGTTCGGACGCTATGTCGATGCAGGCTTCCGGGTCGGCGGTTATCATGCCATGATCCGCCACGATGACGATCAGCGTGTTCTTCGGCACACTTCGACGCAGCAAAGACAACTGGGCGTCGATACGCTCATATGTGCCGATCCACTTGTCGGAGTCCCAGCCGTAATTGTGTCCGATCTTGTCCGCGTCGCGCAGGTACACGTATGTCAGTCCGGGCGTGTTCGCCGCTTTCGCCGCGGTCATGATACGTCGGCGTGGATCGTCATTGGAGATGTAGTCGCTGCCACGTAACGCCGCCTGAGTCAACGCGGAGAACGCGAATTTCGGCAGTCCCGAACTGGTGACGCGAACGTCCTGTTCCGCCAATCGTTCGAATATGGTCGGCTGCTGTTGCAGTTTCAGCGGTGCGGGCGCGTTTTTGAAAGAGATGAGCTGGCAGATTTCGCCATTGTCGGGATTGAGCTGCGTATATCCCGTCATGCCGGTTAATCCGGGGCATGTGCCGGTACCGAACGTGGACATTGCGGCCACGGTGGTGCTGGGCATGCATGTGGCGATTGGCCGCTGGTTAACGCTGTCCGCCATCAGCGACCGTAGATAGGGTGAATGTCCCAATCTCATATTGATGTTCCAATATCCGAGACCGTCCACCAGGACCACGACTGCCGAACGCGCGTCCGGCAGGCCAAGTGCCTCTTGGAGTCGTTTCGGATCGGCATGGATGGCCGTTGGAATCGGATGCCCGATGGCACTGGAAATGGCGGGAAGTACCGAGGATAGGTGGAGAGCACCGCCGCGGCCGCCCTCATCCGGCAGTTCGTCGCCATATCGTGCCGGACTGGTCATGGCTAGCAGCTGGTCGATTTCGGGCACTTCAACACTCATGGTTCCCATTCAAGCACCGCGGCAGTACCAGCTGGTAATATTGCTAGGTTGATTACCATAACCTTTCCGTGAGGAGAACCACCGCATGGTGTCGCACCGCAAACCGGCAAAACCAGCCTTTGACCCGCGTACGGTCAAGGAGAACATCGTCGAAACGCCGTTGAACGAGGAAATGAGCAAGTCGTTCCTCGAATACGCGTATTCGGTGATTTACGCCCGAGCGCTGCCTGATGCCAGGGACGGTCTCAAGCCGGTGCAACGACGCATCATCTATCAGATGGGTCAGATGAACCTCAATCCGGACCGGCCGTATATGAAGTCGGCGCGTGTGGTTGGCGAAGTGATGGGCAAGCTCCATCCGCATGGCGATTCCGCGATTTACGAGGCGATGGTACGTTTGGCGCAGCCGTTCGCGATGCGGCTGCCATTGGTGGACGGTCACGGCAATTTCGGTTCTCTCGATGACGGTCCTGCTGCTTCTCGTTATACCGAGGCTCGTATGGCGCCGGCCGCGTTGGGCATGAATGCCGATATCGCCGAAAATACCGTCGATTTCACGCCGAATTACGATAACAAGCTTCAGGAGCCGACTGTGCTGCCTGCCGCGATTCCGAACCTGCTGGTCAATGGTGGTTCCGGCATTGCCGTCGGCATGGCCACGAATATGGCCACGCACAATCTTGGCGAGGTGGTGGCTGCGGCCAAGCATCTTATGCGCCATCCCGACGCGACGTTAGAGGAGTTGATGCGCTACGTGCCGGGTCCGGATTGGCCGGGCGGCGGCGTGATTGTGGGCCGCAAGGGCATCCGCGAGGCGTACGAGACGGGTCGTGGCGCGTTGACCACGCGTTCCGTGACGCATATCGAAAACGTGACGGCTCGTAAAAAGGCCATCGTCGTGACGGAACTGCCGTTCATGGTGGGTCCGGAACGTGTGTTGGAACGTATTTCCGAAGGTGTGAAGAACCGTAAGCTGGACGGCATTTCCGGTGCCATCGATCTGACTGACCGGCATAACGGCACGCGCCTCGTCATCGAAATCAAAACCGGGTTCGATCCGAACGCGGTGCTGGCGCAGCTGTTCAAACACACGCCGTTGCAGGACAATTTCACCATCAACAATGTGGCGTTGGTCGATGGCCGTCCGCACACCATGGGATTGAAGGAAATGCTTCAGGTGTGGGTGGACCATCGTCGTGTGGTGATCCGCCGACGCAGTGAATTCCGCAGGAAGAAGGCGCTTGAGCGGCTGCACTTGGTGGAGGGCTTGCTGCTCGCCATGGTGGACATCGATGAAGTCATTCAGGTGATTCGCTCTTCTGATGATGCCGAGGCCGCGAAAACAAAGCTTATCGCCGTATTCGATCTGGACGAGATTCAGGCACAGTACATTCTTGACTTGCGGCTGCGCCGTCTGACCAAGATGAGTCGTATCGAGCTTGAGGCGGAACGCGACGACCTGAAGCGGCGTATCGAAGAGCTTGAACGCATTCTTGCTTCCGATGAGGCGCTTGACGGCGTGGTCATTGACGAAATGGATGACGCCGTGGCCAAATACGGCACTCCCCGGCGCACGGTGCTGCTGGATGAGGATGAGGAAGGCAATTTGACGCCTGTTGTGGCGCATGGCGATGATGGCGTCTCTGCAAACGCGATGGCTGCCGCGCGCGCCGCCGCGACCGTATCCTCCGCAGCAGCCGATGTCGCCGCAGCCGCAAAGGCCGCAAAGAAGGCCGGCGATGAGAATGCCACCGCATCGGCTCTGCAGATTGATGACGAGCCGTGCGCGGTGATGCTGTCCGCCACGGGCCTGATCGCACGCACTTCCGAGGATGCGGTGGAACGTTGGGAGAATCGTTCGGCTTCCGACGGACGTGCCAAGGATGATCAGATCGTTTCGATGTTCCGCACGTCCACACGTTCCTCATACGGCTTGGTTACTTCAGCGGGTCGTCTGGTGCTGGCCCATGTGGTCGAATTGCCGAAGGTTTCCGCGGATGGGCCGCTCAGTGTCACGGGTGGTGTGAAGGCCGAGGAACTGCTGGGCATGACGGAGAACACCGATCCGATCCGCGGCGAACGGGTGATTGCTGCGATTGATATGCCGTCCACGGATGACGACGGTCAGCTTGTTCCTTTGGCGTTGGGCACCCGCAACGGCGTGGTCAAGCGTTGGAACCGTGAATCTCCGACCACAATGGATTCGTGGAGCGTCATCGATTTGAAGGATGATGACGAAGTGCTTGCCGCTGCCGAAGCCCGTGATGAGGATCGTCTGGTGTTTGTGTCCACCGATTCCTCGTTGTTGACGTTCGAAGCGAAGAATGTGCGTCCGCAGGGCCGTACCGCTGGCGGCATGGCGGGCATTCGTCTGGCTGAGGGGTGTTCGGCGGCCGCGTTCGCGGTGGTGCCTGACGGCAAGGTGACATGGAATTACGAAGAAGGCGAGAATGGACTGTTCTCCGCTTCCGGAGCCGTGGTGTTGACGGTTGCCGGCGATTCCGAAGCGTTGCCTGGCACTGAAAACGGTGCCGCGAAGGTCACGCCGTTGGAGATGTATCCGACGAAGGGCCGTGGTACGGGTGGCGTGCGTTCGCAGCGATTCCTCAAGGGGCAGGATACGTTGATTCTCGCGTTCGTGGGCGCGTATCCGTTGCATGCTTCCACGCAAAGCGGCGCTCCTGTGGAATTGCCGAAGCCTGATATGCGACGCGATGGTTCCGGTACGGATCTGTCGGCGCCGATTGCGGTGGTCGGCTGATTCGACGAAATCGATTGGCGGGGCTCTGGACTGGTTCTTCTTCCGGTTCAGGGCCTTCCCGTTTTGCGCACTTGGGCTGCCAGGTTGAATGAGCAGGCTGGGTGAAAGTGCCTCCGGCTTGGTTCAGCCATATAGCTTCATGCCTTGTGGGCTGTCCACGAACCCGGCAGCATGCAGCAAACGTCTGTATTCGTTGCGTTCCTTCAATGATTCACCGTTCATTTCGGCGAAGCTGACGCTGCCCTTGGACTGATGCTGCAATGCATAGGCAAGTTCCGTACATGCCGGCTGCAATATTCGCTCGTCATCGGTGAAGCTGACGATTCTGTGGCTTTTCGGCACGGCGAACAGCACCGGCATGCCGTGGTCGAGCACGATGACCGATTCCGCTCTGCGCGCCGGTTTCATATGGTGTTGTTCGGGCCATGTGATCGCGGAGCCTGTCAGGTTGGCCGGGTCGGTCACGTCGAGCGCCACGCAGGATTGGCTGCGCGCCTCGTCGTCGCCGCGCAAGGCGTCCACTGTGTCACGTCCGGCGAATTGGGCCGCTCCGAATCCTTTGACGAACATGCCTCTGACCAGATTGCCGTGTTCTTCCATACGTTTGAGTACCGGGTATAGTCCGGAGAATCCGCCTGCGACCTGCTCCTTGTCGATTAGAGGAGCGGCGATCACGCCATATCGGTCGAGCAGCGATTCGATCAATGCGATGTCGTATTCCTCGATGCCGGCTGTTGGTTTGCCGGCGGTATCGTCCGTTTGATCCGGTATCGCCATTGGACTGGTCCGGGACGAGTCGACCACGGACCATAATCCACCGAGCGTCGCCGGTGTCGAGGCGTGGATCCGTACGCGTCTGCGTGCGGCAGTGCGTGGCGCGCGCACTGAAACCGTGCCTTGAGCCAAGGCCCGAACGGGAGCGAATGAACTGTTCGTCACTTTGCCTTGCCATACCAAGGACCACAAGGCTTCCTCGAACTGGCTTTCGCCCCATGCGGGAAGGATGATTTCCCCTGTTTCAGGATTCACGTTGACTTCCGCATGTTCCTGCCAGATGACTTTGGCGGCTGTGGAAAGCTGCCGCGCATGGAAGGCTCCCCCATTCGATAATGCGGCAAGTATCGTCTCCGGCACGGTCATGGTTCCGGCACTATAGGCATTGTTCTGCGATTGTTCGCCGGGTTTCACCAGCAGCCGTGAATCAGCTGGATGGAATGCGATGCCGCCGGCTTCCTTGGCGTTGGAACCATTGATTTTGGAGCCGACCCATACCACGTCTCCGGATGCGAGCAATTCGTCCAACATACTCGGTTGGTAGTCGCGAACGCGTGCGGGGAAGACCGAGGATTCCCAAACGGAGGCGTTGAGGTATATGCCTTCAAGCTGTTCGATCACACGCATCAGCCCGTCGACGCCCTCATATCGGGCGCCACCCACAGGTCCGACGCCTTGTCTGTCCAACAGGAACGCCTGATAGACGGCCGGTTCCACCGGCTTGATGGCTTTGCGTGCCTTGGCAAGCGAAAGCGCGCGGATACGCCGAAACACGTCTTTGTGGAGCCATTGCTGGAGCGTTTGCCGAGGTGACCGTTCCGATGCTGAATCATCGGAACCATTGGCGTCCGCTCCGGCCGCATCATCGACGAAATGGCCTTTCAGCAGTTCGCCTTTGGCATGTAATTCATCCAACATGCGTACGCCTTGGACAGCGTCCAATCCCAGTTCGGCGATCATCTGATCCGCGGTGAATGGGCCATGCGTTTTGGCATATCGCGCCACACGGCCGGCAATGTCGGTCTCGTCCAAATCGTTCCAGAACGTCCGTCCGGCAAGCTCCTTCCCAACCTGCGCGATGACGTCGGCATCCAACAGCGAAGCCATGTCCGTGGCGCCCAGAAGACGTTCCAGCACTTCCGGGTCCATGGACAGCAGTTGCGTGCTGCGTTCGGCTTGCGGCACGTCGTATTGGTACATGACCGCGCCCACGTATCCGAACAGCATGTTTTCCGCGAACGGCGACGGCGTTTCCGTGACGGTCTCGCTCAAAGAGATGACGCCGGAGCGTAATCCGGACATCACATGTTTCAGCGCGGGCAGATCGTACACGTCCTGTAGGCATTCGCGTGCGGTTTCCAACAGCAACGGGAAGTTCTTCCGAGTTCGGGCGGCGTTGAGCAGTTGCGCCGCGCGCAGCCGCTGCTGCCATAAGGGGACGCGTCTGCCGGGGTTGGCGCGTGGCAGGAACAGCGATCGCGCCGCGCATTCTCGGAATCGTGCGGCATACAGCACGCTTTCGCCGACTTGCGTTTCGATGATGCGTTGCAGCTCGTCCATATCGAACAGCAGCAGCTCGCGGATCGGCAGGTTGCCGTCGCCGTCCGGGAGGCGGATGATGATGCCGTCGTCGGCCGCGTATACCTGCCCATCGAACCCGTATCGTTGTTTGATACATGTGGTGATGGCCATGGCCCATGGTTCGTGCACGCGTCTGCCGTATGGCGAGTGGACGATCACACGCCAATCGCCTTCTTCATCCTGGCAGCGTTCGACGACCAGCTCACGGTCGTTGGGAATCGTTCCCGTGGCGGCGCGCTGTTCGGCAAGCAGGTCGGCAAGATTGCCGATGGCGTTGTCGTCCAATCCGTCACGACGTAGACGTGCGATTGTTGTCGTGTCGAATCGGCTGGTCTTGTCTCCTGCGATGCCGTCCGAGACTTCCGCGCGTAGTCCTTGCGCCATATCGCGTATGAATCGGCCTTGGGACCGTCCGAATGCCGCGTCCCGCCCGTCGCCTTCGCCATGCCAGAACGGCAGTCGGGCGGTACGTCCTGGAGCAGGAACCACCACCACACGGTCCCGGGTGATTTCCTGGATCTGCCAGGTCGATGTGCCGAGGGTGATGACGTCTCCAACCCGGGATTCGTACACCATTTCCTCATCCAGCTCCCCCACTTTGCGTGGGCCCGGTCCGGAGCCTTCTTCGGGAAGCACCACGGTGTAGGTTCCTCGGTCGGGTATGGTGCCTCCGCTGGTCACGGCCAGTCGTTGAGCGCCAGGGCGCGCGGAGATGAGACCCGCCTCTTCGTTGTATTGCAATGGAGGCCGGAAGGCGGAGAAATCCTCGCCGTTGTAGGCACCGGTCATCATGCCCATCACAGCATCGAACATGGTTCTGTCGAGATCTTCGAATGGCGCGGCCTTGCGCACGGTCACGTACCAGTCGTCTGGTTTCAGATCATCCATCGCCGCGGCGGCGACGGTTTGCTGGGCAAGCACGTCCAAGGGGGTGCATGGAATGGTCAGTGTTTCGATGTCTCCGGAGCGCATGCATTCGATGCTTGCGGCCGTGCCGATGATTTGTTCTCGGGTGATTGGGTAGAACAGCGCATGCGAGACTCCCCCGACCTTGTGGTCGGCGCGCCCCACCCGCTGCAATCCCGAGGATACGGACAATGGCGGTGCGATCTGGATGACCAGATCCACTGAACCCATGTCGATGCCGAGTTCAAGGCTCGATGTGGCGACCACGCAACGCAATTGGCCGCGTTTGAGCTGTTCTTCGATCTGTTTGCGCCGGTCTTTGGAAACGGAACCATGATGCGCCATGGCGATTGCGTCGGCGTCCGCATGCGAGGAGACCAGCATGGTGGTGGAGCCGACCACGGAATCGTAGTGTTTGGCGAAGCCTTCACGGCCTTCCGGGGAGCCCAGATCCGGATACGGCTGGGTGGAATCACTGGCTGTGGACTCCGGCTGGGATGCGTTGTCCGACACACTCAAGTCCGTTCGGCCAAGCCTACGGTCGGACAGCGCATCCCGCCCTGCGTCCGCTTTGACGGCGGTTTCAGACCCAGTTTTCCGGGATGTGCGCAATTGCGCATACAGGTCGTTGAGCCGTGCGGTGAGTTTTTCCGCAAGGCCACGGGAGTTGACGAACACGAGGGTGGTGTGGTGTTTCAGCACTTCGTCAAGCACGCTGCGTTCGATGGCCGGCCATACCGAACCTCCGGTTGAAACCCGTGAGGTATGTTCGTCTCCCCCGACCGAAGTCAGTCCTTTACGTTCCGCCAATGCTTCCATGGCAGGACTCACCCCGGAAATATGCGTGGTATGGCGGTTCGGAAGTTTCACGGCGCCTGCCCTCCGCCCTGCGTCGTCGGAGACGGGATCGCGTATGGCCGAAAGCGGTTCCACCACTTTCAGATCCATGTCGGGGTGCGATTCGGGTCTGATGACGCGTACCGGCCGTATGCCGCCAAGGAAACGTGCGGCTTCGGCCGGCGGTTCCACAGTGGCGGAAAGCCCGATGCGTTGGACAGACCGGCCGGCAAGGCTTTCCAATCGTTCCAAGCTCAGCGCCAGGTGCGCGCCACGTTTGGAGCCCGCGATGGCGTGCACTTCATCCACGATAACGGTATCAACGGCGGAAAGTATCCGTCGCGCCTTGGAGGTGAGCAGCAGGAACAGCGATTCTGGCGTGGTTACGAGGATATCCGGCGGATGGCTGACGATTCTGCGCCGTTCCTGCGGCGTGGTGTCGCCGCTTCGTATGCCCACGCTGACTTTCGGCGATGGCAATCCCATCGCCTCGCACTGTCCGGCGATGCCGGCCAATGGCGCTTGGAGGTTCTTGGCCACATCCACGCCCAGAGCCTTCAATGGCGAAATATACAGGACCTTGACGCCGCGGACGGGTTTGCGTTTCTTGGCATTGCAATCGGATTCAGCCGTGCCGTCCCCACCGCCGGACGTCCGCAATAAGTCATCGCCCTCCTTCGTCATCAGACGGTCGATTGCGGAAAGGAAGGCGCACAATGTCTTGCCGGAGCCGGTGGGCGCCACCACCAATACGTTCTCGCCGGAACGGATGGCCGGCCATGCCAAACGTTGCGCCTCCGTCGGAGCATTGAACGCATGCTTGAACCAGGCCTTGGTAGGCTCCGAGAACAAGTCCATGCATTCGTACATACGTTCGATTATGGCATCGCCTTCAGACATCATCCACAACCGGCGGAAAGCTCGTCATCCACCGTCGTCGGCTCATTCGAGCACACCGCCCGGCTGACACATTCGAGCGTCTCACATATGGCGTCGTCAGGCGGCCGCACGGTCGCCGCACTTGCGGCGCAAAGTCTCATGCATGGCGACCATCAGCGCCAGGAACACCACCAGATAGAACGGGAACAGGTTGACCGAAACATGTTGCGCGATCAGCCCGAACAGCGGCGGCATGCACATCGATCCCACATAGGCGCAAGCCATCTGCATGCCGACGATGGCCTGCGATTTGTCCTCGCCGAAATAAGCAGGAGTGGAATGGATGACGCACGGATAGATCGGCGCGCAGCCCAAACCGATGACCATCAGTCCCGCGATGGTGCCGATATTGTGCGGCAACGGCAGGAGCATGATGACGATGCCGGTTAGCACCAACGCCTGGCCAAGACGAATCATGGCCGGATCGTTCAGTTTCATGGTCAGGAAACCGCTGGCGAGACGTCCGACGGTGATGCCGATGCAAAACAGGCTTCCCCACATGGCCGCCGTGGTCTTGTCGATGCCCTTGCCAAGCGCCATATAGCTGCTGGCCCACAACATGGCGGTCGATTCGAGCGCGCAATAGCAGAAGAACATCACGAGGATCTCGCGGGCGCCACGGATGGCGAGCACACCGCGAATACCAAGCGGCTTGCGCCGGTCAGCTGTTTCCCCTTCCGATTGCTCGGACTGCGCGGATTGCACGGAAGAGGCTTCACTCGTCCGCTGCGGTTCGACGGTCTTACGCGCCTTCCACAACGGCAGGCTCAGCACCAGCACCGCGGTGAGCACGACCTGCAGAATGGAGATGGTCCGGTAGCCCCACGCCCAGCCATGGCCGGCACCCAATGCGCTTGCCATGATGTACGGGCCAAGCAGCGTGCCCAAGCCCCACATGGCGTGCAGCCAGCTCATGTGACGGCTTTCGTAGTGGATTGCCACATAGTTGTTGAGCGCCGCATCGACGCCACCCGCGCCCAAGCCGTACGGAATGGCGAAGAGCAGCAGCATCCAGTAATTCGGCGAGATGGAGAAGCCGAACAATGCGAACGCCGTCAACGCAACGGACACTGCCGTGACCTTGCCTGCACCGAACCGCAAGGTCATGCGGTCTGATAGCAGCGCGGACACGATGGTGCCAGCGGAAATCGTCATGGAAATGCCACCCGACCAGGAAATCGGCGCATGCAGGTCGCCGCTCATCGTCGGCCATGCGGCGCCGAGCACCGCGTCCGGCAGGCCCAGACTGATGAAGGCGATGTAAATCACGGCGAGCAGCAGATTGGCCACAGTCAGCTCCTTGTATGTTTTATGTTTGCGGCAATAAAATCACGAAAATACTCCGCTATTTTATCCAAAGTTACCTACCAAACGGTATTTTGTATCTTGCACTATCGCCCGACGTTTTTGCATTATCGTGCATACACGAAAAGCGGGTCTCCGCCGTAACGCAAGACCCGCCAATCGCAATCGCCATGCAATATCAGGTGTCGATCTTGGAACGGTCGAAATCGTCGGCGTTCTCCACGATGAACGCCTTGCGCGGCGGCACGTCATCACCCATGAGCAGGCTGAAGATGTGGCTGGCCTGTTCGGCGTCCTCCATGCGGATACGGCGCAGCATGCGGGTGCGCGGATCCATGGTGGTATCGGCCAGCTGGTCGGCGTCCATCTCACCCAAACCCTTGTAACGCTGGATGTCCTCGTTGTAGCCGATGTGCTTTTTATCAAGCTCGGCGAGTTTGCCTGCCAACTCATCATCGGAATACGTGTAGATGTACTCGCCCTTATGCGTACCCGTCAACGCGATACGATGCAGCGGCGGCACGGCGGCATACACATGACCGTATTCGATAAGCGGCCGCATGTACCGGTAGAACAGCGTCAGCAGCAGGATGCGGATGTGCGCGCCGTCGACATCGGCATCGGTCATCATGATGATCTTGTTGTATCGGGCCTGTTCGATGTCGAAGCTCGCTCCGGAACCAGCGCCAACCACCTGGATGATGGCCGCGCATTCCTTGTTGGACAGCATCTGCGCGAGCGATGCCTTCTGCACGTTGAGGATCTTGCCTCGAATCGGCAGCAACGCCTGGAATCCGGAATTACGGGCGGCCTTGGCTGTGCCCAATGCGGAATCACCCTCGACGATGAACAGTTCGGCCACATCGTCATTGCCAGGCTGGCAGTCGGACAGTTTCGGCGGCATGGACGCGGATTCAAGCGCGTTCTTACGGCGTGTGACTTCCTTGGTCTTGCGCGCCTGCACGCGGGCATGCATTTCGCCGACGATTTTCTCCAGCACGCGGCCGGACTGTTCCTTGTAACCGCGTTTGGAGCCGGTAATCATCTCACCGAACTGCCTGTCGGTCATTCTGGAGACGATCGGCTTGACTTGCGCGGTGCCGAGCACGTCCTTGGTCTGGCCTTGGAACTGCGGTTCGGCGATGCGGACGGTGACGACGGCCACCAGACCGGCGAGAATGTCGTCACGTTCCACCTTCATATGGGAATCCTTGAGATTCACCTTGAGTTTGCGCGCGTTGTCCTCGATGGCCTTGCGCACCTGCTTGGTGATGCCTTGGAGGAAGCCGTCCACGTGCATGCCGCCGCCGGGCGTCTCCACCACGTTGACGAAGCTGCGCATGGTGGTGTCGTAGCCGTTGGTCCATCGCATGGCGATATCGACTGCGCAATCACGCGTCACCTTCTGCGCATGCAGTTCACCATCGTCTCCGACCGCCTGCGTTTCTTCAACATACGTGTCCTCGCCGGCGATGCGCCAAATATCGGAGACCGCTTCGCCTTTGGACAGGAAGTCGACGAAATCCTTCACGCCTCCGGTATGGCAGAATTCTTCGACGCGCGCATGCGGATATTTCGGCTGCACGGGTTGGGAAACGGTTTCCTGCGATTGCGTGGCAGCATCGTTTTCTTGCGATTCGGCTGATTCATCAGCTTCGGCTGAATCCTCCTGCAGTATGTCGGCAGAGGTTCCGATATCATCCGTTTCAGCGGACGTGTTCTCTTCCGTCACCTGTTCGATGACATTGTCATCGACTTCCAGCATTTCGTCAATGGACTCGTCGCCGGTTTCGGGAATGTTCTCGTCGATGACGGTGATTTTCAGCCCTGGCACCAGGAAACTGGTCTGCCGTACACGGTCGATGAGCTGGTCATAGCTGAATTCAGCGGTGTCGTTGAAAATCTCCGGATCCGCCCAATAGCGGATGCGGGTACCCGTGGTCTTCGGACTGACTTTGCCGATGATCTCAAGTTCGGTGGGACGATTCTTGCGCGTCTTCTTGAATGGCGAATCGGGAGACGGGTGTTCCGGATCAACGTCGGAATACACTCCGGGGTGGCCCTGATGGAAAGCCATGTGGTGGGTTTTGCCGTCACGATCCACTTCCACGTCGAGACGGGAGCTCAATGCGTTCACAACGGATGAGCCGACACCATGCAGACCGCCGGAAGCGCCATACGAGGAATTGCCGAATTTGGCGCCGGCATGCAGCTTGGTCAGCACCACTTCCACGCCGGTGAGCTTGGTTTTCGGCTCCACGTCCACCGGAATGCCTCGGCCATTGTCCGCCACTTCAACGGAACCATCGTCATGCAAGGTCACGATGATGTGGTTGCAGGCTCCCGCAAGAGCCTCATCGACGGCATTGTCGATGATCTCCCACAGGCAGTGCATCAGGCCCTGGCTGTCGGTCGTGCCGATGTACATGCCCGGACGTTTGCGCACCGCATCCAAGCCTTCGAGCACGGTAAGACTCTCAGCACCGTAATTATCCTTAGCCATGTTCCCTTTCAATTGTCGCCTTACAAGACATGAAGTCGAGAAACCCTGCGTTCATGCCGGTTTCTCGACTTCATTTACTCGCGTCTGATTACTATCACTGGTCCAGGAAGTCGCGCAGCGTCTGCGAACGGGACGGATGGCGCAGCTTGGACATGGTCTTCGATTCGATTTGGCGGATACGTTCGCGCGTCACGCCATACACACGTCCGATATCATCCAGCGTCTTCGGCTGGCCGTCCTCCAAACCGTAGCGCATCTTGATGACGCCAGCTTCACGCGGAGACAGCGTTTCAAGCACCTGCTTGAACTGCTCCTGCAACAGCGAGAAGGCGACGGCATCGGACGGTGCGATGGCGTCGGTGTCTTCGATCAGATCACCGAACTCGGAATCGCCATCCTCGCCCAGCGGCGTGTGCAGGGAAATCGGCTCACGCCCGTACTTCTGCACTTCCTGCACCTTCTCGACCGGCATGTCGAGCTCACGGGCCAGTTCGTCCGGCGTAGGTTCGCGGCCGAGGTCCTGAAGCATCTGGCGCTGCACGCGGGACAGCTTGTTGATGACTTCCACCATATGCACAGGCACACGAATGGTGCGGGCCTGATCAGCCATGGCACGGGTGATGGCCTGGCGAATCCACCATGTGGCGTACGTGGAGAACTTGAAGCCCTTCTTCCAGTCGAACTTCTCTACGGCACGAATCAGACCAAGATTGCCTTCCTGAATCAAATCGAGGAACAGCATGCCACGGCCCGTATAGCGCTTGGCAAGAGAGACCACGAGTCGAAGGTTGGCTTCCAGCAGATGGTCCTTGGCGCGCTTGCCGTCGTTCGCGGCCCACTTCAGTTCACGCCGGCGCTTGAAATCCATCTTGTCGGATTCCGTGTCCAGCAGATGTTGGGCGTACAGACCGGCCTCGATGCGTTCGGACAGGTCGACTTCCTGTTCGGCGTTCAGCAGGTTCACTCGGCCGATCTGCTTCAGGTAATCCTTGACCGGATCTGCGGTGGCGCCGGCTGCGATCACACGACGCTTCGGATTGCCGGACGGCGTCAGATTGTCGTCGTCATCATCGTCACGCACCACGAAAGCGCCTTTTTCCTTGGGCTCTTCCGGCTTTTTGCGCTTGTCTTCGTCATCGTCTTCCAGTTCGGAATCGTCATCCTCGTCGATATTGTCCTCGTCGAGGTCGTCATCCTCCCCTTCGTCGTCCACGTCATCAAGGTCATCGTCGAAATCATCGAGATCGGCATCCTCGACGGGATCGTCTTCAGGGGCGTCCTGCTCGATCAGGTTCTCTTCTTCTTCCGCTTTCTTGCTTTTCTTGGCGGCGGAGGTCTTCTTCGCGGCCGTCTTGCGCGACGTCTTCGTAGCGGTCTTTGAGGACTCGCTCTTCTTGGCAGCAGGCTTGCGCGTGGAGGCCTTTTTTCCGGAGGTGGTCTTTTCGGTCAGATCAGTCTGTTCCGTATTTACCGTCGTTTCCTTGGTGGCCAAACTTATCCTCCTATTGATCCCGCCGGAAGCGTATACCATATGGACCCACTTCTGGCAAGGGCAAATCGTCAACTATGTGAGTTAACCATCTTGCGAGGACGATTATTCCCGCGTGTTGAGCTCACCATGCGCAAGTACCGCTTCCTTTCGGCGTGTTGCTCTATGTCTCTTCGGCCCATACCGGTCCGATATGACGATGCGCCGCGGAGCAGATGATCGCCGCGAGAGAACAATTCTCATCCAACGCGAGCGCACGCATCGCGCACAGCATGGCGCGCTCATCGCCCATCCACCACAGCACATAACTGATGATGGCCAATGGCTGCACATGATACCGTTCGGGGACCATCCCGATGATGTCGAACATCATGTTGACGCCGTTGTCGCAACGTTTCGTGTCGGGTTTTCTTGATGCGTCACGGAACGATCCGTTGAGGGATTCCTCCAGATGACGCGTGTTGCCGGGAAGTGTCGGATTGGCCATGAATCCCATGAGAAAGTCACGTGACGAACGTCGTTCATCCACGATGATGGAGACCAGCAGCGCGTCACGCACCGCCATGGTCTGCTGCATGGCGATGGCAAGTGCTCCCGCACCGTTTCTGGACAGTCTGCATTCTGGCGATGAATCGTCATCTCCCGACGATTCATCGGCCAGCTCATCCATCCATTCCGAGAATGGCTCCTGCAGGAAATCGCGTATGCTCTCCGCCATGCCCAGCGATTTGCAATCCTCCACCAATTGGTCTTCAAGCCGTTCCATCTCGGCTTCGCATATCGGCATGGGCTCGTCGATCGTCTTCATGTCTCGTCCTCCTTGGCGTATCGGAGCGGCCGCTTGATGCAGGCCGCTTTGTTGGAACTATGCATCATCCGGCAATGCAATGAGGCGTTTCGGGACCCCTGTGGTCGGAGAACGTGAAGCTCGGCGTGTCACGAAACGTCCGGCACCGTCTCACCCGCTGCAATCATTATGTTTTCCTCTTGTCGAATGTGTGTGGATAACCTTGACCCATGACTAGCTCTTCCGATTTGGAACAGATTGAAACGCGCACGCTCTCGCTGGTAAGGGATTTTTCGTTCCTGCATGCGGACGATCCGGTGGCGAATTCCTGCAAAGCCGTCGCTGATGCGGTGGCGCAGCAGGCGGTCACGTCAAGTGAGGGCGGCAAACGTCTGCGGGCGTTGCTGACGTTGGATGCGTTCCGTGCGTTCGCGCCGCAGGATGTGGCGGAACGTGATATGGATGCGGTGTTGGATCTGGCATGCGCGATCGAAGTGTTTCAGACCGGCGCGTTGGTGCATGACGACATCATCGACGATTCCGATCTGCGCCGTGGCAAGCCGTCCGCTCATCGTGCGCTTGCCACGGATACCCATAGTGATGCCATCGGCCATGGTTTGGGCATCATGTTGGGTGATATGCTGGCCACCGCGAGCGTGGATATCGCCAATAAAGCGGCTTGCCGGCTTGGCTCCGGATCTTCCGTGGTGTCGGCCTTCCTGAATATGCACCGTGAAGTGGAAATCGGCCAAGTACTCGATTTGGCCGTGGAACTCAATACGTTAGACGATCCTGAAGAGCTGGCGTCGGCCTCTTTGAATGTCTTCCGTTGGAAGACCGCCAGTTATACCACTATCGCACCTTTGGAATTCGGTATGCTTGCCGCCGGCCTCGCCCCTGCGGACGCGCGCAGGCTCGCACTGGCGATTGGATTGCCTCTTGGTTTGGCGTTCCAGCTCGCGGATGATCTTCTGGACGTCATCGGGTCGAGCCGCAATACCGGCAAACCGGTGGGCGGTGATATCCGTGAAGGCAAACGCACGGTGTTGCTGGCCGATGCGATTGAGGCTGCCGGCGATGTCGAACGACGTGAACTCATCGACATGTGGGAAGCCGAATCACGTGACGAGGCACATGTTAGGCGTGCCATCGCATTGTTCGAGTCCACTGGTGCCATCGCACGTTCCAAGGAACGGATCGCCGGTCTGTGGCTCGAGTCGAAGGCCGCCATCGAGACGCTTGAACTATCGCAGGATCGCAAAGACATGCTTACCGAAGCATGCGCACGTTTCGTACCGATTGTGCGGGAACAGGGCTGATGCCGCCGCACTGTGAAAGACCCGTGTTCATCGCATCTTCCGCAAACCATTCCTTGTAGACTACAAGTGAACACATCTTTGTCGCGAAACGTTTTTTGAAGAAGGAATCGTACCGATTAGCCATGAGTGAAGCCCAGCATGCCCCCGAAGGCCAGGTCATCGAAGGCCGGTACCGAGTCGTCAGCAGAATCGCCGATGGCGGCATGGCCACGGTGTATCAAGCTGTTGACGAGCGTCTGGGACGTACCGTCGCCATTAAGATCATGCACACGCAGCTGGCACAGGGCCCACAACGCGACCAGTTCGTGGAACGTTTCCATCGCGAGGCCCGTTCCGCAGCAGCAATAGCCAATCCCCATATCGTGCAGGTGTATGACACCGGTGAGTTCGATGGACTGGATTTTCTTGTCATGGAGTACGTGCATGGCGTGAACCTGCGGTACGAAATGAACCAGCAAGTCACGTTCAGCGTTCGTGAGACGCTACGCATAGTCGGTGAGACGTTGGACGGCTTGGCTTCGGCGCATCGCGCAGGCGTGGTGCACCGCGATATCAAACCGGAGAATATTCTGCTCAATGACCGAGGACATGTGCAGATCACCGATTTCGGCCTGGCCAAGGCGGTGTCGCAGGCCACGCTGTCCTCCACCGGCATGCTGCTGGGCACGGCCGCCTATCTGGCGCCAGAAATGATTCAGCACAATCAGGCAACGCCGCAGGGAGACCTGTATTCCGTAGGCATCATGGCTTGGGAGATGCTGGCCGGCAAGGTGCCGTTCACCGCGGACAATCCGGTGACGCTGGTGTTCAAGCACGTGCATGAGGATGTGCCGGATATCACGACCGCTTGTCCGGGCATCAATGCAGGCGTGGCCGCATTCCTCGCCCGTCTTACGGCGCGCGCGGTCGAGGACCGTCCCCAGGATGCGTCCGTGGCATTCGACGAATTGCAGCAGTTGCAATCGAACCTCACCATCGACGACTGGCAATACCGTCTGTCAGCCGTTTCCCCGGCCGCAAACGATGCCGCCGACACCATGCCCGGCGATGGCACCCGGCAGATGCCGCTACCGCCCGCTCCCCCAGCACCGCCTGTGCGTCAGAACGACGATCGTACACGACAGTTCAATCCGGAAAACCCGAACAAAACCACCGTCATGCCGGCGCAGCAGGCAGATTCGGAGGCAACCACCCGCTTGGCTTTGGAAAAGAACGACGTCCCCGCCAACAACGTTCCAGCTTCCCCCTCGAACGGTCCGGTCAGTGGTGGACAGCCGAAACGCAGTGGCAAGCGTGCACCTGTCATCATCGCCGTCGTAGCAGCCATCGTGCTTGCCTGCGCAGGCGGTGGAGGCTATGCCTGGTGGTATTTCCGAGGACCGGGCAGCTACTGGACCATGCCTCAGCCGGCAGATCTCACATGTTCCGATTCGGAGCCCTGCCGTATTTCCAACATCAAATGGAACGCCTATGAGGAACTGCTGAAATTCTCCAACATCGAGTACGAAGAGACCGAGGCGTTCAGTGATTCCGTCAAGGCTGGCAATGTCATCTCCACCGACCCGGAGAATGTCGGTTCGCATGTGAGCAAACGTCATCATCAGAAGGTCAAGGTGGTAGTGTCCAAGGGTATTAAGCAGGGCACTGTTCCCACAGACATTCTCGATGCCACCAGTGCGAACGGCAAGGATCCGATCAACGCGTTGAAGCGTGCCGGCTTCGACAACATCGAACAGACTCCGGCCAATGATGACGCGTATTCCATGGACGTACCTCAGGGCGCGTTGCTTGATTTAAGCGTGGATCCCGGCGCGACTCTGCCCCATAACGCGAAGATTACCGTCACGCTGTCCCAAGGACCGAAACCGGTTACCATGCCGGACGTCGTGGGCAAATCGAAGGATGAGGCGCAGCAGACGCTTGATGCGCTCAAGCTCACCGTCAACTGGACCGAGCAATTCGATGACAAGATTCCGCAAGGACAGGTGATTTCCGCTTCCGCGAAGACCGGAGACGAGTTGCACTGGGGCGATAGCGTCAATGCGGTGGTGTCGAAGGGACCGGAAACCGTAACGCTGCCGAATTATGTCGGACAGAAAGCCGCCGCTGCCAAAGCCGCATTGGAGAAGCTGGGATTCAGTGTGAAGATCAGCTCGCAACTGACACTTGACTCCAGTCAAGACAAGAAGGTCGCTTCGCAGGATCCGGTAGGAGGCACCGAGGTGCGACTGCGTCAGGAGGATGGCACGCCGAATACCGTCACCTTGAAAATGTATTCGTCGCTGTTCGACTGATTATCCTGATTACAAAATAGAAATCAGGGGTGTCTGTTCCGAAAACATTCTTCGGAACAGACGCCCCTGATTGGTTTGGAATGAACCTCGCTGAAAACTTATGCCTTCTTGGCAGCGGATTCGGCTTGTGCCTGCGCTTCGGCCTCCTGCTGGGCTTTGAGCTCGGCCTTGACCTTCTGCGCGTATTCGTCGACGTATTCCTGTCCGCTCATCTTCTGGATCTCACGGGTCACGCGGTCGGTAAGCGAACGCAAATCATCGTGGGTAATCTGGTCGGCGGATTTCTTCTCGACTTCAATCGGCTTGCCGTAAATCACCTTGGACTTGCCTTTGTTCGGAATGACCTGTCCTGGCTTCTGCAGTTCACGCGAACCGATGATGGCGGCCGGAATAATGGGGCAACCGGTTTCGAATGCCAGACGCGCCGCGCCGGTGTGTCCTTTGTAAAGACGTCCATCGGGGCTGCGAGTACCTTCGATGTGAATGCCGAACAGATGTCCGTCCTCGATGATCTCACGGGCGTGGTTCAGTGCGCCAAGTGATTTGGAACCGCCGGAACGGTCCACGGGGAACACGCCGACTGACGTGAACCACCATTTCTTGAATTTGCCTTTGATGCCTTTGCCTTCGAAATATTCGGCCTTGCCCATGAAATGAATCATGCGCGGGCAGGTCAACGGCAGCAACGCATCGTCGATGACGGCAAGATGGTTGGCTGCGATGATGGCGCCACCTTCGTGCGGAATGTTCTCAAGTCCTTGCGCGGTCGGTCCCAAACGGTGGATGGCGATTGGTCCCAAGCCTTTTACGAAAAACCAATAGAGCATTCTTCACGATCCTCCCGGCGGATTGGCCTCCGCCCGATTAGAGTATAAGTATGACTGACCTCAACAATAGCAATGACGATGAAGAACGCCCAAATGACGCGTCGCATGGTGGCGGCTCTCCAATGGACGACTTGGATGCGGCTTGGGCCGAGTTTGCGGATTCGCATGCTGACGATTTGAAGGCCGTGGAACGTTCGCGTAGTGCGAAACGTTTCGAGAAGCATGCGCAACGTCGGGAAAAAGAGGCTTTGCTGTCCATCGATGACTTGGATCAGGGCACGTTCACCAATGATGCGCCGGCGAATGGTCGTGGGCCGCGCGATTTCACTGGTTCGAGCTGGCTTGACACGGATCGGGTCATGGACCGTTACGGTGACGACTTCGTGCCGCCGAATCCTGAAATCGGCCATGTGAAACTGTCAAAACTGGTGTTCTGGATATTGCTGGTGGCCGGCGTCATCGGCATTATCGCTTCCGTGTTCGTTCCGGCGTTGGCTTCGATTCTTGGTTCGATTTTCGGTTTGTGTGCGCTGGTCGGCGCCGCTGGCCTCATCGTGCAGCATAAAGGGCATCGTGAAACGCGTACCGACGAATTCGATGATGGAGCACGCGTCTGACGATTCTTTGGCGACAAACTGAATACATCCATCTATGTGAGGGCCCCGGCGGTTATTGAACTGCGCCCCGTTTGTTGGACGTTGTTAATTGGGATACAGGGTCAGACCGCGAGGGACATGCTCCGGAACTCCTCCGGGGTGCGTCCCTCGAGTCGTATCTGGCGTCGTCTGGTGTTCCAATGGATGATGTAGGCGTCCAGCTCGCGTTTGAACTGTTCGTACGAGTCGAACACACGGCCGCGGTAGAACTCGTCCTTCAAGTGGCCGAAGACCTGCTCGGCCGCCGCGTTGTCCAGGCAGTTGCCCTTGCGGCTCATGGACCGGCGGATGCCGGGGCGTTCGAGCTCCTTCCTCCACCATTGGTGCTGGTACTACCATCCCATGTCCGAGTGCAGGATCGGCTCCGCGCCGGCGGGCAGGCGCTCCGCGAGCATGGCGGGCAGGCGCTTCTGCTGCCCGAGGTCCGGACTGCGGCTCACGTCCCAGGCCACGATCTCCTTGCTGGCCATGTCGTACACGGGAGCGAGGTACGCCTTGGAGCCGGCGACCTTGAACTCGGTGACGTCGGTGCCGAGCCTGGAGAACGGACGGGCCGCGTCGAAGTCGCGTTCGGGCAGGTTATGCACGCGGTCGCCCGTCTCGCCCCTGTACGAGCTGTAGCGTCTCCACGGGTTCCTGGAGCGGATGGCGCATCTCAGCCCATACGGCGCATGACCCTGAGCACGGTCTTGGCGGATATGCGCGTGCCGAACTCGTGGACCAGGCACATGCGCGCCTGCCGGTGGCCGCACCCGTTCGGGGTGCGCTCCCATATCTCCCGTACCATCGGCTCCACGTCCGGCCTGGACACGTGCGCCGGGCGCGACAGGTGGTGGTAGTACGTGGATTTCGGCAGCCCGGCTATCCTCAGGAGGTGGTCGAGCCGGTGTTCCCGCCCTGCGAGCAGTCGGACGACGGCGCTTCGCTCGCGCCGCGTGACTTGGACGCCCGCAGGGCCCGGAGTTTTTCCAGGTACGCGACCTTCGCCTTCAGGTACGCGACCTGTTCGGCGAGCTCCTGCTCGCGCGTCGGTTCGGGCTTCGGTTTGGATCTCGCGCCTTTCGGCCTGCCCTTGGGTTTCGGCCTGAGCGCCTCCGGACCTCCGGACCGGTAGTCGCGGCACCAGCGCTCCAGGGACGCGATGCTCGCGATCCCGTGCCTGGCCATGGCCTCCGTCTTGGTCAGACCGTTCTCGACGTGGTCGCGCGACGCGGCGACCTTCGTCTCCCAGTCGTAGCGTCTGCTGCCGCCGCCTCCCATGACCGCCTCCTCGCCGTTGGACCTGTACAGCCCAATCCAGTTTCTCGCGGTATACACCGGTATGGCAAGCCTTCTGACGAGCGTGGCCTTGCCGGCTCCGGACTTGATGAGCTCCAGCGCCTCGCGCCGGAACCCGTCGTCGTAACGTCTCCTTCGATCCTCACGCATACGAAAGAACCGCACCTCCGATCATCGAATCTGAATTTCTTCAGTCCAACAATCGGGGTGCGGTTCATATTTACGCCGGAGTCTTCACATACACATACGTTGTCAGCGTTTTCAGGCTTTCTTCGCAGCTTGGGCGGTGGCGATCCACTTGTCAAGCAGCGCCGTGGCCTTGCCGGAGTCAACGGTCTGCTCCGCGATGGCGTAGGCGGCTTTGAACCGGTCAGCCAAGCTTGCGTCGCCCGGCACCAAATGACCGTCGGCGACGATTGCGGAAGCGGCGTTCAGCAGCGCGGTGGTACGGAACGACACATCCTTGCCTGCGAAGAAGTCTCGTGCCAGCTGCGCGTTGAGCGTCGGTTCGCCACCCTTCAGATCTGCGATGGTGACTTTGGCGAGGCCGAGTTCGACGGTCGGATCGAATTTGTTTTCGGTAACCTTGCCGTCCTTGAATTCCCAAATGGAGACCGGACCGGTCGGTGCCATCTCGTCAAGGCCCTCATGGGAAGTGTAGACCATGCCGATCTGGCCGTTCGCCGCATATACGGCGGCCATGATCGGGCTCATCTTGCGATTAGCACAGCCGACGGCCATATGCTTCGGGCTTGCCGGGTTGGTCAGCGGACCAAGCACGTTGAACACGCATGGCACGCCGAGCGCGGCGCGAATCGGACCGACAAAACGCATGGCGGGGTGGAAGGTGCGTGCGAAAGCGAATGCGATGCCGCATTCGTTGCCGACTTCGCTCACTTGTTCCGGAGTCAAATCCATGGGCAGGCCGAGCGCTTCGAAGCAGTCAGCAGTGCCGCACTTGGATGAGGCCGCACGATTGCCGTGCTTGACGACTTTTACGCCTGCGGCCGCGGCTACGACGGCCCCCATGGATGACAGGTTCACGGTGGAGGCTCCGTCGCCACCGGTGCCGACGATGTCGGTGGTTTCACCGTCGATGTGCAGCGGAATGGCATGGGCCACCATGGCCTTCGCCGCGCCACGCACTTCGTCGGGGGTCAGCCCCAACTGCTGCTGGGTGGCGAGTACCGCGCCAACGGCCGCCGGATCGGCATTGCCGTTCATGAGGTCATCGACGAACCACTCGGATTCCTCGGCGCTCAAGTGGTCCCCTCCGACCAGCTTGGTGAGGATCGACTTCCATGTGATTTCGGCCATGATGCCCTCCTTGGCGCTGTCGCACGCCTTTATTGTTGTTCTGATGCCGCCAATTGTAACGATTGGACGTTTCCCCACGTCCGCACGTCCATATCACGAAACGGCCCATCGAAGATTCTTCAAAAAAGAAAACCTCCCCCGATTACGGTCGGGGGAGGTTATGTCATGAGCAAGTCAACGACTCAACGAATCACTGCTCGTTCTGGCCGTGGCACATCTTGTACTTACGACCAGAACCGCATGGGCACTGGGCGTTCTTGCCGGTTCCCGGGAAAGTGCGGCCATCCGCCCACGGAGAGTGGAGTTCCTCGCTCTTCGGACGCTTGTTGGCCGGGACCTTGCCTTCGGCGTGGCTGATCGGCTGCATGCCGACGATGCCCTTCTCGTTCTTCTGCTCGTCAGCCAGTTCATCGATGGTGGTCTTTTCGGCCTCGTCATCGGTCTCCGGCTCTGCAGGAGCGGATTCGCCGGTCGCGGCGGCTTCGCCGTCCAGACCCATTACGGCCTCGGCGGCGTTCACGGCCTCATCCTCATCGGATTCGGTCTCCTCGTCCTCGGTCATGGCCACGCGTTCGATGTCCACGTGGAACAGCAGCTGGATGGTTTCCTCCTTGATGGCTTCGATCATGGAGTTGTACATCTGGTAGCCTTCACGCTGGTATTCGACCAGCGGGTCGCGCTGGCCCATACCGCGCAGGCCGATGCCGTCCTTGAGGTAGTCCATCTCGTAGAGGTGTTCACGCCACTTGCGGTCGAGCACGGCGAGCACCACGCGGCGCTCGAGCTGGCGCAGGCCTTCGCTGCCGAGCTTGTCCTCGAAATCGGAGTACTGGTCCTTGGCGTCGGAGACGATGAGCTCCTTCAGGGCCTCAACGGCCTTGTCGCCCTTGAGCTTGTCGACGGCGTCCTTGGCCGCTTCCTGCTCCACGGCGATCGGGTACACGGAGGAGATGGCCTTGAACAGACCGTCCCAATCCCAATCGGCCGGCTTGTCGGAACCGTTGTTGGCGCCCTTGATGTAGCTCAGCACGGTGTCGTCGATGAACTTGAGGATGTCCTCGTGGATGTCGGCGCCCTTCAGCACAGCCTGACGCTCCGCATAAATGACGGTGCGCTGCTTGTTCATCACGTCATCGTACTTCAGCACGTTCTTACGGATTTCGAAGTTACGCGATTCGACGGCCTTCTGTGCGGTGCGCACGCCCTTGGAAACGCTCTTGGCTTCGATCGGCTCGCCTTCCGGCATGCCCTTGGCCATGACACGCGCCACCAGCTGGGTGTTGAACAGACGCATCAGATCATCTTCGAGGGACAGGTAGAAACGGGATTCACCCGGATCTCCCTGACGGCCGGAACGGCCGCGCAGCTGGTTGTCGATACGGCGGGATTCGTGGCGCTCGGTGCCGAGCACGTACAGACCGCCGAGCTTGACGACTTCCTCATGCTCGTCCTTGACCTGGTCCTTGATTTCGGCCAAAGTGCCCGGCCAACGCTTCTCGTACTCGTCCGGAGTGTCATCCGGAGAATAGCCTTCGGACTTGAGCTTCGCATCGGCGAGGAACTCGACGTTGCCGCCGAGCATGATATCGGTACCACGGCCTGCCATGTTGGTGGCCACGGTGACGGCGCCCTTACGGCCTGCGACGGCCACAACGGCGGCTTCCTTGTCATGCTGCTTCGCGTTCAGCACCTGGTGAGGAATCTTGGCCACGTCAAGCAGAGAGGACACGACTTCGGAGGATTCCACGGATGCGGTACCCAGCAGGACCGGCTGGCCCTTCTTGTGGCGCTTGGCCACATCACGGACGATGGCGGCGAGCTTTTCCTTCTTGGTACGGAAGATCAGATCGTCCTTATCCTCGCGGATCATCGGCTTGTTGGTCGGAATCGGCAGCACGCCCAGCTTGTAGGTGCCCATGAATTCGGCGGCTTCGGTCTCTGCGGTACCGGTCATGCCTGCCAGCTTGTCGTACATGCGGAAGTAGTTCTGCAGGGTGATGGTGGCGAAGGTCTGGTTTTCGGCCTTGACCTCCACGCCTTCCTTGGCTTCGATGGCTTGGTGCAGACCCTCGTTGTAACGGCGGCCCGGCAGGATACGTCCGGTGTGCTCGTCGACGATGAGCACTTCGCCGCCGGTCACGACGTAGTCGCGGTCACGCAGGAACAGCTCCTTGGCCTTGATGGCGTTGTTCAGATAGCCGATCAATGCGGTGTTGTTCGGTTCGTACAGGTTGTCGATGCCGAGATAGTCCTCGACCTTGGTGATGCCCGGATCAAGGATGCCGACGACCTTCTTCTTCTCGTCGACCTCATAGTCCTCGTCACGGTTGAGCTTCAGAACCAGGCGCGCGAACTGGCGGTACCAGCGGGTCACGTCGCCCTCGGCCGGACCGGAGATGATCAACGGGGTACGAGCCTCATCGATAAGAATGGAATCGACCTCATCGACGATGGCGTAGTGGTGGCCACGCTGTACGAGATCGGACTTCTCCCACGCCATGTTGTCGCGCAGGTAATCGAAGCCGAATTCGTTGTTGGTGCCGTAGGTGATGTCGGCGTTGTACTGCTTGCGACGCTCCGGCGGCTTCTGGTTGGTGATGATGCAGCCGGTGCTCATGCCGAGGAAGCGGTAGACACGGCCCATCAGCTCGGCCTGGTAGCTGGCCAGATAGTCGTTGACGGTGACGACGTGGACGCCCTGACCGTCGAGTGCGTTCAGGTAGGCCGGCAGCGTGGCCACAAGGGTCTTGCCTTCACCGGTCTTCATTTCGGCGATGTTGCCCCAGTGCAGAGCGGCGCCGCCCATGAGCTGCACGTCGAAGTGGCGCAGGCCCAAGGTTCGCTTGGAAGCTTCACGCACGGTGGCGAAGGCTTCCGGCATGAGCTTGTCAAGGGACTCGCCGTTTTCGATACGCTGCTTGAACTTGGCGGTCTGGCCCTTGAGCTCCTCGTCGTCAAGCGCCGCGATCTCGTCCTCCAAGGCGTTCGTCGCTTTGGCCACGTTCTCAAGCTTCTTGATCTGTCGGCCTTCACCCATGCGTAGGGCTTTGTCAACGATATCTACCACAATCACTCCCTTTGTGTATGGTGACTTTCCTCGATTGAGGATAGTCGCTTTCTCGCGATTTCCGAAAAGCTCCGTCCATTTTACGTAAGTTTTGACGTATCTTGTTTTTCGCATAAGAAAAGAGGCCCGCATGTATGACATGCGAGCCTCTTATCGTTCAGTTTTCAGCCATTAGCCATTACTTCTTGGCCACATTCTCCGGAGTGTCGATTTCGAAGACGCCGTAGCTCCAACCGTGACGGTGGTAGACGACGGACGGACGACCGGTTTCCTTGTTGACGAACAGGAAGAAGTCGTGACCGATCAGCTCCATCTCGTACAGGGCCTCGTCAATGGTCATCGGCTCGGCGATGTGCAGCTTGCGGCGGATGACGATTGGGGTGTCGCCGACCTGGACCTCGACGGATTCGCCAGGGCCGAGATCAGCGGAAACGGCGTCGGCCGGGCTATTGTTCGGCGCTTCCGGCTCCGGCTCCTCGACGACGACCGGCTCGACCGGGCCCAGATCGACCGGGACCGGATCGGTGTAGCCACGACGATGGTCCTTGCGGCGGTCGCGGGTACGGCGCAGACGAAGCGTCAGCTTGTCGAGAGCCAAATCGAGCGCGCTGAACTCGTCGGCGCTGGAGGCTTCGGCACGCACCACGGTACGACCTGCGATGACGGTGATCTCAACGCGCTTGGCGGTGTCGGCCTGACGCGGATTGCCCTCGTGGGACAGCACAATCTGGACACGCTGCGCATCCGGGGCGATAGCGGTCACACGATTCATCTTGCTTTCGACAACGTCACGGAACCTTTGCTTGATCTGCGTATGACGTCCGGTAACGACGATTTCCATGTGGACCTCCCTAGACTCAAGCGGTGTTAACCGCTATATACGGACCAACCAGCTGCATCGCTGCTTGGTAGTCATCATTGTATCCATAAGATTGGTGATTTGCTGGAAAACTCCCCGAGAAAACAAAAGTTTTTTTACGCTTTGCTTTCGACGATTCTCTTGCTATAGTTGTGCGTTTGAGACCTCTTGATGGCCGCGACCGATTTTGTCGGTTGAGGAACTTCCGGGCTCCATAGAGCACGATGGCGGATAACGTCCGCCCAGGGCGACCTGAGAGATAGCGCAGCAGAGAATAGACCGCCTTACCGGTTTCGGCCGGTGGGTAAGGGTGAAACGGCGGTGTAAGAGACCACCGGGCCGCTGGTGACAGTTGGCCGCATGGCAAGCCTCATCGGGAGCAAGGCCAAGCAGAAGGCGTTCGAGGACTGCTCGTCCGAAGCCTTCGGGTAGGCTGCTAGAGCCTGACGGCAACGCCAGGTCGAGATGGATGGCCATCCGTGCCGTTGGCACGACAGAACCCGGGGTATAAGAGGTCTCACTCTCCACTCTTTATGTTTTGAGGATTTCTTTACACCAGCCTCTTTATGAAACTGACGTCACGCCCTTGGTCAACGGTCGCCGTCAATCAAACAGTTCCTGTGCGATTTGGCGCAGAATCTCAGGATTATGGCCTTTTCTGCCGCCCGCGCTCCAGAAGCGGCGCCTACGTGCATCGCGTTCCAGACCGGCGGTTTTTCTCGCGGTTCTACGGCCTAATTCCCATGCGGCTTCAGTAAACACGCCGTAGGATTCCGCCTCATCACAAACCTGTTGGGCCAGCCTACGGTCGACGCCTTTCCGTGTAAGCTCAGCGACCGCGCCCCTACATCCCATAAGACGGGTCGCACAGTAGCGTACCGCGGATTGCGCGTAGGCTTCATCGTCAATCAGTTGAACCCTTGTCAGTCTTTCGATGACGTCGTCAACCACTTCAGAGGTATAGCCCTTACCAATCAGGCGCTCACGCAGTGCGCCGGAAGGTCGAGGCGCAGCGTCCAGCAATCGCAATGCGGCTTCCCTGCATGCGTCAAGATCATTTGGATCCTTTGCGGCAGTAGAATCGCCGTTCCCGACACGCCCAGCGTGTCGCGCGTGTCGTGGCGTTTTCGTCGCATTTGCGCTTCCAGCGAACAAACTGGAACGGTCAGGTTTCGTTCGACGGTTCCACCTCTGAACGTTCGTGCGTTCTGGATCCTCTGAAGAAAGGGCAAGGCCCCCAGTATCGGCCGACGCCGGCTGAAGGCCCTGTTCCTTAAGGAAACGTTCGGCGCTGATCATATGTCAGGCTTTGGCGGCTTTTGAAGTTTTAGACGTCTTACCATCATCCGGCGCGCCCGCGGCGTCCTCCGCCCCATCGTCCTCGGCGAACTGGTCGGTAGGTTTGATCAGACCGAATGCCGCCTTGACCTTGTTCTCGATTTCCTCTGTGAGTTCCGGATTGTCCTTGAGGAACTGACGCACGTTTTCGCGTCCTTGCCCCAGCTGGTCGCCCTCATAGGTGAACCACGAGCCAGACTTTTTGACGACGTTGGCCTGCAACGCCATATCAAGCACGGAACCTTCCTTGGAGATGCCCTCGCCGTACAGCACATCGAATTCGGCGGTCTTGAACGGCGGAGCCATCTTGTTCTTAACAACCTTGACCTTGGTACGGTTGCCGACAGCCTCATCACCGTTCTTAATGGTCTGGATACGGCGGATGTCCATACGTACGGACGCGTAGAACTTCAATGCCTTGCCGCCGGTGGTGGTCTCCGGATTACCGAAGAACACGCCAATTTTCTCACGCAACTGGTTGATGAAGATGGCGGTGGTACCGGCTTGCGCCAGCGCACCGGTCATCTTACGCAACGCCTGACTCATCAGGCGCGCCTGCAGACCGACATGGCTGTCTCCCATCTCGCCTTCGATTTCCGCTTTCGGCACCAAGGCCGCGACGGAATCGATAACAATCACGTCAAGCGCGCCGGAACGAATCAGCATGTCGGCGATTTCCAATGCCTGCTCGCCATTGTCCGGCTGAGAGACGATCAACGAATCGGTGTCGACGCCCAGCTTACGGGCATAGACCGGATCGAGCGCATGCTCGGCATCGATGAATGCGGCCACACCGCCGGCCTTCTGGGCATTGGCCACCACATGCAGCGCCAATGTGGTCTTACCAGAGGATTCCGGTCCGTAAATCTCCACAATACGGCCTTTAGGCAGGCCGCCGATGCCTAATGCCATATCCAAAGCCAAGGATCCGGTCGGAATGACCTCGACATCCTGTTCCGGGCGGTCGCCAAGTCTCATGGCCGATCCCTTGCCGAAGCTTTTCTCGACCTGCGCGAGCGCTGTGTCGAGCGCGGCCTGACGGCGCGGATCGATTCCATTCGCGGACTTGTTCTGTGCGGCGTTCTTTGCCGCGCTCGTCTGTGCCATGACTACTCCTTGTTGTTGACCGAGACGAATGAATGGATTCACCGTAAAACCGCATCATCCATCTACGCAAGTTCAATCGGCCATTGTGGTCGAAGAACATGCATTTCGACACGCCGAAGACCGCTTTCCCTTGAAATTCCAGCATTCTGAAACTTCGCGGCGAGCCGTTGACGACCTGCCCAATCCGTGCTTCTGTGGATAACTATACCCCATTATCCGAACATCTGTTCGAAATCGGTGTTTTGCGATAGCCGAACTCCGCCTAACGCACCGGCATTGGTGGCGCGTTATGGTCCTTTCCCCAACGTTTGGAGTCAGGAATGTTCATCTGGTCGCACAGAACGTTCCATACCACGCGGGGCTCCTCCCCCATTTCAAGCGCTTCGACGGCTGTCAGACCGTTCAATCGATCAAGCACTTGGTCGCGTGCGAGCGCGCGGCCATAGCTACGGCCGAGTACCTCTTCAAGCAACTGCCAAAATTCACGTTCCTGCACGCGCCCAAGTGTACACAGCAAGCGCAACCAAAAGAAAACGCCCGACGGAACAAGCCGCCGGGCGTTAGACGTCCAACAGGAATCAGATTGCGACGGAATCGAGATAATCGGCGACCATGCGCAGCATCTGCGCCGTGGAGACGCCCAACGATTGCGCAATCGAGCTCAGCAGCTCGGAGCTGGCCTCTTTTTGGCCACGCTCCACTTCGGAGAGGTAGCCCAACGACACTCCGGCCTTTTCGCTCACCTCACGCAACGTTTTGTGGTCATGGGTGCGCAGATCGCGCAGTACATGGCCGATGGCCTCGCGAAGCGATACCTCTCTGGGTTCGTCGGTGGTTTCCGTGGCTGCCGACATGGATCGTGCGGAAACGCGTTCCGCGTCTTCCTCCCGCCATATGCGGGTCAATGCGGCCTGGCGCTCGTCTTTGGCCTTTTTGGCCGCGCGGGCACGCAGCACCTGCTGCTGGGCGAACATCACCGCGCGGCGCTGGGCTGGGGTGAGTTCCCTGACGCGGGCGTTGCCGCTTTGCACCGTGGGAACCATCGCCTTGAGTTCCATCTGTTCCTTGGTGAGTGTCATCGTGTCCATGCCGCCAGCCCCTTTCGCTTTTCATACGTACGTCCACTATGGTCAACACCCATATTCGTGGATTATTCCTGTGAAAGTGCTGAAAGAGTCCTCAGTTTTTCCAGAATACATTGCACGGTTTCGTGCCGCACGGCTTTCCGATCACCCTTCAGACGCAGCTCATAAGCAGCTGTTTGACGCGCACGAATGCCATTGAAGCCACAGGGCAGGGAGCAGCCGATGTACACCAGGCCGGCAGGTTTGTCACCATCCGGTCCTGGCCCTGCAACACCGGTAGTGGCCAAGCCGATGACACAGTCTCCATCCTCGGTCTGTCGGTATAGTTGCGCGGTTCCCGCAGCCATCTGCCGCGCCACTTCGGGGTGGACCGCCCCTTCTCGGGCCAGCAGGTCGGCATTCACGCCGAGAATCTTCGCTTTGGCGCGAATGTCGTAGGTCACCGCCGAGCCGAGGAACACTTTCGATGCGCCTGGTATGCGTACGAAGGCGTCGGCGAGTAGACCTCCCGTCAGTGATTCGGCGGCGGCGATTTTGAAATGGTTGGCTTCGCAATAGCGTAAAACGGCTGCGGCCAGCTCATCGCATTGCGATTGGCTGGCCGCGGTCGACGAATTTTCGGATTCGCTCATCGGGATTTACTTGGTTTCCTTTTCGGATTTTGCGGTCTTCTTACGTCCGCCGAACGTGTTGACGAGGTATTCGCCGCCCGAATACAGGCATAGAATCAACGCCAGGTAAATCAGGGCGTACGTGATCGTGTAATAAACGGTCATCCACAGCGGAGTGGTGTTCATGCCATCAGCGAGGCTCCACATCGGCAGCATGAGCATGGCAAGGCCGATGCACTGGCACAGGGTCTTGTACTTGCCGGCTTGGGATGCGGCGATGACCTTGCCGCCGGTGTCGATGACGAAGAAACGCATGATGGTGATGCCGATCTCACGGATGAGGAACAGCGCGGTCACGACCCAGCCGAGCACTGCGTTGCCGAATTCGTTGAAGATGGCGGCGACGATCAGCGTGCCGCAGGTGAGCAGCTTATCTGCGATTGGGTCCATGAGCTTGCCCAGTTCGGTGACCTGATTATATTTGCGGGCCATCCAACCGTCGAGCTTATCGGTGCAGGCGGCGATGATGAAGATAATCGCCGCCACCCAGCGCATAGTCGTGTTTTTGGTACCCCATGCGCCTGCCATGACGTACAACGCCAGGAAGATGACGACCAGGACGATACGAGAGAAAGTGACGATGTTCGGCGGGGCGTTCCACCCGTCAAGCAGGGACGATTTGCGTTCTTCTTGCTTTTCCATACCGTTCACGTTACCCCGATACCACTACTTGGCGCAATGCGTGCGGTTGTCGCGTTCCATCATCGCGTGTCCGCAGCGTCGGCCGGCTGGGTAGAACCTGCGGTAAGCGATGAGGTTTCGCCCTTGATGAAGGCGAGCACCTGCGGCAGATCCTGCGGTTGGACGAGCACTTCGCGAGCTTTGGAGCCTTCGGACGGACCGACCACACCACGCGATTCAAGCAGATCCATGAGTCGGCCGGCTTTGGCGAATCCGACACGCAGTTTGCGCTGCAGCATGGAGGTTGAGCCGAACTGCGTGCTGACCACCAGTTCCGCCGCCTGCAACAGCACGTCCATGTCGTTGCCGATGTCCTCATCCGGCTCGATGGCCTTCTTTTCGGCCTCCTTGGCCATCTCCTCGATATCCTCGCGATAATGCGGCTTGCGCTGGGTTCGCACGAACTCCACCGCGCGACGGATTTCGGACTCGTCGACCCATGCGCCCTGCACGCGGATCGGCTTGGCCTGGCCCATCGGCAGGAACAACGCGTCACCTTGGCCGATCAGCGTTTCCGCACCGGTGGCGTCGAGGATGACTCGCGAATCGGTGGCGGATGAGGTGGCAAAAGCAAGTCGGGACGGGATGTTGGCCTTGATCAAGCCCGTGACCACGTCAACGGACGGGCGCTGCGTGGCGAGCACCAGATGCACGCCGGCGGCTCGCGCGAGCTGCGTGATGCGCTGGATGGAGCTCTCCACGTCGTTCTTGGCCACCATCATAAGGTCGGCCATTTCATCGACGACCACGAGGATATACGGGTATGGTGCGACCTTGCGTTTGGAGCCTGCGGGCGCATGCACCTTGCCAGCGCGCACGGCAGCGTTGAAGTCCTTGATGTGGCGGAATCCGAAGAATTCGAGGTCGCTGTATCGTGCGTCCATCTCCTTGACCACCCATTCCAAAGCCTGTGCGGCCTTCTTCGGATCGGTGATGATCGGGGTGAGCAAATGTGGAATGCCCGCATAGGCGGACAGTTCGACTCGTTTAGGATCGACCATGATCATGCGGACCTGGTCAGGCGTGGCGCGCATGATCACGGAGGTGAGCATGGAGTTGATGAAGCTCGACTTGCCGGAGCCGGTGGCGCCAGCCACCAACAGGTGGGGCATCTTGGTCAGGTCGGCGGTCACGAAATGGCCTTCCACATCCTTGCCGACGCCGGTGAGCATCGGATTCGGATCGTTCCGGGCCTTGTCGGAGCGCAGCACGTCGCCCAGCACCACGGTTTCGCGGTCGGAGTTCGGAATTTCGATGCCGATGGCGGATTTGCCTTCGATCACCGACAGGATGCGCACGTCGGAGCTGGCCACCGCGTAGGCGATGTTCTTCTGCAGGTTGGTGACCTTCTCGACCTTGACGCCAGGGTCAAGCTCCACCTCATACATGGTGACGGATGGTCCGCGCAGGAAGCCGATGACCTTCGCATCGACGTTGAACTGTTGGAAGGTACCGGTCAGCGCGCGGATCACACGATCGTTCTCCGGAGTGTGCGCGGCGTGCGGCGCGCCCTTCTTCAGAATGTTGAGGTCAGGCAGATGATACGGTCCCTCGGGAATGTCATCCGCCGCTTCCCCGTCAACGGCAGCAGCCGGCATATCGTCAAGGACCTCGCCGGTCGAGGCATCCACCATGACCTCCTTGCCGTTGGAGGTGCCGTCTTCGTCGATGACGGCCCATGGGTCGCTTGGAGCGACGCCAACCGGCTTGATTTCGCTGGACGGCACCGGCTCGGCGACGCTGGGCATGGTGCCGCTCGCGGTGCCGATCGGCGCGGATGAGAAGGAGCGTCCGCGACCGTTCTGTGGCATGGCCGTGGTGCCGGACGGCGCAGCGGCGGAATAATCATCTGGATCATAATCATCGGCACGATAATCGTCCGAAGAAATGCTGCGTGGCGAATCGACCTGTTGGTACGGCTCGTCGACGATGGTTTCCGCGGTCTGTCCGTGCCGTTCGGCGGCATTAAGAAACGCTTCGTCGCCGGCGTAATGGTCAAGGTCGCCATCATCGACGTTCTTGCTCTTATGGGATGCGAAACGTTGCTTCATACGCGTAAGGAAGCCCGGCCTATCGTCGTTTTCTCCATCCGCATCGGTGCCGTCGTGGGCGGGAACGCCTTCGGCGAAGGCGAGTGTCGTGCCCCCAACGCGGACTTCGTTCGGAAACTGTTCGGCCTCATCGTCAATGTCATCACGGTTTTTAGGCGTTCCAACAAACTTGGCCGCCAGAGCCTTCGCCTTGTCCGGTATCTGCGTGACCCGCGTATGGGTAATCAACAGCAACGAAAACAGGATGACGACTACGAAAATCGCAATGGAAAAGCCTTTGGAAAGCCCCCACGCCAACGGACAGCCAAGCACATAGCCAAGCAGGCCGCCTGCCCGCTGCAGCAAAGACATATCGAACTTCTGGGAGTCGGAGGCAATCGCCGCGTCAAGAATAGAGCAGACGGACCAGAGGATCATGAACCATCCGAGGGCCATATGGAGGTTCTCATCCTTGTTTTGCGTCTTGCGCATCAGACTGAACACCACAAGCGCCAGGAATACCGGCAGAATCACGCTGGTCAATCCGAACAGTCCAGAGGCCATGGCATGTAGGACCTGTCCGAAAGCGCCCTGGACACGGAACCATTCGGATGCGCAGAACAGCACCGCGAGAATGGCCATGATGAAACATGCGATGTCGCGGCGATATTTACGCAGTATGCCGGCGATCGGCGAGGAATCGACCTCGTCCATGACTTTGGTATCGCCGGAACGCGATTTGCCTGCGGAACCCTTGCCGCCTGATTTCGGGTTGGAAGATGCTGTTCGTGCCATAACAGAACTCGATTTTACCCATGGGCACCGCCATGGCACGACGACATCCGATACTTATCGAAAGTTTTTGCCGTTCACGCCGTCAGGCGCTTCGGCTAGACGATATCGCCAAGATGATGCTGCGTGTACGCATCCGCCTGCGCGTCGATCGCGTCGTAATCGCCGGCGTCGGCATGCTCGATGATGGCCATGGCATTGCCCAGCAGCGCGGGGTTGAGAGCCTGCAGCCAGTGGATACGCGGATCGCGGCCAAACCATCCCATCTGTTTGCGTGCCAGACGCTTCGTCTTCTGCGCGATGCTCATGAACGTGTCATTTAAATCGCACAGGCCATCCAAATAGTCGACAACCTGCTGGTATCCAAGAGCCTTGCCTGCGGTGATGCCAAGCCGGGGACGGATACGCTCCACTTCCTCGACGAAACCGTTCTCCAGCATCTGCTTGGTACGGATGTCGATGCGGCGGTCAAGTTCCTCACGCGGCAAATCAAGGCCGATCTGCACGGTGGGAATCACATACCGGTAATGCGGCAGGCTCGCCGAATACGGCCGGCCCGTCACTTCGATGACCTCAAGCGCGCGGATGGTGCGTCGAGGATTGTGCGGATCCATGCGGGCCGCGGCTTCAGGATCCTTTGTCTTGAGCTCGTCGAACAGCGCACCGGCGCCTTCGACCTTTTCACGTTCCTCGAGGCGTTTGCGCACCTCTGGGTCAGTGCCAGGAAAGGAAATGTCGTCGATGGCGGCACGGGCGTACAGACCGGAACCGCCCACGAGGATAGGGCGCACTCCCCTGGCCTGCAGTTCGGCGATTTTGGCGCGGGCGATCTCCTGGAAACGTGCCACGGACATGGCGTCGTCCGGTTCGATGATGTCAATCAGGTGGTGCCTGACCTCGGCCTGTTCCTCAGGACTCGCCTTGGCGGTGCCGATATCCATGCCCTTGTACATCTGGTAGGCATCGGCGTTGACGATTTCCGCCTGCTCGCCCTTGGCCTCCAACGCCTTGGCAATGGCGATGCCAAGTCCCGTCTTGCCGGACGCAGTGGGACCGACGATGGACACGACCTTACGGGTTTCGGGCTTGCTTTCAGTGGCGGACGGCATAGGTTTGCCCCGCTTCCGGATTCGGATCGGCGATGAGATTGTGGCGTCCCGCATGGGTGACGGTGGCGGTCACGAAATCACCCACCTGCGGCATCGGCTCGCCTTCCGGCACGCCGACATGCACGAGCACGCCGGTCTTCTCACGTCCGGTAACACGATGGGTGGCGGCATCCTTCTTGCCGGATGCGCCGGTGACCATCACCTCGACGTCACGGCCTTCGAAAGTCTTGAGATTCTCTTCGGTGATACGTTCCTGCAGCGCCACAAGACGTTCGAACCTGTCCTGCACCACGTCATGCGGAACCTGCTCCATCTCAGCCGCCGGCGTGCCGGGACGCGGCGAGTAGATGAACGTGAACGCGGAAGCGAATCGCGCCTCCTCCACCACGCGCAGGGTTTCCTGGAAGTCCTCCTCCGTTTCGCCGGGGAAGCCGACGATGATGTCGGTGGAGATCTGCGCGTCCGGCATGGCCTCGCGAATCTTGCGCAGAATGTCGAGGAACTTGGCGGAACGGTAGGAGCGGCGCATCGCACGAAGAATCCTGTCGGAACCCGACTGCAACGGGAAATGCAGCTGGTGCATGACGTTCGGCGTCTCGGCCATTGCTGCGATCACGTCGTCGGTGAAGGCCGCAGGATGCGGCGAGGTGAATCGTACGCGTTCCAAACCGTCAATCTCGCCGCACGCGCGCAGCAGCTTGGAGAAGGCAAACCGGTCGCCGATGCCGTAGCCGAAGGAGTTCACATTCTGGCCCAGCAACGTGACTTCCTTGGCGCCTTCGTCCACGCATTGGCGGATTTCGGCGAGGATGTCTCCGGGACGGCGGTCATGTTCCTTGCCGCGCGTGGTCGGCACGATGCAGAAGGTGCAGGTGTTGTTGCAGCCTACGGAGATGGCCACCCAGCTCGACACCTTCGACGCACGGTCAGTTGGCAGTTGGCTTGGGAAGTAGTTGAGTTCCTCCTGCACCTTCACCTGCGCGTGGCCTTCGATGCGGGCCTGGTCGAGCAGCTGAGGCAGGGATCCGATGTTCTTGGTACCGAACACGGCGTCGACCCACGGGGCTTTTTTCGCGATCTTCTCACGGTCGAGCTGCGCCATGCAGCCGCCGACCGCGATCTGCAGGTTCGGGCGTTCCCTCTTCAATTCGGCCCACAGTCCGATGGTGCCGTACATGCGTTCGGCGGCGTTTTCGCGCACCGCGCAGGTGTTCATGACGATCAGGTCGATGTCATGGTTGAGATACTGTTCCTCGGTGGCGGGCACGTAGCCGTCGGCCTCAAGCACGCCGGCGATGCGTTCGGAATCATGCACATTCATCTGGCATCCGAGCGTATGCACGTAGAACACGCCCTTGCCGCGCGTGGGGGTATCGTTCGCCGCCGGTTCGGCCAGTTTCGAGGCGCGCTCCGCCTCGGTCATCATGTCTTCGTTCATAACGCACCATGCTATCGGCAGGGCGGCACAGGCGTTTCGGAACGCGGGAACGCCCCGTTCTCGGCGCAATCGCAGGGCATTGACCCTCTTCGATACACAGCATACGTTCAGTTTTGCGGAAAGCGAGGCGGTACACTGTTCTTCCGTGATACTTGACAGGCAAAATCGAATTAACACCACCGAATTGCAGATGCGTCTGAAGAACGTCGACGTCGGCGAGGGATCCCTTTCCCCCGAACAGATCACCGAGTTCATCGACCAGATGCAGGTGTATGAGGGTGCGATGTACGAGATCAGCACCAAATTGGAGATTCTTGACTCGGAATTCCAGGTGCGCTTCTCCCATAATCCAATTCACCATATGGAACGCCGTCTCAAATCGCTTAACTCGATCCTCGGCAAGCTGCAGCGCCGCAACCTGCCGTTGACCGTCGACGCCATCAAGGACAACCTGTTCGACGTGGCGGGCGTACGCGTGATCTGCAACTACCGCGACGACGTGTATTCCGTGGCGAATTATCTGTCCGCGCAAAGCGACATCCAAGTGCTGCGTGTCAAGGATTACATCAAGAACCCGAAGCAGAACGGTTACCGTTCGCTGCATGTCATCTACGCGGTGCCGGTGTTCCTGTCATCCGGACCGCACTACACGCCGGTAGAGGTTCAGCTACGCACCATCGCCATGGATTATTGGGCAAGCCTGGAGCATGCGCTGCGGTATAAGACGGATCTGCCGGACGCGAAGCTTGCCGAGCATTCGCAGACGCTGTTGGATTGCGCGCGCAGCCTGCAGAACATCGAGACGCAGATGCAGAACATCCATCGCGACATCAACAGCGCCCCGCGTGTGGGTGAGGCGCCGCAGGCGGACTGATGTTTTCGGAAAATGGCGATTGACGGACAAATCATTGCCTGTCAATCGCCATTTTTCGACGATATCGAACGTTATTCGCGCTTACGCAGCAATCGTGGTATTTTCACCGGAACCTGTGCGAGCACGGTGCCGATGAAAATCAGCGCGCAGCCGATGTAGGCTCGTGTGGTCATGACTTCGCCGAGCAGCAACGCGCCGCCCACCGCGGAGAAGAACGATTCGAGCGACATGATCACGGCCGCGCGCGACGGCGGCACCAGCTGCTGTCCGACCACCTGCAACGTGTATGCCACGCCGGCCGAGCCGATGCCGGCGTACACGATGGGAAACCAGCTTTGCATGGCGCCGGCCCAGTCGATGGAGCCTTCGCATAGGGAGCCGATCCAGCTCAGCAGCGCGGTGGTGGAAATTTGTCCGAAGGACAGCAGAATCGGATCCATCTTCTGTCCGAACGTGTCGATGACGAGAATATGGCCTGCGAATAGAACCGCAGTGGACAACAGCACCACGTCGGCAAGGGTGATCGAGCCGAATCCGTCGGTGATGCACAGCAGATAGAAGCCGACCACGGCGATGGCAACGCTGACGATGACGTTCATGGTCACGCGGCGGCGCAGAATAAGGAAGGCGAGCAGCGGCGTCATGACGATGTAGAGCGCCGTGATGAAGCCGGAACGGCCTGCGGAACCGGAATAGAGGATGCCGTATTGTTGGACGGTGCTGGCGGTGAACAATACGATGCCGCAGATGACGCTGACGACCACGGGATTGCCCAGGCATTTCGGCATGGCCACGGTTATACCGTTGCCAAGCGTGACGGTTGGACACTCATTCGATTCACGGCGTCGGCGTTCCTGTTCGGCGATGCCTCGACGGCGGAACCACAGCAACGGTATTAATGACAGCGCGCCCAATGTGAATCGCGTGGCCCCGAAGAACAGGGGGCTCATGGAGGCCATGCCCTGCACTTGGGATACGAATGCGAAGCCCCAGATCATGGCCGTCAGAACAAGGCAGGCCATGCCGCCAATCTCTTTCCTCTGCATGAGCCACTACCCTATGGCACGTTTTTCGCCGACAGAAAAGCCTGACCATATTCTGGTCAGGCTTTGTTTGAGGGTTCAGCGCAGAGGACGTCGCGGGATTTTTCAGTCGCGATCGCCGAAGAGCTGGAGAATATACAGGAACATGTTGATGAAGTCCAGATACAGGTTCAGCGCGCAGATGATGGAGACCTTCTTGACCATGTCCTCACCCTGGCCTGCGTACTGGGCGAACAGCGCGCGAGTAGCCTGGGCGTCGTAGACGGTCATGCCGGCGAACAGCACGAGGCCGATGGCGGAGATAACCATCAGCATGGTCTGTCCGGGAGCGAAGATCATAAGCAATACTTCGGCGACGATCAGCACGATGAGGCCGACCAGCAGAATCGGACCGGCTTTGAGCATGTTGACCTTGGTGGTCATGCCCAGCATGGTGAGCGCGAAGAAGAAGCCGGCGCACAACGCCAGGGAGATGCCGATGGTGCCAAGATCATACGCCATGAAAATGGTGCTTAGCGAGAAGCCCATGATCGCGGCATACACGTAGAACATGACGCGTGCGGTGCTCGGCTTGATCTTTTCAATGCGGGCGCCAAGATAGATGGCGATCACGATTTCGACGACGAACGGCGCCCAAGCGCCAATGACGCCAAGCGACTGGATGAGCGCGATGTAGGCACCGGTGGCTTGGGTGAGGATGGCCACAGCCGCGGTGACGAGCAGGCCGATGGTCATCTCACCGTAGGCACGGGTGACGGAAGCATGTTCGGCACGCTCATAGGAGTATGTCGCCTGAGCCGGAATGGTGGCCGCCGGAGCGCCCTGCGCATACATGTTCTGCGGCGCGTACTGGTATTGGTTCTGACCGTACGGATTCTGGCTGTACTGCCCGTACGAATTCTGGTTCGGATTGTATTGGTTCTGCCCATACGGCTGGCCGTTGAATCCATTGGCGTTGTTGCCTTGGGGCTGCTGACCGAATGTCATAATCGCTCCTTAACTCGATTACGCATCACAGTACGGTACTTTTCTGACTATTTCATGAGAGCCCACGTCTTACGGTGCCGAGCTGAAACTACCGGCACCGTATATCCAATGCGCAATCAGACCGTGAACTTGTGCACCACTTTCGCGCTATCGTTCAGGTCGAACAAATCAGTGACGTCGACCGTCACTTCGGAATCGTCTTTCAAGGTATATCCAATCGTCACGGTTCCGGTGGCTCCGGGCTGGACTTCGGCGAAATCAGAATTGGAATCGTATCCGGCAGGGTTCTCGCTGTAAATGGCGGTGTCGAGAGCTTGCCCATTTTGGAACACTTGCGGGCTGGCGAGGACTGCAAACGAATTGTTTTTATCCGTGTTGTTGGTCCATTCGAATGTGACCAACACCGTGGGCTGATTGTTATAGTCGTTGTTGCTACGTACCGCGGAGACGATTTTCACATGCATGGTCTTCAAATCGCCTTCCATATCCTGATCGCCCTTCGGCTGATTTTTTGCGGAGCCTTTTGCGGATGATTGTGAGCTTGACACGCCGGTGGCCTCGTCTATGGCCTTGCTTGCTGCGGACTGCATGGCCAGAGTAATGACGATGGCCAACACCGACAGCACCGCAGCGACAATCGCCAATGCCTTGCCGCGTTTTTTACCGCGGAACGTGCCGACCAATGCCACAATCGCAAGAATCACGCCAATGAAACCGAAAATCGCAGCAATGTTGTTGATAATCGGAATGAAGCTCAGCACGAAGCCAAGCGCGCCGAACACCACGCCGACAATGCCGCACACAGTCAGTCCCTTCTCTTCCTGATAGACCGGCTGCAGCGGGGGTTGGGGTTGGATGGGCTGCTGCGGGGCGATGTAACCACTCATGATCGTTCCTTCTTCTCGAATCGGTTGAGACACTTTCGAGGGTACGGAATTCCGCGCTGGACCGGTATTGGACGAAAGGTCATTCCCATCTGCACTTTGGGGCGTGCGAAACGCACGGAAGAACAATGGCGTCTTTCGGGGACGGGCCCAATAATGGTAGGTATGAGCGAGACGACGAATTCCCCGACCCCCATCGAAGTGCCGGTACGTACCAGAGGCTGGCAAAGCATGGTGATGGTGGTCTGCGCGGGCTTCATGTGCTTGGCGCAGACCGCGTTCGCCGCGCAACGGTTCGGCCAGGATTCCGCCGTATACGTATGGATGGTGTTCTGCATGCTGGTGGCGTTCGCCATCGGGTTTCTGCTGCTCGCCCGTTCCCGTTATCCGCGTGCCACATTCGTCGCCGCGTGTGTGGTCGTGCTGGTTTTCCCATACGATCCCATTCTCGCTTTGATGGCGTTGACCGCGCTATTGGCCCGCCGTAATGACATGAAGACCACGGTTCGCGCGATCGTGGCGGGCGGTTTCGTCACGCTTGCCGCGCAGGTACGCGACGCGTTGCGGCCGCCGGAGGCATCCATCTGGCATATGGTGTTCGCCAAACCGGATACCGGCAGCCAATATGGCACCGACCTAATCATGCTTGCCGATGACCGCACCATCGTCATCACCGCGATAGTGGCTGCATTGTTGGAGCTGGCCATCGCGACTTTGGCGGGGTTGCATATCCGTTCTCGCGCCTTGGCATCGCTGGCCACGGCCAAGGCGGACGCGGCGGACGCGCAGGTGGCGCAGCTCAAGACCACGATCGACAGTCAGCAGCTGGCCGACGCGATCGCTGCCGAAGCGCATGACACGCTTGCCCATTCGCTTTCCCTGCTGGCGTTGAATGCGAGCGCGCTGCAAGCCGAGTCGAAGAAGCTCGCGGCCGAAGCGGGAAGTCTGGACGCCGGCCAACTGGCCGGGCAGGCCAGCCGAATCGCGGACAAAACCGAGGAGATTCGCAAACAGGCGGCAGGAGCGTTGGACGAGGCGCACAGTGTCATCGACATGCTGCGTCATCCGGAGCAGGCGAAGGCGCAACTGGCGCCGTCCGATGAGACGTCGTTGACCCGTGAATCGTTGGATGCGCTTCTCGGAGACGCACGTGCCGCCGGCATGCGGCTCAACACATGGATTGACATCCAACAATTGGGCCAACTCAACAGGGAAACCGGCAAAATCGCCTATCGAGTCCTTCAGGAGGGGCTGACCAATGCGAGCCGTCACGCGCCGGGAGCCCCGGTATCGTTGGAACTCACCGTGAACCCCACCGTAGGCGTGCACGCGCATGTGTCCAATCCAACTAATCCGTCCGTTCCGGCAGCATCGGCGGATGCCACGCGTCCCGCCATGGATTCCAAAAACGCTTTCCGTACCGGTGCCGGATTGCCGGGATTGGCCGAGCGCGTCCGGCAGGCCGAAGGAACATGTCGATTCGGTTTTGACGCACGACACGCGTTCCATGTTGATGTGCAGCTACCATGGGTTGAGTGAGCAGCGAAGAGAACAGCGATGACAGGCCGATAACGGTTGGCGTGATTGATGACGATCCGATGATTTGCCAGGCCATGCGGCTGATTCTCGAAGATTATTCCACCGGCAGGCTCAATGTCGTTTTCACCTGCACCGATGGCGGTCAAGCGGTCGACGAGGCCGGCAGGCATCATCCGGATGTGGTGTTGATGGATATAGCCATGCCCGGCATGGACGGCATCGAGGCGACACGAAGACTGCGCGCACTTCCGCAGCCGCCGCATGTGCTGATACTGACGTCCTTGAGTCCGAGCGGGACCGTGGAGCGGGCCGTCGAGGCAGGCGCCGAGGGTTTTGTCTCCAAAACCGATGCACCGGAGGACATCATCCGCCGCATCACCGATGTGTGCGACGGTCTGCCGCAATTCAATCCATCCAGCCAACGGCAGCTCATCAACGATCTGAACATGCAGCAACCGCAATCGCGCCGGGACGAGGCTCGCGCCATGCTCGACGCTCTGCCTGAGCGGGAACGCGAGGCGGTGGTTCTCGCAGCCGACGGGTACACCAATGCCGAAATCGCGGAACGAATGTTCATTTCGGAACGTACCGTCAAGGCGCACATCTCATCCGCGGGAGACAGATTATGCATGGGCCGGGTACAGATGGCGCGTTTGGTTGAACGTGCGGATCTGCCGGACCAATTATGAGGCGAAGGATTCTACGGCAGTGGAGACTCCGTTACGTCCATGAAACGCCGGTGCACCCCCTCCCATAAACTAGAAAACAGTATGCCGCACCTGCGGTGCAAACGTTATCAATGAGGGATGGCGGTCGATATGGCGATCAGCGCGACGGAAAACCCCCTGGGCAAAGTGTTCACTTCCGATTACCAACTCACCATCCCTTCGTTCCAACGCGCGTACACGTGGCAGGCGGAGAACATCGAACAGCTCGTCAACGACCTTCAGGACGCCTGCGCCGACCCGGACACGCCTTACTTCCTCGGCTCGCTCATCCTCGTCAAGGACGGCCCCACCCAATACCAGGTCATCGACGGCCAACAGCGCCTCATCTCCCTGTCAATCATCGTCTCCGTGCTGCGCGAACTGGAAGACGACCCCGACCTCATCGACAGCCTCAACGACCTCATTTTGGAACCAGGCGACAAACTCCGCGGCATCAAAGCCGAGCCACGACTCACCCTGCGAGAACGCGACACCGACTTCTTCCGCATGTACGTGCAGGAAGGCGATTTGGAAGGCCTGTTCGATCTGAGGGACAACGACATCGCCTCGCACGCGCAACGCAACATCGCCGTCAACACCCGCCGCACATTCGACCTGCTCGCCGCCATGGACGCCAAAGACCGCCGCCGATTCGCCTCATACCTGGTCAACGGCGTCACCCTCGTCATCGTCACCACCGACGACCTCGCCGGCGCGCACCGCATCTTCGACGTGATGAACATGCGCGGCGTGCCACTGACCGCATCCGACGTGTTCAAAGCGAAAACCATCGCGGAAATATCCCCCGCCGCGCGTAACGCCTACGCCACACGATGGGACGACATCATGGACCCGCTCGGCGATGACTCGCACACGCTCGAAGAGTTCTTCTCCGACCTGCACCTGATCGTCTCGCACAAGGCCGTCTGCACACAGCTGCTTGAGGAATTCCGCAAAGACGTGCTCAAACCATACGTGAAGAAACAGAACGTCATCTCCTTCATCGACGATCTGCTCGCCCCTTATGCCAACGCGTGGCTCATCCTCAACCGTCCGACCGACGCCAACCTGCCAGACGACATCGTGGCCATGCTCGTCTCACTCGCCGACTACCAGACCACCGACTGGAAACCCGTGGCCATGTGGGCGCTCGTCAACTCCATCCGCAACCTCGGCAGCGCCAACGCACAAGTGTTCTCCACACCCGGAAATATCGGGAACGAAACCACGAACGCGCACGACGAACGCCTCCAATTACACGACATCGACAGACTCCACGACGTTCTCGCCGCACTCGAACGCGTCACCGGCGTCGACAGCCTCAACCGGCAAAGCCCACTCGCCCGACGCACACGCGCCGCAAGCGCCATCCGAGACCTCAACAAAGGCCATACCCTCCAACAGATCCGTGGATTCCTCATCACCGACGAGGACCGACGTTCCGCACTCGCGCATCTACGTGGCGAGTTGCAGACCAGTCCCGCCATGAAGAAACTTCTGCTCATCCGCGCCAACGAGCAGAAGGCCGGCTACCGCATCACCCGACCGCGCAGTCTCAAAGCGTTGCCGATCATGCCCGAACAGGTCAGCGCGAAATCCGATTTCGCCGCTTGGCCGGAGTCGGTGCGTGACCATTGGGCAAACCGCATCGGCAATTTGGTGCTTAGTCAGGCCAACGAAACCCAAGTCGCGCCACTCGCCACGTATGCGCAGCGGCGCGACCGCATGCTGTTGTCGGCAAGCTCCAGACGTTTTCCACTGACAGCCGAACTCGCCAATATCGCCGAATGCACACCACAGACGCTGCAATACCGGCAGGATGAGATGGTTCGGCTCATCGCCGACCATTGGAATATTCGTTACGATGCCGACGATACGGATTTGTCGACGTTGAACGAGGAGACGCTCAATGTGAAAGCTACGGCCTCCTCTCCCACGTCCAAACGCGTCAGCATTGCCCAAGTGCTGGAAGCCGGGCTGCTTATCGCCGGAGAGACCTTGGTATGGGAGCGTCCCCGCAAGGGCGAACGTTGGGTAGCGACCGTCACTTCCGAAGGCAAGCTGCGCATGGATGACGGCAGGGAGTATGCCACGCCTACTGCCGCGGCGCGTGCCGTTGGCGGCTCATCAGCGGGTCTTACCGTGTGGAAACGCACGTCGAATGGCCAGAAACTGAGTGACGTTTGGAAGGCGTATCGTCTGCGCAAGCACTGAGGACGCCGAACGACCAGATGGTCAGTCTCAACCAGCCGGATTCAATCAACCGGATTCAGCCGGTCAATGCCAGGCCAGCCATTCGACGGCGAGTTTGGTGCGATTGGAGATGTTGGTTTTGGCAAGTATGTCGCTGATGCGGTTGCGGACCGTGCCTTCGCTGAGAAACAGCCGTGACGCGATCTCACGATTGTCCAATCCCTCGGCCACAAGTTCCAGCACGTCCAATTCGCGTTCGGTAAGGCCGGCGAAACGTTCGGATGGTCCGCTGGAATCGGGGTCCCGAAATCCTTGAACTGCCTGCGCATCATCATGCGACACAACGCGATCGACTGATGAGGATTCGTCTGATGTCGTGGATTGCGGACTGACCCGCAGCTTGCTCAACACTTCGGCGCCCATGACCACTTGTCCGGCCATGACGGCTTGCACCGCGGGTATGACGGACGAAACGTCCTGTTTGATCAAGTAGCCTTTCGTGCCTATTTCCAACGCTTTGGCGATGTATGACTCGTCGGCGAATGTGGTGAGGATAAGGATTCGCGCGTTCGGATGCGCGTCAAGAATCGCCTCCGACGCTTGCAATCCATCCATTCCCGGCATCTGCACGTCGACCAGCAACACATCGGGGGCATCCATCTCATATTGGGTCACCGCATCCGTGCCGGTGTTGGCGGTCCATGCCACATCGGCGGTGCCGGTGGCTTCGAGAATCGTGGATAATGACGAGCAGACGATTGAATCATCGTCTGCGATCGCGACATGCATTAATGCGCTCCTTTCTCCGGTTGCGTCATTTCCGAGCCACTCGCCGGCTTGGGGATGGATACGAACACGCGCCAACCCTCGTGATACGGCCCGCAAATCGCGGAGCCTCCCAACGCACGAGCCCGTTCCTCAATGTCCGAAATGCCGATGCCTGTGGAATCGTTCGGTCGAATGAACTGCATGGCGACGGCTTCAGCAGACGATCTTCTCACGGTTCCATCATCCTGCACGCACAGCTGCCACAATGCGGGGAAATCGCGCAGAGTGATTGAAACGTTCCTTGCCTGACTGTGTTTGACCGTATTGTTCAACGCCTCGCGAATCGCAGTGGCGAAGCAGCGGGACACGGCCGCCGGCGCTGAATCGATGCCGTTGACCAGCCTCACCCGCAAGGGGCCGGCGCCGTCCATGCTGTGCGCGGCCGTCTCAATCTGCGAAGCGAAATCCGTACCTTCGTCTTTCAAATCATGCACGGCTTTGCGCACCAAAGTCATAGCCTCGCTCACCGTGTCATGAATTTCACAGAAACGTTGGGCCGATTGTTCCTGTCCGGCAACCTGGGCCACCACGTGCGCCGCCTCGGTCTGCATGATGGCTCGGGTCAGCATGTGGCCGACATTGTCATGGATCTCACGTGCGATGCGTGTGCGTTCGGCAAGCGTCGCCGTGCGTACGGCCAACGCACGATCCTCGTCGTTTTCGGCGATCTGCGAGCGCAGGCGGCGAATCTGGTCGCGGCGGGAATCCTGCAATCGCCGCACTTCGCGGGCGAGGTTCGCGCAGCGCGTGCAAAGCAGACCGGCAGCGAATCCCAGAACCGTTTGGAGCACCATCAATATGATGATGGACAAGTCGGATGGAACGTGCGAGCCAATCGAACGGAAAATCACTATCGTCATGGGAAGAAGCCACAGCCATCGCGGCACCAACGCTTGCAAGAAGCGGCTGCCATCGACACCAGCGGACGATGATGCCGCGTTGAATGCTGCGATGGGAAGCATCAGATACCACGCCGGCACCAGGCATGCGCCGCAGTCAAGCATGACAATCAACGCCATCGCAAGCCACGAACCCGACGCGTATTCCCCCACCGCGGCACAACACACCGCCACAAGCGCGCCGCACATCAGGTCGAGGCCGACGTCTCCGGATGCGTATACGCCCATGATCATGCCCGTGGCCAGGAACACGGCTTGGAACAGCAACCGTTTCATGCCGCCTCCCGTCCGCCGATTCGTGTCTGATTGGTTCGCTTGCTTCCAGAGTAATGCACATGGCGCATGGCACAGCCGGCGGCATCAACGAAGGTGACATTTGTCATGTTCGAAAGTGACATCATTCCGGCAATTGTGACTACGCGCACCATGTCGGGGGCATCCGGCGGCACGACAATGGAATCAGAGGCATGGAGCACGAGAAAGGAGCTCGTCATGGGTGGACGCATGAATGACGCTGCCGATGCGGTCAGCGCGGTCAAGGTCTCGAAACTGGTGAAACGTTACGGAGACATGCTGGCGCTCGACTATTTCGATCTCGACGTGCATCAGGGGGAAATCTTCGGCCTGCTGGGGCCTAACGGCTCAGGCAAGACCACGGCGATCAACTGCATACTTGCGTTGCTCACGTTCGATGAGGGCACTGTGCGCGTGTTCGGCGAGCCGATCAGCCCTACCAGCTATGCGTTGAAGCGGCGTATCGGCATTGTGCCGCAGAACGTGGCCGTGTTCAACGAATTGACCGTTGAGGAGAACATCGATTATTTCTGCTCACTGTATGTTTCCGACAAGGCAAAACGTCGCATGCTCGTGGACGAGGCGTTGGATTTCGTAGGATTGCGCGATTACCGTACCTATCGTCCGGCGAAACTGTCCGGCGGTCTGCTGCGTCGTCTTAATATCGCCTGCGGCATCGCCCACAAGCCGGATCTGATCTTTTTCGACGAGCCGACCGTGGCCGTCGATCCACAAAGCCGCAATGCGATTCTCGAAGGTATCCAACGACTTAACCGCGAAGGCGCGACGGTGATCTACACCAGCCATTACATGGAGGAGGTCGAGCAGATCTGCGACCGCATCCTCATCATGGATCATGGCCGGCATCTGGCTCTTGGCACCGCGGAGGAACTTAAGGCGATGATCAGCACCGGCGAACGCATCAGCATCGAAACCGATGATCTGGGAGGGCGCTCAGATTCGGCCGATACGACGCTTGCGCGATTGCGCGCATTGCCGTTCGTGACCAACGCCGACTATGACGGCCATGAGCTGACGGTGAACTGCCGCCAGGGCGATCACAATCTCATCGACGTACTGCAGCTGTTGGAGCACGAGGGCACGAATATCGGGCATCTCTCCAGTCGCCAGCCGACGCTCAATGATGTGTTCCTGGAACTGACCGGCACCGCGTTACGCGACTGACTTGGCTTGCAAGGCTTGTGGCAAATCGAAAGGCATGTGACATCATGTGGCAGACGTTACTGATCAATCTCAAACTGCATTTGCGGGAGAAAACGCAACTGTTCTGGCTGTTCGCCTTCCCCATCATCCTGGCCACCATGTTCAACGGCATGTTCGGCAACATCGCGGAAAGTTTCGAATTGCACACACTTGACGTGGCCGTGGTCGAGGACAACGCGTGGAAGACGTCCTATGGGGCGCAGACGCTGATCGAAGGCATTTCATCCGAATCGTCTGCATTATCGGACAATCACGTGAAAGTGAGTGCCGATGGCAAGAATGGAACGGGACTCATCAACACGACCAAGGTGGAATCGATTGCGCAGGCGGAACAGCTGCTGGCCGACGGCACCGCGCAAGGCATGCTGCGAATCGATGACGGCAGATTGCGATTCTCCGTCTCACAGTCGACGCAATCGTCCGCGTCCGATGTGATGGCGTCGAGCAGCGGCTTGGATATTTCGCTGACGGTGCTGGGCAACATCGTGGACCTGTACAACCGCAACACCGATGTGGTGGTGGACATTGCGAAGCACAACCCCGAAGCTCTGATGAATGGCAAGGTGACCGGCAGTATCGGTTCGGCGAATGGCTATACAAAGGAAATCCAGCTGACGAATTTTAAACCGAGCGGTACGGCACGATATTACTATGCACTGCTGGGATTGGCCGCGTTGATGGCCATGAGCTTCGCCATCAACGTAGTGACGATGACGCAGGCGAATCTTTCGGCTTTGGGTGTCCGCCGTTCCGTTTCGCCGCTTCCGAAATCGCAGCAACTGCTGGCTGGATTCCTGTCCAGTTGGCTGTGTTCGTTCCTGAGTCTGACCGTGGCCATGCTGTATATCCGGTTCGTCTGTCATATTTCGTTGGGCGGACGTGAATGGGCTGGTGTGGGAGCATGTCTCATGGCTTCGTTCGCGGCGAGCGCATTCGGCACGTTGCTTGGCGCGCTGCCGAAGATTCCAACCGGCGCCAAGCAGGGGCTGTGCACGGCGATCGCCTGCACGTTGTCATTGTTCTCCGGACTGTACGGTTCGTTCGCCATGCAGTTGAGCGACTTGATCGCCCAGCGCACACCGGTGCTGAGTCTGCTCAATCCGGCGCAGCAGATCACGAACCTGTTCTACGACATCCTCTATTACGACAATTTCAAACCATTCTTCACCACCGCCGGCATCCTTGCCGCGATGAGCCTGGTCTGCCTTGCTGCGGCGACCGTTCTGTTGAGGAGGCAACGCTATGAATACCTGTAAGACGGCGCTGAGAATTCTCAAATCGCGCAAGATGTACCTGGTCATCTATTTGGGGTTCATCGGCATCATGATGTTCGCCATCAGCTGGCAGATCATGCGTGGCTCGATGACGGGTGGCGATGAGGTGTTCCATCCCGATACGGCACGTGTGGCGGTGATCGACCGCGATGGCGATGCCGATGGTATTTCATCCGCGCTGCGTTCCTATCTTGCGTTGGATGGCGAGATGGTGGACCTTGCCGACGATTCCGAAGCGTTGCAGCAAGCCGTCGCTTCGAACTATGTTGATTTGATCGCAATTGTGCCGCACGGCTTCGCTTCGGATTATCAGAAATATCTGGATGGTTCGTCAAATGACCAACCGACTGTCGAAACCGTTGTCAGCTACACTTCCGGAGCAGGCTCCCTTTCGCAGCTGGAAGTCAACGAATTCCTGTCATTGACACGCACCGCGTACTTGGGTCAAGCCGGGAAGCAACAGTCGATGGAAACGGCCATGCGGACGGCGTTGGATACCGCGAAAGCAGATGCCAAGACGTCGAAAATAGCGGTGGTGCAATCGCCATCCGCAGATACTGATAATACCAAGCCGGCGGCATCCGCATTCGCCGGCACCATCAAAACGGGACTCTATCCGTTGCTGCTGGTCATGCCGATCTGCACGTTCCTGGTGATTGGCACCTTCAATGACAGTGAGATTCGTCGCCGCCTGTATTCGTCGCCGACGCGTCTGGTGTCGTTGCAGATGCAGGAGATGCTCACCTGCGCCACCTTCGGCTTGGTGGTGTGCGTGGGTTACACGGCGGCGACATTGGTCTTGATGGTGGCCGCAGGAGTGCCGTTCGACGGGATTACATCCACGAATGTGGCTTTGACGTTCGTGTCGCTGCTGGCGTACACGTTGATGGCAATCGCCTGCGGTTTCCTTCTGGGGTCGGTTGGTTTCTCGGAAATGGCGGTCAATGCGTTCGCCAACGTATTCGGTCTGCTGTGCATGTTCACGTCGGGTATGGCATTCCCCATCGATATGATGCCCGAACCGATGATCATGATCGGCAAGCTGCTGCCGGGATGGTGGCTGTGCGTGTCCATCGACAACGTGTTCGGGCTTGGCACGGCGGCCGCAACCGGCGTGGATTATGGTTCTTGGGCATCGTCAGTCGGCTTGGTGGCATTGTTTGCAGTGGCGTTCATCTGCCTTGGTCTGGCATTGGGGCGTATCCGTCGCACACGCCCGTCCTTGGCCTCCCCCACCACCACGCAGTTGGCCAAGTAAATCCCCAAGTGTTCCGTTCCATCGGCCGAGTCCCGATGGAACGGAACATCCGCCTTTGCCATAGGCTCTCAATCAAATCGGATGGAACCGGACGAAATCGGACTAGGCTGAAAGCATGATCGACCACATTACACTTCATGTTTCGAACGCGGAACGCAGCATCGCATTCTATACGAAAGCTCTGTCTCCGCTCGGATACATTCCCAAAGCCCATCACGAACCGACCATCGGTTTCGGCGTGGATGACGGCACGCCCCGTTCGGATTTCTACATCTCCCCGATGGACGATCCGGCGCAACAGCCGATTCCCACGCATATCGCCTTCCGCGCAACGAACGAACAAGCGGTACGCGACTTTTATGAAGCCGCGATCACGGCAGGCGGAATGGATAACGGCAGACCCGGACCACGTGCCTACCATTCCGGGTATTACGCGGCCTTCGTGCTCGACCCCGACGGCAATAACATCGAAGCTGTCACAGACTGGTCGCACACAAGCCAATCATGAAATCGGCCGCCGAATCGCAAAAAGTCATCGGGTGACATTGCGCAGCCAACGGTACTTGCGGTAGTGCAACAACGCGGGAACCATTTTGATGCATTCGTCGGTGTTGAGCAGCGCATACACCACCAACACGGGCAGTTTAAACACGAACGCGGCCAACAGCCCGACCGGCACCACAATCAGCCACATGACGATGGCATCGCACATGAGACCGAACTTCGCATCGCCGCCGGCTGGAAAAATACCGGCGATCGTCAGATTCGTCATGCATCCGCATGCCGCGTAATATGCGCAGACGAACAGCATGACCGACAGGTACCGTGTGGCTTCGGGCGTAAGGTTCGCCCATTGCAAAGCCAGCGGACGCGCCGCGACAATCAACAGTCCCGTCGCGGTACCGACCACGGCCACCAGCACGCACATCCTGTCGCCCATCGCCTTCGCCTGTCGGAAATCTCCACGTCCCAGCAGATTGCCGACCAAAATGCCGCCGGCATTGCCCAGACCAAGGGACAGGCACACCAGCAGATCCTTGACGATATTGGCGATGGAATTGGCGGCGACTGCGTCCGCACCCAAATGTCCCATGATCACGGTGTACATGGTGAAACCACATCCCCACACCAATTCATTGCCAAGCACCGGCAGGCTGTATTTCCAGAAATCCTTCTGCAACGGCCCATCGGGATGCAGCACATGGCCAAGTCGCAGGTGGGGGCCACGACGGGTCGCCACGACCGACCATGCCAGCTCAATCGCACGCGAAATCACCGTGGATATAGCCGCGCCGAAAATGCCAAGCGCGGGAATGCCGAGACTGCCGATACCGTAAATCAGCGCCGCGTTCAACACGACGTGCACGATCACGCCAACCGTGCTGACCGTCATGCCCATCACCGCGGAGCCGGTGTTCTTCATCAGACACAGGTACATCTGGGACAGGCCGATGAACAAGTACGACAATGACGAAATCCGCAGATATCGCGCGCCAAGCATGATCAGCGTGCCGTCATTGGTCATGATGGACATCAACTGTTCCGGCACGAGCAGTGCCGCCAGGAAGAACGCCGTCGACAGCATTCCGGCATACAGCATGACGAATCCCAGCACGCGTTCCACCGCGTCACGGTTGCCGGCACCCCAATACTGCGCCACGAGAATGCTCATGCCCAGGGTCAGGGCCGCAGTGAACAGGCTGAACAGGAACTGGAACTGCGTGGCGAGCGAGACGGCGGCCAACTCGTTTTGCCCTACCCCCGACAACATCAGCGTGTCGGCGCAGGACGACAACGACAGCATGAGCTGTTGGAAAGCGATAGGCAAAGCCAATTTGAATACATGGCCGAGGAATTCCCGGTCCGGCATGATGGTGCGCACGATAGTCTCCATTGGAATACAAGCCCGTTTCAGACGACGGGCAAACGAAAACGCCGGGATATGTAGGCCGACCAGCCTTATCCCGACGTTGGGCCGAATATTGGGCGAGGTTTTACAGCGAATCCTTCCATGCGCGGTATTCGGCGGCCTTGCCCTCCCAGTATTCACGGTCCGCATCAGTGATCTTGCGAATCACATGGCACGGGTTGCCCACGGCCACCGAATGGGATGGGATATCCTTGGTCACCACGGAGCCTGCACCGATCACCACATCATCGCCGATGGTAACGCCCGGACAGACCACCACGCTGCCGCCGAACCACACGTCATTGCCGATGGTGATCGGACGGGCGCCTTCCGGACCGGAAGCGCGTACGGCCGCATCGATTGGATGGTATGGCGTGTACAGGCCGACGCGCGGGCCGAAGAAGACACGGTCGCCGATGGTGATTCTCGCCACGTCGAGGAAGATGCAGTCCATATTGGCATAGAAGTTGTCGCCGATATACGTGTTGCAGCCGTAATCGCAGTTGAATGGCGGTTCAAGGAACGCGCCTTTGCCGAGTGAACCGAACAGTTCGCGGAACAGCCTGTCACGTTCCTCGAACGCGTCGTATGCGGACGTGTTGATGGCGTGCACCAAGCGGCGTTTACGCATGTTCGCTTCACGCTGCATATCACCGCAAATATACAATTCGCCGGAAAGCATGCGTTCCCACTCGTTCGTAGGCACCGCCACATTATCCACGGCAACGGCCGCACCTTCATTCTCCGCCATTGAAAGCTCCTTGTGAATCTGTTTGTCAATCGTTTGACGTCCTTTGACACCATTCAACACCACCAACATCGACGGCAGCACTCGCAATGTTGTAGAATCATCCTTGTTCTTTGCATTATCTACCGTTTATTAGAGTAGTCATGAACACTGCCGATGAAGACGCACAGATGGAACGGGACGAATGGGCCTCCCGTGAGGTGATGCCCATCACCAATTGGGGTCGCCGACCCGATGGTTCGGAGATAGTGCAGTATGACGCGCCGATGTTCTTCTCCTTCACCGAGCATTCGCTGCTCCACCAGTACCCCCATATGCGTGCGGAATGCCATTGGCATGTCGACCTTGAACTCACCTACATCATCCATGGGCATATGTGGTATTTCGTCAACGGAGAAACAGTCCGGCTCGATGAGGGGCAGGCGATTTTCGTCAACTCACGTCAGCTGCATTACGGTTTCACCAAGGACGGTTCCGATTGCGAATTCTCCTGCACGTTGCTCAATCCGGCTAAAATGTGCGCTTCATTCGAAGTGTACGACCGTTTCATCGCGCCGTTGATGGCGGAGAATACGATGCCATATGCCGTCATCACCGACGACACGGCCCCCGGTCGGCGGCTGCTTGCCACCATCCGACAGCTTCATGCGGCGAAATTCGGTCCGCTGGAGCGGTCAGAGCGGTCAGCCGAACCGTTGCCCGCCGACGATATGACGCTAACCGACGATACTGAGGCGTTGACGGTGCTCAGCTGTTTCTATGCGGTCGTCCGCGACATACTGGCGATCGCCGGCAGTCATTGCGCGACTTCCACAGCGCCGCATCCCCGCATCGTGACGCTACGCAAGATGATCGATTACGTGCAGAGATATTACGTGCGTCCGATCACCTTGAAGCAAATCGCATCGGCCGGATCGGTGGGACGCACCACTTGCGCATCGATATTCCGCGAATCGCTCAACCAGTCGCCAATCGAATTCGTCAACGACGTGCGCGTGCGCGCCGCAGCCAACCTGCTGGTAACGAGCTCGCTGCCTATCGCCACGGTCGCCAAACAGACCGGTTTCTCATCCGCCAGTTTCTTCTCCCGCACCTTCCACCGGTTCATGGGCGTCACCCCCATCACGTACCGAACCACGCATACCAAGCGGAAATCCGAGGAATAAAAACAATCGGCTGCATGCCCCACGCCGTCACGCATAAGGACACGCAGCCGATTGCGTCACATCAAGCCGGAAAGGACACGTTCACTTCCTCTTCAGTCCGCGGGCGATGGAGGCGTTGCGCACCTCGACCGTGTCGTCGGTGGCGAAGACGCCCAACGACTCGCCCGGACGCTCGTACATGCGCACGTTCAACGCCACCCCATCCACGTACAACGTGCCGATGGTGTCGTCGACGACGAGACGGATGTGGTACGTATGCCCCGCCTCGAGGCCGATGGGCCGTTCCAGGCCGATGTTCATGACGTGGATTGGCAACGGTGTGTTGGACAGGTTCTTAGAGGACGAGTCCCTCGGTGAATTCCTTCGGACTCCGGTATCCAAGGGTGGAGTGGAGCCGCTGGTTGTCGGACCACCACACGTAGTCGTTGAGGTCATGCCTCAGCTGCTCGATCGTGGCGTAGCTGTTCCGGTACACGAGCTCCTTCTTCAGCAGCCTGTTCGTCGATTCGACCACGGCGTTGTCGTAGGGGTTGCCCTTGCGCGACAGCGATCTTTTGATGCCGAACACGTCGGGCGGCTCGTCGATCCTCGTGTTGTCGAACTCGCCGCCCCGGTCGGTGTGGAACACCCGGACGTCCGCCGGCGGGAAGTCGAGCGTGGCGAACGCGCCCAGCACCAGGCTTGCGTCCCGGGTCCGCCCGGCGGAATGGCCGACGATGCCCCTGTCCGCCAGGCCGGCCAGCGGACACACGTACGCCCATCCGCTCCCTACCCTCACGTACGCCGGGTCGCCCGCCGGACGCGTGTGCGGGGCGTAGCCGTCGAACCCGCGGGTCCGGCAGGTTCGCGAGCCCGGCCTCGTCGACCCGCGTCCTGTGCGGTTCGGACCGTCCGCGCGCGTACGCGCCCGTCATGCCCTGTTCGCGCATGATGCCGCCGATGCGTCTCCTGGACGCGGTGACGCCCCTCCTTTCCAGGGCGGCCTTGATCTTCCTGGCGCCGTGGCGTTCGCGGCCGTCGCGCCGGACCGCGCGCACGTCGCCGGCGATCGGATCCGCACGCTCCGTCCCGGGATGCCCGGCCATCCAGTAACAGGCGGAGCGGGGAACGCCCGGTATCCCGCATCGCGCCGATATCGGGTAGCGGGCGGCGTTGGCCCGTATCACGCCTGCCTTCGTGCGAATACCGGCGCCGCTTGTTCTGAAACGTCCACCTCCATCTCCAACCGCCTGTTGCGCCTCCCCGGCTCGACCGGCTCGTTCCGCCCGGGCGTGCGGTTGTCCGCGGCCCGGGTGGAGCCGCTGTCGCGGATGCCCTGGACCCAGCGCCGCGGGGTCGATCGCGCGATGTCGTACCCGGCCCTGATCTCCCGGGATGGCTTGCCGCTCTCGCACGACTGCACGATCTGCCGTTTGAACGCCTCGTCGTAGTGGCGGGGATGCTTCGGGCCGGCCATCGTCGGCCTCCAATCCCATGCCATTCGTCCCTCATCGGACTGTCTAATACATTGTAGCCAATCCAATGCCCTCGACCTGGTGTTCGAACATGAACGAGAAGGTTCTGCGTTCCACGTCTTTTCTGCCGTCGGTATCCACCACCAGCAGAATTTTCCCATTGCGCCAGGCTTCGTCCTGCGTGCCTTGGATCACCTGGCCGGCGAAGGGCGATGTGGCCACTCCGTCGCTGATGAAGCCGATGATGTCGGAGCGGCCTCGGGCCAATCCGCGGGCGAGCGCGTTGTGATGGTAGCCGAGTTCGTCAGCAGCCCTGCGCACCTTGCGGCGTGTGGATTCCGTGATCCGCACGTCCCGGTTGTCGTTCACCGCCCATGAGGCGGTTGCGATGGAGACACCAGCCGCTTCGGCCACGTCCCGCAATGTCACTTTCGCCATGCCCGCGTATCAGCCCCGTCCGACGCCTAGCGCATCAGGTTGCGCAGGACGTACTGGAGAATACCTCCGTTGCGGTAGTAGTCCGCTTCGCCTGGCGTATCGATGCGAACGACGGCATCGAATTCGGTCGTGGAACCGTCCGCGTGGGTGGCGGTGACGTGGACCGTCTTCGGGGTGACGCCCTTGTTGAGTTCCTCGACACCGGAGATGTCGTAGGTTTCGGTGCCGTTCAGGCCGAGGCTCTCATACGATTCGCCTTCGGGGAACTGCAATGGCAGCACGCCCATGCCGATGAGGTTGGAACGGTGGATGCGTTCGAAGCTTTCGGTGATGACGGCTTTGACACCCAACATGACGGTGCCCTTGGCGGCCCAGTCACGGGAGGAGCCGGTACCGTATTCCTTGCCTGCGAGCACGACGAGCGGCACATCATGGTCGATATAGTCGCGAGACGCTTCGAAGATCGTGGTCGGCTTCTTGTCGAGGAAGTCGTAGGTGTAGCCACCAGGGGTGATTTCCTCGCCGACGGAGGCGAGCAACTGGTTGCGCAGGCGGATGTTGCCAAACGTGCCGCGGACCATGACCTCATGGTTGCCTCGACGGGAACCGTAGGAGTTGAAGTTCTTCGGTTCGACGCCACGGTCGGTCAGGTATTTGCCTGCCGGGCTGGAGGCCTTGAACGCGCCTGCCGGGGAGATGTGGTCGGTGGTCACGGAGTCGCCGAGCAGTGCGAGCACGCGGGCGCCGTGGATGTCCTTGACCGGATCCGGGGTGGCCTTCATGCCGTCGAAGAAGGTCTGCTTGCGCACGTAGGTGGAGTTCTCATCCCATGCGAACAGTTCGCCTTCCGGCACGTCAAGGCCCTTCCAACGGCGGTCGCCTTCGAACACGGAGGCGTAATCCTTGAGGAACATCTCGCGGCTGACGGTGCCATCCACCACTGCGGCGACTTCCTCATTGGTAGGCCAGATGTCCTTCAGGTACACGTCGTTGCCGTCCTGGTCCTTGCCGAGCGGCTGGGTTTCGAAATCGAAATCCATGGTGCCGGCGAGCGCGTAGGCGATGACGAGCGGCGGGGACGCGAGGTAGTTCATCTTGACGTCCGGGCTGATGCGGCCTTCGAAGTTACGGTTGCCGGACAGCACGGAGGTGACGGTCAGGTCATTGGCGTTGATGGCCTCGGAGATTTCCGGCAGCAGCGGGCCGGAGTTGCCGATGCAGGTGGCGCAGCCGAAGCCGACCAGCTGGTAGCCGAGCGCGTCGAGATCATCCTGCAGGCCGGCGGCCTTCAGATAGTCGGCCACGACCTGGGAGCCCGGGGCGAGAGACGTCTTGACCCACGGCTTGGGCTTCAGTCCCTTGGCATGCGCGTTGCGGGCGATCAGGCCGGCGGCGATCATGACGGACGGGTTGGAGGTGTTGGTGCACGACGTGATGGACGCGATCGCCACGTCGCCGTTCTTGATATCGAAGTCGCCACGGAATTCAGTGGATACCGCGATCGGATCCTGCACGGTCTTGTCGGTTTCGTACGCCGGCAGCGTGGCTTCGAACTTCTCTTTCGATTCGGACAGCCTGATGCGGTCCTGCGGACGCTTCGGTCCCGCGATGGAAGGCACGACGGTGCCGAGGTCGAGTTCCAGATATTCGGAGTACTGCGGTTCGACGTAGTCCGGATCGGTGGTGTCGCCCCACAGCTTGTTGGCTTTCGCGTAGGCTTCGACGAGAGCGATCTGCTCTTCGGAACGACCGGTCAGACGCAGATAGTCGAGGGTGACGTTGTCGATCGGGAAGATGCCGCAGGTGGAGCCGAATTCCGGTCCCATGTTGCCGATGGTGGCGCGGTTAGCCAGCGGCACGGAAGCGATGCCTTCGCCGTAGAATTCCACGAATTTGCCGACCACACCGTGCTGGCGGAGCATGTCGGTGATGGTGAGGACCACGTCGGTGGCGGTGACGCCTTCCGGAATGGAACCGGTGAGCTTGAAGCCGACGACGCGCGGCACGAGCATGGAGATCGGCTGGCCGAGCATGGCGGCTTCGGCTTCGATGCCGCCGACGCCCCAGCCGAGCACGCCCAGACCGTTGACGGTGGTGGTGTGCGAGTCGGTGCCCACGCAGGAGTCGAGGTAGGCGAGGTCGCGACCGCGCTCCCCTGCCTTGGTCATGACGACTTTGGCGAGGTATTCGATGTTGACTTGGTGGATGATGCCGGTTCCCGGCGGCACCACGCGGAAGTTGCGGAAGGCCTGCTGGCCCCAACGCAGGAACTGGTAGCGTTCGCCGTTGCGCTGGTATTCGATGTCCATGTTCTGTTCGACCGCGTCGGCCACGCCGTACTTGTCGATCTGCACGGAATGGTCGATGACCATGTCGGACTGGACCTGCGGGTTGATGACTTCCGGATCTCCGCCAAGCTCCTTGACGGCGTCACGCATGGTGGCGAGGTCGACGATGCACGGCACGCCGGTGAAGTCCTGCATGACCACGCGGGACGGGGTGAACTGGATCTCGTGGCTCGGCTGTGCGGCCGGATCCCAATCCAACAGGGCCTTGACATGATCATCCGTGATGTTGGCGCCATCGATGTTGCGCACCAGGTTCTCAACAAGAACCTTCAACGAATACGGGAGATGATCGATGCCCGGCAAATCCGCGATACGGTAAAAGTCGTAATCCTTGCCGCCCACCTTCAGGGTGTCGAGCTGGTCGTCGCGCACAGACATGCTACCTCCGAGCTTTTGTGGCTGGTTGAAACTTTCCAGCAGCCGATTATCCGTTGCCAACGATACAGCCTCGTTACTTCAGCACTGGCGTGTCTTCTTGAAACGTGAGAAAATGGCGACCATTTTCGGCACGCACCACAGGCACAGCACGAAAATGATGGCGGACACCACAAGCGCGATGCCCGTCGCCGCGAGCATTTCGCCGGACGGTATCACGAGCGCGAAGAAACGCGCGACGGGCGGAATGAACATGCCGGCCACGCCCGCCACGGCGAACGCCAATACCAGACCGCCTCTCCACGAGTTGAGTGGACGGGCCACGCGCGCCAGTACGAAGATGCCCATCATCAGCAGGATAATCGCGTTGACGCCACGAAGCATGCCCAGCTGCGCGGCGGAATGCTGTGCGTCCCAGCCCATGAACTTCGGCAACAGCCACGAATCGGCGAGAATCGACAGAGCCGTGGCGATGCCTCCCGGCAACGCGAAGTGCACCACGCGCCTGAGGAAGCCCGGAATGTAGCGGCGCGTGTTCGGCGCAAGCGCGAGGATGAACGCCGGCATGCCGATGGTGAGTGCGCCGATGTAGGTGATATGGCGGGGCAGGTATGGGAATGGGATCTGCGTCAGCACCACGCCGAGCGAGATCAGCGCGGAATATACGGTTTTGACGAGGAACAGGCTGGCCACGCGTTCCATGTTGGCCATGACCTGGCGTCCACGTGCCACCACATCGGGCAGATGCGAGAATTTCGAATCGACGAGCACCACTTGTGCGACGGCTTTGGTGGCGGGTGCCGCGTTGCCCATCGCGATGCCCAGGTCGGCCTCCTTGATGGCGAGCGCGTCGTTCACGCCGTCGCCGGTCATCGCCACGACATGATCGCCTAGGTGCAGCGCCTGGACGATCGCCTTCTTCTGGTCGGGCAGGACACGGCCGAGCACGTCCACGTTCTCCAGTACTTTCGCCAGTTCCGTGATGTCGGCGGGCAGTTCGCGCGCGTCCATGAAGCGTGGCTCCGCGTCTCCGGTGAGCCGTACTTTTCTTGCGATCGCACCGACGGTGACGGGATTGTCGCCGGAGATGATGCGGCAGCGCACGCCCTGTTCGCGGAACCAGGCGAGTGTGGCTTCGGCGTCGTCGCGAATGTGTTCGGAGCATAATACCAGCGCGACGGGCCGCGATGCGGGGTCGATGGCGGGATCGCTTTCGTAATCGGCGGGCGCCTTGCCGTCATGCCGTGCGATCAGCAGCACGCGGTTGCCGTCGTGTGCGGAATCGTTGACCAGTCGAAGAACGTCGGCGTAATCGCCATCCAAGTGGGACAGCACGACTTCCGGCGCGCCCATCGTCCATACCGCGCCGTCATCGGCAATCGAGCTCCATTTGCGTGCCGACGAGAACGGAACGCGCGCCGCGACGGGACCGGCGGAGAAACCCTGCTTGCCCAGTCCGTTGAGAATCGCCAATCCGGTGCCGTTCGGCTGTCCTTCGTTCGACAGGTCGTACAGCGCTTGTTTCACGGCATGTTCGTCAACGGTATTGGCGCCAACGCCATCCAGCATGCGTATTTCGTTGAGCATGATGCCGCCGTCGGTGACGGTGCCGGTTTTGTCGAGGTTCAGGCAGTCCACGCGTGCGAGGGTCTCCACGGATTCGAGCTCCTGCACGAGCGTGTTCTTGCGTGCCAAACGGATGGCGGCGAGCGCGAAGTTGAGCGAGGTGAGCAGTACGAGGCCTTCGGGGATCATGCCGACCACGCCAGCCACGGCGGACACCACGGAGGAACGCCATTGGCCGGTGGAGACGGCTACGTCCCAACCGCCGACCGCGTGCACCTGCGACCAGATGAGCAGCACGCACAGCGGCACGACGAGGAAGGTCATGAATTTGAGGATGGTGTTGATGCCCTTGTTGAGGTCGGACACGGTCTTTTTGTAGACCTTCGCCTGCGCGGTCAAGGTGGCGGCATAGCTGTGCGCGCCGACCGCGTTGACCTTGACCAAGGCCATGCCGGAGACCGCGGTGGATCCGGAATAGATGTCGTCGCCTTCGTTCTTGCGCACGGTGCGCGATTCGCCAGTGAGCATGGATTCGTCGAGTTCCAGGCCCCAGGTGCGCACGATCTGCGCGTCGGCGGGAACCTGTTCGCCGGAGCGGATCCACATGAGGTCGCCGAGCACGATTTCGTTGTGCGGCACTTCGACGTCCTTGCCGTCGCGTCGTACGAGATAGTCGGAGGCTACGAGGATGGAAAGCTTGTCGAGCGTTCGTTTGGCTTTCAGTTCGGTGATGATGCCGATGCCGGTGTTGATGAGGATGACGAGGCCGAACACGGCGTCTCTCCATGATCCCGTGACCAATACCATGACCATGGCGGCGAAGATGATGCCGTTGAACAGGGTGAACACGTTGGCTCGCACGATGTCGGCGAACGAACGTGACGTGGACGATTTGACGGCGTTGACCTGCCCGCTTTCCGTAAGGGCGGCGACTTCCGCTGCGGTGAGCCCCTTTTCACTGGTTTCAGGCATGGTTTGACTTTCGCTCATGCTGCCAGCATACCGCTTGGCGATGCGCGCCCGCAGGCTTTTCCCGTAAAGCTCCGGCAAAATTCAGGGTTTTCTCAGGGTGCGTTCAGCGCCACGCATCCGAACCGATTCGAACTCACCCGAATGCGTGGAGCGGTTCACTGTTTGCCGCCGTGGCTGATGGTGGTGACGAGGATTGTTCTGTCGTGCGGGTCGTTGTTGGCTATGCCGGCGACCGCGTCGGCGAGCGGCGTCGCATCCGTCATGCGGTCGTTGATTGTGAGCGTCGCCGCGAACAGCGTGCTGTCGGTCGGCGTGGCGATCGGGTTAAGCAGTGCCACTGGAATGCCCGCCTGTCTTGCGGTTGTCAGCGTGTCGTACCAGCCGTCATGGTTCACGCCGGACACGTCGATTCCCGAAATGACGATGATGCTGACCATGCGTTGCGCCATATCCTCGACCGCTTGCCGGGCGGTGTCCTGCATGTCGACCGTGCCGGCGACCGGCAGATACACCGGCCTGAGCCCGCCCGCCTCCATGGCATCCAACGCCAGGCGATCGGTCTGTTCGTCTTGGGAGCCGATCATGGCCACGTCGAGACTGTTGCGGTCCTTCATGCTGTGGGCGACCGCATCGCCTGCGGACTGCGTATCTCCCACCGCGGCATTGTTCGGCGTGCAGCCGGCCAGCATGGAGATGCCGAAGACGGCTGCAAGGAGACCGGCTGCGGCACGCCGCGCGAAACCGGTCATCGTGTGGCTTTCCTGAATAGCGCCACCGTTTCGACATGGTGGGTGGTCGGATAGATGTCGAATGCGCGAATATCGGCAAGATCGTATCCGAGCGAGGCCAATGTGGCGGTGTCGCGTGCCAGCGATGCCGGGTCACAGGCGATGTATACGACGCTTCGCGCGCCGGATTCGGCGATCTGCCTGCATACCTTCGCACGTGCGCCGGCACGCGGCGGATCAAGCACCACGATATCGGGTTTGGCCAAATCGTTGCGTACGTTGGCAAGCGTCTTGGCCACATCGCCCACACGGGCGTCGACATTGCCCAAATGGATGGCCCTCAGATTGCGTTGCGCGTGTTTGACAGCGGTCTTGCCACCTTCCACGCTCAGCATGCGCGTGCGGCCGGCGCTTAACGTGGCCAACGGCAGCGTGAACAGGCCGGAACCGGAATACAAATCCCACAGGCATGCGGAAGCGGCGCCGTCAAGCTCGCCATGCACCAAGGACATCACATGGCCGGTCAACGCGATCGGCGCGTGACGGTGCATCTGCCAGAATCCGCCGGCGTCCACACCGTATTCGAATTCACGTCCGCACACCGTCACCTTTTCGGTAAGCTCGCGATTGCCCGCCGTCACCTCGCCATCGACGAGCACGGCGTAGTTGTCGGCGATTTTGGCATTGCCGCGAGGCTCGGGAACAGACAGACGAATCTGCGATCCGGGAGTGAATCCCCCATCCCACACGTGTTCCTTCTCGGCCACGTTAAGCAACGCGCGACTGGCCAACGGCATGGTGTCGATCGGCACACGCACGTGGGTGCCGCGTCTGCGCATGGACGGTCGGCCGTTCTCGTCCGCAATCATCTCGATGCGGGTACGCCAGTGCAGCCCCTGCTCCGCCTCATCCTCGGGCATGCGCTCGATCGGCACGTCAACGTCGACATGGCCGAGACGTCTCATCTGTTCGACGATGGACATGGATTTCCATTTAAGCTGTCCGGGCAGTGAGACGTGCACCAAATCGGCACCGCCGACGCCGCCGCCCATGGCAAGCGGACCCGCCAACGGCCATACGGGTTCGACGCGGTCCTCGCTGGCTTCCAGCACTTCCGTCACTTCGCCAGTCCAAAAACGGTCCTCGCGATCATGTGGCTCGTCCAACACGACGCGTACCAGCTCGCCCGGCAACGCGAATCGCACGAACACGACGCGTCCGTCGATGTGGCCGACGCAACGGCCTTGGTCGGCATATCGTTCGATGCGGATGGTCGATTCCATCAGTGCTGTTCCTCCGTTTCGTTGTTGTCGTCCATCGCGTCGGCGTTTGGTTCGGCCAACGTCTTATGCCGATGCATAGGGGTGGCCACGATGAGGTACGACACCCAGATGGCCAACGCCCAGAACGGAATGCCCATGAGCAGACGTGCAGTGCCGAGCCAGCCGACCTGGTTGGACAGGTACAACGGCACCTGCACCACCAGTCGTAGGGAGAACACACCGATCCACAACGCGGTGATGATGGTGTACGCGCGGTTCAATGCCTTGTCGCCACGCCAATCGGCAAGCCATGCGCGCAGATGCTCGGTTGGCAGTGTCCGGATGAATTCGATCACCAAGCCAAGTCCCGGTACACGTACCATCAACGAAATGGCGAGCAGCACGATGTAGAAGGCGTTGGTCAGGAATCCGAACATGTAGTAGTTGCGCGCCTCGTGGCTGTTCCATGCCCAGATCAGGCAGATGCCGACTGCCAGAAGGCCGGAGACGGCGCCCATGACGGATTGGCGTTGGCATAGGCGGACGATCACCTGCAGTACGGCGAGGGATGCGGATACGCCGATGGTCAGATGCAGGTCGGAGGTGATGACGAACATCACCACGAACACCACGCCCGGCAGCATCGATTCGACGACGCCGCGCGGACCGCCGATCGCGTCGATGACGGAGAAATCGTCGGCATCGCCGGCGTCGGCGAGCGCGCCGAGGCCGGTTCTTTTCTTGGTTTCGGTTTCAGCCATGCGTTTGTGTTTTCGTGGTCGTCGTTCGCTCAGCGCACTTCGGAGAACATCGGTCCACGCGACAACGTGGTCTTGACCTCGACCTGCTGGTCGGAGTCAAACGGTCCCTTCGGCTGGCCTGGAATGTCCATCGTCCTGCCTGCCTGTTCGGCTTCGGCGGCTTCCTTGGCGGCCTTGCGTTCGGCCGGGGCGACCGGCGGATGCATCGGGATGAGGTCACGCGGGGCCAGCGGGTCCTCGCCGCGTTCCACGACGATGTTGGAGAAAAGCTGGTTCAGCGCCTTGGTTTCGGCGTGGTCCGGATCGGTGGCGGCTTTGCCGGAGAAGATGCCGCGCAGCATCCACCGCGGTCCGTCCACACCGACGATGCGGGTGACGACCTTGCGTCCGCCCTTGACCACGACCGGCAGTGTCAGTTCGGTGCCGAACACGCCGTCGGTCTCCTTGGCGTCTTTGTTGGCCTCAACCAGGTCGGCGCGCACGTCATCCCACAGTCCCATGGTCTTCGGCGCGGCGAAGGCTTCGATCTCCACGCTGGAGGATCCGTAGGTGATGGTGGTGCCGAGCACCTGCTGGGTGGCGCGGTTGGCCTTCACGCGCAGTTCGATGCCTTGGAGGAACGGCAGATAGTAGGCGCCCATGTCGAGGTATTCGTCATAGTCGGGCACGTTCTCGTCGTCGACGTCCCACGGACCGTGCTCATCGCCACGGCCGTCGTACTCATCGGACGGTTCCGGAAGGATGGTTTCCTGAATTCCACCGGCGGGCGCCTCAGCGGTTTCGGAGATGGCCTCATCGGCCTTGTCGTTCTCTTCGGCGGCGGCTTCAGCGGCTTCCTCGCTCTGACGCTTCTTCTTGCCGAATCCAAACAGTCCCATGATGTTCCTCATTTCATTACGGTTGCAACCGTGACTAGCCTAGCACCCATGCTTAATACGGGCTGGGAATCGGAGTGTGTCTCCCGTTGCCCGGCATTGGCCGGATGACGGCCGCAAAAACTCACACGTCGTAGGTGATGCTCAGCGGCGCATGATCCGACCATCGCAGGTCGTAGGTCGGAGCTTTGTCGATGACGAATCCGCGGGCCGTTTCGGCGAGTTCGGGTGTGGCGAACTGGTAGTCGATCCTCCAGCCGACGTTGTTGTCGAAGGCGCGGCCCCGCTGGCTCCACCAGGTGTACGGTCCTTGGATGTCTCCGCACAGGGAACGCATCACATCCACGAATTCCAACTCCCCCAGCCATTTGTCCACGTAGGCGCGTTCCTCGGGCAGGAAGCCGGCGTGCTTCTCGTTGGCTTTCGCGTTCTTGATGTCGAGCGGCGTGTGCGCGATGTTGAAATCGCCGCACAATACCGCCTGCTTGCCGCCGTGCGCCGCTTCATCGCGCAGTTGCCCCATACGTACCAGCATGGTGTCGAGGAAACGGTATTTCTGCTTCATTTTCTCCGGATCGTCGGTGTTGCCGGCGTGCACGTACACGCATACGACAGTGACGGTGTACCCTTGCGGGGTCTTCACATCCGCTTCGATCCAACGGCCGGAATCGACGTCCTCGGCAAGTCCCGGCAGTCCGTAGCGTTTGTCGATGACGGGCAGCGCGGAGAGCAGACCGACGCCGGCGCGTCCCTTGATACGGCAGATCTCGTTCATGCGATCAAGCCCGCTTTGGTCGGCGATGCGTCCGGCGGTCGCGTATTCGAAGCCGAATTCGTCGAAGATGGGGTCGATTTCGTTTTGCGGGGCGCGTACTTCCTGCATGCACCACACGTCCGGCGTGTTCTTCGCGGCCCATTGCTCGATGCCTTTGCGTTTCGCCGCGCGGATTCCATTCACATTCGATGTCGTGATTGTGATCGTCATAGCGCCTTAGCCTAGCCGGAATACAAGAAAACCTCCCTTGTGGGAAGGGAGGTTTTCCAGATGGCTGACGCGATCAGTCGAGTCCGAGCTGCAGCTTGCCGCCTGGGATGGCGTCCAGCAGGTCGCGGGTGTACTGCTTCTTCGGATGGTCGAAGACCTCGTCGGTGGTGGCATGCTCCACCAGCTTGCCGTGCTGCATCACCACGACCTCATCGGCGATCTGACGCACCACCGCCAGATCATGGGTGATGAACAGGTAGCTCAGTCCCTTTTCCGCCTGCAGGTCGTTGAGCAGGCGAAGCACCTGGTCCTGCACCAGCACGTCCAATGCGGAGACGGCCTCGTCGCAGACGATCACATCCGGATCGAGGGCCATGGCGCGCGCGATGGCGATGCGCTGCCTTTGGCCGCCGGAAAGCTCGTTCGGATAACGGCTCATCACCGATTCCGGCAGTTCCACCATGTCGATGAGCTCGCGCACACGCTTGGCACGGCTCTTCTTGTCTCCGATGCCGTGGATGCGCAGCGGCTCCTCGATGGACCGGTAGATGGAGTACATGGGGTCGAGCGATCCGTACGGGTTCTGGAACACCGGCTGCACATGACGTCGGAAGTCAAGCAACTCCTTGCCCTTGAATCCGGAGATGTCTTTGCCGTCGTAGGTGACGGTGCCGGCGGTCGGCTCAAGCAGTTTCAGCACCATGTTGGCCACGGTGGATTTGCCGGAACCGGATTCGCCGACGATGGCCAATGTGGTGCCCTTCTTGATGGAGAAGCTCACATCGTCGACCGCCTTGAACATCTCCTTCTTGCGCGGCAGTTTGAATTCCTTGGTCAGGTGATCCACCGTGATGATGGCTTCGCCCTTCTTCAGGGAATCCTCGTTCACCGCGTGCTCCATGACCGCGGTGGCGTCGCCGCCATGTTCCTTGACGGAGATGATGCGCTGCGATGCCAAGGACGGCGCAGCTGCGACCAGACGCTTGGTGTACGGATGCTGCGGATGCTGCAGCACTTCCAGTGAAGGACCGGATTCCACGACCTGGCCCTTGTACATGACCACGATATGCTGGGCGCGTTCCGCGGCCAGACCGAGATCGTGGGTGATGAACAGCACCGCGGTTCCCAGGGAATCGGTCAGCATGTGCAGATGGTCGAGGATCTTCTTCTGCACGGTCACGTCAAGCGCGGAGGTCGGCTCGTCGGCGATGAGCAGTTCCGGACGGCAGGCCAGACCGATGGCGATCAGCGCACGCTGACGCATGCCGCCGGAGAATTCGTGCGGGAACTGGCGGGCACGGGTGGCGGCGTCAGGCAGACCGGCCTCGGACAGCAGACCGGCGATGCGGTCGTCCATGGTGGAGCCGACCACATACTTCTTGGCGATGTACCATGCGTCATCGTCCTTCACCCCGGCTTTGATCAGGCCATCGGCCACACGCCAGCGGGTTTCGGATCCCGGAACCCATTCCTCGGCGAACCGGGCCATGATCTTGTCAAGCTCGTCACCGCTCTTGCCGATCTTGACAAGAGCCTCCTTGGCCGCGGCGATCAGATCAGGCAGTTCCTTGGAACCAAGGAAGGTCTCATCGTCATTGCCCTTGAGCTCCACTTCGTCACCGGCCAGGGCCTTGGCGAATTCGGAACGCTTTTCGTGGTCGATGTCCATGTTGTTGGCCACCAACGCTTCCTTGACCTGGGTGCCGATGCGCCACACCGGGTTCAGGTTGCTCATCGGATCCTGCGGGACAAGACCCATCTTGCTACCACGGAGCTTGTCGAAATCCTTCTGCTTGAAGCCGGAGATCTCCTGGCCATCAAGCTTGATGGAGCCGCCGACCACATGGCCGGTTCCCGGAAGCAGGCCAAGCACGGCCATGGCGGAAGTGGATTTGCCGGAACCGGATTCGCCGACGATGGCCACCCACTGGCCGGGATACACGCTGAAGGACGAGTTGCGCACGGCATGCACGGCCTTGCCTTCATCGGTGGTGAAGTCGACCTGGAGGTTCTTGACCTCCAACAGCGGCCCGTGGGCGCGCTGCATGGCCTCGAGGTTGTTCTCGGTATTCATTTCAGTCATCGAATATCCCTTCACTTACACTCAGGCCGTACGGCTCTTCGGATCGAGCGCGTCCTTGACGGCGTCGCCCATCATGATGAATGCCAGCACGGTGATGGCCAGCGCGGCGGACGGGTAGAACAGCACCATCGGGTCAGTACGCAGGATGGACTGCGCGTTGGAGATGTCTCCGCCCCAGCTGACCGTGGTGGTGGGCAGGCCGACGCCCAGGAAGCTCAGTGTGGCCTCGAGCACGATGTAGGTGGCCAGCGAGGTGGTGCCGACCACGATGATCGGAGCCAGCGAATTCGGCAGGATGTGGCGGAACAGGTTGCGGATCGGGGTGGATCCCAGAGCGGTGGACGCCGTGTTGAATTCAAGGTTCTTGGCTTCCATCACAGCACCTCGCGCGATTCGTGCCACGGAGGTCCAGCCAAACAGCGTCATCACCAGAATGATCTTCCAGATGGAGCTGCTCGTCTTGAACATCTGGAGCACCACGATGGCGCCAAGCAGAATCGGCAGCGCGAGGAAGATATCGGTCAGTCGGCTCAGCACGGCGTCGACCCATCCTCCGAAGAAGCCGGCGATTGCGCCGATCAGCGTTCCGAGCAGCACCACCAGCAGTGTGGCGAACACGCCGACGCTCAGCGAGGTGCGGGTGCCGTAGACCACACGGGAGTATACGTCGCAACCTTGCAGGTCGAAGCCGAACGGATGGCCTGAGGAAGCCGGCTCAAGGGAATTGTCGAGCGTGCAGTAGTTCGGGTTCTGCTTGGTCAACACGCTCGGGAACAGCGCCACGAACACGATGAAGATGATCAGCAGTCCGGAGATGATGAACAGCGGGTTCTTACGCAGGGTTCGCCATGCGTCGGCCCACATGTTCGAAGCCGGTGCGGATTCGTCCATCGAGTCGACGGCCTTCAGGGGCGTCTCATCGAGCGGTGCCACATAGCGTTCCTGTCCCGGAAGCACGGTGGAAGGATTGGTCTCATTCATTTCGGTCATTTCTTGTTCCCTCCCTCGACTCACGCGTAACGGATTCGCGGATCAAGCGCGGCGTACAGCATGTCGACCAGCAGATTGCAAACCACGAAGATCAGCATGAGCAGCGTCACGATGGACACCACCAGGTTGCCTTCTCCCTTAAGGATGCTCTGATAGGTCAGGTAGCCGATGCCATGCACGTTGAAGATGGTTTCGGAGATCATCGCGCCGCCCATCAGTGCGCCAAGATCCTGGCCCAGATAGGTGACGACGGGGATCATGGAGTTGCGCAGCACGTGGCGCAGCATGACGGATTTGTTGCCCATGCCCTTGGCGCGCGCGGTGCGCACATAGTCGAGGGCGATGTTGGACGAAATCTCCGTACGGCTCAGACGGATGATGTACGCCATCGATACCGAGCCAAGCACCATGGCCGGCATCAGCAGATCAAGGAATCCTGGATTCGCTCCGGCGGTGACCGGCAGCAGATGCCACTTCACACCGAGGAAGTACTGGCAGAGGAAGCCGGTGACGAAGGTCGGCACGGAGATGAGCAGCAGGGAGAAGATCAGGATGACGGTATCGCACCACTTGCCCTTCTTCAGGCCGGAGATCACACCGAAGATCACGCCGAAAACCGCTTCGAACACGAAGGCCATCAGGGCGAGCTTGATGGTCACAGGGAAGGCGCGGCCGATCACGTCGATGACAAGCTGTCCGGAGAAGGTCTTGCCGAAGTCGAGGGTCAGCGCGTTCTTCAGGAACAGCAGATACTGGACGATGAACGGCTTGTCCAGATTGTATTCGGCACGGATCTGGGCCGCGACCGCTTCGTTGACCGGCTTGTCGCCGAACATCGCCTTGACCGGGTCGCCCGGCAACGCGAACACCAGGGCATACACCAGAAGCGTCGTGCCGAGAACCACAGGGATCATCTGCAGAATGCGTCGCAGAAGATACTTGCCCATTGGTTTCTCCTTTTGATTACTCACTCGTTCGCCAGCCGTTTGCGGCTTCGTCCCCTACGCTCACGCGTATAGGACATGAGGCCCGGGGCGGCCGGCGCTTGCCCCGTTACGTATCAGTGATACTGCACCACAGTGCTTTATATTGCAGTTTCATGAAAGACAGCTGAAAATATACCCCACGCGCGGACATCTTCTGTTGATGTCGCATGTCCAGCCGTCATGGACCTCCGATGGAAGCCCCGTTTATTACGCGGAAAGGAAGGAACGGATATTCGAATCCGTTCCTTCCTTCATGTCGATCCTACGAAATCAAAATCAGAGAACGGCTCACTTGCCGGACTTGGTCATGTTCTCGTAGACCGGCAGGTTCTGCCAGTTCATCTCGAAGCCGGAGACACCGGTCGAGGCCACACCATAGGCATTGGCGTAGTACAGCGGAACGGCCGGCAGGTCGTTGAGCAGCACTTCCTGTGCCTGCTGGTACAGCTTGTTGGCGTCTGCGACGGACTTGGAGGCAGCGGCCTTGTCGCACAGCGCATCGAACTCCGGGTTCTTGTAGTCGCCATCGTTGGAGCCGTTGCCATCGGCAGCGGCGGAGGCGAAGTTCTGCACCAGGTAGTTTTCGGCGGACGGGTAATCCGGCTGCCAGCCGCTACGGAACGCGCCGTTCACCTTGCGGTCGGACACGGCGGTGCGGAAATCGTTGAAGGTCGGGTACGGGTTGGTGGCGGCCACGCCGGCGCCCAGCACGTTGTTGATGGAGTTGACCACGGCGGTGTAGATGACTTCGTGGCCACCATCGGCGTTGTAGGCGAAGGTGAACTTGTCATCGGAGGTCCACGGGCTGATGGCGTTGGCCTTCGCCCACAGTTCCTTGGCCTTCTTCTCGTTGTACTTCAGGTTGCCGGAGCCCTTGAGGGAATCGGAGTAGCCCGGGGTCAGCGGGGAGGTGAAGTCGGCGGCCGGGGTGCCGGTGCCGTTGAGCACCTTCTTGCAGATGTTCTCGCGGTTGATGGCCATGGAGACGGCCTGGCGACGCAGGGTGCCTTCCTCGGTGTCGGCTTCGAAGTGCTTCAGCTTGGCCGGGATGGTGAACTGCTGGATGACGGAGCCGGCCTTGTTGTAGGCCTGTACGGTGGAGTCCTTCTGGAAGGTCTTGGTGGCGGAGGCCGGGACGGACTCCATCACGTCGAGGGAACCGGACTGGATGTCGGCGTAGGCGGCCTCATCCTTGGTGTAGACCTTGAAGGTCACGCCGTCGTTCTTGGCGACGCGGTTGCCCTTGTAGTCGGGGTTCTTCACCAGCACGATCTGGTTGTCGTGGTCCCAGGACTGGAACTTGTACGGGCCGTTGCCGACCGGCTTCTCGCCGAAGGCCTTCGGATCCTTGAAGAAGGATTCCGGCAACGGAGCGAATGCGGTGTAGCCGACCTTGATGGCGAACACGGAGTCGGAACGGTTCAGGTCGACGGTGAATTCATGGTCGTTGACGACCTTCAGGCCCTCGAGCTGTTCGTCGCCCTTGAGCTTGTCTCCATCCTGGAGCTTGTCGTAGCCCTTGATGGTGGAGAAGAAGGAGGAGCCGAGCTGTGCGTTCTTGGCGTTGGCCGTGTAGCTCCATGCCTTGGTGAAGGATTCGGCGGTCACCGGGGTGCCGTCGGTGAACTTCCAACCATCCTTGAGCTTGATGGTGTACTGGGTGGCGTCATCGTTGGACTTGATGGACTCCGCCACTTCGTTGGAGGCGTTGCCCTTGGCGTCGAAGGAAATCAGACGTGCGAACAGCAGGTCGAGCGGCTTGCCGCCGCCGGTCTCGTTGCAGTCGCCTGGGATGAGCGGGTTCTGCGGTTCGGAATTGTATGCGGTGATGACGTTGGAACCCTTGTCAGCGGTGGAGTCACCGTTGGAAGAGCCGCAACCGCTGAGCAGCATGCCGAATGCGCATGCGGCCGCAGCGAAAGCCAGAGCTTTCTTCTTCATGGAATTCATATTCTCCTTATCCATTATTTCCAGAGCCGTAAGACCCTGTTCAAAAAGAAGGCGGGCGTCAATACCGTGGCATCAACGTCCGTCTTCGTTCTGATGGTGGGTTCATTATCACTCGATTGAGGGACAACCGCTCCATATCCGAGGGAGGCCCATGCAAAATAGCCAAATCAAAACTCATCATCTGATAAAACAATCCGTTTTTCCCTCTTATCGCCGGAACAACTTATCCGCATCGTGCGTATGGACGGACGCGGACATATCCGTTCGCTGTCAGCGTACTTTGCCAATCCGCGTCACGCCCGTGGAAACGCCTGCCCGTATCGTGCCTTCAACTGTTCGATGGACACGTGTGTGTAACGTTGTGTGGTCTTCAGCGAGGAATGCCCCAGCATCTCCTGCACCTCACGCAGGTCCGCTCCCCCGTCGAGCATATGGGTCGCCGCACTGTGGCGCAACGCATGCGGACTGATGTCAGGCACGCCGGCCTCCCGTGCCCGGTCGTGCACCACCTTGCGCACCATACGTTGACCGATCCGCCCGCCCTGCGATCCCAAAAAGAACGCGTCGTCCGACATGTCACCGCATAGTACGGGACGGCCATGTTCCAGCCAATCACGCAAGGCCTTGTCGGCTGGTGCACCGAATGGCATGACACGCTGCTTGTCGCCTTTGCCGGTCACTTTCACCGTGCGGTTGCCGAATGTCACGTCGGCCACGTCGAGTCCGACCAGTTCCGCCACACGCATGCCGGTGGCATAGAGCAGTTCCAGCATGGCCGCGTCACGCAGCGCGATCGCCTGTTTTTTCATATTCGGTTCCTGCGATCGCGCCTCCATGCCGTCCTCATCAACGCGGTCCATCAGCTGCTGCGCCTGCGTTTCGTTCAATACCGCCGGCAGCGTATCGGGGATTTTCGGCGTCTGCAACGAAGCCGCCGGGTTGGCGGACGCCATGTCATGGTCGTACGCCCATGCGAAGAATCCACGCACGGCGACGGTTTTGCGCGCCATGCTGCTGCGTGCGTGATTTTTGGACGATTTGGCCATCCACAGGCGCAAATCCTCGATGGTCACCTCATTCAAATCCACGCAACCCTGTTTCCGCAACGCCACCAAGCATTCCTCGACATCGCTGCGGTACGCCCTGCGGGTGTTTGCGCTCAACCCTCGGTTGGCTTTCAGATAGGCGTCGAATCCGTCCAACGCATCATCGAAACACATGCAAACCACCTTCCGCTTCGTCTGAAATGAACAGACACCACGCAGACACCGTATAAATGCCATTCCGCAGCGCGATCGAATGTCATCTCACGCGATGGCACGATTCCATTATGTCCCCATACCGATAGACTGATGACGATTAGGCATCTTACGAACAGGCGGTATTATGACTCGTCATTCCATTCATGACGTACAGCATCCGACAGCCGAAAACCCCGATGATGGGATTGTGGCCCGCGCCATCGACCTGACCAAGGTCTACGGCTCAAAAGACAACGAAGTGATGGCGTTGGATCATGTGAATGTGGAATTCAAGCGCGGTGAAATGACCGCCATCATGGGCCCTTCCGGTTCCGGCAAGTCCACGCTCATGCATTGCATGGCCGGGCTCGACACCCCTTCGTCCGGCAAGGTGATCGTGGAGGGACTCGAGGTCTCCTCCATGAATCAGAAGCAGTTGACGGACCTGCGCCGCGAGCAGATTGGCTTCATCTTCCAATCGTTCAATCTGGTGCCGACGCTGTCCGCCGAAGAAAACATCCTGCTGCCGTTGCAGATCGCGAAACGTCCGATCGACCGCGAATGGTTCAACCAGGTGGTCAAGGTGGTCGGTCTCGAAAAGCGTCTTACCCACCGTCCAAGCCAGCTGTCCGGCGGCCAGCAGCAGCGTGTGGCCTGCGCCCGCGCCATCATGGCACGTCCGTCCGTGATCTTCGCCGACGAGCCGACCGGCAACCTCGACTCGCGCTCCAGCCGTGAGGTGCTTGGCTTCCTGCGTGATTCGGTACGCGACTACGGCCAGTCGATCGTCATGGTCACCCACGATCCGCGTGCGGCCTCCTTCGCGGACCGTGTGCTGGTGCTCGCCGACGGCAACATCACCCGCGACATGCAGCATCCGACGTACAACGAGATTCTTGAGGTGTTCGCCGGCGACGACGATATCGACGACGTTCCTGCAGCCGACATGGTCGCGCCGTCCACCGCAACGGAGGGCGCACAGGCATGATTCGCATAGGATTGCGCGACGCGCGCAGCCATTTCGGCCGTTTCATCATGTCGATCGTGGCCATCGCGCTCGGCGTGAGTTTCGTGGTCGGCTCGTTCTGTTTCCGCGAAATGCTCAACAACCAGGTTTCACAGATGATGTCCACCAATGCAGACCATGACGTGTACGTGCGCGGTTCGCAGGAGAAGAAAAAAGATTCGTCGGCGATGTCGATGGGATCGACGAAAAGCTACAACGATGTCGACGTCGATCTGGCGGGTACGATAGCCAAGGTCGACGGTGTTTCCTCGGCACGCGTCGTGCACATGCTGTCCGGCGTGGTGCTGCTCGACAAGCATGGCGATGCGGTGACCACCATGGGGTCTCCGACGCTCGCCATAGGCATGGGCAAGTCGTCGCCGTGGCGGTCCGCCAAGTTCACGACCGGCACGTGGCCGAAGAACGGCGATGAGATCGCCCTTCATTCCTTCGCCGCCGAACAGTCGGGTCTGAAGGTCGGCGATAAGACGAAAATCGTCTATCCGGACGGCGCTCATAAGGTGACCGTCAGCGGCATCTTCACCACCGATGCCAGCCAGGCAGGCGCCATCATCATCGCCATCGATCCCGCGACGGCCAAGGAACAGGCGAACAAGCAATCGGACGATCCGGACAAGACTGCGTTGATCAGCGTCTACGGCAATAAGACCACGCCGCTTGACGACAACGCGCAGCAGCAGCTGGCGGACCGTATCAACAAGGCGCTGCCGAGATCGGCGAAGGCGCATGCCATCACCGGTGATGAATACCGTGACGAATCAACCAAATCCACGCAGGACGCGCTCGGCTTCATCCAACCGCTTATTCTGATTTTCGCGGTGATCGCATTGTTTGTCGGCTCGTTCATCATCGCCAACACGTTCTCCATGATCGTGCGCGAGTCGATGCGCGGCTATGCGCTGCTGCGTTCCATCGGCGCTTCTCCCCTGCAAGTGTTCTCCACGGTGATCGTGCAAGCTCTGTTGCTGGGCCTGGTAGGTTCGCTCGCAGGCATCGGGCTCGGCTGGGGCATGGTCAAACTCATCGCATCCGGTTTGGCGAATATGGGTATGCCATTGACCGGCGCCACCAATCCGACCGTTTCCGACATGCTCGTCGGCCTTGTGGTCGGCATTGTGGTGACGTTGATCGGTGCGGCCCTGCCGGCGCGAAATGCGGCGCTTGCCCCGCCGATTCAGGCGATGAACGAAACCGTCAATCCGGAAAAGCCCGTCCTCGCACGTGGCATCCTCGGCACCGTCATGGTGCTGTTGGGCTTCCTGAGCTGGGGTTTCACCTACGCTTTGGCCGCCGCGGATGGTGACGGCGGTCCGACGCCGTGGAAGGCGCTCAACAGTATCGCTGTCGGCTGGCCGCTCGGTATTGGCGCGGCGCTGGCCGTGATCGGCGTGATTGTGGCAGGACCGGCATACGTGTCCACCGCGGGCGCGGTGCTCGGCTGGCTGCCATCGAAGGCCTTCACCGTGACTGGGCGTCTCGCGCAACGTAACATTTCTCGTTCGAAACGTCGCACGTCCAACACCGCAGCCGCCCTGTTCGTGGGAGTGGCGATTGTCAGCTGTCTGGGCGTGGTGGCCACGTCGGCGAAGGCTTCGGTCAATTCGCTGGTGGATACCGGGCTCAAAGCCGATTTCGCCGTATCTTCGGCTTCGGCCGGGCAGATTCCCGACCAGGCCATCAAAGACATCAAAAAGGTCGATGGCGTGAATCATGTGGTGTCGAACCGTGTGGTGCTTGGTGTGAAATATGACGGCAAAGCCATCAACGGGTTCACGTTCGCCACACAGCCGGAGCTGTTCACCAAGATCTTCGCCGCCGAAACCACCGAAGGTGATGCCGCTGCCGCGTTGAAGGATGGCAAGCTGCTCGTCGGCAAGACCATTGCCGACGATCGTGGATGGCATGTGGGTCAGAAGGTCAAGGCCACGGCCGAGAACATCGTGGTAGACAAGGAGGCCACAGCCAAGGCGCAGGCCGATTACCAGGCCAAGGTGCAGGCGCATGTGCAGGAATTGCAGTCGCAGGCCCAGCAATTGGCCGCATCCGGCGACTCGGCAGGAGCGCAGGCCAAGGCTTCGGAAATCGAACAGTACACGAACGACGCCAAGAACGTCGATCCGAAAACGCTGGTCAAGACGAAGAAGGTCACCACCGGAAAGACGCTGACCATCGGCGCGATTGTGTCGAATTCCGTATACCGCGATTTCGCGATCGTCAACGACGATTTGGCCGAGCAGATCGGCAACAAGCAGACCATGTTCGTCATGCAGGCGTTCGTCACGGACAAGCGGGGCGCCGACACGGCCCAAGTCAAGAAGGCCCTGAAGAAAACAATCAAGAAATACTACACAATCGTCGTGTTCGATCGTGACGAGTACAAGTCCACGATGAGTTCGATGATCGATCAGATGCTCATGGTCCTGTACGCGTTGCTGGCTTTGTCCATCATCATCGCCATTTTCGGCATCGTGAACACGCTGGCGTTGAGCGTGTCGGAACGCACCAAGGAGATTGGTCTGCTCCGTGCCATCGGCACGTCACGTGGCCAGGTGCGTGGCATGCTTGGCATCGAAGCGGCGATCATCTCCGTGTTCGGCACGGTGTTGGGTTTGGTCGTCGGCGTCGCCGCGGGAGTGGTGATTCGTGCGGTCTACGCGTCCGAAGGTTTGGAGACGCTGGCGATTCCGTGGTTGCAGCTGCTCGTGTTCCTGCTGCTGTCGATTGTGGTCGGTCTGGTGTCCAGCATCTCCCCCGCCTCCCGCGCGTTGAAGCAGCCGGTCCTTGACGCCGTGGCGAGCGAGTGAGACAGTTGGAGCGGAACATCGAAAGGAGGCAGCAATGCCTATTCCCAATGAGATTCCAGTAGGAGCGCGCATCGTGGTGCGCACCTTGGAAGGCGTCGATCCCACCGATCATCGTATGAAGTTCCGCGATTACGTAGGCCACGTGCGTTCGTGGGACGGTCAGAAACTGGAGATGACGCGCGATGCGGCGGCGAACGGCTCACGTCCCGAGCAGCGTGTCACGATTCCCGCCGACGAAATCGTGACGATCAAGCCGGTGCCGGAACGTTCCATGACTCGGCCACGTCCGTAGTCGCATGCCTCCCCCTACCGCGCGCAAAGACAAGAGCGCCGCAATCGCACTGATTTTTCTGCGATTGCGGCGCTTTTGCATAGCGATGGCGTCAGTCGTCAGACCACGGAACGCGCCTGCGCGATCGCGGTACGCTCGCCGTCGAATCGCACGATATGCTCGCCTCTGCGGGCGGATTCCAGCAGCGTGCGCTGCCAATCGTTTTCGGGAATCGACAGTTCGACCGTCGCGCAATGTTCGGCGTACTCCGGCTGCCTGCTGGCGGCCTTGTAGTCGCGGAACGGTTGGCCTTGGGTGAAGAAACGGTCCATTTGCTTCACGTCGCCTTCCGTGGGGCGCACGCCGGTATCGGCCATGTCGTGCAGCACGTTGGCCACCAACGTCAATCGGTTGGCCATGTTGCGTAGCAGGGTCTCCACGTTGGCCGCGTCCTCCTCCACCATGGCACGTGTGCGGTTCGGATCGGTCAGCGCCACGCGCGTCATGTCACGCCAGGACCCGGCTGCGAGCGCGGCCGCGATGTTGCGGTTCGGGTTGGCCACCAGCTCGTTGATCATGGCGGTGGCGATGACGTGAGGCATATGTGAGATGAGCGCGGCGCAACGGTCATGGGTGGCGTCGTCAAGTACGATGAGCCGATTGCCGCAACGGTTCACGATCATGTCGGCCACGGCGCGGAACCGGCGGTATTCGGTGTGTTCGTCGACGGTGATGGCCCAGAGCGCGTCGTCATAGAGTGTCGGGTCGGATGCCTCCCAGCCGGACAGTTCGTTTCCGGCCATCGGGTGTGCTCCGACGTAGCAGCCGTCAAGACCAATGGCTTTGACTTGGTCGCGGACCATGCCTTTGACGCTGCCCACGTCGGTGAGCGTGGTTGTTTCCGTGTCGATCAATGGTTTCAATGCGCCGAGGATTTCGGGCATGGCCTTGAGCGGGTTGCACAGTACGAGCACGTTCGGTTTGGTTTCGGCGAGTGCCGCCAAGGTGGGTTTGCAGATGATGCCGTCGGCTTCAGCGGTGGCGTAGGGGCGGTCGTTGTGGTTCCATGCGGTCACTTCGCAGCCGGCGTTGACGAGTCGGCGTGCCAGTGATCCTCCGATGAGGCCGAGTCCTACGATTGCGATGCGTGGCTTCACCACATCAGCTCCCTTCTGACGGTTTCGTCGTTCTGCCAATCGTCCGGCAGGTGGCTGTCGTCGAGTCGTACGCCGCCTTGCGGCAGCATCCATGAGGTGACGGGCGGGTTGGGGCGTTCCCTGCGCGGGTAGACGGCGAGTGTTTTGGCCCAGTCGCCATGTTCTGCGATTTCCACGAGCGCGTCGCGGAAACGTTCCTCCCAAGGGGCGGCGTCGAGGGTGACGATGAAGCTGTATGTGCCGGTGCGTCCTTTGATGGGCCGTGAGATGAAGCTGGTCATGTTCAGTCCCGCGTCACGGAACACGTCGAGCAGGTTGGCGAGCACGCCTGGGCCGGTGACGAGCGGGATGAGCGTCAATACCGATTCGTATTCGACGTTAGCTTCGGCGCGTGGTTTGGCGAGCAGCCGTGCGACTTCGGCGCGTGGCGCGAGCACGAGGAAGTCGGTGGCGGCTCCTTGGTAATCCTGGATGGCGGTGCCGATGCGGGTGATGTCGTACAGTTCGCCGCAGATGGCGGGACCGAAGGCGATTTCACCTGGGATAAGGTCCCGGCAGGCCGCCGCGTTGGATGTGGCCGGCTGTGTGGAGAGCCGATGTTCGGCGATGAATCGTTTGCATTGCGCGAGACCGTGCGGATGGGCGGTGGCGATGCGCGCTTCGGCTGGATCGGCTCCTTGCGCCACGTATGCGTCGAATTCGACGTTCACACCGACGCGTGCGAATCCGACAAGGTCCTTCGCGTCGATCAGGGCGTCGAGGTTGGGGACCACGTACCCTTCGACGTTGTTCTCCCAGGCCACGATTCCCCAGCCGTCGCCGTGCTGTGCGGCGTCAAGAATCTGCGGCACATCGTCCATGGGCATCAGGTCGAAGCCTTGCGGTTCGAGCCGTGCCAACTCTTGGGCGGCATTGACGGCCGCCTGATGGGTGAAGGTGCCTTGTGGCCCCAGATAGAACAGCTTGCGTGCGCTCATTGCCGCCTGTGCCTCCTTGTTGCGGGTCATCCTAAGCACCTTAGCGCATTCGCGAGGCTGTGGAGGGGTCTAGTCCACCGGTTGGGCGGTGTCATGGTCCGGTTCAGACGATTCGTTCTGGTCATATTCCGTGGAGTCATCCTCAGTGCGCGGCGGCATCGTGAACCAGCTTTTGGGCAGCGCCAGCATGATCAATGGAATCAGCACCACGCCGTATAGCCAGAAATAGCCGGCGTTGTTGCTGAAATACGGCAACGTCGCCGTCTCGCCGAATCCGACGGGAATCATGGCGTCCCCGCCCGGACCGTAACCGGCCATGACGGTCCAGACCACCAGTGACGAACTAATCAGATGCAATGCGAGGCCCGATACGCCATCACGTGAACGCGCCGACCATGTCGAGATGATGACCAGAGCATATGCGATCACAAGACCGTAGGGAATATTCGCCGACGCGCCCATGCGGTGCGCCATCGTGCCGATCACGCCGACGACGGCACCGGCGAGCAGGTCAACCAAAAACCGCGCCCATACCGGTAGACGATGCGACCACGGCAGCAGCCTGCGGTCGATGCCGTCCTGTGATTGCGATTGCGGTTCCGGCTGTGTTTCCTGCGTGCGTTGCGTCATGTCTTCCACTATGCCCTACGTTCCTTACAAAACAGCAAGAAAGGCAAGAGATACGCGGAAAACCGCCGACATCTCTTGCCTTTCTTAAGCGTTTAGCGCACTAGCGGAACACACTACCGTGCCCGCGAAGCGCCAAAACAATGCGAAGAATCACTTGTTATTCTGAGCGTTGTTCTGGCGACGCTGCTTGGCGCGCCACTTGTACCAATCCTCACGGCTCAGAATGATCTTGCGCACGCGGATGGATTCCGGGGTGACTTCCACGCACTCGTCCTCGTTGGCAAAGTCCAGGGACTCTTCGAGGCTCATCTTGATCGGCGGGGTCAGGGTTTCCAGCACGTCTGCGGTGGCGGAACGCATGTTGGTCATGTGCTTGGCCAGCGTGATGTTCACATCCAGCTCGTCCGGCTTGTTGTTGATGCCGACGACCTGGCCCTCGTACACCGGGGACTGCGGCTCGACGAAGAAGTTGCCACGTGCCTGCAGACGCTGCATGGCGTACGGAGTGGCGATGCCCTGACGGTCGCAGACCATGGAGCCGTTCTGGCGGGTCACGATCTGGCCGGCCCACGGAGCGTAGCCAGCGGAGATGGAGGAGGCGATGCCGGTGCCGCGGGTGGCGGACAGCAACGCGGTGCGGAAACCGATCAGACCACGGGACGGCACGGTGAACTGCAGACGGACCCAGCCGGTGCCGTGGTTGGTCATGTTGTCCATGCGGCCCTTGCGGTCGGCGAGCAGCTGGGTGACGGCGCCCATGTACTCTTCCGGCACGTCGATGGTGGTGTTTTCCATCGGCTCGTTGACCACGCCGTCGATGGTCTTGGTGACCACCTGCGGACGGCCGACGGTCAGCTCGAAGCCTTCACGGCGCATCTGCTCGGCAAGCACGGCCAGTGCGAGTTCGCCACGGCCCTGCACTTCCCAGGCGTCCGGACGGTCGGTCGGCAGCACCTTGATGGACACGTTGCCGATGAGCTCGCGATCGAGGCGGTCCTTGATCATGCGGGCGGTAAGCTTGTGGTCCTTGCCTTCGGTGCCGGCAAGCGGGGAATCGTTGATGCCGAAGGTCATGGAGATGGCCGGGTCGTCAACGTGGATAAGCGGCAGCGGACGCGGATCGTCCGGGTCGACGATGGTCTCGCCAATCATGATGTCGTTCACGCCGGCGACGGCGACGATGTCGCCAGGGCCTGCGGATTCGACCGGGGTGCGCTCCAGGCCCTGCGTACGCAGCAGCTCGGACACGCGGAAGTTCTCGATGGAGCCGTCCACACGGGACAGACCGTAGGTCTTGCCCTTCTCAAGGGTGCCGTTGTAGATGCGGACCAGACCGAGTCGGCCGAGGAAGTCGGAGGAATCGATGTTGGCGACGTGGGCCTGCAGCGGCGCGCCTTCCTCGTATTCCGGAGCCGGAATGTTCTTGATGATGGCCTCGAACAGCGGCTCGAGGTTGTCGTTGTCCGGCAGGCCGCCGTTTTCCGGCTGGTTTTCGGAAGCGTAACCGGCCTTGGCGGCGCAGTAAATGACCGGAAGGTCGAAGAGGGAATCCTCATCGAGGTCGATGCCTTCCTCGATGACGTCCTGGGCCAGGCCGAGCAGCAGGTCGGAGGACTCACCGACGACTTCGGAGATTCGGGCGTCCGGACGATCGGTCTTGTTCACGCACAGGATGACCGGAAGCTTGGCTTCGAGGGCCTTGCGCAGCACGAAACGGGTCTGCGGCAGCGGGCCTTCGGAAGCGTCGACGAGCAGCACGACGCCATCGACCATGGAGATGCCACGTTCCACTTCGCCACCGAAATCGGCGTGGCCAGGGGTGTCGATGATGTTGAGGGTGATGCCTTCCGGATGGCCGTACTTGGCGGCCAGCGGGCCGGTGTACTGCACCGCGGTGTTCTTGGCGAGGATGGTGATGCCCTTCTCGCGTTCCAGATCGTTGGAATCCATCACACGGTCCGGGACTTCCTCACGCTCGTTGAACACGTGGGACTGGGCCAGCATCGCGTTGACCAGGGTGGTCTTACCGTGATCGACGTGTGCCACAATCGCTACATTTCGGATATCGCCGCGAACCGCCATCGAAACCTCTCTTAGTGTTGCTGTTCTCTTACGTAAACGTTCGGTACGTACATGCTATCGGTACTTAAAAATCCGTACTTACACACAAACCGAGCCAATTCTAGCGAAGCATTACGACACATGGAAAACGGCGGACCTGTCAGATCATGCCGACAGGCCCGCCGTCAATCGCGCGAAGAGGCGCGCGGACCTTAATCCTCAAGCTCCTTGCCAGTGCGTTCAGGCAGGCACAGGGCCGCCACGCAGGCAAGGATGAACGCCACGGCGAAAACGATGAACGCCACGGCCTTGTTGCCACCGGACAAGGTCAGGAACCATGGCATCAGCAGCGGCGCGATGATCGCGGCCACACGACCGCAAGCCGCGGCGGCACCGGAGGCGGCGCCACGCAGACGCGTCGGATAGATTTCCGGAGTCACCGCGTACAACACGCCCCAAGCGCCAAGGTTGGACGCGGACAGCAGCATGCCGAAGCCCAGCACAGCGGCCACGGAACCGGCTTGGGAGAAGGCGAACGCTGCCACGGCGGACACGGCGAGGAACACGCTCAGGGTCTTCCTGCGGCCCCAGATCTCCACCAGCCATGCCGCGAGGAAGTAGCCGGGCAGCTGTGCGATGGCGATGGCGAGCGTGTAGCCGAACGACTTGGTCAGCGAACCGAACTGGTCGGCCAGTAGAGACGGCATCCACGTGAACGCGCCGTAGTAGGAGAAGTTCACGAAGAACCATGTGGCCCAGATGGCTGCGGTGCGCGCAAGATACTTCTTGCCGAACAGCTCGCGGGTTTTGATCTTCGGCAGCGGCTCACCCTTCGGGGATGCGACCGGTTCGACGCCTCCGGCCTGTTCGAAGTAGCGCACGGCCTGCTCGGCCTCATCCTCACGTCCCTTGGATTCGAGGAATCGCACGGACTCAGGGATATGAATGCGCGTCACGATGGCGTACAGCAGCGGCAATGCTCCGATGAGCAGCGCCCAGCGCCATCCCCAATCGCCGGTGTTAGGAATGACGAAATAGCCGATGCAGGCGGCGATGATCCAGCCGATTGCCCAGAAGGATTCCAGCAACACCGTCATACGGCCGCGTTGTTTGGTCGGAGAGAATTCCGAGACCAATGTGGAGGCGACCGGCAGCTCGGCGCCCAGGCCGAGGCCGATGACCAGTCGAGCGATCAGCAGAGCCGCCAGCGACCATGACAACGCCATACCGCCATTGGCCAGGCCGAAAATCACCAGCGTCGCGGAGAAGACCGTCTTGCGGCCAACGCGGTCGGCCACGAAGCCGCCAAGCGCGGCGCCGATCGCCATTCCGACGAAACCGATGGACAGCACCCAGCTTTTCTCGGTCGGCGTCAGATTGAAATGCGGGTCAGCCGCGATGGCGGCCACGACGAACGACACCAGACCAACGTCCATCGCGTCGAACGCCCATCCAATACCCGAAGCCACCAACAGCTTCCTGTGCGCCTTGTTGAACGGCAGTCGGTCAAGACGCTCGTTGCGAGTCAGCGAGACCTCTCCCCCGACGGTTTGTTGCGATGCGGACATCAACACCCCTTTATCATTGTTTTCCTATTGTGTCGTGAGCTCGTTCAAGCCCGACGATGGCAGGCGATCACGCCGTCATCAATGCGGATAACGCGTCGTCATCCTGGAAAGCAATTCGAGTGTCGTCCGATTCGGATGCCGTTCCGGCTTCGGTCCACAAATCCGTTCCCGGCTTCCGGCTGTACCGGTAGACCGCCGCCGGCCTGTTACGGCCGATCCGCAGTTTCTCACCGGTGTCTTCCAACAGTCCGGAAGCGAGCATTTTACGGCGGAAATTCGCCAAATCGATACGCTGTCCGGCAATCGCCTCGTACACGTCATGCAGTTGGCTCAACGTGAATCGCTCGCCCACCAATCGAGTGGCGATGTCAGGCGATTCGATTTTGCCGCGAAGCCGGTTCATGGCGTATTCGACGATGGTGCGATGGTCGAACGCAAGTTCCGGAAGATGGTTGACGGGGAACCACTTGACGTTGTCCCCTCCGGCGAAGTCGATTCGTCCATCGGCCTCGCCCACCAGGGCCCAGTACACGATGGACACCATCGGCAGACCGCCATGCGAACGTGCCGGATCGCCGAACGTGTAAAGCTGCTCAAGATATTTCGGATGCAGCGACGTCGTCGATTCCAGTGCGGCATACGCCGACTGTTCCAATGAATGGTCGGCCCTCAGACCGCCTCCCGGCAACGCCCATTGCCCCAAAAAAGGCTGACGGACGCGTTTGACCAGCGGCATCCACAGGGTGGAGCCCATGCCGGACGAAGCGGCACCAGCGCCCACATCTGACTGCGGAACCGGTCCCAAAGCCAGAATCACCACGGATACGCCGACCTGCGGAGGCTGCTTGCGCCGTTCCGAGACATTGCCCATGATCAATTGATGGCCTCTTCCAATACTTCGAATTGCTTACAGGAAAGGAGTCTAACACTTATAGTCAACATGACTATAAGTGTGTCGAGTCGCTCATAAACACCAAGAGCCCCCAACGGGGCTCTTGCAAAGTTCAGGCCACGATGTCGTTGGCGATCAGCTCGCGGGCCACTTCACGGTATTCCTTCGCCGTCTTGTGGTTCGGCGCGTAGATGGTGATCGGCGCAGCCGCCACCGTGGAATCCGGCAGCTTGATGGAACGCGAAATCACGGAATGGAACACCTTGCCTTGGAACGCCTCGTAGATACGCTGCAACACCTCCTCGCAATGCAGGGTACGGGTGTACATGGTGACCAGCACGCCATACACTTCAAGGCTCGGATTGATGCGCGACTGCACCTTCTCGATGGATTGCATGAGCAGCGCCACGCCACGCAGCGCGAAGAATTCGGCAGCGACCGGAATGATCACACCGTCGGCCGCGGTCAACGCGTTCACCGTCAGCAGGCCCAACGATGGCTGGCAGTCGATGATGATCACGTCGTACTCGTCCTTGACCTGGCGCAGCACACCGGCAAGCACCTGCTCACGTCCCACTTCGGTGACCAGTTGCACTTCGGCGGCGGACAGATCGATGTTGGCCGGCATAATGTCGAGATTCTCGAAATCGGTGTGGTGAATCACGCTGTGCACGTCCATGCGCGGATTGAACAACGCCGTGTACACGGTGTCCTCCACCGCGTTGGCGTTGATGCCGAGACCCACCGTGGCGGCGCCTTGCGGATCGAAGTCGACGATCAGCACGCGCCTGCCGTATTGGCTTAGCGCGCCGCCGATATTGATGGAACTGGTGGTCTTGCCGACGCCACCCTTCTGGTTGCACATGGCGATGACCCTTGCCGGACCGTGCGTCTGCAGCGGCTCCGGTGCGGGAAACGTCTCATAATCACGTCCAAGCAAATCCGTAGGCATACCGTTTACCTTACCAACATCCTCGTGTCAAAAATTCCACTGTTTCCATGCTAGCCCATCATCGCCGTCAGAAACGGCAGCAACACATGCATCTCATGCTATCTTGCCCTTGGATGCGAGGTCAGATATGTCTCGATGAGGTTCTCCGGGCTTACATGCGTGTAGATCTGCGTGGTGGTGACACTCGCGTGACCCAGCAGTTCCTGCACGGTGCGCACGTCGGCCCCGCCTTGGATCAGATGCGTGGCGAAGGAATGGCGCAATGTGTGCGGATGCAGGGGCTTGTCGATATGCGCGCGTTCCCCGGCCGCACGGATGATCTCCCACACCGATTGCCTTGACAGTCGTTTGCCGCGCTTGTTGAGGAACAACGCGCGTCGTTCGGTGGGCCCTTTCGCCTTCGACTCGAGCTGCGGCCGTCCGTTTTTGAGGTATCTTGCGATCGCCTCACATGCGTAACTGCCGACCGGCACCAGACGTTGTTTGGAGCCTTTGCCCATCAATCTCGCAACGTTCGATTCCAAGTCGACATCGTCAAGATTCGCGCCGCACGCTTCCGACACGCGGGCTCCGGTGGCGTACATGAATTCCAGCAACGCCTTGTCGCGCAGCATCGCGGGATCATCGGGCATGTCCGCCATGCCTTCGGATTGAGGCCGATTCTGCGAGACGGGGATCGCGTCCAGCAAACTGGCCACCTCGTCCACAGTGAGCACGTCAGGCAGCGTCGTCGCGCCTTTGGGAGCCTTGACCTGTGCCGCAACGTCATTGGATACCACATGTTCGTTCAGTGCGAAGCGATGGAATGCATGGATGCTGGCCAGTCTTCGTGCCTTGCTGCGCGCGGATTCTCCGGAATCGTCAAGAAAGGCGATGTATCGTTCCACGTCCTGCGTGGTCACTGCATTAAGGTCTTGAATGCCTTGCGTCGCAAGCCAGCCGTTGTATTTGCGCAGGTCCGAGTCATATGCGCGCACCGTGGCTTTCGCAAGTCCTCGTTCCACGTCGATGTACGCGAGGAACTGATCAATCAAGCGTTCGATATCCGTCATCGTGGTCCTCCGTTTGCATCGTCATCATTTGTCGTGTCCGTTCCGTCACGTTCCCGTACGGAACGCGTTGCCCGCATGGAGGATTCCAAGGACGTTCGTTCCAGGTGGAAGCCGTCATTGGATGGAAATCAACATTCCGGAAAGTCTATTCAAAGTATCCGGTATGGGGAACGCGATACGCAAGAACCCCCGTCCGTTTGCCGGATCGGGGGTTCTGAAGTTCACAGGTGAACCGTCGGGGAAACTCAGGCTTCCTTCGGAGCGTTCACGTCAGCCGGAAGAGCGGCCTTGGCCTGCTCGACGATGGCCTTGAAAGCCTCCGGATCGGAGACGGCCAGCTCGGCGAGAGCGCGACGATCCAGCTCGATGCCGGCAAGGTGCAGGCCCTGGATGAAGCGGTTGTAGGTGATGCCTTCGGCGCGGACGGCAGCGTTGATGCGCTGGATCCACAGCTTGCGGAAGTCGCCCTTGCGAGCCTTGCGGTCGCGGAAGTTGTAGGTAAAGGAGTGCAGCAGCTGCTCCTTGGCCTTACGGTACAGGCGGGAGCGCTGGCCGCGGTAGCCGGAAGCCCTCTCGAGAACGACGCGACGCTTCTTGTGGGCGTTTACTGCGCGCTTGACACGTGCCATATTTGATTCCTCAGCTTTCTATTAAGTCTTTGTTTCTAAGCTCTCGCTATGCTCAGCGACCGAGCAGCTTCTTCATGTTCTTGCTCTGGGAAGTGGCCAGAACACCGTCGGCCTTCAGCTCACGGCGCTTACGAGCGGACTTGTGCTCGAGGTTGTGGCGCATTGCGGAGCCGGCGTGCATCAGCTTGCCGGAACCGGTCACGCGGACGCGCTTGGAAGCGGCGGAATTAGTTTTCATCTTCGGCATTGCTGCCCTCCTTGTTTGTTACTTCGTTTCGGAAGTCTTCGGTTTGTCGGATGCCACGGCTGCCTTGGCTGCGGCTGCGGCCGCTGCCTGGGCCTCCTGCTTGGCCGCCAGACGAGCCGCCTGACGAGCCTGGCGCTCGGCACGGGACTGATCGCCACGACGACGCTGCTCGGACTGGGTGTGAACCTTCTTGCCCTTCGGCGCAAGCGTCATGATGATGTTGCGGCCTTCCTGCTTCGGAGCGAATTCGACGGTGCCGTATTCCTCCACTTCGCTGGCAAGACGCTGCAGCAACTCGACGCCGCCGATCGGTCGCGACTGCTCGCGGCCACGCAGCATGATGGTGACCTTGACCTTGTCTCCGCCGTTCAGGAAGCGCACCACATGGCCCTTCTTGACGTCGAAGTCATGGTCGTCGATCTTCAGACGGAAGCGAATTTCCTTGATTTCCGCGGTGCTCTGGTTGCGGCGCGCCTCACGAGCCTTGATCTTCTCGTTGTACTTGTACTTGCCGTAATCGATGAGCTTGGCGACCGGAGGCTTCGCGTTGGGCGCCACCTCGACGAGATCGAGGTTCGCTTCCTTTGCCAGGTTCAGTGCGACGGAAGTCGCGATGACTCCCACCTGCTCGCCGTTCGGGCCGATCAGACGCACCTGGGAGACGCGAATCTCGTCGTTAATGCGTGGTTCGTCGCTGATGATGACTCCAATCCTCATATTCCATGCAACGGAACATCCTTTGATTGGCAGTTTTCCAAAGTCTCGATTGTTCAAGGCATGCCAAAACGCATCACAACGCGCCGTAAACCCGTAAGAGCGGCTTACATATCTCACCGAGACGACCGGTGGAAGGCATCTGCCTGAACCCGAGGCCCTGAAAGGCTTCCAGGTGGGGATATCCCGCTTTCTTGATTTCTCAAGCCTTGTAGATAATACCACACCCCGGGACCAGCGCGTGTCGCACCGGTCCCGGGGTGTTCGTCACCATTCGGACGGCATCCGCCGTCAGGCGATGGCGATGACGTCCGGCTTCTCGCCGTCGTGCACGAAGTAGACGTCGTACCACGTCAGGAACGAGTACACGGTCCAGATCTTGCGGCGATCGTCGGTTTTGCCGGCATAGTTGTCATCGATCATCTTCAGCAGCGCGTCCTGGTCGAAGAACTGGCTGACGTAATCGCGTTCGAACACGGAACGGACGTACTTGTAGAACTTCTCCTCACGCAGCCACTTCTTGATCGGCACCGGGAAGCCAAGCTTCTCACGGTCGTACCATTCCTTGGGCAGATGACGTCCCGCCGCCTGGCGGAACGCGTATTTCGTGTTCTCGTCGGTGATGAGGTACTTGGTCGGCACCTGCTCGGCCACGCCCATGAGCTCCTTGTCGAGCAGCGGCACACGCAATTCCAGCGAATGCGCCATGGTCATCTTGTCGGCCTTGAGCAGAATGTCACCCGGCATCCACTGATGCATGTCAAGGTACTGCTTCTTCTTCAGTTCGCTCAGACCCTTGCCTTCCACACGCGCATACGTCTTGTCGACGATGCTTTGCACGCTCGGCGCCTTGCGGTATTCAGGCTTGAGCAGCTGTTCGGACTGCGATTCCTCAAACACACGTGCCTGTCCGATGAAGCTTTCCTCGGCCGGCGCAAGATTGGCGTACAGATGCCATGCGCCCGGGAAGGTCTTGCCCTTGCAGAACCGGGCGATCGCCTTGCGCGCGCCGGCTGGCAGATGCGTGAGCCAGCGAGTCACCACCTTGATGGGCTTGAATTTGGTGTGCACGCCGTAGTCGATGTATCCGGCGAACAACTCGTCGGCGCCTTCGCCGCTCAGCACCACCTTCACGTCTTTGGCGGCCAATGCGGACAGGAAGTACAGCGGCACGCAGCTCGGATTGGAGTCCGGCTCGTCGAGATGCCATTGGATGCGCGGGAACGCGGCGAACGCCTCCTCGTCGGTCAACGACTCGGCGGTGTTGTTCAGTTTGAGCAGTTCCGCCAGTTCGCCGGCCTGCTGCGATTCGTTGTACGTGCCTTTGCCGAAACCGATCGAATACGTGTGCTGCGGACGCGCCACGGCGGCGACGTAGCTGGAGTCGACACCGCTCGACAGGAAGGAGCCGACCTCCACATCGGCGATCTGGTGCGCCTTGACGGAATCGCACACCGTCTGGTCGATCGAGTTCACCAGCTCGCCCAGCTTCTGCTTGCCTTCGCGGAAATCCTCGTCGTAATACCGGTGGATGTCCATCTTGCCATCCCGGTACGTGAAATAGTGCCCTTCCGGCAGCTTGTAGACGCCTTTGAAGAAGGTCTCACCGATCGCCGGATACTGGAAGGTCATATACGGCTTCAACGCCTCGGCGTTGAGCTCCTTGACGAAATCGGGGTGGCGCAACAGGCTCTTGATCTCCGACGCGTACATGAACGTGCCGTTCATCTTCGCATAGTAGAAGGGCTTGATGCCGAAATGGTCGCGCGCGCCGAACAGCTCCTGCTTGTTCTTGTCCCAGATCACGAAAGTGAACATGCCACGTACGCGCTGCAGCAAATCCACACCCCACTGCTCATATCCGTGCAGCAGCACCTCGGTATCGCTTTTGGTGGTGAAAGTGTGTCCGGCCGCGATCAATTCCTCACGCAGCGTCTGATAGTTGTAGATCTCGCCGTTGAAGGTGATGACCTTCGAACCATCCTCGTTGTAGATGGGCTGCTGGCCGCCGCCGAGGTCGATGATGCTGAGCCTTCGATGGCCGAGCGCCGCATGCTCGTCGATGTAATGGCCTTCGCTGTCCGGCCCGCGATGCGCGATCATGTCGGTCATACGTTGGAGGACCGGGCATTTCACGTCAATGGGCATATCGTTGACGAAACCAGCAATTCCGCACATTATCTGCAATCCCTTCAAAACAAACTCGGTGTCAGTGTACCAGCATCCGCATGTCGAAAAACCGCCGCCGCGCCTCCGAACCGATTCATGCGTGACAATCTCCACAGGTTTCAGACATTTTAGGTATGCCGCATAGCCATGAAAATGACGATTCTTTCCTTTCGTCCGTCACGGCTACACTACCGGGTATGGATTTCCACGATGCCCGCACCTGCGTGATCTTCGGCGCAGGCGATTATTACGATGAGACCCCTGCGATTCCGGATGACGCCTTCGTCGTCGCCGCGGACGGCGGCCTCGACCACGCCCGTGCCTTCGGCATCGACGCCGATTTCGTGGTCGGCGACTTCGATTCGATTACCGGCGACCGCCCCACGCAAAACGACCGCACCATCGCATTGCCTTCGGAAAAGGACGATCCCGACCTGCTGTCGGCTTTGAAGATCGGCTGGCTGCGCGGCGCGCGCACGTTCCACATATACGGCGCGCTCGGCGGACGAATCGACCATACGATTTCCAATATCCAGCTTATGGCGCTACTGGCCGACCGTGGCGCGACCGGCTACCTGCACGGCGACGGATCGATCGTCACCGCGATCTGCGACGGCGCGCTCGATTTCCCGGCGGACGACGCCGTTGCGGGACGCATGGTCTCCGTGTTCTCCCACAGCGATATCTCGACCGGCGTAAGCGAAACGGGATTGAAATACGAGCTGCACCACGCCGACATGAGCAGCACGCGCGTCAACGGACTGAGCAACGAGTTCCTTGCCGGCAGACCGTCCCGCATCACGGTGGAGCATGGCACGCTCATCGTCACGTTCCCCATCGAGGCTCCCCTGCCGCACGTGGCGCGATGGCATGGCTTCTCCGGAGATCTCGGTGCATTGGACACGGACGTGTCCTCCGCGCTGGTCGAGCCAAGCGACCGTTGAACGCATGCGGGACATGCATGTGAGCGTTCACTGAAAATCGCACTGCATTTTGGAACACGCGCCTCGGAACGTTGCCCTAAGTACAGGTGACGCACTACAGTGGACGGTGTTGGTAAACAATGGCTTCAGTGTGCCTGGCACACGCGTGGCCTACCCTAAAGGGAGAATTACATGACAGTTAAGATTGGTATTAACGGCTTTGGTCGTATCGGTCGTCTGGCTTTCCGCCGTATCTTCGAGCTGCAGGCTCGTGGCGGCCAGGCCGGTGACATTGAGGTCGCTGCAATCAACGATCTGACCACCCCGTCCATGCTGGCCTACCTGCTGAAGTACGACAGCACCCACGGCACCTTCCGTCATGACGATGGCACCCCGGTCGAGGTCACCTCCACCGACGACTCCATCGTGGTCGACGGCAAGGAATACAAGGTCTACGCCGAGAAGGATGCCAACAACATCCCGTGGGTCAAGAACGACGGCGTTGAGTTCGTGCTCGAGTGCACCGGCTTCTACACCTCCGCTGAGAAGTCCCAGGCCCACATCAACGCTGGCGCCAAGAAGGTCCTGATCTCCGCTCCGGCCAAGGACGAGACCACCCCGACCATCGTGTTCGGCGTGAACCACGAGACCCTCAAGGCTTCCGACGTGATCGTGTCCGCCGGCTCCTGCACCACCAACTCCATGGCCGCCATGGTCAAGCTGCTGGACGAGAACTGGGGCATCAAGGCTGGCTTCATGACCACCATCCACGCCTACACCGGCACCCAGATGATCCTCGACGGCCCGCGCTTCCCGAAGGCTCGCAACAACCGCGCCGCCGCCATCAACACCATTCCTCATTCCACTGGCGCCGCCAAGGCCATCGGCAAGGTCGTTCCGTCCGTGAACGGCAAGCTGCAGGGCCACGCCCAGCGCATCCAGGTTCCGGATGGCTCCGTCACCGAGCTGACCACCGTCCTGAACAAGGAAGTCACCGCCGATGAGATCAACGCCGCCTTCAAGGCCGCCTTCTCCGACACCGACTTCTACGGCTACAACGAGGATGGCATCGTGTCCTCCGACATCATCGGCGACACCCACGGTGGCGTGTTCGATCCGACCCAGACCGATGTCAACACCGTTGACGGCCTGACCATGGCTCGCACCGTCTCCTGGTACGACAACGAGTACGGCTTCACCTGCAACATGGTGCGTACCCTGCTGTACTTCGCCGAGATCTCCGAGTGAATCGGCGCGGAGTAATCCGCACGGTTCGTCTCTGAACCTCAGACAAAGGGGCTTTCGCTTCGGCGGAAGCCTCTTTTCGTATCCGAAACGCCGCAACGGACACGTGGAAGGCTTATTATGGGCGGCATGGCAAAGAAAAAGCATGAGAAGGGCGCCGGTTCCACACCGGCCACCGTGCAGTTGGAAAAAGCCGGAGTTCCGTTCAAAACCTACGAATACGCGCATTCGAACGATCACATGGATGACGGTTATGGGGTTGAGGCCGCCACCAAGCTCGGTTTCGACGAGCATCAGGTGTTCAAGACGCTGATGGCGGACACCGGCTCCGAACGCGTGGTCGGCGTGGTGCCGGTCAGCGGTCATATGGATTTGAAAGCCTTGGCTGCAGCCGTAGGTGCCAAGAAGGCCTCTATGGCCGATCCCAAGGTGGCGATGCGTGAATCCGGTTATGTGGTTGGCGGCATCTCGCCGTTAGGCCAGAAGACACGTCATAAGACTGTGTTGGATGAAAGCGCCCTGCAATTCGACCAAATTCTGGTCTCCGGCGGCAAGCGAGGCCTGTCTGTGGGCGTGAATCCACAGGACCTGCTCAAGGTCTTGAATGCCGTTGCCGCACCAATCGGCACGTGGTAAATGAATCAGCTTTCAGCCACTACATTTTCTCGGCTATTCTCTATATTTCGTTGAAATCTCTTCTCTCATACATAAAATTCAAGACTGACGGTCGCATAAATAACGTAACCATCAGTCTCAATTATTGTACTTTACTAACCCCGAATGTTTCACTGCTTTTCAAGAGTGAACTCGTGATCGCCTCCAACGTCAAAAGTCATGTCATTATTTTCAATTGAAACTCTCACAGTATCTCCTGTATTAAGTTCGACATCAAACCAATTATCTTCTGGAGAGCCCGAAACGACCTTCCCATTCTGAATATTAACCAATCCTGCGCCACCCCACACTTCGCCGGGAACGCTATCTATTGTAACTTCATCTCCGGTTTTTTGATCATAATAAACGACATTAGCGGACAAAGTCCCATTCTTATTTATGGTGAAGGTATAATCACATGACAATGAGTAGAATTGCATTTCTTTTATGTTGTCTCCCTGACCACAATCCTCCAGCATCCCTTCGTATGTGCCATATGGATTACTACCCAATGGAACCGAACATGCGGAAATAAGAGTTCCAATAATCAAAGCCAATACAACAACAGAATAATATTTAATTTTTCTATTCATTCTACTTCCTTTATTCGTTTATTCTGTTATAAATTAATCACTGTATGTCATATGTAATCGTGGACTCCCCTGTTCCAGCTGCTTGTATATGGCATACTGTAAAACCTTTATTGTGCGTACATCGAGCCTGTGCTACATCAGTCAAAGGTGAGAACTCTATATTCCAAATCGAACTGCCATAGATACCTGAATATTCATCAATTTGATTTTGCAATCCAAGCCCTTCCAGATATCCTCGCAATCGTTCACCAGCAGTCCCTGAATCCAAGCCCGGCTCATAACCGACGTCCCACGCAATACACCCCAGCCCCATCGTGACTGCATAATCATGAGATTCTAAATCATAGCCGCCATACATCCTCATACGATCATAATTTGGTCCTTTAAATTGCAGATATGCAATACTGTTATCGTCTCTATCTCGGTCAATTTTAAAATATGCATCAGCGCTGTTTCCACTAAATACAGAATTGTATTGATCAGAGCAATGAAATATACTTTCGAAATTGATTTCTCTGGTCACTGATTGCGGATTATCGGAGGCATCATTGTCTTCTTTGGAATCATCTTTGTCCGCATCATTATCCTCGCTCACATTTGTTTCATCAGCAGGCTCTATTGCCTTGCCTATTTCTTCATTGCGCGTTTTTCCATCGTTGAGCATAGTCTCATATTTTTTTGCAAATATAACGCTACCAAGAACAAGGAGAACAACCACCAGTATGATAAATAATGCTTTCTTTTTCATAGCTGGCTCACACCTTTACTCCATATTCCAAGTAACTGCACTACTTAAGATAGAATCAACCGTGAGATCATCAATGATGGTGTTTAGACGCACTAAGACAGGACGACTTTTGTGATAACGAATAATCAGACGACCATAAAAGGGCCGAAGAGATGACCACTCTTCACCCATGTAGGCAGGGCCAGGAACAGATCCTTTAGGAGCAAGCTCCCTGACAATCGTTTTGATTGTTGTCAACAACCATAAATCAGAATTTTTCGGCAACCGCATAAGACACATACCCGACTCTCCTATACGAAAGCGATCTATCTTCGTTCTCCACAGAAACCAGCCATCGTTAACATTTGAAGGAGATTTCATATATTCTTTGTATGCTGTTGTTTCTTCATTCCGGTCAACAAAACGAACCTTCATCGTATCCAGCTCATGCTTGGACAAATGCAGAACACTATTCAACGCAATAAATGACCCGCTCATATTTTGCGAAGCCTCCTTCCGGCCTTCCCTTCGGCTCTTATGCCGATGCCGAAAACGATACCCCCCCCCAGACAAAACGACGGGCTCATGGTTCACGATCACTTAAAAAAGAAAGGAGCCTAACCACCAACGGCCTTCAACGGCAATATCCTCGGCCCCGAACCGCAATAACCGACCGACTCCAGACACGGCCCTGAACCCCAATAACACCGCCCATTACCAAAAAAATCAAATATTCATATTGCAGACAAACCGATGCAATTCGAAACTGAATTTATAGATGGCAAATGATACCTTACAAAAATGTAGGCACATCAATATCAACTATAGTTGAAAAAAAGACTGTACACTATTCTCATATCTTCAATGGCATTAATCAGCATTACTAATCTGTAACCATACGAATCCATCATTAAAATGCCTGATAAGCAATCTATTGAAAAGGCCGCTTACGCAATTAGGCAGACTGAGCCGTAAAACGGACAGCCCAGTGGGCTGTTCGTAGGCGAAGCGAGCGGTTTACCGCAAGGGTTTCCTGCGCAACTCCGCCGGCAGCACGAAGTGCATGTTTTCCTTGATGGTTTCGACGGACTTCATACCGGTGAAACCCAAGT
>OLNU01000011.1_pt1 | contig 223506 bp, 223 predicted proteins | sample 1672241 | NCBI WGS metagenome assembly OLNU01 (sample SAMEA3136663, study PRJEB25190) | human gut metagenome | biome: human gut; feature: human-associated habitat; material: faeces | place: Austria | collected 2013 | reverse complement strand
TGGAGCTGACTGTTACTAATCGGTCGAGGCTTTAACCAAAGAAGGCTGAAGTGTAGGAGATGTAGAAAGATTTTTGTATGTTGTTTTGAAGGTATATCCTTTATATATAGATTTAATATGAAGATTTAAGCATTCTTAGAGATAAGGATGTTTTTTTTCGTTTCATTAGAATGTTCCGGCACAGAGAAAAAATCTTTCTATGCAGTATTCTTTCTTTGTGGTATAATATATATTATCAGATAGATGAAAAGAAGGGGTAAAAAGATGAAAAAATTCATAAAATATGGAAGTATTGTGGTTATTTCATTAGTTATATTAATAAGTTGTAACGTAAATTCGTATGATTGTGATGTATTTGCAGAAGAAAAGAATGAAGAACAAAATACAGAAACTGATATAATATGCAATTGGCCAGAAGATATTATAGATCCAGGACCAGCATTACCCCAATATCTTTCTGCTCCAAAAATCATGAATATATTGAATACGAACAAAGGAATTAAAGTTCAATGGAAGAAAGTAAATAATGCGCATGGATATCGCATTCAGAGAAAATTAGGAAATAGTAAGTGGAAAGATCTAAAAATACTAAAAGAAAATCAATATACAGATAAAACAGTAGAGAATGGTAAGAAATATCAATATAAGATTTATGCATATGCTTCTAATTCCATTGATTTTATAGAGTCAACTGGAACAAAAAGCACTACAAAAAAGATTTTATATTTGAAGGCTCCAGTGATCAGTAATATAAAGAAATCTCAAAGTACAAGATACAAAATTGTATGGAAGAAAAATAAAAAAGCAGATGGTTATAAGATTCAAATCTCTACATCTAAGAAATTTAAGAATAACAAGTCTAAGATAAAAGAAATTTCAACTTATAAGTTCAATCCTAAGATTTATGGAATGAAAAAGAAAAAATCGTATTATGTAAGAATTCGTGCTTATAAAGTAGATGGAAAGCAATTACATTATAGTGCATGGAGTAATATAAAGATATTAAAATAGCAAAAATGAAGTATTATGAACGTTATTTATTCATAATACTTCATTTTTTAAATAGTATTTTGGCTTATATCAGAATATTAATAAGCAATCAGTTCGTAACCATCTTCTGTTACAAGAACCTGAACTTCCCACTGTGCAGAAGGCTGTCCATCATCAGTATAGATCTGCCATTCGTCAACTTCATCAACATAAAATTCGTCGGTACCCATATTAACCATTGGTTCGATCGTAAACATCATACCGGGAGCCATAACCATACCAGTATCAGGTTCAGAAACATAGCTTACATAAGGATCTTCATGGAACTGAAGACCAACACCATGCCCACCGATTTCTTTGACAACAGTGTAACCATTTTCTACAGCATGCATATGCACTGCATGTCCCATATCGCCGAGAAGTCCCCAAGGCTTTACATTCTTAAGACCAATCTCAACACATTCTTTTGTAACATCAACTAATTTTTTCTTTTCTTTAGAAACTTCACCAATACAGAACATACGAGAAGAATCTGAAAAATATCCATGATAGATCGTAGAAACATCGACGTTGATGATATCACCTTCCTGTAAAACGACATCTTCTGAAGGAATCCCGTGGCATACTTGATCATTCACTGAAGTACAAACGCTCTTAGGAAATCCCTCATAATTTAATGGAGCAGGGATTGCACCACGGGATGTTGTCTGTTCATATACCCAGTCATCAATCTGCTGTGTTGTAACTCCAGCTTTAATATGCTCTGCAACATAATCCAAAACAGCGATATTGATTTTTCCGCTTTCTTTGATCTTCTCAATCTGTTCTGGAGTTTTGATCATATCGTGAGATGGGATGATATGTCCTTCTTGCTGTAATTCTTTTAATTTCTCATCAAACTGACAGTGGCATTTTTTGTATTTTTTTCCACTGCCACACCAGCATGCATCATTTCTTCCGATAGTTTCCATTTTTTGCACTTCCTTTATTTTCATTCATTTTTAATACGATTCCTATGGAATCAAACTATACCAATTTTACTATAATTAATAAGAAATAGCAATGAAGTGCGAATGATTTTATTCCTCAGTTAAAAAAACGTTGATTTACAAAATTTTATATAAAATAATTAAAATGTCGTGATCGTTCTTACAAAGAAAATACAAATAACACCGAGAATCGCAGGTTTTAAAACCTTATCAGCATTCTTTGTAAGCATTCCAGAACCGATCAGATTCCCAAGAATAGAACACAGACCAGCAACAAATCCAAGCAGCAAATACACTTTTCCATAAAATAAGAAAGTAACTAATGCTGTTAAGTTTGTAACAAGATTAATAAATTTCGTGACACCAGAAGCAGTTAATACATCTAGACCTGCAAAACGTGTCAGGCAAAGTAATAAAAATGTTCCAGTTCCAGGTCCATAAAATCCATCATAAATACCGATCACAAAAGCAGATAAAATACTTGCGATATAAGTTGATTTAGAAATTTCAAGGACAAAAGAATCAAAATCTTTCTTTGTAAATAAAAGATATACAAACAGGATTGGAAGTAGTACTAAAATAAAAATCTGAATAATACGTTCATTCGTATAAACAGATAATGAAGCTCCCAAAAATGATCCTAAAATAGCCGTAACAGAACAACTTAGTGCGATGTTAAAATTAATATGTCCCATTTTTGCAAAACGTACTGTGGCTGCAGCTGTTCCCATGGAAGAACTTAATTTATTTGTAGCAATTGCTCTGTGAGGAGGCAATCCTGCCAACAGATAAATTGGCAGAGAAATCAATCCACCACCGCCTCCAATCGCATCAATCAGTCCAGCCAGAAAAACGGCAGGACAAACAATTAAAAAAGTAAGCATAGTAATATTTTCCTCTCTAATTTTTACAAACATTTTGATTATAAAGAGCAAATCATATAAAATCAATAGGTTTATAAAAATTTATAAGAAAAAGTACTCGTATGGGCAATGTCTGAAAGGAGAAAAGCTGATAAAATTGTGATATGATAGAAAAAGAGGAGGATACTGTAGGAATGTCACTAGTAATCTTTGGTGTATATATCATAATAAATTCCTCCGTAGAGAATTTATTATAATGTGATTTTGTACATTTTTAAATGATCATTTCTGCACATTCTTATATTAGCATTTATAACTGGAAGAATATATGAATGGATTCGCAGAGAGAAATCCCAATCTCAAAGTATTTAATGCAATCATGCACTTGGATGAGGAAACACCACATCTGCATATTGATTATGTACCGTTTTCGACTGGAAATAAGCGGGGTTATCCACCAAAGTATCCCTAAAAGGAGCGTTGAAGGCACAGGGATTTGTCGGGGTGGGGCGGTTTGACACCGAGTGGAAACGCTGGGTGGAGAGTGAGAAACAGTGTCTTGCAGAGATTATGGAACGATACCAAATGGAATGGCTGCAAAAGGGAACGCATGAAAAGCATTTGTCGGTTTACGAATATGAGAAGAAAATGCGGAAAGCAGAAGTAGAAGAACTGGAGCAGGAGATTTCCAGTCAGAAAGATATAATAGCAGACTAGAGTTTGATATTGGAAACCAACGAGACAGCCCTGCAATCCCAACAGCAGATTTTAGAGGAAAATGAGGAGAGAGTAAAGAAAATCCGGCAGGAAACGGAACAGGCAAAAGAGGGTTGGGAGAAAGTGCAGATTGACAAGGACAAAGCACAGGATTCCTATAAATACTACAAAACCTTGAAGAACAGGTGCGGAATTTAGAGAAAAGAAAATCTGATAAAGCGGAGGAGGTACAGACAGAGGCGGACTTTGTGAAGGAGCAGGCTATGCAGCAATATGAGAAATACCGGCGGGTTGAGCCAAGCGAGAGAGGAACCGCCATGTTTGATGAGATGCTGCGGCTGAAGCGGGAAAATATGATACTGGAGGATGAGAATAAAACTTTGAAGAAAAAACTGCAAAAAGCATATGATTTCATGAAGCGGTTTACCATCAATGGGCTGAATATGCTGGAGAGTTTTTTTGCAATCTATTGGGGAAAAAATGCGTGAGTTTTCAGAGAATATTGGTTTTGACAGTAGAGGTAGATAATTATAATCGGAAAGGAAAAATGAATATAGATAACGATAAACGTCTTATTTTTATATAAATATTATATGCAGTTAAGTTGAAGGGGTGTGTTTGTATCCTAAGTTATTATAAATCTTTACAATCTTTATATTGACAGTGTTGGTCTAATGTGATAGAGTAATATTGTCTAATGCATTAGAGTTCCATGCCTTATTTTATATATAAATAAAATTTGCTATAGGTGTGTGGGGAAGTTGTATATGTTTAAAGGATTTTGTTATTGACACAATGATAAAATTCACAGTTGTAGAAAGGAGAATGTTGTTATGAATAATCTAAAAATATCTAAAGTGATTTCGTTTTTACTCATGATAAGGTAAAGAAGCAACAACTGGAAATGGTCACATCTGTGATGGAAGAATTGACCATGCAGATACCAAATGCAGATAAGATGCTGTCAGTGAATGGCATCGGATTAGTAACTGTAGCTGGTTTTATATCAGAAGTCGGGGATATCAGTCGCTTTAAGAACCCGAAACAGATACAGAAGTATGCTGGATTTGAGCTGGTAGAGAACAGTTCTGGAAAACACAAAGGTCGTACAACGATCAGTAAACGAGGTCGAAAGATCATATATCAAGTAGTATTACCATTGATACGGATCAATCAAGAATTCGGATCGATCTATGATTATTACAGAAAACGGATAAAGAATCCGTTGAAAGGCCGACAGGCAATGATAGCCGTTGGATGTAAGCTGATTCGAGTGTTCTTTGCGATCATGACGAAGGGTGTTGTCTTTAATGGAACAAAAATGATAGAGGATATCCATCGTCCAACACAACTGCCACAGGCAGCGTAACAAGAAAGAAATAACCTGAAAACAGGAAAGCGTCCGCCAAGGAGATTGGTGCTGTGAACAGGGATGTAACTGTATAGTTGAAAAAAGTATAGCCAGTTTAGCCACAGGAGATACACTCCATAGGACAAAGATCCTGTTAGAAAGCATAAGTGGCAGCCCAGCTATGGATAGACAGAACGAAGGAATTTAGGACTCCGATCGTAGCAGATGGATGATCCTGTCAGACATGAGAGGTTTGTTGCTGTAGGAAAAATGGGTGGACAAAGAAGGCAATCATAAGAAAAACCAAGACGTCTTCTTTTAGTATCAATTTTTCTATGAATGGTACAAAAAGATACCCTATTCACTATCTATAAGGTTATATTTAGATCAACTAATTAACTTAAATAGTATCAGGAAAGCTGATAAATCAAGGCTTTCTTGTGCAATTTTAATAAAAATATACAGAGAGGAGATTATTTATAATGAAAGCAAAGAAAATAGTGTATCTTATGCTAATAATGGTCGTGCTTATCTCAGGGTGTAACCATCAAAATAATAATATGGAAGAAAGTAAAAAAACATCGTTTTCAAATGAGAAAACATCAGATTCTACGACGAAACCATCTTCCATTGTCTCTACTGCTGTTCCGACAACGGCAATTCCCACCACTTTACCTACAGAGAATCATAACAAGAAAGAGGATGCACCTGTTGGATATGCAGAAGCAAATTACTTTAAGGAAAAAGTTAAGGATATTATATATTACAAAGATGGTAAAAAGCATACAATAGCGCCGGATACAGAGGAGGGAAAACAAATTATTCTTATGGCAAAACAGCGTTATGTCAATACAGGAGAACATGTTTTGCGGAAGAATAAATTAAAGAAAAAAGTTTCAACTTTGCAGGAAAGAGGAAAGGCATTGGAAATAAAATTTGCCAAACAGTGTTATAAGATTTATACTGGAGGCAAGAGTAATGACTATAAAAAAGTATCAATTAACTATCAGTCATGGTTGTATCCGCTGGAAGGAGAAGATGCAAAGTATTTTATACCTTTGCCCAATCGGGAATGTACTTATGAAAAACTTGGGGATGCAAAGGAATTATTGGAATACTTGGAAAAGTGTATAGAGTAGTCATTGATAGAAACTATAATATCATAAAGAAAGGAATAGTATGATGGAGACACCTAAAGTTTTTGAAAGTGAATATAAGTTTTGCCTTATATTATGGGAAAATGAACCCATAAAAAGTGGTAATTTGGTAAAACTTTGCAAAGAAAGATTAGGTTGGAAAAGTACAACAACGTATACGGTAATAAAAAGGTTATCTGAGAGGGGAGTAATAAAGAATGAAAATACGATTGTTTCTTCCATTGTTTCAAAAGAACAAATACAGGAGGCAGAAATAGTAAATATGGTGGAGAAAACATTTGAAGGTTCTCTGCCAGCATTTATTTCTGCATTTGGAAGACATGAAAAGTTGTCTGAGAAAGAAATTGAGGACATAAGAAGGATGATTGAAAAAGATTGATTAAAAGATAGAATAAATTTACCTGTACTCAGATTATTTAACACAGGAGGAAGATATGCAGAGTGTTTTTTTAAAAATTTTATCAATTGGCATGAATGCCAGTTGGATGATATTGGCTATCTTGTGCTTGCGTATAGTGTTTTGGAAGTCTCCAAAATGGATTGCATGCTTTATGTGGTTTTTGGTAGGAATAAGGCTCTTATGCCCTTATAACATAGAAAGCACTATTAGCCTTGTTCCAATTCAAATGGAAGTGCCATTGAATGATTCTGAAAAAAATACTTTGAAAGATGAAAAGGATATGGCATATATTCGTATAGAACGTAATTCTTTTATAAAGCGTAATAGAGAATCAGAAAAGCATATCTACCAGTCGAACAACACAGACAGGATAAGAGGGGATAAGGCGGAACTAAATGCTAGCAATGCTTTGGCAGATAGCATAGAAAAACAAGTAATGCTGAATAGTTCCAGACTTCGTTTTTTTGCGGTAGTTTGGGTGTGCGGTCTGTTTGCTATGCTTCTTTACTTTGTTTTAAGTTGTTTTTATTTGTCAAATAGAACAAAAACTGCTACATACTTTAAGGAAAATATATGGGAGAGCGAGTTTGTGATTTCGCCATATATCTTTGGAGTGTTTTGTCCCAAAATATATATTCCGTATGGAATAGATGAGGAACAACTTGTTTATGTTTTAGCCCATGAACGGGCTCATTTGAAACGGAAAGACCATATATTAAAAGTAGTGGCTTATTTTATTCTATCTATATATTGGTTTCATCCGCTGGTTTGGGTCGCTTATGTTTGTCTGGGGCGGGATATTGAATATGCCTGTGATGAAAAAGCTGTTTTGAATATGGATAAGAGGGAAAGAAAAAATTATTTGCTGGCACTTTTGAACTGTTGTGCAGTAAAAAGGCGTGCCAGTGTATATCCACTGGCATTTGGAAAAATTGGAATTAAAAAAAGGGTGATTCGCATGAAACAATGGAAAAAACCATCAATTGTGCTGTTTACTATTACAATGCTTTTTGGAATGATAGTATCAGTTTGTTTCTTTACTGTTCCTAAGACACGAGGAGCAGGGGAAATGAAAAATCAAGAAGAGATAAATACAGGTTTTGTAACATTGGACATAAAACCGGCTTCAGTTAATCTAAATGAAAATACAGGAGCGGATGGTACAATATTATATTATGTTGATGCAGGAAAGATTATTTTTGGTGGCACTTATGGATTATTTGTCTATGACAAAAATTCCAGAACAATTGTACAGTCGTTAGATTTGGAATATATTGAGTGCAATTATACACAAGGGGATAATTACTGTGAAATAGCCGTAGATAAAAATGGTGGAAAGATTTATTTGAATCCTGTGAGGAAAAAGAAATTGTATATCTTAGACTTGATATCTAATACGTTGGAGATAAGAAATTATCCAAATTCAGATATTTGGAAGGATAATTCATTAGAGTTGTTTCATGTAGAGAATGCAAAACAAGTATCTTATCATGATGGTGGAGAAGAAAAAATATGCAAATTAAATGAAAATGATTTTACAATAGGCAGTTGTTCATATACAGAATATCCTCGAAAGGAATCAAATAATAAGGGGGAATTGATGTATTATCCCTTATTTGCACAATGATAGAGTGTAACATTTTTATACCGAGAGTAAATGTTAAAGTGTAAGTTTGACTGGAAAATACAGGATTATTGGAGGAGATTGACAAAGCCACGGATAAAAAAAGGATATAACAACAAATTCAAAGTCCTCAAACGTATTGTATACGGAAGAAGTGGATTAGTCAATCTGGAGAAAAAATGTAAACTGGCTTTTCTTCCAAGGGATCGAGATTTTTCTCTTTCTGCACTATTATAAAACAAGGGGCTGGTATTGAAATAATACCAGCTTGCATTTTAACCGTTATACCCAAAGTTAAGAAAGAGTCCATTTTGGATTTCTCTGCTTTTTCTTATTAAAAATTTATGAATTTGAATCCTCAGAATCATGAGAAACGGATTCTCTCAATACAACTTTTCCTGCTGCCTGACGCCGCCGTGTATCGGACATAGCAGCATAATGTTTTCGGGTCGTATTAACATCAGAGTGTCCAAGAACTTCCGCTACAAGATAAATATCATCGGTCTCCTGATAAAGAGCAGTACCATAAGTACTACGCAGTTTATGAGGCGTGATCTTCTTTAGTGGAGTGACTTCCTTCGCATATTTTTTCACAAGATTCTGGACCGCCTGCACACCAATTCTTCGTCTTTGCATAGAATAAAATAAAGCATCTTCATGTCCTTCCTTTGGAATGATGAGTTTTCTGCTGCCCTCAATATATTGTTCTAAAGCATCTGCAACTTCATTTCCAAAATAAACGGTCATTTCTTTTCGGCCTTTTCGGATCAGATGAAGACCGTTATTGCGGAAATCAACATCATCAATGTTTAGACCCACTAATTCAGATACACGGATTCCAGTCCCAAGAAGAAGTGTAATGATCGCAAGATCACGTTCTTTTGTCTTTTCATAATAAGCACGTTTCTGCCCAGTTAAATGGTCACCACCGTGTTCTACAAAATCAAGCAAAGAAGCAACTTCATCGGCTTCTAAACGGATAATTTCCTTCTCACGGATCTTTGGCATATCGACAAGCAATGTTGGATTCTTCTCGATCAGCTGTCGTTTATAAAAATATCCGTAAAAAGAACGAAGAGCAGACATCTTACGGAAAACACCTTGTTCAGTATTCTGCATATGCTTATGTTGTTCTTCCGAGATGTAAACCTTTAAATATTCCATATATTCTTCCAGATCAACGGATTCAATCTTATCAAGATCACTCACTTTAAAATCCAGTACAGAGTAATTACGGTAAGCAGGATTTTCATCGATCAGAAAATGAAAGAACACTCTCAGATCATAAGCATAAGCAATTCGAGTTCTTACTTGTGTGGTAGAATCAATTGCACGGAAAAATTCTTTCGCAAAAGGCGGAAGAGTTTTAATAAGTTCACGTAATTTGATCGTCTGTCTTGCAGTCAGATCGTCATAATATGGTAATGATTTCATAAAATTCACCTGTTTCTTATTTATTTAGCATACCATTTACGGCTATTCAGTAGTAGTAAATGAAAATAATACATGACTTATTCTATCAATTTTTCACAAAGCTTGCAAACTTTCCCCTTCTATGTATAATAATAGTTAGTCAAGACTAACTAGAATAAAAATAAAAAGAAAGGAACATTTCGTGTATGATGCAATTATTTAAATCATCAACAAAAGAAACGATGAACTTCCTAAGATATGTCGGACCAGGTTTACTAGTCACCGTAGGTTTTATAGATCCCGGAAACTGGGCAAGTAATATCGCAGCAGGTTCCGGTTATGGATATACGTTATTATGGATGGTCACATTATCAACGATCATGCTCATTATCTTACAGCATAATGCAGCCCACCTAGGAATCGTCACAGGAAAATGTTTATCAGAAGCAACAAGTTTGTATATCAACAAAGGTCTTAAGAATATCATTTTATTAACAGCAGTTGCAGCATCGATCGCAACTGCAATGGCAGAACTTTTAGGTGGTGCAATGGCATTAGAAATGCTGTTTCATATTCCAGTAAAGATTGGTACATTTATCATTTTAGGGATCGTGTTGATCTGTCAGTTTACAAATGCCTATAGCAGAATCGAGAAATTGATCATCTTATTTGTATCATTGATCGGGTTTTCATTCCTGTTTGAAATCTGTATTGCAGATATTGAATGGAAACAGGCACTGATCGGATGGGTAAAGCCAGAAGTTCCAAAAGGTTCCCTTCCAGTTGTCATGAGTGTTCTAGGAGCAGTCGTGATGCCACATAACCTGTTTTTACATTCAGAGGTCATTCAGAGCAGAGAATGGAATCTAAAAGATGAAAATGTGATAGAACAGCAGTTAAAATACGAGTTTAAAGATACCTTATTTTCCATGATCATAGGATGGGCAATTAACAGTGCAATGATCTTAATGGCAGCAGCTACCCTGTATCATGGAAATGGTCATTCTATTGATGATATTCATTTAGCAGGTTCCATGTTAACACCACTTCTTGGAAATGCAGCATCAATTATTTTTGCACTTGCATTATTACTTGCTGGAATTTCATCAAGTATTACAGCAGGAATGGCCGGCGGAACGATTTTTTCTGGAATTTATGATCATCCTTATGATATTCATCATAAAGATACGAAATTAGGAGTTCTTATTACGATGATTCCGGCAACATTGATTATTTTACTGATAAAAGCTCCATTCGATGGATTGATCTATTCCCAGATGTTTTTGGCAGTTCAACTTCCGATTACGATCTTTACTCAGATTTATCTGACATCCTCAAAGAAAGTCATGGGGAAATATGCGAATTCGAAACGATTAAAGATCATACTTTTTATGATTGCACTGATCGTAACATTTCTTAACATATGTCTGTTTGTGACTGGATTTTAAATATAAAAAATGAGATAATAAAGATAAAAAAGAAAGGAGCATCTTATGGAAATTAAATATCTATCAATTAAGAATTTTAAATCAATCCGGCATATGGAAATATCAGATATCCAGAATGCTCTGATTCTTGTTGGAAAGAATAATACAGGAAAATCATCCATCCTTCATGCCCTGCGTGCAGTCGAAGGATCTTATGAAATCTCATTGGATGATTTTAACGAGACAATGCAAAATATAGAGATTGGATTTATATTATCCATTACAGAAGAAGATCTTCATATTTTTCATAAAAATGGTATAGTGAGCCAGTATAAAAAATACGATCTTTGGAAAAAGGATTTTGAGAGTAAACTTCCATCTTACAAAAATGAAGAGATCACCTTTACATTCATTGCCAATAAAGAAGGCAAACAGCGGTTTTACGATGGAAAAAAGAAACATAATAAGTATATTCGGGAAATTTTCCCAACTATTTATTTCATTGGAACGAACCGTAATTTAAAACAGATACAGGATGATCTTTTTATGTTACAGGAAGACAGTTTGCTTAAGATCATGCGTACAAACTGCTGTATGTTTGATCCTGTGAAACCATGTACTCATTGTTTTCAGTGTATCGGTCTGATCGATCAGAAGAGTCCAAAAGAGCTGAATGCATTTGAGTCTGCAAAGTTATTTGAATATAAATTGTATGAGATGAACATTGACCAGTTTGAGAAACGTATTAATGAGAGCTTCCATAAGAACGGCGGATTTGAGGATATCATTTTTTCTATGAATTATGATGTTGATCAGATGCTTCAAGTTAATGCAGAGGCTTATAACAAAGAACGTGATATTTCGATTTCTGTGGAACGATTGGGTCGTGGAATGAAAAGTATTTATATGCTTTCTCTTTTGGAAGCTTATGTAATGGATGAGAATAGTCTTTCATCGATCATTCTGGTAGAGGAACCAGAGATGTTTTTGCATCCACAACTGCAAAAGACAGCCAGTGAGATCCTTTATCGTCTGGCACAGAAGAATCAGGTGATCTTTACAACACATTCTCCACATTTATTAGCCAATTTTAGCAGTAGACAATTATGTCAGATCATATTGGATGAAGATTCATATTCTGTTGCAAAGAAGAAAACGAACATTAGTTCGGTATTAGACGATCTTGGATATAATGCTTCCGATCTTATGAATGTTGATTTTGTTTTTATCGTAGAAGGAAAACAAGATAAATACCGTTTGCCATTGTTGTTAAATCATTATTATTCTGAAATTTATGATGAAGACGGCAGATTAAATCGTGTAGCGATCCTGACAACAAACAGCTGTACCAATATCAAGACGTATGCCAACTTAAAATATATAAATCAGCTTTATATGAAGGATCGTTTTTTAATGATCCGTGATAGTGATGGTAAGGATCGAGATATGCTTGGAAGACAGCTTTGTAAATATTATGATGAGAGAAATCTTGTGGATGTTGATCATTTACCAAAAGTGACAAGAAAAAATGTATTGATCTTAAAATATTATTCTTTTGAAAATTATTTTTTAAATCCAGAGATCATGTCAAAACTTGGAGTTATAGAATCTGAAGATGCTTTTTATGAGATTTTATATGATAAATGGAGAGAATATCTGCATAGGATCAAAAGTGGAGTTCATTTGATACAGATGATGGGACGTGATTTTACATCACCGCAAGATATGAAAGAACATATGGAAGAGATCAAAACCTATATGCGGGGTCATAATCTGTTTGACATTTTTTATGGAAGATATAAAAAAGAAGAGAAAGATTTATTAAAGAAATATATTGAGATCGCACCAAGAGATGAATTTAGTGATATTCTTGATGCGGCGGATTCGTTTATCTATTTTCAGAGTAAGACAAAACAAAAAGATATTCAGAATGAAACAAAATAAAGAAAGTGCGAGATAAATAATATGACAAAGAAACACACAATATTAACAGCGATCAATTCGAAATACATTCATTCGAACCTTGCAGTTTACTGCCTTCGTGCCTACGCAAAGCCATATATCGATGAAGTCGAGATTGCAGAATATACGATCAATCAGCAGGTGGATGATATCCTGATGAGTCTGTATCAGAAACATCCAGATATCCTTTGCTTTTCCTGTTATATCTGGAATATTGAATACATAGAACGTGTGATCAGGGAAATCCATAAACTACTGCCGGATGTTCCAATCTGGCTTGGAGGACCAGAAGTTTCCTATGATTCTAGAGAAGTTTTAAGACGACTTCCACAGGTAACGGGTGTGATGAAAGGGGAAGGAGAAATTACATTCCTTGAAGTGCTTGATCATTATCATGGAAAGAGAGATGATCTTAGCAAGATTCCTGGACTAACTTATAGAAATGAAGATGAGATCGTAGAAACACCATGGCGTCCAGTGATGGACTTAAGTAAAGTTCCATTTGTGTATGAACATATTGAAGATTTTGAACATAAGATCATCTACTATGAATCAAGCAGGGGCTGTCCATTTTCATGTAGTTATTGTTTGTCTTCGATCGATAAATGCCTGCGTTTCCGAAATCTTTCTCTTGTCAAAAAGGAATTACAGTTTTTCTTAGATCATAAAGTGCCACAGGTCAAATTTGTCGATCGTACCTTTAACTGTCGACATGATCATGCAATGGAAATCTGGCGTTATATAAAGGAACATGATAACGGCATTACCAATTTTCATTTTGAAGTGGCAGCAGATGTCTTAAAGAATGATGAAATTGAATTGATCTCTGATATGCGTCCGGGACTGATTCAGTTAGAGATTGGCGTTCAGTCAACGAACATCGATACGATCACTGAGATTCACAGGAAAATGGATTTTAAGAAAGTTGCAGATATCGTAACAAGGATCAATGCTGGACATAATATACATCAACATTTGGATCTGATCGCAGGACTGCCCTATGAAGATCTTGAAAGTTTTAAACAGTCATTTCAGGATGTCTATGAAGTACATCCAGAACAATTACAGTTAGGCTTTTTAAAAGTATTAAAAGGTTCTTATATGGAAAAACAAAAAGAGAACTATGGGATTGTTTATAAAGATACACCGCCTTATGAAGTCCTTTATACAAAATGGCTGCCTTATGAAGATGTACTGGTTTTAAAGAAAGTGGAAGAAATGGTGGAAGTTTATTATAATAGCAGCCAGTTTTCGAACACCTTGCGGTTGTTGGAAAAAGAATTTGACACTGCATTTGCTTTATATGATACACTTGCCAGATTTTATGAGGAGAAAGGTTATGACAAGGTCAGCCACAGCCGGATTGCCCGATTTGAAATCTTATATGAATTTATACAAACCATTACAGCAGAAGAGAATCTTGTATTATATAAAGAGTTGTTAACGTATGACTTATATCTTCGTGAAAATGTAAAGAAACGTCCGGATTTTGCAGGAGATTATACATTACAAAAGGATGAGCTTCGTTATATCAACGAAGAGATTTTATTAAAAGATGAACGACTTGCATATTTTGGACAAAAGAATATGCGGAAATTTTCCCATATGGAAAAATTCGATCATGCGGTAAATGAAGATTTTAAAGAAACAAAAACCATCCTATTGTTTGATTATCAGAATAGAGATCCATTGACAAACCAGGCGACAGTTTATCCGATTACAATGAATTTGATAAAAATCAATAAAAATATAGTAAGAAAGAGGGTGCAGAAAATAAGATGATCGCAATATATTTAGCACCACTTTATCTGCTGTTAAATGTCTATTTTTTATTCCGAATATTGAAATGGTTAGAGACTTGTCATGTTTATTTTAAAAAGAAATGGATCAAAGCAGTTTTGGCCATGATCTATGTATTTCTTGCATTCAGTATTCTGATCGCATTTTTGTTTCCACAAGGAACGATACGGCGAGCTATGAAATTGATCAGTAATTACTGGCTGGGTGTTTTGATGTATTTGGCGCTTACGATCCTTATTGTGGATCTGATCCGCCTGATCTTGATCTATTTTGTAAAAGCAGATCAGGAAAAGTTTCGGACACCAAAAGTTTTTAGGATTGTTGGAAGCATTTGTATGATCTTGATCGTATCAACCAGTTTTTACGGAGTGTGTAATGCAAGGAATATCAGGACAACAAGCTACCACGTAACGATACATAAAAAAGCAGAAAATCATAAAAAGCTAAAGATCATTTTACTTGCAGATCTTCATCTTGGATACAATATTGGATGTTCTCAGATGAAACAGATGGTAATGAAAGTAAATCAGCAAAGTCCAGATTTGATCGTGGTCGCAGGAGACATTTTTGATAATGAATATGATGCATTAGATGATCCAGATCAGTTGGTCAAGATATTTCGACAGCTAAAGAGTCAATACGGTGTTTATGCAGTTTATGGAAATCATGATATTGATGAAAAGATTCTTGCAGGATTTACATTTGGCAGCGGTCGGGAGAAAAAGGTCAGCGATCCAAGAATGGATGAATTTGTAAAAAGGGCAGGAATGAAGTTATTAAGAGATGAATCTGTTTGTATTGATCAAAGCTTCTATCTCTATGGAAGACCAGATGCTGAGAAAGTAGGCCGTGGGATCAGCAGACGTAAGACTCCAAAAGAACTGGTAAATGGAATGGATCTTAAAAAGCCTGTGATCGTACTGGATCATGAGCCAAGGCAGTTGGAAGAGTTAAATCAGGCAGGAGTAGACATTGATCTTTGCGGGCATACGCATGATGGACAGCTGTTCCCTGGGAATATTACAATTCATTTGTTTTGGAAGAATCCGTATGGATATCGTAAGGTTGGAAATGCGCATCAGATCGTAACTTCAGGTGTCGGTTTATTTGGCCCGAATATGAGGGTCGGAACGAAAGCGGAGATTGTGGTTGTGAATGTGGATTTTAGATGATCTGACAAAGATGTCAGTTATACTATAATAAACATAATGGAGGAAGACATTTTTATGAAATATCACGATGGAAAAGACAGATGCAGTTGGGCTAATCCAAAGAATCCGATATATATTGAGTATCACGATAAAGAATGGGGAGTGCCTGTCTATGACGACCATAAATTGTTTGAAATGCTGATCTTGGAATTGTTTCAGGCAGGATTATCGTGGGAGTGTGTGTTAAATAAACGAGAAGCGTTCAGAGAAGCATTTGATGATTTTGATGTATATAAAGTGAGTGCATATGATGAGGAGAAACAAGCGCAATTAAAAGAAAATAAAGGGATTATAAGAAACCAAAGAAAAATATCTGCTGCCGTATCAAATGCGACTATTTTTATGAAAATCCAGGAACAATACGGAACCTTTTCTGAATATTTATGGAAGTTTACAGATCATAAGATCATTCATGAGATGGGAAAAACATCCTCAGAATTATCCGACCAGGTTTCAAAGGATTTAAAGAAACGTGGAATGAAATTTGTCGGTACAACGATCATTTATTCCTATCTGCAGGCAGTGGGAGTGGTCGAGTCACATGAGGAGGGTTGTTTCCTGCATCATAAAGAATAAAAAATTTACAAGTACGTAACACTGCGTACTTGAATTTTTATACAAAAAGGAGTAAGGTAGAAATCACCAGATAAAATTGAGTATTAGAAAGATGATCATGTCATAACAATGTTCAAACAAAGGGAGGAAGCAATCATGAGACGTAAGATTATGACAGCATTTGTATGCGCGATTATGACAATCTCTGTAATACCGGTTTATGCAGATGATACACAGACCGATCAGGCAGTGACAACAGAAGTTTCTACCGAAACAGCAGCAACGGTGCAAGAAACAAAAAGAACGCAAAGTAAAGAACAACTGAAGAAAAAGACAACAAGCAAGAAACATACTAAGACAAAGAAGACAAAATTAAAGAAAAAGGAAGAAAACAAAGTCATTCCAATGCCAACACAAGTGATCAGTAAGAGTTCTTCGGATACGATCGAAGGAAGGATCAAGGATAAACAGGCGAAAGTGAAACGGTTGAAAAAACAAAAAGCAAAAATTGAGGAAGAGATTCGCCTGGAACAGCAAAAAGCACGATCTATAAATGAATTTTACAAAAAGTATACAGCAAATTCCAAGGCTGAGATTGCTTTATATGGGCAGGAGATCACTCCTTCTATGAAGATTTCTAAAAAAGATGAGCAGTTAAGAGAAGATTTATATGAGCTTGCAGATTTATTTGGAGATGAGAATCTGAGAACGATCGCAAGCAAATATGTCTTTGGAATCAATCATCCGGACTTTGAGACTTTGCTTGATAAGAATAAAACGATTCAGCTTGATCAGTATTTAAAGAACGAACAGATACTTCCGATCAAACCAATGGAAGAAAAGGTTCAGACGATCAAGAAGCAGATCAAGAAGTTCAAAGGAGAGATCAAAAAAGAGGAACAGACAAGATATTTTAATCCAAATGATGTCAGTGCTCTAAGTCATATCACAGTTTCAGACGCCAAACATATCTTGGAAGGAACTGCTTTGTATGATGATGCGAAAGCTTATGTCAAGGCGGAAGAAAAATATCATGTGAATGCAGTCTTTTTGATGGGAATCGCTGCGCATGAAAGTGCATGGGGCACGAGCCGCCGTGCGAGGGAAGATAATAATCTGACTGGATATGGAGTAACATCGGATCATGCAAAAGGAATTAACAAATCAACGAAAGAAGCAGGACTTTTAGCAACTGCAGAAACTTTACATGAAAAATACCTGACATCAGGTGGAAGTTATTATGTTGGAACTTCTGCGGCAGCAGTGAACAAACATTACTGTGTTGGCGGAGAATGGGCGGCAGCAGTTGTAAAGAATGCTTATTTATTAATGAATCGTTTATAATTTTCTATTTTTGTATTGATTTTATAGAATCACAATGCTATAATTTACAAGAAATCAAAAAGAAGAAAACGTTGATGAGAAGAGTACTTTGTGGAAAGCTTCCAGAGAGGGATACATTTGCTGAAAGTATCCTAAGCAGACAAACAAAGGAAGACCACCTCGGAGTGGCTGTAAACCAGCCCGGCTGACACCGTTAATCGTCGATTAAGTGATCTGTTTCTGGAGTTTATGATCAAAGGATATGAAACAGATAACCAGGGTGGAACCGCGATAACTCGTCCCATGGATTTTTATTAGTCCATGGGATTTTTTATTTCTGTTATAGATTTATTATAGAAGAAATCTATAGAGAATTGTGACAGGATAAATAAAACGTTATATATCAAGAAAGGATGAATAAGAAGATGAAGATTACATTAAAAGATGGATCTGTAAAAGAGTATGAAAACAATATGTCTGTCATTGATATTGCAAAAGATATCAGTGAAGGACTGGCAAGAGTTGCTTGTGCGGGTGAGGTTGATGGAGAAGTTGTTGACCTTAGAACTGTCATTGACAAAGACTGCGAATTAAATATCTTAACATTTGATTCTGATGAAGGAAAACACGCATTCCGTCATACAGCATCCCATATTTTAGCTCAGGCAGTAAAACGTTTATATCCAGAAACAAAACTTGCGATCGGACCTTCTATCGACAATGGTTTCTACTATGATATGGAGAAAGATACTCCATTTACACAGGAAGACCTTGAGAAGATTGAAAAAGAAATGAAGAAGATCGTCAAAGAAAATCTTGAAATCACAAGCTTTACAAAACCTAGAGATGAAGCGATTGCATTTATGAAAGAAAGAAACGAACCTTACAAAGTAGAATTGATTGAAGATCTTCCAGAAGATTCTGTGATCAGCTTCTATCAGCAGGGTGAATTTGTTGATCTTTGTGCAGGACCTCACTTAATGACTACAAAACCAGTGAAAGCATTCAAACTTACAAGTATTGCAGGTGCTTACTGGCGTGGAGATGAGCATAATCAGATGCTTACAAGAATCTATGGTACTGCATTTACAAAGAAAGCAGAATTAGATGCATACCTTACAATGATGGAAGAGGCTAGAAAGCGTGACCATCGTAAACTTGGAAAAGAACTTGGTCTGTTTATGATGAGAGAAGAAGGACCTGGATTCCCATTCTTCCTTCCAAAAGGTATGGTTCTTAAAAACACATTATTAGACTACTGGCGTGAAATTCATCAGAAAGCAGGATACGTTGAAATCTCAACACCTATCATGTTAAGTCGTCATTTATGGGAAACATCAGGACATTGGGATCATTACAAAGAAAATATGTATACAACAGTTATTGATGATCAGGATTTTGCAATCAAACCTATGAACTGCCCAGGTGGAGTTCTTGTTTATGATTCTGAACCACGTTCATATAGAGATCTTCCATTAAGAATGGGAGAATTAGGTTTAGTACATCGTCATGAAAAATCTGGTCAGTTACATGGATTAATGCGTGTTCGTTGTTTTACACAGGATGATGCACATATCTTTATGACACCAGATCAGATCAAAGATGAGATCAAAGGTGTTGCAGGATTGATCGATCAGGTTTACAATTTATTTGGATTTAAGTATCATGTAGAACTTTCTACTCGTCCAGATGACAGCATGGGAAGTGACGAAGATTGGGAACTTGCAACAGATTCTCTTCGTGCAGCTTTAGATGATCTTGGACTTGATTATGTGGTAAATGAAGGAGACGGAGCATTCTACGGACCTAAGATTGATTTCCACTTAGAGGATTCTATCGGAAGAACATGGCAGTGTGGAACGATCCAGCTTGACTTCCAGCTCCCATTACGTTTTGACCTTCACTACACAGGAGCAGATGGAGAGAAACATCGTCCAATCATGATCCACCGTGTTGCATTTGGATCTATAGAGCGTTTTATCGGTATCTTGATCGAGCATTTTGCAGGTGCTTTCCCTACATGGTTAGCTCCAGTACAGGTTGAAGTGATTCCTATCTCTGATAAGCATTTAGATTATGCTAATAAAGTACTTGATACATTAAAGGCAGCAGGAATCCGTGCAGACATCGATACAAGAGCTGAGAAAATGGGATACAAGATCCGTGAAGCGCAGCTTCAGAAGATTCCATATATGTTAGTTGTTGGTGGAAAAGAAGAAGAAAACGAAGCTGTATCAGTAAGAAGCCGATTCAAAGGTGATGAAGGACAGATGAAGTTAGATGACTTCTTAGCTGCAATCAAAGAAGAGATTGCTAATAGAGAAAACCGTAAGGTTGAAAAAGAAGATTAATTGTCAAATGAAAAGGAGGCACCACATTTGTGGAATGCCTCCTTCCTTTATATCATATCCGTTCTAATAATTCATCAGGTTTCATAGCAGTTACTTTACTTTCGATAAAATCCTTGATATTACGAGTTACAATAAAATCTACTTTCATTCGCTGTGCGCATACCATTTGAATCGCATCTTCATAATCAGAAGTTTTCATATTCGCCGCTTTTCTTATATCAGAAGACTTTAGATCAGCAATATGAAAAATCATAAACAGCTGTTCAATAATTTGCTGAGTTTTTTCTGGTGTTAATTCTTTTCTCAAAATATAAACAATATTTGGAATAGACAATGCTGAAATATATCCATCAATTTTTTCTACTTCACATAACTTCCAGATTTTTGAAGAGCTTTCTACAAAATCAGTTCTGTCACATAATACATCAAGGATTACATTTGTATCAATCAATATTTTCATATTTTTCTGCAATCCTTTCTGCGCGGATATCCTTTTCGTTATAATCTTTTTTTAGAATTCCAGTTAAAGAATCAGTCAAGAAAGAAATACCTGTGTCTTTAGAAATTAATCTGGCGACTTCTTTTCCTTTCTTTAAAATAATAATTTCATTACCTTCTTGGACAGCTTTTAAATATTTACCAAAGTTATTTTGAATATCAGTTGCTGTTGTTGTAATCATAGTATCACCTCCTATTTTAATAGTTAGTACCTAAAATTATTATATGTTATTTTAGGGATTTTATCAATGATATTAGAAAAATTGATTCATTTTATAAGTTATATAAAACAAGATTGTCTATATAACTGCAACATTTTCTCAAATAAATATCTTGAAATATACCCTAACAGGGTATATAATATCAAACGTAAAGGAGGAAATCACATGGAAGAAAAAAAAGAATGTTGTTGTCATCACAAGACAAAAGAACGTTCAGACAAAGAATATAAAGATCTTATTAATCGTCTAAGCCGTATTGAAGGACAAGTTCGTGGAATAAAAAAGATGGTAGAGAATGATACTTATTGTACCGAAATTGGTATACATTAATAATATATGTGCTACAAACCGCTTAAATACGTGATTTGAGTTATAACAAAAATAAAAAATACACCTTTTTTACACCATTTTAGAAAAAGGAGCTTAATACTATAAAATTTTATAATGAGTCATAAGAAGAGTAGATAAAAAATTTATCTGTTCTTTTTTTTCTAATATATTTGAAAACCTTGACATAAATATATTTAGTGTGTAATACATTTTATAATAAAAATCTGAAATTTTACACCAAATTTGAAAAAGGGAAAAATTGTAATCTAAATAAGGAATTTTTAATCATTTATAGGAGCTTTAATACTATAATTTTCATAAGGCATAACAAAGAAGAGCAGATGAATAAATCTACTCTTTTTTGTTATGCTTTATATCTGTTTAAATATTTCAGAACAAAGCAATTATAGCGGCTATGGTTCTAAAAGTTTCAAAGTAAAAACTTGAAAGTCAGGACATAAATTTGTTTAATTGATCATTTTCAATACTAACTTTGTTTGCTTTGTAAGTGAATAGTTACCCTAATTGGTAAAATACCTAGAAACAGACCTGTCTCCTGTAAGATTAATTACATATTCATTTTAGGATTTTTTGTGTTTTGTAAATATAAAATATATTAAAATATATAATTTTTACTGTAAATAAAATGGGATAAAATGGAAATTAAGGTGCAAAAATATGGAACGCACTAACATATATTGATTAAAAAAACAAAAAAAAACAGTATAAATACGAAAAAAACATGGGTGCATTACACAAAATAGCTTGAAATATCTGAACATAAGTGTATAATGAAATTACAACGAACGTTCGTACTAATCTATACAATTGAAAGGAGGGTGCAAGGTAATATTGCACAGAAGAACATGCAGGATATGTTACAATTAAAAATTTTAGGTCATGATGAAAACTTGTCAAAAATTGCAAGAAAAAAATATGTGAGAACAGCAAATTTGAAGATGCCTTCTGGAAAAGTAGAGATTGGATTAGATGAATCAAAAAGCTGTCTTTATGGAGTGGTATTGGATCAAACAACGAAACGAATAGGCATTCAACATTTAGGTGATATAAAAACACTTTTAGACGAGGAGAATAAGTAAAACAAGAAAGGAGAGCTTCATGATTGTTAGGAAGATTGGAAATGTGACAGTCTATGACGATTTCAAATTCAGTGATTCAATGAACCGGGTTGAAAATCTAAGAATTGATCTAAAACAGACATTTATCAATCAGTTGATATTTGCTGCAATGTATATTGGAATCAGTTTTTTTATCATGATATTCACGGTTGGATATGTACATGAGATTACATACTTGATTATTGTTTTGATTGCTCTTGGAATTATCTTAAGAGATTGGTTGAAATTGAAGGGTAAATCAAGGGTGATTCGGGGAGAGTATCAAAAAAGACGAATGGTCCATTTTTTCCGGACAAGTGAAGTTAAGGATATTGCAGTATATCGTAATAAAAGTAAATTATATGTCAGAATGTCAAATGGAATAAAAGAAATGACTTGCGAGGCAGAACTTTGTAATGAAGAAAAAGAGAACTTTGATGATATGGTTCAACAGGGTGTAAGTGTTATCTTTCGAAATCAAAACAACAAGATTAGCCTGATGTCATTCATGGAGAAGAAAGGAGTGAGAATGAAGTGCTGACACCAAGAACGAAAGATATAACGATCGAACATATGAATAAAGCGTATCAATATATTGATGAAGTTATTAAAGAACGTGGATATGCTCCATCAGTAATGGACATTACAAAGTATCTTGGATATGCTTCCAAATCTTCAACACATCGGATTTTAAGAATGATGGAAGATGAAGGAATGATCATACTTCCAAAAAGAAATGAAGGGAAAATTGTCATTGCGAAAAAAGATGTCAAGATTACAAAGAACGGCTTAGAACCGAATGACAAGAAGGTATAAAGAGGTAATTAATAATTTAAGTTTTAAGGCTGCGTGACTAGACTGATTCCAAAGGTTATGATGACTTGGACATTGAAAAGGTAAGGTTTTAGAATTGTGTAAATAAGAATGATTCCAAAGGGTCAAAATGGCTACATAGAGAGTAAAAATAAGAATTATATTTATCGAATTGGCTTGTGTAAACAAGAGCTGCTAGGTGCAGTTAATAAGAAATATGAGGAGGAATTATAGAAAATGATAAGAAATAAGATTGTGAAAGACGATATCATCGTCAGAAAATCTATTTTACATATATTAAACAGTGGAAGTGGACAGATTGGATTAGCAACTAATCTGATTGATATGGGACCAGATTTGTTTGATATGATCAGAGATAATGTATTTAAAGTCTTGGATAATGATGAAAGAATCAGCTGCAAGCTGGATAAAAATACATCGGTTGCAAAGGCTATTGAAAATCTCAAAGAAACAAATGATCAGAGCTTTATCGATACGACAAGAAATCTGGCTGAACAGTTGTTTGATATCATGTGTGATAGTGTTCAGATTCCGTCAGCAGATTTGCTTTGTGCTAGTTTTCAGGTAGATGGCAATATTTATCTGGCATTGCTAAAAATGAATTATCACTCAACATTTGTTCATTATCAGAACAAAGATGATGTGACAGATATTGTAAAACAAAATGTTATCCAGTCTGGAAAGTTGACAGAAGCAGTGATTTTTGATCTTTCAGGTAAGAAAGATGTTTATTTAGTTCAGAAAAAATATGAAATGTTAAATGGAGAAAAATGCAATTACTTATCAGAACGATTTTTAATATGCATGGCAGGTCTTCCACCAAAGAAAAAATTTCAGATTTTAAATAGAACAATAATGGATCTTATCAATCAGAGCAGACAGGATGGATTAAAGGCACAATTTCATACGAAAAAGGCATTTTATGATTGCTTTGTGGAAGATGGAATATTTGATATTAATAAGATCGGTTCTGAATTATTCAAAGATAACGGAGAAAATCTTTCTATCTATGATCAGAAGATGGAAAGATATGATATGCAGTTTGATAAGTTCGCTGTTATCAAAGAAAGTACCGTTAGTAAGTTGAATTATCTGGAAATGGAAACAGACACAGGAATTATCATTAAAATTCCAATGGAAACATTTAATGAAGCTAATATCGAAATTAGTGAGAGTCAGATGGATGGAACTACTTCATTTGCAATCAACAATATTGAATCATACAAGTTAAAGTAAAACAAATCAGAGAAAGGGGATGTTTTTATGTTAATTTACTTAGCTGATAATAGATCGACGGTTATCAATTTACAATGTGTAGGAGATATGCATATCGAAAAATCAAGACATGGATGGGAAATAAAATGTGAAATGTCCTCTGTATCTGGTTTTGGAACAACGACATGCAGTCTCGGATGTTTTGCTTGTAAAGAAAACGCTGTATCAAAAATTTTAGAGATATTAAAGTGTTATGGTGAAGGACAAAAAGTTTATTATTTATAAAAGAGAATAGTAACCGTACAACAGAGATATGTCTAAAGACAAAATAAAATTTCTGAAAAAGAAAGGCGTTTTGTAACCGTGTAACGCGGACATGCCTAAATGTACTGTTGCATTTCCTGAACGTCAATTTGAGTTTTGTAACTGTGTAATAGGAACATGTCTAAATAAAAAATATCCGTGAAAATTCTTGGAGTTCAGTTTTGTAACTGTGTAATAGGATCATGTCTAAATAGTCAAATTATTTTGCACAGTGCGTAAAAATAAGAATGAAATAATCGAATAGACTCGTTAAAACGAGAACTGCCGTGTGGCAGGAAATATTTTCAAATAGCTGAGAAGGGAGAGTGCTTTATGTATATTAAAGAATTACATGTAAATCATCCAAATTCTTATGCGGTTGTGCATATGAGTTATGGTGAAATTACTGCTCTTGCAAATGGAATGTACGAATTAGTATCTAATTTAGAGCTGTTGAAAGATTCTTTTGACTCAAAAGCTTATAAAGAAGTTGAGCAGAAAATTTCTTTTGTAAGAGACATGGTAAAAGATGGGATGATCCAACCATATACGATAGAAAGAGCGAGCAAAACTTCGCTGACGAAAGAAGAATTTGAGCGATTCAATCAATATTTGATTATGAATGACTATATGATGGCAATGAGTGATCCGGAATTTTGTAAGATATATAAGAAAATTTCAAATAATAATCGAATTCCGGATGATTTTCGTAACAAGATGCCAGATGAAAAGAAAGAATAGGAAGGGAATGAAAAAATGAAGAAAGAAAATAAACGATTACAATTTGCACAAAAAATCGGAATGACGATTTTATTATTACTTTTAATTCGATTCATGTCACATATTCCAGTGCCAGGTGTGAAACACAGTATGTTCAAGCTTGCTGTTGCAGGGAAAGGAAATGGTTATTTTCAGTTATATGATCGCCTGACAGGTGGAAGTTTTTCAAATATGACAATCTTTGGTGCTGGTATTACGCCTTATATCACAGCAAGTATTGTTGTTCAGTTACTTGGATATACGTCTAAAAGGCTAAATCAAATGTATCATGAAGGAGAGTACGGTCGGAGACATATGCAGAAAATGACATTGTTAATCAGCTGTATTACGTCTGTAATTATTTCTTTTACTGCATCTTATACACTTTATGCACAGGGATATTTAAATGGAAAAATTTATATTCTTTTTGCTGGGTTAACGTTAATGATTGGAACCTTGATTTTAATCGGTATCGGGAAATGGATTGAACTTCGATATTTTAAAAATGGTATTTCTTTAGTTTTATTCATTAATATTATTGCTTCAATGCCGAATGATGTATTAACAATCATCTCTTTAAAAAAATGGGAAACGGCAATCTTAATTGCAGTAATTTTAATTACATTATTTGTTTTATTGATCATGGAGTTAATTCGTAAGGAAATCATTGTGAGAGAAAGTGCCCGAGTAGATCAGAATGAAGAAGTTATTAAACATTTCTTTATTCCAGTTCGACTTAATATGTTAAATGTAATGCCAATCATTTTTATGAGTACAATTCTACAGTTAGTACAGATGTTATCTCTTGTAGGCATTAAAACACAGATTTTTAATACTTCAAAATGGTTTGTTAGTACAAAACCGATTTATATTATTGGAATCATCGTATATTGTGCCGGAATTTTCTTATTTGGAGTTATGTATTCAGATATTGCCTTTAATCCTTTCACAATTGCAATTGATTTGAAGAAAAAAGCAAGCTATATTCCTGGAGTGCGTTTAGGAAATGACACATCAAAATTTTTACATAGTGCAAAGACAGGAATGATGCTTTTAGATTCTATTTTATTGACGTTAATTTCTATTGTACCGATTGCAATTACATCTATTTTAGGATTATCTTCCTTAACAATGTTTGGTACATCATTGGTTATTGTGATTGGTGTATTAGTAGAAACAGCATATCAGATTAAAGCAGAAGTATATGGCGTTCGTCAGGAGGAAAAACAATGGATTTAAAGAAGAAAAAAAATAAAAGTGAAAATATGGCAAAAAATGTTAGGATGACATATCCAAAACCCATCAGTTGTATTGTGTCATATATTGTCTTATTGTTCAGTTTAATGTTGATCATGGCAGTTGTGTATGGAATTGATATTCTAGTTGCAACTTTAGCAAATAAATTTTTATAAATTGGAGGATTAAAAATGGCAGAAGCAAGACAAGTTAAAAATAGGATTGTTCAGGCTGTATTAAGAGAATGTCAAAAGCTTAAAGAAAAAGATGATCTTACAGATGAGCTTGAACATGTTAGAGATATAAAGAATAAAAAAGAACGGTTAATCAAAAGTGTTGCATTAGCAAGCGAAGCATCCAGACGTACAATCAATATTGAACCTTATCCAGTGCAGATTTTAGCTTCGATTAAGATGTACCAGGGACATGTCATTGAAATGAAAACAGGGGAAGGTAAAACATTTGTTTCTCCGATGACGGCCTTTGCAAAAGTATTGGATGGACAGAAGGTACATGTTTTAACGGTAAATGATTATCTTGTAGAACGTGATTACACACTTTTATTACCGGTATATGAAATGCTGGGATTAAGTGTTGGATATATTACGACAGAGACACCAATAGAAGAAAGAAAAAAAGCATACAAATGTGATGTGTGCTACATTACAAATTCTGAGGTTGGTTTTGATTACTTAAAGGATCATTTGGCAATGCATCCAGATTCAGTTGTTTGTAATGGAAAATATGATTTTGCAATTATTGATGAAGCAGATTCAATTTTAATTGATGAGGCAAGGACACCTCTTATTATTTCAGCAGATACAGAACTTATTAGTGGTTTTTGTATCAGTTGTGCCAAATTTGTAAAAACATTAGAACTTTCAAAAGAAACAGAAGAATTAGAAGACACAGTTTATGTCGGAGAGTTCCCTAATGTAGATGGCGATGCTATCCTTAACTTAAAATATGGACAGGTGTATCTGACTGAAAACGGAGTAAAAAAAGCAGAAGATTATTTTAATGTGGATCATTTAGATAAGTTTATATTACACAGCTTAAACAATGCTTTGATTGCCAGATTTATAAAGAAAAAAGGTATTGATTACATCGTCAGAAGAAATGAAATAATTATCGTAGACAATGCTACAGGGAGACTCACAGAAGGACGCACATGGTCCGATGGATTGCATCAGGCAGTACAAGCGAAAGAAGGAGTAGAAATAGATGCAGCATCAGAAACTGCGGCATCTATTACATATCAATGTCTATTCCGTCAATATAAAGATTTTTGCGGCATGACAGGAACGGTCAAAACTGAAAGAAGAGAGTTCAGAAAAATTTACAAAAAGAAGATTTCTGTAATTCCTACAAACCGTCCTGTAATTCGTCAAGACCTGCCAGATAGAATCTTTGCTCGAAAAGAAGAAAAATATCAGGCAATTTTGGAGGAAACAAGAAAAGCTATTGATAAGGGTAGAGCTGTATTAGTTGGTACTGCCAGTGTCTTAACATCAGAAGAATTAAGTGATATTTTTGATGAAAATGACATTGGACATGATTTGTTAAATGCAAAGCTGCACCGAAGAGAAGCAGAAATTATTGCGGAAGCAGGAAGTAGTGGAAACGTAGTTATTGCAACCAATATGGCTGGAAGAGGTACAGACATTAAGATTGATGAAAAAACAAGGGCAGCAGGAGGATTACTTGTCATTGGAGCAGAGCATAATGAAGCCAAGCGTATTGACAATCAGTTAAGAGGACGTTGCGGAAGACAAGGGGATCCTGGAAGCACACAGTTTTTTGTTTCTTTAGAAGATCGCTTAATTAATCCATATTTATCAAAATCTTATTATGAAGAAATGAAAAAAGTAAAAGAAATTGAAAAAAAAGATCCTTTTTCTGGCAACATTATTAGAAGAGTACACAAAAGAATCGGATTACAATACTATTCTAACCGAAAAGACCTGTTTGATTATGACAAAGTAAATCAGGTGCAAATGCGAGTCATTTACAATGAAAGAGAAAAGATTCTAAATGATGATATGGATCGAGAAACTGTAGAGCGTATCGCAAAAGAAATGAACATGAAAAAAGAATTTCATGAAGCAATGAAAAGAAAAAAAGACGAAGGAAAAGATACAGTAACCATTCTGCAGGAACAGAAAAAAGTTTTGTTAAAATCTATTGATAAAGAATGGAGAAAACATCTGCAAGATTTGGAAGCATTAAAGAGAAATGAGTATCTGAAAGCATATGGTAACATGGATCCGGTTACACAGTATCGACTGGATGCTTATCCATTATTTGCAGAAATGGTCGTTAGAGTTAAAAAGGAATTCATGAAAGAAATTTTAAAAGAATAATCAATTTTTATCCCACCCATCGAATTTTTTATGGTGGGTGGGTCTTTTTAAAATAATTCCAAGTAAAAATTAGGATAAAAAGGAAAAATATTAAAAATAATGCATTGTTAATACTGTTAGCCATGCCGTTTTGAAACTATGTTTAATCAAATGATTTGTTATGTAAAATTAGATAATTCCAATAGTATTTTTAATGTAACTTGATGACGATGAGAGCTTTAGAACTATGTTGAATCAGATAATTCCAATAGGTCAAATGATACATAGTGTGTAAAAATAAGAAATTATCGAATTGATTTGCTCAGGCAAAATCTGCTGGTGCAGAAATTAAGTTAATGAATTTTACACCGTACACTTGTTAGTTTATTTGTGTGAGGTTTCAATAAATTATGAATGTAAGATAGAATTATATAACGTTAAAATTGGACAATTTCAAATGTTATTCCAATTATATGTACACACAGCATTCGTTTTGTAACCATGTAAAATTGGGTGATTCCGAATGAATTAGGGCGAAAATAGGGTAATTAAACCAGTTTTGTAACCATGTAAAATTGGGTGATTCCGAATGGTCAAAAAGATTACATGGTGTGTTGAAATAAGAGTTTATCGAATGTGCCTACTAAAGTAGGAACTGTCAGGGACAGTAAAAATCTGGATCAGCTGATCAAATAACAATCAATTTATTATCATTCTCGTTTTATGTTTTTTATATTTTCTATTGATTAGCTTTTCCAGACGAATATCAAAATAATAGATTAGATAACAAAGAAAAGGAGATTAAGATGGTTTATAAGTTAGTATTAGGCGATTGGTCAAAGGATGGGCATAAACAGTCAGAAGACTTTTTATTTGATTGTAATTACGATGTACACAAAATCAGACAAGCATATAAAGACAGCTGCAAAAAATTAGGAGTTGCATTTCATGATGAAGATTATGAGAATTGTACAAAACCTTTGTCTGATGATTACAGTAATGTTTGGACAGATTATGAGACCCCATATATTGATGAAACAGATTTTGAAATTCTAAATAAAGCGGGATGTTTTAAGGGAATCGAATATGAGAAAGACCGTGATCGTTATTATGTTAACAATTTGAAAGATTGTGCAAAACTTATTATGAATTTTATCGCATTATCTATGCCAGAGGATTTCACATATAAGTTAACAGAATCGGAAATTGAACCAATCAATGGAGATTGGAATGGCGAGCTAAATGTACAATTTGGATATGGCTTATTTTTTGATTAATAGAGAAAGTGGGAACGTCAATGAGAGCAAAAGATCAATTATATCAATATGTAGAAAAAAGAAAACAAAAAATCATTGATCAATATGACAGAACATTAGAAAGAATCAATTTGTCGAAGGGTTTCGAAAGCCTGATCTCATTGATGGGTGATCGAGAAATGTTGCTTTCCATTTATGGAAAATCTTACGATCATAATATAAAAGAGATTCTTGATATTTTTTCATGCATTGTTGATGAAATGTATCAGGATAATGAATTGTTTCAGAATACAACAAAGGAAATTACACATGGATGTGTCATATATTCCAAAGGAAAATACAGTATTGAATTTCATAGTCCTGTGGATTGGCAGGGAATTACTGTTCGGTATCATGGAATCATAAAACCTTTCATGGCTGATGCAGAAAAAGATTATTTAAAACGACTTTATAAAGTAAAAGAGCTAACCCAAAAGGTTATTGATAAAAAGAATCTAAAGGCTTTTATTGATTTGGCTCATTTATTATATGAAAAACCTTATCACACAAAAAATCCAATTACACATATAAAAAGGTATTTCAAAGTTTATCATTCCATTCATGATGGTTTACTTAGAAAGACAATGATAGCAATAGAGACAGGAGAAGAAAGGAAAAGAAAAATAGAAAAAGATACAGAATTGTTTTATATACAACAAGAAGAAGCAAAACAGTTAAAGGAAAAAGCAGATGCAGCCTTGGAGATATTTAAAAAATTAGGATGGAAGATTACCTATAAGGGAATTTTGATAAACGATACGATCTGCTGGTAAAAGAAAGGCAGCGAAAAGGAGGGCGTTCTATGTTAGATTTATCGAATATTTTTAACAAAGATATAAAAAAGCAATTTTATCAAAAGAGGAGATGCTTAAAGTAACACCGGAGGCATTAGAAGCTTTTGAAAGATCGTATCAACTCTGCGTTCCTAATGGAATGATCAAGGCAGTTAAAGAGGATTGGATTCCTAGAATTTCCGAAAATTATTGGCCATCAGAAAGAGATTAGAGGGGTATTATGAAAGATTTAATTTTAATTATTGTCAGCATATTATGGTGTATTCCTATTTTAATTTCATTTGTAATTTCCGGTTTACGAAAGAAATTAGAATCGGATCGAAATTTTTATGGAAAGGAGATTTCTCCTAAAGATATTGAATTAGTAAAAGTCAGATATAAACCAATTGATATGAAAGCTTCTGATTTTAGTGAATATAACAAAGATGGAGAGCTTCAATATTTCTACAAAAAAGGAAAGAGTCAAGATGTTGTATATGCTATATCAAAACAGGAATACGATAGATATTTTTTAGAATCAACGGTTGAATCAATTACAGCATATTATCCAGAGTTTATTTTTTCTTATCAGTCAACTAATGGATCAATGAAAGCAACCATCGAATCTTATAAACCTACAATAGAAAGATATTATAATCCGAAAGATATAGAACAATACAAGAAACTAATTGCTAAGAGATGCGAGAAACAGGTGTTTGCTAAAGTGCCTGGAAGTCATTTTGAATACAAAGATTGTAAAGGTCAAACAGTTGTACATAACATTGATATTGATACAAAAACAATGCATGGAACGATCACAGGAGAGAGTAATAAAGAATCTGGAAAATGGGATTACCTTTTCTATGATGAAAGTTGGTATCCACAAACGCAAAGAAAAAAGAATAGGTTTTTATCATTTTGTTCCAGACTCGATATGCGTAGAGCAGACAATATTTTTACATTGTATTTCACAATAGGTCTTATTTTCACTATTCGATTGATTACAGAAATGATCGTTAATCAAAATTCTATGTTAACGATGGACATGAAATTTATTTTACTTTATATGATAGCAGCTTGTCTTTGTTTGATTATTGTAATTTATTTATCAGTGACGATGAAATATATTATTGGAAAAATATTTAGTGGGGATGTATTAATTTCAAGTGTTTCTATGCTATTTACAATATATTTTATTGCAAAAGCATTTATGAGATTTGCATCAATGATTATGAGTTAAATTGCAAGAAGAGTTGAAAAAAAACATTGTTAATATAACGGTACAATAAATACATCTATTGTTTTAAAAGCCTGTAAAAAATATCGTTGTAAATGATTGTTAGATGACGATGATCGTTTGATTGGGTTTTAGAAGTCTGTAAAACAGAATCATTGTCGATGATTAGCCATTTGTTGCATATTACGAACATAGTTTTAGAAGTCTATAAAACAGAATCATTGTCGATGGTCAAATAATAAACAGACTGTGTAAAAATAAGAATTTTATCGATACTGCTCGCAAAAGCGAGAGCTGCTAGGTGCAGCAGATTATGAAAGGAGAAATTCGATGGTTAAGTATTATATTATAATTGGAATTATTTATACAATCCCCTATATAGTCACTATTGTAATAAGCGGTTTACGAAAGAAGCTAGAAACAGACAGAAATTTTTATGGAAAAACTATAGATATTCAAAAGATAGAACTTACGAATGTAAGTTATAAAAAGTTTGAAATTGCAAGAAATAATATTAAAAAGTATATAGAAATGGGAGAAATTAAATATGTATATGATCGTAGCTACGATTTTGAAGATGAACGTTTGTTATTATCTGAAAAAGAATATCAAAAATGTTTCCCAGACAAATTTGTAAAGACTACGGTTGCGTATTATATAATTTTTGAGTTTTCGTATGAGACTGATCATGGAAAAATAAAAGCAAAAATTACTCTTACAAAACCGGTAATAGAAAAAACATATAACGATAAAGATGTTGAAGAAATAAAAAAGCTTATTTATGAAGAATGCAGCAATAAAATATTTGCTAATGTAGGTACAGAAAGCAAATATAAAGATTACAAAGGACAAGAAGTCATACATTCATTACCAATAAGAACATCAACACTAGAGGGAGAGATTATAGGTGAAAGTAACAAAAGACCAGGACAGTATGATTGGATGTTTTCAGACAGCAGTTGGTATCCAGAAGAAGCCAAAAAGAGAAATAGGTTCTTATCTTTTTGTACTTATCTCAACCCAAATAAAAGAAATTCAATATTTTTACCCTATTTTACGATTGGAATATTGGGAATAATAATCAATTGGATGTTCAATCTAATTATTAAGTAATTTTAAAATATATGAAAGGAGATAAGAAGATATGCAATTTACAAGACCAGATATGAGGGAAATAACCATTTCAGATAAATCAGAAGCATGTGATTTTATAAAGGATTCATGTATAGAATGTAATAGGAAATATGAATGTACTGGGGAAAACGCAGCATTTTGTAATCATATGAAAAATATCCTTGTAGCAAAGTACGGAGCAGCAGAAGGGTGTTTAAAAGAATCCAGAATTAGGCATAGTATTGGAGTTGCAAACTTCTTATTTGCCTATGCGAAATCTCATGACTGGAGTAAGGAAGAGACAGAAGATCTTTATTTGACTGGCTTATTACATGATATAGGATATATTGACAATCCCAAAGGTACGGATCACGGAAGATTAGGTGCAGAAATCTTGAAGAGAAATGGACTTAATGCAGAAATTTGCGAATTAATTAGTTGTCATGGAAGATTTATAGAGAACCCAAGTAGAAAGCAAGCACTTTTATGGCTTGCAGATCTATGCGTGAATCGTGATGGAGACTATATCGGATATCAAAAAAGATATGAGAGTATCAAGGAAAGATATAAGAATGATCCAGAACGTTTATTTCAAGTTTATCGGATTTTGGAATACTTGCAAATACATTTTTCGGAATACAGATAAATGGTTTGTGTTTATTATGGATTCCAAAGGATAAACTGCCGTACTACGTATAGATAAGAGGTTTTAGAGCTGTGTTAAATATGTGGATTCCAAAGGGATTCTCTACAAATACAATGTCGCCTCTACGTTTTAGAGCTGTGTTAAATATGTGGATCCCAAAGGACCAAAATATTTTGGCAGTGTGTAAAAATAAGAAAACATCGAAAAGAATCGCTATAGCGAAATCTGCTATGTGGCAGAAAATTGATAAAGATATGGTTTTACATCAATTTGATATTTCCGAAATTTTTGTTTTTGGATAAATTGTAGTCCAAAACAAAATATCTTCTAAATAAGACATAATGTTTAGAAAAGGAGATAAAATATCACGAAAAAGAGATATATAGTAAAAATAAGGAAAAATAGAAAGTGGAATACATTTTATAGGTTACAAATTAAGTAAAAATAAGATTTTGCCGAATATATTCATATAGATGAATCTGTTATGAAACAGAAAAAACAAAGGAATAGGAGGACAATAAGATGAGCAGAAGATTAAAAAAAATTGGCACCGCAATTTTTGATATTGTAGGTTTCATAAATTTTAGATTACAAGAAACAAAAGGAAATTGTTGGATTGATCAGTTATATGACAAAGATTATTGGGGAAAAAATAATCAGTCAAAAGAAATAAACAACGAAATCAAAGAATATTTGAATAAAGGATATTCTATGGGATGTGCGGGTCGATACACACATGAACCGTTAGTAGACGTAAATGGAGAAATTGTTAAAATTCAGAATTATTTAGACCAGATGAAATTGCCATGGAATCTTTTATATCAAGACGATATTTTAGCAGTCCTTCATTATGGCTCATTCTGTTTTGTCACTCCAAAAGACTATATTACTTCAACATTATTTAAAAACTTAGATGATCAGTCCTTAATATCTTTAAAAGCAGGCAAGGGAGGAACAGCTCAAACAACGCTGCCAGCAATCTTTCAAAATGAAAATTTATGTAGAAACGATCTTACATCAAATATTGATACAAAAAAACAAGAGATTCAAAATAAACAGGATGAACTTAAAAATCTGCAGAAAGAAAAAGCAGCAGAGATTGAACGAATGAAACAGGAAATTGAAGCAAAATATGCAGATACCATCTCATTAATAAATAAGAAGAAAGAAGAATTAGAATCAAAAAAAGCAGAACTGGAAGGACAGTTATTTATATATGATACAGAGTTATATGCCATTCGTTGCTATTGGGGAGAAACTGTAACTTTTGTTCCGCTAAGAAAAGGAAAACATGCAAATATTGAAGATCCAGTTGTCCTATATCAAAAAATCCGATTTTTAAATGAAGAATTGGGAAGATATGCAGCAATTTATGATTTTGACGGATCAAAATATAGTAAACATACATTTGAGGAATTATTAAAAATTCGAGATGATTTTATGAATATGTTTGCACCTGGTCCGAAATCCATCTCCTTAGTAAAAATCAGCAAGGATGGAACAATTCGCTGCCAGTCCGAAATCCGAAATAACATGTTATCAGAATATGAATTACTTCACGGAAACACAATAGCAATTTTGATCAGGGATGGAGAGAATCTTTATATTGGATGGACAGACGATGATAAAGTTCAGGTTAAAGATGAAAATATGTTTTTGAAGCCAGAGACAAAAGAGATTGCAAGTGAAGATGAAGAAAACATTCGCAATTCTCAAAAAGAAGAGATCGCCGGAAGATACTTTATTTTTGCGATATTACAGGGAATAGTTGATCAAGGGAAAATCTTAAAGCTTCCAAAGATAGGTTCTATTATGAAGTCAAATCCTTATGTAATCTATAGTATGGCAGATGGATGGTTAGAAGATGATCGGTTCGGAACACTAGAAGATATCCTAAAAAGAACAAATCATGAAGTTATGAAAAAGGGAGATACCATTTTAACTTTAATGAGGATTACAAGAGATGATAACGGCTATGGATATGGATGGAGAGGTGGTGTCTGGAACAATAATCGTGGACGTGGAGAAGCTAATCGTACTCGTGATGTATCATTGAAAGATTTCAAATTTTATAAGATAAATAAAGTGGATAAAACCGAATATTATGATGTATTTATGAGAAAATATCCTCTTGATATCGAGTTTGAAACCATTGAAACGCCAATTAGACCGAATATTACAAACATAGGGCATGTTATCAAAAAGTCTACCTGTTTATGGGATGAAATGGAATTAGAAAAAAAAGAAATTCGAGTATTAAATAATCGACTTATTGGATTCACATTAGATGATGAGCATGATCCAACAATAAAACAGGTAATGGAGAGAGAAAATGCTGCATCAGATACAGAAGCATTAAAAAAATTTCTACCCAAAAACTATAGATTTGAGACAAAAGATGAGACATATTATGATTCCCGAAGTGATTCTATGAAAGGATATCATCAATCTTTGGATCATGTCGCAAATAGTGCTACAGAATATCAGTATTTTATTTCTGAACGTAAAAAATATACGGTAAATTCTACTGCCAATATGGAAATTAGGGAGGGAGAATACCTTGATATGACATATTTAAACAGTGTCTTAATCCGATACGTGATTCGAACCAAAAAGGTTGGAAATGTATATATTGGAGGTACGAAGATTCAGTTTGCAGATATTATTCCTTATTTGAATAAAGCACTTGAATTTTTAGAAGAAAGAGAAAAGACAGAAGCAGCATTATTAAGACTGCATATGGACTTATATGAAAACTGGCAGGTAGATGTATCAAGATGGAGATTAGAACATCATTATCATGAGTTGACTGAAACAAGAGCGAAGAAATTTGCCAAAGAATTTGCAAGATAAGTTAATTCGGATATCTCTTATAAACGTTAATGTTTATGACAAAAAATGTATCAAAATATTACAATAACTTCAATAATTTTATCAAAATAGGAAAAGTAGAAGTAAAAATATATTGAAACCGCTCGTCGTTACGAGATTTGCAAGATCGCAAAAAGCAAACAATATAAAATATCATAAGAAAAGAGGAATGTTTGATGCATATTGTAGAATCAGGTAAAAGATATAGAATTTTTAATAATGCGATTACCACGTACGATCAACTACCACCAAAAACTTATCGGGTGGATTATGATCCAGAAACAAGAATTTTTTCTTTACTAGAAGCACACGATTTTGAGATTCCAGAAACAAAAATTTATGGTCAGCATTTAGATAAAGTCAAGAAAGTGTTGAATTCCATGGATAAGATGAATCGAAATCTTGGAGTAATTCTAAGTGGAGATAAAGGAATTGGAAAGTCACTTTTTTCTAAGTGTTTAGGATTGAAAGCAAGAAAAAAAGGGATACCTGTTATATTGGTTAATGAATATCATGAGGGAATTGCAAACTTTCTTGAAGAAATTGAGCAAACAGTTATGATACTGTTTGATGAATACGATAAAACTTTTGATGAAAAGAAACATAATTGTCAAGCGGAGATGTTATCTTTATTTGATGGAGTAAGTGCAGGAAAGAAACTGTTTGTGATTACATGTAATGAGATTCAAAGTTTAAGTCAATATTTGATAAATCGTCCTGGAAGATTTCATTATCATTTTAGATTTTTATATCCAACAGCAGATGAAATTCGTGATTATATGGAAGATAAGTTAGACAAGCAATATTATGATGAAATTGAAAATGTGATTGCTTTTAGTGTACGAATGAATCTTAACTATGACTGTTTACGGTCCATTGCTTTCGAACTAAACAATGGATTAAAATTTCAGCAAGCTATTAATGATCTTAATATTATCAGAATAAGTCAGTATAAGAACATAAAAATTATTGTAGAATTTGAAAATCAGGCAACATTAAGTGGAAAAATAAAAGAATGGCAGCTGTATGACAATACAATTACTGATATGAGTATATATCTTCCAGATAATATTCGTCCATTATCTTATGTTGGAGAATATATTGGCGAATTTCCAATGAATTTTTCAAATAACTATATTGATAAGGATAAAAGAATGTTAATGTTTCATGTTACAAATCCAGAACCAGAGTATGATATTGCTTATACGCATGAAAGTCAAGATGAAGAGAAAACAGATGAAGGCAAGAAAATTACGGATATTTTAGACAAATTATATATTGGACAGAAAATCAAACGTATTTATGCGGTACCGAGTGATCAAAAGGATAAATTTAGGTTTTTCTAAGAATATTATTGATTGTAAGTATAATTACTGAAAAATGGTCTATACGATTAAAGAAACGGAATCATTGTCAATGAAAGGCGGCAAATCCCAGCTCTCTACTGCCGTTTTAGAAGACTGTAAAACAGAACCATCGTCAATGGTCAAATAAGCAGTTTGTGTAAAAATAAGAAAGCATCGAAATAATTCGCAAAGGCGAAATCTGCTGGTAGCAGAAAATTAATTGATCCTAATTAAAAATATAAGGAACGGAGGTGCTTATTGTGAAAACAAAAAAAGAAATAGAAAAGATGATCGATGAATTATGTCAGTTAGATCAGGCAATTCAGGACGGAAGAAAAATTGCAAAGACAAGTCTTTGCAAAGAAGTAGCAGAAGTATTAAAAGCTATCTTTCATATTCAAGATCAAGAACATAAAACGATTATAAGAGATGAATCAAAGATTAAGACCAATGAAGTAGAAAAGAAAAGAAGCGGAAAATGGATCAAAACAATGAAACCATTAAAGAAGTTCTATGAAAAATATGGTGAAAGAGTGTATGTTACTGGATTTGGAGTTGGATATAGCACTGATATGCCATGTATATTAAAAATTGAGCAGGAATCTATTGATAAAGGTCTCGGAGATTATTTTGTTTACAAATATTTAGAACTGAACGATGGAAGTTGTATTGCACAGATAGATATTTCTTGCATTATCTTAAAAACATGGCCTAAAAAAATCAGTTGTGTAGATGTAACAAAAGAAGTTGATCAGATGTTAGAGAAGAATAGATGTTCTTGAAATAAGCTGACAAAAGAAAACAAGGAAAAGGACGTGATGTGACGTGAATGAATGCGAACTTGTAAAAAAGATCCTGAACCACATGAATGCAGAAGATTATAAAATCCTTATTAATAAAGTGTGGTTTCGTGGCTTTTGGGTTCCTGGAATCGCTAATCAGCGAAGTGATAAGAAATGGCGGCCAAAAGTCGAATTTATTAATAACGATGTTGTTTTAAATAGAAAAATCCGAAAAGGTGGAAAACATAATTATGAACTATTAATTGAAGCAATGATAAAAATGGCAGAGGATCGAAATGATGAGACATATTTGCTATACAACGTAGTGAGATGGATAACAGATCCAGATTCCCATGAAGAAATTGAGGAATACTTCAATCAATTAGAAAATAAACCAAAAGACGATACAAAAAATGATTCAGAAGAAATAAAAGATACTTCTGAAAAAGATGATGTAAATGTTCAGGATAATTTATTAAAAAAAGAAAATGAAAAGTTAAAAGCGGAAATAGATAATTGGAAAAATCGTGGAAAGAAATATAAAGAAAACATTCAGAATTTAAAAATTAAATGCAGTAACCTGGAACAAGAAAATAACAGAGTTAAGAAAGAAAATGGAAGATTGATCAGAGAAAATGAAAAAACAAAACAGGGAAAAGATACTACAGTAAAAGAATATAATGACAGAATCATTGCATTAAGTGTTGAAAACAGCAAATTAAAAGAGAAAATAAGAGGAAAATATAAGCCTAAGAAGAACATTGTTTTATCAAAAACATCAGGAGTTTCAGATCCGAAAGTATTATGTGTTACAAAAAATCCGGCAGATGTTTTGATCAAAGGATATAATATCTATTTTCTAACGGATCTTGAAGAGTTAAATAAAAAGATTTATACAGAAACAGTGTTTGATCAAATCTGGTACATCAGAAGTGGGCTTACACATGCAGATTTAATCAAGGTTGCAGAAAAGTATGCTAACCAAAAAATATTACAGGCTAGGGACTGGAAAGCATTACAAAAGAAATTACAAGGAGGGGACAGGCTATGAATCAGGAAGATATGCAGATTATAGGGACACTGGCACTTGAAAAAGATACAAAAAGAAAAGGTGTGTTTATCAATACAAAGTCAGCAATACAGTATGTTGTTAAGTCAATGATGAGCGACTATAAATCAGATAAATTATTTACTGGATATATGAATTCATTTGAGAATGATCAGAAATTTGATGATGAATATCGTTCAGATGAAGAAAGGGTAGAAAAGTTCTGGGATCATATCTATGACAAATTGTTTATCTATAATTTCAAAGCAAATGATGGCGAATTTGAAAGAATGACAAAAGTTCATCTTGTTAATAAGCCAGTAAAATTTAATGAAGATGAATATTTTAAAGGAGTTCCGGTGTTTTCTGCTGCTACAGATGAGATCGTAAGAGAATGGGAACTGGAAAGTCAGTGGAGCTTATACAGAAACTATAATACATTAGATGAATTTTGTGATTGTATCAAAGCAAAACAGCCATTAGGAAGTACCTATGGATACGATGCAACAGAGAGTCAGCCATCATTTGTAATCTGGAAAAATCAGAATCAGAAATTGTATGTGATCGGGAAGATTGCAAATTGCCGATATAATTCGCAGCGAGGATTGATCTTAGAAAAAGAAGGACAGGAACTATTGAAAATTGATATCAGTGATCAGGCAGAAAAGATTGTCTATGATGTGGATGCTAATCCAACATTAGCTTTTGTTCCGGAAACGATTTATAAACAGATTGAAGATCAAATTTTGAAAGCAGAAGTTGAAAGAACAAAAAAATTAGAGGCAAAGAAAAAAGAACCAGTAACAAAACAGAATCAGGAAAAGGCAGAGAGTTTTACAGAGACAGTTAATGATGCTCAGGAAGAATTAAAAGAGGTTAATACAAAAGAATACAGTGATGAGTTACTAATTCAGATGATGGATTATCACAGTCAGAAGAGAAACTTGTTCTATAACATGAAAGATTTTGTCAATGTACATACAGCAATCAAGTGCAGCAATCTTGTAATTCTATCCGGACTTAGTGGTACTGGGAAATCTGCTTTAGTTGAAATTTATGCAAGGGCATTAGGAATCAGAAATAACCTGGAAGATGATCGATTACTGTTTGTTCCAGTGCGACCATCTTGGAATGATGATGCCGATCTGCTTGGATATGTTGATCTGGTTCATAATGTTTATCGTCCATCAGATACCGGATTCGTTGATTTTCTGGTCAATGCACAAAAGGAAGAAAATAAAGGAAAATTATTTATTGTCTGCTTTGATGAAATGAATCTTGCAAGAGTTGAACATTATTTCAGCCAGTTCTTATCATTATTAGAACGTCCAGAAAATCAGAGAGAATTACAATTATATGATAGTCAGTATGCCGGACAGTTATATAATTCAGCAACATATCCAAGCAAGATTATCATCGGGGATAATATCCGATTTATTGGAACAGTTAACATCGATGAATCTACATATCATTTTTCTGATAAGGTACTGGATCGTGCTAATGTAATTGAATTAGATGTTCTGGATTATTCGAAAGAATGGACAAAGAAGCAATATGCAAGTCTGATCACACCAACATGGTCTAAAGATGAATATGATGCGTTAATCAATAAAGATGTTGATATTAAAGCAGATAAGGTGCAAGAATTATTGTGGGAAATTCACCAGCTTTTACAGTCAGCCAGTGCTAAATATGGAGTCGGACCACGAATTGTAAAAGCTATTAAAATGTACATCAATAATCTTCCTAAGACAGAGATTAATGGATTTAATAAAGGTGTAGCATTAGATTATCAGATTGCACAGAGAATATTAACAAAGGTTCGCGGACCAGAAATTCAGATTGGGCGACTGCTGAATGGAAAAAGTAATACAGGATTTAATCAAATCTTTGATAAATATAGCGAGCTATCAGATTTTAAGAAATGTAGAAAAGTAATCAGCGAAAAACAAAAGGAGTTAGGGGCATATGGATATTGTATCTAGGACTCCATTTACCTTAAAACTTATCCAACGCTTTCCTGGTTATAAGGAAAGTGTTGGTTCTAAGTTCAGTATGAATGAACGTGATATATGGGAAAATGGATTTTATACTTTGGCAGCAGAAGAAAATGAGACATTAGAAGTATTATTTGATTCAGCAGATAAAAACGCAAGGTTATATCTGGAAGCATTGGATGTCATGCCATATGATGATAAGAACCTGTTTGAAGATGAAGAGGGACGGTTATATCGTACCGTATCACCAGAAAGCTTTTTATTATGTTCCAGCGACAGCACAACAGATACATTAAGGGTTGACTCTTTTAAAATGTCAATTTACTGCAATGAAAAATGGTATTATGGGGTGCTAAACATCCTGCCCAAAGCAATGTCTAAAAAAGAATGGAAAATGATGAAAGATGATCTGGAAAAAGAAGTTCGTGGACTAGCTCAGGACATTATTCAGAAAAATATTGGAATTGGTAATAAAAACATAAAAATTCCTCCACGAATTCTATATGATTTCATGATTCTGAAAAAGTATTCAAAACGTGTGATCATGGCTTTAATGAATATTGCTGAAAATCCAAAATGCGAGATTGTTACGGAATATGAAAATGTATCTTTACAGAAGAACAATGAACGTAATTTTGATGCAGCAACCATGAGAAGATACGCAACAAGATCTGGATGCGATGCCAGATGGAAGATTCCAGTCAAAAGGACATGTTATGACATTCAGGAAAATCGCTTATTAAAAAATATGCTCCAGGAATACGATGATAAACTGGTAGAATTTATTGCTATTCTTGATAATGCGGAATCTTTTAATATGGAAGAAGAAAGTAACAAAGAAATGCTTTTAGAATTTCGAGAAACAGCAGAAAAATTAAAAAAGGTAACTGCAATCTTAAAAGCTCAGGAATGGTTTGGAAAAGTTGGAAAACTATCCGGACCTTATATTCCACATTCATTTATTCTTGATACACGCTACAATACCATTTATCAGATGCATATGGAATTAAAGCAGAATGAAGTACAGATTCATTTGAATCCAGAATTTGATTATACATGGAAGAGAAGCAGCTATCTGTATGAAATGTGGTGTTTTTTCAAAGTATGTCATTTTTGCTTTGAAAAATTAGATCTGGAATATTCTGATTGGAATTTTGATCTAAAAGGTGAAGTATTTTTTCCGTTTTTAAAAGAAGGTACTATGGTCCGCTTTTCAAACCCGGTAATCAGGGTTGATGTGGTTTATGATCAATGTTTGCCATTAGAGAAAGAAGCTACGGATATCAATCACCCATTATACATTGCAAAGCAGCATGGGGATCGCAGGAATCATAACCGCCCGGATATTGTACTTAATGTATATGACAATGAGCGAAATGTTTATCTTGGCAGTATTATTCTGGAATGTAAATACAGAAAACTTCATTCATTTTGGAGTGAGGATTCCACACGATCAAGTAGAGGACAGTTAGAAGCTTATTATAATAATGCAAGATCTTCTCATTTATTAGCAGGATTAGGAGAGTCATTTAACATCAGGCCGATTAGTAAAGTATTGGCATTATCTCCGGATGATCGGGCAGATGGACTAGAACAGGAAGACTTTGGAATTGAAATTAAGACCTTTAAGCCAACAGAAGATGGACGAGAAGAACATATCAATCAATGGATTTTTGAAGAAATAGTTAATTTGGAGAAACGATATGATAAATTTTGGAGAATCATATGGCCAGATGAACAGGCGGAGGTGCATTTCGTATGAAAGAAAAAGAATTTGAAAGACGATTAGATAAAAAGATTCAAGATCATGCGAAAATCATGTCGGATGAAAAACGGAAAAAGATACATACAGATTATGCCAAGAACCATAGTCAAAATGAACTATTTGCTGTGTGTATCGAGGAAATGAGCGAATTAACGAAACATTTAACAAAGATCATGCGAGGAAAAGAGTCAATGAGAAATAATGCAGGATGCATTGAGGAAATGGCAGATGTTCAAATTTGTTTGAATACACTGCAATTATATTTGGACCTTTCTGAATCTGATTTCAATTATGCAATCGATGTTAAGCTTGAGAGATATAACAGTAGGAAGTGATCTGATGAGTAAAGATAAAAAAGAAAAGAAACGAAAAATACGAATGAAAAAAGTCATAGCATACATTATAGCTGCAATCCTGATTATAGCTTTCAATGTTTTGTATTTGAGCAGATATTTCTTGGGAGTGTATATCAATTATAAAAGAAATGATTGGGAAACTGATCGAAATTTTTATGCAAAGAATATTAAATTGGATGATATTGAAATAGATAAAAATGGTTCAAAACAAATTGTTTATTCTTCAAAGAAATTTAGGAAGGGGAAGGCAAATGGAAACGTATTTTACTATGTAACACATAACGGAAATAAGATTTATGCAAGTATAAAAGATTACAAAAAATATGTGGCTAATTGTGATGAAGTAACTATGTATGCAAAGGATTGTCAATATTCTTATCAATCTGATAAAGGGAAGATTAATGCAACAATGACAGGTAATCAGATTCATTTTTATCCAGTAAGTTTTTCAAAAGAAGAATTGAAGAAGATGAAAATAGATATTTGGGAAAAGTGTAAAAATAAAATCTTTGTGAATGAATATGGAACAGATTCACATAATCATGTCATTTATCATGACTGGAAGAAACAGAAAGTTTGTACCAATTTCTTAATAAAGAACAATGAAACAAATACATATGGAAAAGTAAAGGGAGAGAGTCTGATTACGCCGGGAAAATATGATAGATTATATCCAGATTCCGACATGTATTCTATAGATAAAGTAGAAAAATATGATCGGAAAGACAAGATGATGAATGAGGCAGCAGATTTATATTACAACAAAAAAGGAGAAAAATCTGGTTATTTTACTCTTTATGGTATGATTCTCTTTGTATTTTTAGTTCTCTTAGATCTTGTTTATACAGTTATCCTTGGAATTCCTCTCGGAGTGCTTTTCTTGATTTTTGATTGGTAATTTGAGAATAAAGTAAAAGATAGGAGAAAAAATGAAAAAAATATGGATAAAATATACACTGATCATCTTGTTCTTACTCCCATTGATTACGATGATAGTAATTAATCTTAACAGAGATAAGTTAGAAAATGATCGTAATTTTTATGGTAAAGAATGTTCAGTAGATCAATTAAAAGTAACTAAAAATGGATATGAGAAATATGAATGTAATGTCAAAAACATTACGAAAAAGAAGGAATTAGGAAAAATAAAGTATGACTATGCAGATAATGTTACACAATTTGAATTAACAGCTGCAGAATATGAAAAATACGCAAAAGGAGTGGATGTTTTTTATATATACACTCCAGAATGTGAGCTAAAATACAAATCAAACAATGGAATTTTAACTGCTGCTTTTTCAGGAAAAGAAGAATATCTGTATCCGCATAGATTTACAGAAAATGAAATGGAAGGATTTAAGAATGTAGTAATAGAAAACAGTAAAGATAAGATATTTGCAACATATGCTTTTGAAGCTCCTTTTGGAGCTGGTCAAACATCTGAGGGTATGCCAAAATATCAGGACAAAAAAGGACGAAAATTAACTTCCGATTTTTCAGTTTCCTTAAAGTCTGCTGATGGATTTATCGAAGGAGAAAGCATAATTAAATCAGGGAAATATGATCAATTATTTGAAGATAAAGATTTTTATCAAAAAAGTACAACAAAAATGACTGGATTAGTAGACAAGTTCTTACTTTTTTCAGCTCGGTTGAATAAAAATTATCCAGATAGTGATGTGAATTCGTATTTTGCAATCTTATTTTCCATTTTGTTTGGATATGTATATTGTTTCAAAAAACGTGATATTGGTTTAATAGCATATGCTATTTTAGCACTATATTGTATGTTAACAGAATTTGACAGCCCAACAACACACGTAATAATTTTTGGAGCTTTTGCTATGGCATTATTATGGAATTCGAGATCAGAAGAGGCAGAGGAAGGAGAAGAAAATGCAGAAAAATAGCAACGCAGCGATATTTGCAATCCGTCCAGAGTATGCAAAAAGCATTCTGGACGGAACAAAAAATATGAATACCGAAAAGTGGCTTGCAAAAAGCCAATCGAGAAAATGTTAATTTATGCAACCGCTCCCATAATGCAGGTTGTTGGAGAAGCTGATATTAGAGAGGTTCTAGTTGATGATCCGGAAGAAATCTGGAATCGAACAAATGAGTTTTCAGGAATTACTAAGGATTTTTTTGATACATATTATAAGGGTAGAAATAAAGCTGTGGCATACAAAGTAGAGAATGTAGAAAAGTACATACGACCTAAAACATTAGAGGATTTTGGAGTTAGTTATGCTCCGCAGTCATTTGTGTATTTATAATTCAAAACTTTTGGAAGAATATATTAAGAAAATAAAGTAAAAGAAAAATCATAGGGAATCTAAAAAACAAAAAAGGAGAAAAAATGAATTATACAAAAAAATTAATAGAATATGTCGAAAATTCTGGATGGGTAAAAATTGAACGAAAAAGAAAAGATGTTGCTGTTTATCAGAAAAAAGTAATTACAGATGGTGGAGAGAATATGTACCAAATCAATATTCCGTTAGAGAAAGAGCTTTTGGATTACCAGGAGTCTATGAAAGAAGCAATTTTGACCATTATAAAAGTAGAAAATTGCACAGAATTAGAACTTTATCAGAATGTAATGAATATAGAAGAAATAATCAAAGAAACAAAAGAAAAAGCTAAAATACAGACATCATTGGAAATTGCAGTTCGTTTATATAAAAATAGACTTTTTACGCCTGCTTATATATCTGGTGTTACAAACTTAAATATGTTTGATATTGAAACATTGATTGGGATTGTAGATTCAGGGAGATGTTGTGAAAATGATCTTAAAATTCTAACAGATAATATTTATGAGATTGAACTAAAAAAATGTAATAAAAACTCTGAAAATAACAAAGCTGAAACAGAAGAAGATCAGCTAAATCTAATTGATCCGAAGAAATTAATTGAATATATTGAGAATATAGGATGGATACCATTTGGCATTAGAAGGAAAAATGATACAACACTGCTGTATAAAAGAAAAAATCAGCCAATAACAAAGATGGATTCGCTTGTAACAATTCCAATTGATAAGGATTTGTGGAATTATAAACAATTATTAAAAGTGGCAGTTTTACAAATTGCAAGGACAGAAAATTGCACAATGATGGAAGTAGTCAAGTCTATAATCAATTTTAGAGAGAGAGGTGGTAATTATGGAGAAATTAAACAAGTTCGGATTTTATAAATGTTATTCTATGCCTTTGAGAGCGAATCATACACCTATGAGTGTGTAGATTTGTTAGATAAGAGAAAACAATGATATGAATTGAATGATACAAAGAATATACAATATATTGGGGATTAAAGAGAACTGCGGATAGGGGTTACAGTCCTCTTTTTGATAGGGAGTATTAATATACCAGGCTATAAATCAGCCTTCTAATATTATAACATAAACAATAGGAGAGGCAACAAAGAAATTTCTTTTAAGTATAAAATATTATATAATTATAATATAAAATGAAAATAAAAGAGGATAAATAAAATTTGGAATTCTAAAGTTTTTAAGAGAAAAATATGTTGTAAAAATAAAACAGGAGGAGAAAATGGTAAATAAAGAATTTCAAAAGTTAACAATGACAGAGGATGCAGAATACACAAAAAGCTGTCTAATACAATTAAAAGAATTGAAGATTATAATACAGGTTTAAGAATTAGTTGCCATCCAGAAACAGTAGATATTGGTGGTATTATTAATGGATTATTTGGATTGTCAGGAAAAGTCGGGAAATTAACGAATATGATACAAAAATGGATTTTTCAAGGTGATTCGTTAGATATTTCATATACACAAAAAGAATTAGGTAATATTTTGTCATATATTGATCTGATTAGTAAATCTTTAGGCTGGTCATTAGATGAGCTTATGCAAAAAGACTCTACTGATTTAAAGAAAAGACAGGAGAATGACGAAACATTGGAATTCGATGATTCCCAGGAAGAACAAAAGTCCTCTGATTTAACCTTCGCATCTTTGAAAGAATATTCTGAAAAAGTTACTAAGGAAGCAGAAGAGCGTTTAGGAAAATCTGCTATGTGGGATTCCGTTTCATATACGTATAAAAAGTAATTATAATATGTATTGGGAGGTAATATTTTGAATTTAATAAGAAAACGATTGCAGATAATAGCTTTCACATTATTATTATCTGTTATAACGGTAATTGGTGCAAATGTTATTTCAGACTCCAATAATAAAGTTGCTTCAACAGAGGTAAAAGCCGCGACAACAATTCCGGCATATAAAGATATGATTAAAGTTGAATCGTAATCATAAAAGACCAGCAGATTTCTGCTGGTCTTTTACAGTTATTATTATATGAGCTAAAATATATTAATAGTTTCTCTTTAAATATTACTATAATTAATATATCTTGTCAAATCATTGAGAAAATAAATATAATTTCTAAAAAATGTAGAAGATTAGATGATAAAATGTTAAAATATAACTATATAAAATTAATAAAGGGTAATTGAAAATGTATGAAGAAAGGGGAATTATATGCAATTATCAAAATTATGTTTAGCAACAAAAAAATTTTTGTCTGCAATGGTTATTACAACAACAGTCTTATCAACAACACCAATTCAAAAGATTAACTTAAAAGGAAGTGAAATTAATGTATCCGCAGCTACGGAAACGAAAATATCAAATCCTAGAATTGTGAAAGATTCTTCTTTAAAATCAGGACAAAAAGTAACGTGGGATTGTATTTATTTTGGAAGCTATCCACAAACGGAGATTGTTGATACTCCGCATAGAAGTGGGGCTTTTGCTAAAAAATGGGAAGAAGAGGATGATTATGAAATAGAGCCATCGGTATATTCCAAACTAAAAAATGCAACGGGATGGGATAGCAACGGAGATATAACGATTGATAATGTAAAGTATCGAAGACTAAGTAGTGATGATACTACATATAAATTTCTTTCTGATCAAGAAGGATATTATAACTGGGATAAGGACAATGATACAAAATATCATTACTTTCGATATGAAAAAATAAAATGGAGAGTTTTAAATGTTGACGGTAATGAAGCATTACTTTTATCAGATAAAATTTTGGACACTCAGAAATATGACACATGGCATAAAACTACATGGGAGAAAAGTATAATTAGAAGTTGGCTAAATGGATATAAAGGGTTACAAAATTCTAAAGATGATGATTATACAAAAAATAATTTTATAAACAGTGCATTTTCAGAAGAAGAAGAAAATGCAATAGAAGAAACAAAAATTAAAAATAATAATAATCTTACATATCAAACAGAAGGTGGAAATGATACCCAAGACCAAATCTTTTTATTATCACAGTCAGAAGTTTCAGTTGATGCAGCAAAGTATGGATTTTTAACTGAAGCAGTAAGTACAGATGATGCTAGATCCTGTAAAAGTAGCACATATGCAAAAGCTATGGGAAATGCTGTCAATATTTTTACAGATAATTATGGATGCAGTTGGTGGTGGTTACGTTCACCAGGGCTTAATTCACGTTATGCCTCTGCAATAGATTATTTTGGATATACTGGAGGACTTCCAGTTGATAATGTGAATGCGGGAATTCGTCCTGCTCTGAAATTGGATCTTTCACATACAAATGTTTGGAATTATGCAGATACTGTAAGTAATGCAAAAGAAAAAGAGAACAGTTCTGTAAAACAACCAGAATATAAAGATACTGCAGATACTAATCTTCCATATATAGGTCCTTCTGTAAAATTATTTGATGAATTATCAGGGGAAGCTTATGATCCAATTACTAAAATTTACCCAGGCGAATACAAGATTTCAATTCCAGCAATTGGAACAAAAGTAACGAGATCAAATGATAAAGATGGAGGTTATACAATAAAAGCACTTATAGGTGTTAATAAAAAGACATATAACGAAGATGAAATAGTGAAAAAAATAAAAAAAGCTGAAAATAATTTAAATCAAGTAAAAGGTATGCGATCTGTACTTATGGCGGATGGAGATAAAGAATCTTTTGATCTTACCAAAAAATTTGAAAAGAAACCAGAAATTAATTTAATTGGATATTATGAAACAAAATATGATGAAAATGGAAAGCTTATTTCCAAAAATGGAAGAATCGGATTCTTGTTAAGATGGGAAGCAAGTAAGACTGTGCAGTATATTTCAGCTACACCACCTATTCCTTACTATATAGGCGTTAAGGGTACTATAGATGGAACTAATGTATTAAAAATAAATTCTATAGATAAAAGTGGAATAGAATTCGAACTGACAGGATTAAGTACAAAAGGATTTTTTAATGCTAATTGTGGTCTTGGAATCAGTGGATTAGCTACAATAGGAGCAAGTGGAGAAGCAACTCTTAATTGGCAAATAGTTCCTTGGTCAAAGGGAGACATGACAGGAAATGTTTATCTTGAATCACAAATTATATTTTTATATGATTATAGAAGAAGTGTTATTACAGGAAACAATGTAAGGCTTTGGAATACAACAAAAAAGGATACTGATAAAAAGGACGAAAATAAATCAGCTAAATTAAAATCAGTATCAAATAGTCAAATTAAGTTAAAACTTAAAGACCGGACATATCAAAATAAAACAAGTGCATGGAAAGGTAATATATCTGCAAAAAATAATAAATTACGACAGGCAAGTTCTAATAATACAATTACAACCAAAGAATTGCAAAGTTATATATTGCCTAATAGTATTCCTAAAATGATTAAACAAGAAGATGATACTATCATGGTATTTCAATCCAACGATGCAAGTAGAAGCACACAAAATAGTGTAAAATTAATGTACTCAATTTATCATAATGGTAAATGGTCTGAACCAAAAGCATTTTTAGATAATGGAACTTTAGATACGTTTGCTGATCTGAAAAAAATCGGAAATGATATTTTCGTTACATGGCAGAAGTGTGATAAGAAAATAGCTGACAGTGCTGATATTGATAAACAAACAGAAAATATTGCAAAAGATAGTGAAATTTATATTAGTAAATATGATGCCAATACAAAGTCTTTTGGTAAAGTAGAAAAAATTTCAGATAATGATACATTGGATATGATGCCAAAACTAATAGATAAAAATGGTACACCGGCTGTTATGTGGGTAAATGTTCCATCAAATGATATTGTTACATTAAAAGGTAAAAAAACAATTAAGGTTTCTGAATATGATAACAATAAATGGCAGCAGGCAACCGATATTGGAAATACTGATACCTATATTTCAGAATTAACTGGAACGTATGCAGAAAACAAGTATCATGCAATCTATATAGGAACAGATAATGATCAAAATACTAAATTTTATGATTTAGATACTGGAAAAGAAAATGTCGTATATGATAATGCTGCGGATCTTTCTAATATTCATGTAACTAAGGACATCATAACATATGTGCAAGATGGAACTTTAAAATCATACAATTTATCTACCAAGATCACAAAAGATATATCTGACTCTAATAAGACAGCTATTAGTGCTAATGCAATACAAGAATCTAACGGAGATAAAACAGCTATATTATGGATGGAAAATGATGACTCAGGCTGTAAATTTTATTCATCAGTTAAGACAAAAGATGGTTACAGTGCTCCTGTTAATATTTATACACAACAAGGGGTTAATGGAAACTATTTTACTGCTACGTTAGACGATAATGGAGAGTGGGATATTATTCTAAATGCTCAGGATTCAGATGATGATGAAAAAACAAGTATGTTTTATATCCATAAAAAATCTGCTCCAAAGATTGCAATAGAAGATATGTCTATTGATGGAAATGATATGGAAAATGGTGAACAGCCAGTTTTATATACAGTAACCAATCAAAGTGAAGAAACTATCAAGAGTTTTAATTTAAAGATTAGTAATGATGATGGGGAAATTGTAAATAAAACGGTATCATGTAATCTGTTACCAGGGGAATCAAAACTATTTGAAGACAAATTTTCATTTGATAATATAACACGAATCGAAAACTTTACAGTAGAGACAGTTGCTGATGGACAAAAAGATACATCTCAGTCACAATTAAAAGAGGAAGTCTCTTATACAGATCTTGGAATTACGGATGTTAAGAAGACGATTACAAAAGATGGTGTACAATATACTGCAACAGTGACAAATAATGGCCAAGTAGCAGCCTCCGGAATAATTGATTTTTATAAAGATAATAAGCTATCAGACAAATTAACAACAAAAGCAGTTTCAACGATTCAGGCAGGGGAAAGTAAAAAGGTTACATTTAATTATAAGACAAGTGATATGAAGTTTGATGAAGATCAAAACACATACTGTTCTATGAAATTATCATCAGATGATGAAAAAGATAGTAATTCTCAGAATGATTCATATTATGGTGTTATTTACAGATGGGAATTGCCAGGTCAAAATGATATTTCCGATTGTACAGTAAAATTATCATCAGAACAATTTACAGAAGATGGATTAGCAAAAGAACCAGATATTACAGTAAAAAGAGGTAATTTGTTATTAGAAAAAGGTACAGATTATCAGGTGGAATATCATAATAATGTTAAGGCAGGAATGGCAGTAGTAGCTATTACAGGAATCAACCGATACGTAGGAAGAATTGAGAGATCATATGTCATTAATGTAGCACAAAAGGATCATAACCAGAATAATAATTCTACAGAAAATAAGTCGGATAAATCTAACCTGATAAAGCCGATTGTAAAGGTTGACAAAATTACGATCAACGGTATTTCTAAGCAGATTGCTGCTGGCAAATCAATCAAATTAACAGCAAACATTTTGCCGAAAAATGCCAAAAATAAAGCAGTCAATTGGGAAACGAGTAATAAAAAAATTGCGACAGTTAATAAAAACGGTGTTGTGAAGATCAATAAAAGGGCCGCGGGCAAAACCGTAACAATTACTGCCATTGCAAAGGATGGAAGTAATAAAAAAGCAACCTATAAGATTAAAGTCATGAAAGGTTCTGTTAAGAGTATTTCCATTAAGGGAAAGAAAACAGTGAAAGCTGGTAAAACTTTAAAATTAACAGCAAAGGTAAAAGCTTCAAAAGGAGCAAACAAGAAGCTTATTTGGAAGAGTAGCAATACAAAATATGCCACTGTATCATCTTCTGGTAAAGTAATAGCCAAGAAAACAGGAAAGAAGAAAACTGTAATAATTACAGTAATGTCTACGGATGGTACCAACAAAAAGAAAACTGTAAAAATTAAAATTAAATAAGCTATTTCGTTTCCCCTTTTTTAAAATTAACTATTCTTATAATGTAGGGAAAAATTAAGATTAAGAAAGGGGAAAATAATGAAATTTGAAGAAGCAATCAAAATGGTTGGGAAACAGTATATTCAGGAGGAAATTAAATGTAGAGAAGAAAATGATATAACGATTAAATTACCGGTTCGATTTAAAATTAGGATGTGGTGGATGTTTAAAAAAGAAAAATTTAAATCATATTATCTATAATTTTTTATGGATCATTGCAATATGCAATGGTCCATTTTTTTTTAGTGAAATACATTGATAAAACAATAAAATTATGATAATATAAAATTGTATTTTTTATCAGATTCCCCAAACAGGAAAAGTGGGACTTTTTATAGAAAATACTTAAAAAGAAACTTAATAACTTTTATTTATAAAAGGGTACAAATTTAACAGACGAAAGGTCTGTTTTTTTTGTGCCCTTTTTTACGTTAAGAAAGGAGAGAAGAGGATGGATGAATTCTTAAACATGGTTGAATCATTTTGTAACAATGGTGGTTTTTTGCAAATCGGATTACGAGATCCAGAAACTCTAAGAGTATATGCAGAAACAGCTCATAATCTTAGGAGAAGCAATAAAACATTGTCGCATGATGAAAAAATGATACTGACACGTATTGAGGTTATTTTTTGTGGAGCATATGGAGACATTGATCGTCAGATTATTGATATAGCTGCCAGCTTGCAACACAAAGACAATGATTTAAAAGGGTATTTAAGATGTTTTTATGAAAAAGAAGGCATCAATATGAAATACCGAAGTAAGTCGTTTATTCAATCCTGTTTAGATGGGGAATCTGTTCTAGCTGATTTAGATGATTGGATCAAATATTGGCAGACTCATAGTACAGGAAAGATACTTATGGATTTTTTAGGATTAGATCCGACAGAATACCGTAAATGGGCAGAAAGTAATAATCAAAAAAATAATGATCGAGATTTTTGGATCGAGGTAATAGAAAGTCGAACAATTAGGAGGAAAAAAGTATGTTAAAACTGACTGATCAAGGAAGGAAAGAGGTAAGTAACTTTGTTCAGAAATGTGAGGAATTCCGGAAGGAACTTCTGGAAACCGGCAGAGATACAGGACATATTGGACCGCCAGATGCGGGAACTGTTGAGAAATATGCAGTGCAAAAAGGTTCAGTAAATGGTGTTTATGAAGAAAGCTGGCATGTAGCTGATAACTATTGTCTTCGCATTATATTATACGTTAATAAAGATTTTATTGAATTATGAGAAAGGAGAATGATTAAGATGCTAAACGATTTAGTATATTTAGTTGCATTTATGTCTGTTTTTTTTATTGGTTTAGGAACGGTAACTCTGGCAGTAGAGAAAATACCATTTCTACACAAAATGACAATCCGACTTATTAATGCAATGACATTTAATGAAAATGATAAGATCCCGGAAGATTGGGATGGAAAGGATGAAGAATGAAGAAACAAGCAAGAGACATTGCAAAAACAAGTAATGGGAAGGTAGTGTTAGTTGCAGCGGATGAGCTGAAAGTAACATCATCCTTTTATGGAAGTATTTTTGCAGAAAAAGAGAAAATTAATGGTAAAACTGAGTATTCAAAGATTCCAATTTCATTATTAGAGGTTGGAGGGAGTAAAAAGAATGTAACATTTTATCTGGATGTGGATCAGGCAGAATATCTATATGAATTTGCCAAATCATTTGGGGATTGTAGTTACAGTTCATGCAAAAAAAATGAAGCTCAGAAGCTAAAGCGTACTTTATTGGTAAGACGACAGAGTTTCTATAACAATCAGCCTAAAAAATATCCATGGTATTTGGAAATTGAGGTTACTAAAAATGAAAAGAAAGAAAAAAGCTGTATCAATATGACAGATGAAGGATTTTTTACTTTTATGAATCGGATTCATCGTTTTATTGATTGTTTTGTTACCGCATATAGTACAAACATCATGAAAATGAAGTTTAATAATGAACAAAATTGGAAACAAAATAAGAATTAGCAGAAAGGAGTAAACAATGTCATACAGTGCATTGTATCGGAAATTCCGTCCGCAAACGTTTGATGAAGTAAAAGGGCAAGATCACATTGTTACGACACTGAAAAACCAGATTCGTAATCATCGTTTAGGTCATGCTTATTTATTTTGTGGAACAAGAGGTACTGGAAAAACAACCGTCGCAAAGATTTTGGCAAAAGCAGTAAACTGTGAGCATCCTATTGATGGAGAACCATGTGGAGAATGTGAGACATGTAAATCAATCACAGAAGGATCATCTTTGAATGTAATCGAGATTGATGCAGCTTCTAATAATGGCGTTGATAATATTCGAGAGATTAAGGAGCAGGTACAGTATTCGCCAGCAACAGGTAAATACAAAGTCTATATCATTGATGAAGTACATATGCTTTCCATCGGAGCCTTTAATGCTTTATTAAAAACATTGGAAGAACCACCGGAGTATGTCATTTTTATTTTGGCCACGACAGAAGTTCATAAGATTCCTATCACTATCTTATCAAGATGTCAGAGATATGATTTCCATCGTATTACATCAAATGTTATAAAAAAACAATTGATTGACCTTACCAATCAAGAAAAGGTAGAAGCAGAAGATAAAGCTTTGGAATATATCGCACGAATAGCAGATGGTTCCATGAGAGATGCGTTAAGCCTTCTGGATCAGTGCATTGCCTTTAATTTGGGCAAGAAATTGACGTATGATGCTACGTTAGATGTACTGGGAACAGTAGATATTCAGGTCTATAGTGAACTTTTAGATTTCATTATGGCACAGGATGTTGCGAAGGTTATGGACTTAATTGAAGATGTTGCTAGTCAAGGAAGAGAATGGTCACAATTTATCACAGATTTTTTGTGGTTTCTAAGGAATCTTTTATTAGTTGGGCAGGGAACAGATGCAGAAGAAGCATTAGAAGTATCTACTGAACAAATGAAGTTTCTACAGGAGAAAGCAAAGTTGATCGATGAAAAATTATTGATCAGGGATATTCGTATTTTATCAGCATTGTTGGAAAAATTACGTTTTGCTACAACAAAAAGAGTCTTAGTGGAAGTAGAATTAATCAAATTATGCAAGCCAGAAATAGAGATGAAGAATACTGATCTTGCTGAAAAAGTAAAATCATTAGAAGAACAATTAAATCTCGTCGTGCTGCAATTAAAGAAAAAAGAAAAAACAAAAGAAGAGAAAAATACTAAGAAACTACCGGAACAAAAATCAGGGCAGGAAGAACAAATAAGAAAATCTATAGAAAGACTTCCAGAAATGATTCGTTATTGTTTAAAAAGAGCTGAGTTAAAGTTCGATGAAAAAGAAAAGGCAACAACGTTTACTTTTCCAGAGGAATGTATCCTTGAAAAACAATATGTCATTGATCATAAAGAGTTGATTGAAAAATCTATTCACACACAAATTATTGTGTGAATCAAAGAAAAAGAGGATAAAAATGAAAAGAAAAGTTGAACTATTATTAATGGCAATGGCACTAATTGTGTTGGCCATTATTTTTTTACAAGAAACAACAACAAAATGTGTATTACTTGTGGTACTGATTGTACTGCAAGTGATCACTGAGAAAGAAATTAAAGAAAATTAAAGGAGAATTTTATTATGAAAATTGATAGAAAATTATTTGAAGCAGCACTGCAGATTGCAAAAAAAGGTATTTCAAAGAAAGCAGATATAACATCTAAAACTCTGGTAGAAATCAAAAATTCAGGAATTTCTCTTGTTGGTATGAATGATGGAATGTCTGTTATTACCAATATGCCACCAAATAGTTTCGTTTTTGAAGAAACTGAGGAAAAGAAATTTTTAGTAGATCCTTCATTTATGATGGATTTGTTAAAACAGCTTCCAAAATCTGTAACAGAAATTGAGTTTGATGCCGAAAATGGTCTTGTTTTAAGATATGAGAAATCTGAATTCAAGCTTGAGACAATTGAAGGAGCAGATATGTTTCCAATGCCTACTAAGAAAGGGGTAGATGAAAACTTTGTTACGATCGAAGCGAATGATTTACGTCGCATGGTTCGTGCCACTGCATTTGTATCAGTACGAAAAGATGATTCTGTATCTGTAGGACAAGAAGCAATGAAATGTCTTGCAATTCATTGTGCAAAAGATGATATTAAAATTTATGCAGCAAATCCTTATCTTTTTTCAAGTTGTTTAAAAACACATGAAAATAATGGTGCTGATTTCAATGTATTGATTTATGCAGAAGATATTAATGAAGCAATCAACGCATTTCAGAATAAAGAAATTCAGATTTTTGCGGATGATAAATTCATGTATCTAGCAGATGATTATACTTTTATTTCACTGCGTATTGTAAATGCAAAGGAACTTACAATCAATACTACTTTAAAGAAAATAGAAACTAATAAAGATCTGACAAAAGTTAACGTAGCTAAAAATCTGATTTTAGGAACTATTAAACGTGCATGTTTATTATCAACGGATCGAAAAATGATTCGTATTTTGTTAAAAGCAAATAAAGAAACGAATTTATTAAATATCCAGGGCAAGAGTGATAGAGGATCTATTAATGAAGATATTGAAGCAATCATTGATGGAAAAGATGCGGAGATTTGCTTTAATGGAAGCTATTTATTAGAAGTTTTGAATGCCATGGATTGTGAAAATACAGAGATTAGATTTGATGCAGCAAATGAAAGGACTCCAATGCTTGTAAAAAATGGAGATGCTGAAGTAGTTACAGATTCCACTTATGCTATTGCATTATTAAAAAGGAAATAGGAAAGTCCTAAAGAAAAAATGATGAATGAGAATAATTTAGAATAGTAGAAAGGAAAATAATATGAATAAGAATGAGTATAAAGTGAATACATATGTTTTAATTAAGAATGGTGAAATTTATGAAATTGATGAAGAAGGGTGTGTGAAGAAAGCTAAGAATGGAGAAAATGTTCCATTTTATAGAAAACGAGAAATTTCAGAAGCACTTTGTAAAATGACAAAAAGAAAATCATCAAAATTTTTACTTGTAAAAAAAGATGACTTTATTCATATGGAACAAAACGGAGGAACAGAAAAAATTTTCTGTTCCTTAATGTTTCCATTGGCAAAAAACAAACCTTCTAAATGGGTTACATTTATGGATGATCTCGTAACTCTATTACCACAGTTAAATAAGGAATATCATGAAAATCTTAATATGATTTCACAATGCGATAAAGAGTTGACAGATTTAATGCATATGATAGAAGGATCACATGTGAATTTAATTTCTTATATTCGATATTATAGGAAAATTAGAAAAAATAGATGCCTTAGAAGAGAATGCAAAACAAATGTTGAATTAATCGATCAAATTAGAAATTCTTTAAATTTTACATTTAAAGAAATAAATACAATGAAAGGGAGTTTGTATAATGCGTATTGTCCAATCTATAACTATAGAACAGATTGGATTGTTGATCAAAATCGTTTAGCTAATACGCTTACAACACATTGCCAGTAAAGGAGAAAATCATATGAGTAATAAATTTGAAAAACATGGTGGATTTGAAGATGTAAATATAAAAACATCTCAAACTCCGATCAAAAGCAAACAGGCTTATTATGTATCAGTCTATTATAGCTTTTCACAGGAAAGTCCATTATATATGTTTGAGTCAGAAGAAGCAGCAGTTAAATTCATTAGAGAACAGTATAATGAAGAGTGGCAAATAACAATGAAAGAAAGAGAAGAGCATAATATTCCGGTTGAAGCAGATGAATTATTACGACAGATTTCAGATGATGGCCATTTCGCTAGAATTGAACAGGTTGATTATAATAATCCATGGTTTATGGAATGGAATGTTACAACTGTATGGAATGAACCAAAAACAGAAGGTGATCCTAAAACAAATGGGATTGCTTCAAAAGATAAAGGAGAACAAAATGGGAGAATTTAATGAAGCACAGGTGGCTGCAATCAAACATAAGAAAGGACCTATGTTGGTGTTGGCTGGTGCAGGGTCAGGAAAAACTACAGTATTAACATATCGTATTAAAAACCTGATTATGAACAGAGAAGTTAATCCAAAGAACATTTTAGTGCTTACATTCACGAAGGCAGCAGCAAAGGAAATGGAAGAACGTTTCCATGGTATGATGCCTAAAAGAAATCAAGTTACATTCGGAACATTTCATAGTGTTTTTCTAAGAATTTTAGTAAAACATGGAGGCTATTCTTACAAAAATATTGTTTCGCCAAGAGTGCAGACAGATATTATTCAAAGAGCAGCTACAGAACTTGATCATTATTTAGGTTCTGGTTTCCAGGAGTGTATGGATAAGACCAAGGAAATTATTTTGAATATCGAATTGATCAAAAATCATCGAATTAAAGATGTAAAAGAGATTTCGGAAAAAGAGTTAGAATTGAAAAACATGTCTGCAGATACAGCATGGCAATTTTATCAGTATTATCAGAATTATATGCAGCAAAAGCATATGATTGATTTTACTGATATGTTACTTCTTACTTATAATCTCTTTAAAGAGAAATCGGATGTTCTGGATTATTACAGGGATTTATATCGGTATATTATGGTTGACGAATATCAGGATACTAATCCAATCCAAAATGATATTATCATGTTACTGGCAGAACCAAGGAATAATTTGTTCTGTGTAGGGGATGATGATCAGTCAATTTATGGATTCAGAGGTGCAGAACCAAGTATCATGTTACAGTTTCCAAAAGAATTTGAACATGCAAAGGTTATTCAGCTGCCATTAAATTATCGATGTAAAGAAAATATTGTTCAAGCTTCAAATCGTCTAATATCTTTTAATAAGAATCGTTATAATAAGAGAATTTTAGCAGCTAGAACAGAAAATCCAACAGATGCAGATGTTATCTTTCATGCGTATGATAAGTACAGCGAAGAATGTAATTATGTAAAGAATGTATTGTTAGGTAATGATAAACAGGCTGCAATGATTGGGAATGTACCTTATGGAGATACAGCGTGTTTATTCCGAACCAATCGTTCTGTTGAAAAATTTGCCGGAAAGCTGATTGATAGTGAGATTCCTTTTTATTCCTTAGAGCCTTTACGCAATATGTTAGATCATTTTGTTGCAAAACAGATTATGGCATATTTTGAGGTCGCAATGGGTAATGAGAAAAATCTTTACGAGATTGTGAATCGGCCAGTGCGATATGTAGAGAAGAGGTATGTAAAGCCTAGTACAACTTTAGCACAATTGAAAAGTATATATGCAAATGCGGATAGTGATAAGAGCTATGTATATGAAAATTTGCTGAAACTGGAAGAAGATCTGCATATTTTAAAAGAGTTAGGTACTCCTAGCAAGATGATTCAATATATTTTTTCAGAGGAAGGAATTAATTATAAAAAGCATTTGAATAATTGTTCTAAGATTATGCATATGACCGAAGAAGATATTGATGATTTAAAGGAAACAACAAATCAGCTTTACATTTTCTTCCGAAAATATGATACGATGGATAATTTAAAGAAAGGAATTGAGCAGTACACCAGAATGATTCAGGATGCATATAAGAATCAGGATCGAGTTGGCAAAGTTGCTTTAACTACAATTCATTCAAGTAAAGGGTTAGAATATCAGCGGGTTATCATTTTTGATGTCAATGAAGAAAATCTTCCATATCGGAAGGTTGATGAAAAAACTGATATTGAAGAAGAACGAAGATTGATGTATGTGGCGATCACTAGAGCAAAAGATCAGGTTATTATTTTATATAATAACAAAAATGCATCTCAGTTTGTTTCCCAGTCTCAATTAGCAAAAGCTGATTTTAAAGTAGGAGATATGATCTTACACAAAGCCTTTGGAAAAGGAAGAATTGTAAATACTGATAGTAAATATATTCAGATTGAATTTCCTGAAAAGAACAGAACTATGAAATTTAATTTTGAATATGCTATCACAAAAAATATTATTAAAAAACTTTAGTTTTTTCAGCTGTCACATTGAATTGTGGCAGCTTTTTTTATTCATAAACATGTTTGGTATAATTGAATTATGACAAGAATGAGCGAAAATATATAATATAAAAATGAGATGATAATGCTACTCATATGGTAGTATTTATGTTATAATATATAGAGTGGATTATGAGATAGTTTTGTAATCCTATCAAAATTCATAAAATTAGGAATGAACTCAGGAAACCTTCGGGTCCTGGGTCTTTTTTTATGTCAAAATAGAAGGAGGAAGGTCATGAAGAAATACATTGCAATATGCGAGAAAAGTAGTATTATGGAAAATCTTGCAGAAGCATTACCAGAAAAGCTCGTAAAAAGAGGGCGTAATTATTACGGCGAACACTATCAGATTCATGCTCTAAGTGGACACATTTTTGAATTATTTAATATGGAAGATTATCCAGAGTATCCATCAAAGAAAAAAGGATGGGATCTTGATGCATTACCATTTTTTCCAAAGACTTTTCGATACAAATTGATGCAAAAAACTACCGGAGGGACGAGTGCGAAAAAAATATTTGATGATATCGTAAAAGGAATTGAATGGGCAGATGCCGTGATCCATGTAGGAGATAGTGATGATGAAGGACAGGTACTGGTAGATAACGTGCTGCATTATGCTAAATGTACTAAGCCAGTATATCGTTTAATCCAAGATTCCAATACTGTTGACGAGTTTAAAGAAGCATTGCAGAAAATGAAACCAAATAATTCTCCGGAATATAAAGCAATGGCATTGGAGGGAAGGTTCCGTGCTTTTTATGACTGGCTCTACGGGATCAACGCTTCCAGATATGCATCATTGAAATTCGGAACAACTGGAAAAGATTGTTTTCATGTAGGACGAGTAATCACAGCTATTGTATTTGAGATATTTAAAAGAGATTATGAGATACAAAATTTTGTTCCGCAGCCATATTTCCAAAATGTGAGTAAGGAAGGACTTACATTAACATCTAAGACAACATTTAAAACAGAAGAAGAAGCATCAAAAGTTGCGGATCAATATAATCGGGCAGGAGCTAAAGTAATAGCTATGAATCGAAGAAAAACAGTAATCCAGGCACCTAAATTATTCAGCCAGAATACATTACAGGGATGGATGGGAAAGTATTATAAGATGTCACCGTCTGATACGTTAAAAACAGTACAATCATTGTATGAAAATGGATATGCCAGTTATCCAAGAACAGAGTCGGAATATCTGAAAAGTGAAGAAAAAAATAAAATAAAAAAAATCATACAGTCACTTCAAGGCAGTGGTGTAGATCTTGCATTTAAAGATAGTAATAAGATCTTTAATGATAAAAAGGTCATTGCTCATAGTGCATTGGTGCCAACAGGTAAGATTCCAGATATGAATAAGCTAAATCAAAAAGAACAGATTGTCTATAAAGAAATCGTAGATCGTTTCCACGAAGTGTTTTTCTCGGAAGAATGTATGGTGCATCGTACAACACTCGATATCCAATGTTTGAATGAAAAATTCAGAATACAAGGAGATATTTATATCAGTAAAGGATGGAAACAGGTAAAAAATCTTAGAACAAATGATCGTGAGATACCTGATTTTCAAAAAGGTGATAATATTCCGATAAACTTTCAGCCGGAGAAGAAGATGACAACACCACCAAAACATTATACAACAGATACATTGGTAAAATTTATGGATAATCCATTTGCGAAAGATGAAGAGATCGAAGATGAAGATACAATGTATGCAAATATACGAAAGGGTGCAACAATCGGAAAAACATCAACGCGAGCAGAAATTATTAATAAAGCTCAAAAATCAGGATATATCTCATTAAAGAAAGATATTTATCGGATTGAACAAAAAGGAATCTTCTATATTAATTCTCTATTTAAACTAGGAATTGATTTGAGTAAGGAAAGCACTGTTAAAATGGGCGTATTACAAAGAGAAGTTGGGACAGGCCAGATTTCAATTAAGAAGGCATTACAGCTTATTTATGAAGATGTAAATCATATGTTTGAAAAACGAGATCAGAATTTCTTACCTGTCATTTGTAGATGTCCGATTTGCAGAGGAAGAGTTTTGGAATCTGTATCAGGGTTTCAGTGTGAGAATAATGATTTGATCATGATGAAAGATCATCCATATTTTGCAGCTGTCAAGAAAAAAGTTGATCGAAATATGGTAGCAGAACTTTTCACGCAAGGAAGTGTGGATTTGTTAAATTGTAAATCCAAAAAAGGTAAAAGCTTCAATGTGAAAGTCATGTTGGAAGAAGCAGAGGATGGAAGTATTGTAACTAATCATGGTTATGTAAGAATCACAACAGAATTTTTAAAGGAAGGTATTATTCGATGAAGAAAAAAATTGTATTATTTTTATGTGTTATGGGTATTATGACAGTTTTAACAGGGTGTTCTAGTGGAAGTAAAGAAATTTATACACCTCAAAATATACAGGAAAAGAAAGCAAAAAAAGTGGCTGATAAATTTGTGAAAAAGGTCCAAAAAGAGGACTACAAAGATATTAAGTCATATATTTATATTCCAGACAGCACATTTATTAAAGATGATGATGTATCTTGGTATATTGAAAGAAGTAATCTTGAGGATATCGTAGGAATGTCAAAGAAGCAGATTGTGTTAACCAATATGGAAAAAGACAATACGGTAATTGATGATTCAGATAATAATAATGCAACTACAAGAAAACTAACGTATACAACAGAAGATTCCGAGGATTATGAAATTATACTTGTTCAGGATAGGAATAATGATTGGAAAATCTATATGCCAGATATCTATGTATCAAATTATAAGTATAAAGCAGAAAAAAGTCTTACGACGTACATTAATGGAATCGAAGTTACAAGTGATTACATAGAGAAGAGTAATGGTGTAGTGGATGATAATTATACAACGTATGATATTCCTTTTGTACCGAATAGAGAATTTACAATCACATCATCAGATGGATTTGAAGAAAATGTGACAAGTAATGACAGTGATGTGCAAATTGATAAAAATAAAAAATAAATGCAAAATTGTAGAGAGTGTGTTAAATATGCAAAATACACAAATGGAATAAAGATAACAAAACATCATCGATACTAAGATGATGTTTTGTTAGAAAGGGGAAAGAAGATGCAAATAAGCCAAAAAATCGGGCAATATGAAGTTTTAAAGACATATGGAAAAGATGCAGCCATTGTAACAGATACAATGTTTGAAACAACAGACAGTTATATTATGACGGTATCTGAACAATTAGATTTGTTGGGGATTAAAAATTATGATCTTATTGGATTCCCAAGTCTGATTAATCAATTTCAGTGGGAAAATAAAGCATGTTTTATATATAAAGAATTTGAAGGAGCACGATTAGATACAATACCATATGATATTGATTTTGCGGTAAATGCAATTAAAAATTTATGTCTGTCTATTTATCAGGTGTGGACATTATCAAATGGATATTTTTATCCAGAAATTGATATGAATCAATTATATTTTACGAAAGATCAAAATCTGGTATTTAAAAATGCGTATAACTTTTCAATGTATAAAAAATGTGATGAGGGTTTTATTACAAAACAATTATCCTATGTGTTGTATCAATTAGTAACAGGAAGAAAGCAATTAGATGATATTCGCAGTATTGATCCATCATTTTCTTATATCTTAAACTCTACAATACTTAAATGTGCAAAAGGAGAGACGGTATTAGGTATTAAAGCATTTGCAACAACGTTGCAGCAATATAAAGAAACTGATCTGATAGTATATCAACAGGATCGAAGTTTGCGGCCGCCACGCAGGAAGAAAAATACATTAACACGTTTTATGCCAAATCCAGAACAATTGGAATTTTATAAGATAAAACAGGATATAAATCGTGAAAATATGGAGAATACTGCCGAGATACTATCAAAACCTATTGTTTCAGAGGAAAACAGACAAAAGCTAGAAATAAATGATTCCAAACAGAAGCAGGGAAAAGAAGAAACTCTGGAAAATCATATAACAGAACATGAAGAAGAAATGCTGCTGCCGGAAGAAGAGTTACTGGCGATTAAAACAAAAAAAACATTAGCAACAGATGAAGTAGAAGGAAAAAAGAAAAGAAATCTTCAAGAGGAATCATTAACAAAGGTTGCATCAAAGCAACAAAAAGAAGCGGAAGATAAAAAAGATCTGAAAATAGAAAAATCAGAAGGGCAGCGTATTTCATCTAAGAAGCCGAAAGAGAAGATTAACAGTCAAAAGAGTATTAAAAGTTTAGAATCTGAAAAAAAAGAGCAAAATATAAAACCAAAATCTAAAACTGAATCACAATCAGGTAAAATAGAGAAAATAGGAAAGGAGAAAGATCATAATAAAAAGATAATTCCACAAGACGAACTTAAAGAAAAGGAGACTCATCCAAAGTCTCATATTCCAAAACTAAGATCACAAAAATCTAAAGTTCTCAATAAGCAGGAAGAAAAAAGAATTCAAAATATATCTTCAGCAGGTAAAGGATCATGGAATAATATAAAACTTCCAAAGGCGAATAATGACAAAACAGAAAAAAAGGAAGTAAAAGTTCTTAATGATAAAGAATCTTTGAATTTAAAACAAAATAAGGAAAATGATTCTAAAAAAGAGAACAGTTCTAGTAAAAAAGAAATAGAAAAACATAATAAGATTCTGAATCATCAAAAAATAAATAACCAGAAGGAAAATCATGAAAATCTGAGACAAAAAACTAATACAATACAGGAAACGGAAATTGTTAAAGAACCGAATCATGATGAAAAGTTATCAGATATTCCAGCATCTATTATTGCAGAAGAAAATGGGGAAGATATAAAAAATGCTTCTGTTTCTAACAATGAGATAATTCTTGAAAATAAAAAGGAAATGCCAATAGAATCATCCTCGATAAAAAAAGCAATTCAGGAGAAAGAAAATATAATCTATGAAAGTGAAATAAAAGATTTTGTAGAACAGAATTCTTCTATACCAGATATTAAAAAAGAAGCTACTATACCAATTAAGACGGAATACAAGGTAAAAAAAGAAAGAAAATTTATAATGCCTAAAATCAATATTCCAATGAGTGTATGTATTGCGATCATTAGCTCTGTACTTTTAGTTATAGGAGTCGGGGGATTCTTCATACATAATATTCATCAAAAAAATAAATATAATGATATTATAGAGGTTGTAGATCGCAGCACAAACCAAAAAGAAAAAATCAAGATGTTGCATCAGGCAATTGATATATTACCAAAGGAATCAAAAGCATACGAAAAATTGCTAGATGTATATTTAGAGGACGCGGTATTTAGTTCTAAAGAAGAAAGTGCTTATCTTAAAACGATTCATCAGAATTGGGACAAGGTAAAAAAAGGAGATGGCTATGGAAACTTGTCTTATGAAATTGGAAAGGCATATTGGTATTACTATGAATATGATGATATGAATAATGAAGAAATCACAAGAATGAAAAGTGCTGTTCAATGGTTTGAAGATTCTTTGAAATACAAAAGCACAGCAAAGCATCATAGAATTGCCAAAATTTATTGTGAGATTGGAAAATTTAATCAAGAGATCACATTAAATGTAAAGGAAGGAACAGATAAAGGAGTTTATAAGAAATATTATAATAACCTTAAGGATCTATTAGAAATAGGAAATTCAAACACTGTTGCATCCTTAGAATTATACAAGTTAACGGTAAATTCTATTGATACTTACCGAGAGCGATTTATTGATGATGGTATTAATGAGGAAGAGATCAATCAAACAAAGCAAGATGTTTTATATAAAGTCAATGAAACTTCTGTGGTAACTGAAAAAGAAAAGGAATTGAAAAATACAATATTATATAGCAGCAAGCAATAATCCACGGTTGTTTGTAGTTATCAGTTGTTATTTAACATAATTTATGATATTATATTATTGTATTTTTATTAGATTCCCGACGGTATTAGGATACTTGGGACTTTTTATAGAATAACGATTAAAATAGAACATTATCAACCCAAAGGGCGTAAATTTAGCAGATATTTTATATCTGCTTATTTTTATGTCCTTTTTTATTTTGAGAAAGGAGAAAATCAACGTACACAGTACAAAAGCAACTATCAATATGCTATAATTAGGAGAAAGAAACTATGATTTACGAAGGAATTCTTCCTAAACATGATTATGCATTTGGAAAAATCATGGAAGACAAAGAAACCTGTAAACGATTTATAGAACAGACATTGGATATCAAAATTCGTGATTTGGTTTATTTGGAAAAACAAAAGACCTTAGATCCAGCTATTGATGTCAAAGGTATTCGATTGGACGTTTATGTAGAAGATGATCAGAATACTGTATATAATATTGAAATGCAGTCAGCAAATCGAGGATCATTACCAAAACGCAGTCGATATTATCAAAGTGTTATGGATGTAGAATCCCTAAATCGAGGAAGTGTCTATCAGGAATTACAGAAAAGTTTTGTGATTTTTGTTTGCTCTTTCGATCCATTTGGAAAAAAATATATGAAATACACTTTTGATAATCGTTGTCAGGAAGTATCTAATTTATCATTGGAAGACGGAACAACTAAAATTTTTCTTAATACAAAAGGGAAGATTTATAACGTATCCAAGGAATTGCAAGATGCTCTGAGATATTTGGAAAAGCCGATTATTAAAGAAGACAGCTTACAATTAAGTAAGATGATCGAAGCTCAATTTCGAAAAGCAATGTCTGATCAGAAATGGAGGCAAGATGTGAAAGCAATGGAAATTCGATATCAAGAACTTCTACAAGAGGGTCGTATAGAAGGACGTACAGAAGGACGTAACGATAGAGAGATGGAGATTGTTTTAGGTATGATTGAAGAGGGTGCTTCCGATGAGATGATTCTAAAATACTTGAAAATCTCAAAAGAAAGACTCGAACAGATCAAAAAAAATCAAAAAGTACACGTATAAAAACATATTAAATAAAGAAAAGATATAGGCAAAAAACAGACAGAAAAATTACTGTCTGTTTTTTTATTGCCTTTATGAAAGGAGAAAAAATCAAATGACAAAACAGGTTGTGGCAAAACGTAGCTTATCCGAAGGAACAGTACAATTAGAAGAATGTATATGGGATAACGGATCTGTAACATATGATGTGTGTTTGATCTATACATCTTCACAGGCGACAAGTAAGAACTTTCATAGCATAGAAACTATTGAAGAAGCTTGTCGCATATATAATGAATACTCTGAGGAGTTATGTGAAGTATATAAGAACAAATACCGAAAAACACAACGAAAAGAAGGAAAACTTATTATTCAGGTGCAATAACTGAATGTTTATGCATTGTATTATAAAGGAAGGAAGAGAAAAAATGAGAGACTTAAACATAATCACAGTGTCAGGAACTGTAAATCGTGAACCAGCTTATAAAGAGAATAAAGAAAATCCAAACAGAACGATTTTATATTATAGTATTGAAATTTATACAGGAAGAGATTATTATCCGGACAAAGAAAAGAAGCAGTTAGTTCATGAAAAAATCTATCTTAATTGTGTCAATTATGGGAAAACGGCAATGGAATTGGTTAATAAGGTTAAAAAAGGATCTTATGTGCAAGTTTCAGGAGAGCTTAGACCAAATAATTATGACAGAGAAGATGGAAAAGTGTATGGGCTTCAAATCATGGCCAATACATGTATTCCAATGAATCAGCTAAATCAGCAGAACAATAATCAAAATACACAGAAACAAAATCAGAATAATTCAAGCAAAAGACAGCAGAGGCAGTCTAACCATGCAAATCCTCAGAATCAGGAATCAAGAAACTCTAATAGAGGACAGCATTCTGAGATGCAAGGGCAGAACACAACTGAAACAAGTACAAGTGTACCGCCTAAAAAAAGAGCTACAATGCCAATGGCACAAGAAGTAAATAAGCAGCAATCAGCAGGGAATTCATCCAATAGAACATCAAATTCAAATCAGCAGAATTCACAATCTAATACTGGCAAAAATGCTTCAACTCAAAGAAGTAATAATTCTGGAAGAAAAAATTCTGAAAGATCAAATCAACAGCCAAGTAGTAGTAATAATGAGTTTGCTGGTCTTGCACCGGAAGAAAATCCATTTAATATGGCAGCGGTGAAGGATGATGAGTTTCATAACCCTTACGGAGATGGAAATTTACCAGATCCAAATGACTTTATGCAAAATGGAGATAATTAATTATATATATTAAGGAGAATGAGTAATGAAAGAACAAACAATGAAAGAAACAACACTAAAGGTTAAAAATCAAACAACAACATTACAAAAAGCAATTATTTTGGGTGATATTGTGTTTATGATTGGATCCTTTTCAGTATTTTTATGCAACTTATTAATTTCCTATATTTTATATCGAAATGAAGGAAAAGAAGGAGCAGAGAAATGGAAAATTGTATTATTAGTTTTCTTATTTTTAACTGGAGGACCAGTTAACTCTTTATTAGGGTTAGGGAATGTAAGTTTATTTAATACATTTTTATCCAAAAATAAGGCTAGTAAAAAAGAAGCAGTAGAAACTAATGAAGAAGAGATTATTAATAATTCATCAGAAGTTGAAAGTGCAGTAAAAGAAAAAAGTGTGAAAAAATCTGAAACAAAAAAAACAGATCCTAAAAAAGAAGTAGACTTATGGTTAAATCATTTTGCCTACCAGACAATCAATCGCTTCATCATGGAAGCAGACGCAAGTGGTTGTGACTTTTTACAGGTAAATACATCTGGAAAAGTAGAAGGATATGGAGAAGAAGATGGAGAATTGAAAAAAATGTATGAAGATACAATTGAACGGTTACCAGATTCTAAATTTTTCCCTTATGTATGTTCAGAATTTGAACGTCTTTGGAGAGAAGTTTCTACAGATTATTCCGATGATAAATTTGTGATTCAGTGGAAATAATCGACACTTTATGTAGAATGTAGGAGGAATTCTACATTTTCACATTTCAGATAACAATTTAACTAAATAATAATAGAATTTCAGACGAAGGCCGTCGCATTAATGATTAAGAATCAGAGATGCGGCGGCCTTTTTTTTGTTTATAAGAAAGGACCTTTAAATTTATGAGAAGAAAGAAAAATAAACAGATGGAAGGGCAAATGTCTATTTTTGATATGTTTTCTTCTGTCATTGAAAATACTAAAACTGAGGAAGAAAATGTTACAGTTTCAGAAGGTGGCATTGCTGCAGCTGACATAACAGCAGTAGAGACAGGAACGCAAACATCTATTTTCGACTTGTTTTCTACAGATGAACAAGATACACAGAAACAAGAAAAAAAGCCTAAAAAGAATTTCTTCCATAGAACAATTCAGTTCGCAAAGAGCTTGGAAGATAAATGGAAGAACAATCTAGCAGCATTAAAAATGTTACTTGGGTTGGACGATTATGCTGATGAAGATCAGCAAACCATCTTGTCAAGTTATGAAGGATGGGGTGGATTGTCTTCATATTTCGAAGTGGAGGAAAAGAAAGTACAGTTAGAAACCCTTGTTGGAGAAAATACATATAAGGGAATTAAGTCTTCAATCTTAACATCCTATTATACAAATGAAAAAATCATAAACTTTATGTATCAGATTCTATCTGAAATAGGAGTCAAAGGGAAGTTGAATATTCTTGATCCTTGCATGGGAACAGGAAATTTCTATCGGATGCTTCCAGATACATTACAAGATTCAAACTTGTACGGTGTTGAGTTAGAGGAAACGAGCTGTAATATCGCAAAACAGCTATTTCAGAAAGCCAATATTCAAAATTGTGCATTTGAAAAAGCTGATCTGCCAGACAATTATTTTGATCTGATCATTGGAAATGTACCATTTTCCGATTTTAGTGCAGCAGATAATACGTACGGCTCATGCTTAATTCATGATTACTTTTTTCTTAAAGCATTAGATCTTGCCCGACCGGGTGGAATTGTTGCTATGATAACCACAAAAGGTACAATGGACAAGAAATCTAGCCGCATTCGTAAGATGTTAGCGAAAAAAGCTGATCTTTTATGTGCCATCAGACTTCCAGAAACAGCTTTTGCAGTGACAGGAGCCAAGGTTTCTACAGACATTTTATTTTTCCAGAAAAGAAGATACCAGACGGTCGGTGATGAACCGGAATGGGTAAACATTGCACAAGAAGCTAATATGTATTTTGGCACGCATCTTAATCATATGTTAGGACGTATGATGGAAGAAAGTGGACCATACGGAAAACGCTTTGTATGTAAGGAAAAAGAAGGTATGGACTGGAAAGCATGTATTGATAATTTTCATTTGGAAAGTTATCTCAAAGATGTTTATGAACCAGGTCAGACAATTGAGAATAACGATGAAGAATATGTTCCGGCAGTAGATTCCATTAGTAACATGTCCTATGGAATTTACAATGATCATATTTATTACCGAAAGAATTCCATGATGAAAAAAATTCCGGATACAGGAATGGTCGCAAAAAGAATTGCAGCCATGATCGAATTAAGAAATGTATTAAAGGAATTGATTTCTAAAGAAATGCAAGATGTTAGTGATGAATCGATTGAACCATATCGTAAGAAATTAAATATGACTTATGATAAGTTTCAAAAAAAATTTGGACTGATCCATAGTAGAGGGAATAAATTAGCATTTCAGGAAGATGATAGTTATTACCTCCTTTGTTCTTTGGAAAATCTGGATGAAAACAATAAGCTAAAAAGCAAGGCAGATATATTCACAAAAAGAACTATTGTTCCTCATTCTGTGCCAGATAAAGTCAATACAGCACAGGAGTCATTATTATGCTCACTGAATGAAAAAGGATGTATTGATTTTGCTTTTATGGAAAGTATTTATGACAAAGCAGAGAAAGATATCATTGAAGAACTTCAAGGACAGATCTTTTTAGATCCAGAAACCGAAGAGTATGTCATGAAAGATGAATATTTATCAGGCAATGTTCGAAAGAAATTGGAATTTGCAAAGTGTGCAGCAAAACAGGATAAAAAATATAATATCAATGTCGCTGCATTGGAAGAAGCACAGCCGGAGCCATTAAAAGCTGCAGAGATTGATGCAAAACTTGGTGCAACATGGATTCCTGCTCATTACATTGAAGATTTCTTGGTTGAGGTTTTTGACACTCCACGAGAATATTTTAATGGAAATGGTATGAGTGTTACTTATACTAAAGAGACCGATCATTGGGATATCGAATGGTATCGAGATTCTGCAAACCAGAAAGCTGCGGTTACGTATGGAACAAAACGAATTAATGGATTTCTTTTGTTAGAAAAATGCTTAAACTTAAAAGATGCAAAGGTCTATGATACGGTTTGTGATGAAAATGATAATAAGAAAGAAGTATTAAACTCAAAAGAGACAACGCTTGCGATGGGCAAACAGGATGAGATCAGAGAAGTATTTCATTCTTGGATCTTTAAGAGCTATGATCGTCGTTGTGATCTTGAAAACATTTATAATGAAAGATTTAATTCCATCAGGTATCGTACATTTGATGGGGACTTTTTAAAAGTTCCAAATATGAACAGCGAGATTAAACTGTATAAACATCAAAAAGATGCAATCATGAGGATTCTATTTTCTAAAGACAATTCACTAATTGGGCACAAAGTAGGCTACGGAAAAACATATACTGCGATTGCAGCAATTATGGTGGCCAAACGATTAAAATTATCTGAAAAGAACTTATTTGTTGTTCCAAATCCATTAGTAGGCCAGTGGGGAGAAGAATTCATGAAATTATTCCCTGGTGCTAACATTTTAGTGTCCAGTGAGAACGATTTTACTCCGGCCAAGAGAAAAGAATTTTGTTCTAAAATCGCGACAGGATCATACGATGCAATCATTATTGCTCAGTCACAATTCCAAAAAATCCCGATTTCTCCTGAATATCAGGAAAAATATATTAAAGCACAGATTGAAGAATTAGATAAGCTGTTAGACTCTGCTGAGCAGAACTTTACAGTACGAAATATCGAAAGTTCCAAGAAAAAACTTTCTGTCAAGCTTGAAAAGTTACAAGATAGCAAGAGAAAAGATGATGTAATTTACTTTGATCAGTTGGGTGTTACTAAGCTGATCGTTGATGAAGCACATTATTACAAGAATCTGCTGTTAACAACGAAGATGAATAATATTGCAGGTATCAATACCAGCAGTAATTCAAAGAGAGCTTTTGATATGTTCATGAAATGCCAGTACATGGAAGAAAATTGCCGAAACAAAGGTATTGTATTCTTAACCGGTACTCCCGTGTCAAATAGTATGGCAGAAGTATACACAATGCAACGCTATTTGCAGTTAAATACCTTAAAAGAACTTGGCATTGACTCATTCGACAGCTGGGCATCGACATTCGGTGAAACAAAGACTGCCATGGAACTTGCTCCGGAGGGAACAGGGTATCGTGCCAGAACAAGATTCACACGATTTGTTGGATTGGCCGAGTTATTAACAATCTTTAAAGAAGTAGCTGATATTAAGGTCAAAGATATTAAAGAAATGGATGTGCCGAATGCCGTTATGGAGACTATTTCCATTGATGCTTCTGATGAACAGAAAAAATATGTAGATGGTTTGGCAAGCAGGGCAGCTCGCATTCGAGACGGTGGAGTAGATCCATCAGAAGATAATATGCTCAAGGTTACAAACGAAGGACGTAAATTAGCTTTAGATCAGCGACTGGTTGGAATTGAGGAAGAAAACTTTAATTCTAAAGCAAAATATTGTGTGAATCAGGTCATGGATATTTATGAGAAATATCCTGGAAAAACTCAGGTTATTTTCTTAGATTTATCAACGCCAAAGAAAGGAGAGTTTAACGTTTATAATGATGTAAAGGCTAAATTAATAGAAAGGGGAATTCCAGAAGGAGAAATTGCTTTTATCCATAGTGCTAAAACGAATAAACAAAAAGTTGATCTTTGCAAGAAGGTAAACGAAGGTGTTATTCGTGTATTATTAGGAAGTACAGATAAAGCGGGAACTGGTTGCAACTTCCAGAAAAAATTGATTGCCTTACATGATCTGGATTGTCCATGGAGACCGTCAGATCTTACACAGAGGTCCGGCCGTATTATCCGTCAGGGTAACTTTAATAAAGAAGTTTACATTTACCGATATGTAACGAAAAATACCTTTGACTCTTATTTATGGCAGACAGTGGAAAACAAGCAGCGATATATTGGACAGATTTTGTCAGAAGAAAACATTCCTAGACGTATGGAGGAAGATGATTTAACATTATCGTTTGCGGAAATTAAGGCAGCAGCCTGTGGGAATCCATTAATCAAGGAACAGATGGAACTTACGCAGCAAGTAAAACGATTAAAAATGCAGAAAAACAATTTCTTAAATCAATATTACGAGTTAGAGTCTTATATTAGCAAGATTGCTCCAAACAGAATTGAACAGTATAAGAAAAATATTGAAAACATTGAAAAAGATATCGAAGTTGCTAAAAAATATCATACAGGTGATTTCCATATCAAAGTTTTAGATAAATATGATTCCGATACAAGAGCAGAAGCTAACAAAATAATCCACAATATTCAACCATCTTATAAGAATGAACGAAAGATTGCCAGCTATCAAGGATTTGATATTATTCTTGATAGAAAGTCAGTTTACAGTCATCAGACAATGATTATTCGTGGTAATTATGACTATGAATTTGAATTCAGTGGCAGTACGAATATCATGTATCAGATTGATAAGATCATTGAATATGGAATATTGGAAGAATTAAAAACTTTCAAGAGAAGATTAGAGTTTGAATCCAGAAAATTTGCTACAGCAAAGACGGAATTAAATCCTGATTTTCCTCATGAAAGTGAATTAATTAAGAAACAGGCACGATTATCTGAATTAAATCAGAAATTGAGTGCGTAATAATCAAAATAAGGGGCAGGCATATATTTGTCTGTCTCTTATTTTTTTGCGACAAAATCTTTATAATTTTTTTGGAATATGATATAATACTAATGTATTTTTTATTAGACTTTGGAGTTTTAACAGAAAAACTCTGAACTTTTTTAAGGATAAAAAATCAATAGAAATTTCATAACCAATCATTTGGGCATAAAGTTTAGCAGATATTTTGTATCTGCTTCTTTTTATGCCCATTTTTATTTTTACAAAAGAAAGGAGAAAAAAATTGATAAAACTAAAAGATACGTATGAAAAAATTTTTGAAACTGTATGGCATAATTATACATGCGGTGATGTCGAGTTAAATCTGTTACATTTCGAATTTCCTGTTCATGCGAAGAAAGCAGAGCTGCTGGAAATCTATGCGAAACTTGTGAAAACGATCAATGGAGACGATGTTGTTTATCTGACAAATATTCAAAAATTTGTAGATGGACATGGAAGATCATATATTTCTGGAACAGTTATTGATCCAGATTTATCAGATTTTCAGGATAATTTTCAAGGAGATTTTTCAGAGTTTTTGACATCATGCTTCCAAGGTAAAAAAGGATGGTATCGAATTAGTCAGAACGATGAAGTAGGCAAATTACCTCATAGAAGTGTGTTTGGGGAAAGACTAGAATTAATTATTTAATGAAAAGGAGAAAGAAAAATCATGAAAAAAGAAACAGTACAAAAATCCCATGAAATGTATAAAAAGAAAATTGAAGAAAAAAAACTTGCTGATGAAATGATAATTCACGATATTCATTTAACACCAATGATTTTTGATGCAGATAGTTCATTTTATTATACATATTTTAAAATCAACAGTCTAAAAGATTGGGAGTTGTTAAAAAAAGTTTATGACATTCATCCTTTAAAAATGCAAGTTACAAATTTCCCAGAAATTATTATTGCGGAATCATGGTTTGATTTAGAGGATGCAGATATCTGTAAAGATGAGGAGGTATTTAAAAAATTTGAATTAAACCTGGATGAAATGCGATGGGAAAAGATTTCGGTAATGCAACAATCTACCATTGATTATTGGGAATCGCTTGGATACAAAATTAATTTAGAAAAAAAGGAGGAAGCAGTTTCTAATCAAAATATTACATACGCAACATTGCGAGTTGTACATCCTTGATTAGGAAACTATTAAGAAAGGAAAGATCATATTATGAATAAATTAGAGAAAAAGAATCTCCATAGTGGACAACATGTATGGCTTGTTTCTGATAATACATATCTTAGCGAACTTTATCTTCGCTCTTGTGACAGACCTGCTTATGAAATCCTTGAAGGTATGATTCGTGAGAAAAACCAGAAAAATGTCAAAGTAGAAGTTGCATCAGAACGGATAGACAACTTGCTAAACTTTATGTTAGATGGTGAAAGAGATACAGAATTTGGTATTAAAGAAGCCGATTATGGAAATAGAGTCCTATGCACTTCAAGAGAAGATGCTGAAAAGTATATTGAGAAAACAAAATTAATATTAGAGATTCATTCGAGAGGGCTTCGTGAAAAGGACTTTTCGCTGTCTCAATTACATGAATTACAAAACTATTTAGAGAGAACTGAAAAATGATAATGTAATAAGCTTTTCACGAGTCTTAGCTGATTTGAATTAGAAAGGAATAAAATTAAATGAAAGATAAAACACGTCTGATTGCACTATCTGATAGTCCAGAGATGGATGGAGAATTAGTTATTTTTGAAACAAACGCACCTTCCAAACGTCTAAAAGAGCTGGAAAAAGAAAGTTGTGCATTATTTACGGAAGAAGCTTATGATGAAATTCCAAATTGGTCTTATACGTTAGAATTTGAGGGATATTTATGTAGATATATTGATTCTGAACAGCATGTAACCCCATACGGAACATCAGAAGAATGGCAGCAGGAAAATTATCAAAATATTAAAGAAATTTATTATATTGATAAACTTAAGCCTGAGTCAATTAACTAAAGAGTTGTAGGTTTCTAGGTATAAAAATAAGAAGGAGAAAATCATGATAATAAGAAAGTTAGAAGTAAATGGGAAAACTGTTGTTTTAACGGAAGATGTGATTCGTGAATTACATCGCCAAGAACATATTGAAGAAGGAAAACTTATGATAGAGAGATTCGCCTCAAAAGATGTTTATAATAAAATGACAGATGATGACTTCGATATGGTAGTCGATGAATTTGAATATATCTTGAATACAACAAATGATGATACTGCTGAAATGATGGAAGAAGCTGTTAAAAAGATTACTCAACAAGTAGAGGAACGATATTATAGTCAGACAACAAAAGCAGTGTTAGTTGCAAAAAGTTGAGATTGACAGTAAAAATTACATTTTATAGAAAGGAGGCTCGCTTAATAGCGAGAGCAAATTTATCCCCGACCTTAGAGGTTTGGGGATTTTTGCTTATTTACAATGAATATTCAAAATATATCAAAAAATGACAGAGAAGTAACAGTTACTCTAAGTTCTGATGAATTAGTCAAACTTTGCAATGTATTATATTATGCTAGAGACAAGTACGATGGAGACAATTTATATCACGAAATTAAGAGTGACTTAATGATCGCAAGAGATATAAGTCAGTATGGAAATATTGATGATACGACTCTTTCTAAAATTATAAAGGAAAGAGCAAAAGCAGCAAATCCATATCAGACTAAACCATCTCAAGAATTTTAAAAGGAGATAAATAATGTTAAAGAAAGAATTTACACAATATCCACATCATACTGATCCATATGCAAAGCATCGTATCACAGATGAAGAATTGGATTTTTTGTATGAACTGCAGAAAGAAATGAATACCCAACATTCCGACATGCTGACTTATCCACGTATCTGGGTTATTCAAGAACCAATCAAAAATTATCTCGACAATGTTGAGACTGATCTTAGAAATGATCCGGATGCAGTAGAATATCTAAATCAGATTGCTGATGGAGCAGATTTATGTATTGATTGTATCAATATAACAACTCCGCAGCAATTATATCAAACGATTCAGAGTATTATTAAGGATAATTCACTCGAAGAAAAGTATCAGGTAGAGTTGATTAACAATTATAAGGTCTTGATTCATGGGAAAAACGATATAGGCAAAACTATGTTATGGGAAGGATCATTAGAAAAAATCCAAAAGAATGGATTGCTTGCAATTGTAGAATGGGTTATGGGATATACATATCATCATGCAGAATTAAGATATTACATAAAAGAATTATATCAGCGTCCAGGGATCTTTTTCTTAACTTACAAAGATGGCGTACGTTATCTGCAAAAATACGCGGATAAGTATGATAAGGATGTAAAGCTAATTGAAACGTCTCCAATGGATTTATTTACAGATTGCAGTCCAGAAATAAAAAAACTGTTTGATATTTTACATACGGTTGATTTTAGCAAGAAGAACCGGAAAGTCTATATTTCTGGAAAGATTACAAAAACAGAAGATTATCAGGAACGATTTGATGTAGCAGCGAGAGAACTTTTGGCACAAGGATATGAAGTTGTAAATCCTGCATATGAAGGGACAAAATTAGAAAACGCTTCTTACGAAGATTACATGAGATTATCTTTTCAGTTGTTAAATGATTGTGACATCATTTACATGTTAAAAGGATGGGAAACAAGTCCAGGTGCAAATCAGGAGTTTGGCTATGCATTAGCAAAAGCTATGGAAATCAGATTTGAAAAATAAAAGGAGAAAATTTATGTTAGATTTATCAAATATTTTCAATAAAGATATGAAAAAAGCAATTATGTCCAAAGAAAAACTCGCAGAAATGTTAAGGGTTACGCCAGAAGCCTTAAAGGCATTTGAAAAATCCTATCAGCTATATTCCATGAATGAGCCGATCAGCGACAACCTTTTCAAAGTCAATGCAAAGCAGGCTGCAAGTTTAAATCCAAAACAGGATGTACCTGAAAAAGGAAAAGTTCAAGATTTGATTGACCGGATCGTGAATGAGCTTTTAGATCAAGCCCTCATTTATGAATATGACGGAAAACCAGGATTTACATATGGAAATATCTATTCTTGCAATCAAACGAGAACAGTTAAAGTTCCAGAAAACTCAGAAGTAACACTTGAAGAAATCAATGAGCTGCCAAAAGAGTTAAGACCTGATCTGACTGGACGATATGTTAAAAAAAGTCTTTCTGATGGTACGGGAGATGCATTGTTAGAGCAATATCAGCAGTATCTGAATACAAAAGATCCACGAAAAAAAAGGTTTCTTTATGACCATTTTCGTCAGGGATTAGATATGTTAGATCTGGATGGAATCAGCTATGCAATTTTAGATCGTTGTCAGAATTCCATAGGAAACTGGTTTCCACGATTAGTAAATGCGATTTTTTATTCTGATTTCTTTCAGCTGCCAAAGACAAAGATCATGAAAGTTCCATTGCCGGTATTACAAATGAGTCGAATGGAATATACAGAATTGTCGTCTACGACTTTTCAGATCATTGATCAATTTTGCCAGAAAGCTTTTGAATTAGACGAAACGAAAGAATACTTTATCAAAACTGGTGTTTTTTCTTCTAAATTTGATTTTCGGAATGCTTATATTCATGACGCAAAAGAAGTCAAAGAGATCGGAGAATATTTACTATTCATCAGTTTTCAGGCAAGTTGTTTTGCACACTATGATCTTTCTGGAAGAAACCAGCCAAGTATATATGGTGCAGCAACAACAAATGAGTGGGTCGTTAGAGAATTCATTAAGGATAAAGAAAACAATCCATGTATCTACAAAGGATTACCACTACATACAGAATATCGTGTATTTATTGATGCAGATACAAAAGAAGTGTTAGGGATCAATCCATACTGGGATCCGGATGTCATGAAAAAGCGATTTGGAAAAGAAGCGGATGCAAATAATCCAGATATGGTGCATGACTATGTGATCTATGCAGCACATGAGAAAACATTAATGGAACGATACGAGAAGAACAAAGAGAAAGTTCAAAAAGAGATCATGAAACTGTTACCATTTTTAGATTTAAGAGGGCAGTGGTCCATTGATGTGATGCAGAATGGAGAAGATTTTTGGATCATTGACATGGCATTAGCGAAAGATTCAGCTTTACTGTCTTGTGTCCCAAAGGACAAGATTAAAGCGGTAGAAGAAGACTGGATTCCAAGAATCTCAATCAAAGAACTGTAACAAATTTTATGAACTACCCACCACCTAAAGGTATGTGGATACGCAGCTGAGAATTTTATAAATATAAAAAAGGAGAAAAATTGTGAGAAAAGAATTAGGAAACATTAAAGAGCCTACAGACTTTGAAGGAACGGTAAAGGAATTAGCAGAACAGGTTTTGGATTTATCGACAAAACAGCCAGATGGGATGATTCATGATGCAGATACGATTTTAGCAGATATTATGGAAGCAGCAGACTTTCAAGTTAGTGGAATTTCTGATGATATATTAAAATTGTATCTTGAAGTAGAAAATAAGGACGATTTTGAATCATTATTTTATTTAATTACAGATGAAAAATTTGAAGATTATCTAGTAGAAAGCAAAAAAGTGATGGAAGAAAATATTTTGAAAGCAGAACCAAGAGCTATTCAAGTATATCTTTCAGATTCTGGCAATGATGAAAAAGAATCTATCATTTTTAAAACAGATGCTCCCAAAGCAGTGATCGAGAACTGGATAAAAAGTCAGCATAATTCAATTTCTTCAAATTATCCATTCCACCATATAGTAATGGAATTGTTAAATGAGGGATATATGGTTAAATTATTATATGATCAATACTCAAAATGTAATGATGTCGAATTGATCGATCAGTATTCTTGCGAAGAAATATATCATGTAGGCTGTAGTATTGGAGATATATTTCATCATATGAAAATTTTTAATAGTTTATATTATGATGCTTCTGGTGTTCCATATATTAAATTAACTGATTCCATGGATGGCAGTGATTTAAGAAAGATTGCAAATGTATTAGGAATTTACTCAATAAAAGCAAATGAATTTTGTATTTCTAAAAGGAAAGCATTAATATGCAATCTTGATTTTGTTGATATAATGAGAATAGCAGAACATGAAAAATACAATGTTGAAACTGGAATAATAAAAAATTCAAATGATGAATGTTATATTCTAACTCGAAAGTAATGCCACCATTATATGGAGAAGATTTTGTCTTGAATGAGAATAGCTAGAAATTAATTTTTGGAGCAGATACATATTTTATGTGTCTGCTTCTTTTTTTTGCGACAAAATCTTTATAATTTTTTCTGAATATGATATAATACTAATGTATTTTTATTAGACTTTGGAGTTTTAACGGAAAAACTCTGAACTTTTTTTAGGATAAAAAATCAATAGAAATTTCATAACCAATCATTTGGGCATAAATTTAAGTAGATATTTTGTATCTGCTTCTTTTTATGTCCATTTTTATTTTTACAAAAGAAAGGAGGAAATACAAAATGTGTAAATCAAAATTCACTGATAAAATGTTAATTAGTCTGAAATGCACTCTGATTCAGGAGTGCATGAACAGTGACTATGTTTATTTTGATTTTTTTGGTGAGAATCGCCCAGATGATGATCAAGAGGATTTATATGCAAAAGTTGAAGAAACTCTTGAACAGATGCCAGAAGAAGAATTGATGAAATTTTATAAAGAATATGTAAACTCATCAGGAAAGGAGATGAATTAATGAAAGTTTTATTAATTCATACAGACGGATATTCTATTGATGTTGTTGGAAAATATAACACCAAAGAAGAAGCCTGTAAGCAACTTAATTTTGAATATGAACGAAAGATTGAGTATCAAGAAATGTTTTCAAACGGTATTGATTCGGAATGGATGAAATCATCACACTGCGATAATGAAGAAGCTATTCTCTATATTAATGGAGAAGAGGTTCATGTTTGGCAGATTGTAACTGCTTAATTTTGATATATATTATATTAAATATGGTACAAAAACAGATGAAAAATTATTATTTGTTTTTGTACTTTTTATATATCAAAGAATTTTATCGTACTGAAATTAAAAAATCATAGGAAAGGCAGGCAATAAATATGAGTTTGAATAGTATTAAAAGAGATTTGAAAGATTATATCGAGGAAAATAAAGCATTACTAGAAGCATGGGAAAGAGTTACTTATCTTACGAAAAAAGATGGAACTCCTTTTAAAAGCATGTCGAAAAATTTTAATAATGCAATATATAAAAGGAAAGAATCTTTTCGAGGATACATTCTTGAAGTTGATACAAAGTTTACCCCAAATCATAGAAGATCATATTTTAGAAATTATATCGATTGTGGTAATAAGGATAATCCAAATACTTTGGAAGAAATTAAGCAAAAAGTATCAAAAGAAATCGAAAGCAAAAAAAGGTTTATTAAATCATTAGAAAAGCGATTAGAAATAATTGACTATGCTTACGAAGAATTTTCAAAATCTTATGATGATATAAGAGAAAATTTGAAAGAGTTATGTGAAAATGACGTTTCTCTGGCAAACATGATTTGTGAAGATATTGCCAAACGATAAAATTATTGATAAGGAAGGAATACATTATGAAAAACGAAAAGCAAATTAAAATTGATGGGTATAAGTGCATCAAGCTTGATGAATGGAAGACGGAATGGAAAGCGGAAAAAGTAAAGTATGTAATTGGAAAAGCAGAAGATGAAGAATTTCCTTCATTCTACGCAAAAGTTCAAAGAGTCAACGATAATGATGATCTTATTGATGATGATTATATCTTCGAGTATGATCACAAACCAGAGAGATCAGCGGTTGAGGATGATTTCATCGATGAATGGGGTCAAAGAGATTTAGATCGTCGTGAACGAAAAATGCCCGTACCGGAAAATGATATTATTCATATGATTTGTATTTAAGGAGAAAGAAAGTATGATTAAGAATTGGGAACTAAAAATTAAAGAAAATAAATCAACGCTGATCATTAATGATTGGGGTGTAAAATCCGATGATATTATAGATCTAGCAAGACACCTTGTGATTAAATTTCATTTTGATAGATTATATATCAATTATGAAAATACTGGCAAAATCATACATTGTGCGTTAAAAGACAATGATCCAATAAGTAAGTGTTTAACGATGAATTGTGGTATGAAAGCTTCAATCATAAAATATCGATCACATAATGACATTGATATTCAATTTGAAGATGGTACAATCATTAAGCATCGGGATTTTAGAGATTTTTGTAAAGGAAAAATAGCGAATCCTAATCTGAGCAAAAGAAAATCATGGGAAGATGTTAGGATTACAAATATTCAATGGGATGCATCCGATGATGTTATGGCAGGATTGCCTGATAAGGTTAATGCTTTAGATCTTAATATTAATTTATCTCAGTATGATACAAACGAAGATTTGAATTACAACGAAGATTTCTTATATGGGGTTTCAGAGGCTCTATCAGAAAAATATGGTTTCTGTCATGATGGTTTCGAGCTTGAAATCAGCATGGGAAAAATGGAGTCAAAAATTGTTGGAATCATCAATCAATTCGGAGAAAATGACTTCTCTTATTGGACAGGATTCTGTTTGAATGATGAAGAACAGAAACAGATTGAAGAAATTCTTCATCGACACGATACAGAGGGATGCTCTATAAGAGGTACCAAAAGTGATATTTCCAATGAAATAAAAGAATGAGAAGGAAACTATCATATGATGTGTATGCTGCTAAAGCAAAGCATCAATGATAGTTTTTTAAAATTAGGAGGGAAACAATGATTGAACAAAAAAATGAGTGGTTAGTTGTAGTGTGGAATGATGGCATCAGTCAGTTCTTTATTGAACGGCTCACTGCAACAGAAGAAGAGATTAAGAGGTATCTTTTATCGTTAATTGAAGATGATAAAAAATTATCACAAGAAACGTGCAATGATTGCACAGACAGTATTGATGGAATTGGAAGCTATGAAGAACCCGTTACAGAAGGTTTTATGGCGTTTCATGCGTATGCTTCTTTTGATACATATCATATCGAGTATGAAGCACGTCCATTAAATAAGATTAAAGATGCAACAGAAATGATAGAAGAATTATAAGAAATTAAAAGGAGAGTAACCATGGTTAAAATTTTTCAAAAAGAATTACCAGCTGATTGTGAGAAGGCAATAAGAGAACTAATAAAACTAAAAGTATATATTGTTATGGATGATGACAGAATTGAAAATTTCTCTGATGTTTGGTGGAAAGTGCAACATGAGTGCGATATGTATGAAGAAAAGCAAGATAGTAACGAGTTGACTTATCAAAGTTACGTTGGTGCCAAAAACTGGTTAAGTAAATGGGAAAAACTTTATATTAAATACAATGACAAATAAAAAATTTGGAGTTGGGAGGTCGATTAAAGTGGAAACAAAAGATTTAATCAAAGAATTAAGAATTTTAGAAAAATCTTCAAAGTTAGGTGAACAGGCGTGTATTTGTGGAGAAGCTGCAAATCGCTTAGAAGAATTACTGCAGGAAATTGAAATTTCGCGAAGATTAGAAAAAAGTGAGAATCACAAAGAAAATGATGATCGTAAGCAATTACTTTCTAAGAATAAAAAGAAAATGGAAGTAAAGAAAAATGTGCTGAAGCCTCTTCAATCATTTTTGAAGTCAGGAAGAAAAATTTATATTACGGGTTTCGACTATGATGAAATGTCTTATGTGTTGGATATTGATGATAAATATTTGAATGATTTTGTCGGAGATTACACTGTTTTTGATTTAATGATTTTAGATGCCAATACATATATCGCACAACTCAATTTTTCCTATTTTATTTTAAGAACATGGAAAAGTAAATATCACTGTAAAGAAGTAAAGTATTCGTTAGAAGAAAAAGGATTGTTATAAAGATTCAAAGCAAAAAATAACAGGAGGAAAAAATCATGAAGATTAATAAAAAAGAGCTTATCGTTGGAAATACGGCTTATGTTGTAACCAAGAAATACGATTCAGATCAGATGAAACAAGTATATCACATTGTTCCGGCTGAGATTAAAAAGGTTGGTCGTAAATATATTACTGCTATTGTTCAGTACAGTGATCAAGAATACTGTCTGAAACATGACGGAGTCATTTACGAATTTGCTTTAAAAAATAAGACAAGCGGAGCAAATGATGTTTTATGTTTATCTAAAGAAGATGCGAAAAAGCATATCTTAAAACAGAATCTTTTGATGGAATTTCGAAATAAGAGATTCTATGAAAATGACTGCAATCTGGATCAACTGCTACTTATGAAAGCAGGATATCATTACGATCCAACAGGTCCAATGGCAGAACATTGGCAGAAGATTTTGGAATATGAGAAAGATAATTATTAATTGTTATGCAGGACAGGGAAACTTCCTTGTCCTGTATCGTTAAAAAGTATGGAACCAATATTGAAACATCAGATCTGGATATCAGAGGAGTTGCAAAAGGAGAGTATCTTTATGGAAATTAACAATAGATTTTTGTTTAAAGCGAAACGGATTGACAATGGAGAATGGGTGCAAGGATCTTACTATGTATTCATGGGAAAACATTATATTTTTGAACATCCCTTTGAAAGCGATAATCTAACGCATCAAATAGATGAGTCTACCATCTGTCAATGCACAGGAGTGAGTGATAAAAACGGAAAACTGATTTTTGAAAACGACATCATAAAATCCTATTATATCTATACCATTGTTCATTGGAACAAAAAATATGCATCTTGGGCACTTGAAAGAAAAGGCTGGGTATATGATCACTTTTTTGGAGAAGCAGAAGATCCGGAAGATTGTATAGTTGTAGGAAATATTTTTGATAATCCACAGTTGAAAAAGAAGTATGGTAAAGATTGGGAGGAAGAACACAAATGATTAAGACAAGATATAAAATACAGAAATATTTTTCAAAGGAAACCAAAATCCATTGCAATAGAGTAGAACAATACACAAAAGCAATGGCAGAAGAATTAAGGCTGTCTGAATACGACACAAAGATGTTAACGGTTGCAGCAAGATATCATGATATTGGGAAATATTACATTCCAGAAAAGATTCTGAATGCACCAAGACCATTAACAGGATTGGAACGCAAAGTCATTGATATGCACGCATACTATGGATATGAAGCTTGCATGGAATATGGGCTTGAAAAAGATATTTGTGAATTAATATTACTGCATCATGGTACACACAAATATCGTACGCTGACAGATGAACAGATCAGCGATTTTGCAAAAGAATATTTTCAAATCTTAATGGCAGCTGATATTTATGATGCATTGATAAGTGACAGGGTGTATCGTAGAGCAATGGATCATGATCGAGCATTGGATATCGTTGCAGAAAATCCAGAGATTAAGCGATGGGTGTTTCTTGCATTAGAAAAAATTTCACTATGTTAGGATTGAGATACTGCTCACAACATGATATAATAGAATTGTATTTTTATCAGACTTTAGAATATAGGAAAATTCTGAACATTTTTAAGAATCAAGTTAATAGAAAATTATCAATCATGGGTATAAATTAAGCAGATATATGGTATCTGTTTATTTTTATACCCTTTTTTATTTTGAGGAAAGGAGATTAAAAAATATATTAAATTGAAAAAAATCATTGAAACAGACAAAAAGTCTGTTTTTTTTATTTACGAAAGGAGATTTTTATGTTTAAAGAAGCAACAATTCAAGGAAAGATTTCAGGTTCAGTGATGATTGTATCTGTTACACAGAAACAGACCAGAACTTCAAAACCCTATTTGATCTTAAAATTAAGAGATGATCAGAAGAAAGAGGTAGATGCCAAGTTATGGAATATGTCAGTTGAAGAATTTCCATTTGATAAGAATACAGTGATCATCGGTGAATTTTCTGTTGGAGAATACAATGGACAGAAAGATTTTACACTGGATATGTACAGAGAAGCTTTGGAATCTGAGTACAGAATGGAAGATTTCATCAATGCAGCACCTTACAGTCCGCAAAAAATGTATGAGTATATCTTACAGATTGCAGATCAAACAGTACTTGATGATGCTTATCTTGCTATCATTCATAATATTTATGAAAAGTACAAAGAACAGATCTTTATCTGGTCTGCTGCCAAAGCAGTACATCATAACATTCGATCTGGATTTTTGTATCATACATTCCGTATGGTTCAGAGTGGAATTGCACTTGGAAAGGTGTATGGGCAAGCCTTAAATCACAGTTTATTGTTAACCGGCATTATCTTACATGATGTTGGAAAGTTAAAAGAATTATATACAGATCCTACAGGAAATGCCGATTATACTCCGGAAGGAAGTTTGCTTGGACATTTACTGATTGGATGTGAAATGATCGATGAAGCTTGCAATAAATTAGATCTTCAAAATGATGAGAATAAAGATAAGATTTTACTTTTAAAACACTTATTAGCATCTCATCACGGCAAGCAGGAGTACGGAGCAATTACAGTTCCACAGCTGCCGGAGGCTATCATGTTAAATCGAATTGATATGATCGATGCGGAAATGTATCAATGTGAACATGCATTAGAAGATCAGAGCAACGGAACATTCACGGACCGTATTTTCGGGTTAAACAACACCCGCTTATACAAACCACTCTAATTTTGGAAAGGAGTCGTATTTATGCAGTATATTTTACACAACAAAGGATGCGGAAATGTTTATTATGTGCAAATCACTGCTGGTGGCAGTCTGAAAAAAGTCAGAGAACGTTCATTGGCAACGATTTTTCAATCACAAAGTGAAGCAGATAATATCAAGCATAAATACAAGAAAAAACTGAAAACTTACAAATTGGAACCGATTACTGTACAAAATATAGAACCAGTAAAAACGGCAGAACAGGAATGTAAAAGAAAATCTGTTTCTAAAACATTGCGGACACAAGTGTACAACTTAGCAGAAGGACATTGTGCTATTTGCGGTGATTTTGTTCCATATGAAGATTTTACAGTTGATCATATTTTTCCAGTCTCAAAAGGCGGAAAAAATGAACTGTCTAATCTGCAGTGTACATGTAAATCATGTAATACAATGAAACAGAATATGAGCAAAAAAGAATTCCAGTATAAAATCGGAAAGATATTTTTGAGACAAACAATCAAAAGAATCAAGGATAGAAAGAAGGAAAAGTAAATTGAAGAAGAAAATAAATCATAAAGACATGATCGAAGCATGGAATTACGATTCTGGCGTCTTCAAAGGACAATCTATCGGCATTCATAATTCAGCTACTGGAGAAATCGACAAGCTGTTATCAGTGGAATGTTTTCATGGAGGAGAAGAAGTAAAACGAATTGTAATTAATAAAGAAGCTACAAAGAAACATGGCTTTACAATTATCATTGATTAAATTTAATGGAGGAAGCTATGAGAAAAGCAGAATTCGAACAGAAATATTTAGGGGAAAAAGTTCAAATCGAGTTATTTGATGGAGATATCTTAACAGGATTCCTACAAAAAACTGGAGCTGAAAGATTTAGAAATAATCCGGATCTTTATTTGCGTAGAGGTTTTTATTGTTTGACAGAAACTTTAGAATCACAGGATTGTGTGAATTTCTTAATCTTTCGATTTTCACATGTTCAAAAGATAAAATTTGTATAAAGAAAGGAGTAATATAACTATGGCACAGGTAGCAGAATCTAATACAATCATCATTCAAACAAATTTTAGATTGTTATATTTTGCGATGGAAAACATTAAGGATTCAGAGCAGCATGATATCAATTACTGGAATCGCTTACAGACAATCATGTATGCTGAAATTGATAAGAATGCGATGTATAATAAAGAATTCTTAAAACGCAATATGACACAGATGATGATGTTTTATTGTAAAGAGGTTAAGGATATAAATAGAGATTTCTATGATGAAGTTTGCAGACCAATTTACAATATTGTAAAAGAAAATGCAGATGATAATGATCCTATGGCTTATTATGCAGAAAGCTTTGGAAAATTAAATGAACTTTATCGTAAAGTAGATGGATACAGTTATTATACGAAGTCTATTTTAGCAGCGACAGATCTTTTAGAGCAGTTAAAATGGGTGGAGTAGTTAACAAATATTATAAATATTAGAAAGGAGGCTCGCCAAATGGCGAGGGCGGAATTATTTTCAACAATTAATGTAGGAATAAAAATTTCGCTTATTTATGAATGAAACCTTATGACGTAGGATTAGTGTGTGGACGATTCCAGACCTTCCATAAAGGTCATGAAAAATTAGTTGATACTGGTCTGTTACTGTGTGATCGATTACTGATTCTAATCGGCTCTGCACAGGAATCTGGAACTGAACGTAATCCGTTCAATATCAATACACGGACCAAAATCCTAAGAGAGATTTATGGAGATCGTCCAGAGATTATGATCTATGCACTTTCGGACATGACGGACGAAAATGATATTTGTCCTGAATGGGGACGTTATCTGTTAAACAATGTAGACAGATACATCTACAAGAATCCCGAGCTGATGATTTATGGCAACGATGAAAGCCGAAGCGGTTGGTTTGACAAAAAAGATCTTGCAAACACAGCTGAATTAATCGTTAACAGACAGGATTTACCAATCAGTGCAACTATGGTGAGAGAAGCAATGGCAAAAGATGATCGAAAAAAATGGATGAGTCTAGTAAACCCACGTTTACATAAAATGTATGATGTATTACGTGCGGAACTTATGAGCGTACCGTTTTATCAGGAGCTAAGTAAAAATTAGCTAAAAAGAAGTCAAAAAATTAGTTATAAAGAAAAGGAGAAAGAAACAATGAATAAAGCAATTTTAATGGGAAGATTAACAAGAGATCCAGATGTAAGATACTCACAGGGAGAAAATCCTATGGCAATCGCACGATACACATTAGCGGTAGACAGACGATTCAAAAGAGATGGTGAGCAGAGTGCAGATTTTATTAACTGTTTAGCGTTTGGAAGATCAGCAGAATTTGCAGAGAAGTATTTCAAACAGGGTACAAAGATTGCTGTTTCCGGAAGAATCCAGACAGGAAGTTATACAAACCGTGAGGGTGTGAAAGTTTACACAACAGAAGTTGTGATCGAAGAACAGGAATTTGCAGAGAGCAAAGCAGCTGCATCCCAGAACAATAATAGGGGAGCTTCACAGCCAAGCACACCTCAGCCAAGTACGGCAGCAAGCGATGGTTTTATGAACATCCCTGATGGACTGGAGGATGAACTCCCATTTAATTAAGAAAGAACGTAGAATCATTATTGATCCAGTATATTCAGACAGATTGTCGGATATACTGGATTTTTTTTAAGAAAGGAAGAGGTTAAAATGCAAAATAAAAATAATATAAAAAATTGGAAGATTGAAATAACAAACGAAGGAGCTAAATTATTCATTACAGAAGGAGCCGTAATGGCTAGAGACGTTTTAAATCTTGCAAGAGAACAGGCTATAAAATATAACTTATCAAACTTGAAGATTTATACGGTTTATATGCGTGATGGATATTATTATGATTATACTTTTGAAGATGATATGCTATATTTCATACATATGACTGAAAAGATTGAAAATGAAGATATTTCTTATTTGATGAAACGGGCTGCAGAAAAGTTATCAACTCTAAAATTAGACGATCGTATATGGAGCGTTAATTTTTCTATTGATAATCTTCCAAGAGAGAAAAATGGAGATCTATATGCTGCCTGTGCTATGGTCATTCATTTTTATGATAGAAATGATGATTATGAAATTGATTCACAACGGTTTTATTTTAATTTATCGTCAGGACAATGGGAATCTATTAAAAATGTAAAGAATAAGTCTATATCATGCAAAAATTCATTGGCCTGCAAAATTGGAGATAACTATTTTATGATTCAGAAATCAGAAGATGGTTACGATTATACACTTTATACTTCTGATTATTCAGAAATTGATGGAGGACAGCTTGATAATCCGGATATTTCTATTTATGATGCAATGAATGAAATCTTAGAAGATCTGGATATTGAGATTCCAGGTCATAAAGATGAAATTGATTATGAAGAATTAGAAGAAAAAGTTGAAAATGCAGAAAATGAACGTATCAACAAAATATTATCAAATCATGGTTGTACAGTGATTGCTCAATCAGATTGTCATACTGATTTTCTTATAAAATCAGGAGAAAATTAGAATTTTGAAAGAATATTAAGAAATAACTAAAAGCGGTGTGAGTATAAATCTCATACCGCTTTTTTACTAAAGGAGAAAAACACATGGAAGAAAAGGAAATAAAAATTGCAGAAAGATTCAACATACTTGATAAATGTCAAAAGTTAGAGAAAGATTTTTTACAGCTTAGTAGAATAACAAAAGTAGAATTTGATCTAAACGGACTATATGACAATATTTATCAGGTTATTATATTAGTAAAATATGAGATTCCAATGGAATTAGGTCCAAAGAAATATTTTAGAATCAGAACAAATATTTTGAAAAAAGTTTTGGAAATTGCACAAAACAACCAATTAATTCGAACAGACGATTCGATAGAAGATTATGGAGAGTATTTTTACATTGTATTTGATTGTTCTAGTTGGAAATATCAGATACAAAGATATACAGAACTTTTCAAAAATGTTTATGGTCCTGAAATTGAAAATCCTAAAGACGGGATGGAAAAGGAACGTGAAGTAATTAAGACTTTGATCAAAGAGGGACTTGGAATGCTTAATAAAGCGAGATCACAAGCTCTTTTTCTTGACGATATAGAGATGCAAGAGGATATTACAAATGCTTTGAATATTTTTCTGGCAGCAGAAGAAAAACAACAGAAGATTTCTCCGGAAAAAAATCTTTTTGAAGATTATACAGATGAGGAATTATTGATTTTTTATGATTGCCTTAAAAAAGCTGATTTTTATGTGATTCCTGAATTAAGCAAGATTGCTTCAAAATATGTTTCTAGCAAACGCTGCTATTTAGATTTGATTTTCGAGTTGTCTAAACGATGGTATCAAGAGAAACAGAAGAAATACAAAGAAGAAAATGGAAAATTTCATCAGTGGTTAGAGGGAGAAGATCCATTAATTTAAAAGATTAGTGATTGATTAAAGCCTCTAAGCTAAATTGAAGATATTATTAAGGAGAAAGAAATCATGTTAGTAGAAGTTACATATGCTTGTAAAATGGGATGTACGCATTGTTTATCAGACTGCAAACCGGATGGAGAACATATGACACTGGAAGTATTTGAAGATGTATTAAAATTTATGATCAAAAATCAGATTCCAACGTGGAGTTTTTCAGGTGGAGAAATGTTTGAACATCCAGATATTTTGAAGATGCTGTCACTTATCGAATCATATTGGAAGACATTACCGATTAAGTATCCAATCACATTTGCAACAAATGGTCGTGAACTTGTTCGTAACAAAAAAATTTATCATGCAGTTTCAAAGTTCTTGAAACACTGTGGAAAACGATATGTTATGATCCAGGTGACAGATGATCCGAGATTTTATCCCGATCCATTAACAGATAATGAAAAATATTGGTTATCTAAGTTAGAAGTTATTATTGATACGGTGCCTTCGGATCAAAACAATAAATCTCACTGTTTGTATCCACAAGGACGTGCTTTGAAGAATTATTCCGATGAATATTGGAATACGATTGCACCTAAATGTATCAATTGCATTTTGATTACAAAGCAGAAACCAGAAGCAACATTGAAGGATTTGGTCAATATACTTTTATCTAATGGCAAGGTTTGTACACCAGTTATTGCACCAGATGGAAGTATTAAGATTGGTGAGTCGGCACTTTGTCCTAAAATTGCATCTATTTACGATTCTGTTCCGGAAATTATGGAAAAGATTCGTAATGCGAAATGTCGTGCATGTAAGATTCCATGGGAAAAATTAAAAGAAACAAATCCAATCGCATATTTATTATGTGAAAATTTTTGATAAGAAAGGAGGCTCACTCTACAGTGGGGCAAAAGAGGCTTAGATGATAAGTCTCTTTTGTTTACTTATAATGAGCAAAACGGAAATCGGCAAAAGAATAAGAAATATTAGGATTCTAAATGGTCTGTCTCAATCTGAGTTAGGTGAAAAGCTGGGATTGACAGCAGATCGAATTCAAAAATATGAAAATGGAGCAAGAAATCCAAAAGTCTCCATGATATTTCGGATAGCAAATGCTTTGGATGTTAATGCTGCTGCATTATATGATCCAACACCATGTGATGATTTAAGTACCATGTTTTTTTTCTTTGAAATGGAAGAAAAATATGGAATGACTATTAAAAAAATTGTAGATGATGATGGAAATGTTAAATATGCAGTTGTGGCGAATTCTGAAAATCGTATGTATGATTATTTATCTAAATGGCATGATGCTTATATATGTAAAAAAACTGAAAGTAAATTGGTAGATACGCAAGAAGAGAGGGAAAGAATTTTAGAAGATTATGCTAGATGGAAAAGTAAATTTCCAAAAAGTATAGAGAATTCTAAAGATTTAAAAGAGAATCAAAAGCAGAAATTGAAGAAGAAAATAGAAGAATTGCAATCTGAATATGAAAGATTACATTGAATGGCCGAGAATTCCCGCAGAGTATCTTAAAAAATAGCTTATTACGGACGCTGTTCTATAAAATCATACAAAAATTGAAAATATTAATTAAGGAGAAAATTATGAACAAAAAAATTAAAAAAATGGAAGATGTAGTAACAATTCCAATGACAAAATACGTTACAACAGATGGAAAAGAATTTGCAGATGATTATGATGCAAATATGCATCAAGCACATTTAGATTCAATGGCCGAGGCAAAGTTATGCTTTGAAAAATATGGAATTTATACCAGTGATCTAATGATTAAAAATCATAAAAATAATGATCAAATTATTAGCAATGATTATCTTCTTACTCGCGTCTTACATACAGATATATCAAGTAATGATGATTTGTATATCTTACAGGCAAAAGATGAGGAAGCTGAAAAAGAAATTCTGAAAACATTTCGTGATTACTTGAATACTGATGTTATGGATCGTCGTTTTTTTAATGTGGCAAATAATTATATATTTCCCCATACAATCATCTTTTGTAGAGATTCCATTTATGGAAATTATAATGCTTTGTGTGCAGAAAGCGAATTTGAGCTTATTGAAAAGGCTTTAAAATTTGGAAGACAAGTCTTAAATATGGCAGACAAAAAAGAAGATAATATCGTATCTGATGAAGCGAAAGAAAAAAATATGATTAATAAAAGAGAGTTGGCAGCAAGATTAAAACAGGGAGAATGTCTTGAAGAAATTTTTGATTTTACTGATGGTCAGGAATGTTTGATTTATAAAGGAGAATTTGAAGTATCCGATAATATTATTTATATTCCTGATATTTATCTTAATAAATTGAACCTTGGAGTCGTAGCGACAGGGGAAAATTTGAATGATATTTTGAAAAATTGCTATACAGGAAATGATTTCTTGAAGGAATGCAATGGATACAAAAACATTGCCAAAGCCTTATTTGATTTTGTTGATTGGCAGCATCCAAACATCCAAGATCTCACTGATTGTTATGATGAAGAAAAATTTTACAATGAATTTGGAATTCATTTTGATGATTTAGGTAATGATTAGCCATTGAGATGTATAACAAAGTATTGAAGTTGAAATCAGAGAAATTTATATTATATAAGAAAGGAAGAATACTAATGAATCATAATCGTAATGCCCATTATTGGGAAAATAGAGACGAAAGAAAAGAAAGAGCTTATCTCCATACAAAAAATATGGCTTATGTTTTTTCAGATCATATTGAACAATGTGTTCGAAATACAAAATTATATGATGATACAAATACATTTGATGAATTAAATCCAGTATTGACAAGAGAAGTTTCCGTTGTTGATCTGGATACGGTGTCTGCAATATTTCGTTACAAAAGGAAAGAAAAAAGGACGGCAATTCTTAACTTTGCCAGCTATAAAAATGCCGGCGGAATGTTTTTACAAGGTAGCAGTGCTCAGGAAGAAAGTTTATGCCATGCATCGTTTTTATACAATGTATTATCTGAATTCAAAGACTATTACGCTTGGAATGATAAGCACAAGAATCGTGCATTATATGAAAATCGAGCATTGTATTCTCCTGATGTTGTATTTACAAATGATAGTGTAGGGACACTTTGTGATGTAATTACATGTGCTGCACCAAACAAATCGGCAGCACAGAAATATTGTCATGTATCAGATGAAGAAAACTATAATGTATTAGAGTCAAGAATTCGTTTTGTCTTACATATTGCAGAAAAAGAAAAAGTAGACACGCTTATTTTGGGTGCTTATGGAGCGGGAGTTTTTGGTCAGGACGCAACAGAAGTTGCACAGATTTTCAAAAGACTTTTGATTGAAGAATTTTGGACTTTTGAAAAAATCATCTTTGCGATCCCAGATTGCTCAAGGAATAAAAATTATAAGAAATTTTTGGATGTAATGTCCGATACGATTATGTAAGAATGGAAAACGCCTTATAAAAGGCCAAAATTATTTAAATAATGGAAAGGGAGTTGCACATTTTTGTGCAGCTCTTTTTTTGTTTTCTGAAAGCTTAAAATGTGTTATAATGTAATTAATTTATTAGATTCCAAAACAACAGGGATAGTTTGGACTTTTTTAAGGAATAAAGCTTTAGAGAAATTATGTATTACAATTCAATATTTTTGATATAGAAGCATAGATTAAGCAGACGAATGGTCTGTTTTTTTTATGCTTTTATTTATATATATACCTGTTAATAATCAGTCGATCAGAGAGGAGGTGACAATGATATGAGTAAAAAAAGAATACGAGTTATTGGTCTTTTTATTGCGGTATTAAGTCTTGCGGTGTTAAGTGGATGTGGATCTGCAAAGAAAAAACAAAAAGCAACTACTAAAACTACAGAAGTTGCATCAACCACGGAAAAGGAAAATATTTCAAAAAATAAAGATCAGCAGACAATAACATCGTCAGCTACGACAGAAGCTACAACCAAAGTGACGACAAGCACAACAACAAGCACAGCGAAAAAAACAACCAAAGCAACAACAGAAACACCAATTGCTACTAAAAAAGACGAACAAAAAGCTGCAGTTAAGGCGACGGTTACTTATAACGGATTTTCTGACACAAATAGTGTGGAAATGAAAATGTCTGATGGAAGTTATGAAGTGATGATCGTTGAAAAAGAGGATTTAATTAAGAAGTTAGAAGATTTAAATCCTGGAACAAAAGTAACAATTCGGTACAAAGCCAAAGCAGGACAAGCCAATAAGCAAATTATTGCGGTATTTTAAATAAGGAGGAAGTATAGGTTATGAAAAAAGGAACATGTAAACGATTCATGGCAATGGCAATGAGTCTGGTAACTGCATTAGGAACAGGATTTGGAGGAGGGGTCAACATGGTTTATGCTGCAAATTCCTTCAAAGCTGGAGATACAGTACAAGTCAAGTATCTGCATAACAATAAGACTTATAAAAAGAGTGCAGTGGATGCAAGATGGAATGATAAGATTCTAGGTACAAAAATGCCTGGATACATTGATGAGGATTCCAATGCAATGTATTCTGCTTACTGGATTTTTGGACAGGCGGAGGGTCCCAAAGTATTATATAAAAACAGTGGAGATACTTTTACATTAAGCAGATATAATACAACCATTAAAATGACAGTCGATAGTAAGACTGCTTATATCAATGGCAAAAAAACAACAATGTCTACAGCTCCACGAAAAGTATATAACTACGGCAACAAAACTAATTACATTATGGTGCCGGGATCATGGACAGCCAAAAATTTAGGCATTAGCTATAAATGGAATGCTACGAAACGTGCAGGCTGCATGAGTGCGGCCAGTCAGTCAGGTGGTTCTAATAATGCAACTACAGCTACAACGAAGCCTACAACAACGGCAGTGAAACCCACAACAACAACGGCAAAACCAACAGAAACTAAGCCGGAAGTTGTAAACAAAAAAGTAACAACATCCTATGATATGACAGCATCTGCGTATGCGAAAGAACAGAGCAAAGCTGTTCCTAAGTATAACAATCAAACGTTTGATGAAAATGCATATCAGAAAAAAATTACATCAACAGTAAATGATGAACAGTATATGAAAATTGATGTTTATCATAATGTAAATGAATCTGCATTTGCGAAAAAACTGGATGAGTTATTACAAAATAAAAATAACAGCGTGTTAAAAGGAAAAGCAAGTGCAATCATTGCAGCTGCTAAAAAAGAAAAGATTGATCCAGTGTACTTAGTATCCCAGACGATTAATGAATCTGCATACGGAACAAGTGCATTAAGTAAGAAAGCTATTACGAAGGTCATTACAGGCGATAGTGTAAAAAAAGATGCCAATGGAAATGTAACAGGATTCCAGAAAGTTAATGGAAAATATATTACAAAAACAATTCCGGAAACAACAGTATATAATCTGTATGGAATCAAGGCATATGACAGTGATCCGCAGCTTTGTGGTTCTTCCTATGCGTATTATATGGGATGGACAAGTGTTGACAAAGCATTAAATGGAGCTGCACAGTATGTTGCTGATAATTATATTCATAATACCGTTTATCAGCAGAATACACTATTCAAAATGAGATATAATCCGAAAAAGGATAATATCTGGCATCAATATTCAACAAATCCTTCTTATGCAGAAGAAATTGCAGAACATATGAAAAATATGAAATCTGTATATGATGGATGTTCTAATACATTTACCTATGACAGACCAGCTTTTGTGAAAGAACCTGAAACAACGACTACAACAGCCAAACCCACAACGACAACTGCCAAACCAACGACTACAACTACCGCGACAAAGCCAACAACGACAAAATATACAGTTACGGGAACATTACCAAACGCTCGTGTAAAAGCTTCTAAGAGTAATTATGATTTAAGAATCAAGTTACCTAGCGGAGTGACAAGCTATTATCTTGAAGATAAGTATACTAGCCGTCAATTATTCATGTCTTGTGCAGGCAATTATGTAAGCCATTTTAATAATGCTTCAAACCGCTACGCAAAAAGCAGTATGTCAGGATTTACAGTCAAATATAATTCTACGAAAAAAAGAACATATGTCTATGTAAAAGCCTCTAGTTCTTATCGTGGATATGCTGTTTCTTTTGACAATGGATATGCTTACATCAAATGGGGAACACCAAAAACAATGTATAAAAATATCTTAGTTTTAGATGCCGGACATGGTGGTTCTGATTCTGGAGCAACAGGAAATAGATTAAGAGAAAAGGACCTTACATTAAGCATTGTTTTAGCAGCAAAGAAACAATTTGATAAGGATAAGAATTATGCAGTGTATTACACAAGAACCACTGATACTTATCCATCTTTGACAGATCGAAGTGATCTGGCAAACAACGTTGGAGCTGATTACTTCCTTAGTTGCCACATCAACTCTGCAGGAGCAACAGCAAAAGGTTCAGAGACGTTATACAATTCTCAAGGATATAAAGCATCCAATGGAGTTACATCCTATAAGTGGGCAGCTAATGTACATAACTTTACAAAGGCAGCAACAGGATTTACGAACAGAGGACTGGTAGATCGTACTGGATTAGCTGTATTACGTCATACAAAAACTGCATCTACTTTGACAGAGTTTGGATTTATCTCCAACAAATCCGAAGCTGCATCTATGAAAACTAATACAGACAAGTATGGAAAAGCTATGTATGACAGCGTTGTTAAAATGTTCAAGACAAACCCATCAAAACGATAGGGAAGATTAAGAAGCAGACGTGTATTTTTATGCGTCTGCCTCTTTTTTTTTGCAAATATATATGGTATAATACAAATGTATTTTTATTAGATTCCTCGTCCATAATAGGATAAATAGGACTTTTTTTAAGAATATATAATAAAACAGAACTTTAAACCATAAGGGTATAAATTTAAGCAGATATCTATTGTCTGTTTTTTTTATGCCCTTTTTTATTTTCAGAAAGGATGGGTGTGTATACCGTCAATAACCACAGACTGTAAAGGTCTGTGGCTTGTGACAAAAGTTATTGGCGAAGGCTATATTACAGATGTATTACATCTGCGTTATGTGATCAAGTTCACAAAAAAGAAAAAGTAAACAAAGGTAGCCTGAGTTATAAAAAAATCCAATTTTTTGAAACTCCTCGTGGTTATCTAACAGAACAAAGAAAGGAAATGGCATAGCCGTTAGAGTGCTCCTCCCCACACCTGAAGGAATGGGGTTTCCGCACTTGGCTTGCCAAAGGTTATTTTTTATGAAAATCGATATGAGTTGCATCGATCCATACAAACCATTGTATGGATTTTGGAAATATGACAGTGCGCCATTCATTCTTGGTGGAAACATCAAAAGCATCACAAAAAATAATCGTATCACAGTAGAAGGTTATACCGGATACGAGTTTAAACCGCTGTTTATCACGACCAAAGAAAAGGGCGAAGAAATCCAGAAACGCATTGATACTGCAGAACAAACATACAAAGAAAAAATAAACAATGCTTTGGTCGAACTGCATCAAACTATCAATAATACATTTGATACATACTGCGACGATAGCGAAAAGGAGAAATTATGAAGAATTTAGAATTAAAACCAAGCGACATTTTAACAGTAGATGGAGAAGTTATGCAGATTGATACGATCACTTCACAGCTTGCTTCCATTGAAGATGTAGGAGGACAATATAAGGGTTCCATAATCATTAAGTTTTATGACAAAAATGGAGAATTCCATGACATTAACAGTGATGAAAACCGCATATTAATGTATACGGAAGATCTGGTAATGAGTACATGGAGAACCTTAGAGGTTAGCTACAAAGTACGAAAAAATATCAATGCATATTTCAAAAAAATGCTGCCGAACTATGAGTTAATCAGTGTTGCAAGACAAAGCAATCTTCTACAAGATGCTCATTTATATATGATTTCAGCGGTACAGAAAAAAACAGGGGAATATGCTGTCTGGACAAGCTGGAATGAAAAAATTCAAAATTTGAATTTTGGGCATTATTGTTTAAAACCTAAAGCAGAAATTGTATTAGATATATTTGATAATGCTTTCTTTGACGGATTTTCAGAGATTAAGAAGGCTGTTAATGCAGAAAGTGAGGAAGAAAATGACTGATTTCAGTACAATGAGAACCATTTGCTTTACCGGACCAAGACCCAATAAACTGTATGGATACAAAAACAAGGAAAAATATCAGAAACTTGTAGATTGTATTCATGATTTCCTTCGAGGTTTTTGTAGAATAGAATCGGATGAAATCTTAACAGTTATTACAGGTGGAGCACAGGGAATCGATCAGCTTGCTTTTTGGGCAGCAAATTCATTAAAGAAGGAGTATTCCTTAAAAAATGAAGTGTATATTCCATTTGTTGGTCAGGAAGAACTCTGGAATGAAACAGGTCTGTTTGGCAAAAAAGAATATCGAAAGATGAAATCTATGTCAGATAAGATTGTAGATGTTTCCAAGATTCGAACATTGGATGTATCAACAAACGATGGAAAAATTAAAGCACTTTTAGAAAGGAATAAAGAAATGGTTGATAATAGTCAGATGATCGTTGGATTATATCCTTTGAATAAGGATTTTACAAAAGACAGAAATAGTGGAACTGCAAGCTGCTTACGTTATGCAAAAGGCAAAATTCCAATCTGTCTGATCGATCCGGAAAGTCATTTGATAGAGTTTCATCCATGTAATGAGTAGAATCAAGAAATTGCTTCTACTTTTTTATTATTAAAAGAAAGAAGGGAAAAACATGTATTATTTACATATTTATAACAGCGAAAAAGAAGAAGGATCTATTGTGCTTCCATTTGAGGATATGCAGCCTATGATTAATTTCGTGGTTGATCAATATCAGAAAACGATAAAGCGTTTGAAAACTAACAATAAGAAATACCAGAAAATCACATCAACTTGGGATAAAAATAAGTATGATGAGACATTAGAAGAATCAATCAAAAACTTTGAATTTGGGATTTTTTGTGCTATGGAAATAACAATTTGCTATGAATTAACTCCAGAATATAATGAAGAAAAACATAGCGAAAAGACTAAAAGAACAGAAGTAATTCATTGGGAGATTATTAAGAACTATCCTTTAAAAGAAAAAGAAATAGTTAACTTAATGATGAATCCAGATTATGAATTTGAATGTAATATTTCAGAAGAAATGTTTTCTGGAGAAGTAACTCTTCCAGGAGCTGCGTATATATGGTTTGAAGATATTGGTGTAGAATTTGAATTCTGCATCGAAAATGGAGAAAACTACAGTGCAATTTACCGGATGGATATGAATAAAGCAGGTGACGATTTTGAAACAGATCATGATGAATTTTACCATTATGAAATTGATCCAACGGATCCTGAATGGAAAGCAAATCTTGAGATTGAAATGTGTAGAGTATTGATTTTATTACACGATTTGAAGTAAGAAAGAAAAGAGGAAAAAATTATGTATTATGTAATTGCAAAAAATAGCGAAAATAAAAAGACGTATGTGTCTACATTTAAAGAAAAAAGAGAAGCTGTTTCAAATATTGCTTTTCGATTCAAAAAGAAATTAAACAGTCTGAATTCAAGCAAGCATGATATTAAAAATGTCGAAACTTGTTGGGATTGTGATGAGATATATGAGGAATTGCTTGATCAGAATTATGATCAGCTCTCAGAATCAAAAAAAGTTAAGATCATGTATGATTTATTCAATTACGAGCAAGAAACTTATGCACGTCAAGATATTAGCTGGCAAATCATTTTTGCAAATCGTGGGCCTGATTCAGATTTATATGATTTTGTGTTGGATTCAAGATATAAATTTGAATGTAATATTCCAGAATCAAGACCATCAAATAATATAGTTCTTCCTAATGCAGCACGCATTTTATTTGAAGACATTGGTGTAGAATATGATCTTCACATCGAAAAAGGAGTAGATCGTAGTTGCATTTATAAGATCAAAAAAAATGAAAATGGAGACGGTTTTGAAAGAGATTGCAATATACATTGCTCTCACGATGCTCATTTTGAATTTCCAGACTGGAAATCATATCTTGAATCAGTAATGTGTAAAACATTGATTGAAATGCATCATTTAAAGATTACTTTCAATGAAAATGATGTGGAGGATATGTTCAGCAAAATTATCGGGATGAGATTTTCAGCGATTGCTATGGTTGAAAAATGGATTTTTGAAAAATTACAGGCTACAAAAAAAAGTCTGCCAAATTTTGTGCTCCAGGAATCAGAGATTAATGATGAAATTTTATTCGGAGATGCTGATGTAGATTTTGTGCTTGATGGAACTTTCGGAAAGGGTGTTTTTAAAAAACATTATTCAGATTTTTCCATCTCATATCTAAAAACAAACGATCATCAGATGTTTATTACTGATGCACATTGGAATTAATTTAGAAAGAGGACTGCGGTCCTCTTTTTTTGTTAGAAAGGAAGAAAAAGATTATGAGTAATTTAAAGAAAAAATTCACAGTTGATGAAGAGATTGTGTGGAAATTTGAAGATTTTGATAGTCAGGGAGAACAAAACGTAAAGTGCAGGATCGTAGAAGTGCATGAAGATTACTGTGTTGCACACACAGAAGGGAATCATAATGGCTACGATGACATGCGATTATGTATTGAAGCTTCCAATGAAGAAAATTTTCATCGTATTTAGGAAAAGAGGTTTATAATTATGCAAAAAATAAATGATTTTGGAAAGAAAATTGGCGGTGCCAAAAAGGATCTTTGGAAAGAAAGAAATATGATCTTTGAAGATACAATTGAAATGACAGAAGCAGAAAAACGCAAATATGTTAAACGAGATAATATCTGGAAAAAGATTGATACAGAAGAATTATTAGAAAAAGGATATCCGAGATTAATTGTTTTCTGGTTGAAAGAAATGCGAGCTTGTATCTACCCTGACATGAAACGCACATACATTAGCATAAAAGAATACATCAAGGCAATCGAAAAGATTCGAGATATTGTTATGAAGGTTAAAACCGAAGATGATATCAATCTTGCATGGGAAAAGATTCTTTGCGAAGAAGGAGTGCTTTATAAGACAGGACCATGTCGTTATAACTATGCTGTACCATACTATGGTATTGCTAACGGGAACAAATTTCTAAAGCTTCATGAGAAAGACGCTCTCGATAGGCTAAAGATGAAGATGGAAAAAACGGGATTTGGCTTATCAAAAACGGAATTCTTATCAAAGAAATACGATATTGTAGAATTTGACGAGGAAACTGTAAAGGTTGAACATGAGCGTTTCGGAATTCAAAAAGGAAAACCTTGCATTGCATGGAAAATATCAGGAAAGACATATCCTTTCTATTCAAGAAGTGAAGAGATTAATCTGGAAGAGATCAAAAAAGGGCAGTATTTATTATTATGTAAAGAAAGTCGTGATGTTCTTTTTTATGGAAGTAAACCAGAAGTTATTTTATTCAAGGATACATTGATTGATTTATTAATTGCAGGAGAAAAAAGAAAAACAAAACGCAAAGGTAAGAAAAAATTAGTTCCAAAACAGCTGGAAAATATAGAACGAAAAGGAAAAGATTATCGTCATGGTCATAATATTGTGGGAGACGATTTCTTGAATGCATTTAAGATTCGCGGCGGTGAGTTTGGAAATTATACAAATGACAAAGACCGTCAAGCTAACTTAAATATGGCATATGAAGCATTTTGTGATTTAGCTGATGCTTTAGAAATATCTCGGGAAGATATCGGACTGGCAGGTTTGGAAACAGGAGCATTAGGAATCGCTTTTGGTGCGAGAGGTCATGGAAATGCTTTGGCTCATTATGAACCAGGAAGAGAAGTTATCAATCTTACTAAACTTCGTGGGGCCGGATCATTGGCACATGAATGGGGTCACGCTTTTGATGATTTTTTAGGAAAAATTGTAGATTCGCATATTGTTGGTCACTATGCAACCAATATGCTTAGAATTGATGCGATTCCAGAATCGTTTAAAACGCTGATCCATAGATTGATCAGAAATGAAGATAATACTTTCACAGAGTTTTATATGAATGCTGAAAAAATCGATCAGGGAGCAACAAAGACAGAAAATGGATATTGGAAAAGCAAAGTTGAATTATTTGCACGTGCATTTGCATGTTATGTCAAAGATAAACTCAAAGAATCTGGAAGAAGAAATGATTATTTGTGTGGACATGCAGATTCTGTAGTATGCGAAACAGAAGATGGAATGATCGCAGCTTACCCAACTGGCGAAGAACGGAAGAGATTCTTTATTCTGTTTGATCAATTATTTATTGAATTAAAACAGCTGGGGTATCTTCACGAACCTATTGATGAATATGAGTTTAATAATAGTCATAGTCAGTTCAAGGATCTGGCTTCTAAAAACAATATTAATCTTGACAATGCAACACAGTTAACATTTGCTGATTTTGGAATTTAAGAAAATTTATAGTACAAAAAACAGACAGAAATTGCTGTTTGTTTTTTGTACCATCAATATTGAATAAAAGGAGTTTATAATGGCAGGAAGAAAACCTATTGATGATTATAGATATAGAAAGGAGACATTATGTCAGAAAGTGAAAGAACAAAACGTATGAAATATTTTTTAAAACAGAAATAAAAGAAACGAGACTATTGTTCATACAGCCAAAGTACATTGTTCTTATAGAAGCAGAATTTTCAAAAGTGAATTGAGAGGTGCAAAATGAGATTACCACAAGAAATATTCGCAGAAGCATTATGGGTAGAATGGTTTGTTAATTACGGTAATGTTTGCGAAAAGAAATTGCCGAATTTATTAAGGAGGCATAATTTAAAACTCAAAAAAAATAAAACCTTAGATGATGTTAAATTAGCAATAGGTAGAGCTTTTAAAAACACTCCTTGTGTTTCTTCTAAGCAAATAGAACGCATTGCAGAGGAAATAGACAAGGTTTGTACCATAGCTAACTGGGAAGATGCAGTTGCAAAATATAAGGTATAAATGAGAAAAAACATGTGTAGAATCACGAACAGGAGGCAACATATGCAATTAACAAAAGAAATCAATTAGGTGATTTTAAATCTGGTTGTGGTATGAATTTTTGTTTTGATGTTAATTATCTTTGTGTACCTTCAGAATTTGTTGGAATTATTGAATATCGTAATAAACCTACATATTATAAAGAAGATCTTATACTTTTAAAAATACCACGTTATAACACAGGAAATGGAGCTAAAGATAGATCAGATTGTATTATGGAAAAGAATATTTATAATGCATTAATTGTGACACCTAGAAGTGCATATAGCATTAATAGTATCTAACAGTTTAGATCAATATTAAAACTAAAAAATTGAATAACATAAAGTAGTATGTGATTCAAACATTGACATGAAAAGACTGAAATGATATTCTGGTAATAGAAAAGGTATTACCGATATAATGGTTACCTGATATATTTACGATTTAAAATGATCGCTCAATTTTCCAGGTTGGGGCGATTGCAGAAAAGAAGTGGTTAAGCAGAAATTGTTTAACTGCTTCTTTTTCTTATATAAATTTTATGTTATAATAAATATGTATTTTTATTAGATTCACAGACCGATATAACTGTGACTTTTTTTAGAAAACACAAAAATAGAAATTTTATAAACCAAATGGTGTAAATTGAGTAGATATAAAATATCTGCTTATTTTTATGCCATTTTTTATTTTTAGGAGGGAAAATAATGAAAATAATGAACTATGAAGAATTCAAATTGGAATTAGAAAAAGAATTGCCAAAAGCATCAAAAAATGAGTTAGCAGGACTAGAGATAAGTTTTTCTAAGCTAGTATGTACAAACAGAATGATGGATGGGATCAAAATCTCCAGAAAAGGAGAAGATAAAGGAATTGTGATTAATATACAGCAATTGTATGAGATTTATCTTCCATATTATGATTTTCCATATACATTGGATACAATTATTAAGCAGGTAAAAGCGTATTTTCTTCATGAAGATCGAAGAGAAAAAGAAGAAAAACTCTCAAAAGAAACAGCTAAAGTATTTATTCAATTAGTAAATATGGAAGAGTCAAAAGAAATGCTTCAACATGTTCCACATCGGCAATTTCTTGATCTTGCAATAATATATCGTATAGTATGCGAAGAAACAGATCAGGGATTTGAAACAGGGATTGTTAATAACGAACTTATGGAAGCCCTTGATTGGAGTGAAAAGGATTTGTATCTAAAGGCAATGAGTCAACATATTATGAAGACAAAAATTGCGTTACTTGATGATGTTGCTCGTGAGTATCTCTTCATGGCGGGAGCACCAAGAGCGTTTGTAGATATTATGTATCCACCAGAGGCAGAGTCTCGTCTGGTGTATATGCTTACGAATGAAAATATGCTGTTTGGAGCAAATGAAATTCTCTATACGGAAAATCTATGGAAACTTTCAAATAAACTCCATTCAGATCTTTATATTATTCCGTCATCTATACATAAATGCATCGTGTTACCCGACGATTGTTCCATTCATGATGTAAAAGAAATGTTAGGTGCAGCTAATGATATTATAGTTTCAGAAGACAATCAACTAAGCTATAACATTTATCATTATGAGCGAAAAACAGGAAATATCAAAATTGTAGAAAAGGAGAATAGATAATGATAAAAGAAAGATATAAAAAATATGCAGCTATTATTCAGCGTGCAAAAGAAGAGGGCCTTCATGTTAACGATAAACTTTCAGTATTAATGGATATTGAAAGTGCAGATCGCAAATTTAACATCAGATTAGATGAATGGCTTCAAGCAGATTTATTTAATTTTACACATGATTTTTATGGAATTATCGATCATATTGCACGAGATCAGTTTCCAGCAACGAATTTTGAAGGATTTATTCCTAGATTCGCATCTAAAAAATAGAAACTCAAGAGAAATTATTGAATGAAAGATTATTAAAAACAAAGGGCAGACATAAATACGTCTGTCTTTTGTGCATTTTATAAGGAGGACAGATTTATGAGAATTAAAGAATACAGAACAGAATTGGATAAGGATAAGAAGAATGTTTTGTGTGAGATAGGTTATTACGATGTTACAGAAGATATATTTGATAAGCCTGAAAAAATTGCTCGTTTTGCAATAAACCAGCTACATCTCGACCGACGTGCAGAAGAATATGTTTATGTCGTTGGGCTTACTACAAAAACACAAGCACTTGGTGTCTTTGAAATTTCACATGGAGCCGTTTCTGCATCCATATGCAATCCTAGAGAAATTTTTATCCGATTATTATTATGTGGAGCTAGTACTTTTGTAATGATACATAATCATCCGTCCGGAGATACGAATCCATCAAAAGCAGATCGTATGGTTGCACAAAAATTAAAAGAAGCGGGAGATTTACTGGGAATTACCATGATAGATAGTATTATTATTGGAAATCATTATCATCTTAGTATGAAAGAGAATTCAAACGCCAAATTACTGAATCGTATGAGTATTTAAAGAGAAAGAGAGAAAAATAATGAGCAATTGGATAAGTCATAAGGCACAATATTTCAAAAAGAATGGAGACATTGATCGAAAAAAAGAATGTACGTGCTTTTTGTTAGATACAATCAACAGTGATCTTTATGAAGTTGTACATGCTGCCTTTTATTGCAACGTGTATTATGCTGCAGTTGTACAAACAAAAATATTCAATGACCAGGAGTATAAAGAGATTCCAAAGGAAGAGCAGGAAATTACAGCTATGGTCATTGATACAAAAACAGAAAAGAAAGAATTTATTTATCTGAATCTTGAAAGAGAGTCCGATATGCCAATTCGTAGAGAATGTCCTGAAATTATTCTTAATCTGCTGTCTGACACAAATGATGAAAATTCGATGGAATGGAGAAAACAGTGTCATACAAACTTACAGATTAAGAGAAAATTATTAAAACTTGATGGATTGCCGGAAGGTACTAGAATTCAATTTCCTTCGCTTCTTTCATTTTCAAACGGTGTAGAGAAAGGAGATTCCATTACTCTACTAAAAAGTAATCGTAAGTGGATATGGGAGAAGTATCAGTATCGCTTTATGAAGAGTTACATTAATCCGGATTATACAATTTTACAGAAAGAGGAAATGAAATGAAAAAAACAGAATTTACATTTAAGAGAAACGATAAATTTAAGCTGCATGGTTATGTTTGGGAGCCTGAATGTACACCAGTTGGAGTAATGCAGGTAATCCATGGAATGACGGAATACATTGACAGATATGAAGAATTTGCAGCACATTTTACAGATTTAGGGTATGTTGTGTGTGGATTTGATTTAGAAAGCCATGGGAAATCTATCCCTGTTCATCATAAGGACAGTGGATTATATATTCATTGTTGGGATGATCTTATCGCAGATGTTGAGATGTTTAGAATCAAAATACGTCGTCAATATCCAGAGATTCCATACGTTATGTTGGGATTTTCACTTGGATCTTTTATTTTACGATCACATCAATGCCTATATCCTAAAACGGCGGATAAGCTGATTTACGTTGGAACTGGGCAGCCTAAAATGAATGAATTAAAATTTGCTCACTGGATTGTAAAAACATTATGTAAAAAGGATAATAAACCATCAAAATTAGTAAAAAAACTGGCTTTTGATAATTATAATCGGAAATTCAAACATTCTAAGAATGGCATTGATTGGTTATTAAAAGATGAAAAAGCTCAGGAAGATTATCTGTCAGATAAAAGAGTTGTTATGGATATGACACCAAGATTTTTCCTTCAATTCTTAAATGGCATGATGAAGATTCAGAGCAATGAATACTGGTTGTATTACAAGAATGATGTTTTATTCATTGCCGGAGAGGAAGATCCAGTATCCTGTGGTTTATCAGAAGTATTAAAAAGATACAGAAGAGCCGGGGCAAGAATAACAAAAAAAATTATAAATGGATACCGACATGATGTTTTACATGATTTATGTAAAGAAAAGGTATTTCAGTGTATTGAAGGATTTTTACAGTTATAAAAGAAAGGAGTAAGGTTAAAAAGGAAGTATCTACATATGACATTAACTTTTTAATTAGTGATTATTATGAAAGAATTTATTGATAAATTTGCCGAAAAGGTAATAACAACAAAAGAAAGCTTTGATGTTAAAAGAGATAATGGGAAAATAGTGACTTTTGTACAAAGACAATGTGGAGATGCAAGATACATTTACAGTTTTCTTGGTGTAAAATATTATCAGATTGATGAAAAACCAGATTTTTGTGCAGTTGTAAAGGATGATCAAATTTATATTGTTGATGATGGGATATTCTTTAGATACGATGCTGTCAAAATGTGGCCAGATAATGTTATGCACATTGATGAGTATGTAAATGAACTTAATCATAAGATCGGTGAAGAATTCAAGAAATTTTATGATAGTTTGCCGATAAAAGAAGATTTTACGGAAAGTGGAATTCAATATATGATTAATGAGATTCGTAGAGATTTACTGCTGCCATCTAAAGTCAAACGGGAAAATATTCGTTATGACAGAAGACCTAGCTGTAATGTTAAGATCGATAAAGAAAGAGCGATCGAATATCTTTGTGGAATTATTGATTATAAAAAATACACGGAAAAAGAATTTGAAGCTGTGAGAAACACTTTAATGATCAGTAAGTCGAAAAGATGTAAAATGCAACAGCTTTTAGAACAAGGGAATATTGTAACAGAGGATGAATCCAAGTTATCTTTAAAACTTCGCTCTTTGAAACGATCTAGACAGAAAAATGTAGAGGTGCAATTTACAGATTCACAAGATCATCTTAGAGGAACAGCAAAAGTAAAGATTGTGGATTTATTATATGCAATGGTTGAAAAAGAAGCATTACTGCCTTCTTATTGTGACAAGCATGATTCTGATACATGTGATTTCCTTGAACGGTTAGAAAAATTTGGACAGGAGAATAATGTCAAGTTGTATGATATTATGACATTTGATAACATTACAAAGATCAAGTCATTATTAGACAATGCGATATTATACAAAAAATAGCATAAAGGAAGTAGTTGAGCGAAAATTCGTTTAGCTGCTTCTTTTTTTTATGATAATTATATGATATAATACATATGTATTTTTATTAGATTCCAAAATTCCAGAGGTGGAATAGGACTTTTTTTAGATACATAAAAAACAGAAAATTAATAACCAACAAGGGTACAAATTAAAACAGACGTTAGGTCTGCTTTTTTTGTGCCTTTTTTTATTTTAAGAAAGGAGAAGATTAAAAAGATGTTTAAAACAAATTGTAAATGCCCAAGATGTGGGGGAATTCTTTACACACAGATAGAGTATGGAGATTATTCTTACCAATGTCAAAATTGTGATGAAGATTTTTATGATTTTGAAGTAACTGATACCGAGGAATCAGAAGATACCCATAATGTTTTTGTGCCTGTAGAATGTATGGCAGCAGAATATCCGATAGAAGATCAATGCTATATAATTCCAATTCAGGAGTTCAGGGCATTAGAAAATGTTAAGTCAATCACAGAATAATAAAATATGAAAGGAGATAAATAAGAATGTCACAGACATTAAATGTATTAAGTATTGATTTTGATTATTTTCAAAATGTATCAAAAGATGTTCTTATGAATTGTTATCCAGCTGGACTTGATTTATCCACTGAGTTATCAATCTTTACATGGTCAGGATATTATAATAATCCAAAGTCAGCAAAAGAACTTCAAAAAGTAGAAATACTAGAAGATGAACTGAATCACTTAAAGAAACTTTTATTATCTGATCGTATATCCGATGATGCCGATGTAATGATTACAAATAGTCATGTATTTATCTATGATCTTATTCATGACTGTATGGAGAAAAATGATCATTATAAAGATATTTGCTGCATCAATATAGATTTACATCATGATTTTGTTAATGATTCAGAGGAAGTTGATTGTGGAAATTGGATTTCCCATTTATACAAAGATTATGGAGATCATTTCAAGTTCAATTGGGTTGTCAATCCGATATCCAGAGAAATGTTTGGTCTTAAAGAAGAAATTTTCGATAAAACGCTATTAAAATCATTGGCTGACATTAAAATTAAAGATTTTGATGTCGTTTTTTTATGTCGTAGTGACAATTTTTTTGCACCACATCTGGATCCGTACTTTGATGAAATCGTTAGATTAATTGAAAGTCGGTTCCACGATATACGAATTGAGAAAAGTGTCAATGAAGTTCGGGATTATCGAAAATATGACAGTATGTATGAAAAATTACATAGATCACTTAAAAATTCATAAAAGAAAGGAAGCAGTAAGTATATGAGTCAGACAGAAATTACCAAATGCGAAAAGATGGACAGAGAAACATTTTACCAGTATATCCTAGATAATTTCACATTATCTGGTGAAGAACAAAGAATGGTTGATACAATTCTGCAATTTATTGAGAGTCATTATAGTGATTACGATAAGCAGCAGGAAGTTATAAGGGAACTCTTATGCGATATTGATTTAAACGAAGAAGAGTTGAAAAATGTTTATTTGTAAGAAAGAAAACAATATTCACAAAATAGAAGGAGAAAAAATTATGTTAATTAATAAAATTTGCCCAATGTGTGGGAAAAGTGCTTTTTTAAGAATCAATTCAGATCAGAAAAAAGAATTCAAAAGTTATGCTTGTTATGGTGGATTAATCCAAGAAAAACTAAAATCATTCAATGATTTTGAGAGAGAATTTGTAAAAACAGGTTATTGCCCGGAATGTCAGAATGGTCTTTTTATGAAAGAACTTTCCAGAGGCGAGAATCATTTCTTTACACAAAATGATATTCGGGATGATGTTGTTGAAAAATTTATCAATGATATCGCAGAAGTATATGTTGATGAAAATAGAGTTCTGGATTGCAGAAAAGCAATTTTATCACCGATTGCAGAAAAGCTTTCAGTTAATGAAAAATTATTGTATCTATACGAATTTGATCTGGAAAATGAATTTGAAGTAGATTTAGATACAGGAAAAGTAACAGAAATTAAATAAATGGAGAAAAATCATGAGTTATGTATTAACAAAAAAAGGAGAACAGAGAATCAGAGAGTTTATTAAGAAATGTGAAGAAAAACGTGAACTAATCTTAGAAAATGGGATTGACACTGCAAATGTGGAGATTGTGAATGAGGGAGATATTAATATTGATCTCTTTTTCAATAATTCTCCATCTAAAGGTGAAAATTTTCAGCATGCTTATCCTGTAACAGATCATTTTGCTCAAGATCTTGTTTTAGAATATGAAGTTGATTTCTTTGATTCAGAAAAAGAAGAGTATGCAAATTCAATTCTCAATGTTGTTGAGGAATTCCTTAATGAAAAAGAATGTGAGATTCCATGGCAGCAGAGTGATGGGGATTGCAAAGTAAAGAAGCAGGAGTTAATCGAAAGACTTCGCAAGTTTTTATAAAAGAAGAATGGTTGAAGAGAGGAAACAGAAATGTTCCCTCTCTTAATTTATAACTGTACAGTATACAGGAAGGAGCAATTTATGAATGAACATGAATTTGAATTAACCGAAGAAGGAAAAAGAGAAGTTCAATCTTTTATTACCGAATGTAAGACGAAAAGAAATGAAGTTTTAGATAATGCAGGAGATACCATTAAGCATACTACTATTCCAACACAGAAAGAGATTCTTAATGATCTCAATTCACAAGAAGATGTTGATGAATGTTGGGGTGTTACTGATAACTATGGGATGAAAATCTTTTTGGAGTATGGTATCCATTTTATTTGATAAAAATTTATAAACAAGTATATTTAGAAAGGGAAAAACTATGAGTAAAATAGAAGTAATTAATTTTGAGGAAAAAGTGAGAAAAATGAAAAGATCATCCAAAGTCAATGGTTTTTCAGGCATGATAACAATGCTTCGACACAGTGTGAATGTATTTGAGTTTGTTGGGGAAGATGTAGAAGAACGTTTACAGAAGTATTCTAATCTGGTCGGAAAAGACAGTAAGGATTTCATGTTAAATCCGACGGATATGAAAGATTCTTGGAATTCTCTTTCATGCGGGAATCCAGCTATATTTAATTTTATGTCAAAAGAGGTCAACAAAGAAAAATATCATCTGCGAATCTGTTATAATCCGGTAGCAGAATCCGTAGCAACCTCTTTTTCAAAATTGTCCAACGGACTTCCTGTTGCCCAATATGACTCAGAAAATAATATCTGGATTTCACATACAGGTCCAGAAATTTCAGAGAAATTTGCAAAGATTCTGGATTCTGGCTCTCCAGAAGCAGATATTTTGGAATTCTTACTTGAATATCATAATCCTACAGAGAAGGATTATCAGAGAATCAAGCAGAAATATCAGAAATTGTTTTCTTTGTACAATAAGACAAATTGTTACATGGAACCAGTTTTCATTATTCCAAAATTTGCAAAAAAAGAGGACGATGTGATACTATATCTTGTTCCAAGAGATATGTTCCGTCACGGATTTTGTGTTGGAATGGAAAAGAATCAACTGGTATTAATGCAGGAATTGCATATGGATGAGCTTATGCTCAATGGATATTTTTATGATGTGAATGACAATTATCGAAAGATTGTTGGAAGAACAGATAATGTTAATACAATGCGAAACAGTCTGTATCGTCTGGCAAATCGCTATACAGATGATGATATTTTTACGATTCCTGTTTCTTTAAATCGATACGTTGAATCAAATAATGTAAAATCATTGGTAAAACGTGCTGCGAGAAAAGGTGCGGAACTAAACGATGTTGAGAAGAAAAATCTGAATAGCTTTTGTTCTTTTATTAAGAAAAATATTGATATTAGTTACTAATCTGTACATACTAGAGCAAGTACAAAAGCATTATAAATTCATGGATGAAGGCAGTGATTTTATGAAATAATATATTTTTAAGCACAATTTTATGTTGCTTTATTATAGAACTTATGCTATAATATCAATGTATTATTTTTATTAGATTTGCGAAGCTAAGAGGCGAAGTGTAACTTTTTTTTAAGAATCATATATTTAAATAGAACTTTCAACCAATGGGTATAAATTAGACAGACATTAAGTCTGTTTTTTTTGTACCCATTTTTTTATTTAAAGGAGGATTTTGACTATGAAAAATTTCATGGAACAAAATTTAGAAACTGTTGATAAGCATAAAATGACAATTGACGAATTGTTATTTTTGCAAAATCTACAGGAGGATCTACAGAAAGCAGAAATTACTTGTAATGGTAATGATGCAATCGCTACTTACTATGTTCTTAAAGAACAGGTAAGAAAATACATAGATCCATTCTTTGGTAACATAGAACATCAGCCAAACGGCTTTGAATTTCGTATTCAGGGTTCAGATAACGACAGAATCATTGATAATTTCAATGAACTGTACGAATATCTGAAACAGGAAATTCAAAACAGCGAATATGCTGATAGCTGCAAAGGACTTTTCCTTAATACCAGTGATTGCCCATATTTGTGTAAAATTACAATGATTGATTCTTATGGTAATCATATAAATTTTGCCAAAATGTTATCATGGTATGAAATTATTGCTAAGGATAAGTTTGACTTTAAAGCATTCTATTGTGCTGATTATTTGTTGCATAAGGAGATCTTTTTAACAGAAAAAGATGCTCAGGATTATGTATCAACAAATCTTCGTTCCAAGAAAAACTTCATGCAAATTGATAAGGTTCAGAGACCTATCAGTAGCAGAATGGTAAAATTATTTAATATTTTATCATCTGTTGATTTTGCAGCATTAGCATCTTTACATTAATATGTATTGATGTTTAGAAGAATGATCTGATATTTGTAACAAATTACAAGTATCTCATTTCCTTTAAAATAACGGTGAAGTTTCTAGAGCTTCACCGTTATTTTTTTTGCAAAAATTTATAGTAAAAATAAAATTATTATAATACTAGGAGCAAGGAGAAAATTATGTTATAATAAAAATGTATTTTTATTAGACTCCAAAATTCCAGAGGTGGAATAGGACTTTTTTTAGATATACAAAAACAGAAAATTAACAACCAACATAGGCACAAATTAAAACAGACGTTATGTCTGCTTTTTTTGTGCCTTTTTTTATTTAAGGAAGGAGAAAAATTATCAAAAAAGAAATGAAACAGTAGTAGTGGGCGGAGAAATCGATATCCCCTACGGATATGAGGTCAAATACAGTCGGTATTTCCGACATGTCGGACTCCGTAAAATTACCGACCGTGGATTGAAATAATTATATCTGAAACAAAAAGAACATTATAACGCATATATACAGACGATTTTATCGTCTGTTTTTTTATGCCCATTTTGCAGAAGGGAGAATTTATATCATGCAAAACAAAAACACAAAAGAAACAAAGAAAATCGATTTACATCCAAAAAAGTGTAATATCTGCGGAGGATTGGTTATCTACACAAACAACAACCTTATTTACGGGAAATCGTATGGAAGCGGGAAATGTTATTTGTGTACGCAGTGTGGAAGTTACGTTGGAACACATGAGCCAAGACCAACTGAAGCACTAGGATTGTTAGCAGACAGTCAGATGAGAACATTAAAAAAGAAATGCCATAGTATTTTCGACGAATTCTGGAATTGTGGTTCCAATGGAAAACAAAGAAGATATCTGAGAAATATGGCATATAAGAGACTAGCTACAATGATGAGGATTCCATTGGAAGAATGTCATTTTGGATACTTTGATTTGTTACAGTTAAAAAAAGCTTATAACTGCTGCCAGGTATTAAAGAAAAGATCAGAGACTTATACATGGGAACATACAGATGTCACGAAAAAGTGGCTAGAAGCAAAAGCTGCCGGAGACAAAGAAATTCACGATCATATTGGTAGTGTAAGAATTGGAACTCTTTGCTTTGATCTGATCGAAAGAAAAGGAAAAAGAGATAAAAATTATCTCTATGCAGATCTTTATGTTGGCGGAATTGATACAGGATATGGTTATGGAAAAGACGATTATCCATATACCTATGTTGATTGGATTTCCAGACAGTGGACTGTTGATAAATTGCCGAAAGATTACAGATCATTCAAAAAGGAAATTGAGGAAAAATTAACCATGTTAATTAAACATGCAAGATCAATTACATTAAAACGAAAACAGTATTCTTTACAGGAAAAAATTTTAGATGATGTGAAGATATGGTAGTTAATAATATTACAAAAGGAGAAAATTAAAATGGTAAATTTGATGCTAAATTTATTTGTTAATCATATTGTTGAAAATTATCCGGCAATTGATTATATTGCAATCAAAACAAAGAAAGGAGAAGAAATTTCTCTTAACTGGGAAGAAAGCGAATATTCTTGGAATGATGATCAATCAGGCTCAGGAAGATCATTAAAAAAACAAATGCCGAAAGATATTCATGCAGAGTTAAGGAATGTCTATTTTGATGCAGAGGAAGAAGGACATACAATTTCTGATTCTGTAAAGAGAGAGTCCTTAAAAGGTGCAGAAATTGAAGAAATTCAAATATTTATTGAAAATTTTTCTGGCAGAAAAGAAGATGTGGGATTTTGGTTACAACAGATGGTATTTCATTTTTCAGATACAGATGAATATTATCATTTACCAATCACTCATGATTACAAACTGATTTTAGAATAATATTAAAAGGAGATTAAATAATGAAGAAAGAAAAAAGACAAAAAATGTGCTTAGAGATCATTGATCAATTTGAGCAGCTTTTGGAAAAAAAGGATATTTCTATTCCATGTGAGGATTCCGCAGAAGAAAAAGAAAGACATGACGGCGGTAATAATGCAAGAATTTACGGTGCTGAATACTGGCGTTTAGAAGATGGAATTCATAAGATTTTGGAACAGGAAGATTCTGATAACACAAAATAAGAAAGAAGGGTATTTATGAATATCAAAAACAGTAATATTTTACGTTCCTGGAATATGGAACGGATCGAATATCAGAGAAGATATTCTAAATTACATAAGGATAGTGTCAAAAATCCAGAGGATCGATATATTTTAGGGCAGATTCATGAACTGAAATATATCTTAGTTTCATTTTTTGGACTTACAGAAGATGAATTAGAAGAAATACAGAAGGATGGATTTGCTGTTAGAGATATTGAGCATCCAGACAAACTAATATAAGTCGATATTTCATCATTAGTTAAGTTTAATGGACATAAGGAGAAGAGTGCATGGTATGATCACACATATCATGCACTTAAAATTATTATGATTAAATATTATAGAAACAATTTTATTAAATCAAACAGAGAAAGGAGTAATACCTTATCCTAGTGAAACTAGGTTGGGCGATGGAGAAAAGAGATATTCGCCCGGAAAATTGAAGATCGTGGCTATAAGTTTGAATTAGACTATAATTCATTCGCATAATAGCAATCCATATGTTGCCATTCACCGGATTCGGTTAGTGGCTGGTATGAATCTTATATACAAAGAATATATTAAATTTTTAAGAGACGTAACAGGGAAAGAATTAGCAGACATAAAAGAAGGTTATTTTTGGCTTGATAAACAGATTATTAAGGGATTCGATAAGTATGGGAATATCCATAAATTTTACAGAGTCGTTATTTCTAATGATTTGTCAACCGCTGAGCTGAGAAAACTGAAAGATTATGACAATGTAGAAGATGTGGATTTGGCAAGCTGGCAGGATTTAATTGAAATGAAGAAAGAGCATTTGAAACAAATTGAGTCAGAAGCAATAATTCTTATCAAAGAAAAAATGAAGGAATATCAAGAATATACATCAATCATTCCCGTATCAATGGGAAAAGATTCGATGTTGACATGTTATCTGGTTAGAAGTCTGTATCCAGATACTAAAGCAGTATTTAACAATACGACTCTTGATTGTAAGGATACATATCGTATGGCGAAAAGATTTTCTAACTGTGAAATCATGAATCCAAGAAAAGGATTCTATGAATATGTGGAATCTCATCATATGATACCAAACAGAAGATCTCGTTTTTGCTGCCGAATATTTAAAACTGGTGTTATGGTATCGAAACTCAATCATAATCATCCATATCTGCTATGGATGGGTATGAGAAATGACGAATCATTAACACGTAAAGCATATGAAGATGTTTGGGTTAATAAAGCAGAATGGGGAAATGATACATGTTGGAAAGGGATTCTTCCTATTAGAAAATGGACAGAACTGGATGTATGGTTATATACAGTCTGGAAAAAGATTCCCGTAAATCCTAAATATAAAAAAGGTTATTCCAGAGTAGGATGCCATTGTGCGTGTCCTTACTATTCTAAATCCACATGGATTCTGGATAAATACTGGTATCCAAATGGATATCAGCGATGGAGAGAAATTCTAAAAAAAGATTTTATTGAGAATAAGAAATGGCTTGTTATGAATTGTACATTAGATGAATATCTTACACAAGCTTGGAACGGCGGTACATTTAGAAATGTACCTACAGAACAGGTAATTGATGAATTTGCAATGTATACAGGAATTCATAAAGAAGTAGCTGTACACTATTTTAACAAGACATGCTGTAGGTGTGGAAAAACAAGGATAAAGCAAAGAGATGTATTAAGCATGAATTTAAAATTGCATGGAAGAAATGTAAATAAATTTTATTGTAAAAAGTGCCTAATGGATCAATATCATTGGACCTCTGAAAACTGGAATCAACAGGTAAATGCATTTAAAAAACAAGGATGTGATTTATTCTAAAAGCACATAAAAAGTATTCACATTAACAGATTCTTATGCTATAATATATTTGTAGTTTTTATTAGATTCCTAAGCACCGTGGGTGTAGTAGGACTTTTTTTATAGATGTATTAATAAAATAGAATATTAACCAATATTGGCACAAATTAAAACAGGCAGTAAGTCTGTATTTTTTTGTGCCTTTTTATTTTACTAGAAGGGAGAAATGCTTATGGAAATGAGTGTATATTCGCATAAAGCAAATGATCGCTTTAGAAGAGATAAAATTTCGATTTTGGAACAGCTTGGGATTTGCATAAGCAAAGAAAAAGAAGCTGAAATTTATAATAAGGTTTCCGAAGAAGAAATTGATGCGTATGCGAGAATGTTATTAAAAGAAAATTTATAAATATTGATTGAGATTTATGAGAAAGAGGTGTTATTAATTAATCAATCAAAGAAAGGAGGCTTATCATGAAGAATAAGCACACTATGTTACCAAAAAAGGTAAAGGAGGTTATCGTTATGTTAGGAATAACAATAACGTATTTAGCAATATGTTTTGTTCTTGACATATTGCATAAACCATATGTGTTTCAACACTATGGTGTTAATCCTTTAACCGTTGCATATTACACATTTTGTGTAATTTTGCAGGTTGTTGCATTGATTGGGTTTTTAACAGATGTTAAAGACTCATTTGATTGCAATAACAGGTAATATGTTTCGTAATCTATTTCAGTTTTATACTGAAATGGATTACGTTTTATCCTATTTTTTGAGAAGATTAACGGAAAAAAGAAGTTTATTGATTGAGATTTATGAGAAAGGGGTGTTATTAATCAATCAAAGAAAGGAGGCTTATCATGAAGAATAAGCACATTATGTTACCAAAAAAGGTAAAGGAGATGATCAAATTGCTACTATTTGTAGCATTTGGTTTGTTAGTGAATTACGGTATGTATTCACTACGAACTCAATTCCTGTCATGGGAATATGATATCTTTCCTTTCCTACGTATAGTAGATACCGGTTTATGGTATTTTACTGTAGTGGGAGTTTTTATTATATTTCTAGTTGGAACTAGAGATATCATAAAAGCTAAGTAACATATTTCAATTATAGCCTGTCTTGGTCAAAACCAGGATGGGCTATAATATTATTTTTACATTTATTAAATTGTATTTACCAGGAAGGAAGAAAAATAAAATGAATGAAGATTTATTAGTAATCAAAAAAAATGAAGTGCCAGCAATTCAGTTTAATAAAAAAGAGCTGATCGAATGTGTTGATGAGATCTTGAAACAACACAAAGGAATCCTTTATACCATAGAGGATATCCCAAAGGCTAAAAAAGTTGTGGCTGATCTAAGAAAACAGAAAAAATATCTGAATTCTGAAAGAATCAGTGCATGTAAACCGTATGAAGCAATTGTAAAACAAACAAAAGCAGATATGGATGATGTGTTGGCCAGATATGATACTGTAATTCAAGAGATTGATACACAGATCAAAGAATCTGAAAACGTCTGGAAAAAAGAAAGAGAAGATTATATCAGAGAAACATATGAAGATGTTTTCCTTCATGAGATACCTGAAAAATATCTTGTATGTCCGATCATTAAGAATCTAAAGATTGATTCTAAATGGATGCTAAAAAGTACATCCAAGAAAAAGATTAAGGATCAAATGATCGAAAAAAGAGATAAAATTTTATCAGATATTAATACATTAAAATGTGTTGCAGAAGAAGAATTTTTATCCGATGTTGAGCAGGAATATTTTAAAGAACTTGATCTCAACAAGGCAATCAAAAAAAATCAGAGTCTTAGAGAAGCAAAGCAGAAAGTTTTAGAAGCAGAAAAAAAGAGAAAAGAAGAGGAATTAAGACGAAAAGAACAGGAAATGAAAGAGCAGCAGGAAACACAATCTGTAGAGCCATTTGAGTTCGATTTCGATCCTATTCCAGTTCCAGAACCAATTTCAAGAAAAGTCAGTAGCAGTTCTACACCAATTCAAAAGAACAGAAAATCATCCATTAACAATTCATCCGTTCAGAATTATCCATATCCGTTGAATCGTGAAATCCACAAACCTGTCATGAAAACATTAAATATTAAGATCAGGGGAGAAGAATCAGTTATCAGAGATATCATGAAATATATCTATGATAAAAAAGATATTGAGATTTTACAATAACGGCTTTGATTGGGATGGATATAACAATATTAGAAAGAGAAGGAGTTTAGTATATGACAATTTATGATTATAGCGATTTACTCAAAATGATAGCGAATATCAATACAGATAAAATTATCGCAAAAAATGAAAGAACAATGGACAATAAAAACAGATTAGCCAAAATGGAAAACAAATTATTAACATGTGGAATTCTAAATGATTGGTATGATTTAAAGAAAAGCTGCAAAAGACTTAATGTAAGACTTGCACCGTATGGTAATTTGGACGAAGAAACTCAAGGTCCGCTTATGAAAGATCAAAATGGAAAGTATTTTATGAATAATGGAACTTTTTCTATATGTATGAGTTCAGGTTCCCACTGGAGTGATCATTTTGGATTTTCATATTATGATAAAGAATTCGAATGGAATATCTGGCATTCAACAGATTATGTTCTGTTCAGTAAGTTTTCAAATGAAGATTCAGAAATTGAGACAAAAATAAAATTAATTCAATTATTTTTATCCCATTATGAAGAATACAGATCTGTGCAGTTAGATAGAATCAACAAAAAAATGTCTAAAATTTCAGAAGAAACAAAAGAAATTAAAGATGAACAGGCAGCAATGTCAGATTTTTAATCAGAGGTGAAGAACATGATTAATGCAGAAATTTTAAAGAAAGAACTATTAAAGCAGGATTCCGTAGAGTCCTGCTTTAATGATGAATACAGGGAAATGATGGCATGTATCGCAGGAGCTGTTGATTGTTCGATTGAAAAAATCGAACGATTTTTAACAGATTATGGGCGGTTAACTAGAATTAATCAAATAACTTATGTTTCAAAAGAACATGAGACAAAAGAAGAATTTTACAAAATGCCACACAAGAAAAGAAAGGGAAGATTATTATGATACAAATTATATTTGATGAAGAAAAAGACCGAAGAGAAGGGTATATTGACTGCTGCCATATTATCATAGATGATCATGGAATCAAACAGCAGAAGGTAATTCGTACAGAAACCTTATATGAATTATTAGAAAAAACAAAAGAACATAAAAAGAAAGAACTTTTTCTTGGAAGAGTGCCACGAGGATATCTTGCAACAAAACAGAAAATTGAGGATTTTCCCAAAATCCAAAGTAAAACTGCCATTTTTTTAGAAGAAGAGGTCCGGAGAATCATATATGAAAACAGCGTTTATGAGATTCCGATTCCTAATCTTATGATGATCCATTCAGTAACAACAAACGGATGTGTATCAACAGATTTGTTTTGTCTGGAAAAAGATATGGACCAGAAAACGGCAGCAAAATTACTAGAGGAAGATCGTATGCCAAACTTATATCAATGGCCGTTTGCAAATGTCAGTGGTGCAGGAGGAGTTTGTTATGGATCAAATAATATCCGAAAGATTGAAAGATTAAGTGATCTGGATATTCTTCCGATTCTGTTTTTTGATAGCCCAATGAATTCTGATTATTATACCCCACATAGAACAACACTTGGAAAGGTAACGATAAGAGAATTATTAGATACCTTAAATGGGAAAAAAGAATTTCCCTATGAGATATTACAGGAATATAACCCACTTACTTACAAAAGAAGTATATTTTAGAAAGGAAATTAATTACGATGAAAAATGATGTAAACGGACAGATGGATCTTTTAGACCTTCTTGGAATTGAAAAAGAAGTAGAACAGAAACCAGAGAAAGAAACAGAAACAAAGAATACCAAAGAAACAAAAAAAACTGAAAATGTTTCAAATACTTCTAAAGTATCCGAAAAGAAAACAGAAACAAAAAAATATAAATGCCCTATCGTAGTTTATGGTGGTCCTTACAGTTATACAATCAACGAGGAAAACAAGGAGATGTCATCAACAGAGGTTAAAAAACATGTAATTAAGACATTTCCAGAACTAAAAGGGATTGTTACTGTCAAAATGCAAGAAGATAATAGCTGCATTTTGCAGGTAGAATACAAAGAAACAAAGTTACCCGAGATCAAAGATCAGGGAATCTTTACTGTTAAACTTGGAAAAGAGTATGTGATCAGTAATGAAGGAGTGGAAGAAGCTGTCATAGCATGGAATAAGAAATTTCCTCAGTATGTCGGATGTAATTACCATTACGTTAATAATAATGATCATGTTTTGATTCCATTTTACAAATCTGATTCCAAACAGGTGCTGCGTGCTTATAAGCTACCAGTTCTGATCGGATTTCCTGAAATGATGGAACAGATAAAACCAGATAAAGATCAGGAAGATCAGACAATCAGCGGTGCTGAGATCATGGAACGATACAGCAAGACTCATCCGGAATTTAAAGATTGTACATTCAAGTACATTGAACATACAAACACGATTATTCCTTTAAAGGAGAAAGCTGTTTATGTTCCTGATATCTGCATGATTCAGTTGCCGATCACAGTGGCAACAGGTGGATACCACATTCAGTTTTCAGCAGATGATTTTCACGGAAAAGATATTGTAACAATGGAAGAAATCCGAAAAGCATTGGAAGCTACATATCCAGAATACAGTAAAGAACGCACGAGCATGACTTATGATAAACGTCATTTTATTATAGCAATGTTAAAAAGCAGTACAAAAGGTGCAACAATTGTATCAAGTCGGGAAGGTTTTCACAGAGAAGTTAACGAAAATGGAGTTACAGAATACCGGCCATATGGGAAATTTGTTCTTACAGGAAAAAATCAGCTGGATTTTTCTTTAAATTCTGATCAGTTAAAGATCCCAAAAAAACTTTTATCTGATATTATTGATAGATTCCGCATGGATATTCACAGAGAATGTGCTTTGCAGTTATTTATGACAAAAGATGAAAAAGGATATTGGTTATACGAGCCAAGACAGACAGCAACATCTTGCGATGTAACTTTTGAACGAAACAACGTTATGGAAGATGAATATGTTCTTGTTATGGACATTCACAGTCACGGGAAATTACCAACTTTCTTTTCAGCCACGGATAATCGTGACGAAAAAGGAATTCGTCTTTACATGGTCATTGGTAACTTTTCAGAAGAAAATCCACGTTCTTATAATATCATGCTTCGAGCTGGTATGAATGGAGTTTTTCAGGAGCTTTCTGTAGAAGATATTTTTGTATAACTGACAATTTACATATTTAAGAAAGGAGAAACTGTCCGGTCATTGATCGGACAGTTATTTTATATTATGAGAGAAGAAACAAAACAGAAAATTTTTATTATTGGATGCGGTGGTACAGGTTCCAACTACATTAAAGAATTAGCGAGATATTTAGCTACAAACAGAAATTATATGATAAATGCAGATGTGATTTTAATTGATGGAGATACGGTAGAAGAGAAAAATCTTGAACGACAGTCTTTTACTCCGGAAGACCTACTGATGAACAAAGCGGAAGCAATGGCATTAGCAGTCAGCGATATGTATAATCTAACATTTTCTTATGTGCCAGAATATATAGCATCTAAGGAACATATGTTACGTATTATGAGAAATACCTATGAAAGAGAATCTTATGAGGAGGAAGAAACTTTCGTTCCAATCATCATCGGTTGCGTCGATAATCATAATTGCAGAAAAATTTTACATGAAATTTTTGAAGAATATACGGACATCATTTATATTGATGCTGCGAATGAATTTAGTACTGGAGAAGTTGTTGTCGGGATTAAAAATAATCAGGCAGTTATTGCACCGGATCGTGCTTTTTATTTTCCGGAAGTTTTAGAGGACAGTAAAAGTGTATTAGAAATGTCATGTACAGAATTGAATAATGTCAAACCACAGCATTTAGTCACAAATCTGTTCGCTGCAAATATCTGTTTAATACAGACGATTAAAATTTTAAGCGGAGATTGGACCTGTGGAGGAATTTATTCATTTGATGCATTTGGGTGTTCCTGTACAAGAACTGATCCAAATCTAATCAAACAACAACAGAAAGGAAAATTAAAATGAGATTTTTTAACGAATTGGTAAATTATGACTTAAAAAGTAATATTACCTTAAAAACAAGATTATATCAGAAATACATTTTAGAGATTGAATCTTATTTAGGAATTTCACAATATCATCAAAATTTATTTTACAATTCGAATGAAGAAGATACTTTTTATAATGATATGCAAAGGTATATCGTATACCAGGATCTTCTTTTATTAAATGATATTTTAGATAAAAATCAGATGGAACATGTTTTTTTTGCAGTTTATGATGATGACGATAATAATGGTGAATTTGAATCTTTAAAACGCAAATTTTATCAGCAATTAAAAGGAAAATTTCCAGAATTTCAAAAAGAACAAACATTTGATATGAAAATCATAAAAGGTCCTTCTATAGAAGAACTGATTTCTAAGGCTTATATTGGTTTAGGAAGTGCTTCTTTTATAAGAGTAGATGAAGTAAGGTTTTTTCCATCCATGTTTCTATTGATCCGTGAAAATGATGATATCTTATATAAACTTCGTTTTTTACAAAAGATTCACTACCCATTGGATCAAAAAAGAGTTTATCGTATGCTAGATGGAAAGTTTTTCATGGATGTTTTTGGAAGATCTGATCTTCGCATCAATGATGCAGTGTATCATTTCTGTGTACTTTCCATTGATTCCAGAGCAAATCTTTGGAAGTGGATCACACTGACAAAAGAACATGAATATATTGATCAATGCTATATGGATGCATTGTCTGGAAATGGTTTTAGGAGGTAAAAATCGTGAACAATCAGATTTATGAAATGGTTGATTTATATTTTGGAGAGAAGTTTGTATTATACAATGATGCATCTTTCCTTTTAGATGATCATCAGTTCAATTTTTTTGCATTATTTATTCGATACATTGAAGCACTTGGGAAAAGTTTAGGTTTAAATGTAGATCAGGCTCAGAGATTGTTGCAACGTATCAACCAGAAAAATATGCAATATACGAATGATGATCTGGATTTTACAATAGAAGTGTCTGATGTTTATACTGAATTTTCAGATCAGCTTGAGATTCAGTATCTTTCGTTGTTAGATATACAAAGGTATTCTGTTGATATTTCAGGATTCTATCGGGAAGATAATGAAATCAATGAAACTGAACCACCAGAAACGATTGAAGAATTATTTGATCGATTATATGATTTTCCAAAGGATGATAAACAAATAATCCTTAATGCGATTCATCAGGATGAAAATGGTAGATCGTACCAATCTCTTTTGGATAATGCGATGCAAGATGCATATGAGTCAGACTCGTATTTATCATTGCATATCTATATTGATCCAAACTATACAAAATATAGAAAAAGATATGAAAAATGGTTCAAAAATGACTATGTGTATCAAACACTTGATCAATCTGCACCAGAATATGTCCGTAATTTATGGATGACTTCTGCGGTTTTAAAAAATGGAGCGAGATGCGATATCTTTTTGGATGGATATATGGTGGAAAATTTTGAAAAATATATATCAACGATTAATCATCAATACTTTATTGATCAGATAAAAATAAGAAAGAAGTTAAATTTATTGTAAAATGACAGGCTATTCCTTTATGGATGGCCTGTCATTTTTTTGCATTAATTTACTGATAAATAGTGACATGTTATTTTTAAAATGATATAATATATCTTGTCAAATTAGATATAAAAATATACAGATGGCAATACATTTCTAAAAAAAGAAGTGTGATGCCATTTTTTTATGCACTTGAACCATTTGGTTCAGGTGCTTTTTTATACCTATTTGACAGGTAACCATTAAATCATTTTAAGAAAGGAGCAGCAGGATTCTACAATGAATTCTGCTAAAATTAGTTATGAGCATATTAACGATTAACAAAGATGGGACACCAAGTTACAATGAAGTCAATTATGTGCTTCATGAGCTGGAAGATTCCAGAATCAAACGTCACATTCTGTCTGGAATAATCACAGACATGGAAGTATCCGATATTGGAGCAAAAAATACCAATTGTCGTGTTCGTTATAAAAACCAGTCTGTGTTAATCCCAATCTCTGAAATGGGAATTGAGCTGTCAAATAACGATAACGGAGACGAATGGGTGAGAAAAACGCAGATTCTTAGTAAGATGCTTGGAGCAGTTGTTGATTTTATCGTAAGAGGGATTGATCGAGATGATCCAGATGATATCCATATTGTTGCTTCCAGAGCAGATGCATTACGAAAAAAACGATTTGAGTATTTCACGTCAAATGAGCCAATTTTTGACATAGAGAAATATGACAAAGCAGAGGCAAGAGTTATTGCCGTTTCGCAGCAATCTGCACGTTTAGAAATTTGCGGGGTAGAACTTACATTGCCAATGAATGAGTTATTCTGGAGCTGGGTGGCTGATGTAAGAGAACATTTAAGCCCTGGTGATGTTATCCCAGTTAAAATTCTTGATGAAAGTGTTGATGAAGAAGGAAACATCAAGTTAAGAGTCAGTGGAAAAGAAGCAGTAAAAAATACAGCTGCACTTGCATTAAAGAAGATTCATACCGGTAATAAATGTGTGGGAGTTGTTACACATATCGAAGAAAATCAGCCAGTGTTTATCCGTTTGGAAAATGGAGCAAACGCCATTGCACACAATTCAAGAGTAAATACAGTTGCATATCCTGGGGATATTGTTACACTTGCAATTAATGACATTAATGAAGAAAAGCAAACAGCTGTCGGTGTTATCACAAATGTCATTAAACAGAATAAGGAATTCTAAACAAGGCAGGAAAGGAGAAGGCAGATCTAATTTAATAAGATCTGCCGACTTTGTTTATGGGAAAAGTAAAAAAATTTTTCAGTGATATAAATAAATCAAAGTTTAAATCTTTGTATGTCAAAAATTTTCTGTTTGCAGTTTCCATTTTAATTGTTGTATTATTTGCAGCAATTACATTCAATGATATATGGTTAAATATCATTGGGATCTTTGTTTTATTCGGGTTCAGCTATCTTACATTTAATGTACGAGCTATAGAGCAGAATAAGCTATATGAAGAAGTAACAGGAGTTATCACAGGGTACAAAGAAAAAGCAAAGGCAGATGTACTCACACCAAGATTGATATCCGAAGAATGCAGTTTCATTGTAGAGACAGATAATGAAAAAACATACGAGATTTTATTGCCACGATTAGAATTAAAGACAAGAGGAATTCTTCTTCAAGAGGGTGGTCCAAAATACTGGATTGGGAAACAGATCACATTCTACTATAGAGATGATCCTTCTAAACCATTTCATTATGATATTAACGAAAGAAAGGCGGGATCTAAAGATGGGAAAGAAAATCCTGAAATTTAGTTTAGACATTATCATTATTGCATGTCTGGTGGCAGCTGGATACTTTGGATTAAAAATTTTTGAACGATTTCAGGAAGATCAACAGTTAAATAGTTCGTATGAATCTATTAGAAAGGATACAAAAACAGGAAAACATATTAACTGGAACAAACTGAAAAAGATAAATTCCGATATTGTTGCTTGGATTTATGTAAAAGGAACAAACATTGATTATCCAGTGGTTCAAGGGAAAACGAATCAATCTTATCTTCATACAAACTTTAAAAAGCAATACACATATGGTGGATGCATCTTCCTTGACAGCAAAGATAATAAACAATTCGCCTTAAATGACAATAATGTGTTTTATGGACACCATATGAGAAATGGAAGTATGTTTGCGGATCTGGTTAAGTTCCGAGAAGAGAAGTTTGCAAGGAAGCATACGATTGAATTATATACACCAGATAAAACATATCATCTGAAAGCATTCTCTGCCTATGCTAAAACGGCAGACACGTCAATTCCAATTACATTTAAAAATCAAGAGGAAAAAAATGCTTATATAACTAAGCTTAAGAATAGAAATGGTGTATCATCAATCATAAAAAATATTCCGAAGAAAGATGAACCGATTTATACATTTGCGACATGTAGTTACGAAGGACATGACTACCGAACCTATGTCCATGCAGTCGAAAAATAAGTTGTTCTGTATGCTTGCTGATATTAGAAATTTATGTTATTATTATATTGTATTTTTATTAGATTCCTCATCCTTAACAGGATAAATAGGACTTTTTTTAGAAATATAAAAATTTAATAGAACATTTCATTGCGAAAGGCATAAAAATATACAGACATATTAATGTCTGTTTTTTTTGTGCCTTTTTTACTATCCAGAAAGGAGGAAATAATATTATGGATGGACACAAACCAATTCCAATCCATGATCTACGAAAAGCAAATGCCTTAGAAAATAAGGATCAGTGGCTAAAGTGGAGAAAAGAAGGAATTGGAGGCAGCGATAGTGCAGCAGCAAGAGGAAAGGGCAAATTTAAATCGACATTGGAGTTGTTTTGGGAAAAAACGTCCAGCTTTCAAAGGGAGCCAAAAAATTGGGAAACATTATTATGTGGTCAATTATTGGAACCTTATGCACGGAGAATGTTTTCTTTCAAAACAGGCTTAAGAGTTATCGAATTACCATACATGTATCAGCATCCGGACCACCCATTTATGCTGGCTGATCTTGATGGATTAGTCATGATGCCGGATGGCAGCATGGCTATTTTAGAATGTAAGGTAATTAATGCTTTTACTAAAAAGTATTATGGAACGAAAGAAAATCCTAAACTACCATACCAATATGAAGCCCAAGTCAGGCATTATATGTGTGTTATGGATATCGATGTTGCATATGTGATCGCCATCTACGGTAACACGCGGAACGATGTCATTATTCGAAAGGTTACAAGAGATATAAAATATGAAAAGATCATGATCGAAGAACTGGAAGAATTTTGGCAGCATGTTCAAAACAACGAAGAACCGGGTATGTTTGAGGATAAAGATCCAAACCTGCTTATTAAAGCATTAGAGGAAAAGAAATATGTAGATGGAACGATTGAATTACCTTATGATCCATTTAAAAGTCTGTTAGAACAATATGACATGCTAATGGAGGAAAAAGAGGTAAAAAAACAAGAACTGAGCAAAATAGATCAGTCTTTAGATCGGATTAAAGCATATTTCATTAATTCCTTAAAGGGAGCAGATGATACCCGTTATGATCGAGGAGTTATTGTTCATGATGATGAAAAAATCATATTGAATTATGAACAAAAAGAACCCAAGGTTACATTTAATGTAGAATCTTCGCAAAGATTGGCAGAAATGTATCCGGATATTTATCAAAAATTTTGCACTGTACAAAAACAGTCTCCAAGATTTTCTCTGAAAAAGGAAAATTTAAAGAAAGGAGAACGTTACAATCATAAGTATATTTAGATGTAACGAAAAAATTATGCAAGAAGTACATTGTAGTTTTTACAAGAAAATCAATGAATTAGATGATGGTACATATTCCATCGCAAGATATCATGCGATATCTGAGGTACCAAAATTGGCACTTTGGAAACAGGATATATTCACGGTTTTAGGAAGAGATCTTCCAAGACAAAAGAACCGAGAGATTATTTTTTATGGAGAATGGAAAGAAAATATCTATAAAAAAAGAAAATCCCTGCAGTTTCATGCGGAAAGATTTAAAGTCTTGCTTCCAGAAACCAAAGAAGCCATTCAGGAAGTTTTGGCAGATGAAGTTCCTGGAATCGGGAAAAAGACAGCAAAAGCTATTGTGGATGCCTTTGGAACGGATACTTTTCACGTTTTAAAAGAACCTCCTAAACATGAAACGATTCCAAGAATAAAACTTATGGCTGTGCGAAACTTTATCAAAGCTGAGGAAAGAAAAGAAAGATTATGTTATTTGATGGGTACTTATGACCTAAAAAAAGGTCAGGCCAGAAAAGTTCTTAAAGCATTCGGAGAAGATGCTACAGAAATGCTAGATGCAAATATTTATAATCTATACAAAGCTGGAATTTCATTAGCAGATATAGAAATGAATCACGAGCCATCCGAAGAAGAGAAAAATGATACGATCAGAATCCGGTGCGGGATTTATTCCGCGATTACAAGATTATGTAAAAATAAAGGACATACTTTTATTTATGAAAATGATCTGATTAATGAAACTTATTATGTAATGCATAAAAGTGTCCCAAAAGCAACAATCATGTTTGCATTGGATTATTTTAAAAGTCAGTTGGTCGATGAATCTATCGTTTATGAAGATGGAAAATTCTTTTTACAAGAATATTATGATGCAGAAATGCTACTTAATAAGATGATTCGAGAAAGATTAGGAGAAAAAATCTTATCTGAGGATGAAAGAGCCAAGATGATTGAAGAGATCAATGATCTGGCAAGAGAAGAAAAAATCCTGTTAGCTTCGCAGCAGCAAGAAGCAGTTATCAAATCTCAGATTTATAACTTATCTATTCTAACCGGAGGACCAGGAACAGGAAAAACATTAACCATAGACATTATGATCAAGTGTTTTCTTAAACGTGGGAAATCGGTACTGTTAATGGCACCAACAGGATGTGCTACAAAACGAATGATCTCTGCGACACACTATGAAAATGGTGGTACGATTCATAGCAAACTAGGATATTTCTTAGACGATGAATTTGTTGCAAATCGTATGGTCAATGAAGATGTTGTTATTGTAGATGAATCTTCGATGATCGGATGCAAGTTATTTAGAGATATCTTCACGCAGGTAAGACCTGATGCGACTTTGATTTTCGTAGGAGATAAAGATCAGCTGCAATCCATTGAACCTGGACAGGTGTTTACGGATATGATCGATAGCAAAGTAATCCCTACAACAATTCTGGATCATATTTTCCGACAAGGTCAGAATTCTATGATTCCAATCAATGCAAAACTGATCAATGAAGGAAACCCAAAGATGATATGGAATGAGAGAGATTTTCAGCTAATTCGTATCGAAGGAAATGATAAAATGATTGAAGAAGAAATCTCTAAAAAAATACCTCAAATTTATGAGATGAATTATGAGAATCGAGAATATTCTGACGTACAGCTCTTATCACCGCTGCGTAAAAAATTTAGCAGGAGTGGAAAAGTAGCCCTAACATCAACGGAATATTTAAATCCAGTCATCCGAGACTTGATCAATCCTTATGCAACACCAGATTCTAAAGAATATGTTGAAACATATGGAAAAAGGTTTTATATGGGAGACAAAGTATTAGAAACTTCAAACAGCAATATAAATGGAATCGTGAATGGCGATATTGGAAAAATCATTAAGATTGATCCCAAAGATTTTACTATTACGATTCAATTTGATGAAAAGACAGTTAAGTATAAAAAAGAAAATTTTGCGACACTGACGTTAGCATATGGTGTTAGTATTCATAAGTCCCAAGGGCAGGAATATCCGATTGTGATCATTCCATTGATGAAATCTTATCACAGAATGTTAACCAGAAGATTATTATATACAGCAGTAACCAGAGCAAAAGAAAAAGTTATTTTCATTGGTTCCCTGGCTGCTTTTTTTATGGCTGTAAATGATGATTTTTCAGAAGCAAGAAATACCAATTTGTTAAATCTACTGACGCAGAAAGCACAGTAGTTTTTTTCATTATTAAGGAGAAAATTTACGATGAAGAAAGAAACTTACGAATTTACAGATGAACAAATAACAAAAATGAACTATTACGACAGGCGTGCAGCTTTAATTGCTGAACTAAATAAAAATCTTGTCAAAAACAGAGAAACCGATGATTACGACTACATTGATCTGAAAGGGATTAATGATGTTCTTCATCCGTTAAAGTGCAAATACAAAATTACGGACATGCCATGTAAAGAAGATAATGGCGATATGTCTTTAATTATGATTGATTCACTTACAGGAGAAAAGCATGGAAAAATTACCATTCCATGGCCAGGAAACGATGATGAACATAACAATAATATGCGAAAAATTCAGATCACAGGAGCTAATATCACATATCTTCGCAGATATTTATTGATGCTTGCCTATGATATCAGCGTTCCAAAGGATTTTTACGATGAAAACAAAACTCCTTTGAAATTTAATGATATTCCAGAAGCTTTACGTCCGAAAGAATCTGTCAAAGATGGACAGAAAGAAAACAAAAAGTCTTCCGACTTAGACCCCGTATCCAAAGAAAAATACTTTGGGACAGAAAAAAAGGATTTAGTTCCATATGAGACAGGTGAAGAAGAATTACAGTTAGATCCTAATCGTGGACGTGGAAAGACAAAAAACATCTATGATGATGCTGAAAACTATATGGTAAAAGAAGGAAAATATGAAGGAATAATGCTTTGCGATGTTGCAAAAATGGATCCAAATGATCTTATAGAAATGGCACGACAAGGAAGTCTTATTGAGCCTGAATTACAAAGACATGCGGAAACATTAGTGAAGAAATATAACTTATAAAGCAAAGGAGGAAGGCATCATGGGATTTCCGTTTACTATAGAAGACGAAGCAAAACTGTTACCTCTTAAAAATGCCAGACTGACAGGCGGAACAATCTATGCAGATTGTCCATTCTGTGGCAGCAAAGGAGCTTTACATATTTCAGTTAATAAGAATATGTGGAACTGCTGTGCCTGCATGACGAGAGGTGTGAATAATTCTGGAGGAGGACGAACGCAGCTTTATGCAAAATATTTCAATATGACAAACAGTGAAGCCTATCACAATATCTGTGATCTTTACGGAATCGAAAAAGATTATCGTTCAATAGATGTGGATGAACCGACAAAAGAAGAACCTAAAAGAGATGTAAGAGAAATTGATTATGTGTATCGAGCATTGCTTTCTATTTTGACACTGAGTGATGAACACAAAAAAAATCTTAGAAAAAGAGGTCTGAATGATGCCGCTATCCAAAAACATCAATATCGATCTGTTCCAGTAACAGGCGTTGATAATATTGTGAAAACACTATTATCTTACAATATGGATCTTAAAGGAGTTCCAGGATTTTATATGTTAGATGGTAAATGGAAAGTCAATTTTACACCAGCCCTCGCCGGAATTCTTATTCCAGTGATGAGCCGAGAAGGCTACATTCAGGGATTCCAGATCAGGTTAAATAAACCAATCAGAGATTCTAAATATATGTGGTTTTCAAGCCAAGGAAAAGAATGCGGAAGTTCTCCAGGATCACCGGTACATTTTATCGGAGATGATCCTTTAGCAAAAACGGTTGTTTTGACAGAAGGCTGTTTAAAAGCAAACGTAGCCCATGAATTGTCAAAATATCTAATGAACAAACCGATGACGTTTGTGGCAATTGCTGGATGTGGACAGTTTAATTCTACAAAAAAAGCATTAAGCAGCTTGAAAGAATATGGATGTGAACTTGTATATGACGGATTTGACATGGACAAATTCAAAAATCCTAATGTATACAGAGCAATGGCAAAGAATTTTGATATTGCACATGAAGTTGGAATCCGTATGGAAGTGTATCGTTGGAATGCGATAGAGATATACGGTAATTTCAAACAAAATACGCCATATAAGGTACTGATCAATGATAAAGACTATGCTTTTTATTCTACATACACAAATCATAAACGTGAATTTTTTGATGAGTTTTTTGCAGATGAAAAGACAGGAAGATTGATCATTCCAGAGCCAATATTAAATCCACTACATCCACACGAAGATGTTAATTGCAAACTGATTGATGTTGAAACAGGTGATTACAGTGAGTTTAAGATGAATGTAGATGCATCCATCAATCGTTGTCAGGATTATACTGTTTGGCAGAAAAAAGGCATTGACGACTACTTTTATTCATTAGTACGTCTCAAAAATAAACAACAAAGAAAAAATTAATTTTACACAAAGAAAGGAGCTTATTATGATCGTAAGCGTAGATTTAGGAAACAAAAATATTAAGACACCAGAGTTATTATTTTTGACAGGACTGGATTCATATGACAGTAATCCATCTACGACATTTTTCAGAAATGATTGCATACAGTATGAAGGAAAGTATTATACCGTAGGAAGTCACAGAATTGAGTATACACGATATAAACATACAGATGATCGCTTTTTCATTTTAACCTTAATGGCTATTGCGAAAGAAATCAAACGAAGAGGCCTGAAAGGCGATAATTACGAAGTTGAGTTACTTCTCAGCCTTCCACCGGCTCATTATCGTACTCAGCATGAAAATCTGAAAAATTATATGATGATGAAAGGTCAGCATGTAAATTTCATGTTTAATGATAACCCGATGTCTGTTACATTTAAAGATGTGATTGTTTTTATTCAGGGACATGCTGCATTGTATACTCGTTCCAATTTAACTAAGGAAGAACCGTTGATCATGTTACATGATATCGGTGGTTTCACATGGGATTATCTTTCTGTACGAAATGGAAATCCTGAAAAAGATATCATGGATACAAGAGAATTGGGAATCATTCCATTTTATAATGAGTTTAGTAATTATATTGTATCAGAATATGATCTTCATCTTAGAGAAGATGATATTGATAATCTGATCAAAAATCGAACATTGCCATCAAATTTAGCTGCGATTCAAACAAAAGTATTAGATACGTTAGATACTATGGCATTACAGTATTTGAAACGAGGTATTAAAACGTTTATCGAAGATAAAATTGATTTAAAAATGTATACAAGTGTTTTTGTCGGTGGTGCATCTTTAATTTTTAAACCATACATCTTGCAGTTACAGGAAGAAGGTTTATTAGGTAAAGTCATTTTCATTGAAGATGTTCATGCAAATGCAAAAGGGGCACAGATTTTGTATAAAAGTGCGAAATCCCTTATGAATAAACAGTAAGCATATTTTTTGTAAAGGTTGTGATCTTATTGGCAGAAAAAAATCAAATCAGAAAAAATATTGGTTTCGATTTATCCGATCCTGATCAGAAATTAGCTTATGATATTTTGGAAATGAAGCGAGGGAAATCATTAAGCAGATTTCTTGCTAAATCCATCATCATTGGTGAAATGATAGAAAGAAAAATGCAGACTGATAAAATCGAAAGACGTGGAAATGAACTGTTAAATAGCTTTGATAATTTTCCAATCAATACGAATACAGTTTCCACTCCAATAGTTAAAGAAAAAAGGAAGAAGAAAAAACAGGAAGAATCTGTTGTGCAAACGAAACAAAATGTAGAAATTGCACAGACGGAACAAAAAGAATCCACAAATGAAGTTGTAGAAGAAGTGATAAATCCAGTAACGCCTGAGCCAGAAGAAGTTAAAATTCCAGAACCAATTAAAAAGGTTGAGGAATCTTCTGGTGAAGATGTAGATGTAGAAGATAAAGATTCTACAGAACCAATCCTGGATAAAGACACTCTTGCAAAAGCAATGAATTTTATGGCAGGTATGTAAAAAAGGAGGTTGGCAGCTTATTTGCTGTCAGCCTCCTTTTTTTTTGATTCTTCAAAGATATCGACATCTTTTTGACTAAAAAGTGCTAAATTAGATGATCGGCGTAATTGTTCTAATTCTATTAATGATTCTACAATTGCTAGTTCTGGAGCTTCTCTAATAATACTACAGAATAATTGATATTTTATTGATTCTTTACATTGGTCATTTTTAAATACCATATCATCAATATTACTTAACATTTTTTCAAACATTAATTTGCACGAACTATATGTTTTAATTATTTGTGGTGTAAATGTAATTTTAATTTTAGCCCCAACCATATCTGTTAATTGTTTAAAATCATTAAATTTTATAATCCTTGCAAATATATTGTTATATGCATATTTTGGGAATCCTATTTCTTTTGCAAGCCTTGTCATTGTAATACCTTCAAGTGCCATATAACATTCTAGCTGATCTTGAATATCATTTAGTGCGTCAAATAGGTGAACATATCTTTTGTAGCGTACACTGTCTTTTTCAAATTCTAAAGTTAATTTTAATGGGAAATCAGAAGCTTCAATAATTAGTGAAATTATAGTCGTAGCCATTTCATAAGGGTCTAATTTTAAGCGACGATACAATGGAAGTGGGGCAAGTTCCGTAGTAGGAACATAAGCAAAATAACTATTTGTAAAATTCACATCTTTTATTAAATCAAATTTATGATTCGATATTTCTTTATCCATATATTTTCTACTAGTAATGCCTTTTGTTTCAATAATTTCTTTTCTGTTGTTTAAAAGTTTATTATATTTTATTGTTAATATATCGCATGGAGAATAGATCGCAGAAGCTCCTTGAGTACCATAATAATCCTTGAAAAATTTTTCTTTTTCATCTTCATATTCTTTTTGATATTTTTCAAAAAATGATTTCGGAACAATTTTATAGCTTTTTCCCTCAGCTAAGTAATCTGATTTATATTCAAAAGATTCTATATCATATCTGGATCGTACTGGATAATTTTGAGCAATTAGAGCAAATACGTCATATATAGAGCTGAAAGTAAAATCTTTTAATGTAGATACATCATAATCAAACATAATACACCTCCCTGTTTAAAATTTATATACATGATTATCTTTATAATTTTAGTATAGCAGTAATAATATAAAAAAACAAACCATTTATTTCCATATAATACCAATTAAACAAAAAATATTGAAAATTATATGAAATGTTATATAAAATATGTGCATGTTATTTTTATTTATGATATACTATAAATGTATTTTTATCAGATTTCATGAAGACAAGTATAGCATGGACTTTTTTAAGAAAAAAAATATAAAGAAACTTAAAATTATAAATAATAAAACAATAAATATTATATATGCTGTTTTGCTATTTATAAAAATGAATCTAACAGACGAAAAGTCTGTTTTTTTTATGCCATTTTTTAAGAATAAAGGAGGAAATAAAATGGAAAAAGAAATTTTAAAATTACTTGGAGAAAAAGATGGAGAATTTTTTGAGGGAGATGTGAGTGGAGATACAATTATTCTCTATTCAAGAATAGAGAAACTATTTTTAAAACTTCAAGAGACAATTCAAAAAAATGTGTATGAGTTATCTGATACGACAAAAAAATTAATTCAAAATGACGCCAAAATTGCAACAAATTTATATGTAATCGCAGCAGAATTAATTCGTTGGTATTCTACAAAAATATCAGATGTTGCAAATGAAAAAGTGGTAATTGATACTGCAAAATGGTTACGATTAAGTAATCGGCATTTTTTTGATGAATATTGTGATGATAAAAGTTTAGGAAGCATCTTTTTACAATATGTAGAAAAATCCGACAGAAATGGACAAAAGAAATTTGTATTATATTTTTTCCATATTCTTCATTATTGTCCACCAAATGGATTTAATGAATATATGTTAAATCAGAATATCGGAACAAATTGGTATTGTAAAGAAAAATAAAGAAAGAAGGAAAAGTTTTATGAGAAAAATTGCAAGTAATTTGTTGTTAAAGGAACACGCAGAACGAGTATTTTTTCTGTGCAAACAGCCAGATGGATATCGAATTATTAAAGAAATTGATGGTGATTATGGGCAGCAGATTCTGACACATTATCAAAATGGATATGGAATTTTACTTTCAGAGCATGGCAATCTTTTAGATTCCATTGAATATGTTATGGAACATAGGACTGGAAAAACATGTTTTGAAATATTAGATTCTAATTATAATGCTAAGAAGAAAATGCTCAAAGATAGTCGTGGATTTTTAAATCGAATAGGAATGCCTATTTGTGAAATTGAGGATTCTAAGGAAACATACTCAGAATTGAATGAATTTATTCAGGAAAATGAACTTGATGCATTTATTTTGTGTTATTTTGAAAAGTAAGGAGAAAAAAATGAGTAAGTCAAAATATCAAGAAAATCTTATAAAGACAGTCATGGATAAATCATGGGGAAATACATGGGAAGAAGCGGTTCAGGAATGGGATATTATTGATTGTGCCGAGGATAATTCATTAAGTCGAAGTTGTATTTGTGGAAAGGAACAGATTAAGTATTTATACAGATTACATAATCGAAAAACAAACCAATGGTTGTTTCCGATTGGAAGTTCATGTATTAAAAAATTTCAACGCAAAGATTTACAGGAAAAAACAGCAACTACAGAAGCAATGTTTAAATTATTACATGCTGTTGGAAATAATCAATATCTGCAGCTATCATCTGATTTGTTTAGTAGAAAACTTCTTAAAGAATTATATGATCAAGGAGCATTCAAGGCGACTTCATATAATCATTATAATCCAAAAAATGATTATGATTTTCTGTTAAAAATGTTCAACAAACGTGCAAAAAATAGTATTAGTACATTGCAGCAGAAAAAAATTACAGCAATTCTTCTTAATTCAATTAAACCATTTTTGGAACAGAAGTTAAGAAGCCAGATTATGTCTTAAAGTTATCAAGAAAAGAAATTGTCAATCTATGGGTGTAAATTAGAACAGGATTTTCTTCCTGTTTATTTTTATACCCATTTTATTTAGGAGGAAAGAAAAATGGTAGTGAACAGATCAAATTTATATGTAGGACAAACAGTATTTTTTGTTCATAAAGAATACAATTCACTTACAAAAATGAAAGAAGATTCCATCGTTGAATGTAAGATTACTAAAATTGGAAGGGTATATATAACCATTAATAATGGATATCCAAATCGACAATTTTTTATTAAATCTGGAAATGATTACGAGTTTGGTATTCAGGAGAAAGAAAATGCAATTGATGGTGGAATTTTATGCTTTACAAGAGAAGATGCAGAAAAACATCTTCTAAAAAAGAAAATGATGTTGGAATTAAGAAACATCAATTATTCTGAAAAAACTAATTCTTTAAATCAACTGTTACTAATGAAATTGGCATATGAAGTTGGAAAATTAGATTTTACAGATGACACAATGCTTAAAATTCCATTACCGGTGAATTATAAAGAAATGTCAGAGGAAACGTTAAAATCATTTTTAGAAAGTGATGGGGAGTATGAATAGGGAAATTAAAAAAATATCAGAAGACATTAAAACAAATACATTTAAACAGTTTTATTTGTTTTATGGAGAAGAAAAATATATGATCTTACAGATGAAAGATCAATTAAAGAGAGCTTTAATTTCAGAAGATGATACTATGAATTATTCCTATTTTGAAGGGAAAAAGGTAGATCCGACAGAAATTATAGAACTTGCTAAAACAGTTCCTTTTTTTAATGATCATAGATTTATCATTCTTGACGGAACAGGACTTGGTAAAAAAAGTGATGATTTATTCATAAAAGGGTTAAAAGAAATTTCTGATACAAGCGTCCTTCTCTTTATTGAAGATACGATTGATAAACGTTCAAAAATTTATAAGTTTTTATCAAAGCAAGGTCATGCTGCATGTTTTGAACCTATGAAAAATAAGGAATTGTCACAATGGATTACGTTATTGCTAAAAAAAGATGAGAAGCAAATGTCGATTTCAACAATGAACAATTTCTTATATCGATGTGGATCAGATATGCATACATTAAAAAATGAATTAGACAAATTGATTTCTTATGTCGGAGACAGAAAAGAAATTACAAGTTATGATTTAGAACAGCTGACTTCATCTCAAACAATTAACCAGATTTTTATCATGTTAGATGCAATTGCTCGAAAACAACGAGATAAAGTATTAACTTTATATTATGATCTGATTGAATTGAAAGAATCTCCATTTGGAATTCTTGCATTATTAGCCAGACAATGTAATCAGCTGCTTCAAGTTAAAAATCTGGATGATCTCGGCAAAGATAATGGAACAATCTCAAAGGAGATAAAGATTCCTGCTTTTGCAGTAGGAAAATTAAAAGATCAATCGAAAATGTTCTCTATTGAAGTATTGTTGAATATGGTAGAAGCATGTGCAAAAACAGATGAATTAATAAAAACTGGAAAAATCAATGACAGAGTTGGCGTAGAATTAATATTAATTCAATTTAGTCAAAATTAGATTAGGAGGAATTTTTATAATTAGTGAAGAAGAAAGAAAAAAATATGTGGAATTCATGTATAATCCCGAAAATGAATATAATTGTGATGAATGTCCAGAAAATAAAGATTTTGATGATTGGGAAGGAAAATATCCTTGCGGGCAACAAAATTGCTGGGTTACTTGTCATTGCAGAGAAATTATGGAATAAATACAAGGTGTAAACTTTGTGTTCGTTTGCGATAAATGCACAATAATATCTAAAATGCAAAATATGTACAAATACACAAACTACATATTTTGCATAAATTGTGTATTACATGTAAATCACACTTTATTTTATAGAAAATTTAAAAATATCAAAAGGTATACAGAACATCTTTTATGAGAAATGATAAAATAATTAACTTCACACAAACGGTTGGAATGACGCGATTCAATAAGAATGGATTCCAAGGTGAAAATAATTTATGAATGTAATAACAATCTATACTAATAAATTTTTGGAGTTCTCTTTTCAGAGGACTCTTTTTTTTTATTCATAAAAAGTAAATAAATGTAAAAAAACTATTAAAAATGTGGGGGTGTTACACAAAAATGATACAAAAATGCTAAAATACAGGTTGAAAATAGCAAAAATGGGTGGTAATATTAACATTAAGAAAATGATTGATAAAATCATTATGACTAAAAAATAAGGATAAAGCCATTTATCCTTAATAAGTTTTGCAACTTGATATTATAGTGCTTCATAAGAATCAATTTATTTAAAAAAATCTTGTATTTTATAAACGAAATCTATGTAAAAGCAAAACGATGAATCAAAGAAGCACAGGTGCTCGTGTCTAGCATGAGAGGAATGTATACGGAAACATAGCATACTTATATGTTCAGAGCAGGCGGTATCTCTATAAACTATCGGGTCCGTGGAGCCGATGCAGAAAATCCACCGGACATAATACGGGTGTTTAAATGTGACAGTTGTTCCAGTTATGGCATGGATCAAGGTATGGCGACTACAAAAAGAGCCTGATAATATGTTCGAGAAAGGTTGAGGGCAGAAAAGGACCTTTGCCTAAGTCAAAACATTGCCAATGTTTTGATATGGTTAAAATTACTCTGCGGAAGGACGAATACGGATATGTTGATGCTATGTGAGACATATGGGGTAGCATAACAAACTGAAAAGTCTGGCAGTGAGGGCGTACCATGTACTGTGAAAGTGTAATATTGATTTTAAAATATCAATAAGATAAGTCTGTCTTTTTGTAGACACAGGGGGAAATTATATTCATACACAGAAAGAAACGGACATTCGATGTACGGTTCTTTCGTCCGTTTTAAACTTTATAAAAATAAGGATGTAAAAGCTATTAAAAGGTTAAGGATGTATATTTACGATTCCATGAAAAAATAAAAGGTATTGGCTACCCGAAAGTCTTTCTCAAACTGAAAGTTATCAAAAATAAATATATAATAGATATACGTTGTTTTATCTAAATAATATATATGATTTTACATCGAATCGTATTCTTAATTAATCTTGAAGAGAAAAAATAAGAATATTAATGATGTAATAGCGAAATAAATAATATGATTAAGAAAATGTAAGAGGTAGACATAAAATATATAAAATGTCTGCCTTTTTATTATGTGAGGAGGTATGTTATGACTAAAAAAAATATGCTATTGACTATGTTGATGGTAGTTATAAACAACTGGTTGCTAAATATGGTGTTGACGATGGGATTAATGATAACTGTAAAGAATAAAAACGATAAAGTAAGTAAAGGGGGGGGTGTTGAGTATGGAAGCTTTAACAATTGATGAAATCATATCTGCGAAAAAAAATTTTTTAAATATCGACAAGGATCTGAATCTCATTCATTCTGTAAATGAGACTAAAGAAACGTATTATTTGATTCATTGTGTTGCAATTATTACATTTTTATTATTAAAGCAACAGGCACTTGCTGAATCATCTGCGATAATGCTTTTAGTGGTAATTTATTTTCTTCATCGGTGGGAATTTCATTTATCCCACATGATTATACATAACGTTTTGCTTTTTAGTCATCTGTTTGAAAAAAAATATGCCTATGAATTATTAGATAAATTGAATCTGTGTGATCAGGATTATGGAAAAATTCGTCATGTCATGTCAGAGTTTTATAAAAAAGAAGGGATGTGATAATGATGAGAAAGAGAAAAATAATTGGAATTATAGGCTTGGTGCTTATATTAGTCATTGTGCTTTTTTATGTGGTCCGTATTCAGCCAATGGTAACGGAATATAAGAAGATTGCATATGATAAATTAGCAAATATTGATGAAGACACCTTTGCAAAATTAGAAAATACAAAGGTTTATGGAAAGAATGGGAAATTGATTGGAGAAGTCAATTCCGGAAGTTACCAGTACAAAAAAATTTCTGAAATTTCAAAATATGTACAAGATGGATATATTGCAGTAGAAGATAAAAACTTTAAATCCCATCATGGAATCGATTATCTGGCAACTGTAAGAGCTGGGATTAAACTTGTATTGAATCGTGGTAAAGCAACACAGGGTGGAAGTACCATTACACAACAATTAGTTAAAAACAGCTTTTTAAGTCAGGAAAAAACATTTACAAGAAAGATTGCCGAGTTTTTCTTGGCACCGGAGATTGAAAAGATGTATACGAAGCCTCAGATTATGGAGTATTACTGCAATAGTAATTATTATGGGAATCGTTGTTACGGAATCGGAAATGCAGCAAGTTATTATTTTCATAAAAACGCTGATCAACTAACATTATCAGAAGCAGCATTATTGGTAGGGCTATCGAATAATCCAAGTCGATATGATCCAGTAACTAACTATAATTCATCGATCAGAAAACGTGATCGAGTTTTAAAACATATGTTGGATGCGAAAGTAATCTCAAAAACACAATATCAACAAGCAAAGAACGAAAAAATAGAAATAGCAGAGTATCGTAAAAATGTAAAACCGGAAGGATATCAGACAAGCTTTGCAATTTATCAAGCAACATTGGAATTGATGAAGAAAAATGGATTTGAATTTCAGTACACTTTCCAGGATAAAGAAGATGAAAAGCAATATAAAGAAAGATATCAGGAAGAATATCAAAAATATTTTCAGAAATTGCGAAATGGAGGATATAAGCTGTATACATCTTTTGATCAAGAGTGTCAAAAAGCTTTACAAAGTTCCGTTGATCATAATCTGAGATCATTTACCAAGAAAAAGAAAGGAAAATATGAATTGCAAGGAGCTGCAGTCAGTATTGATAATGAAACAGGAAATATTGTGGCAGTTGTTGGTGGAAGAGGACAGAATGATCAATATAATAGGGGATATTTAGCTATTCGACAGCCAGGCTCATCTATCAAACCTTTGCTTGATTATACTCCTGCTTTTGATAGCGGGGTATATTATCCATCAAAAGTAATCGTTGATCGAAAGACTTCTTCTGGACCATCGAATGCAGATCACAGTTATAGTGGATCACGAACGATCCGTAATGCAATCATTCACTCTACCAATACGGTTGCATGGAATGTATTGCAGAAAATTGGAGTAAAAAATGGTCTAAAGTATCTTACAAATTTACAGTTTAGTAATTTATCATATTTAGATAATAAAAACGCTTCTGCAGCACTGGGTGGATTTACGCATGGTGTTAGAGTTGTAGATATGGCAAAAGGATTTGCAACATTAGAAAATGGTGGAGTTTATCAGGATAACAGCTGTATTGATAAGATCATGTTTAAAGATCATGAAGTTTTAAAGCATAAAAATACAAGAAAGAATGTGTATTCCTCAGCCTCCGCCTATATGATCACCGACTGCATGAAGGATGCTGTGAAAAATGGAACTGGTAAAAATGCACAAGTAAAAGGACAGATCATTGCAGGCAAGACAGGTACGACAAATGATTATAAGGATGCGTGGTTTTGTGGTTATTCAAGATATTATACAACCAGTGTTTGGGTAGGATGTGATGATCCAAATCCAATGGATAATTTAACTGGTTCGTCCTATCCATCTAAGATTTTTTCTGATTATATGACGAAAGTTCATAAAGGTAAAATAAAGAAAGATTTTAAAATACCAAATACGGTGTATCGAAAAGGTGGAGATCTATTTTCGAAAGACATTGATGATACATTACATGAAACAGTGCTTGAAAATATATTAAAAGAGCAAATCAAGAAAGCAGAAAATGCAGTAGAAGATTTTGAAGCTTTTACAATCACAGACGGGGAGAGTGCCTATCTACTTGATGATAAGTATCAGAAGGTATGTACAGCTATTGAAAAAGTAGATGATTCTACACAAAAAGCAAAGTTCCGACAACGGATTGAAGATCATTATGATAATCTTTTAGAAGAACAGAAGAAATGGAAAGATGCGATGGAAACATATGTAACACAAAAAGAACAGCAGCGAATTGCGGAAAATGAAAAAGCTGAAAAAGAAGCTGTCCAAAAACGACAGGTATATGAACAACAGCAAAATATCAAGTTAGTTAAATCATATATATCCAGATTAGATGTCATGGATACATATGATGATACAGCAGAAGATATTATTACAAAATTACAAGAAGCTTTAAAGAAATGTGAGGATTATGATACATATGATGAGCTAAATCAAAAAGCAGAGCAGGCAATAGAGCGTGTTCGCAATCTAAATAGTGATACAACAACAACAGAATCAAATTAAGATCAGGAGGAAATTATGAGAAGAAAAGCAGCATCTTTATTATTAGTAGCTATGATGATGAGTGTAGCAGTGCCAGTTCATGCAAGTGAACAGGCGACTGTCACAATTCAAGAATCACAAGGAGAAAACCGAGAGGTTGATCAAGTTCAATCCTCTGAAACAACAGAATCCAAACCATCAACTTCACAGATCACAACAACAGCTGAGAGAAAAGAAGAAGTAACATCAACGCATAAGAAAAAGCAAAACAAAAAGAAAGATAAGAAAAAAGAGAAAAAAGTCAAGAAACTAAAGAAAACAAAGAAAAAAGAAAAAGTTGTTCATGTAAAAATCAAACCAACAATCTCATCTTCCTATCAGGAACAATCTATTAAAATCAAAAAAAATAAAGAATACATTGGAAAATTTATTTATTTTAATCAGGGAGATGCTGCGTGGAATAGTAGTGGATACGGAATTCGAGCTGCTGGATGTGGTCCGACTTCAATGGCTGTGTGTATTAGCACGTTAACTGGAAAATGGGTAACACCAGTAGATACAACAAGTTGGGCATATGAGCAGGGATATTATTCTTCTGCCGGAAGTGAACATCGTGCAATTCCAGCAATGGCAGAACATTGGGGCTTAAAATGCGATGGATTAGGAACCAATTATCAAAAGATTAAAGAGTCCTTAAAACATGGCAGACCTGTTGTTTCTTTGATGGGGCCTGGCTATTTTACTCGCGGTGGACATTTTATGGTATTAACGGAAATTGATTCTAATGATAATGTAACTGTTGCGGATGTAGGAAGTCGTAAAAGAAGTCAGTATAAGTATTCACTTCATGATGTAATTTCACAATCTAAAGTTGCAAGTGCTGGAGGACCATTTTGGAGTATTTATAAACAAGGGAAAGCCAAAACACAGAATGACAGTAAATCAAATAAACAAGTTTTAAAAATTAGTAAGAATAAAAAAACAGCGACAAAAGCAAAGGTAAATCATAAAGAAAAAGAAATAATCCAAAGTTTTTATACTGAATTATCAAAGAATTTGACAGATCTGGAAAAAGAGCTTCCAAATAGTAAGGTATTGATTGGAAAAAAAGCGACTGGGACCGAAATTCCAAATGGAAAGATTAATCAGTGTATTTATCGTTTAGGTGAAAAGTTAAACAATGGTCATTTACAATTTATTGCGACACATTATTATTTTGGAGAAGAAGCAATCCTTCATGGGGATGCAAAGTCTGCAAGTATTGATTTGAATTCACGTATTCAAATGCTTGATTTTTAAAAATTGAAAGGAGATGCCGTGGAGAAATCAATCTTCACGGCTAAATATTTATTATGGAGTATGAACTTATTGGAACAATTGTTCCGGCAGTGAAATGTATTTTAAAACCAGGAGAAGCAATGTATACACAATCCGGTGGAATGATGATGTATACTGGGGATATAAATTATTCTACAGGTCTGAGAGGTGGAGTTGTTAAATCCGTTGCAAGACAGCTTCTTGCAAGAGAGTCAGCTTTTATGACAACGTATTATGCAGAAAAGCATATGGGAATTGTTATATTTTCTACGACAATCCCTGGAACGATTCAGTGCTTGAAATTAGAGAAAGGTTCTTCGATGATCTGTCAAAAGACGGCATTTCTTTGTGCAGAAGAGCAGATTATGGCAGATGTTGTTTTTACAAAAAGATTACGTGCTGGTTTGTTCAGTGGAGAAGGCTTTGTATTACAGAAAATTTATGGTGAGGGAAGAGTTTTTCTGGAAATAGCAGGGGATTCAATTATTCATGATCTTAAAGAGGGTGAAGTGTTGTATTGTAATTCGGGAAATGTAGTTGCTTTTCAGGACTCCGTAGATTTTGACATTACATTAGTAAAAAGAATGTCTACATTATTATTTGGAGGAGAAGGAAATTTTCTTGTAAAATTGACAGGACCTGGAAAAATTATTTTACAAACACAGAATCAGATGCAGAAAGTGAAAATTTATGAGAATCAATAAAATGTGGGGGTATTACACAAATTTCATAAGAAAAACGTAAAAATATATAAAAAAATACATAAAAATGTGTAATAAACTTGAAAAATGATATGTAATATGATATTATAATATAAACAGAAAAGTTATTATTTGAAAAATCAATTTCGGGAATAAGAAAATTTTTTTGTTAATAACGTGTAGTGTAAATAATAGCGATGGCGAATGGTTATATTGACATTGGAAATTACTTTTTCATAAGATTTTTCTCCTTAAAAATTTTATCGATATGTGTCAATGTAAAATAGATTGGTTCGATTCCAATCATCGCCTTTTATCAAAGATATGAATATCGTTTTTTTGTATGGACCTCTATACATCCCTGTTAAGTTACCGTACAATAAATAGAGTTTTTTATATTTATATCTTTGATTCTTCCAAAAAATAGGTAGGGAAATACGAGCCTTAAAGGCAATATATTCCTTACCACTCCCCTTGGAAAAGTATTGGGATACAATAAAATAATGGATGTATTCCGTTGGAGTATGCTAACATTTATTATTTTATTTCGGAGTTCGATTCTTTGATTTTCCAATCAGGCTAGGTGGGCTCATGTTTATGAGTCTGCATTAGCTTATTAAGTCTATATGGTACAATGGTGTAAATGGAATCACAAGCGAGTGCTAATCGTTCTAGCTTTTTGAGCTATTCAGGTTCGAATCCTGATTGTACCGCTGCTAATAAAGTTATTTTATTAGTTCTGATGTTTAAAGTGGAAATGCTATGTACTCTGCTTTAAACAACTTGGAAAGTAAATGGTAAATTTAATGATCTTGTATTTTATCTTTTTTTGTAAATACTTTTTCAGGATTGCTTGTATTTACTTAAAGATCAGATCGTCATGTTAAATATGGTACCCCACGATCATTACAATCGGAGTTCGATTCTCCGGCTTTCCCTAAGAGTATACTGTTTTGTTTGTTATTTTCAGTTTACTCTTTCTATTGTTATTATTTTAACGTATTACTCATTCGAAAAGGCAATATCATATCATGAATATTGCCATTAAAAATTCCTTAACGATGAACAAAAATGGCGTGTCCAAGAGATACGCTTTTTTTGTGTCTATGTACTATGCAAGTCGGATATTGGATGTCCACCAAGAACGCTGCAGCATTTTTCTTGGTTCCCTGGTTCGAGTCCAGGACTTGCTCTTTCTGTTAATATAAAGCAATAAGGAGAGGGTGGGCTATGCTAGTGACGCAGGGAAGAATCCAGAAACTGAACAGCACAAGCATACGTATACTCAACCTATATATGCTAAAGTTCATCACGAAGAGATAGGTCACATGGAAACAGTAACCGATCCTCCAACATATCATGATGAAAAATGTGAACACGTTATCTGTCAGGATTGTGGAAAAGATTTAACACAGGCTTATATTGAAGGGATTAAAGATGGAACTTATAAAAATGTTAAAATAACATCTGATGTTTCTTATTCTCAAAATAAAAGCAGCAGTATATTAAAAATGTATAATCTTTCTTATGATTCAAGTATGCCTCTATATGAAGATTATTTAAATAATGGTGGATGGGACAGATCATGTAAAAATAAGAATGTTACAACGAAGATTGTAACTGTTAGCGTATGTTCTCCAGGGGCAACTTGGAATAAATGGATAGTTGACAAAAAAGCTTATGATGAGTAGGTAATTGTTGGGTATAAATGTAGTTGTGGAGAATGGAAATTAGTTACTAATTAGTTATCAGGCAGCACGTATAATTGTACATATGTGTTGCTTGTTTTTCTTTATTTTTTTATGTTTATATGCTATACTAAATATGTGATTTTTATTAGACTTTGGAGCTTTAGGAAAAGCTCTGAACATTTTAAAGAAATCCAAAAAAATAGAAACTTAAACCCAAAGGCATAAATTTAGCAGATAATATATAGATCTGCTTATTTTTATGTCTTTTTTTATTAAAAAGGAAGAAGGAGAAAGAGTTATGTGTAAATGTCAAAATCAAAAAATGAAATGGATTATTGCAATCAGTGATACTTGCAATGACGAGATTAATTTAAAATTTCTGACGGCAACGGAGGATGAAGCAAAACAATATCTTATGGATTGCATCGATAATGATATATTGGAAAGTTGTGAGACATGTAGTGATCTTACAGAAAGTATTCACGATATTAAACGATATGTAGATTGCAATACAAAAAGAACTATGGAGTTACATGCTTATCTTTGTTTCCAAAGTTATCATGTAGAATATAGTGCACAGCCTATGGATTTGATTCCAGATGTAACGAATGGAGAAAAGCTGAGTCAGAAACAGGAAGAAGCAGAAGTTCTAAAATGGGATATGCGAACAATTTGTGTATTTTGGGGAAATGTATCAAACAAAAATAATTTTTATAATCAGAATATATGTTTCAAAACAGATGCTTCCAGATCACAAATCATAGATTGGTTAAGAAAATACCAGCTGGAAAACCATGTAGATAATAAGTCTGATTTATCTCCAGATGTACTAATTAAAAATGGATATACTGTGGAAATGGTTAAGTGTTGTCAAAATGATGGACACGATTCCAACAATGTAACTAATAAATCTTTAGAATTATACAATTTAGATTTTTACGATATGGAAAAATCTTCATATCATGAAAAGATTATTTTGGATCTTGCATCTTGTGAAGATAAAGCAGATGTAAGTAAGAATCTAAAAGAAATTACAAATAGCTTAAATATTTTCAATGTGAAAGAAAATAGTTTTTGCATGACGCAAAATGATCCTGACTATTTATCCCAGGATGTACTAACATCAGGAGTACGAAAAATTGCAGGCCGAAATGGTTATGTTGTCGATATTGTAGAAATGGAAAATGTAGGAGAAAAATGTTATCTTTTTAGAAAAATAAAAAGATATATTTGATTTTGCATAAAATAATTAGAATAAAATTTATTAATTAAAGACATAAAGTAAACAAAGGTTATACCTGTTTATTTTATGTCTTTTTGTTTTTTGAAGGAGAAAGAAAAATGAGAAATGTTATAGAAGTATATGTAGAAAATTTAAAAAAATACAATCAAGGGATTCTCAATGGTCGATGGATTACCTTGGGTATTGACGAGGAATCCCTGCAGAAGATATTAAAAGAGCATTTAGGAATTGCAGATCATAATTCAGCTATTGCAATTTTTGATTACCATGCAGACTTTGAAATAGATGAGCATGAAAACATATATCATCTAAATCAGGCTGCAAAATTGTTAAATTGTTTATTAGATGAAGATTATAAAAAGGCCTTAGATTATTGCAAAGTACGAGAGATTACAGGAGCACTAGAAATATCTAATGTTTGTCTACAACTCGAAGATATTATTTATGGACATTTTTCAAATTGGCTAGATCAAAATATCAATGATCCTGATGAAAAATTGGGACATGCATTATTTGACAATAGTAAACTAGGTGTTTACATGAGACAGAACAAAATGGAATCATATTTTGACTACAAGGCATATGGCAGAGATGCTTCAATCAGTTCTTATGATATTGGAGATTATGGATATGTTTACAAAAAAGATTCTATTAATACAAAAAAATATACGTATGAAGAGATTGATGAAATAATGAAGAACGGTTCTGGTAAATACATGGGAAAATGTGAATGTACTGTTAAATTTCTAAAAAATTTTTTTATACTTTCACAAAATGAGTATGTGAAGATTCAAAAAGTTTGTAAAAGCTTAGATATGCTTGCTGTAGTAGAATTTACTATGTCGGGTTATGATCATTTATATGCTTTTGTTGTTGATCATATTTTAAGACTTATTTACATTAATGATTTAACAGTTGGAAAAAGCTTAAGAGAATTCAAGGCAGGAAATTCAATTGAAGAAGAAACATTTGATGATATTTTGGATGAACTGAATAATCCAAAAATTTACGTTTAGACGCATTAGGATGCAAAAAAAGAAAGGATGATGATTTATTATGGATAAAAACAGAATGATGGAATTGCTAAATGAGATTGTTAATTATGTACAAATTGGAAAAGACATTCCAGAAATAATTGATAAGCTTTTGGATATGGGATTTACGAAGGAGGAATTAATTGAATATTTTGACTTTGATGAATGTGATTTTCTATTATGGTTTATCGTGCGAAGGAACAAAACAACGAAATGTTACAGAAACTGAGTTACGAATAATTCAGATTTACCTTTTTAAATCGAATAAAAGTAGAAAAAATTCATTGATTATACAAACAGATGCACCAAAAAAATAAGATTCGGACTTGCCTTAGAAATGGTTATTCTTTATCTTTACTCTCGATGGATTGTGGTATTAAAAATATTGTCAATAATCTTCAAGAGATGGGATATATAGTTAGAATATTGTATGCTCCGAATGGAAAATTCGATAAAATAAAAAGATTTTCTTGTAAAGAAAAATATAATCTGGCTGATTATGATATGAAATATGTATTATATCATGAAAAAGTGGTAATGGAATTGTATAATAAAGTATTTTGTCAAAATTTAAAGAATCCAAAATCACTTACACTTGAAATTTTAGAAGGTACTGCAAATCAATTAGGAATTTTTGCTATAGAGATAAATCAATTTTGTATCTTAACAGATGATGCTACTAGATTTTCTTTAGGGTATCGTGACTTTAGAAAAATTGTGAATTATTATGGTTACAGGATATATAGAAAAACAACAGCATCAGGTGATGAGTGTTATCGGTTTGTATTCAGTGAAAAATTGTGGGAACATTATAATTGAAAGGAGGAATTGCGTAAAATGATTCTTTCAGTTGCAGAAGAAAAATATGATGATAAATTTTTATACTAAAATAGTTATTTGATCACGAAATGTGACATAAATGTAATTTGTGTATAATGTGTTAATTGTAAAAAATCATGCAAATTGCACATTTATTCAAGAATGATATTAAATATGTAAAAAGAGCAACCTTTTTGTTTTTGAGGTTGCTCTTTTTTTTGTATAAATTAAATTATTTTACAGTAACAGTCCATTTGAAGACATCTCCTTTTACCCAATGTCCGCTTGTTTTACTTACGATACAACTAATCGTAACTTTTCCCTTCTTTTTAGCGGTAACCTTATGTCCGCCTTCGGAATCTCCTTTTGTTGCTACAGTGGCAATGCTTGAATTACTACTTTTCCAATTTGTTGTTGATGGATGAACACCTCCATAACTTGGACCAACCCAAATACTTTTTCCTTTTTTTATAGAACAAGAACTTGTTTTTGTAACAGCTTTACGTACTTTTTTGGCAGTTATATTAATTGTAGCCTTATTTTTTAATGGACTGGCAGCTTTAACTACATTAGCTCCACTAAGTCCAATACCTGATACTGTTAGCAAGCTTAATGCAACTGCTGCCATCTGTTTCTTTACTCCTTTTTTCATTATAAATACCTCCTGATTCATTGTTTATATGAAAATAAAAAGCATAAAAAAAAACAGACATTTTGTCTGCTTGATCTATGCTTTCATTTTTCATTATTTAATTAAAAAATCTCAGACTTATCCCGATTGATTGGATTCTAATAAACTGTTATTATTATAACATATAAAATATAATTATAAAACAGAAAAAGAAAAAACCATCGAATAATTTTCGATGGCATCACGGCTGATGGCGGAACACGCCACTTAAACGTTAATTCAGACCCCGTGATTATACAGCACAGTCGCCTGTCTGCATACAAATTATAATATAATTTTGAATTTCTTGCAATACTGTGATTTAGAGTGTCATAAAAAATTTCAAAAATCGCATATTTAATATGAAGAGAAAAATTATTTTAAAAAGGAGTGAAGAACAATGATAATTTATAAAAATGTAGATTATGGTATTTATGCATATCAAATCGGTTTCTTTAAAGTAAAACGTATAGGAGAAATTGTGTGGTCAGATCATTATGATTCAAAAAATGAGAAGTTTTATTTGCGAATTGAAGGCTTCTATGTGGCAGAAGAACGTAGAAGACATGGACTTGGCCGTAAATTGTTAAATAAAACAATTAAACAAAATTTAAATGAAAATTATCCGTATATGATTGTTTATCCAAAAACCTTTGGTGAAAAAATATTAAAAGACAATGAAACTTTATATCGTATTTACGAACATCTTGGATTCTATTTTACAGAGGAAATGGTTGATCGTACAAAAGCAGATAACGAAATGCGGTATGATTTTATAGTAAAAAAGAAAAGAAGAAAATTCTTATACAGAACTAACTTCTTTTCCTATTTGTAAAACCAAAACTTACACTTACAGTATACTGTAAAATAATAATTTTGTGAATAGTTTGTGGACTGACTTGCAAATATTGGAAAGAGTTGTTATGATAAGAATGTAATATGACTCATATCTTTGAGAAACAATTACCTTTTGTATAGCGATTCGCTGGAATAAGGGGTGTCAGAAATGGCATCTCTTTTTTTTGAAAAAAAATAAATTTATTTTCTGGAAAAATATACGAAAAATGTGGATAAACCACGTAAACAAGCCATTTGTAAGTGATTTTGTGGATATTTTAATTGATTTGCAATTATTTTAAACCTGTTTTAAACTAATTACTACAAAAGGAAATAGTTTATTCAAAGAAAAGGAGAAGTATTATGAGACGAAGAAAATTAACAATCGGACTTTTATCTATGATGATGGCCGCAAGTGTAGCTTTCGGTATTCAAGGAAATGATGTACATGCAGCAAGTAAAAAACTTTCTGTTAATAGAGTGTACGAAAACGCAACACGAATTAATGGTAAAACTAGAAAGAAAAATATTGTAAGAGTTAAGATCGGTAAGAAAACTTACAAAGCAAAAGCTAACAAAAAAGGAAAATTTACAGTTAAAATTCCTCGTGTTGCTGCCGGTAAGAAATACACTTTAAAATCCTACAAAGGAAAGAAACTTTACAAAACAAAAAAAGTATATGTGATTGCAAAGAAATTAAAGATCAATAAATATACGCCAAACAGTAAATCTATTTCTGGTTACACCAGACCTTCTTATAAGGTTAAAGTAAAAATCGCTAGTAAAACTTATGTGAAAAAAGCAAGTGCAGTTACTGGATATTGGAAAGTAAAACCAGATAACAACAAAAAGATTGGAACAACGGTCTCTGTTAAGGTTGTTAACACAAAAGGTAAGACTGTAACAGAAACAAAAAAGCATGTCCATGACTACAAAGCAGTTTACAAGACTGTGCATCATAATGAAGTCGGTCATTACGAGACTGTTGAAGTTCCAGCTTGGGATGAAACTGTACAGAGAAGACATCAGGTATGTTTTGTTTGCGGAAAGGACAAAACGCAAGACTTTATTGATAGTATTAACAATAAAACTTATCCAGATTATGATGAAGAAACCAAAAAAGATTGGGGATATACAAAAGAAAAAGGATGGCCTCATTATAGTAGTGATTATGCTATTTATAAAGAAATGGGTGTTGATCCAGAAAACATGAAAGATGTTCCACCATTTGGTGCTTATTTAAGTTTAGGAGGATGGGATAGAAGTTGTGATGGACATAATTATGGTTCTCAGACTGTTGATGTAATAGTACATCATGAAGCAACAACGAAACAGGTATGGAAAGTGGATCAAAAATCATATGATGAAAAAGTTTTGGTCGGTTATAAATGTGATTGCGGTAGTGTAAAAGAATAAATAATAATTCAAATAATGAGAAGGCAGCAGCTTGCTTTATGGGCTGTTGCCTTTTTTAGTGAAGTATATTTATAAATGTAATATACAAAACATGCAAAAAATAAAGTAAAACATGGGGATGTTACACGAATATGAAACAAAACAATATAAAATATTGAAAAATATAACATTTTATGTTAGTATATTCCATGAAAGCGAGTGTATGTTCTTGCTTTATAAAAGATGAAAGCACATTGAAAATTTAATATACATATATACAAATCCATAAAGTTGCTCTTATAAAATTTTATGAGAGGGGGTGATATGCTATGTATCGAAATAGGAATCCTTGTAAATAAAAAAAGAAAGCAGATTGCGGCTGCTTTCTTTTAAATAATTATAAGAGCATATTTTGGTGGACAGTTCAAATTGACTGTTCGCCAAAATATACAAAAAAAGTATAACATAAATCAAATATTTTGAAAAGTATTTGTAAGAACGATAAAAATAAGGAGAGCAATATTATGGATAAGTATAAGATCGTGGGAAAACTCCGTCAGTTGTTTTTTGGATCTATGGCTGTCATTATGTCTGCGGGTGGTGTTGTTGCTACAAACATGGCAAATGCCTTTGCGGCGGATCAGTCATTGGATAACAATGTTGGGGTAGCCGCTCGAAAATTGCAGTATGATGATACAGAATCATATGTATCTAAAAATGTAAATAAAAAAGTAGTAACATCCGAAGCGGATAAATCTACGAAAGAAATCAAAAATGATTTAACTGAAACCGGATATTCTATCCGATTAAAACAGTTGATCGCAGAACAGTCTAAAATCCCAAAGGATTGTACAATTGATACATTATGGGCAAAATACAAAGATGCATTTATTGCACAGTATTCAACTATTGTAAAATTGTACAATACAAGTGATGATGCAGATTATTATGTTGCGAATCTTTCCAGTGCAAAAATCAATGGAATGGGAAGTATTTATGATGCAGCATTTGTAAAAGGGACAAACAATGCAAATCCTGATGTGATCAAAGATATCAAGTTTGACAAGACAACAGGTCTTGCATATATTCCAAAAAGTTATTTTGAAAAGAATCCGAATGTTTTGATCACTGGACAGGTCATGTATGGTGGTTCTATCAAGAATCAGACGATCGCTATCGATACTACGGTTGAAAATGGTGGAGAAACGAAAAAACAGTCTGTAGAAGCTAATGCTTTTGATGTCACTGTCAAAGTTCCGATCACAACAAGCAAAAAGATCGCAGAAAAACTCAAATTGAGTGATTTTAAAGTCTTTTTAAATGGATCTGATACAGCAATGGATCTAAGCAAAGATGATACAGCGGTTTTTGATAAGAGTACTGGTGTCTTAGAACTTGCAGCATCTCCTGCAACTTTAACTTCTGTCAGAGTAGAAGTGAAAAAAGTAGGAGCTGTCAAATCTGTTGCACGTTTCTTTACAACAGATGTCAGTGCATCCGTGAAGAATCCGGATAAACTAAAGTTTGTTACAGACAAGAAAACAGGAAATCCGATCATCTTAGACCGTGTGGATCCAGCAAAGCTTCAGGACGGACAGGTGTTCGATTATAAATCTTCCATCCGTTACTTCTCAAAACTGAGTGATATGGAAGTTAATTATAATATGAAAGCAACTGCAGAAGCTCTCAGACATTCCATTAAATATCTGTATCTTCCAACCGGAAGCCAGAACAGTGGATGGTTCGATGTTTACGACAAAGGATCTGATTTTGGTGATCAGGATGGTGTTAATCAGAAAACAAACTTTGAAGATGTGACTTTTGGTATCGGTTTACCAAGCTCATCCTCTAAATACAAAGCAACTGCTTTAAATAAGAATAAAGCAAAGCTTGATTTTCATATGAAGGGTTCTTTCGTAACGAAATACACAGGAGATGATGCAACTTACTCTAGCAAGCATATGTTTGCCGGCGAGTGTGCCCACATCACAAATCCAATGGGTAAAGCGAAAGATGGCAAAGATGCTAAGATCCGTTTATCTGTACTTCATGTAGACCTGAAAGACCAGTATGTTATCATCGGACTGAACACACAGGAGATCAATACACAGAGTGGTTTTGGTATCTACAAGTTGAAGTTTGAGTACAACAAATCCGGTAATGTGCAGGTCAAGAAAACATCAGCGAATCCTTCCATGACAAACGGAAGCGGATGTTATAGTTTTAAAGGAGCTACATTCGGAGTTTATAAAGACAAAGCTTGTACTGATAAAGTAACAACATTAACTGCCGATGAAAATGGTAATACTGACACAGACGAAATTGATGTGGGAGATTACTTTGTTAAAGAAATTAATCCACCTACAGGGTATGCGAAAAATGATCAGGCTTATCCCGTAAAAGTTACGGAAAAGAACGATGATGATAACCCTGCAGTTGTTACAATTCCAGATCAGCCAAAGGATGACCCTATCAACTTTGAAGTAAAAAAGGTAGACAAGGAAACAGGCGAAACTGTACAGGGAGATGCAAATCTTTCAGGTGCAGAGTTTACCGTAAAATTCTATAATAACTTCTATAATAGTGCTTCTGAATTACCGTCAAAAGCTACTAGAACATGGGTGTTACAGACAAAAAAACTTGGAAATGATTATACGATTTCATTTGACGATACTCATAAAGTTTCAGGTGATGATTTCTATAGAGATTCAGATGGAACACCCGTAGTTCCATGGGGAACTTTAACGATTGAGGAAACAAAGGCTCCCGACGGATATAAAATTGAAGACAGTACCGTTTCCGTTAACGGGCAAGTCTTAAGTAATCGTATTTATTTCACAAGAGTCAGTGATAAAGATGGTGAACAGCCATCCAAAGTAGTTACAGACTTTACAGTTTCTGATCCAGCGAAGAAATATGGAATCCAGGTATGGAAAGTTGATAAAGAACTTGATAAGAGTGAAGCCATCGGTGGAAAGGATCATAAGATCTCTGAAACCGGAACAACACTTGAAGGTGTTCAGTTCTCTATTATCAACCGAAGTGCAACAGCCATTAAATATGGTGATAAGACAGTGAATCCGGGAGAAGAAGTGACAAAGATCACAACTTCATGGAATTCTAATCTGAAAAAATATACAGCTCAGACTGATGAGAGAACATTACCTTATGGTACATATGGTGTTCAGGAAATTTCAAGCAGTCAGGGTTACAAAATGACAGATGGAACTGAAAAAATAGTTGTATGCCATGGTGCAGACGGAACAATGTATACGCCAGATTTGGATGCAAACTTAAAATTCCCGAACCAGGTAGTTCGAGGTGATTACTCTGTCAGAAAAAAAACTGATGAAGGAAAGAGTATCAGTGCAGCGTTCAAGGTAACAAATGAAGCGACTGGAGAAACCCACGTAATCGTAACAGATAAGAATGGAGAGTTTGATTCTACAGATAACAAACACTCTAAAAATACAAATGCCAATGACAAATTGTTAAAAGGCTATACAAAGGATACCGTTTTAAAATCTTCTGATTTTGATCTGGATGCCGGAGTATGGTTTGGACAGGGCGAAGATGGAAGTGTTGCAAAAGCCGATGATAGTTTAGGTGCTTTTTATTACGGAAAATACAAAATTGAAGAATTGCGTAGTGATAGTAATAAAGGACTGAAACTGATCAGTACAGACTTTACGATCACAAAAGATGGTAAAAAAATTAATGGCGGAACATTAACTGATGAATCAGAGCCAAGTATTGGTACAAAAGCAAAAGATGAAGCAACAGGAACAAATGTGGCTTCAGCGACAGATGATGTAACAATCATTGACACTGTTAATTATGAACACCTAGACAGAGGTAAATACAAGTTAACAGCGGTCTTAATGGATAAAGCGACAAAAGCAGCAATCCTTGATAAAGACGGCAAAGAAGTTACAGCATCCAAAGTATTTTCTAATACCACAAAAAGCGGAACAGTTGATGTTGAAATCAATATTAATGCAGCGGAATTATCATTAGCAGGTAAAGATGTTGTTGTATTTGAAACATTGACAAGTGAAACAGACGGAACAACGATTGCTGTTCATCATGACATTAATGATGAAGGACAGACAATTAAATTCCCTGAAATCAAGACAAAAGCATCTGATGCAACAACAGGATCTAATATCGTTGAAGCAAAAGAAGATATGAAGATCAAGGATACTGTTTCTTATAAGAATCTGATCAAAGGAAAAACTTATACAATGATCGGTAAACTTATGGATAAAGAAACAGGAAAGGTTGTTCTTGATGATGATGGAAAAGAAGTAACAGCAAGTGTGAAATTTACAGCAGATGCTGAGGACGGAACAGTTGATGTAATCTTTGAATTCTCCGGAGTTAAAACAGCTGGTAAGAAGATTGTTGCATTTGAAACTCTTGAATATAAGGGTAAAGAATATGCAGTTCATGCAGATATCAACGATAATGATCAGACTGTTCTTATTCCAAAAGTAAGCACAACAGCGAGCGATAAGAATAATGGAACACACATGTCTTACGCAGGTAAGGATGTAACAATCGTTGATAAAGTTGAAGTGAAAAACATCGTTGCTGGAAGAGAATATACTCTGAAAGGTAAGGTAATGGATAAGAAAACAGGAAATCCATTATTAGTCGATGGAAAAGAAATTACTGCAGAAAAGACATTCAAAGCAAACGGAGAAAATGAAACCGTAGAACTTGAATTCACATTTGATGCAAGTGCATTAAAAGGAACAACTACTGTTGTCTTTGAAAACTTATATGAAGGAGAAAACGAGATCGGTACTCATGCAGATCTTGAAGATGAAGGACAGACAGTAGAGATTCCTGAAATCGGAACAACTTTAATCGGTAAAGACAGCCAGATTCATGTGATCAATGCAGACGAAAAGATCACACTGGTAGACACAGTTAAATACAAAGGTCTTGAAAAAGGTCGTGAGTATAAGGTTGATGGTGTTCTTTACGATAAAGAGACAAAGCAGCCACTTGAAATTGATGGAAAACAGGTAACAGCAAGTGCTACATTCACAGCAGAAGCAAGTGAAGGAAGTGTTGATGTTACATTTGAATTCAATGGAAGTGATCTCGCTGGTAAAACACTCGTAGCGTTTGAAGAAGCCTATGATGTAGAAACCAACACCTTAGTTGCTGATCATAAGGATATTGACGATGGTGAACAGACTGTCGTTGTACCAAAGATCGGTACTACATTAACTGATAAAGACGGAAACAAGACAGTAAACGCCGCAAAAGAAACTGTTTTAGTCGATACAGTGAAATATGAGAACTTAGAGGTTGGTAGAGAAGTTGAGTTAAAGGGTATCTTATATGATAAGAATACTCAGAAACCAATTATGATCGATGGCAAAGAAGTTACTGCAAGTGCTAAATTTACTCCGGAAGAAGCTTCTGGTACAGCACAGGTAGAATTTAAATTCGATGCCACAAGCATTGCTGGTAAAACAGCCGTGGCCTTTGAAGAAGCTTACGATGTTAAGACAGGAACATTGATCGGATCTCATAAGGACATTGATGATTCTGACCAGACAGTAAATTTCCCTGAATTACATACTACAGCAACAGATAAAGCCGACGGGGATCACACCGTTAATGCTGATAAGAAAGTCACTATCGTAGATACTGTGAAATATAAAAATGTAACACCAAACAAAGAACTGGAAGTTTCCGGTACCTTATATGATAAGGATACAAAGAAACCAGTCAAAGTGAATGGTAAAGAGGTTGCAGCAACAGCAAAATTCACTCCAAAAGAAGCAAACGGAGAAGTAAAGGTAAGCTTTACATTTGATGCAAGCAAACTTGGAGGATATTCACTTGTAGCATTTGAAAAGATGTTAGATGTTGAAACTGGAGCAGTGATCGGAACACATGAGGATATCACAGATAAAGATCAGACTGTAAAGGTTAAAGGAGTGAAGAAGACTCCAAAAACTACAAGTCATACATCTACACCTGGTAGTGGATCAAGTTCATCATCTGTAAAAACAGGTCAGAAATCCATCGTTCCAGTTGTAATCGGACTCATTGTAGTCGTAGTTGCCGGAGGAACAGCATTTGTGATCCGTAAGAAACAGAAAGGTGACGAAGAGCAGTAGATACAGTAAGGCGTTAGCCGATGGAAGAAAGAGGAGGGAATAATCTCTCCTCTTTTTTACATTTATGAGGAATATTATGGATAACAAAAAATCAGACATTATAAATAAAAGAAAATATCATCAGCCTAAAGCGGTTGTAAAAGGAAAAGATGGAAAAGTCATTAATATACTTGAGAACAACCATACAAAGGAGAAAAATAGTGAAAAAGAAATATGAATCACCAAGAGCAGTAGCCGATCTCTTTTATCCGGAAGAATCTATCAGCAGCTGTTATAATATCGCATGTGAGTATGGGATTATGGGTGGAGAAAAAGGAATTCATGCCCCAAATGCCTTCACACTTGATGGCGTAACAATTCCAGGAGATCTTGGAGCTGACGACACGCATGGAAAACTAAGTGCTGGATCAGGATGCGGTTGGGCAGAAAATCAGATTGCAGAAGTAGATTCCAATGGAAAAGTAACAGCTTTAAAAGAAGTAAATGTAATGAACCATAAAATTTTAGATTGTGATGTGATTAAGCAAGATGGAGATACCGTATACTGGACTACGCAATCTGGAAAAAATCGATTATGGTCACATATGGGGAAAATCGGGCCTAAAAGCGGCAGCCATCCTAACATGTTATAAAGAAGGTGTTTTTATTGAAGTTAAAAAAGATATTATGGAATTTGTTGGTCCTGCTTATCATTGGATATGTTGGTATTTTAGCGTATCAGAATATCAGCCAATATCAAAGGTTTAAAGTAAATGGGCAATCTATGAATCCTACTTTAAAAGATGGACAGAAATTGATCATGAAGAAATTTCAGAAAAATGACAAGTTACATCGTGGAGATGTTGTGATCATTAAAGTGACATTAAAAGATAAAGAATATGATTTTATTAAAAGAGTGATCGCACTGCCAGGAGAACATTTAGAGATCAAAAACCATAAAGTTTATATTAATGGAAAATATCTGGAAGATGAAGGATCAACGATGGGCGAGGAAGATTGTGTGATTCCGGATGATTCTATTTATGTTATGGGAGATAACCGGGATCATTCTTTGGATTCAAGAAAACTTGGAACAATGAAGATTTCAAAAGTAGTTGCACGAAAAGTGATTCCAGAAAAGAAATTGTAGCTTGAAAAATATTCCAAAATCAGATATGATGAAGGTACTTAAAATCTGTACACTTATTAGGTACGAGAAGAGCATCCGTGATAAATGGGTGCTTTTCTTTTTGAGAATAATTTATATAAATTAGTAAAAATGGTTGATACTCCTAAATGATATCAAATTGGTATAAAATTGGTAACAAAATGGTAGTAAATTGGTATAGAAATGTTAGTGTAATCTTAAACTTAGTATGCTATAATATGAACAGTGAGAAAAAGGGTTCTCACTAATCTTTTTCCTGATTTGGAAAGAGGTTTTTATTAGAAAATTGAATATAGGGGCAGATTATGTCCATTTACGATAGAGATATTCAGAGAAATATCTCTATTTTTTTTGGATTAATTTTGTTCTAACATCAGTTTTCATTTTTATAGCATCCAACTCTAAAGATGATTTATCTGTGGAAGATAGGGTAGGTGATATAAAAATTTGTAACTTTATAATCTATTCATTTTTCATGAGGGAGGATAGTACAATGCGAAAGATTACAAGAAGTAAACATCCAGAAAAGCGTAGAAATACAAAATGGAATGCATCCGGGTCAACTCTTGCAATGAATCGTCAGGTTGTAGATACAGAAACAGTTGTTTATGCAATGATGTGTGCAATGATTGCAAGCTTGATTTTATCATCCATTTTACCAATGGTTTGTAATGCGGCCGGTGACTTTAGTTCACTTGCAAAGTCATTATCTACGATTGCATCAGACTTCTATACCAGTTTCGTTGCGAAAGCTATTAAATGGGGAGCTGGTCTTGCACTTGCTATTGCATTTGCATTACGTATCGGTGCACCTGGAAGTGAATTTGAACGTAGACTGCATGGATGGCCAATGAAAATCATTTTTGCTGTATTTGGAGTTGCAGTTGCTCCATCTGTGATCGAGATCATAAGTAAACAGTTATCTACTGCTGGCTTTTTCTCATTTACATTTAGCTAGAAAATATAAATAAGTTAACAAAATTCTTATCTTCCAAGGATTTTGAATACGCACGGAAGGGATCTTCTCTTCCGTGTTTTTTATTTATGAGAGAGTTAGAAAATACGATAGCTCTAAAAAAGACATTTATTTAAGAAAGGAGGAGCTGTCAGGCAGAGTTTTTTAATGCTGTCCGTATTTTGGCAGCGGAGAACAATTGGATTGGATTTTAAACGGAATATTTAAAACATTTATTGGATGGATTACAAGTGTACTTGATATTTACTTTTCAGCAATTTTGGGTGCATTAGGTGTTAATTTAAGTGTGTTTGAAAGTGTGTTTCCTTTAGTAAAAAAATTGAGCATTGGAATCATGGCAATTGCATTAGGGGTTGCATTTTATATTTTTATCTTTCAAATTTCAAAAAATCTTAATCCATCATCAATTGATGAAGCAGAATCGCCATTGAGTTTGTTAGCATCTTTTGCGACTGCTATCTTTTCAGTATTGGCATACAAACCATTATTAAATATTTTACTGTCATTTACTACAAGTTCTTTAACAGTTTTGCAATCAAGTAAACTTACAAAAATTCTAAAAAAAGGATTAGCATCTGACATGTTTGATTCATTTTATGATGCATTAGTAAAGACAAGTAGTAGTAAAAGCATCGTCGGAAAGGCTATAGATTCTGTAAAGAATACGGTTGGAAGTGTTGTCGGTACGCATATGCCAGAACAAATAGCTGCAATTATTTTAGTTGCATATATTTATTCTAAATTATATAAAATGACAAAAATTATGCTTCGAACATATGTTGGAGTTGGTATCTTGACCTACTTAGCACCGTTACCATTAGCATGTTTAAGTTCTCGTGCAACAAAAGGTGTTACAAAAGGATTTTTACAAATTTATATAGAACATCTGCTTAGCATCATTTTAAACTGTTGGTTTTTGCGAATTGTTTTAGATGGATTTGGTGCAATTAATTTTGATAGTCTATCAAAAATGCAATCAAGTATGTCAGGAATTCAAAAGATTATATCTGATATTATGACATCGCCAGTAGAAAAGAAATTTACAACTTTCGCTGTGATTATTGTATGGAGTATGATGATTGGAGCATTTATAGATTACGCAGTGACTATTAATATCTACATCGAACGTATGACTGGTGTTGGTGGATTGTCTATAGTTCCAAATGGTCAATCTATTAATCCATTTAAAGATAATGTAGTGACAAAAGCTGCAACTGGAGCTGCAGCTGCAGTTGGTGGCTTAGCAGGATCAATTGCAGGCACACCTTTGAAATCTATGAAAAATATGGCTGGAAAAGCTTGGGAAGAAAAACTAAAAAGTGAAGTTCAGTCAATGAAAGAAGGAAATGGATTTTTTGGATTTGGTGGATCAGGCATAAATCCTACGAATCCATCCCCTGGTCCAAATGATGGAAATCCGAATAATGGAAATCCTAACAATGGATCTGGTGGAGCTGCGATGGGCGGCTCTAAACCATTAAAACAAAATGCTATTGATGGGAAAAAATCAATGGAACCATTTTCGCCAGCTGTGGAAAATGCCAAACAGGCAGGAATGTATTCATTACTACATAAACCATTGTCTGGAAAAAATGCTAAAAAGCAAATGGCAGCTGCAATGAAAGATAAAAATGGATTTATGGACCCATATGGTGAAGGTAAAGAATACCTTGACAAATTAAAGAATGGTAAGAGCAAAGAAGATCAGAATAAACTTGATAACTCCTTAGTATTTGATGCCGGAAAAGATGGTATGCAGATCATGTCAGATATAGAATCTGACGGAAAAGGAAAAATTACAGCTACAATGAATGGAGAAAATATTGAATTATTTAATGATGATGCTCAGGGATCAGCAACAGAATCAGGAAATCTTGATGCCAGTGTAGATATTGGTGGACAAACTATGAGTTACGATTCTAGCAAGTGCCCAACCTTCCATAAGATGATGGGTGGAATTACTTTTGATGAGTCAGAAATTGTATCAAGTGAAGCATCCAATAGTGGATCAATGGGTACAGTTGACAATAGTACATCATCAGGAACATATACATCTTCTGAAACAGTATTTGGAGGTGCATCAAATGATGTATTAGGTAATGAATCAGTTGGAGGGTTTGGTAGTGGTTCAAATCATGCACATAGCAAATCATCCCTAGATGATATTAATTCTCGTATTTATAATCCAGGTAGCAGTCAAACATATGATGATTTCACTGTAGGTAATAATAATGCTTCATCTTCTGGTGGACCATTAGAATCATCAAAATCTGGACCAAAGCCTTCTTCTGATGATAAAGATGTAAATACTGATCAAAGTGATATTGAATTTTAATAAAGGAGGCTGATTATGGCAGAGAAAACGGAAAAGGTTGGAAATGCAAAAGCAGCTGTCCAAGCAGCAAAAATCATACAAGGTGCAGCAACTGGTGGTCTTCCGGGTGCAGCAATTGCGACTGTTTCTGATCCAAGAGCAAGTTTTGCATTAGTTAAGAAAATAATAATTGCTGTAACCGTGATTCTCATGATTCCTACCGTAATTGCCAGTTCAATCCCTTCTTCTATTATTAATCTTATTTCTATTGATCAAACACAAGATTCTTCTTCATCTCAAGTATTTGAATCAAAATATGATGAATTTCTGACAGGGTTTCAAGAAGCCCTGTCAGATGATTTAAGTGAAGATATAGAGTGTAGAGAATTTAAAGCAAATGTCTGTGTATTAATATCTTATTATTCTATTTGGAAAGATAAAAAAATCATACCAATTTCAAATAGTAAATTGGTATCTGATTTTAAAAAGCGGATAAAAAAAGCAGATCTTTTGCGGATTAATAAAAAGAAGAAAACAGCAACATATCGTGGTGATGATGCATTTGCTAAGTATTTAAAGTTATCGGATGATGAAATCGAACTTGGAAAAGCTCAAGGTTCTGTTTTAGCTTCCATTATTGGAATAAAAAATGATGGAAAAGTCACGATAGATCTTTCATCTGTTTCGGATGAAGATGGTAGTGAATATTTGGGAGTTTCCGGTGCCGGAAAAACATACAAGCTTAGTAAATCAGATTATGAGACATTATGTAAAATCGTTGCACAGGAATGTTCGGTTAGTTATGATGGAGCATTAGCTGTTGTAAGTCATATGTGTAATATGGCTGAATATGGAGTTCCATATTATCGAAAACGGGGACTTATGGGAACGGCTAAAAGTAGTTGGTATCAGGCGTATACAAGTGGAGCATATAAAAAACGGCACCCAGCCAATTTTGTAAAACGTGCTGTAAAAGATGCAATTAATGGGAAAAGAAATATTCCTCCTTATGTATTAGAATTTGCTGCCGCTGGATCGGTACCTAAAAACTGGAGAAATTTAGAGGGAGAGCGATATTATAAGCGAATTGGTGATAATGATTATTTCTATAATATTCATGACAAAGAAAAATTGAAAAAACAAACCAAGGCTTATGAGGCTGCCTTATCGGGCAGTGGATATAACGGAGCAGTTGTCTACTATAACCAAGGTGATTCTCCTTGGGCAGAGCATGTATTCAAATCGCGTTATGGTTCAAACAAAATTCGAATAGCTGGTTGTGGCCCGACTTCGATGGCAATCTGTATTTCAACAATTACCGGAAAGAAAGTTACTCCAATACAAACATGTGATTGGGGTGCTAAACAAGGATTATATATTCCTGGAGGTTGGCATCATAACTGTACATATAAAATAGCCAAACATTGGGGCTTAAAATGTGAAGGACTTGATCGCAACAAATCAAAATTAAAGAAAGCTTTAAAACAAGGTAAAATGGTGGTTGCTATTATGGGACCTGGTCATTTTACATTAAGAGGTCACTTTATTGTATTATATAGCATATCTAAAGATGGGAAAAAAGTAAAAGTGGCTGATTGCGGAGGGCGAGCAAGAAACAGGTATTGGGATATTGATACTGTGTTTAATGAATCGAAAACTTGCAATGATGCTCACTGTCCATTTTGGGCTATAAGTAAATAATTGATATTGTAGAGGAAATACATTTATTTTGTATTTCCTCTTTTTTCGGAGGAAATTTTTATGATGAATGTAAAAAAAATACGGATTTTATTTATTGTGATGGTAATCACAATGATTTCTATTGCAGCTTGTGCTTGTAATAGAAATGGAAAGAAGAAAAAGCAAGCAGCAACAACTACTACTGAAAGTAAATCAGTTTATGGAGATGCAGATGAGGAATATGAAGGAAAATTTGATAACAAAATGAGAGACAGTTATGGACATGTCTTTAAAACAGATATTCAAAATTAACAGGAGGTATTAAAATGACAGAAGATAATAAAGATCAGTATGGTAGAAAAGATGAAAAGCTAAAAATTTATCGAATTCCACTGAATTTTAAAATTGATGCGTCTGTTTTAGGATTTACAATTGAGTGGAAACGCCTTTTTGAATCATTGGCAGTCGGAGCAATCTGTTTTCTAACAGCATTAATGATAGGCGGTATGTTTTCGCTTGATGCGAAAGTTATGCTTGGTATAGAGGCATTAGGTTTTATCGGTGGAACAGCAGCTTCTATGGTTGGTATCAATGGAGTATCCTTATTAGATTACTTATTAAGAATCTTCCATTTCATGAAAGAACGGAAGGTATATGGTCCTCCTGATGAAGCATATCGGGAACGATATGAATTGGAATTAGATAAAGAAAGAGTTAAAAATCAAAAAAATGTTAATACAAAATTCGATGATGCAAATAGTAAAAGCAGCAAGAAAAAAAGAGGTGGTAAAAAAGAAAAAGTTGATAAAAAGGCTTTAAAAATGGAAAAGAAGAGAAAAGCCTATGAGAAAAAGATTAAAGAACAGATGATTCGTCAGGGTGAAGACCCAGTAAAAGTTGCTTCATTATATATAGAGTTTCCTAAAAATGATAAAAACAAAGAAAAACAACAACCGAATAGTTCTGAAAAGAAAGATTATCCGATTTATCGATTAGGAAGAAATATTAAAAAATCAATACAGACTCAGATGTCAAGATATCTCGGAAGTAGCAAAAATATTAGAGATCAAAAAATTATTGACGGATATGAAATTCCGACACCATTCACGACGGCAGTAGATATGATTCCAATCAAAAGTATCTCAAATGGAGTTATCATTACCAAAAATAATGACTTTGTAAAGATAATAGAAATCAATCCTGTGCGTTACGATTTAAAAACAAATCGTGAGAAAAACAAGATCATAGAAAATTTTGCCAAATATCTTAAAGTTGCACCTAAATCAATGCAGATTAAGTCGATTAGTGTGAATGCTGATCTTTCTGGAATTATTAAAGATTCAGAAGAAATTATCAGTATGGAAGATAATGAAAAATGTCGTGTTTTACAACAGGATGAAATTGAATATTTAAAACAGGTAAAATCACATTCTGTAACAAGACGCTATTACATCATCTATAAAGTCGAAAATGTAGCTAATACAGTAGATGAATCCATAAAAGCAATTAATGTCTTAAATGGTTACTATATGACAGCTCAGCACTATTTGTCCAATTGTGGGCTTAGTATTAATGAATATTCAAAAAACCATTCAGAGAACATGCTGTATAACTTGTATACTATGTTGCACAAAAATAGTCCTGTATCTTGTTATGATTATAAGATGCAGACCAGTGCCAGGTATCTGCAGGGAATTTCTGAACCAAAGGTATTAAGAAATGTTCCAATTGCAGATTTCTTTTCACCTGTGACTGTAAATGTTTCAAAACATAAATATGTAAAATTAGATGATACATATAAGGCATATTTTTATTTGTCTGGAGAAGAAGGATATCGAGAATCTGTATATGGAGACTGGATCACGAATCTGACCAATTATGATGATACGATAGATGTTGATATCTTCGTTCGTAGAGAAAATAAAGGTATTGTAAAACAACAGTTAGGTTTTGCATTGCGTAATAATAAGAGTTCTATTGAACATTTAAAAGATACTGATGTCAGCTATGATAAACGTGTTGGTCGATTAATGTCTACATATTATATTAAACAGCAGTTAGATGGCGAAGATTTTTATTATATGAGTATTCTAGTTACTTTATCCGCTAAAAGTGAAGAAGCATTAATGTTGAAGATCAAAGCATTTAAAGATGAAATGAAGTCAAAGGAAATGCAAGTATATGGATGTGAATTTATCGAAGATACTGCATTTTTAAATACGCTTCCATTAAATACACTTGATCCTAAATGGATTGAGCCAAACGCAAAAAGAAATGTTTTAACTATGGGATTATCAGCATGTTTTCCGTTCTTTTCTAATGAAATATCTGATGCAAAAGGAATTTATATTGGACTAAATAAGGAAGATGGCAGCACAATTCTTTTAGATCTGTTTAACAGATCATTATATAACAATGCAAATGTATGTGTATTGGGTGGATCTGGTTCCGGTAAAACATATCTGATTCAGTTGATAGCCATGAGATATCGAAAGAAACGAATGCCAACTTATGTTATTGCTCCATTAAAAGGGTTTGAATGGAAAAGAGCATGTCTTGAATTAGGTGGTACATTCATAGAGCTGTCAGAAACAAGTTCTAGCCACATTAATATCATGGATGTAAGAGTTAGAGATACGAGTGCAGATGCAATGATCGATAGTGTAACCGAAAATAAATCAGCTATGTTAGCAAAGATTTCTGTATTAAAAACATTCTTTTCCCTGCTTACAAGCAATCTATCTCCAGCAGAACAGGATGATCTTGAGGGGGAATTAGATATTGCATTAACTAAGGTGTATAGAAAATATGGAATCACAGAAGATAATGACTCTTTGTTCGATGAAAATGGAAATTATAAAGAAATGCCAATCCTTGGTGATGTATATGAAGAATGTCAGAAGGATGATTATGAATGTATGAGTCCATTGTTAAAACAGCTGAAAAAGTTTGTCTATGGTACTTATAAAGGATTTAATAATCGTACCAATGTTAATCTGGACAATCTGTATATCGTGTTTGATGTTTCCACGATCGGAGCTAAAAATTTACTGCCAATAGTTATGTTCATTGCAACGGATTTTGTGTGGAGTAAAGTTAAGGAGGATCGTACACAGGATAAAATCGTACTGCTTGACGAAGTTTGGAAGTTAATTAATACAAATGATACAGTAGCAGAATATGTTTTGGAACTCTATAAAACTATTCGTGGTTATGGTGGCGGTGTTGTTTGTGCTACACAGGATTTAACTGACTTTACAGCATTGAAAAATGGTATGTATGGAAATCGTATCTTATCCAACTCCAGTGCCAAGATTATTATGAAAATTCAGTCTGAAAATCTAAATGAGATTCGAAGAGTATTCTCTTTAACAGAAGATGAATTTGACAGTATTCTAGCTATGAAAAAAGGACAAGGTATCTTAATATCCAATCAGGATAATGTCATGGTTAATGTTATGGCGAGTGAAAAAGAAGATCGCCTAATCACTACAGATGCAAGCAAACTAAGAGGGTATTATGGAGATTCCAAGCAAATAGAAAGAGAACAACAACGTAGAATTGCAGGATAAAAGAAAGGAATGTGATATTTATGATGAAACAGAGAGATTTTAAAATATCTCCTAGCCGTGGATTAAAAATACAGGAGACGATCAGCAATGAGCTGATTGGACGTTACAGACAGTTGTTAATGTCTCAATTATACAGCTGGTTTGATGAAGGGGATGGAAATGTTGTATATAGGGCGGTAACGAAGTTGCTAAAAAAAGGAGTATTTACAATTGTCCCAGATCCTAAAGATCAAGGAAGAGAACTGATCAAGGCAGCGTTTTATAGTCAGGTATTAGATAAAGAAATGCTTGCAGCATTTTGGGCGTTAATTTTTCTACGGAATATAAAGGCAAATGATGATGTTGCCTTAGTAACACATTATCCGGATAAAGGTGATACCTGTGCAAAAATCAGTGCCTTCTTTGAAGATTCTGATGTGGAAACACAGATTCTATATTGTAAACAGGGATTTGAGAATCGAGATTATGCGGCAATTCAGTTTAATGAACCGGATGAAGAAGAGTATCTTCCAGATCGGTTTGTGATTATCGAAAATGAAGAACAGATTCCTCATATTCGCTTTTCGAATATTGTTGCGTATTTGATGGTAGAAGAAGATGGAACTGTTTCTGTAGCATCTGATATCAGGAAAAGAACTGATAATAACAAAAAGGTAAAGATTAATGAAGCTTCAATTGATGCAGAAAATGAAGAATAATACAAAACATTATAAATATCACAAATTACTAATATTGTGCATGATGTGAAAATGCAAAAAATATATGTAAAGTGTGTGATTTGTGTAAAATACACACATAAAACATTATAAATGTAGAAAATGTAGGTTTTATATCTTACAGATATTACATATCATGCACATTCTAGTATTTATTGCGATATTTGTGTGCTATTTATAGATAAAGAAATATATAAAAGGAGTAAGGCTATGAAAGTAAATGTTAAAGAAGTTGATATTTTTAAAAAAATGGGGAATGATGATGGGGATAGAGAGGGAAGATCGCAACAAATGACACATCAGGCAAATCTAATTCTTCAAAAAGCGAATGATGAAAAGAGGGATTATTTGGTTCGAGCTTTAACAAAAAGTGTTGAAACAAATACTAAAATAAGAGGATTACTACAGACTTCCCTTAGTGAAACTGATCTTTCTTATTCTATTCAGATGGAAGATGCTTATACAATGGCTGTTCAAATGGTAAATGATCTAAGAAGAGTTATTCAAATTGGGGACGGTATTATCGTCAAAAATGGCGAAGCTAAGCGTTATGGACGTATAATTGAACCACTTGATGTTCCAGTTGAAATTCATTATATAAATGGTCTTTTCAAGATCCAGATTCCAACCCTTCCATCCAGAGGAATTAAGAAAGATTCTGACTTAAAAGCAATCGAGGATGCTGTACATAATGCTATTGAAAGGTTCTTTGAATATAATGTTGAAATAGCGGCCCAAGCACGTAAATTTGCTGGTAAAAAGTATGTAGTTCATGAGCAATATGTACTGCCAGTAAGTGAAACAATTGATATTGACAGGATCGATTTTTCTAATATTATTGATATGTTATCTATAGAATTTTGCTATGGATATGATGATTCAGATTATCTACGAAAGCATGTTCAGACAGTAAAAAATTGGGGAACCAGAAGTTATGCGAACCTGTATATTGTCCTAGAAGATGAATATAAAGAAAAGCTTGAATGGATTGAAAGGGATCTGTAAAAGGGGGTACTTTTTGTAATTAAAGTGCATGATCATAATAAGAAAAAGAGGGTACTTTTCTGCTGTAAAAGGGGGTACTTTTCTGTCCTTAAACGGGGTACTTTTTACGTTAAAGGGGGTACTTTTCTGTCCTTAAATAGGGTACTTTTTGTACAAAAACCGAAAAGCAGAAAAGTACCCCCTTTTAGTGCAAAAAAAATAATTAAAAATCCAGTAAAAATGCGGGTTTCAAGACTTTTAATATGCCGCCAAAGAATCGAAATACAGCCCTTACAGGTTCATAGCCTTTACATCATTAATCAACATAAGGAAAAGAGGGCGAAAGGCATGGGTTGAGAATAAAACGAAAACGGCAGCAAGAAAAATGGAAAATGGGGATGATAAGCAGGAAGGAAGGCGTGATAAATGACTGATACAGAAAAGAGAACAAGGAGAAAAAGAACGATGTCAATGATCGGGACAAAGGGGTATTTTCTCAAGATCATTGCAATGTCAGGGGCGATTGATCTGGAAGGGATCAGGATATTTTACCAGACTCATAATGGAAGAAGAGTTAAGGATAAGAACATGAAAATATTAAGGGAGAATGGATATATACAGAAGGCTGTCTTTAGAAGAAAAAGCTATTATCATCTCACTCAAAAAGGAAAAGATATTGTACTGGCAGGAGAGGTCAAGAATACCTTGGACTGCTCGGAATATCTGACAGGAAATGTTGTCACAAACATAATGCCGTTATCATACAAAGACAATAAAGATAAAGTGCAGCGATGTATTTACCAGGGGCGGATATTAGCCGAGATGTATCAAGGAAGGATACCGATATTCTGGACGGATAAAGAAGATATCTTTAAAAATGAGAAGAAAGTAAGATATGTTTTGGAGCAGAGGATGGAAGAGGCCGGCAGTAAGAAAGATACTTTGATGAATATGGCAGAATATGTATCCGCAGCGAAGCGAAGCGAGTTGGGATTGGATGATGATGCATGGGAGAGGCATGAATATGACAAGAGATATGGCCTCTATCTATACGGAAGAGAGGAAAAGAGTCTGGCGACATATTATCCTGTCATGGAGATAAAGAATCACAAGAACCCTGCATTAAAGCAGAGCCGGGCATTAGGATGTCTAGTAGTAAAGAAAAATGCACCGTATGCAATATATTATATGGATGATAATCTGATCCGTTGGAAACCAAAGGCAGAAGCAGATATGAGGAAATGGGTAGGAAATGCTTGCGAAAAGCTATTTAAGGGAAGGTATCAGGGAGACAGTGAATTTGTCAGAGGATTATTCATCGTAAAAAACTACGAAGTTGTCTATCGAATGATCATGGAAGAAGAACAGAGCCGGATCAGAAGAAATATTACATTGGATAATCGAGTATACACGCAGAATCACTATACAACACTGGAAGATATGGAATTTTATTATAATCCTGAATTAAGTGTAAAGATCATAGATGAAATAGTGAAAAGATATGGGATAGAAAACCGTAATGGACGTTTTATATATAATGGGATGAGAGCATGGTTTGGCTTTCGTGTTTCATCTTTGGATATAGAACAGATGAAATCCGGATATGTTTTTTGTATGCGAAGCCAAGCGAAGCTGTATGAGGGATTGGGAATGTATCCAATAGAGATTAATGATATTGTGGCAGCAGTAAGAAATGCTTAATATTGTTGCAATAGGGGAATTATTTAAAACCTATAAATGCTGCGAAGCTGATTGTACGATGAAATAAATTATGTTATAATTTTTATGATGAAGTCAGTAGGTGATAATACTTACTGGCTTTTTTTGTTTTTATTTTAAGGTAAAAACGGTTGTTTGCATATCGAACATACCAAACTTGAACAAATCAGCGGTAAATAATGCTTATGATGAAACAGAAGGGAGATTAACAATGTTTAAAGTTCAACGAGTATTTAAGGATGAATAAGGAAAAGTTGATCATATTTCTGAACCGATTACTGTTTATGAGATAAAAGGAGAGAAATGGAATCTACAATTTTTAATTTATGATTATTGTAAATTTGAGTGGAATTGGGTAAATGCAGAAAATTATGTTCCATATGGATATGAATCTTGGATGATATGGGGAAGGTGAAGCATTATCAATGAAAGATGACATATCATAATCAAATAAATTGTTTAATTCTAAAAGGAGTAATGTCATGAAAGAAAAGAAAATGTCAAAATCAGTTTATGATGATTTCCAAGAAAGAAGCGAAGCGATTGGATCAAAAGGTGTTGTCGTTAAAGCGGGACTTGTTGGAGAAGGTAAGTCATTTTTAAGCCAAAATATGACGTATTGTCCAAATTGTGGAGATCTTGTGCATTTTACAGTGCAGGATGAGGTGCTAGAGGAAGAATTTAAAGGAGTTATGAACAAAGAAATTATGATTAAATTTCCATTCCGTGTAGGGCGTTGTAACGAATGTGGTCATGAAGTAGCGACCGACAACGAATATAATTTTAGACGTTCGGATGCAAAATGGAAAGCATATCGAGAACAAGAACAGAAATAATATATTGGAGTAGAGAAGAAGGAAGGAAAACAAAATGACGAAGATCGTTGATATTGAAGATATCAGAAAAAAGAGGGAGAAGAAAGAAATAGGAATTCCTATTGAGAATATCAATAAAAAGGAATTGAAAAGACGAGGTCATGAGATTGGAGACATTCTTGGATGTGATGAGAAAGGGGAAGAGATCTGTGTCCGAAAAGGAAAAGGGAACCTCTATGTAGACGGGGACATGGAAAAAGAACAATTGTTTGATTTTATGAGAAGTCAGATCTATCAGAACATACAAAGAGGAGATTCCATGGTGATCGTAGATCTCGGAAGCAGGATATATAAAAGAGAATTATGGATTTATCTAACAATTCATGGGTATCGGGTAGACAGTTACAATATGGACTGTATGACTGAATCTGACTGTTTTAACTGCTTGGATGGATTAGGAGCAGAGAATGAGGAACAGATCGTAATGATTGCAAATGACATCATTGATGACCAGAAATATAAGTTCATGACATATCCAGTAGAAACCGCCTGTAAAGCATTGTTGTCTGCGGTTCTGCTTGCATCATTAACAGAAATGGAAGAATCGGACAGAAATATGTTGGAGATCGCAACGATCTTTCGACTAGGTGTTTCAGGAACAATGTTGGATAAGATTCTGCACGTGATGTTTGAAGAATTAGATGAAACGAGTTCAGCGAAGCAGTTATTTGCAATGTATAGCGAAGCAGAGGAAGGAATCAGGATGGAAGCCATTCAAAAGATTGGTAATGCATTGGCGGTATATGAAAAACGAGCGAATGGTAGCCTGTGTGATAATTTCCGTACAAACCGATACGACATGGAAATGCCTGTCAAAGAAAAGTCTGTATTGTTTATTGAATCTGGACAGCTTCCAGAAGATAAAGTGTTGTTCAGTGTATTTATGGAGAGACTATATGATTCCATGTTAAAGAAAGCAGAGGAACGGCAGCAGGATGTCACAGTGATGTTGTTGGATTATCCGTATTATGGAGGACTCTGTGGACTGGAAAAATATATGGAAGAAGGTCCAGAGAAAGGAATCTGTACAACATTGTATGAGGATGATCGAAAGCTTGATGGAAGCGGCTATGCACCGCATCTGGTAGAACTGTATAGCCTGTGTGATATTTCAGTATGTATCAAAGATACAGAAATTCCTTTGTGCGAGATAGAAAAGTGCGAAAATCCGGTGACTGGGGAGTGTTCAAAGAGAAAAGATGGGTTATGCTACTATCCGGCTACAAGGAACCAGTGTAAGGAATTTATTATCGGATATGATCGTGACAAGGAAGAAGCAATGTTTGTAACAGGGTATCTTTACAATCCAGGGGATCATCCATATAAAATTCCGGAAAATGTAGAAGAACTTCTAACGATGTGGAGCGAAAGTAATTCAACGACAGCTGCCATAGACGAAGAAGAGGAAGAATTAATAAATAAGTGGGGCAAATTAATCTGTATTGATGTAGATGATCTGATTGAAATCAATGATCTGATCAAAAAAGATGGCTATGACGCAGAAGGATTTCAATTAGAAGAAGTGCCACACCCAAATGTATATTGCTTTGTTAATCATGAAAAGAAGCAGTGTTTTGATGTTGTGAGATTTGCGGATGGTCCGTGGAATTTTTCTTATCTTGGATATGAAGATATAGGGGATACTTCCGTATTGGTAAACAAGCCGGCGGATTCCATCAAGGATGCAATTGAGAAGTATAAGGATGTTGCAGGACAATTTGTATAGTTTATATTAAAGTCAGAGAAAGGCAGAGATCATTTTTGAGGTCTCTGCCTATTTTATTGGTCATGGACCAGAAATAAGGATTGTACAGATCATAAATATTATGGTGATCAACGTACAATCTTTTTTCATATCAAAATTTAGGAATGCGAAAGGAGAAAATTTGTGATTGGAAACGTTAATACATACCTGACTAATCCAGGCAGTAACAATCCCCAAAAAGTAATTGATTATTATTCAAATTCAGACTTTGAATATAATATTCGCGTGGGAGACTATTGTAAAGTCACATTAGACAGCAACCTACTTTACTGGATATCAGGCATTGTGGTTGAAATTGATGAAGAAGAGAATGCTTTTTCGATAAAGGATTCTAATGGTAGTGTCACTAAAATTTCTTGTGACAATATCTGTGATATACAGTCCGGAGAAGAATTACAGGATTGCTTATAAATCATATAAGAACAGGCTCACAAAAAGGTGAGATTAAGAAACTATAAAATCAAAAGTAAAGAAGTATGTTAGAAACAGAATTTTTATTTTTTCAGGGAATGAAGAAAAGAATTGACCAGAGAATCAGTGAAGGAAATTACGATGAGGCAGCAGTCAGTATGCAGAAATGCATGGAGTACATATTAAATAGTCTTGATGGTAGAAACAATGATTATCAGAAAGTTTGTGTATTGTTTGAAGTTCAGGCAAGGGTTATGGAAAATCATCCTCAATACCCTTTTTATTGGCATGAATGGGAAACAGTCATTAAATATTGTGATCAGCAGATGCATTTGCAAGGAAAACCGATTGATTTAGAACAGTTAAAATCAGATACTGTAATTGCACATCAAATGTTTGAAAAAATTGTACAAGATTATCTCAATCATGGAGATAGTGTTATTTCTAATAAACTTAACAATGAACATAGACCAGAAAATCAAAGACCTCAACAAAAAACTAAATGGCAGTCACCCGAAACGAAAATCATTCATCCAGCAGAACCTTCCATGCAAGAAAGATTCAATCGTGCATGGAAAAAGGTAAATGATGAAGAAGCGGCAGCAGGTGAGACAGATGAAGGAGCTCTTGAAGGAGCAGTTAAATGCATGATGGAAAAATAAAGAAGGGAAGGGCATTTCTATGTGTAAGAAGATAGAAACAAATGAAAATTTCTTTTCACTAGGAGAAATTTTAGTTAGAGAAATTAGTCCAGAACTATTAAAACAGGAATCTGAAACAGGAGATATTCTTGGATGTAATGCAACAGGAGAGAAAATTTTAACGACAACAGGATATGGGAACCTAAATGTAAGAAGCAGCAATTTGTCTGGCAGGGAACCATTGATTGATTTTGCACGAAATCAGATATATCAGAGAATACGGAGAGGAGATTCCATTGTAATCATTGATCCAGAACGAAGACTCCATACCAGAGAAATGTGGATTTACTTAACGATTCATGGATATTGCGTAGACAGTTATGATCTTGACTGCATGGATGGATCATGTTGTTTTAATTGTTTATCTGGATTTGACAAAAAATTAAGAAAAGAAGATTTAGATCTAATCCAAAGGATCGCAAATGATATTATTAATGATCAGCGACATAATGTTCCTTTTGCAGTAGATAAAATTTCTAAGATATTGTTATCTGCAGTTATGATAGCTGCGATTACAGAGATGGAGGAAAAAGATCGAAACATGGTGGAAATTGCAACAATCTTTCGATTAGGAGTTTCAGGTATCATGTTAGATAAAATCCTTCATGTAATGTTTGATGAGATAGATATTTCTCATCCTGGTAAGAAATTATTTGAGATTTACAGCGAAGCACCTGTCGGAATTAAGTTATATGCAATTCAAAGGGTTGCTGATGCATTGAAAGTGTATGAAGATTATATAAGTGAAAACTTTAAGCTCCATCAATACGATATGGCAATGCCGATTAAACAGAAATGTGTATTGTTTGTAACGCCGGGAAAAACTGCACAGGATAAGGTTTTGTTTAGTTCTTTTATGGAAAAGTTATATGACATGATGATAGCAGCAGCTGATCTGAATCCGAAACATCCAAAGGTTCAGGTTGATCTCTTTGATTATCCGCTTCATGGAGTCATTGAAGGTTTAGATGATTATATGAAATATGGAAATGATAAAGGAATCTATACTACTCTTTACACAGAATGTAAGGATATTGAAACTATTGATCAAGAAGAGTGTATGGAGCATATCAATGAAATATACGATCATTGCAAAATAGACATTCTGATCGAAGATACAGATTCTTCCCTGCATTACACACATAAATGTGGAAATACAACCATCGGAGAAGAACCAGAGATTCCAGGAATGTCATGTCATTCTAATGATCCAAAATATCGTGAGATTATAAAATGCAAAGATAATGAAGATGCAATCGAATGTCATTGTTATATGTACAGATCAGAGAATCATCCTTATCCGATTCCAGAAAATACAGAGGACCTATTAACGATGTATAGTAAACGGAGATAACCAAATACCAATATAAAAATAGCGGGCTTTTCCTTTTATCATGAGAATTACCGCTATTCTTATATTGGCAAACAATACATAAAGGAGTATTGACATGAAAAAAGATAATATAAAGCAAAATTTCCGTAAGCCGGTTGGACGTGATCTGGAAATCGTATCAGAAGATATGCTGAAAGAGAAAGATGTAACAGGGAATATCATTGGATATGACAAGTTATATAATCTCATCATCTTACAGAGGAAGAATGGAAATTTATATGTTGAAAGTGGAGCTGGAAGAAATCCGATTTATGATTTTGAGAAAAATCTGATTTATCAAAGTGTAAGAAGAGAAGATTCCATTGTGATCACTGATCCAGAAAGAGAAATCTGCACAGAACAAATGCAAGATTATCTAATGAAGCATGGATATGCTATTAAAATCTACAATGCGGAAAGTATGAGAAAAACACAGGATATGATATCTGTAGATTCTCTTACAAAAGAAAAAACAATCTGGTTTATCGTTACCAGACAATATCATAAGGATCAGTCCGTGTTTCGTACATTTATGGGAAATTTGTATAAATCTCTGATCACATCTGCTGAAAATGCGAAAATGCGAAGCAATGTTCAAATGATTCTTTTTGGATATCCGATGTATGGAAGAATTGAAGGGATTCTTGAATATATGGAACATGGAAAAGCGGCAGGGATTTATACGGCTATATGTACGAAAGACTGGATAATGCGTGGTCCGGCAGACAGAGAATGGTTGAAAATCAAAAAGGACAATGAAAAGTACAAAATATGTCGAAATAGTGACATAACCATGTATGTTGGATTACGTGGATTTTTTGATATTGATGATGGCGAAAGTGATCCATGGAAGGATAAGACATACGAAGATTTTTATATTGGCGGCTATTTTATCTCAAGATATGAGCAAGATGCTGGTATTTATTATAAGAATTCCAAAGGCGAAAAAATAGAAGATGCTGGATGTAATCAATATATGTCTAAAAAGAATCCCTATGGAATCCAGAAAACATGATTATAAAAATCGTACTCTGGCAGCAGCAAGATTAAGAAAGGAATTAGAAATGTTAAGTGATAAGGTAAAAAAGTTAATGAATTTTGGTCCACACTTTCATATCTGTGATGTATCTGAAATCACAGAGGATCATATCCATTTGGAAAGTTGGAACCATGATATTAAAAAAGAAGAATTTGTTGAGATTGCACGGTTGATTGAAAAGGATGGATATGACATTTAAGGGTTTGAATTAATCGAGATTCCACATCCAGAAGTCTTTTGTTTCGCTAACTATGAAAAAGAAGAATATTTCGATGTTATAAAGCTGAATGGCAAATGGCAGTTTTCTTATTTAGGATATGCTAAAGGTGATGGTAATTCTAAGACTTTGGCTAATTTCCCAGTAACTTCCATTGCAGAGGCTGTTGAGAAGTATCTGGAATCTTGGTAATGTTAACTATCAATACGTAAAAATGAATGACAAAAGAAAGTTATAAAATACGCAGGCAAAAACCAGTGGCTTGTCATGGGTTCGGTCAGGATACACAACACGAAAAGAGGCTTTCCTTTTGTAATTAACACAATTATAATTATTATTGGCAATCAATAATAAAAGAAAGGTGTTTTTCAAATGTATTATATACTTGACGGAAAGAAAATCAGAGAGCTTATGGAACAGCAGAACATGAATGTATCAAAATTGTCAGAGCTATCAGGAGTGTCACAGAGTTGTATTCGTAATATTTTAAATGAAAAAGCAATGAGTACAAGAATCAACACTGCAATGCATCTGGTAGGAGCATTAAATATGGATGCTGAAACAATAACCTGTGAAGATCTGCTAAAGCTAATAAAAGAAGTAAATGTATAAAAAGAAATTTGGATCATTATAATAATTTTTAAAAAGAGAAGGTTTTGAATCTTCTCTTTTTTTGATGCAAATTATTTTGACTATTTTCTGCTATTTTTTCTAATGTTAATAAAATAGTATTTATATAACGTAAAAAACCTCGTATTTTTACGAGGTTTTTAAATAATAAATGTATATCATTATTGATGCCCTATAGGCGATATTTAGAAAAAATATTTTGTTTGTATGTTTATTGTATCAAATATTATGCTTATAGTCAATAAATTAAGAAAGTGAGGTAAAATAATGCACGGTGAAGAAGTGATAAATGAGTTAGGTGAAGAAATATCAAAAGGGAAAGGATGCATTGTGTTTGATTTTGCATGTTATTTTCCATATGCCGATCAAGACTTTCTGATATTCAAATTTAAGCTTGGAGAAGAAGAATTAGAGCCTTATAAATATAATCATCGATATCCTAATAAAGATTATGTGACAATCTCTAAGAAAATGGGGAGAAGGGTGAGCAGAATCGGATACCCAGTTTTTGTAGATCTTAATGAGGAGTATTTCTTTATACTTGAAATCGAAGTTGGAATAAAGGACTACAAAACAGTAAAACTTGATTTTCCTGTGATTGTAAAGCTTACAGAGGAAAAACCTGTATGCAATCTTGGATTTCGTTTCAATTTCGATGCAGCAACATTTCAATTTGAAAGCTATTATGAGCATGAAAATGATGGTATCATTGGACATAGACATACAATTTGGACCAATAAGGATCATAATATTGAAAATGCAATCGTCATAACACCTTTAATTCAAGTGAACCCAAAGAATGGTGTATATGTAGCAGAAGTGTTAACTCCGCATCCACAAACATTTGAACATTTTATGTGTTGAGAAAAAATAAAAAGGCTTGGAAAATCGTTCCGAGTCTTTTTTGTATATGTAATTTTTATGAAATAGTAAAGGAGACAGCAAAATGGATAATAAGATTATTATATCAAAATCAAAGTTGATAAAGAGTTTAAACTTTTCCGAATCCAATAGGCTTATTTTAGGAACATCTGGTGAAGGACAACCTATACATTGGAAACGTGAAATGATAATGGATGAATATGCCAATATCGGGGCTGCAAAAATTTCAGATAACGATAAATGGATAGTAATAAACAGCGATTCCAACGAGCTTACTTTTGTACCAAAAGATAAAAACGATACGGAACTTGTGATCTGCAAAAATGTTTGTTTGAAAAAAGACGGAGAAGATACTCATGTTCTATTGATTTTTCAAAAAAGCGGTGAATTATTATCTAAGGCAAGAAAATATATTAAAAGCAATAATGATAGGTTTTATAATTTAGCATTGGATCTGCGGCCAGGTGTAAAAGAGCAAATCAATCAAGAAAGTGATGTGGAAGTGCAGCAGTTGATCGATAAGATTTTGCAAGTGGAATCCGAAGAAGAATTGTCTTTATATGATCGAATAATCGCAAGATTACTTCAAAGTATAATCCTTTATTTCTTGGAAACAGGAAGAAACGATGGACTGGCAATCAGGATATTAGACACATTGCTGATAAAAGATGTAGATGTAATGAATCTAGCATTTATAGGGTTTAAAAATGACAGCGAAGCAATGAAACAATGGAATGTTCTGACTGAAACATTAGATCGTCATATGCTGAAAAGTATATGGGATAATGCTACCAAGTATGCTTTAGAATATATGATAAAGAATGTAATGAAATTGGAACAATATAAAAAAGAACATACCGTATTATATATAACTGGTTCGGAAATGAGTTCAGATCTTTATATGTGGTTATGTACGATTATGACAATAGATAAATTTATACAGGCATGGGAAGATTGTCCTAACTATTCTGAATATCACGAATATTTAAGAGAAAGATTCTCAAAAAGAAAGAAAAGTGATCCATTATCTTGCTTTCTTAAAGCTGAGAATATCAGGATCGAACATATTGTTTTTGCGGATCAGATGAAAAATGCAGATCGTCATGTTTCAGAACAGACGGTTAATAAACTGATAAAGGATATGAAAGATACCATTTTAGAAGATTTATTGGATGATTGGATAATTTGGAAAGTTTGTGATTTTGAAAATTATAAAGGGATTGCTAATGCGAAATATTCTTGTAAGAAAATAGGATTTAGTAAATACATCGCATCGATCAGAAAGGAAAATTTACAGGAAAAGCAGAAAAGAATTGCTAACATGATAAGCATAAAAGAAGAGAAGAAAATAAGAGAAAGTGCAGATACTTTTAATCAATATGTTGGATGTGAAGATATACTTTTAATACGAGCATCTGTACCATCTTTTTATATGTGTTATTATGTGCAGGAATTAAAACAACATGAAATGATTGTTGAAGCTAAACCGGATTTCTTTAATTCTTTATATTGTATAGATATCTATATTAAAATAAAAAAGGATTAATGAAAGAAATTGTGAATACTGAAAAAGATGTTATTAATTAAACAAAATAAATCATAAAAAGTTTTCTGCATTTTATATAGTAAAATATATTTTATGTGTAATTTGTGCTATAAACATATGTTTGCTATAATTGTAGCAGTGAGTAATAATTTTCATATTATGTATATTAAGGACGGAAAGGAGAAGTATATTTCAAATGTTCTAGCTATAAATTTTTACACACTCGCAAATTGATTGTTAAGGAAAGAAGAAATGAATGAAAATGTAGAAAAACGAGAAGCAATTATCAATCCTGAAATATTACCAGAAAAATTAAGTGTGATCATAAAAGACGAAGATGGAAAGCTGTATGAATCTACGAAAGATAATCTGAGACAAAAAGGATACAAAATTAAAGAGTTAGAATTTAAAAAATTCATAAATTCTGATACTGATATTCAAAGACAGATTGAAGATATAAAAACGATTCGATCAGAAATATTAGAAAACGCTACTGCGGAAATTGAAAGTATTGATTTTTTACAAAGAGCCAGTGATAATCTAAGAAGCAAAGAAGATTCGAATGAAGAGCTGATCGAATTATTACTTCCTTCACTTCTTTTATTGCACATGGAAATGAGCAGCTACTTACGAGAAGAAGCGGAATGGTCACAATTATTAAATAATAAAACTGCTTTATATGTGACAGGTCGAACTTGTGATCATGGAGAATATTCTGTATTGTATGCAATATTAAGTACATATTACGAAATGGTACTGAAAAATCATATCGTGTTTATTACAGAAGGAAATATTAAATAATACATAAAGGAAAATGAGAACAAGGAGTAATTTGTTTAATGATAAATTGCTCCTTGTTCTTTTATTAATGAATCCCGTAATTTACGTTTTTGAACTAAAGAAGATTATCTATGGGTGTGAAAGCTATTGGAGTTTTATGAAAGATTCTCATGATTTTGAAGAAATTATGCAGGAAATGATAAACGGCCAATGGTATATTGAATTGTTAAAATCTTTCTTACCAACTAAAAATTATAAAGATAAAAAATAAAATATATGTAAACTTAATCATTATTTCTAGCAGTGATCATTTTGATTGCTGTTTTTTCTTTGTCGAAATTTAAAGAACATGTCCGTGTCAGAGACGGAAGTTCCAGTTGGAACAGTAACAAGTTAATAAGAAGATTCAAGGAAGGGGGACAAAGAGAATCTTCACAAAGCAGAAAGGATGGACAAAGGAAATGAAATTTAATGATCAAAAAGAAGTGGAGATCAAAAGTACAAAGAAAAAGGAGGAAAAATCAGAAGAAAAGAAAAAGTTGGCAGTAGGAGATGTCAAAGATGCTCTTGTTGGCGGTGTGAAAGGATTTTATACCGTAAAAGACAAGAAATTACGGAGAAAAAGAATCCTTCTCACAATAGGAGAATTGTTTCTGGTCTATATATCAGGAATGATCAGTGTGAGTTATCAACCGGCGAAGCTGTTTGGAGAAAAAGATTACAGTTTTTTTAATTGTATTGGATCATTTTTCTCATTTGTGGGAATCGCAATCTTCAACTTGTCTAATGTAGTGGCATATTTTGCGTACCACTGGTTTCTTGAAAAATCAGGGCGTGGAGAAGATTATCGGATCAGTAAGAACGGAACTTACGGAACAGCAAAGTTATTAAATGACACAGAAGATGAAGCAGAAGCTTTAAAGAGGATTCCTATCGATCAGCTGGATGATCCGGAGATTGATGGAAACATTCTTGGATACATGGAAGATACAAAAGAAGTCATTGTGAAGGATGTTCATGGAAATGCCAACCGAAACATCGCGGTATGTGGAGGTCCTGGTACCGGTAAATCACGTACTCTGGTACGTAACATCATCTTCCAGTGTGTAAGACGTGGAGAATCTATCTTTATCACGGACCCTAAAGGTGAAATGGCCGAAAGTATGGCAAAGTATCTGAAAAAGAATGGTTATATCGTAAAATACTATAATCTAAAGAACTTTGAAGCTTCTGATTCCTTCAACTGTTTGCAGGGACTGAATAACGAAGAGGGACATGCTTTTATTAATGTACTTGCTGATATTATCATGAAGAATACAGCAAGTATGTCCGGATCTGGTGGAAACGCAAATGCGGCACTGAATCTTTTGATTGCATTGATGCTGTTCGTTGTAACAGAATTACCGGAAGAAAACCAGAACATGGTAGAACTCTATAATCTGATCACGTTAACAAATCCAAAAGTATTGGATGCGATCTTTGATGGATTGGATGCAACACATCCAGCAAAGAAACCATATCTGATCTATGCTCAGTCTTCTGAAAATTTCCGTTCCAATATTACAGCAGACGTTGCAACAAGACTGTTAGTATATGCTCAGGAAGGTGTTCAAAGTATTTCAATTCACGATGAGATCGATCTGACATTACCAGGAACAAAAAAATGTGCTTACTTTATCATTACACCGGATCAGAACTCTGCGTATGATTTCATGGCTTCATTATTTCAAGCGGTCGCTTATAATAAGCTCGTCAAATATGCAGATGATAAAGCAGAAGGTGGAATCTTACCAGTCAAAGTGCAGATGTTGTTAGATGAATTCCCAAATAGTGTGACGTGTTCCGCATCACAAAACGGTAGCAATAACCGACAAAAATGCGGCGTAATTGTATTTATTTAATATAAATCCGATTGCGAACTATATAACCAATTGTTTCAAATGATGGGGTAACGCCCGGAAGGGAACACGCTAAACCTTCGAATAGCGTCAAGTGATGTAGACATTTGAGGTTATAAGCTCGGAGAAGTCATATGAAGTATACCCTAACGTACAGACGAGGAAACATTTCCAGAGGTGGAGATTGTGTACGACAGTGTGGGCGGGGTTTTCCTATGGTTAGAATGACTTATGATAGTCTGACAAAGTTTCGAATGTACGGCTCTATAGGAATGACCTGTAGAAATGCAGGAGCATCAGATCAAATGATGTGTGTGCGAGGAAGAGTAAAATTTGTTTGTGCTGAAATTCCTTGTATGTTTACAGGACATACGTTTCATAAGAAATGCACACAGGGTTAAAGAAACGACCTAAGGGAAAACAATGCTAGGTTATATGGAACACGGAAAGCTGCGGACAAGAGAACTGGCTACACAGTGAAAAAGTATCTTGGTTATGACGAAAGGAAGCAAATGAAACTGCTGCTATAAGTATATTTATCGTAGTGAGAGCAGAGGCACAGTACCGATGAAACAGTGATAACAAGCTGCGGAGGGATAGCCTCAAGCCGGTATAAATAATATCGGTGGAACGCCGTATGACGGGAAACTGTCATGTACGGTGCGGGCCAGGGGAAAAATCCGAGATATTATCAGAGATTTACCTATTGGCATTTGGAGAAATCCCAGATTTCGGAAAGAAAATTTCAACAGTCCGAAGTCGTGGTATTGCAACAACCATTATCTTTCAGGCAATCACGCAGATGCAGAACCGATATCCGAATGGATTATGGGAAGAGATTCTTGCAGCCTGTGATACAAGCCTGTTCTTAGGATGTAATGACGAAACCAGTGCGAAATATTATTCTGAAAAGAGTGGTATTTCGACTATTGAAGTTGGTACAGAACAGAGATCCTTAAAAACGCTTCGAATCACGGATTACACACCAGAAGTACGTCAATCAGAAGGAGAAGGAAAGCGTTACGTGAATAATCCAGATGAATTACAGCGATTCAAATATAAAGATGAATTGATCTTCTGCAAAGGATTTAATGTATTCCGTTGTAATAAGTTTGATTATGAGCTTCATCCAGAAGCAAAGAAGTTAGAATATGAGAAAGCAATTGAGCATGTGCCGGAGTGGAGAAAGAGAGAAGAACCATACCAGCTGTATGTTCTAAGATATATTCCTGGTACAGAAGCATTTGACCGAAAAGCATTTGCTGCAGCTACTGGAGATAACAAAGAACATACGATGAGCAGTTCTACATCAAAAGGAGCAAAAAAGAATACGATTAATAAACCGCCTAAAAATAAGAAGAGCAAGAGAGGTTCCTCTTGGGCAAATGGCATTAGTGGCCAGCAGCAGATGAATTACAATTTAGACAAATCAGATGAAACAGAAGAAGTTACACCAACAATCTCAGATTCTGAAAATGATGCTATAAATACAAATGTTGATTTTAACGAGGCTGAAAATGGTGCAGAAAATGTAAATGATCAGACTCCAGATTTCGGGGATACTTCTGTAGAAGAAATGATGAATCAATATGGTTTGTAGAATGTATTTCATGTATATAAACATAATCAGGGGCTGAGAAATCAGCCCTATTTTAAAATATACATAATTTCCTTTAAAATGTGGGGGCATTACACAAATATGGAACAATTTTTTTAAAAAATAAGAAAAAAGTTGCAAAAAATGTGTAACGTGTTTATAATTGTATATATCAAAAGAATATGTGCGTCAAAAACACATAGAAAAATGGAAGATAGGAGTTGTTAATTATGCCACCTGAAAAAGAGCAAGCAGTTCTCGTGCAACAAACGACTCAGAAAAAAGAATCAAACAAAAAGAAATCAAAGGATAAGAAAGATAAGTTGTTTCATGATACAAAGAAATTCTTACAAAGTTATCGAAGACTGGAATTATCCTTGAAATATTCTAAGGCGATGCAAACGAAACGTTTGGCCGCGAATGATATGAGTTTTGAATGGGAACTGCGAGATGACGAAATAGAATTTAATGATATGGTTTTGCAAGAAGCCATTTCAGCACTGCATTGTCTAAAACAGATGCCGGAGATGGGACGTGTATGGTATCATTTGCTACAAATGAAATATTTTGACGTTAGACCCTACAAAATGTCAGACGATGCGATCATCACAGCATTGCAAGAAGCTGGATTATTTTCTGATATTTCTAAAACGACATTTTACAGATATCAAAAGAGTGCAATTCGTATGTATGGAGAAATTCTTTGGGGATCTCTCGATAAGAATTCTTCGGTATATAAGAAATTTGTAAAAATGATACATTCTCATGATCTTGAAAAACAGATATAGATTCATATGTAAAACATATGAATCCAATGGTTGAATGGTAAATAACCATTTTCGTGATTGGTTTTAGAACTATGTAAAAAACATATGAATCCAATGGCATCGAAAACTAACACATTCTGTGAATGGTGTTTTAGAACCATGTAAAAACAAATGATTCCAATGGATCAAATTACATAGTGAGTAAAAATAAGAAAAGAATCGAAATAACCTACAAAGGTGGGATCTGCAGGGTGGCAGAAAATAACAATGAAAAAAGAAAGAGTGTGAGATACATGCTTTTTAAACGATATAAATACTTAGAATTAGAAAAAACAGATATCGGAAATGATGAGCATAATTATTATGAAACGGTCTGGTATATCCGTGCTTATAATAATAAACGTGCTTATGATAATCGAAATAACACAGAAACATCAAAGAGTCTTGACAGTAATGGTAAGAAAAAAGAAAAAAAGAAATCACGGATTATTGTAAAGATAATTCGAGATTCTTACGGTAATGTGACAAGAGTATTTGTAGAACCTAAAGCAAAAAAGAAAAAAGAAGTTGTCGATATGGCAGCAGCGGCATATCAGTCATTGCTTGCAATGGAATGATGGTCAGCAGAAAAGTAATGATATTTACTGTAGGATTTTAAAATTGTGTAACGAGAATGTCTTTAAATATCAAATACAAGAGATGATTCCAATGGTCATACATTTATGGTAAGACGGGTGTGGGGTTTTGGAACAGTGTAAAATTAGATGATTCCAGTGGGTCAAATTACACAGCGAGTAAAAATAAGAAATAATCGAAACAACCTACAAAGGTAGGATCTGCCGAGTGGCAGTAGTGGAAATAATAGTTAGAGAGGAGTTGTAAAATGAGGAAAAATGTGAAGCGTACAATTGCTGTTTTAAGTGCTGTATGTATGCTTCCGTGTCCGCAGGTAGCAAATGTTGCCGTCATGGCACAAAATGTATCTGTTGGAAATTCTATCGGAGCAAAGACATTGAAACAGTCTTTGCAAACATCAACGAATTTTGAAACTGCATCAGGGAAACGACAGGAAGTAAAAGAAAATAATATAGAAGATTCATATGATATAACATATGGTGATTCTATTACTTTTTTTGTTTCTAAGACAAAAATACCTGATCAAGATCAAACAGATAATTCTGGTAATGAAGATGATCAGAAACAGGATGATGGGCAGAAAGATTCAGAAACAGATGTGATACCTGATTATGAGGTTCCAGATACTATTAATGGTTTTTCCTTTAATAAGGAAGAAACAGATGATGGATATCAACTTACATTTACTGCAAATGAAGCAATGAGAAGTGCTGCAATCAAGATCAAAGGGCAGGATGTCGTTTTGAAAACTAAAAAGAGAAAACTGACTGCAAAAGCATCCGTCAAGAATAAAGTCTATGATGGAACGACCAATGCAGAATACGAGTCCTCTCCAAGTATTCAAAACGTGTTGGATAGTGATGAAAATCAGTTTTATTTCCGTTATAAAAATCCAACCTTTGAAAAGAAAAATGTTGGAGAACAACAGGTTTCTCCAATTTCTATCAATTTATCAAGTGACAACTATGAAATTGATGATATCAGCGGACTGAAAGCAACGATTGAACAGAAAGAGATCACGACCAGTACGATCAAGATCAAGAGTAAAGTTTATGATGGTACAACAACTGCAGAGTATGCAAACAAAGTAACATTGCTCGGAGTAATATCCGGAGATGATGTACAATTAAATGTTCCAACACCATCATATGATACAAAAAATGTTGGAACTGACAAGAAGATCGTATTTGATGGTGATTTTTCAATTGAGGGTACAGACAGTGCCAATTACCGATTGAAAGAAATTTCAGAAGTAACAGGAACGATTGAGAAAGCGAAGCTTGTATATCGGGCGAAAGATCAAACCAGAAAATATGGCGAAGCAAATCCAAAACTTACTTATGAAGTAAAAGGTTTTGTTGCAGGTGATCAGCAAAGTGATTTTAACGATCCGACATTGACATTGGATGTTCCAAAACTTACGAGTTTAGGAAAACATGAGGGAGTCATTAAAATCTCAGGTGTGAACCTGCCAGAATATTATGATGTAACTTATGAAAGCGGAGATTTATACGTTGAAGCAAATGATATTTATGAAAATGAACATTATAAATTAACAAAGCCGGATGGAAAGAATGGTTGGTTTACGAAAAAGAATTTTGTGATTGAGCCAATTCAGGGAGAAACCAGTGGTTATGATCTGGTTTCAACATCCAAAGATGGACCATGGAAAAAAACACTTGCTTATACAGAAGATACAAAGAAAAAGAATGTTTCCTTTTATCTAAAAGATAGCAGCAATGGTGCAATTTCCAAAGTTGGAGAAGAGTCTTATAAGATTGATAAGACAGCTCCGGAAGTTGAGAATATTGCAATTGATTTTGTAAAAGGATACCAGAGTGCAAAGAAATCTGGACCATTTAAATATTTCTTTGATACGATCGCAAAGATTGGAATTACATCTCATGATGATACCAGTGGAGTTGCAAGGATTGAATATCATACAGTAGATGAAGGAACACAATCAAAAGAAAAAACACAAGACGGTTCCAAAGCAACATTTGAGATCACTCCGAATTTCAAGGGTAACATTTATGCGAGAGCGATCGATGAAGCTGGAAATGTATCAGAAGAATACAAATCAGCCGGAACGATCCTAGAGAATAATGGAAAACACAGTACAACCAGTTCAATTCATATCTTACAGGAGACACAGGAAAAGAAATATTATAATCATGATATTTACCTTGGACTTCAAGCAGAAGATACTTATTCCGGAATTGGGAATATATCATATGAAGCCGGGGCAGTGAATTCGAAAGAATCTTCCTATGATGATATGAAGTATGAATATAAGAAGGATCATGTAAGGATTGATGCTTCTCAGAATAACAAAAACGGTGTAGAAGCTAAATTTACAATGGTGGATAACACCGGACATAAGAGTACGGTCCGAAAGAAATTCAACATTGATGTTTCCAAGCCGGAGATCACAATCTCTTATGACAATAATCAGTCTGAGGGAAAATACTTCAAAAAGAATCGAACAGCAACAATCACGATCAAAGAAAGGAACTTTGACAGTAATAAGACACTTGTTTACTTGACAAAAAATGGTGTAAAAACAAGATTGAAATCCAATTTTGTCAGTGATGGAGTATTACACAGCAGAGAAGATGGCAGTCAGTATTATATTTATCAAATGAATGTAGTATTTGATCAGGACGGTGAATATTCCTTAACAGCAGCAAGTACCGATCTTGCCGGAAACAAGAACCTTCCAGTCACTTATGTTGGTACTCATACAGACAGCTTTGTGATCGATAAAACAAAGCCTGTAGCGAAAATCTCTTTTGATAATAATTCTGTGAAGAATGAAAAATATTACAAAGCGGATCGAGTTGCAACTATTCGGGTAACAGAGAAAAATTTTAAAGAACTGAATGTCTCAACAAATGGAAAGAAAAGTGGATGGAGCAGTCATGGAAATGAACATGTGATGACTGTTACATTTAATGAAGATAAAGAATATCATCTTTCTATTGCAGGACAGGATCTTGCCGGAAATGTTTTAGAGAAACAAAGTGCAAAACCTTTTATCGTTGACAAGACAAAGCCTAAGATCGATCAGGTAACACCAAGTGATTCCAGTGCGAATACTGGAGCTGTTACTTGTGGATATACATTAACAGATAAGTACCTTGACAAAGGCAGTGATCAGCTAGTCGGAGAAATGAAAGGTCGTAAGTTTAAAGTAAATGAAAAACAGAAAGTGGAGAACGGATACAAAGTAACTTATCAGCAGATTCCAAATGCAATGGAAAATGATGATTATTATACATTCGTGATTCAGTCAGAAGATAAAGCCGGAAATATTTCAAAAAAATCCATTCACTTTACGGTTAATCGATATGGTTCTGTTTATCATTTATCATCTTATGCAAAATCTATTAATGGTACTTATGTAAAAGATGCTGATAAGATTGTCTTGGAAGAGATTAATCCAGATCAATTATCAGATTGCAATTTAAAAGTTGTAAGAGATAATGATCCGATTGCTTTGAAAAATGAAGATGCATCGATTGAGAAGAAACATGATAAGTGGTACAAAGTTACCTACACAGTCAATGCTTCGGCACTGAAAGAGGAAGGTACTTATCGTATCATTACATCTTCTAAGGATACGGCAAAGCATACATCTTCCAATGATATGTCAAAGAAAAAAGCGTCAATCAGTTTTGGGGTTGATACAACAAAACCAAACATCTTAATCTCAAACATTGAAGGTGGTAAGGTTTATGCCCAGGATGGAAGAACCGCAACAGTTCTTGTAAAAGACAACTTGCTGTTACAGAGTGCGAAAGTTTATGTCAATGATAATCTGATAAAGGAATACGATGAAAAAGTTCCTGAAAAGATTGACATTCCTCTGGATCAGAAAGATGAAGCTCAAAGCATTCATGTAATTGTGAAGGATGCCGCGGGAAATGAATCTGAAATTACGATGGATAACATTTATGTTACAACAAACCTATGGATCAGATTTATTCACAGTGTGCCGGCGATGGCAACTGCAGGTGGTGTATCACTTGCTGTGATTCTGGCAGCAGTTATTGTTTTACGAAAAAGAATAAAAGCAAAACCATCGGTTGAAGATGATGAAAAATAAAATCAGATGATTCCAAAGGTACGCCCCTTTTTATGAAGTTGTTGCAGAGGTTTTAGAACTGTGTAAAATCAGATGATTCCAAAGGTTAACTTTCTTTAATAAAAGATTATTCGCTGTTTTAGAACTGTGTAAAATCAGATGATTCCAAAGGGCCAAATTACACAGTGAGTAAAAATAAGAATTTTATCGAATTAATTTACTAAGGTAAAAGCTGTCGGCGATAGCAATTTATAAATTAAGGACTTAACTTTGTTCTTTTATTGAACATGAAAATAAAAAATATCGAAAAAGAGGGGGAATCGAAAAGAGGGTGTAAACTTGATCATTGAAGTTTTAGAAAAAGACGTGATTCCAAAAGGAAATCGAAAGCTTTTAAATAGAAGAAACTTTTACAAACAGCATTTAACTTCTTTAGGTTTTTCTCATGTAAGAGGAAAATATGTGATACAACTGGATGATGAAAATGAGATTGAAACAATGAAAACATTACTTGAATCTTATCGGACAAAATACCAGAGTTATCCAAACAGTTATCTTCGTTCAGGAGATTACCGAAAGAAGTTTTTTGATAAAAATCGTCCAATCTTCAAAGATTATTATATATGTGCATACTGCGGAAGATTCTTAAAAAAGAAAGATGTAACAGTTGATCATATCATATCAATTAGAAAAGCTCAGAAATCAAAGATTTTGCAGTTTATTCTTCGATTGGTAAAGATCAACGACATTAATGATGAAAAGAATCTGACCGCTTCATGTGAGACATGTAATAAGAAGAAAGGACAAAAATTAAGTTTATCTTATGTACTCCGGGGAATTCTCGGTAGAAAGTCATGGTATTGGATTATCTATTATATAGTCATAATTGTTGTTTTGGTCATTGTAATTTTACAGATTGTCAATCCATGATGAAGAAGTGCATAATATCTTACTTATATTTTATACGAATCCAATAAAAGCAAGAACTGATATTTCTTGATTCCCTTGTGACTATGATACATTTATTGGAATTCATAATTCAAAATAAAAGATATTGTAATCGCCCGTTGAATGCGGGATCTGTCAGGTGATAGAAAAGGGTATCTATTGTTTTTTATTTTGAAAGGAGGAGGTAGCTTATTACGTGCTACCAACACAAAGTATGAATCTGAAAAAAGTATTAAAAAAAGTGATGTACGCATGTATGTCCGCAGCAATGATTGCTGTTCCTACAGTGCCTGCTTACGCAGCTCAGAATGATGTTATTGATACAACAAGAACAGCATCATTAACAATTCACAAATACGACATGACAGCAGCGAAAAAAGGTGGAGTTAACTTAGATCAGTTTACATCTACTGGAAAACAGGATGCAGCAGCAGAAGAAGCATTAAAGAATTATGCAATCAAAGGGGTAGAATTTAGTTACTTAAGAGTCGGTGATGTAGAACAGCAGTCTGAAAATGGAAAAGTTCAGATGATCTATGAATTACCAGATGCGTTACAGAAAATCATTGGATTAACAGATTCCGATGCAGCAAAAACAGAAGGTAGCAAAGATTACTTTACAAGCCAGATCATCAATGACAAACTGGCAAAAGCATTAGAAGATAATACAGCCACAAAAGATAAACTGGAAGATTATATGGGCAAAGGTGGAACAGCCATGGATCTTACAGATGCAAAAGGTGTAACAAAGAAAGACAAACTTCCTTTAGGTTTATATCTGATCGTTGAAACAAAAGTACCAGAAGATGTAACTTATACAACAAATCCTTGGTTCGTGCAGTTACCATCTACAGATTCAGAAGGTGACGACTGGTTCTACGATGTTGTATGTTATCCAAAAAACGAAACAGGTGTTCCTACATTAGACAAACGTGTGCGTAATAATCCTGACAAAGATAATGTAACAACAGCAAATCAGGATGCTTTAGCTGATTTCACACACGCAAGAGAAGAGTACACATATCAGAGTACAGTCACAGCATCCAAGGCAGAAAAACTGGATTATCAGTTTATTTCCAAACTGCCACATATCACATCAAGTACAACATATCTTTCTACTTATACATTCGATGATAAGATGGCAAAAGGTATGACATACAACAAAAATGCAGTGATCGCAATCTATGACAACAAAGATGCAGCAGATACAACAAACGTTAACAACGTTGACAAGAGCGGTGCAATCGCAGTATGGAAAACATCTGACACAGATCCTAAGTTCGCTGTAACTTATGGTAAATCTGGCGAAGACTCTACTATGAAAGTAGAAATGACAAAATCAGGATTAAGTGAAATCAACAAGAAATACTCTGACAAATATATCGTTGTTTACTACACAGCAGATGTAAACAACGATGATACAGTTGTTCTTGGTGATAAAGGTAACCCTAACGATGTGTCCTTAACATGGAAGAGAACATCTACAGATTACTGGGATATCTTAAAAGATAAATGTATCGTATACAGCTTTGGATACAACTTCACAAAGAAATTCTCTGACAATAAAGGTGATGCAACAAAAGTTAAATTCGTGATCCAGAACAAATCTGATAATTACTACTTAGTAGCAAGAGCAGACAGAGCCGGAGTATATCAGGTAACAGGTAAATCCGCTACAGAAGAAGGAGCTACACAGTTCAGTCCAGATGCAGTCGGAAAACTTGTGATCAACGGTATCGAAGCTGATAAATATGGATTTACAGAGACACATTCAGATGCAGGATATACACTGCTCAAGAAAGAGATCATTGTAAATATCACATCTACAAAAGCCAATATTACACCAACAGAAGCGAATATCACAGGAATCCAGTCCAAGAATGGAAATGATTCTACAGCAAACGATGGTGTGAAGAATGGTAAAGAACTTGCAAATGATGTAGCAGTTCAGACGATCAACGCATCTGCAACCGTGGACGATAAAAGAGCAACCATGAGTGCGAATGGAGAATCCACAAATGCGTTTGTTGATATGCAGGTAACAAACCAGAAACAGTTCTTACTGCCAATGACAGGTGGAGCAGGAAGTTACGCATTGATCATCGCAGGAGTTGTAATCGCTGGGTGCGGATTTATCATTATCAAGAAGAACCAGAAACGTAAAGAAGTCCAGTAAAAATTTTAAATAAATATTTTTTCCATAAAAGTTGAAGCTTGTAAGAATGACAAGAACTGTAAAGAGACAGTATGTAACTATTTATTTAGGATTAGGCAATTATTAATTGTCTGAAAGGAGAATATCATGGCAAAAAAATTTGCAAAAAAAATTGCTACATATGCAATGGCAGCAACTATGATCGGTGGAGCAGTTATTGGCTCAGGATCAACAGGCGTATTTGCTGCTGAAAAGTATCCATCTTCAGCAACAGCCAAATCAGCTTATAGTAAGGTAATGTCTAACACAGGCACAAATTACAAAAAATCATATGAAGATTACAAGAAGGCATATGAAGATTTCATGAATCAGTATATGCAGGCACCAACGGTTGAACAGGCTGTATTTGATCATGGATATATTTTCACAAATAATCTGTTAAGTATCAGCTTTACAGAAGTGAAATATGCAAAGTCTTATGATGTAATGATCAGCAAAGATGACAACTTTAAAGTAACGAAAACATACACAACAGAGAAACCTTCTTTGGGTGTATACACTAAGAACGATGATTTCCTTACACCTACATGGCACGGACGTTATGTAAAAGTAAGAGCTAATTATGGTTATGGAGTCCATGGAAAATGGTCCGAGAAAAAAATGATTGGATGCGGAAAATTACATTTACATCAGGATTTCGTCAATGGTCCTTTTGACGATTAAATCATGACTTTTCCGGATCATTTAAATGTATGGTCCGGAAAAATTAATAGAAGGAGAATAAATAAAATGACTAAGAAAAAAATTGCAAGAAAAATTGCAACATATGCGATGGCAGCAAGCATGATCGGTGGATCTATTCTTGGATCAGGTATAACAGGAGTATCTGCTGCTGAAAAATATCCAACTGCTAAGACATCTTATAGTAAAACTGTAGCTGATACAGACTACAAACAGGCTTATTTAGACTATATCAGTCAGTTTATTAAAGCACCAGAGATTACATCTGCAACGGCAAAAACAGTATGGGGATATATTTTATCAACATATGACGAAACAATTACTTTTAAAGAAGCAAAGTTTGCAAAATCTTATCAGGTACAGCTTAGCTGGAACAAAGATTTTACAAAAGATTCAAAAACTGGATTCACTCCAATTACAGTAAAAACAGATCAGACCAGTGTAACAATCTCTTCTGCACTCGGATACAGTTATGCAAGAGTAAGAGCTGATTATGGAAATGGAGTCTACAGCAAATGGTCAAATGTTAAAACAGTAGAATTTAAATAGTAAATTTTAAGATTTTAGAATTTACTATGCATATGACAAAGTATATTTAAATCAGGACTTCATAAATTGTCCTTTTGACAATTAGATTGTAAAGATTGATTGTAAAATAAAACCCTGTCAAATTAATTTGACAGGGTATAGTAAAAAGATTATGAAACAAAAAATTATTCCAATACTGATTGTATTGTTTGGTTTTGCATTATTATCTTATCCGTTTATCAGTAATTATATATTTGAAAAAAGTGCTGGTTCAACAATTAAGTCTTATGAGAAACAAGCAAAAACATATGATCAGAAACAAAAAGATAAAGCTTTTCAAGAAGCAAAAGAATATAATGAAGATTTAACAAAATCAGCAGTGCAATTAACTGACCCGTTCAAGGCGAAAAAAAGTGATGGGGAAACAATGATTTACAATAATATCCTAAATCTTGATCATTCAGGAGTTATGGGATATTTAGAAATTCCTTGTATATCTGTAAATCTTCCTATTTATCATGGTACAGATGCAGAAATCTTGGAACGTGGAGTCGGACACCTCGCTGCATCTTCAATTCCGGTGGGAGGAAAGAGTACGCACAGCGTTTTGACTGGACATACTGGACTTAGTTCTGCAAAGTTATTTACAGATCTGACGGAAATGAAAAAAGAGGATCTGTTCTTTATTCATGTATTGGATCGAACCTTAGCTTATAAAGTGGATCAGATCTCTGTGGTAAGACCAGAGGATACAAGAAAACTCCAGATCGTCAAAGGAAAAGATTATGTGACACTGGTAACATGTACCCCATATGGAGTCAATGACCATCGTTTACTGGTACGGGGTGTCAGAACCAAATATGTAAAGAAGCAACGATCATCGATACGACCAAGAAATAAGGGTTCCCAATGGATGAGCACTTATAAACGGGCGATCGCAATTGGACTTGCAATCGTTATTGCACTGGTCTTGTCAGGCAAAGTGACAGAAAAAATACGACAAAAAGAGGGAGAGACGAAATGAAAAGAAATCTGATGAATATATTAGGCGTAATCTTAATAGGAATCGGAACTTTTGTAATTCTCTCTCCTGTTTTTTCTGCCTATAAACAACAAAAAAATGCCGATCAGGAAATAGAAGCAATAGAAGCTTTTGAAAAGGAAAAAAAGATCCCGAAAGAGAAGGATCCACTGTATCAGGAAGCAGTTAGTTATAACCAGAAGATCTACAAGAACGGACAGAGTGGATTAAAGGATGCATGGAGTTACAGAACTTCTCCGATCCGCTTAAAAGACGGCAAGAAACGCTTCGGATATATCAAGATCAAAAAGATGGATGTAAGGCTTCCATTGTATCTCGGAGCAACTTTGGAAAACATGAGAAGTGGTGCTGCAATCATGGGAGAGACATCCCTGCCGCTTGGTACAAAAAACAGTAATTGTGTTATCGCTGCACATCGTGGGTACGAAGGGATCCCGTATTTTCGTGAGATCGAGAGATTAAAAATCGGAGATCGTGTGATCATAAAGAATCCATGGGAGAAGCTTACTTATCGGGTCGATGAGATCAAAATCATACAGCCCGATGATTCCGATCAGATCAAGATCCGGAAAGGGAAAGACATGGTAACACTTCTTACTTGTCACCCATACCGAAGTCATGGAAAATACAGGTATGTTGTGTACTGTATCAGAGACCACGGACAAAAGATCGTGGAGAAAAAGAACAATACGATCAAAGATACTCACTTTCAATCATCCGAATGGGATATCCAAAGAGAAAAACTGTGTCATATGATAGGACTAGGAATCTTACTTATTTTTTGGATCATAATAATAAAAAATTGGAAAGGAACAATCAGGAAAGGAGGAAAAGCATGAAGAGGATAAAAAAGACCTTAAAAGGAAAAGGAAAGATCGTTGCCGCATTAGCAGTTGTGATATCTTTTGCTGCTGTTTTGGTATGGCATCAAATGCAAAATGCAAGTGCTCATAATCAGGAAAGTCCCGGTTTTAGTAGAACATATACAAACGGATATGGAAGATTTTATGTAGATGGCCCAGGTAATAAAAGCAGTTGGCTAGAAGTGAAATTTTATTGTAGCGGACTAGGAAAAAACGTAACACAGGGAACATTTAATAATAAAGGTCGAAATGTTACATTCAGTGAAAATCAAGGAGGCGGTGGTGATTATGATCTCCATCTTGCATCATGGTCTGCTACAACGTATAAAAATAATAATGGAAGATACACGTCATTAGATGTAAAAATTCGTTATACAATTCCTGCACATGAGTATGAAAGTTGGCAATCACAAGATTCCTCAAATGATTATTATGTAAAATCAACAGAAGGTTCTACTGGACACGAGAAATCAGAACATACGGTTTATCAAACATTACGTATTAGTGCATATTCTATTGGATTATCTACACATACTGATAATAATGTTAGAGATTTTAATTGTAGTCGAACATTTCATATGGCCAAATCTCAATATAGTGTCTATTATAATGCGGCTGGCGGAGATGGCGGCGGATTCTCATGGAATTTTAATGATGGAGATAATTTTGCTTTCCCTACTGTTTCAAGACGAGGTTACACATTTGATAAATGGATTGATCAGGGAACGGGATGGGAATCTAGTACTGACTGGCTTGTATGTAGTGGTAATTATACAGAAATTGCTCAGTGGATAGCTAATCAGTATAATGTATCCTTTGATGATAATGGAGCCGATTCTGGAAATGTTTCAGATAGTACAGCAACCTATGATAGTAACTTTACTCTTCCAGAAAGTGGATATAAAAAGAAAGGTTATAAGTTTTTGGGTTGGAGCACTGATGAAAACGCAACGTCTCCTCAGTATACCGCAGGACAGTCTTTTACCTATCAAACAGACGGAGATACCGTATTTTATGCTGTATGGGCAAAAAGTGATTTCGAAGTAAAATTCCACGGAAACGGATCATCTGCTGCAGATTACACAGCAAATCTTACTTATAATAAATCCGTAGGTTTACCGAAAAATGTATTTGAACGTCCAGGGTATACATTCATTGGATGGGCTGAAAAAGAAGATGGTGATAAAGAAGTACCGGAAGAAGTGAAATATACAGATGGACAAGCAGTGAAAGATCTGTGTGAACCGGGAGAAACATGCCATTTGTACGCTATCTGGAAAAAGAGCGATGGAAGTTTTGAGACGAAGAACATCATCCATGATGACAAGATGTTCTTGGGAGATGTGAATCTTACCGGACAGAATGGAACTGGATATAGCAATGCCAACATTGATTCCAAATCTGCACACATCGACAAAGAAGATGATCCGGGATATTTTACAGACCGTTATGGATCAAACAATAATTAAGTTTTGTTTTAGATCCATGGGTAACAGACCTGTTTTGACAGGAGCTGCCGTGTGGCGGCAATTGAAATAGAAGTGAACTACCAACAACCTAAAGGTAGTGGGCTTCTGTTAAATGGTTCACCAGACTAAGTATTCAGAAATGATTCCTACGATATTTAGGAAAAGAAACAGGAGGAAGCTGTACATGAAAAATAAGTTGAAAAAAAATCTGAAAAAGATCGGAACATTCTTCTTATCTTTGCTCACATTGTTTTCATCTCTCTTTGGCGGGTTAGCAGGAATGCCAACACCGATCACTAACGTCAGTGCCAAAGAAGGAACAGCAACAGTAAGCATGAGTAAAGCAAGAGGCAGTTTTGGGATCAGGGAACTTGGACGAGCGTCCAGTGAAGGCTTATGGAAGATTAAAGCCGGCGGAAAGCAGACATTTTGTCTTGATTCCGGAAAGAGCATGTGCAACGGAGATACCGTGGAGTATAAGACCGCTAATGCCGTGAAATATGGCAAAAAATCCATTGCAAAAGCGCTGACTCATTACGAGCAGGGGTCTAAGAGTGAGAAAAGCTTTATCTTAACACAGGCTTATATCTGGGCATGTGGAAAAGGAAAGAGCAAACAGACAACAGTCTATCAGGCAGGAAAAAACATCGATGGTGGATATTCTACATCTGACGCAAAAAAGTTCTGTGATGCGATCAGTAAGACTGGTCCGCAGGGAACGATCTATTATTATAAAGTAAAGAAATGTGTCAAAGGAAAAAAACATGATTCCCATCAGATGCTGTATCGATTAAATGACACTCCATATACGAAGCCTAAAACAGCTTCCATTGGTGCATCTAATAGTGATTCCAAGCCAAAAGAGATCAGTCTCCGGATCAAGAAAAGAGATGCTGACACAGGAGCTTTATTATCCGGAGCAACCTTCTTATTCTACTGTGACGGGGTCTATGTGGATAAAGCAACAACAGGAGATGATGGAGTTGCAAAGGTCACTTATAGCCGAGCGATCAGTGCATCCTATACCATTCCAAGGGAGGAAGAAAAGGTATATGTCACAAACTGGGATGAACTGTCTGAAAAACAGCAAAAAGAACAAACAGAAGTATTAAAGCGTTATAAATCCAAAGCTGCTGCGAAGAAAGCAGCGAATGCCGAAGCAAAAGCAAAAGTCAAAGCGTCCATAGAATCTCAGATGAATACGAAACATGTATGGACAGTCAAAGAAGGAACCGCACCTTTTGGACATCTGTTAAATGACACGACGCAGACATTACAGGAAGGAAATGGGAAACGCAGAACACTGAAATTTGGGGATGTCTCAAATACATGGAGCCCCATCAAGATTCATTTACATAAACAGTGTAGCGAGGATTACGGAGTAGAAGCTTCTTTTGAAGGTGCGATCTATGGTATCTATGCAGAAGAAGATATCAAGGGTTCTGATAACAAAACGGTCCTTTATCCGGCCGGTACAGAAGTTGGAAGAATCACGACCGATAAGAATGGAGATGGCGTTTCAGGAGATCTTCATCCTGGAAAATATTATCTAAAAGAACTTGTACCACCAAAAGGATTCCGCATAACAGCAGAGAATGAAGCAGGCGGAAAGATCAAAGTCTATCTGAACAATACAGATGAAACAGTTGCTGCAAATGAAAAACCGGTACAGGGAAAACTAAGTATCAAGAAATACTATGTCACAGGAAGTACAAAAGTCAAAGAACCGGATGCTGTCTTTGAGATCAAGAACATCAACGACGATGTTGTTGATACGATCACAACGGATTCTGAGGGTGTGGCAACAACAAAACTGCTGCCATACGGATCTTATACCATTCATCAGACAAAAGGAAAAACAGGCTATGAGATGGCACAGGATATGACAAAGACGATCGAGGAAATGAACGGTGATGGGACTCCGATCACTTATACGTTTGAATGTGAGAACAAAACAAAGAAAGCCCGTATCTCTGTAATAAAGAAGTTAGTCATTGATGATGATGAGACAGGTACCCATCAGGAAAAAGAAGAAGTGAAAGCCAAGTTTGAGATCATCAACAAAGCAACAAAAGAAGTTGCTGATACGATCACAACGAACACGGAAGGATATGCAGAATCCAAAGAACTGGATCCGGGAACATATTATGTTCATCAGATTGAAGGAACTCCAAACTATAAATTTAGTGAGGATTCCGCAGATATCAAAATCGAGGATGGAGATACAGGAAAATACAATCACAATGTTGTATTAAAGAACTATGGTTCCACAAAACTTCGTATCATCAAGAAGATGAGTAAGAATAAACGAAGCAAGGCAGAAGTTGGAGCTTCCTTTACGGTTCTGGATGCATCTTATACCAAAGATATTGAAAAACAGGATCTTGGAAATGCACAAAAAAGAATCGACTATATCAATTCCCTGGACAAAAAAGCAATCCTTGGAGAGATCGTAACGAACAAAGAGGGAAAAGCTGCCCTGATGTTAGACAAATACAGTAAGAAGAATGGATTTGTCGTTATTCAGACCATGGGAGCTGACGGATATGATCTGATGGGAATCTACTATTCCAAAGATCATGACCCAAAGACGGAAAAAGGACAGGATGTTTATGAGATCGAGGCATCTGATCCATACTCTGATTCCGGATGGGTAGAGATATACAAGCAAAAGAGAGTCGCAGCGGATGAATATGTACCAGAAGTCGGAGCGAAGTTTGAATTAAAAGAAGCGGATGGACATGTCGTGGAAACACTGACGATCGGAAAGGACGGAAAAGCAAAGACCAGCGAAAAAGTAGCACTGGGAGCTTATATCCTGCATCAGGTAGCCGGTGAAAATGGCTGCACAAAAGAACAGGATAAGCATGACTGGATCGAAGATCAGGATATCGTCTTAACAAAAGACAACAAAAATAAGACTGTCAGCTATTCTTACGATGATAATGAAAAACCGATCGAAGTAGAACTTGTCAAACAATCCTCTGAAACAAAAAAACTGTTAAACGGAGCTGTCTACAAAGTCTATGACAGTGAAAAGAATCAGGTGGCAACATTAACAACAGGAACGACCTCTGACGGGAAAGCATCCTGCAGACTGCCATATGGAACTTATACGATCAAAGAAACGACTGCACCGGATGGTTACAATCTTGATACAGAACAAAGAACCTTTACCTTAAGTGAAAAGTCTGACAGTATCAAGATCAAATATGACAATGCCGGAAACGGAAAAGCAACCTTAAACGAGACAGATACACCGGTCATGGGTTCGATCTCCTTACAGAAGAAAGGAGAGTATCTGACAGGGTATGCTGGAGATTCAGGATTCGCATATGAAGATAATAACATCGATGGAGCTGTTGCAGGATTCACATATGAAGATGATAACATCAACGGAGCTGTTTACGGCTTGTTTGCCAAAGAAGATATCACAAAAGATGATGGAACCGTTGTATGGAAAGCGGGAACAAAGATCGATGAAAAGACAACAAGCAAAGACGGACCAGTGATTTTCACAAGAACAGGCAGCGATGGAAAACAGACGACTGATTTCTATCAGGGCCACTATTATGTCAAAGAACTTTCCGGTCCAAACGGATATACCATTGATAAAGAAGAGCATGAAGTCAATATCACATGGGATACGAAACCAGATGCTATGAACAATCTGAATAAAAACAATACAACGCCGGATGTGGAAGATCCAATGGGAAGTGAAGATGCGAAACCATCAACAGGGATCTATGTTCTGGAAGAAGGCGAAACTTTAAACAAAGAATTTGCCAATGCAGAGACGATCACGTTTACATGGGAAAAGGCAGCGGACGGAGTCCAGACAAAAGACGTTTCCCAGAACAAGGACGGAAGTGTTGTTCTCTGGAAAGATGGAAACAACTATTATGTATCCACACAGAGAGCCGGACAGGTCATCTACATGAACGCTGTATCAAGTAAGATGTTCTTAAACTGTACAGCACTGACAACGATCAAATTTAAAAACATTGATACTTCACAGACCGTGGATATGTCTGAGATGTTTGCCGGATGCGGAGCATTAAAAGAACTCGATTTATCAAGTTTCAACACATCCAATGTGGAAGATGTATCCAAAATGTTTTACGGATGTTCTGAACTAAAGACAACCTATACACAGGATCAGAAGTTACAGATCACGGATGATTACGTGGCAGCAAAAGGATTACAGATCACAGCTTCTCCAAAAACAGACTTTATGTTAGGAGATAAATACAAAGCCAGTGATTTTGACTTCTCTATGCTCTATGATGATAATGGAGAGGAAACACTGGAAGATGTGACGGATGCAGATGTCAGCTTCAATCCAACCTATGCAGATATGTCTGGAAAACAGAAAGTTCAGATCAGCTTTAAGTCATCCAGTAAATATGCAAAATATCAGACGATCGAAACGACAGTCAAAGTCATTGATCCGGATGATACGAGTGATGTATCCTTAGATACGGCAAAACATATAAACATCGACCTGAACCTGACTGATAAGCTTCAGAAATACAGCATTCAGTTTATCAAAACAGATAACAAAGGAAATATGTTACCGGGTGCTAAGTTTGCATTAAAAGCAGCCTGTGAGATCGTGGACCGCAATGGAAAAACAATCTTTAAGAAAGGTGATACGATCGCAACAACTGTTTCCGGAGATGATCAGTTTGGTTATCTGGAATTCTTCGGACTGCCAACTGGTATTTATGCAAAAGACGGTGTTGGCAAAGAAATGTATACGGTGGAAGAGATCGAAGCACCACTTGGATATAATAAGTCCGATGAAAAGCTGACATTTGGCGGAGAAGTATTAAACAATACGGCTGCGGACTTTATCCATGACGTGGCATCCCAGGGAAATACCAATACCGATGAAACAACTTACAAACATGATTCCAAGACAATTGTCAACACTCCATCAGATTATGTGCAGGTGAAGAAGTACTGGATTGATGATAACAACTCCATGAACACAAGACCTGTATCAGTGACCATCAAAGCCGAAAATAAGAATACACATGAAGTGAAGACTTATGTTCTGAACAAAGATAACAACTGGGCAATGCAGACAGATATCAAGCGTGGTGAGGAAAAGAACTATACGTTTAGTGAAGTTTGTAATGCAGCAGGTTACACAAGAGTCAGTGAAGCAAGTGGTGATTGGGATAAAAATACTTATACTTTGTCTTATACAAACAAATATGATAAGAGTAATAAAGTACGAATTGTTGTCAAGAAAAACTGGAATGACAGCAATAACAGTGATGGTATCCGCCCAGATTCTGTTAATATAAGAGTTTATAGGAATGGAACAAAAACGGATTACCATGATACGTTAAGTGCAAGCAATAACTGGACTGCAGAATTTAATAACCTCAATAAGACTGATCCTGTTGGAGAAGATTACGAATATGAAGTGAAAGAAGATTCATCTTCTGTTGTTAACGGAAATGCAAAAACAGGTTATGAAGTTGCATACGAAGTAAAGAAATCAACGGATAAATCTACAGGTATCACAACGATCTCAACAGATATCACAAACACTCATAGACCAGATTCAACGACCAGATCCATTCAGAAGAAATGGAGTGATAACAACGATTCCGATGGCATCCGCCCAGATTCTGTCAAGTTCAATCTTGTCGGAAACGGAAAAGTCGCAGATACCGTAACCTTGTCTGAAAAGAATGGATGGAAAGCGACATCCAAGCTCGTTCCAAAGAAAGAGAATGGAAAAGCGATCACTTATACATGGCAGGAAGTACAAGAAGGTGTGGTCACAGGAGAGAGTCAGATCGGATATAAGGCAACTTATACAACCGATAAGGATGATCCTGATACAACGATTGCAACCAATACCCATACACCGGGAAGAGGAAAGGTAACGATCACGAAAGAGATCGATCCATCTAACTTAAACATGGATATCGGAAGTGCGAAATTTACGTTTACACTGAAAGGAACCGATGCTTATGGAAAGAAACATACGTACAAGGAAGAGATTGAATTCAGCAAGGATGAAGTGGCAAAACAGTTAAAAGCTCATCCGGGAGAAAGGATCAAACTTTCTGCAACCTTCGATGATCTGATCTACGGTACTTATACATGTAGCGAGAGTGGTGGAGAAAAATACTTTAAGCTCCTGACACTTACATCTGACAGCACCAATGCAACGGTTGACCAGAGCAAAGGAACTGTAACATTTAAGATCGGACCAGAAGGAACTATGGGAAATGCGAAACTGACAGCAGATGCAACTTTCGTTAACCAGATGATCCGTGGATCCGTAAAATTAGTTAAGAAAGATTCCTCCGGAAAACGATTAAAAGGTGTGGAATTTACGATCGAAGATTCCGATGGAAACAAGATCGCCAGTGACACAACAAACGAGAATGGAGAGATTAAGTTTGATGGATTACTGCCGGATAAGTATAAGATCACAGAGACAAAGACACAGAGCGGTAAGACACTGTTAAAAGAACCAATCGATGTAACGATCCCAATGACAGTGACACAAAGCGAAGTGAACGATCAAAATATCGATGTGAGCAATGCGATCAAGCAGGGAAATAACTATTATTTCTATCACTTAACTTATGAGGTGAGCAATGATTCCACACTGCACCTGCCATCAACTGGTGGATTCAGTAATGTCAAGACTTACCTTCCACTGATCGGTGGATTCGTACTGATCTTAGCAGCAGGATTCTATTATCTGAAAAAGAAAAAGGGTATGAAAATCCTGAAGAAGAAAAAATAACAACCAATAATGATCTCACAGTCTTTGGGCTGTGGGATCGTTTCTGTAAAAAAGAGGAGAAGAACCAAATGGAGAAATATTTATATTCTGATCGCAAGATTCTTGAAAATGAAGCAGAATTGTGTAATGATAAGATCAAAGATCATACAGATTGCCAAGAATGCGGAGAAGATTATCTGTTTATGATGAAGGATAATTACCATGAGTTTTCGATTGGTCTAAGTACAATCCTTTCTTGTTTAGCAATGGCAGAAAAAGAAGGAGCTGTTCCAAAAATTCCGTATGAATGGTGGAGTCTGATTAATAGGAGGTATTGATGGATACATTTAAAACAAGACCTGGATCATCGGAAGAGCTGTTGATTACAGAGGAGAATTTTACAAATAAAACAAAAAAGCAGTTTCCATATGTTATGAAAGAAAATGGGAAAAACGTATATAAAGCTATTTGTCCGGCCTGTGATAATCCGATTCGTATTGTAGGATTATATAAAAGAGAAGAAGATGTAAAACGAAAACCATATGGCAGACACACACCATCTGATCTTCCGGGCTTAACAGTATACAATGAAGAAGATTATCTTAATTGCCCATATCACAACCCAAACCAAAGTAACGACGGGGCAAAAAGAAGACCAGGAGATAAGAAATCAAGCTGGATTTATGATCTTATGAAAGAACATTTCGATCTTATCATATCAATTTTGGAAAAAAGTTTACATATATACATTAGTTACTATTTTGCAGAAACATTGTTGCAAAATTGGAAAAATAATGAAGGATGGAGATATTATCATACAAATTATAATAATCTTTCATATATGTTGCTGTATGCCGAAAAATCATATCGAATATTCGGACAATTGATCCGAAAAGACAGTAATGTGGAGAAAGCGATTCTTGAAAAAGGAAAGAATTTTCAATTAGAAGATATAGGAATGAACTATTATCACAAAATCAAACAGAAGGATGGATTTCTAGATGCAGTTTTTTATTTAACCAATCATCAACTAAAAAGAGATGGTGAACATACAGAAGAGATCTATAAATACTGCATTATTGAAGGAGAAAAAGAGATATACAAAGAAAAGATTATTGTGGAAAAAGGCAGATTGTATAAGTTGATTCAGCAGCAACAAAGCAGAAGCAATCGAGAAGAACGATTGATTGAAATAGCAAACAGAGTGTTGTAAACAGCTCGTTTTCATATATATATACATATGGCAAGGAGGATTTAACATGATGATACAATTAAAATCATTTACAAAAGATGCAGCATCAAGAACAAAAGGATTACAGTTGAAAACAAAGTTGGAACATGCTATAAAAGAAGAAAGGAATATATCTGTTGATTTTGATGGTATTGACAAATTTGCTTCTCCATTTTTTAACAATAGCTTTTCTGCACTTGGAATTCAGTATGGTTTTGGAACAATAGAAAAAATTGAATTATTAAATATTTCCGATAATGGCAAATTAGTATTTGATTCTTCAATGGAAAATGCAAAATTTTTAACAAATCATAAGGATCAAAAAAAGGAGATTGAAGATATTACCAATAGTGCATTAAGTGAGGAGTTGGGCTGTGGGATCATTTATCGATCAGGACAAAAGAACAGCGACAAGTGACAAACGATTCTTCAATGAAACTGCCAACGACAGGTGGATGGGCTTATCTTCCACTTGCAGGAGGATTGTTTGTATATTCCAGAAAGAAAAGGAGAAAGATGTGAAGAAAAACCAAGATGAAGAGATTAATAAAGAAATTGTAAAATCAGTAATCAGTCGAGGAATCCCAGTTGAAAAGTTCTTTGAGCTTGGTGGAGAAATAATAAAGTTAGACACAAGCCCTAACTCAACACATGTTAATGTGTTTGAGATGGCAGGGATCGATCCAAAGAAAGTGGAAGAAAACACGAAACTGATTAATGACCTGATTAATTCTATGAAAGAATAACGAAAAGAGTCCAGATACACGATTTAGTGATGTGTCTGGACTCTTTTTATTATTTTAAATATTGTCAAAACTTATTTGAGTAGTAGAAAAAGTATTGAAAAATCAAATGATTTTGATTATAATATACTTAACAAGGAAGTCGGCACGATGGAGCAAACCCATCCGCCCCGGCGAACATATTACTTAAATAGTCGTTCTATTCTTTCCAGGGGACAGGACGACTATTTTTTATTCGTATAATTCAGAATGGCAATAATTAATAATGCTATATTTATGATAATCATAAATTCTTCATATGTACTCATAATATCACCCTCCTTCCGCAAAGCTCGGAACGGAGAGCATGGCCGTCTGACGACTTCCTAGTTAAGTATATTATATCTTTTTTCTTAATATTGAAATTATAATAAAGATCCCAAAAGATTATCGGACTATCTGGGATCTTTATTATTTACAACAGTTGTAGTTTTGAATCCTTTTTAGTATAACAGAAATCCTAAGAAATACAACGATTTTAACAAGAAAAACTTAAAAAAATCCTTGTGTTTCTTAGGATTTCTACAGTACCTGTGATAAAATATAAGTATACGGGAATATAAAAGAAAGAAGAAAGGAGTTTTAAAGGAAGAATTATAAACTGAAATATAAATAACAAAAAGCATCCTGATGCATGAAGCTGCGTATCTGGATGCTTTTCCATTTATATTGCATGTTCAATTATGAGTTGTTATAATTAGAACAAGGGTATTGTCATAACGGTAGGCGGTTAGTCCTTCAACAGAGGGACTGCGACCCTCTGATTACATAGAAACCCGTAAGGGAATCCACTGGAAAGGAGGGCTAAGCCATGAGTATTATTGATTTTATTGCAGTAGTGAGCTTTGGCTTAACCTGCTTTAGTATAGGATATACTATTGGCCGAGATAGTGATAAAACACAAAAATAGCCGCCCTATGTCTGATAAACTAAGCAGCTATTTTTGCTAAAATACATATCGGACTAACCGTCTATCGACAGTATCCTTTTCTATAATTATAGTATCATGCAAAAGAAAAAATGTCAAAAATTTATTGAATCAGTTTATGATATTCAAGAATTTTAAAATCTGATCGATGAGATATAAAAAGTTTCCCCATAGCAAAGAGATTAGCTATGGGGAATAGATAAGAAATAAAAAAAGCCTATCCTGTCGGCCAACAGGATAGGCGATGCCCATAAGGGCAAACCCCAATGGTGGCATCCACTTTGGAATGGGTGCTTTCCTTAAATAAAAGATATCATAAATCTTTTGGAAATTCAAGAAATTTGGAAAATAAAATGAAAACCTCAGTAGTAAAAGACTCAGCTACTGAGGTTTTTGTATCAACACGATACTAATATCACTTTTGCCTGTAAACATCGTATCATAGGTATATTGATATTTCAAGAATTCCCGAATTGTGATAAAAATTTGGTGTTTTTTTCAATGATGTAAAAATTCCAGAAAATCAAAGATCATCTGGAATTTCAGTACTTATTGATTGTACTTTGGATTAATAAATATTATAACAGATAAGTTAAGAAAATACAATGAATCCATGAAGAAAAAAGTTCAAAAAATCCTTGTATTTCTTAGGTTTTTCCAAGTACCTGTGGTAAAATATAAATATAGGGGATCATACAAAAATAAACAAAACGAGGAGGTTTATTTTTATGAAGCAATGGAAACAAAAGATTGCATGCTTACTGGCAGGGATTATGGTCATAACAGGTTTCTTTCCTTGGAATAGTCCGGTCAGTGTTCATGCAGAAGAAAGCTTGATCAAGTCATCGGCAGAAGGCTTTGAATATCGGTTAAAAGTTTATGAATCAGGAATTAAAGAATATATTTGCACATCAGATACTACGCAAGTCTATGATAACTATCAGGATGCGGTCAAAGGTCTTGCTGATATATCCAGAAAGATTCTGACAGAGCGAAAAGCTGAACCATTTACGGTTAAGATACCTGTAGAGATCAAAGCGGATCAAAAGGTTGATGGTATTGAGAAGGGATCAAATCCGTTTAATAACGCAGTACATAAAGAAACCTATAAAGAAACAGGAAATCCAAACGAAGGACAGGGATTAGCTCAGTTTCTTGATGCCAGAGGAAATCTTTTGAATGATAAGCTTGACAAAATCACATATGATGAAACTACGAAATCTTACAAAGGTGTGTTTTACTATCATATGTTAAGTCATCAATATGCAGAAAGATATTCTAAAACAATCACAAAGTTAAAAGAAGTAATAGACAGTTTAAATCTGGATGAAAAATCTGACTATGAAAAATGTAAGACGATCAGAGAATGGATCGGTAAAAATGTAAAATATGATAGAGAATATGCAAAAGATCCTGCAAATTGTTCAAGAAAAAATGCTCATGATATGACAGGTGCTATTTTAGATGGTTATGCAGTGTGTGATGGTTATGCAAATCTATTTCATTATATGGCAAATGCAGCTGGATTATTGACTCTTTTTGAAGAGGGATATCAAATGGGTAGCGGTCTACAACATGCATGGAATCTGGTAAAGATTGATGGAACATTTTATTATACAGATTGTACAAGTATTGCTCTGGATAAAGATGGAAATGCAAATGATGAATTTTTATTAGGACAAGATACAATGCTCAAATTAAGAGTAATTCTTAAGAATAACGATATTGAAAACACATATTTTAATATATCTAAAGACGATTGGAGCAAAGATCATTCAGTTTGCAAAGGAAATCATACATTAGTTAAAGTAGGTCAAGCATCAGCTACTTGCGAAGAAATGGGATATATGGCTTATTACTGTACCAATCCAGGCTGTATATACGAATATCGAGATTATAATCTAGAACCATTAGGACACAACTACGACTACACCAACGGAGAAATCACTCAGTCCCAAGACTGCACACATCCAGAAATCACAACCTATCGTTGTACTCGCTGTAAAGCTCCAATGGAAGTAGAAACCAAACCATCCCTAGGCGGGCACAAATGGCAACCAGGAGATATCATCAAAGCTCCAACATGTACAGTCAACGGAGAACAGGAATACACCTGCACCGTCTGCAATCAGACCAAAACAGAACCAGTCAAAGCAACAGGACATGACTGGCAGATTAATAAGATATTAAGTGCAGCGACCTGCACCTCCAACGGGATCGCAAGATACATTTGTAAGACATGCGGATACGGTGAAAACCACACGATCACTGCAACTGGCCATAAACCAGAGATCAGAAACAAGCAAGAAGCGACCTGCTCTAGCACAGGCTACACCGGAGACACCTACTGCAGCGTATGTAACAAAAAGCTGAGTTCCGGAGAAACGATCGCCAAGAAAGAGCATACCTGGGTAAAACAGGACAACATCCCTGCAACTTGTGAAAAAGGCGAGATGGAAGTAGAAAAATGCAGTGTCTGTGGAGAAACAAAAGAAACACAGATCAGCGATCCGCTAGGGCATGACTTTGGAGAATGGAAGACTACCAAAGAACCAACCTGCACCAAATACGGAACGAAAAAACGCATCTGTAAACGCTGTAATGAATATGAGATCGATGTCATCGATCCAACAGGACATCAGCACACAAAGATCATCGATCAGAAAGCTGCAACCTGCGAGGAAAAAGGTTATTCTGGTGATTTGTACTGTGAGGATTGCCGTGTGATTATCCAGTTAGGACAGGAAATTGCTGCAACAGGACATACATGGGACGATGTAACGATCACAAAAGAGCCAACACAGACGGAGACAGGAATCAGAACCTATACATGTAAAAAATGCCATAAGACCAGAACAGAGACGATCCCAATGCTAAAAGGACATCACTGGGATAATGGCACAGTAACAAAAGAACCAACATGTACCGAACCAGGTGAGATGACCTATCACTGTACCGATAAAAACTGCAATGAATCCTACACAGAAACGATCAAAGCAACTGGTCATCAGCATACAAAATTGATCAATAAAAAAGATGCGACTTGTGAAGAGAAAGGCTACAGCGGAGATACTTATTGTGAGGACTGTAAGCAGATCATAAAGACAGGAAAAGCGATCAATCCAACTGGACATGACTGGGATAAAGGAACCGTGAAAAAGGCGGCTACGTGCGAGTCAGATGGTATCAAAGAATACACATGTAAGACGTGCAAAAAGACTAAAGAAGAGACGATAGCACCAACAGGACATACAAAGACAGAGATCCGAAATAAAAAACAGGCTACATGCAAGGAAGAAGGCTATACAGGAGACACTTACTGTGTCACATGCGGTAAGAAACTTGCAAGTGGGGAAACGATCGCCAAAACAGATCATGACTGGACGATCACAGAAACAGAAGCGACTTGTGAACACGATGGTATGAAAACATATACTTGTGATATCTGCGGCACAACAAAGAGCGAACCGATCAAAGCCAGCGGACACAAATTTGGAGCATGGGCAACCACAAAAGAAGCTGATGTATTTTCCAAAGAAGAACAGAAACGCACCTGCGGCATATGCGGGAAAACAGAAACAAGGACGATCGGAGACAAGCTGAACGCAACGATCAGCATGAACGCTACATCACTAAAACTAAAAAAGAAACAGACCACAAAAAAGTTTACCGTCACAGGATTAGCCAAAAGCGACTACATAACATCCTGGACAAGCAGTAATAAAAAAATCGTAACCGTGACAGGAAATCAAAATGGCACATGCAAGATTAAGGCAGGAAACAAAACAGGCAAAGCCAAGATTACAATCACTTTAGCAAGCGGACTAAAAAAGACGATCAACGTCACAATCCAGAAAAAAGCAGTAATTTGTACAGCAATTAAAAACGTATCAAAGAAACTAACATTGAATAAAAAGAAGTCTTATCAGTTAAAACCAGTGATCAATCCGATCACATGCACCAATAAGATAAAATACAAATCTTCCAACAAAAAGATTGCCAAAGTATCTTCAAACGGAAAGATCACAGCGATCAAACCAGGAAAAGTAAAGATTACAATCAGTGTTGGTAAGAAAAAATTTGTTAGCAATGTAATTATAAAAAAATAATTTTTTATAAACGAAAAACCAGAGTGTATAATCTCTGGTTTTTCGTTTTTGGTCCTTACAGACTATTCATTTCATTTTGCCTAAATGCATTATATTATATTTATTTTGCTTGCGATTACAAGTAACTGCAATATTGAATGAGTTATTTTTTTCAATGATAAAAAAGTTCTTATATTTTTTAGGTTTTTCAGAGTACTCATGATAAAATATAATAAAATAAACAGGAAGGAGTCAATTTTATGGAAAAAGTCGAAACACAGATAACAAAGGGGTTAACAGAAGAAACAACGGAGGAAATTACGCTGCTAGGTCATATTTTGGAAAATGCAGATGGATTAAAGGTATTTTCTGAATTGATAAATCATGTGATTTCAGAGGATACAGAATCTATTCTTTTAGAAAAGAAGAATCTGCTAGCTATTTTACAAGTAGAGGAAGATGATTTGACTGAAATAATGGAAAAAATTATAGAGGACATTATAAGAAGTCAGATTGAAATAATTGAAAAGGAGCATAAAAAAACAGGATTTAAAATTGTTTCAATATTTGAAATGGTTACATATGATCCAGATGAAGGGTTAACAATCCAAGTAACAAGGGCGGTTAAACCATATTTGAAGAATTTAATATAATGATAAAAACAGATTTATCCAAAAAGGAGAACCTTCTGTATAACAAATACAGAAGGTTCTCCTTTTGAGTTTTACTTGACAGTTACATCTTATTATTGTGGTTTGGGTTAGAAAGATGAAATTTTATAAATTTCTTCCTTGATATTGGATAGTAATAATTTTTACGATTTTTCTCTGCTCATCAATTTTAAAAATGGCCAAGTAATTATCAATTAGTAATTGACGGTATCCTTTTCCTGCATAATTTCCAACAAGCCTTTCTTGATGAGAGGATGGAAATATTTCTAGTGTTTTAAGTGATTTCCATAGCCGATCCGTTTGCCCTTTGGCATATTCTGGAGATTGGAGATCATTTGCGATATATTCAAATATTTCTTCTAAATCTCGATATGCACGTGCGTTTAATTGTATTTTATATTTCTTCATAATATTTTTTGCTTAACTTTTTAAATGCATCATCGAGGTCTATAGACTTTGCACCTTCGTTCATTTCCTTTTCTGATTCATAAATTATCTGATCAATACGATTTGTTTTTATAAATTGATCGTATAATTCGCTACTCATAACTACTAAATCACTGTAGCCATTTTTTGTGATAAAAATGGGTTCTTGTTGTTTATGAGCAAGTTCTGATATTTCACTAGTATTTCTTAAATCTCTGATAGGCATAATTAGTGGCATATGATTCAACTCCTTTCTATATAACATAATTGTAGCATAATTATGGTTTTACAGGCAATGATATACTAGAAAAATAATGAGATTATGTTAATCAATAAGCAAATGACAAAAAATTTCAAAAAGTTTTTTATTAATTGCTTAATAAGTAGTCGGATTAACCATTTTTTTATTGCTTTAAACATCTCCAAAACCTCCTTCCTATATTAATATCAACCTAAATATGTAGGATGGAGTAAAAGATAACTGGTACGAATTTTATATTAATATTATTTCCTTTACACAGAACATATGTTCTTGTATAATACCAGTATGAGGTGATGATATGTTAGATGTAAAAGAATTAGAAAAAACAAAGAGGGTAAACATAGTTGGAGAAATTCCAGACGTAAGATTACAGATTTTAGATAATAATGGTAAGATAAAAGAATTTAGATTAAGAGAAATGACAATTGCTGGAGCAAGAACAGAAATTGACCAGTGTAATAGAGAAAATTATTGTGTTTATTATAAGGGAGTTGTAGAAATTTTAGATCGATTCCACATAAACAGTTATAAGAAGACTTTTAAGTATATCCTTAAAAGTAAGAAGTGGTTTATATGTGGGAATTACGATGATATAATAAAAGCACATAGATAAGTAATAAAGACAAGAATTAGAGAGGAAAATAGACATGTTTTTAGAAAATGAATTTTATCTAATGAATAAAGATGATCGGATATTAAGATTTACTTGCGATAATTCCCCTCTTGGTGTGAGTTTTAAAGAAGAAGAATCCTATGAAGAAATACGACCATATGGATATGATGGAATAGGACAGTGGATCAGTCAGAGACAGGCTCCAAAACATCGCCAGTATATTGCAGACTTGTTAAGAATGTGTGGTTGTTATAATCTGGATGGATTTATCAGAGTGACACATGCCCTTTCATTAAATGATACATTTTGGATTAAAACTGTAGATAGTAAATTACAGTGGAAAAATGTTTCTCTGTATGAAAATCAATTTGATGAAACGATTGCGAAGATAGCATTTGAAGGTGGGCTTTATGGAAAAGAGTTTACGACCACTTCACCGGAATTTGGTACGTCAGGTAGTTTTGCAAAATGTTGGGTAAAAGAAGATGATGGAATCTATCTGTTAAAGAGAGGAAGCGAGGGAGCAAGAAATGCTGGATTAGAGCCTTATTCAGAAATGTATTCATCTCAGATTGCCAGGATAATATGCAGAGATGCAGTAGAATATAGTGTTGAGAAATATCATAATAAAATAGCATCGAAATGTAGGTTGTTTACATCGGAGCAGGAAGGGTATGTTCCAATTACAAAATTTTTTGGAAAACTTGTTTCAGTAAAAGAAATATTAGAAAAATTTGAACAGCATGGATGTGAAGATGATTTTCGACGAATGATTGTATTAGATGCTTTGATTTTGAATACGGATCGTCATATGGGCAATTATGGATTTATGGTAGATAATGATACAATGCAGATAAAAAGAATGGCTCCAATGTTTGATCATAATCAAGCTTTGTTACCATATGCAGAACAGGAAGATTTTGAAAATCTGGATGTATATTTAGCATCAAGACCAACACAGATTGGAGAAGATTTCAATGAGATCGCTCATGCATTATTAACTCCTGAAATACGAAATGACCTAAAAAATTTGAGAGGGTTTGAATTCCAGAGAAATGACGAATTTGATCTTCCAGAAGAACGTCTGCAGAAATTAAATAAATTAGTTGATCAGCAAATCGATGGAATTCTTGAGTGTAAACGATTATATGTTCCATCTAATGAATATGAAAATGTCAGATATCAACCAGAACAATATGATGACTTATCTCCAGAATCAAAAGAGATAGATGAAGAATTGGAGATATAGATGACTATAAAGAGTAGGTAGCTATCCTTAGCGGATAGCTGCTTTTTTTATGTAAAAATGTAACTTATATTCCCGGGGAACATAAGTAAAATAAAATCCCTTTTTCGAGCGGTTCCCCAAGGGAACCCCTTTTTTCTCCAACCGAAAGTTTTTGGTATCCACCTTCGAAATTTGTTTTCAGAATCTTTGCTTATTCGTATTTGCAGATGTGCATTATACCAATTTTCTTTATAGTTGCAAGGGACGTTCCTTAATGCTCGCAAAGCTCCGCTTACCACTTGAACCCTTGCAGCTATAAAGAAAATTGATATTGAAAATGCACGCAAACCCGAGATAAGCAAAGACTCAGAAAGCAAATTTACGAAAGGAGGAAAAACACAAAAATAAATGTTTCCGAAAAAATTTAAACGCACCCCTCAAAAAAGCTTCAGATCTTGAAAGCAAATTTTATAATCGGTTGTAGTTTAAAACATTAAAATTAAAAAGTTTGGAAGGAGAAAATTTTATGAGATACGTAATTGGAATTATTGCAGGAGTTGTTTTGATCATGGGAGCTGTTGGTGGAATGGAGAATGATACATTAAATATTACTTATAGTCTGAAGATGATGGTGATCGGAGTGATTTTAATTTATGAATGTTATATAATAGGGCAGAAAAAAAGGTAATTTGATCAAGAGATAGTTGCTATAAACTTTGATTCCTCGGAAATCAAAGTCAAACTGATTCAACTTGACACAAACATAATACTATAGAAAAATGAAATATGAATGGAGGGTAAAAAATGCACGAAAAAATTTATAAAGCTTTTCATCAGGATATTTCGATAGATGATTATAAAGAATTAGATGAATTAAAGAAAAAGTTTGAAGGTATGAAACCATTTAATGAATATGAAAAAGATGGTTTAAAAAGCTATGATGACGCATTTTTAGTTAGATTTACCTATGAGTCAAATGCAATAGAAGGGAGTACGTTGTCATTAGGAGATACGGAGCTTGTATTGGAAGGAGAATTTACTCCAAATAATAATCAACGATTAAGAGAAATATTTTCAGCCAGAGGATGTGCAGATGGATGTGCATATATTGAAAAAGAATTGGAAAATGACAGAAAGTTTACGGAAGATTTTATAAAAGATATACATGAAAGAACTACTTTAGACTGTCAGCCAAGAATTAGAGGAACTTATCGAATTGCACCAGTATATATTCAGGGATCTTTAACAGAATCAGTTGATCCAATACAAATTAGAGAGTTAATACCGACCCTGTTATATGCATATGAAAATTCAGATGCACATCCTATTGCAAAGGTTGCAGCATTCCATGCAATGTTTGAGAATATACATCCATTTCAAGATGGAAATGGGAGAACAGGAAGATTAATTTTAAATTATATGTTGGAAAAAGAAGGATATCCACCAATTGCATTAAAGCATGATGCCAAGCAGGATTATAAGAAATCTTTAGAAGAGTGGCAGGTTCGAGGAAATCCAAAAATGTTTCTGGATGTTGTTAAAAATTATGTATTAGACGAACTACAGGAAAGAATTCGTATAATAACAGTTACAAGAGAAACGATGAAAGTATTAAACATGGACTTGAAATATGAGAACAGCGAAAAAACGATGGAATTAGATGATGATTTAGAAATATAATGAAACAAAAGAAAAGACAGTTACTAAATTTAGTGACTGTCTTTTGCGTTGTCAAAACTTATGTGAGACACTTTGCTTCCTGGGGAATCAAAGTAAAAAAGTAACTTATGTTCCCTGGGAACATAAGTGAAAATATCAGAATCCCCTTCTCGAACGGTTCCCAAAGGGAACCCCTTTTTTCTCCAACCGATCGTTTTATATTTTTCACTTCACTTTATAGCAAATGGACTTCTTAATTTACTTCCAGAGTCTTCACTTATCGGTTTGCTGATGTGCATCATAGCAGGATTTATACCTGTTACAAGGGACGTTCCTTAATGCTCACAAGCGATGCTTGCTCCGCTTACCACTTAAACCCTTGTAACAGGTATAAATCCTGCTATTGATAGATGCACGCAAACCCGAAAGATAAGTGAAGACTCAGAAAATAAATTAAGAAATCCATTTGCTATAAAGTGAGGTGAAAAATATGAAACGATTGTTTCCGAAAAACAAAATACGCTCCCCATGCAGAAAAAGATCAGATCTTGAAAATAAATTTTTCGGTTCTGAAAGTTAAGAAGCAAACAAATTCAAGTAATTATAAGGAGAAAAGAAAATGACAAAAAATGATATTGTTAACGAATTAAATAAAATGGGATATGAAGTAAGAGAAGAAAATGTTGTAAAAAATGGCGTAGAATTTTTGGGAATCAGTATCATTGATTCTGACAGATATATGATTCCAGTATTTTATGTAGAAGATATAATAACGAAAGCAGAGCAAAGCGGTGCAACAGTAAAAGAAATTGTAAGAGATATGCTTAAGATTCATAACGATGCATTACGTGAGAGTGAAGAATTAAACAAACCAATACACTTTAATAGAGAAGATTTTTTAAAACGACTTTATGTAGGAGTTCAAAAGGAAAGCAAAGAAGATATTGTAAAATGCAAAACAGAATTTGAAGGAATCGAAAAATATTTATTTTTGAGAATGGAAGCATTAAATGATGCAATTTACTCAGCAAAAATTTCAAAAAATATATTGAAAAACGTGGATGTTGACGAATCCGAAGCATGGGAAACAGCAGAAAATAATGTTAGAAAAGAAACAGAAATTATACAATTATCAGGATTTCCAATGAGTGCAGAAGAGTGCGAAATGTTTGTAATTTCTAATAAGTCTAGATTCAGAGGAGCATCAGCAGTGTTAAATAAAAAAGTTATGAAAGCATTTGCAAATCTGGTAAATACAAAGAAAATTATGATACTTCCATCTTCTATCCATGAAATGATTTTGATTCCGTGTCACGATTGTGAATATGATATAGAAAGTTGTTCAGAAATTGTTAAACTTGTAAATGAAAATGAGGTAGAACTGACAGAGCAATTGACTGACAGAGCATATATTATTGAAGTATAATTTAACTTATGTTCCCAGGGAACATAAGTGGAAATGAGGAATTAACTTTATCCAATGAAATCAATTTTATGATTTCATTGGATAAAGAAAAGATTATATTTAGGAGTTGTTGAAAATGATAAAAACAAAAAAATGTAGTATAATAATACTAAAGGAGAGAAGGAAAAAGAAATGAACATAAAGATATATCAAAAATTATGTGCTGAATTAAAAATTCTTTGGACACAACATTGTTTACAAAGAATGCAAGAAAGAGATATTAGTCGGTTAGATGTAAAGAATGGGATTGCAACAGGTGAAATTATAGAGGATTATCCAGACGATTATCCCAACCCAAGTTGTTTGATTTTTGGATATAATGTGAATGGGCATATTTTGCATATTGTTGCTGGGTGTGATAATATAAATATATATATTATTACCGCATATTATCCAGATACAAAAAAATTTGAAAATGATTTAAAGACTCGAAGAAAGAGGTGAGGAATATGTGTATGTATTGTAAAAATAGCACAACTATAAATAGTACGACTACACATGTTGTAAATTATAAAAACTGTATTATTGTGATTAAAAATGTTCCATGTCTTGAATGTGAACAGTGTGGGGAAAAGTATTATACAGATGAGGTTGCTGAACGTCTTGAGATAATTGTTAATATGGCAAAAAAATTAATGCAAGAAATAGCTGTTATTGATTATCCACAAGTGGCTTGATGTAATTAAATATTGGTAGAGAATTATTAAAAAGAAAAGGCTTCGTAATATAGAAATATATTTATGAAGCCTTTTTTGAATAACTTTGATTCCTGAGGAAGATAAGTAAAATTTAATATATGATAAATTGTAAAGATTCTTAAAATGGAGAAAAGGCACCCATATAATGGATGCCATAAATGATATTTAATATTATTAAAATAAATTAAATAAATTAAATAAGATTATCTTAATTATAATAATGTTAGGATATTTTGTCAATAGATAATTACAATAGGAACTTTGATTCCCTGGGAACATAAGTAGTTTAGAAATGAAAGAAAAGAAAGTCTCCATGGTAAAGAAATATATCAAAGTGAATTTTTAATTCACGGCTGCGATAGTAGAGTTTTCTTTTCAATGATCATGCCACTTTGAGTAGCAAAGTGGAAATTTAAATTCTTTGAATTTAAAGCAAGCAGGATTATAAGAAATCTTTAGAAGGGTGGCAGGTTCGAGGAAATCCAAAAATGTTTCTGGATGTTGTTAAAAATTGTGTATTAGACGAACTACAGGAAAGAATTCGTATAATAACAGTTACAAGAGAAACGATGAAAGTATTAAACATGGACTTGAAATATGAGAACAGCGAAAAAACGATGGAATTAGATGATGATTTAGAAATATAATGAAACAAAAGAAAAGACAGTTACTAAATTTAGTGAGAGACTGTTTCAAGTTTTGTGTAAACACAAAAAACTGATACAAGATTAATCAATAGTTATGAGGGTTATGAGTCAAATTTTGACTCATAGCCCTTA